>Ga0209173_100038_pt1 | contig 232147 bp, 201 predicted proteins | sample SynthPrep_16_END_FD_187206 | JGI IMG/M metagenome (GOLD analysis project Ga0209173, IMG submission 187206) | Synthetic microbial communities from Ohio, USA - SynthPrep_16_END_DS12_MetaG (SPAdes) (version 2) | ecosystem: Engineered > Bioreactor > Aerobic > Activated sludge | place: USA: Ohio...
ACAGAATTTCTTGACGACCATAGAGCATTGGAACCACCTGATCCCATCCCGAACTCAGCAGTGAAACGATGCATCGCCGATGGTAGTGTGGGGTTTCCCCATGTGAGAGTAGGTCATCGTCAAGATTGAATTCCGAAACCCCTGTTTGCTAACGCAGACAGGGGTTTTGTCGTTTAGGACTATTAAGTCACTGCGCTTCGTAATCTCCTCGCAAATGCCTACCGCTGGTCGGTTTCCTACATAAAAAAAGGAAACACCTCATAAATTCCTAAGATTTGCCAAGCCTTGGCCGAAAGCCTGACGAGCCATGCGTGCACCGAAATAGAGCGGCCCGAGAGTCCGCCTATACCGCTACATGGAATGTTCCACTCGGCACGCTCACCCCCCTTTGGCAAAAGAAGTCGATGAAATGAATCTCAAGTTCAGTCATAAAATTCTGTTGGCCGCGTCAGGCGTCGTGGTTCTGGCCTTCGCGTTATTCACCCTCTACAACGACTACCTGCAACGCAGCACCATCAAGCAGAACCTGGAGTCGTCCATTCAGCAATCCGGTGAGCTCACTGCTAGCAGCGTGCAAAACTGGCTTAGTGGGCGAATACTGGTACTCGAAAGTCTGGCGCAAAACGTAGCCCATCAGGGCAATGGCGCAGACCTTCCGGGATTGGTCGATCAACCCGCCTTCACTGCCAACTTCCAGTTCACCTATGTCGGTCAAACCAACGGCGTATTCACGCAGCGCCCCGACGCGAAGATGCCCGATGGCTACGACCCACGCCAGCGCCCCTGGTACAAACAAGCTGTGGCTGCTGACAAAACTATGCTGACTCCGCCTTACATGGCGGCGGTAGGCGGGCAGATCGTGACTATCGCTTTGCCGGTGAAAAAGAATGGTGAGCTACTGGGTGTCGTTGGTGGTGACCTGAGCCTGCAAACCCTGGTGAAGATCATCAACTCGGTGGACTTCGGTGGTATCGGTCATGCGTTCCTGGTCAGCGGCGATGGTCAGGTCATCGTCAGTCCCGACCAAGATCAGGTGATGAAGAACCTCAAGGACATCTACCCTGGCACTCAGGTGCGTATCGAGAAGGTCAGTCAGGAAGTGATCCTTAATGGCCAGGAACGTATCTTGTCGTTCACGCCTGTGAGCGGCCTGCCAGGTGCGGATTGGTATATCGGTCTTTCGATCGATAAAGGCAAGGCCTACGCACCGTTGGGTAAATTTCGTACCTCAGCGCTGATAGCCATGTTGATTGCCGTGGTGGCGATTGCAGTACTCTTGAGCCTGCTGATCCAAGTTTTGCTGCGTCCTCTGACCACCATGGGCGTTGCCATGCAGGATATTGCCCAGGGCGAAGGCGACCTGACCCGTCGTTTGGATGTCACCAGTAAAGACGAGTTTGGTGAGGTAGGGAGCGCGTTCAACCAGTTCGTAGAGCGTATCCACGCCTCCATCTCCGAGGTGTCTTCTGCAACACGCCAAGTGCATGATTTGTCCCAGCGTGTCATGGCATCTTCCAACGCCTCGATCATCGGCTCCGACGAACAGAGCGCGCGCACCAACAGTGTGGCTGCCGCGATCAACGAATTGGGTGCCGCTACTCAGGAAATCGCACGTAACGCTGCCGACGCTTCGCAGCATGCCAGCGGTGCCAGCGAACAGGCTGATGATGGACGCAAAGTGGTAGAGCAAACCATCCTGGCAATGTCGGAACTGTCGCAAAAGATCAGCCTGTCTTGCACCCAGATCGAGACCCTGAACGCTAGCACCGACAACATTGGTCATATCCTTGATGTGATCAAAGGCATCTCCCAGCAGACCAACCTGCTCGCGCTCAACGCTGCGATCGAGGCTGCCCGTGCCGGAGAAGCGGGTCGTGGGTTTGCCGTGGTCGCTGATGAAGTGCGCAACCTGGCACACCGTACGCAGGAGTCCGCCGAGGAGATCCACAAGATGATCACCTCACTGCAGGTGGGGTCGCGTGAAGCGGTTACCACCATGAACGCCAGCCAGGCCTCCAGCGAAGAAAGTGTCGAGGTGGCCAACCAGGCCGGTGAGCGGCTTATCAGCGTGACGCAGCGGATCGTTGAAATCGATGGCATGAACCAATCCGTCGCTGCCGCCACCGAAGAGCAGACGGCTGTGGTGGAAACACTCAATGTCGACATCAACCAGATCAACCTGCTGAACCAGCAAGGCGTGACCAATCTCAACGAAACGTTGAAGGATTGTGACGCGTTGTCTCAACAGGCCAGCCGTTTGAAACAACTGGTCGACAGCTTCAAAATCTGAGTCTGAATGAACAGGAGCGAATGTCTCGCTCCTGTTCTTCAACCAAGCATCTGGCGCACATTCCCCAGTGCGCTTTCGGCGAACTCTCGCACAAACTGCTCAAACCCCGCCTGCGCCATTTCTATCGGCTCGCCGATCAGTGTCCATGTTGCCCTGGAGCGGCTTGAGCCAAGTGCTTCAACGTGCATCGCTGCCCACAAACGCGCCAGGCCCAACGTGTTGTAAATCGTGGTCCAGGTCATACACATGGCCTGTTCGTCCCGACTGTTGAGTTGTTCCACGACACAATGACCATTGTGGAAGAATTTGGTGCGTAAAGCGCCCACGCCCTCACCTGTCATTTCGATGTGGGATAGGGCGGGAATGAAGGCATCAAAGCCTGCAAAGTGACCCACCACGCTCCACAGTCGGGTGGCCTCGCAGTCGACCACGACAGAGGTCACCACAGGCGTTCCACGTGGGTTGTGAATCAATGTATCGGGTTGCAGCGGTTTCATGGGGATGTCCTGAAGCGGTTCAAAGAAAGCCTATGGTTTTGAGGTGGTCGCAGCCCTTGCGTAGCAGCGACGGGGTCTTTTCGGGGTAGTGGGCACCCATTTCTTCCACGACCTTACGCGCGTTGGCGCAATGGATCATTGAAGTGTCGCCAATGTCTTCACCTAGCTCATCCAGATAAAAGCCCAATACACCAAACAGTGCGTTTTCGCGGCTGACGGTGCGTAAGGCCTGCTGCCAGTGCGCGACACTGACCCGGTCGAATACGTAGCCCGCCTGGTTGAACGCATCAAGATACTGAGCCCAGCTCAAAGGCTGCGGGTTATGCAGGTTGAATACGTATCGCGCAGCTTCAAAACGGCCGCAGTGGAACGCAACGAAGCCAGCAAAAAAATCCACAGGCATCAGGTCGAAATTCACCTCGAAACAAGGCACCACACCCAATTGCAGCGAGCCCTTGAGCATCAGCATCAGACGATTTTGCTGTGGCTGGCAAACACCGCTTCGGGTGTTGAAGCTGATGTTTCCCGGGCGGTGAATGTTCACCCAGGAACCTTGTGTTACCGCGTGCCCCAGCCAGCGCTCGGCGACCCATTTGGACAAGTTGTAGCCATTTTTGATGTAAATGGGAGGGGTCGACGCGGCAGGCGTTTCGAGGACGTGGCCATCCGCGTCGATGTTGCTGCATGCCGACAAGGTCGACACGTAATTGAGCACTTTTTTGCAGTGGGTCTCACACAGGCGCAGACACTCCAGCACGGGGTCTACGTTGTCTTTTACCAACGAGGCATAATCCATCACGTGATTGACCTGCGCTGCGTTGTGCACAACCACACCGTAGTTGCGTGCAAGGTGTTCATACGTATCGTCAGCCAAACCCAGGCGTGGCTGGCTGATATCCGCGGCATAGACCTGCACCCGGCTCAAGTCCAAGTGTTCAAGACGGTGCTCGCGCAATGCCTCGGTGAATCGCGCAGCTGCCGGTTGGTCTGGATGCTCTCGCACCAGACATGCAACGTGCTTGGCACCCTTTGCCAGCAGCGCTTCGACAATATGCACACCAATAAAGCTGTTGGCGCCTGTCACGATGACTCTGCCGCGATCACCGGCGCTTTGCTCAGGCAATACCTGAATAACGTTTTCACGCTGTGCATCCCGTACCGCAAGACCGGAAGACGTGTCGGGCAGCGCACCATTCTCAATCAACAGCGCGAGGGTACGGATCGTCGGTGTTTCAAAAAATCGGTTCAAAGGCAGGCTGCGGCCAAATTGCTTTCGAATGCGCAGCAACAGCGTCGACAGCAATATGGAGTGGCCGCCAAGATTGAAGAAGCTGTCATCAATCGACAGCGCTTCCATGGGCAACCGCAGCAACTCACGCCATAACGCCACCAGTTGCATTTGAAGGGGCGTTTGCGCAGTCTGCCCAGCGCCCGTCAACGTCGGTTGGGCCGGTAATGCGAGTAAGACCGCGCGATCGATTTTGCCGTTACTTGAGCAAGGCAGGCTGGGTAGTTCGGTCCACACGCCAGGCTGCAAATAGTCTGGCAGCCACTGTTGTGCATGCTGCTTCAGGTCGCTCAGAGTGGCACCAGGTTCTGGTTGGGCGACGACACTGCGAATCCTGTATTTATCATCAATCACCACCGCCAGTTGGCGATACAGTCGACTGGCGCGCAGACACTGTTCGATTTCCTGAGGCTCGACCCGAATTCCGCGAATTTTCACCTGCGAGTCCCGCCGTCCGCCCAACTCGATACCTTCGGCAGTCCATTTCGCGAGGTCGCCACTACGATAGGCGCGCACGGTCTGGCCACCCGGCAGGGCTAGCTTTATGAAGGGGGAGACGGGCAACTGCACGGCATTCAAATACCCCAGGCTTACTCCCGGGCCGACGATGTAGAGTTCGCCTATTACCTGTTCATCCACGGGTTGCAGCTCATCGTCGAGGATCAACACCTGGCTGTTGGCGATGGGGCGGCCCACGTTGCGATTGCTGTCCCCGACCTGCAGCGTTCGATGGGTGACCAGTACCGTCGCCTCGGTGGGGCCGTAGAGATTGTGAAGGTGGCATTGACCCGCCAAACGCTCGATCACGTAGGGCTCGCAGGCGTCGCCACCGGTGAACAGATGCATCAAACCCAGGGGTTGATCCAGCGGCAGGATGCTGAGCAGCGCCGGAGGTAGGAACGCGTGGCTGATGTGTTGTTGGCGGATCAACTCGACCAATTGCAGCGGATCGCGCCGTTGCGTTTCGCTGGGGACGATCAATTGTGCGCCGGCGATCAGGGTGGGAAAAATATCCATCAGTGATGCATCGAAATTCACTGAGGCAAACTGCAACACGCGACTCTGTTCGCTCAGCGCCATTTGGCTACCAAACCAGGCGGTGAAGTGGGCGAGGTTGGCCTGGCTGAGCAGCACACCCTTGGGCCGTCCCGTGGAGCCCGAAGTGAAGAGCGCCATGCACGGTGATTCAAGCTCCGTGGCATGCTGCGAGGGGCTTGCTGTGTGTGGTATGCCAAAAGTGCTCACATCCAGTGAAACGAAATGCTCACGCAACGGGTGGGCGCCGCCATCCAGCAAAACGCGGGCCCCTGCGCTGTCCAGCATGGCCTGCTGGCGCTGTGGCGGGTCACTCGGTGCCAATGGCAGGTACACTGCGCCGCAGCCGAGCACTGCGAGAATGCTGGCGTACAATTCGACGGACTTCTCCAGGCAAACACCGACCACGGCTGGGCGCTCAATGCCCTCCAGTAACGGTTCCAGCTGTTGCTGGATGGCCAGGGTCTGAGCCTGCAGTTGCCGGTAAGTTGTCACGTTGCCCGCAATGTACAGTGCGGGTCGCTCGGCGAAGGCAAGAAGGCTGGCCTGCAATCGTTCGATCATGGGTACTTGAGCCGCCTGCAACAGCGCTGGGTCTGCCGTACGATTGAACCGATGCTCAAACGCCAGCACGTCCAGCCGCAGGAGGTCTTGCTCAGGCCAGGCATTGGCATGTGCCTCTGGCGGCAAATACTCAGGGTCACGTGCGAAGCTGCTGACCTGCAACGCTACCCATTCCGCCAGCACCTGCGTTGCTTGCAAACGCAATCGCTGGCCATTTCCGCTGGGCTCTGCTGCCAGCTCCAGTACAGCTAGCAGGTGTCGGTTGCGGTCATACCCGCGCAATTGCAGTGCAGGCAGCCCGTGTTCGGTCAGAGGGCCGATGCCCAGGCGCAGGCTGATATGGGCGACTTCTGCCAAGTGCTTTGGCAATGACTGGCTCCCGTCTTCGACCACCAAGTCGACGGCTTCTTCACCGGACCTATGGCCGTATTGCTCCAGGGCTTGCTTTACGCGGTCCAGGGCTTGGCTGACACCGACCCATCCAATGGTCAGGCATCTCATGCTGCTCTCCCGGCCAGTTGTAAATAGTCGCTCAGGGCGTGTGCCACGCTTGGCGTCTGCAACAAACCGCTATGGTGCAGAAAACTCGTGATGTTGCCGATCATCGGGTGTTGTCGGGTGATGGGGAAATCCAGTGCGTCTATTTCTTCCCTTAGTGCCTGGCGGAGGCTGGCGCTGACGTTCAGGTGTTCGATCAGTTGCAGGTCAAAGGATTTCTGCAGGTCGTTGGTCAGGTAGTGGGCCAGAAATGTTGGCAGGACGTGGGCGATGATGTCGCGATCTTCCGGGCTCGCCGCCTCCCAGTACAGGCGAACCAGGCGTGTCCAGAATTGGGCATGACGTCCTTCGTCAAAGAGATGATCGGCCATCATGCCGCGGATCGACGACTTGACGCTGTCGTCCTTGGCGAAAGCTGCCACGTCATGAGTCACGGTGTTCTCGGCGATGGCCACACCAATCAACCCGACGGCATCACGCAGGTGCGAAGGCGCCAGCGCCTGGGCTGCGGGCAGGGCACGGCTGAGTTCGATTTGCGCGGGCAGGTCGAGTGGTTGTATGCCGGTCATTGCCACGGCCTGTTGCAGAAAGTCCAGCGCGACCAGAGCGTGATAATCCTCGTCCACCACGATGGTCATTGCATCGTAGCGACAGGCGAGGGGGAAGGGCACGGCGAAGCGGTTCTTGGCGATGCGGCGGGCGACGTCATCGACGATTTCGGTTTCGAAAATCACCACGTCATTGATGAATTTGTAGAAGCTTTGTACCAGTACAAAATCGCGCCATTGCGAACAGTGATCGAGAAACGTCGCGCCCAATACCAGGGGTTGACGGCTCAGTGGATAGATCAGGTTTTCGTCGTTCTCCAATACGCGCCGAGGCCGTGTACGAATGGTTGCACGGCGCTCCCAGTCGTCTGCGATGGAGCGGTAGTCAGCGCTATTCATGAGTGCACCGCCTGCAACGAGGCCCGTACGGTGTCCCAGAACGCTATGCGGTTTTCCACGGCATCGAGAGCCGCTTCATTGGCTTGTTCCTTGTGGTTCACGTCGTTGCCGATCAGGTGTTGGAGCAACTGTTGCGCCCCGGGCTCATGGCCCTGGGTGTCCAGTTCGATGTGACGGTTCATATAATGGACCAGGACGGGAGCCTGTCGATTGATGACTTCGCTACCCTGCAACAAGCGTTCAAACATTGCTGGGATGACGCTTTCACGGCCATGTAGGAACGCCGCTGCTACAGAATGGGTAGGGGCGTTCAAGGCGATGAGCAGGGTGCTTTCGACAAAGCGGGACACGCCCGGTGGCACATCGATCTGCTGCAACGCTGCCCGAGCCTCGAGGCCTCGACGTTGTAGCGTGATAAAGGTGTCGATGGCGGCGGTGCTGGCGCCCACTTCGATCATCGCCTCCCGGTACAGCTCGAAATGGCTGCAATAACCTCCCTCGGGACGCTCATCCGACTCTTCGCCCAGCACGATCTCGTTGATAAGGCGTGTGGCATGTGGGTCAGTCGGCGGAAGCCAGGGTAGTCGCGTGCAAGTCAGATCTTGTTGCAGGCGTTTGGTAAGGGTCATGAAGTCCCATACTGCAAATACGTGGCTTTCCATAAAAAGTTGTAACTTGCTAAGTGAAGTTATTTCTTCAAATAACAGGTGGTTGCATAATTGTTGTTTCTTTTGTTGAAGCAAAGTTGGGTGCATGGTTGATGCCTATAAGTTGTTGCAACTGCTCGTGGAGCAGTGATGGCTCTTGCAGCCGGAAGAAGACAGCTAACGTTTAACCAGGCACAAGACGGGGGGCGCCATACACTTGAGCTGGCAAGGTCAATTTAAGTATTTGACTATCAGTGAGCGATAATAAGCTGATTAAGTGATGGGGTGAGGTTATAAGTGTATGAGATGTTTTTTCGAAAAGTTACATGTGGTGGGCGAATTGTTTTATAACGGTGGGAAGTTTCCGGAGTGGAAGTAGACTTAATCTAATAAGGCTTATAAGTTGGAAGTGTCAGCGCGGAGCTCACCCCGGATGGGAGAAACCCCGCAATGTCTGTGGGTCAAAGCGAAGTGCTGGGAAAACTATCTGTCGGGCGCGCCGAGGCCATTGAGATAAGTGGCGATGACCTCCATGCCACGCGTCAGGTGATTGCGCAGTGTCAGGATGCTTTCTTCGATCTTTTTCTGCGCCACCAGGTTCAGCAATTCGCGGTGATCTTCCTGGGAGGTCTCGCCCAGTCCCATTGCCTCAAGGTTGAAGCGTAAAAAACGTTCCTCTTCATTCAATCCGTGCTCGACCAGCTTGAGCAATCGCTGATTGGGTGCCTTGCCATACAGGACCATGTGAAACAGGCGGTTCAGGCGGCCAATCTCGGTATAGTCCTTTTCCTGTTCCAGGGCAGTTATATAGGCCTCTGCCTCGGCAATATCGGCGGCGGTTAGCAATGGGGTCGACAAGCGCAGCGCTTCGGACTCCAGCAGCATGCGCAGGGCGTAGGTCTCAGCCGAATTGTCTTCGATCAATGGCGCAACCACTGCACCCTTGTGCGTCACCACATGCAGCAATGACTGTGCTTCAAGCTGTCGCAAGGCCTCGCGCACCGGCATGCGGCTGACCCCAAACAGGCTGGCCAACTCTTGCTGGCGCATGGCAGTCCCACACGGCAATCGACCATCGAGAATGGCGTTACGCAAGGTTTCTTCAATCACGGAACGAGCAAGATGGGCGGGAATAGGACCGCTGATCTTGATGCTGTTCAAAGGGTTCGGCTTCTGCGTCACGGCTACGCTATCCTACTACTTGAATGGGCATGGCTAATTGGATCCAATGAACACTAGAGACTGCCTACCAGCTTGTCAAACGGGCAAGGTTTTCGGCTTGTAAGCGGCTAAACATGGGGCTCTTGGTGCTCACACAGTATTTTTGCAACGTCTTACAGTCATGCTCTGAACTGAACGCTTCGCGTTGCGGATTTATTTCAGAGTGAGTGCCGGCAATGGGCATTCACCGGCACATTCCAGTCTATAGATATTCACTAACGGTATTTAAAGTGCTGGTCTTATATCTATAAAGTCACGCTCCTGTCTGACCGGGAGTGAATTCATGTCCGCCGCCTCTACTGTTTCAACAGCGACCCTTACCGCCCAAGCCTTCGAGATTCGCCCGCTTCCCGGCAGCGTGGGGGCCGAGATCATAGGCCTGGATCTGACCCGACCGATCGATGACCATGACTTTGCGCGGATTCATCGCGCGCACCTCGATCATCATGTCGTGGTCTTTCGTGACCAACGTATCACTCCCGAGCAACAAATTGCCTTTAGCCGTCGCTTCGGCGTGCTGCAGATCCATGTACTCAAACAATTCCTGTTGGCTAACCATCCGGAAATCCTGATCGTCTCCAATATCATCGAAAACGGCCAATCCATCGGCCTGGGGGATGCGGGAAAATTCTGGCATTCGGACCTGTCCTATAAAGAACTACCAAGCCTGGGTTCAATGCTGCATGCCCAGGAGCTGCCCTCTGAGGGCGGCGACACCTTATTCGCCGACATGCATAAAGCCTGGGACCAGTTGCCGGAACATCTGCGCAACGCTGTTGAAGGCCGCAGGGCGGCGCACTCCTACACCGCGCGCTACAGCGAAACCAAATTCGAAGGCAACTGGCGCCCCACGTTGACCCCTGAGCAGCTCGCCCAGGTTGCGGAAGTCGTACACCCGGTCGTGCGCACCCACCCGGAAAACGGCCGCAAAGCGCTGTTCGTCAGTGAGGGTTTCACCACACGTATCCTCGGTCTGCCCGAAGACGAAAGCCGTGATCTGCTCGGCCAGCTTTATGCACACAGCGTACTGCCGCAAAACATCTATCGTCACCAATGGCAGCCCCACGACCTGGTGTTCTGGGATAACCGCTCGCTGATTCACCTGGCCGCCGGCTGCCCCAGCCATCTGCGCCGCAAGCTGTACCGCACCACCATCCAGGGCGACGCGCCTTTTTGAAAGGGCTTGCACTCCTTCCCCCAATCGCACGAGAGTTGAAATGAACGCGCGCTTGCCAGGCCACGCGGCCAGCAACTTGAACGCTGTCGAACCGCTGCTGGCGGTAGACCATGTAAGCCTTGAATACCGCACCCCCGAACGCGTGGTGCGGGCCACTCACCAAGTGAGTTTCGAGATCGACCCTGCCGACCGCTTCGTGTTGCTCGGCCCCTCGGGCTGCGGCAAATCCACCTTGCTCAAGTCCATCGCCGGGTTTATCAAGCCCTGCGAAGGCGAGATCCGCCTGTTGGGGCAAAAGGTCGAACAACCGGGCCCGGACCGCATCGTGGTGTTTCAGGAATTCGACCAGTTGCCACCGTGGAAAACCGTCAAACAGAACGTGATGTTCCCATTGCTGGCTTCGAAAACCTTGAAGCGCGCCGAGGCCGAAGAGCGCGCGCTGCACTACCTCGACAAAGTCGGCCTCACGGCGTTTGCCGATGCCTATCCCCACACGCTTTCCGGCGGGATGAAGGCCCGTGTCGCCATCGCCCGTGCGTTGGCCATGCAGCCGAAAATCCTGTTGATGGACGAACCCTTCGCTGCCCTCGATGCCCTGACCCGACGCAAAATGCAGGAAGAACTGTTGCTGCTTTGGGAGGAGGTGCGCTTCACCCTGTTGTTCGTCACCCACTCCATCGAAGAAGCGCTGGTGGTGGGCAATCGCATCCTGTTGCTCTCGCCTCATCCAGGGCGCGTGCGTGCCGAAATCCACAGCCATCAATACGACCTGCACAGCCTCGGGGGTGTGGAATTCCAGGCGTCGGCGCGGCGGATTCATCGCTTGCTGTTCGATGAAGCGCCCGAGGCCGAACGTGAGTTGGGTTTCGCTGATATCCGCATCGCGTATTAAGGGGAACATCCATGCGCCAGGAATATGAAATTACCCTAGAACCGCTGCTCAGCGTCCCTGTCGAGCGCGAACTGCCCCTGCGCCAACGGCTGTGGCAACAAGGCTGGCTGCGCAAAGGCCTGATCCTGATCGTGCTCGCGATCCTCTGGGAAGCCGTCGCGCGCTACCAGAACAACGACCTGTTGTTGCCGAGCTTCCTGCAAACCTTTCACGCGCTGTACGACGGCCTGCTCAGCGGCGAATTGCTGAGCAAGGTGAGCATTTCACTGGTGGTGCTGATCAAGGGTTACCTGATCGGCATCGTGCTGGCGTTTGCCCTGACCACCTTGGCGGTGTCGACCCAATTGGGCCGCGATCTGCTGAGCACCTTGACCTCGATGTTCAACCCGCTGCCGGCCATCGCGTTGTTGCCGCTGGCGCTGCTGTGGTTTGGCCTGGGGCAGAACAGCCTGATCTTTGTACTGGTGCATTCAGTGTTGTGGGCGCTGGCGCTCAACACGTATTCCGGGTTCCTCGGCGTGTCCGAAACCCTGCGCATGGCCGGGCGTAATTATGGCCTCAAGGGCATGCGTTTTGTGCTGTTTATCTTGATCCCGGCGGCACTGCCGTCGATCCTCGCAGGCCTCAAGATCGGGTGGGCATTTGCCTGGCGCACGCTGATTGCCGCCGAGTTGGTGTTCGGTGCCACCAGTGGCAAGGGCGGCCTGGGTTGGTACATCTTCCAGAACCGTAACGAGTTGTACACAGACAAGGTGTTTGCCGGACTGGCGGTGGTGATCCTGATCGGACTGCTCGTGGAAAACCTGGTATTTGACACCTTTGAGCGCCTGACCGTGAAGCGTTGGGGTATGCAGCGCTAAACAGGAATGATTGCTCTTTGTCCGCCGTGAACCCGATAATGCTGACGGAATCTGACGCCCCCTTGGCGTCAGGCGTACCCGGTAAAAGGATTTACGACGATGCGGTTTTTTGTTTTGGCAGCGGCCTTGTTACTGTCGACCTCGGTCTTCGCGGAGTTTGTGCCCGAGGTGGTCAGCATGCCCAAGCCGCTTTATCCCAGTCACCTGACCTTCACCCAAGGGCATGCGCGCATCAGCTTGAATATTCACAACGACGGTACGGTCAGTGATGTCAAAGCGCTCAGCGCCACCAAGCCGGCGTTTGGTGAGGCTGCCGTGGCTGCGGCTACACTCTGGCGCTTCAAGCCGTGGACGGTCAGTGCCGATCGGCCGGCGGTGCTCGACGCGCAGAACGATATGATTTTCACGCCCGAACCGCCTAAGAAGGAAGCGACTCAGCTTACCTTCACCCAAACCACTTACCAATCCTGCAGTGCACTGACGGAAGAAGTCAGCCAGTTCCGTCGTGAGCATCCCAGCCGGCCGTTGATTGCGATGAAGAGTTTTGCCATTACCCGGGTGGCGGTGATGTTCCCGGCGTTGAGCGGCAAAAGCGATTACAACGAAGGCCTGACGCGCGCCGACGAACTGGAAAACTCCCTGCCGGACATCGTGCGCAAATGCCAGGCTCATCCCAAGGCCGCCTACGCGGATTACCTGCCGCGCAATTTGAAGCGTTACCTGTAAAGCCTGCTACGATTGCGCCCAGTTCACTCTCGATGGGTCACGAGTGCTTGGCATGCAACTACCGGATATGAACCTGCTGGTCGCCCTCGACGCCTTGCTCGACGAGGGGAGTGTAGTGGGCGCCGCACGCCGCATGAACCTCAGCCCGGCGGCCATGAGTCGCACCCTCACGCGTATCCGCGAAGCCGTCGGCGACCCGATCCTGGTGCGCGCCGGTCGCGGCCTGGTGCCAACGCCTAAAGCCCTGCAGTTGCAAGGCCAGGTGCGCAACGTGGTGGAGCAGGCGGCGCTGCTGTTCCGTTCGGCGGACCAAGTGGATTTGAGTACATTGCGCCGTCGCTTCAGCGTGCGCGCCAATGACTTTTTCATCGGCGTGTATGGCGGTCGCCTGTTCGACACCATGGAGCGCATGGCGCCATTGTGCGAGCTGTGCTTCGTGCCCGAAGGCGACACCGATGACGAAGCCCTGCGTGAAGGCCGGTTGGATTTACGCGTGAGCAACACCCTGCCGGTCACCCCCGAAGTGAAGGTGCAGAACCTGTTCTCCACCACTTTTGTCGGCTTGGCGCGGGAAGATCATCCGTTGTTCGACGAAGAAATCACCGCTGCACGTTTTGCCAGCTATTCCCACATCAGCATCTCGCGGCGCGGCATTGCCCGTGGGCCTATCGACACCGCGTTGAACGCCCAGGGCCTGGAGCGCCGTGTCGCGATGATCGCCCCCGGTTTTCACGGCGCGATGTTCATGCTGCCCGATTCCGACCTGCTGCTGCCGGTGCCCAAGGAAGCGCTGTTGAGCGCCAATCGCCTGAAGCTGCCCCTGCGGTCGTTCGCCCTGCCAATCTCGTTGCCAACACTGGTTCTCGCCCAATCCTGGCACCCGCGCTTCGATAAAGACCCCGCTCACAAATGGCTGCGCGAAACCATGCGCGAGAGTTGCCACGCCACCTGGCTCGAAGCGCAGCCCACCTGACACCCCAAGACCTCTGTAGCAGCCGGCAAGCCGGCTCCTACACGCGTTAAGGATTGCGTCTGGCGCAGTTATATCCTGCCAATAAGTAACTTTTTGTCATGTGTGTGCCTGATTAAACTGCTCGGGTATTTAACATTCCGAGTTACCTGTTCATGACCTCCCTCGCTGCCCCCACCCTTGCGGCCGCAGCCAAACCTACTGCCATGACCCCACCCGTATTCGGCCCGCGCATCATCATCGGGCTGGTCGGCGTGTTGCTGGCGGTGCTGGTCTCCGGCCTCAACGAGATGGTCACCAAAGTGGCCCTCGCGGATATCCGTGGTGCGCTGTACATCGGTTTTGACGAAGGCACCTGGCTGGTCGCGGCTTACACCGCGACTTCCGTGGCGGCCATGGCGTTTGCGCCCTGGTGTTCGGTGACCTTTTCGCTACGTCGCTTCACGCTGTGCGCCATCGGCCTGTTCACTGTGCTGGGCATCTTGTGCCCGTTTGCGCCGAGCTACGAAAGCCTGCTGGTGCTGCGCACCGTACAAGGCCTGGCCGGCGGCGCGCTGCCGCCGATGCTGATGACCGTGGCCCTGCGTTTCCTGCCGGCCAACGTCAAGCTGTACGGCTTGGCCGGCTATGCGCTCACGGCCACCTTCGGCCCGAGCCTGGGCACGCCGCTGGCGGCGCTGTGGACCGAGTATGTCGGCTGGCAGTGGGCATTCTGGCAGATCGTCGCGCCGTGCCTGCTGGCCATGGTCGCCGTGGCCTACGGGCTGCCACAGGATCCATTACGCCTAGAGCGCTTCAAGCAGTTCAACTGGCGCGGCCTGTTGCTGGGCTTCCCGGCGATCTGCATGCTAGTTATCGGCATTCTGCAAGGCAACCGGCTGGACTGGTTCGAGTCGGGCCTGATCACCTTCCTGCTGTGTGGCGGCAGCCTATTGCTGGTGCTGTTCATGGTGAATGAATGGTCGCAGCCGATACCGTTCTTTAAATTGCAGATGCTTGGCCTGCGCAACCTGTCGTTCGCGTTGATTGTGCTGGCGGGCGTGCTGATGGTGCTGACCTCGGTGATCATCATCCCCTCAAGTTTCCTCGCCCAGGTCCAGGGTTACCGCCCGCTGCAAACCGCGCCGGTGATGCTGCTGATGGCGATCCCTCAGTTGATCGCGCTGCCGCTGGTGGCAACGCTGTGCAACCTGCGCTGGGTCGATTGCCGCTGGGTGCTGGGGATCGGCCTGGGCATGCTGGTGCTGTGTTGCGTGGGCAGTGCGCACCTGACATCGGAGTGGATCCGCGACGATTTCTACGGCCTGTACCTGCTGCAGATCTTCGGGCAACCGATGGCCGTGTTGCCGCTGCTGATGCTTTCCACCGGCAGCATCCAGCCCATGGACGGGCCGTTCGCGTCCGCCTGGTTCAACACCATCAAAGGCCTGGCCGCCGTGATAGCTACCGGCGTAATCGACACCTTGACCACCCAACGCCTGCACTTTCACTCGACCATGTTGGTCGACCGCCTGGGCAATTCGCCCCTGGCCGACGGTGAAGCGCCGGGCCTGGCGCACCGCCTGCACGAGCAGGCCGTGGTGCTGACTTCTTCGGATCTGTACTACGTCATGGCTGCGGTCGCGGTGGCGTTGATCCTGCTGATTTTCTGGATGCCCACGCGGATCTTTCCGCCTCGCGCACCGACTTGATAGAAAGGACTGTTCATGAAACGCAAAGACAAAATCGCCGTCTCCATCATCGCCGTATTTGCCGTCGGCGTGTTGGTGTACCTGGTCGCGCCGGGCGTGCTGGGCAACAAGCACCAGACCACCAACGACGCCTTCGTCGCTGCTGACTTCACCCTGGTGGCGCCGCGCGTGGCCGGCTTTATCAAAGAGGTGCTGGTGGAAGACAACCAGCGCGTCAAGGCCGGGCAACTGCTGGCACTGATCGACGACCGCGACTTCCGCGCCGCCGCGCAGGCGGCCGACGCCGATACCTTGGTGGCCCAGGCCCAACTGAAAAACGCCACGGCGACCCTGGAGCGGCAAAGTTCGGTCATCGCCCAGGCCCAGGCCACCGTCGCGGCAGATCGCGCCGAAATGGCCTTCGCCGAGCACGAGTTGAACCGCTACAACCACCTCGCCGGAGTCGGCGCCGGCACCGTGCAGAACGCTCAGCAAGCCAAGACCCGCATCGACCAGGCCACCGCGCGCCTGGCGAATGCCACAGCCGTGCTGGCGGCGGAACGCAAGCAAGTGGAAATCCTCACCGCCCAGCGCGATGCCGCCGAGGGTGGGCTCAAACGCGCCCAAGCCGCGTTGGAACTGGCCAGTTTTCAACTGTCGTACACGCGCATCGTCGCGCCGGTGGATGGCATGGTCGGTGAGCGTGCAGTGCGGGTGGGCGCCTATGTGACGCCGGGCAGCAAGATCCTCGCGGTCGTGCCGTTGGAGGAGGCCTACGTGGTGGCCAACTTCCAGGAAACCCAGCTCTCCCATATGCACGCCGGCCAAGCCGTGCAGGTGCGCGTCGACAGCCTCGACGGTGAGTTGCTCAACGGTCATCTGGAGAGCCTCGCGCCCGCGACGGGCGTGACATTTGCCTCGGTCAAACCCGACAACGCCACTGGCAACTTCACCAAGGTGGTGCAGCGCATTCCGGTGAAAATCGTCCTCGAACCCAACCAGGCGCACACCGAGCGCCTGCGGGTCGGCATGTCGGTGGAAGCCAGCGTCGACACCTCGCCGGCCGCGCAGCAGCGTGAGGTGGCCCAGCAATGAAGCGAGTTGCCTGGCTCACCTTGAGTCTCATCAGCCTGAGCGCCTGCACGGTCGGCCCGGACTTCCACACGCCCCAGAGCCCGCAAGTGACCCAATGGAGCGAACCCCAGGGCCGCCTGGCCGCCAGCCGTGCGGTCAACGACCCATTGCAGGAACGCTGGTGGGACGTGTTCCACGATGCGCAACTCTCGGCGCTTACACGCCGCGCGCTCACCGATAACCTCGACCTGAAACTCGCCAGCAGCCGCCTGCAACAAAGCCGCGCCGTGCGCCAGGTGACCACCGCCGAGCGCTATCCGAACGTCAATGCCAACGGTGATTACCTGCGCCAACGCAACAGCGGCAAAGGCTTGAGCGACCCGTCCGGCAACAATGGCCGTTCGGCGTTCAACCAGTGGGACATGGGCTTCTCGGCGTCCTGGGAGCTGGACTTCTGGGGCCGCGTCAAACGCGAAACCGAAGCCGCCGACGCCACCCTGCAAGTCGCCGAAAACGACCGCCGTGCCGTGCTGTTATCGGTACTCGCCGAGACCGCCCAGGACTATATCCAACTGCGCGGCGTACAGAACACCCGCGCCGTCACCGAGCAGAACCTCGACGTCGCCCGCCGCAGCCTCAAGCTGTCACAGTTGCGCCTGGCTGACGGTGTGGCCACGGACCTGGACGTAGCGGAAGCCGCCGCTCAAGTCGCTGCCATCGAGGCACGGTTGCCAGATTTGCAACAGCGCCAAGACCAACTCATCAACGCCCTCAGCCTGTTGATGGGCGAGCCGCCGCAAGCCTTGCACGCGCAGTTGTCCAAAGACGCCGCCGTGCCGCAAACCCAACGCCAAGTTGCGATTGGCCTGCCTTCGGAGCTGGCTGAGCGCCGTCCGGATATCCGCCAGGCCGAGGCGCGCTTGCACGCCGCTACCGCGAGCATCGGTGTCGCCAAGGGCGACTTCTACCCGCGCATTACCTTGTCCGGCAGCCTCGGCTCCCAGGCCATGCAGCTCTCGGATTTCGGTTCCTGGGGATCCCGCGCCTTTGCTTTCGGCCCGCAATTCAGCTTGCCGCTGTTCAACGGCGGACGGTTGCAAGGCATGTTGAATCTGCGTGAAGCCCAGCAACAGGAAGCAGCGCTGGCGTACCAGCAAACCGTGCTGCGTGCCTGGCATGAGATCGATGACCAACTGACCCGCTATAACGCCAGCCAACTGCGCCGCGACAGCCTTGCCGAAGCCGTGCGCCAGAACCAGATTGCCCTGCGCACCGCGCAACAGCAGTATGTTGAAGGCGTGGTGGATTTCGTCAACGTGCTCACCGTGCAAAGCGCGCTACTGGCCACGCAGGAGCAGTGGGTGGAAAGCTCGACGGGCGTGTCGCTGGCGATGGTTGGGTTGTACAAGGCGTTGGGCGGAGGCTGGGAATCGGTGTATCCGCTGCAAACCGCCGGGCGCTAAGTACAAAGAGTTTTTGTCAGTCGCTAAATAAACTGTAATGATAATTGCTCTCAATAGTGTATCTGAGCTTTTTCATGGACAGCGCGACTGACGGCCAGCAACAGCTTCACCTCCTGTACCGCGACCATCACGGCTGGCTGCAAGGCTGGCTGCGCAAACGCCTGGGCGATCGCGAGCACGCGGCTGACGTGGCGCAGGACACCTTCCTGCGTCTGTTGGTGTCCGGGCGCTTCCCCGGCGACAAGGAAAGCCGCAGCTACTTGGCGCAGATTGCCCGCAACCTGGTGATCGACCAGTGGCGGCGCCTGCGCATCGAGCGCGCTTACCTGGAAAGCATCGCCCACCTGCCCGAGCCGGAGTCGCCGTCCCTGGAAACCCGTGCACTGATCCTTGAAACCCTGATGCAGATCGACGCCATGCTCGACCGCATGCCCGATAACGTGCGCCAGGCGTTTTTGCTGTCGCAGTTCGAAGGCCTGAGTTATGTACAGGTCGCGGAGCGCTTGAGCGTTTCCGTCAGCTCGGTGCAGAAGTACATGACCCGCGCCATCGTCGCCTGCTACCAAGTGGCCTACGCCGAATGAGACAGGACGCACCCATCGCCCCGGCGATTGTCGAGCAGGCCAGCGAATGGCTGATGCTGCAATGGGGCGGCGACCTGCAAGGCGAACAACGCCAGGCCTTTGCCCGCTGGCAGGCCGCCGACCCGGAGCATCGCCGTGCCTGGCAGCGTTTGCAGCAGCTGCAGCAAACCCTCGGCAGCGTGCCCGCCGACAGCGCCCGCGCGGTGTTGCGCGACACACCGGACACGCAGCGCCGCGCTGCGCTCAAGCTGCTCGGCGTGCTGTTGGTGGCCGGTGGCAGCGGCTACTTGGTGCAACGCAGCGAACCTTGGCACGCCGCTTTCGCCGAATACCGCACCCGCACCGGCGAGATTCGCCACGTTACCCTCAGCGATGGCACGCGCCTGGACCTCAACAGCGACAGCGCAGTCGACCTGCGTTTCAGCGCCAACGAGCGGCGTATCCGCCTCATCCGAGGCGAAATCCTTTTGACCAGCGGCCACGACCCCGTCCGCCCATTGATCGTTGAAACCCCAGTTGGCGACGTGCAGGCGCTGGGCACCCGTTTTGCGGTGCGCGAACTGCCCGATGGCAGCCGTGTCGACCTGTACGAAGGCCGCGTTCGCGTGACGCCGTTACAGGGCGCAGCCGTGCAGATGAACGCCGGTGACAGCCTGTGGTTCAACCAACGCCAAAGCTCGGCGTTGGCAGCGGTGAGCGCCAATGCCAGCAGTTGGACCGAGCACCGTCTGATCGCCGAGCGCCAGCCGTTGGGCGAGTTCGTGGCGCAACTGAGTCGTTACCGTCCGGGGCTGCTGCGGTGTGATCAAGCGGTGGCGGGGCTGCTGTTGACGGGCGTGTTTCCGCTCAACGATACCGACGCCATCCTCGCCGCGCTGGAGCGCTCGTTGCCGGTACAGGTGCAAGCGGTCACGCGCTACTGGGTGACGATCAAGGCACGGGCCTGAAAATTTTTTCACCTGCGCTTGTCGGTTTTTGCGTCCCGTTCGGGATACCTCTTGAAAGCCAATCAAGAAGCGATCTCACGGGGAGTCCTGCAATGCCGCACCACCCAATCCAACCCTTGGCCCGCGCCCTGCGCCGTGGCTTGTTTGTCAGCCTGTTGGCGACGGTGCCGATGGTGCCGATGGTGCCGACGCTGGTCCATGCCGAAGAAAGTACCGAGGCGCTGCGCAGCTACAACATCCCGGCCGGTAGCCTCGACCAGGCACTGAACCGCTTTGCCAGCGCGTCGGGCATTTTGCTGTCGGTTGACGCGACGCTGACCGAAGGCAAGCGCAGTGCGGGCCTGCAAGGGCGCTATGGGGTCGGATCGGGTCTGGAGCGGCTGCTGGCGGGCAGCGGCCTGATGGCGATGCAATCCCAGGGCGGTTGGTCGTTGCAGGCGGCTTCCAATGGCGGGCCTTTGCAACTGGGCGCCACCCAGATCAGCGGCCAGCAAGCCCAGGAAAATGCCTGGGGTCCGGTGGACGGTATTGTCGCCACGCGCAGTGCATCGGGCAGCAAGACCGATTCGGCACTGGTAGAAATTCCCCAGACCATCAACGTGATCACCGCCGCCGAGATCAAGGCGCGCGGCGCGCAAAGCGTCACCCAGGCGTTGCTCTACACCCCGGGCATGAGCGCGGGTGGTTTCGCCGATCGGGTGAAGCTGTTCGATGAGCCGACCTCTCGCGGCTTCTCGCCTACGCCCCTGTACCTCGACGGTCTGCACTTGCCTTATGGCGGCGGCAGTACCGGTGGCGCGTTGCAGATCGAGCCGTATTCCCTGGAACGCATCGAAGTGCTCAAGGGCCCGGCCTCCGTGCTGTACGGGCAGAACCAGCCCGGCGGCATCGTCAACATGGTCAGCAAGCGCCCCAGCGAAACGCCGATCCACCAAGTGGTACTGGAAGCGGGCACCTACGAGCACAAAAGCGCGGCCATCGACCTGAGCGGTCCACTGGATGAGCAAGGGCAATTTCTGTATCGCCTGACCGGCCTGGCCAATGACGGCCAGGACGAAATCAACTACGTCGAAAACAAACGCCAGTTCATCGCGCCGAGCCTCACCTGGCGGCCGAACGATGACACCAGCGTGACGGTGTTCGCGCAGTACCAGAAAGACAAAGGCGTGCCCGAAGCCCAGGGTTTACCGGCGTCCGGCACGCTGTGGGCCAACCCCAATGGCAAGATCAAGCGCGACCTGTTCATCGGCGAGCCTGGCGTCAACCAGTACAACCGCGAGCAATACGCACTGGGTTACGAGATTTCCCATCGCCTGAATGACACGTGGACCCTCAAGCAAAACGCACGTTATGCCGAGGTCGACGACCGCTACACCGCGCCGTTGCACGGCTACCGTTTCGTCGCCAACCCGGCCACTGGCGTACAGGATCAACGCTACCTGCAACGCTTCGGTGTGGACTGGGCGCAGAACAACAAAGTGTTTGGCGTGGACAGCATTGCCCAGGCGGAATTTGATACCGGTGCCTTCTCTCATACGATGATCTTCGGCCTGGACTACTACCATTCCAACTCGCTGTTCCACGGCTTGTACGACCGCAACCCGCCGATCATCGACCTGTTCAAGCCGGTCTACGGCCAGCGCCTGAATTTCGGCCAACCGTACCGCTGGGACCGCACCATCACCCAGACCGGCCTGTACGTGCAGGACCAGATCAAGTGGGACAAATGGGCATTGGTACTGGGCGGGCGCTACGACTGGGCTAACGTCGTCAATAAAGAGCCCCTGACCGACACCCGCTTCGCCAGCAAAGACCAGGCCTTCACGGGGCGTGCGGGCCTGGTATACCTGTTCGATAATGGCGTGGCGCCGTTTGTCAGCTACACGGAATCCTTCCTGCCACTGGCCGGCACGGACGCCAACCAGAAGCCATTCGAGCCGTCTACCGGCAACCAATACGAGGTCGGTGTGAAGTACCAACCGCCTGGGCAGAAGAGTTTCGTGCAGGTCTCGGTCTACCAACTGGACCAGGAAAATGTGCTCACCACCCACCCGGTCGACACCACCTTCAGCACCCAAAGCGGTGCCATGCGTTCACGCGGCGTGGAAGTGGAAGCCAAGGCCGTCCTCAGCGATGCCTGGGATATCGTCGCGTCGGCTTCGCGCAACGACATCAAATACACCAAGGACAACGATGGCCGCGAGGGTCGCCACCCGGCCGGCATCTCGCCGCTCACCGCGTCGATGTGGGTCAACTACAGCGTGCTCGGCGACACACCGCTGGCCGGTCTCGGCGCAGGCTTGGGCGTGCGTTACGCTCGCCAGAGCCTGGGTGACTACTACGAAGGCGCCTTTTCCGTGCCTTCCTACAGCGTCTACGACGCCAGCCTGAGCTATGACCTGAGTCGATCGCCGTTGAAACTCAAGGGCGTGAAACTGGCGATGAACGTGCAGAACCTCACCAACAAGACCTACGTGTCGCAGTGCACCAGTAACCTGGATTGCTATTACGGCGAAGGGCGCACGGTGGTGTCGAGCCTGACCTACGACTGGTAATTCCCCACCTACTGTAGGAGCGAGCTTGCTCGCGAAAAACGCATGGACGACGCGCGGCTACCTGATAGCGCTGCGTTATCTTTGACGTCTTTCGCGAGCAAGCTCGCTCCTACAGGCCACGGTGAACCCTCATGGGTTTTGCAAGAACACCACGTACCCCCGAAACCACTCGTTCCCCTGCAAATACCCTGGTGCCTCCCACGTTCCACCCTGAATCAAGCCAATCTTGAACGGCAACCCCAACCGATTCATCCGCGGCAAATACGCCGCGTAATCCGGGATGCTGTGCCGCCCCTGATACGTTTGTACCACCACTTCATCCACCACCCCTTTGAGTTGAGCGATGGCCGCCGGATCAGCGTTGCTGCTCCAGTCCATCAAGCCGGTGATGCTCAGGCGCAGGTCGGCGGGCAGGCGCTGGCGCAGGTCGCGCAGGAAGTCGGCGTATTCATGCAGGTACTGAGTGCGGGCATCGAAGTCGATCTGGATGCCCACCACCGGATTGCCTGCGTCGCGCCAGCGTTGCACCTGGCCGAACAGTTGGCGGTAGACCTGCTCGGGCCAGTGCAGGGTGTGGGCGCGGTAGACGATCCAGATGTCGCCTTCGGTAAGGCGCGGCACGCTGATGCCTTGGGCAATCATCTGCACGCCGCGCTGGGGCGCGCGGCGCGTGGAGTTGATCTGGCCCTGGAGGATGTACAGGGTTTTTGCCTGCTTGAGCACCGGCTGTGGTGTAACCCCGCTCCACAGCCAGAAGGCGTCATAGTCACGGGCGTCGACGGCGCCGAAGGCCGGAATTGCCAGCAACAGCAAGCCGAGCCACAGGTGTTTCACCAGTAGTACTGCAGCGATTTGCCCCACTGGGTGTCGGCGTAGCTGGTTTTCAGCTGGCGGAACCAAGCCTTGCGCACGGCCGGTTCCACATCGACGCCGCCGCAACTGTTGTAGCCCGAGGGCCCGTAGCAGTTGATGGCGCGGAACAGGGCGTAGGCCTTGTCATTCTTGGGTGCCTTGGCGTTGCCGATCACCTGTTTGTAGCCGTCCAGGCGCGAGAAGGTTTCACCCTTGAAGTCCGATGCACTGCTGCCCAGGCTGCCGGCGGCGCGCGCCTGTTCCAGTGGCATGCCGTCCAGGCCGTTACGCAGGATGAACTCACCCAGGCAGTTCAGGCCCTGTGGATGTTTGGCATCGCTCTGCAAGGTCGCGGCGATTTGCGTGATGCTCGGACAGGCGTAGCCGGACTCGGCTTTGTCGCCGTTCCACTGGAACAGCCTCAAGGTCTGGCTGGCGCTGTAGACGTAGCCCAGGCTGGTGCCCAGTTTATCTTCCGGGGCGGAGGCTGGCAGTTGCTTGAGGTCGTCGGCGAAGGTGGCGTACTGACCGCGCAGCAGGTCTTTGTAGAGCAGCACGAATTGCGCAGTCTGGCGTTCCAGCGGATCGCTGGCCTGGGCGATCTGCTGGCGCAGCAACTCGGGACCGGCGACGTTGCGCAGCAGGATGTAACGCACCTGCTTGGCGCTGATCGGCGAGTCGGCGGCAAACACCTTGGCCAACTGGCCGCTGCGTTCGTAGTTCATGGCCAACGCCAGCTCAAGCTGATCGCGTTGCAACGGCAACTTCGCCAGCGGCAGCAGTTGCAGCCAGAGCGCTTCGGCGCCTTTCCAATCTTGCTTGGCTTCCAGGGCCAGGGCACGCAGGGTTTGTTGGCTGAAGGCGAAGTAATTCAGGCTCGACGGCACGCTCTGGGGCAATTGTTTCAGCGCGGCGTCCGGCTGATGCTCGGTATACAGCGCAGACACTGCGAGCAAGTAGTCATACAGCTCCGGCGCGCTGGAAAACGCAGCTTTCTGCTTTTCCAGGTCGGTGCGGGAGAGGGCAGGCTGGTTGCCACCGCGCATCACCATCAGGTCGCTGACAAACTGGATCATCGGCGTGCTGACGGTTTCGCTATTGACCATCAACAGCTTGAGGTCGGCTTCCTCCACCAGATCATCTACCGACACATTGCGCTGCGCGTCCGTTGCCTCGGTCATCGACCAGGCGTAGGCCTCGGCGAGTTTGGTGTTATCACCGGCCAACCAATAAACACGGCGCAGCAGGCCACGGGCGGAGGCCAGGTAGTCGCCCTGTGGGTAAGTTTTCAGGTAACCGAGAAAGCCTTCCTCGGCATGGCTCAGGGCGGACTTATCCACATGCTCGAGTTGCGGCATGCCGTACTCGTCAAAGGCTTCAGCCTGGGCCTGGTTCAAAGACGTGCGCGCAGTCATATACAGCGCGGTTTCCTTCAGCCAAGGCACGTGGCTGGCGCTGGCGGCGGCAAAACCGCGCTCAGCGTCACCGAAGCGACCGCTGTAGAAGTCGGCGGCGGCTTGCAGGTAGGTACGGAGCAGTTGGCCGTCGTTCGACTGGATCTGCTGGGCGTCCACCACCTGGCCTTCCCACGAACAGGCTGTGAGCAGTTGCAGGCGCGCTTTTATCAGCAGCTCACGCTCAGCAGCCGGCATGTCGGCCTTGATCACCTGGCTGATGAACGCCGTGGCGCTGTCATCATCGTTGCTGCGGCAACGGCTGCCCTCGCCAGTCAGGAACGCTTCGCCTGCGGTCTTGTACTCGTCGCGCTGGATGCCCAGGGGCTTGAGCAGGGTGTCGAGTTCGGCGGTGCGTGAATTGTCCGGCTTGTTGTCGGGCTCATCGTTTGTCGCGGGGATAGGCGCCAGGCGATAGACCGGGAACGGCACCGGGCCGAAGCCCTGAGACAGATCATCTTCGCTCAGAGCATTGGGCGTGAGCGGTTCGGCCTTTTTGTCCGCCAGCAGCAGGCGCAGGTTGACGCGACTGTCGTTGCCGGGGCTGAGGAAGGGCAGGTTACTGCAGGAATCGAGGCTGTCACGCGAGACGCGCCAATCGGGGTAGCACGAGTCGTCAGAGCTGGCCTGGGCCTGTTGGGTGATGCCGGCAAGCAGTGCCAGTGCCAGGGGTGACAGAAAACCGATGCGCATGACGTGTCCTTGATCCTGAGTCCTTGGAGGGCGGCAATAATAGCGTGTTCCTACGGTTGCTTCGGAGAAGCCCTGCACAAATTACTGATTTGTCCGATTCCAGCAGCCAGCCTGGATCTTTTGTCCTAGAGTGGCGGTGTTTGCGCTTGGGCAATCGGGGGAATCGAGGTGCGTCGGTCTGTGGTAGAGCAAAACGAAAAGGTCGGGACGTTACCCGCACTCAACCGCCTCAGTTGGGAAGGCGCCGGCTGGATCAGCCGCCTCTGGTGGGTGCCGATCCTGACGCTGGCCATGGCCCTGCGTTTTTACAACCTGACGTCGGCGGCGATTTGGGGCGACGAGGGCTCTAGCCTGCTGCTCAGCGAATACGCCCTGGGCGACCTGTGGTTCCACGCGGCACACGATGTGCACCCGCCACTGTATTTCTTCCTGCTGCGCGGTTGGATCGAACTGTTCGGCGACAGCATCTGGTCGATTCGCGGCATGAGTGCCATTCCCGGCGTGGTCGTCGTGGGCTTGGGCATCTGGCTGACGCGGCAACTGTCCACCCGCCGTGCGGCGGTGCTGGCGGGGATACTGCTGGCGCTGTTGCCGACGGCGGTGCGCTACAGCCAGGAAGTGCGCATGTATTCGCTGCTGGGTGTATGGCTGCTGGGCGCCACGCTGGCGCTGGTTTACTGGGTACGCCAGCCTGAGCGCACGCGGTATCTGGCGGTGTATGTCGTATTGATGACGGCCGGTTTCTACACCCATTACTTCACTGCGCTATGCGTGTTGGTGCATTGGGCTTACCTGGGCATGCTGAGTGTCACGATGCCGCGCGACCAACGCCTGATCACGCGCCCGGCGTGGTGGTTGGCCAACGCCACGATTGTGCTGTTGTATCTGCCTTGGCTGCCGAATCTGCTGGACTTGGTGCAGCATGTCGAACAGCTCAAGGTGGGCGGTGATATTGGCTGGGAAGAGCCGGTAAGCCTGTTCTCCCTGCCGTCGATGGTCTGGCAATTCGTACTGCAGGATGAAGGTGTCGGTTTCTGGTCGCCACTGTTCTGGCTGTTCCCGTTGCTGCTGGTGGCTGTCGTCGTTGCCACCGCTTGGCGCGACCGCGACCGCTATCGGCCGGCCGGCCTGTTGGCGCTGTTTTTCCTGTTGCCACTGCTGTTGGTCTACGGGGTGTCGTTTATTTCCCCAGTGTTTATCGAGCGTTACCTGACGGTGTACGCCCTGGGCTTGCCGATCCTGCTGGCGATGGCCATCGATCGCCTGCCATCACGGTTTTCATTGCTGGGGGCAGCACTGTTCGTGCTGTTTGTCGGCGTGGAACTGGTGGGCTTGAAGAACAACTTCACCGTGGACGAACACGACCAATTCAACGTGCCGGTGGAGTTCGTCAACCGCAACTATCAGGAAGACGACCGCATCGTCCTCAGCGACATGATGTGGTACCTCAGCTACGTGTATTACGACCAGACCGACGCCCAGTTGCAGCTCTACACCCCGCCCAAACCCGACGGCACGCCCACCCGGCCGAATGCCTATGGCTTCGGTACCCTGGTGGACCAGGACGGCGGACGCATCTACCTCGACCACCTGTCGGCACTGCCCGCCGAAACCCGTCGCGTGTGGCTGATCAGCAGCAACGAAGCGCCGGACGATTTCGCCCCGCTGCCTGAGGGCTGGCGCGAACTCAGTCGCCAGGATGGCGGCGGCGCCAGGGCGCGCTTGTTCGTGTTGTGTAATGTCCCGTCGGCGCAACCCGAGGGCTGCCGCTAGACTGGGTGAATGCTTTTTTCTACCAGGAGCCCATCATGGAATCGCCCGTGCATAGCTTGCCGTCACTGTTCAAACAGCTGGGTCTGCCGGATGACCCGGTGAGTATCGAAAAGTTTGTGGCGGTGCATTCGCCGCTCAAGCCGGAGCTGAAACTGGCGGATGCGTTTTTCTGGACGGACAGCCAGAAGGCGTTTTTGCGCGAGGAGATTCTGGAGGATGCGGATTGGGCGGAAGTGGTGGATGAGTTGAATCTCATGTTGCGGGGTGGGCGAGGGGGGTAAAAAAACCTAGGGTTTTACCGCGTTAGTGAGCTTTTTCTGACGCACGCGCCTGTCTCCCCACGCTAAGACCCGGACGGGCCAAGCCCCGATCTAAATGTGGGAGTTGGCTTGCCTGCGATAGCGGAGTGTCAGTCGACATATACCTCGAGTGGCCCACCGCAATCGCAGGCAAGCCAGCTCCCACAGAGTTTTGCGGTGTTAGTAAATTCTGTACCGACGCACCGACCACCACCCATCCGCTAAATTGTTTCAAAACTTGACGCATCTGGATCCATCCACCATATTGATAGTTAGCAAACTAACTGTATGCGAACTATCCAGTGCCTCAATCCCTCGAACAACTCCAGATGAACCTCAGCAGCAGCATGGTGGTGGGCGCCCGTAACTGGCGCAAAATCTGCCAGACCACGCTGGTGAGCTACGGCATCTCCGAAGCCTGCGCCGTGCCGTTGTTGATGATCGGCCGCTTGGGCGACGGCGTGCACCAGGTCAAAGTGGCCCAGGCATCGGGGATGGAAAGCCCGTCGCTGGTGCGCTTGCTCGACCGGCTGTGTACCGACGGCTATGTGTGCCGCACCGAAGACGTTCACGACCGCCGCGCCAAGGCCCTGAGCCTCACCGAGCGTGGCCGCGAGCTGGTGCAAGCGGTGGAGGTGCAATTGGTGCGGCTGCGCAAGGAAGTGCTGGCAGACATGACCCCAGGTGATATGGAGGCCGCGCTGCGAGTGCTGCGCGCTTTCGAGGCAGCGTCGCTTTGAACGGATTTTTTACCGGTTTCCCGCCTGCCCGTGATTGGTTCTACGGGGTACGCACCTTCGCGGCGTCGATGATTGCCTTGTACATCGCCATGCTCATGCAAATGCCGCGTCCGTATTGGGCGATGGCGACGGTGTATATCGTCTCCAGCCCGTTTGTCGGCCCTACCAGTTCCAAAGCGCTGTACCGCGCCATCGGCACCTTCATGGGGGCGGCGGCGGCCGTTCTTTTTGTGCCGATGTTCGTGCAGTCGCCCTACATGCTGGTGGTGGTGATTGCCTTGTGGACGGGCACCCTGCTGTTCCTCTCCATGCACCTGCGCACGGCCAACAACTACGCCCTGATGCTCGCCGGCTACACTTTGCCGTTGATCGCCCTGCCGGTGGTGGATAACCCCCTGGCGGTGTGGGATGTGGCAGAGGCGCGTACCGAAGAAATCTTCCTCGGTATCGCAGTGGCAGCAGTGGTGGGCGCAATGTTCTGGCCGCGCCGGCTGATGCCGGTGTTTGATGGTTCGGTGGCCAAGTGGTTTGCCGACGCTCAGGTCTACAGCCAGCGGTTCCTCACACGCAATGTAGAGCCCGACGAAATCAGCACGCTGCGCGGCGGTATGGTCGCCACCTTCAACACCCTCGAATTGATGATCGGCCAGTTGCCCCACGAAGGCGCGCGGCCGCAGACGGTGCGCAACACCAAGGAATTGCGCGGGCGCATGATCCACCTGCTGCCGGTGATCGATGCCCTGGATGATGCGGTGTACGCGATTGAACACCGCGCCCCGGAATTCGCAGATCAGCTCACACCGTTGCTGGAGGCCGCCAACGCCTGGCTGGAAAGCACCACCGAAACAGCCCCGCTTGAACGCTGGCGCGTGCTGCGCGACCAGGTCGACGCCGCTCAACCCCAGGGCGAAGCGCTAGATGACCGGCACACGCTGCTGTTCTCCAATGCGCTCTATCGTCTCGCAGAGTGGATCGACCTGTGGCAAGACTGCCGCAGCCTGCAAGCTGCCATCCAGTGCGAGAGCCAGGACACCTGGCGCGCCGTGTACCGTCACTGGCGCCTGGGCCGGCTCACGCCGTTCCTCGACCGTGGGTTGATGTTCTACTCGGCGTTCTCCACCGTCACCGCGATCATCGTCGCCTCGGTGCTGTGGATCCTGCTCGGCTGGACCGACGGCGGCAGCGCGGTGATCCTGGCCGCTGTCGCCTGCAGCTTTTTCGCCTCGATGGATGACCCGGCGCCACAGATCTATCGGTTCTTTTTCTGGACCGCCATGTCAGTGCTGTTTGCCAGCCTCTATCTGTTCCTGGTGCTGCCCAACCTGCACGACTTCCCGATGCTGGTGCTGGCGTTTGCCGTGCCGTTTATCTGCATCGGCACGCTCACCGTGCAGCCGCGTTTCTACCTGGGCATGCTGCTGACGTTGGTGAACACCTCGTCGTTCATCAGCATCCAGGGCGCCTATGACGCCGATTTCCTCAACTTCGCCAACGTCAACCTGGCGGGGCCGGTGGGCTTGCTGTTTGCCTTTGTGTGGACGCTGATCGCGCGGCCCTTCGGCGCTGAATTGGCGGCCAAGCGCCTGACCCGTTTCAGCTGGCGCGACATCGTCAGCCTCACCGAGCCCGCGACCCTGGCCGAACACCGGCACATGGCCGCGCAGATGCTAGACCGCCTGATGCAACACCTGCCGCGCCTGGCCCTGATCAACCAGGACACCGGCACCGCCCTGCGCGATTTGCGCGTGGCGCTGAACCTGCTCGACCTGCTGGCCTATTCGCCGCGCATCCTCGGGGTGCCACGGGTGTTGCTCAACCAGGTGGTGGAAGGCGTGGGCGGCTATTTCAAGGCGTGCCTCAAGGCCGGTGAACGCTTGCCCGCGCCCAGCGGTCTGCTGATGACCCTGGACCGCACGCGCCGAGCCCTCAACGGCCAAGGCCTGCAAGACGAAGACGACACCCGCCTGCATCTTTTGCATGCGCTGGCGGGCTTGCGCCTGTCACTGCTGCCGGGCGTGGAATTTATTGGCGGCACCGAGATGGAAGCGCCGCTGCCTGATGGAGCGCCTTTATGATCGGTGATCTGGATATCAGCGGGGTGTTCCTGCCTACGCTGCTGGTGCTGATGGGCATTACGTATGTGTTGTTCCTGGTGGTGCACGGGTTGTTGACCCGGCTCCACTTCTATCGCCTGGTCTGGCACCGGGCATTGTTCAATGTGGGGCTCTACGCGCTGTTGCTAGGCGCGGTGGACTCACTCAGTCGATACCTGATGACATGAAAAAACCTTTTTTGACCATCGGCCGTGTAGTCCTCACGCTGTTGATCGTGACGTTTGCGGTCGTCGTGGTGTGGCGCATGGTCATGTACTACATGTTTGCCCCCTGGACCCGTGACGGCCACATCCGTGCCGACATCGTGCAGATTGCTCCGGACGTGTCCGGTTTGATCCAGCGTGTGGACGTGCACGACAACCAGCTGGTGACCAAGGGCCAAGTGCTCTTCGCCGTCGACCAGGACCGCTTCAAGCTGGCCCTGCGCCAAGCCCAGGCCGCCGTGGCCGACCGCCAGGAAACCCTGGCGCAGGCTCAGCGCGAGTACAAGCGTAACCGTGGTCTCGGCAACCTGGTGCCCAGCGAGCAACTGGAAGAAAGCCAGTCCCGCGTCGCCCGTGCCCAGTCGGCCCTGGCCGAAGCCCAGGTGACGGTGGATTCCGCCCAGCTCAACCTCGACCGCTCGGTGATCCGCAGCCCCGTGGACGGTTACGTCAACGACCGTGCGCCGCGCACCCAGGAATTCGTCACCGCCGGGCGTCCGGTGTTGTCGGTGGTCGACAGCAATTCTTTCCATATCGATGGTTATTTCGAAGAGACCAAGCTCGACGGCATCCACGTCGGCATGGCGGTGGACATCCGTGTGATCGGTGACAACGCCCGCCTGCGCGGCCATGTGCAAAGCATCGTTGCCGGTATCGAAGACCGCGACCGCAGCAGTGGCTCCAACCTGCTGCCCAACGTCAACCCGGCGTTCAGCTGGGTGCGCCTGGCCCAGCGGATTCCGGTGCGCATCGCCTTTGATGATGTGCCGGCGGACTTCCGCATGATCGCCGGGCGTACGGCCACCGTCTCGATCATCGGCGATAAGGTTAAAGACGGAGACCAGCCATGAAGCAGCTGTTGGCCACCGCCGCGCTGGGCGTGTTGCTGTCGGCCTGCCAGGCGGTGGGCCCGGATTACTCGCTGCCGGATAAAGCCGCGGTCAATCGTGGCGACCTGCAAGGGCAAATCGCCGGTGAGGGCAACAACGTGGTGTCGACGCCGGTACCGGCCGACTGGTGGAAGTTGTACAAAGACCCCCGCCTGGATGAGCTGGTGCGCCAGGCCATGGCGTCGAACACTGACTTGCGCGTGGCGGCTGCGAACTTGCAGCGTGCGCGCTATCAGACCCAACAAGCTGAATCCGCAGGCGGCTGGAGCCTCGGCGCCAAGGCGGAGGCCCAGCGCCTGCAAGAGTCCGGCGAAGCGTTTTTGCTGGCCGACAAAGTCCCGGTGGGTAACATCGGCAGCGTGGGGATTACCACCTCGTATCAGTTCGATCTGTTCGGCACCTTGCAACGTGGCATCGAAAGCGCCCAGGCCACTGCCGACGCAGCCCAGGCCGCTGCCGATATCGCGCGCATCACCCTGGTGGCCGATGTCGTGCGCTCCTACACCCAAGTGTGTGCAGCGAACGAAGAATTGGCGATCGCCAACGAGTCCCTAGACCTGCAAGCCCAAAGCACCCAGTTGACCCAGCGCTTGCGCGACGCCGGGCGCGGTGATGAAACCCAGGTGACGCGCTCGCAAACCCAATACAAATCCTTGCGTGCCGATATGCCGCGCTACGAAGCGGCGCGCCAGGCCGGTTTGTTCCGCCTGTCGATGTTGCTGGCCAAGCCGGTGGACCAACTGCCCGGGGGCGCCGGCACCTGCGCCGAATTGCCCCATATCGCCCAGCTGTTGCCGGTAGGCGACGGCGCCACGCTGCTCAAGCGCCGTCCCGATGTGCGCCAGGCCGAACGTCAACTGGCCGCTGCTACCGCGCGTATCGGCGTGGCCACTGGCGCGCTTTACCCGGATATCAGCATCGGCGCTACGGTGGGCACTGTTGGCCTGCTCGAAAACCTTGGTCAGCCTGCGACCAACCGTTGGGGCTTTGGCCCGATGATCAGTTGGACTGTCCCGACCAACGGCGCCCGCGCGCGCGTCCACGAGGCCGAGGCCGCCACCCAGGGCGCCCTGGCGCATTTTGACGGGGTGGTGCTCAACGCCATCCGTGAAACCCAGACCGGCCTTGCGCAGTACACCGCGCAACTGCAACGCCGCGACGCGTTGGCCGAAGCCGGCGAGTCGGCCAAGGAAGCGGCAGCGCAGACCCATCGCTTCTTCCAGGCCGGCCGCGCATCGTTCCTTGCCGACCTGCAAGCCACCCGCACCTATACCGATGTGCGAGCGCAACTGGCAGCGGCCAACACCCAAGTTGCCATGAGCCAGATCGATCTGTTCCTGGCCTTGGGCGGCGGCTGGGAAAGCGGACGAACGCAACCCGCGCCGGCCAGCAAACCCTGAGCAAATAGCTATGCTTTGACTGGCGGGCTCCCGTGATGGCCCGCCGGTCAACGTTCGCGTTTGCTCATGGGGATTCCAATAATGAAAAACCCTTATGCTCCCGCTTTCTGGTGCGTGTGTTTTGCACTGGTGTTGTTGTCGGCTACCTATTTCTACGGCGTCATGCTGGCTCACCAACTCGACAAGGCGATGGTGTTTCTCGACAGCGCCTGCCTGGTGATCGGCACCCTGTCCATCGGCGTCGTGGCGTGGGCCTCCTACCAGAATCAACGGGTGAAGAAAAAACTCCTCGAACAAGGCAAGACCCGCGTGGCGATCTGGGACACCAAGGTCGCGTTGCGCCGGGTCGAGACCGTGTTCGACCGCTACTTCTGGGGCAGCTACTGGCAACCGGGGCGCACCTTCCAGGAAGTCATGGGCGACCTGACCGGCACGCCCCTGGAAAAAAGCCTCGAAGTCCTGAAGAAACAGTGCGTGGCCCTCGATCAACAGGTCGCGGACGGTAGGCACTGGCTGAATAACGCGCGGGAATTGTCCGACGTGGCCACGCAAATGGCGCGCGAGCGCTACCAACTGGACTTCTGCGACCCCAAGGCCGACACCCCTGGCAATGCCGTGATACACCGCGAGTTTGAGGTGCTGGTGTACACCTGGACGGCGCGCCTGAAGAGTTTCGACCACCAGTTGGATGAAATTGAACTGGAGTATTCGTGAACTAGTACCGAACTGATCCCTCTGAAAAGCTGGGCCGTTCGCGGCCGCCAGTGCTAATCTTCCCCCGTTTTCGGCGGGCTTGAGCCAATCCCCCACGGGGTTCAAGGAAGACAGCCCACTTCTCACAGGATTTGATCAGGTCACTTCATGAATAAGCCAGCCGTTGTTCTTTTGGGTTTCGTTGTCGCCGTCGGCGTCGTCAGTGCAGGCGGTGCCTGGTACACCGGTAAGCAACTGGAGCCCGTGCTGCAAACGGCGGTGCAGGACGCCAACAAGGAGCTGCAACGTTCCATGGCCGGTGTCGACGGTACCGTTAACCTGGAGCTGGTGTCCCTGGACCGTGGCCTGTTCAGCAGCACCGCGCACTACCGCCTCAAGGGGCAAGGCTCGTTCTTCGGCGAGCAGAACCCGAACCCCGAGCTGCTGTTTGTCGATCATATCGAACACGGTCCGCTGCCCTTCTCGCGTCTGGTGTCGCTGAAGTGGCTCCCGGTCATGGCCACCAGTCATTTCGAACTGGAGAAGAACGCCACCACCGAAAAATGGTTCGCCGCTGCCAAAGACGTGTCGCCGCTCAAAGGCGTGGCCAATATCGGCTACAGCCGTTCGGTCACCGGCAACCTCGAATTGCTGCCGTTGGAGTTCAAGGACGAGACCTCCTCGGTGAACTTCTCGGGTCTGAACCTGGACTTTGACAGCACCGCCGAGGGCAAGAAGGTCAAGGTGGATGGCTACATGAACAGCCTCAAGCTGGACGTAGTCGATGCCAATGGCGCGCCGTTCAACGCCGAGTTCGCTGGCCTGACCGTGGCCAGCAACCTGGAAAAATCCACCTTCGGCTTCTACACCGGGCAGAACACCGTTGAGCTGACCGATACCAAGCTCACGTTCGGCCCGCAGAAAGCGGTGATGACCCTCAAGGGCTTTGAGCAGAAAGACACCAGCGAAGTCAAAGACAACAACATGTCCGGCCGCGTCGACTACAAGATCGACGAGATCGGCTATCAGGGCAAACCGGTCGGCTCTGCCGCCATGGCCGTGAGCTTGAAAAACATCGACGTGCCGTCGGGCCTGGTGCTGACCAAGCTGTATCAGGACAAGATGCAGCCGGTGCAAGCCGCTGCCGCCGCCGGTCAACCGGTGCCTGAGCTGCAACTGACCGAAGCCGAGCAAGCCCTGGCCGAAGCCAATGTCAACCAGTTGCTCGCCGCCAAGCCGCACCTGGCATTGGAAAACCTGTCCCTGAAAACCACCCACGGTGAAAGCAAGTTCAACCTGGTGGTAGACCTGGCCAAGCCTACGTCCATGGAACTGCCGCCGGTTGAACTGGGCAAGCAGATGGTTGCGCTGCTGGACGCCAACCTGACCCTGTCCAAGCCGATGATTGCCGACGTTGCCGCTCTGCAAGCGCAGGTCGGTGGCGTGACCGACCCTAAAGCCATCGAGCAGCAATCCCAGATGGCCAGCGAAATGGTCAGCAGTATGGCGGTAGGCACACAGCTGGCAACCCTGGTCGGCAGCGACGTGGTGTCCAAGCTGCATTACGCCAACAATGAAGTGACCTTCAACGGCCAGAAAATGACCGTCGAGCAATTCATCGGTTTCGTGATGTCCAAAGCCGGTGCGGTTGGCGGCGCGCAGTAAAGATTTCGCCATCGCCCAGAAATAATTAATGGGGGAGCGGGGTTGTCCGCGATAAGGGTCAAAAGGTCGGCGCTCATGTCGATTAGCCACCCTTCATTGCAGGCAACCCAGCTCCCCCATTGGCTTTTCAGATTCGTAGGGCAATTCTGAACAATTGTTATGAATTGTCCTTTTTCATACAGGTGTCGGGGATAGTTCATACAGGAAAGCTAGGTCGGGTCACGAGACGCCGACACCCTGATGCAAACCGCTCAGGACCACCTATCGTTACAGCTTTCCGTGTGTAAGGAAGCTCACGATATGCTGCGAACACTCCCACTCAGTGCCTCAGGCCGGTTACGGCTGCTCATCGGGGTAACCTTGTGCAGCCAGTTGCTGATGCCCACCTTCGCCATGGCCGACCCGGCCTATGACGCCCTGATCATCCAGGCGCGCAATGGCAACTTCACACCCGCCCTGACTCAGTTGCGTCAATTGCCTGCCGAGCGCCAGACGCCAGGCCAGATCAGCGATCACCTGGTGATCGCCGGTTGGGCCGGCCAGGATGCCGAAGTGCTCAAGGTATACGAGGCACAGGGGCAGAATCGCAACTTGACCGCCCAGGCGCTGGCTACGGTCGCGCGGACTTATCGCAATCAGAAGCAGTGGGCACAGGCCGAGGCGGTTTACCGCAAGGCACTGCTGCGTGAGCCGAACAATGTCGACCTGCAACTGGGCCTGGCCCTTACCCAGGCTGACGGCGGCAAAGCCAGCGAAGCGGTGCAACGCGCTCGCGCGCTGGTGGCCGCCAAGCCGGATGATCCGAATCGTCGTATGGCACTGGGTTATGCGCTGACGCGCGCGGGCTTGCAGTACGACGCGCTGTTTGAATTCGACCAGGCGTTTACCCGCGCCGGTGACAAGCCGGAAGTGGCTCGCGAATACGTTGCCGCCTTGCAAAAAGCACGTCTGCCCGAGCCTGCGTTGCGCCTGTCGGCTCAGCGCCCTGGTCTTGTCGATCCGGTGACCCAGCGTCGCCTCGAAGGTGACCTGGCCGCTGAGCGCGTGCGCATGGCCGAGTTCGCCACGCGTACCGAGAAAGAGCGTTATGTGATTGCTGATCGCGCCTTGCAGGGGTACGACCAGCTCCTTGCCCGTTGGACCCCGGACCCTACGGCCAAAGACGATGTGGTGCGTTGGCGCATCGACCGCCTGGGTGCGCTCAAGGCGCGGGCGCGCACTGCCGAGGTGATCCGCGAGTACCAAACCCTCCAGGCCGAGGGTGTGCAGCTGCCCACCTATGCGGTGCGTTGGGTAGCCGCGTCCTACCTCGACCAGCGCCTGCCGGAAAAGGCTGCGCCGTTGTATCGCCAAGCGCTGAGCGCTCCCGATGCGGACGTGGGCGACCGCGTTGAAGACAGCACCGCCTTGTTCTACGCCTTGCTCGAAAACGACCAAGTGGATGAAGCGCGGGCGGTCGCCAAGAACTTGGCCGACAGCCAGAAACCCCGGGTTGAACTCAAGGGATTGCCCATCGGCAACCCTAACGATGAGTGGATGGACGCCCAACAACTGGCCGCTCAGGCCGGCACCTATGGTTCCGACCTGCCGTCCAGCGAAAAGGCCCTGGAAGAACTGGTCGGCAAGGCGCCTGGCAGCATCGGCCTGCGCCTGGCGCAAGCCGAGATGTACCGCGCCCGCGACTGGCCACGGCGCGCCGAGCAATCGCTCAAGGAAACTGAAGCGCAAAGCCCGCGTGACATCGGCCTGGAGATGTCCCAAGGCTTCACGGCCCTGGACCTGCAGGAGTGGCGTCAACTCGACATCCTCACCGACGACGTGGTCGCCCGTAACCCCGACAACCGGCAGGTGCAGCGCCTCAAACGCCTGCGCGATGTACATGATATGGCCGAGCTGCGCGTCGAGGCCTACACCGGCAAAAGCTTCGGCGGCGGCAACAACGGCGACGCCGGTGCCGTCTCGGGTAGCCGTGACTGGGGCATTGAAAGCCGTATCTACACGCCGCCTATCGACGAAGACTGGCGCCTGTTCGCCGGTGCCGGTTATGCCACCGCCGACTTTGAGGAAGGCACCGGCCATCACCGCTGGCAAGTGGTCGGCGTAGAGCGTCGGACCCGCGACATGACGATTGAAGCCGAGGTTTCCAACCACTCCTACGGCGATGGCTCCAAACAAGGCGCTGCTGTGTCGATTGCCCGCGACATCAACGACAACTGGCAATACGGCGGTAGCCTCGGCTACCTCCTGTCCACCACGCCATTGCGGGCATTGAATGACGGAATTACGGCCAACGGTGGCAGCGGTTTCATCCGCTGGCGCGCCAATGAAAGCCGCGAGTGGAAGCTGACCCTCAGCCCCTCCCATTTCAGTGACGGCAACGATCGTTTCGAGGCCTTGCTCAGCGGCCGAGAAGGCCTTTACAGCTCGCCGAAAGTGCAAGTGGACCTGGGCCTGGAAGTCGGCGCCAGCCGCAACAGCAAGGAAGACACGGTCTACTTCAACCCGAAGTCAGACTTCACCGTGTTGCCTGTCCTCAACATCAACCATGTGCTCTATCACCGCTACGAGACCCAGTGGAGTCAGCAGTTCCAGGTCGGTGCGGGTACGTATAGCCAGCAGGATTATTCCACGGGTGGCATCGGTCTGGTGGGCTACGGCCAACGCTATCGCTGGAACGATGTCCTGGAAGCCGGCGCCAACCTGAGCCTGATCAGCCGACCTTACGACGGCGATCGCGAACGCGATCTGCGTCTGCTCGTCGACCTCACTTACCGTTTCTAGAAGAGCCTGACCATGACCGTCCTCAGCCGTTGCTTGTTGATTCTGGGCGTAATGCTGGCCAGTGCCTGTGCCCAGCAACCCGCGCCTTTCACTCCACCCGCCGAGCGGCCGACACCGGCCAACGAAGCGCCGTGGCCGAAAAACCATTTCCTGGGCATTGCCTACCACGACGTCGAGGATCGCGACCCCGATCAGGCGGTGGTGGCGGTGCGCACCGAGCGTTTGATCGAACAGTTGGCCTGGCTGCGCGAGAACGGCTACAAGGCGGTCAGCGTCGATCAGATCCTGGCGGCTCGCAACGGTGGGCCTGAGTTGCCACCCAAAGCGATCATGCTCAGTTTCGACGATGGCTATTCCAGCTTCTATACCCGCGTAATGCCGATCCTGCGCGCCTACCGTTGGCCAGCGTTGCTGGCGCCGGTAGGCTATTGGATCGACACGCCGATGAACCAGCCAGTGGACTTCGCAGGCCAGCCACGGCCGCGTGGCGAGTTCCTCACCTGGCAGCAGATCCGCGAAGTGTCTCAATCGGGCCTGGTGGAAATCGCTGCGCACACCGACAACAACCACAAAGGCATCCTGGCCAACCCTCAGGGCAACCTGGAGCCGGCGGCGACCTCGCTGCGTTTTGATCCGGCCACTGGGCGTTATGAAAGCCAGGCGCAGTTCGATGCGCGGATGCGTGCTGACGTTGCCGCGATCTCCAACAAGATCCAAAAGGTCACCGGCAAGAAACCGCGGGTGTGGGTATGGCCTTACGGTGCCGCCAAAGGCACCTCGCTGGCGATCATTGGCGAGCAGGGCTACCAGATGGCCCTGACCCTGGAAGATGGCCTCGACAGCTCCAGTGACCTGATGAACAGCCCACGCTTCCTGGTGGCCTCCGACCCGGACGGCGAGCATTTCGCCAACAGCATGGTCGCGGTACAAACCAAGGCGCCGATGCGCGTGTTGCATGTGGACCTGGATAACGTCTACGACCCGGACCCGGCTCAACAGGCACGCAACCTCGACCAGTTGGTACAGCGCGTGGTGGACATGGGCGCCGGCACCGTGTTCCTGCAAGCCTTCGCCGATCCCAAGGGTGATGGCCTGGTGCATTCGGTGTACTTCCCCAACCGCCACTTGCCGGTACGCGCCGACCTGTTTAACCGCGTCTCCTGGCAGTTGCACACCCGTGCCCATGCTGCGGTGTACGCCTGGATGCCGGTACTCAGTTTTGCCCTCGACCCCAAGCTGCCACGCGTAACGCGCTGGGACCCTGAAACTGGCAAGGTCGGCCTCGATCCAGACCAGTACAAACGCCTGTCGCCGTTTGACCCGCAGGTGCGCAAGATCATCGGTGAGATCTACGAGGACCTGGCGCGCAACAACGCGATCGACGGTGTGCTGTACCACGATGATGCGGTGTTCAACGATTTCGAAGATGCCAGCCCCGCCGCGCTCAAGGCCTATGCCGCTGCTGGCCTGCCGAACACCGTTGAGGCGCTGCGTGCCGATCCGGCCGTGATGCAACGCTGGACTCGTTTCAAGAGCCGCTACCTGATCGACTTCACCAAGGAGCTGACCGCCAAGGTCCGCGCCATCGGTGGGCCGCAGATACAGACCGCGCGCAATATCTTCGCCGAGCCGATGCTCAACCCCGGCAGCGAAGCCTGGTTTGCGCAGAACCTTGATGATTTCCTACAGACCTACGACTGGACCGCGCCCATGGCCATGCCGCTGATGGAAGGCCAGGAGTACAGCAACTCCAACGCCTGGCTGGAGAAGCTGGTCGCCACGGTCAAGGCGCGCCCCGGCGCCATGGAACGCACGGTGTTCGAACTGCAAGCCAAAGACTGGCGCACCAAGGCCGCCCCGGACATCGACGCCAAACAGATGGCTGAATGGATGGGTGTACTCAAGCGCCAGGGTGTCACGAGTTTTGGCTACTACCCGGACAACTTCCTGGAAAACTCCCCGGACCTGAAGACGGTGCGTCCGGCCATTTCCAACCAATGGAACCCTTGACCATGTTCGACAGACTCTTGGCTTTATTCGTGCTGGCATTGGTATTGGGTGTGCCCCTGGGCCTGATCTTCCTGGTCACCGGGCAGTTCCTGATGGACTTCGTGTTTTTCTACCCGCTGTTCATGTCGGCGTTGTGGATCGCAGGCGGCCTGTATTTCTGGCTGCACTGGGAGCGCCATTGGCCGTGGGAAGAGGACACACCGGCACCTACCTTGGCCGGTAACCCGCTGATCTCGATCATCATCCCTTGCTACAACGAAGGGGATAACGCCGCCGATACCATCCATGCGGCACTGGGTCAGTTGTACCCGAACATCGAAGTGATCGCGGTGAATGACGGCTCCAAGGACAACACCGCCGCGGTACTCGACGCCCTGGCGCTGGAGAACCCGCGCCTGCGTGTGTTGCACTTGGCGCAGAACCAGGGCAAGGCAGTGGCCTTGCGCATGGGCGCCGTGGCGGCGCGTAGCGAGTACCTGGTGTGCATCGACGGCGACGCGTTGCTGGATAAAAACGCGGCAGCCTATATGGTAGCGCCGATGCTGGATAACCCCCGCCTTGGCGCAGTGACCGGCAACCCGCGCATCCGTACGCGCTCGACCTTGATCGGCCGCGTGCAAGTCGGCGAATTCTCTTCGATCATCGGTTTGATCAAGCGCACGCAACGAGTGTTCGGGCGGATCTTCACGGTATCGGGTGTGGTGGTCGCGTTCCGTAAAAAGGCGCTGGACCGCATCGACTACTGGAGCACCGACATGATCACCGAGGACATCGATGTCAGTTGGAAGCTGCAGCTTGATCACTGGAGCATCTTCTACGAGCCCCGCGCCCTGTGCTGGATCCTGATGCCCGAAACCGTCGGCGGCCTGTGGAAACAACGCCTGCGCTGGGCCCAGGGTGGCGCTGAGGTGCTGTTCAAGAATATCCGTGGCATCTGGCAATGGCGTCATCGCTACCTGTGGCCGCTGTTGTTCGAATACTGCCTGTCCACCGGTTGGGCGTTCACCTTCCTGTTGTCGGTGATCTTCTGGGGCGTGGGTAAATTCATCCCGCTGCCGCAAGCGATTGCGGTCGACTCCCTGATGCCACCGGCGTTTACCGGGCTGGTTTTGGCGATGGTGTGCCTGCTGCAGTTCGCCGTCAGCATCATCATCGACCGCCGCTACGAGAAGGACCTGTGGAAAACCCTGTTCTGGACCGTGTGGTACCCGATGGTGTTCTGGCTGGTCAGTTTGTTCACCACCCTGGTCAGTTTTCCCAAGGTGCTGTTCAACCAGCATCAGAAGCGTGCGCGCTGGGTCAGCCCGGATCGCGGCATCAAACCCACTGAAGAGGAGGCGTGATCATGAAATTGGTCAGAACTCGCCAACGTACGGTGATGTGGATCATCGATGTGTTGTTGACCTTGATGGCCTGGGCAGGCCTGATTTGGTTGCTGGCACGTGGGATCAGCTCGATGCTGGAGACCCATGATGGCCCGCGTATCGATGCGCCGATTTTTGCCGCGCTCAACACCCTGCAGATCTACCTGTGGATTGCGCTGTTCAACGCTGTGATCCTGATCAGCTGGGCGCGCTACCAGCAGCGCCGAGGCCGCAAGTTCGCCCAGCGTCGCGCCGAGGCCAAGGCGCTGACCGACAAGAACCTGAGCGAGAGCTTCAGCCTGGCTGAAGGGGATCTGGAGCAGTTGCGTAAGCCTGGGGTGCTGGTGATCCATAACGACGAGGAGGGGGGTGTGGCGGAAGTGAAGTCCCATGTCTCCCGCGATGTCGAGAAGCCGGGGCTGACCCTGGTGCCTCCCAAGGATCAGAGCAAAGACGCCAGTTAAGGCGAACGCTGGAGGATCGTTCCCATGCAAGGTGGGAACGATTCGGTTTAATCCCGACAAATGGGATCCAATTCACAAAAATGCCGCGAACTTTTCTGCTTTTTCCGATACTAACCTAACTCGGCAAGAAGTTGATGGCCAATTAATGGCAATCTATAAGTTCTCCGATGAATCGCTATCAAGAGTGCTGCCGCCTGTCGGAATAAAAATTCCATGGCCCGTCAGCTTTTCTCTTTGATAATTTTTAGTTGTTATAAATCAATATGTTGCATGACTAATTAGTACTAATGTCCAACTAGCTCGGCTTTTTGAGTTGTCGGAAGTTAGGTGTTAGTTTGCCGCCCCTTGATTTTCGATGGATCGAATATGTCTTCGTTATTGCCACGGACTCGGTTACTGCTATGCACTTTCATGCTCGCTTATTTGGGCCTGAACAGTGCCATGGCCGCCCCCACGCCCGGGGATCAGGACCTGATCCGCGATCGGCAGAACCGCCTGCTTGAAGAGCAGCGCCGGCGTCTCGAAGAACTCAAGGACCTGCCCGGTAAAGAAGCCAGGCCCCAGGCCCCGGCGACGCCTGCCGACACACGTTGCTTCCCGATCAAAGACATCGAACTCAAGGGCGCTGACAGTCTGTCTGCCGAAGACCGCGCACGCCTGCTCAAACCCTACACGGGCCAATGCCTGGGCGTGTCGCAGCTCAACGAACTGCTCAGGGTCATTACCGACTACTACATCGAAAAAGGCCGCGTTACCAGCCGTGCCTATCTGCCGCAGCAAGACCTTTCCAGCGGTCACCTGCAAGTGTTGGTGGTGGAAGGCAAGCTCGAAGGCTTGAAAGGCGCACAAGGCAGTACCGTTACCGACCGTGAGCTGGCGATGGCCTTTCCCGGCAAGGTTGGCGAGGCGCTCAACCTGCGTGAAGTCGAGCAACTGGTCGACCAGCTCAACCGGTTGCCCTCCAAGCAGGCTCAGATGGAGCTGACCCCCGGTACGCAGATCGGCGGCAGTGAAGTGGTGGTCAAGAACACCCCGCAAAAACCCTGGCGCGCCAGTCTGTCGCGCAATAACGATGGGCAGAAAAGTACCGGCGAGCAGCAGTGGGGAGCCGGCCTAGAGTGGGACAGCCCGCTGGGCCTGGCCGATCAACTGGTACTGCGTGGCGGCCACGACGCCGTGAGTGACCACCAGAAAACTTCAAAAAACAGCATGCTCTACTACAACGTGCCGTGGGGCTGGTGGAACTTCAGCTACACCTACAGCGAGAGCGACTACCGCACCTATGGCAGGGTCGACGACTTCAAATTCAAACAGAACGGCGACAACCAGAACCACCAACTGCGCGCTGAACGGGTGATCCACCGTGACGACGTGAGCAAGACATCGGTGAACGTGGGCCTTGCACACCTGCGCACCAACAACTACATCCTCGACACCCGTACAAAGCCAAGCAGCAACCGCCTCAGCGAATTGCAACTGGGCATCAACCACGGGCGGCGTATCGGCAACGCGTTCGTCAACGTCGACCTGGGCATGCAGAACGGCATCGGCTTGTTCGACGCGCAATCTCAAGATGAGCGCGACCCGTTCGGTAATCGCCAACCCAATGCGCGCTACCGCAAATACACCGCCACCGTCAGCTATCTGCAACCGTTCGCCTTGTGGGGCGAGTCGTTCAGTTTTTCCAGCCTGGCCACCGGCCAACGCAGTGAAGACATTTTGTTTAGCCCGCAGCGCATGAGCCTGGGTGGTTCGGCCTCGGTGCGTGGTTTCAAGGATCAGCAGTTGATTGGCGATAGCGGCGGCTACTGGCGCAACGAAGTGCGCTGGGCCCGTGCGGTGACCGTCGACTGGTTGCGCCCGGCTTTTGCTGAATACGGCGCCAGCGTCGGCTACGACCAAGGGGTGATCAGCAATGATCGCTATAACGGCGGTGTACATGGCCGGGTGTCGAGTAACTCCCTGGAGCTGTTCGCCCGCGGCAAGAACCTGAGCACCAGCGTGACCTTTGCGCATTCTTTGGAACGCCCGGCAGTGATGAGCGAGCGCGAAGCGCCGATCTACTTCCGTATGGATTTCTTCCTGTAATTAAACGCCCCGCAGCAACGAGAATCTGAAAATGGATGTTCGCCAACTTGCCTTCCTGGCCCGCCAACCTTCCGCTGCATTGATGCCGCGCAACTCGTTCTTCGGCCTGCCCAAGCGCGGGCTGGTGCTGGTCCTTGCCAACGCGCTGTTCTGGCAGCCGCTGCTGGCCCAGGCTGAGGGGATCGTAGTCAGTGCGCCGGGGACCACCGTTGGCGCGGCGGGCAATGGCGTGCCGGTGGTGAACATCGCGACGCCTAACGGCAGTGGGTTGTCCCACAACCAGTTCAAGGACTACAACGTCGGCCCCAACGGGGTGATTCTCAACAATGCCACGGGTGCCGTGACCAATACCCAGTTGGGCGGCTATATCGTCGGCAACCCCAACCTCAAGGGCGGTGCAGCCAGCGTCATCCTTAACGAAGTCAACGGCGGCAACCCCAGCCAGTTGCGCGGCTTCACCGAAGTGGCGGGGCAATCGGCCAAGGTCATCGTGGCCAACCCCCACGGCATCACCTGCAGCGGTTGTGGTTTCATCAACACGCCAAATGTCACCCTGACCACCGGTAAGCCGGTGCTTGACGCGAACGGCCAGTTGCAGCGCTACCAGGTGGATGGCGGCGCCGTGACCATCGATGGCCAGGGCTTGAACGCGAGCAACGTCGATCGCTTCGAAATCATCACCCGCTCGGCCAAGATCAACGCGCAGATCAACGCACGCGAACTGACCGTGATCGCCGGTCGCAATGACGTGGACGCACGAACACTGAACGCGACTCCGCGCGCCGATGACGGCAGCACCAAGCCAGAGCTGGCGATTGATTCCTCGGCCTTGGGCGGCATGTATGCCGGTGCGATCAAGCTGGTGGGCACCGAAGCCGGTGTGGGGGTGAAGCTTGACGGCACGCTCGCGGCCAGCGGCGGCGATATCCAGATCGATGCCAATGGGCGCCTGAGCATGGCGCAAACGCAGGCCACCGGTAACGTCAAGGTCGCCGCGAAGAACGTCGACCTCACCGACAAGGTGTACGCCACCGGCACTGTGCAGGTGACCAGCGCCCAAGCCCTGATCAACCAGAAGAGTGTGGCTGCCGGCCAACGTATCGAGATCAACGCGGCCACGGTCACCAACCCAGGCATCATCGAAGCGGGTGTCGCGCCCGACAACAGTCGAAACACCACCGGCGACCTGGTGATCAATGCGCAAACCGTCAACACCACTGGCAACTTGCTGGCCAGTCGCGCCCTGGCGATCACTGCCGCGCAAGCGCTGACCAACCAGGGTGCAATCATCCAAGCCAAGAGCGTCAGCGTCAGCAGCGCCAAACTGACCAATCAGGGTGCCAACGCGCGCCTGTTCGGCGAACAAAACCTGGTGATCAACTCCCCGGCCATCGTCAACCTCGGCGGCCTGATCCGCTTCGGTGATGGCCAGGCAGCCACGCTCGACAGCGCGTCCCTGGACAACCGCCAGGGCCGTATCGAAATGGCCGGTGGCAGCTTGGTACTGAGCAGTGCGGACCTGAACAACAGTGGCGGCCAAGTCATCGCCAACGAGCTGACGGTCAACGCCGGCAAGCTGAACAACCAGAATGGCGTGCTGGTGGCCAAGACCGCCACAGTCAATGCCATCGATCTCGACAACAGCCTTAAGGGCCTGATCCAGGCCGACGGTGGCGCGCTCAACCTCACCGCCTCCAACAGCTTCAACAACAACCAGGGTTTTGCCCAGGCCAACACCGACCTCACCGTCAAGACCGGCAACCTCAGCAGCAACGCAGGCGGCGTACTGAGCGCCAACACTGGCAAGCTGACGCTGACCGCTGCGCAACAGCTCAACAACGCCCAGGGCCGCTTGCAAGCCGGGCAGGGCGATGTCGAGCTGCACGCCGCGAACCTGGACAACCAGAGCGGCGTGATCGTCGGTAAGCAACTGCTGCTTGACGTCAAAGCAGGGGACATCGACAACCGCGCCGGCCGCGTACTGGGCGACAAGCTGGACGTGCGCGCCTCCGGCCTGGATAACCGCAACGCCGGCCTGCTGGCCGGTGGCACCGAAGGCGTGAGCTTGCTGCTCAAAGGCCCGGGCCAGTTGCTCAACGCCCAAGGTCGCATTCAAAGCGAAGGCCTCTTGCACCTGCAAGGCGAGCGTCTCGACAACAGCGCCGGTACCCTGCTCGGTAAAACGGTCGAGGTGACCGCGCAAAACCTTAACAACAGCAGCAAAGGCGCGTTGGTCAGCGATGGCGGTGACATCACCTTCAATGTCAGCGACCTGCTGACCAACGTCGACGGCGTGATCGACGCCGGCGAGCGCAGTATTCTGGTCAAGGCCCTCACCACGCTCAACAACGACAGCGGCACCCTGCGCGGCAAGCGCCTGGACATCGCAGCCCAGCATTTGAACAACGACAACGGCCAACTGCTGGCCGGCAACCTGGGCCTGGGCTACAGCGGCCAAAGTGTGACCAACCGTAAAGGCCTGATCCTCAGCGGCGGGGCGCACACCGAACTGAACACCGCAAGCCTGGATAACCAGGGTGGCACCGTGCAAGGCGATACCTTGACTGTCACCGCCGGCACGGCCGACAACGGCAGCGGTGGCCTGATGGCGAGCTTGCTGGGCGACCTGCAACTGACAGTCGAAGCCCTGACCAACCGTGGCGGCAAATTGTTCGGCAAAGAACAAGTCACCGTCAGTGGTGCGACCCTCGACAACAGCGCCAGCGGTCAGATCAGCGGCAACCTGCTCAACCTGACCTCACGCGACACCCTCACCAACCAGGGGGGCCTGATCGAAGCCAACCAAGGCCTGACCCTCGTCGGCGGTAATCTCGACAACAGCGCCGGCGGCCAGGTGCGCGCATTGGGTGGTGCCAACAGCAGCCTCGACTTCAGCGGCCAGGTCAACAACCAGAACGGTACGTTGGAGTTCGCCAGCCAGGCTTTCAGCCTCGACGCCGCGAACCTCAATAACCAGGGCGGCATGTTGCAGCACGCCGGCAGTGGCCTGTTCCATATCAACACTGCCGGACTCACTGGCAGCCAAGGCAACATCCAGGGCATGGGCACCGCTGACTGGGCATTCGGTAAAGTCGAAAGCCTCGGTCGGGTACAACTCAACGAAGTCCTTACCTACAAAAGCGCCCAGGGCCTGACCCTCAAGGCTGGCGACCGCATGGCCAGCGGCAAGGGTTTGATCCTCGACGTCGCCAGCCTCGACAACGGCGGCGAGCTGCTCAGCGATGGTGATTTGAGCATCACCACTGCCGGCGACATCACCAACAGTGGTCGTGTGTCGGCGTTGAAAAATCTCAGCGTGACGGCGAATAACCTCAGCCAGAACGGCGGGCGCCTGGCGGGCAGCCATACTCAACTGAACCTGGGCGGTACGCTGGATAACCTTGGCTTCCTGACCGCACGTCAGCAACTGGATATTGCGGCGGCGCAGATCAATAACCGCGGAACCCTGGGCGCTCAGGGTGCGGTGAACCTGCTGGCGTCGAACGGCATCACCAATGCTGCCGATTCACTGTTGTTCAGTGGCGGCGAAATGATCTTGCGTGGCAACAGCTTCGGCAATACCTACGGTGACGTTTATAGCCAGGGCAACCTCAGCTTTGCCGCCATTAATGGCGGACCTGCTGCCGGCTTCAGCAACCTGTCCGGCACCGTAGAAAGTGCCGGCAATATCAGCATCAATGCGGCGTTTGTGGAAAACGCCAAGGCCGAATTCGAACTCGGGCAAACCCTGCAGGGTGGGCGTGTAGAGTGGCTATGTGGCCAGCATTGCGACGGGCATGATTCGTTCAAGCGCGGCCAAATCAACATCTACCAGACCTACCTCGAATCAGCGATCAAGGATTCGGCACCCGCTCGTCTTGTGGCGGGCAAGGATCTGCTGATCCAGGCAGACATGGTGCAAAACCGCTACAGCCTGCTGGCCGCTAATGGCAACCTGGGCATCGTCGCCAATGACCTGCTCAACCAGGGCGCGGGTACGCGCACGGGTCAAAACACCATCGTCATCGGTACGCCGCGCAGGATCGACCTTGGCTATTGGGACCAGACGGAGTACGTCGAAATTCCGGCGTTCAACGCCGCTGTCGCTGCGGGCAACTTTGACCTGGCGCGCTTCGAAGCACTCAAGGCGCGGTCTTCGGATGCGCGTTTCGCTGAGGTGAGCAACGTCACCACCTGGACCGACAATGCCGGCCCGGGCTATGGCGCCACCCTGCAAGCCGGCGGCACCGTCAACCTCAACGTCGCCCGTACCCTGCAAAACGGCACACTGCACGAAAACACCCTGGCGCAACTCACCGGCACCCTGGGCGATGACCAGACTGGCATCCCTGTCGGTGGCATCAACATCAACCTGAGCAAGCACGCCAACGACGCCAGCGCCCAGGCGCCCGGCAGCGTGCTGCCAGTGGCCGGTGTCGCGCCCGGCGGTGGATTCGTACCCGTGGACTACACGGGCACACCGTTCGCACCGGTCGACCCCACCACTGCGCCCAACTTCCAGCTGCCCAAGGGCGAATACGGTTTGTTCGTTAAAAACGCCGACCCCACCAGCCATTACTTGATCGAAACCAACCCCGAGTTCACCTCGTTAACGGGCTTCTTCAGCTCCGACTACATGCTCGGCAAGCTTGGCTTCAGCGCCGACAACGCCTGGCGTCGCCTCGGTGACGGCCAATACGAAACCCGCCTGATCCGCGACGCGGTGCTCGCCCAGACCGGCCAGCGCTTCCTCGCTGGCGGGCTGTACAGCGACGCCGACCAATTCCGCTACTTGATGGACAACGCCCTCGCGAGCAAAGACGCCCTGCGTCTGAGCCTCGGTGTGACGCTTACCAGCCAGCAGGTCGGCGCCCTGACCCACGACATTGTGTGGATGGAAAACCGCGTGGTCGACGGCCAGACAGTCCTCGTCCCAGTGCTGTACCTGGCCCAGGCCGAATCGCGCAATGTACGCGGCAACAGCCTGATCCAGGGGCGCGACCTCAACCTCGTCACCGGTGGCGACCTGGTCAACGTCGGCACCCTGCGCGCCAGCAACAACCTCTCTGCAGCCAGCACTGGCGGCAGCATCTACACCGGCGGCCTGGTCGAAGCCGGCAACAACCTGAGCCTGCTGGCCGACGACAGTATCCGCAACGCCATGGCCGGCGAAATTCGCGGCAAGCAAGTCAGCCTCGCCACGCTCAAAGGCGACATCACCAACGACACCACCGCCATCCAGGTGCGTGACGGCGCCGGCATGCGCACCCTCACGGACACCAGCGCCGGCACCATCGTCGCCCGCGAAAACCTGGCCATGGACGCCCACCGCGATCTCACCAACCGCGGCGCCCTGGTCGCCGGCAACGACGCCAACCTCGTCGCCGGCCGCGACCTCAGCCTCATTGCCGCCAGCGATACCAGCGTGAAACATGAGTTCAGCGACGGCGGGCACAAGTCCACCATCACCACCGACGTCAAAAACCTTGCCGCCACCGTCACGGCGGGGGGCAACCTGAACATGAAGGCGGGTCAGGATGTAAACATCATCGGCAGCACCGCCACTGCTGGCAAAGATATCAATGTCGACGCCAGGCGCGATTTCAACGTGGCGTCGGTCAGCGATGTGCATAACGTCGAGGGCAAGGAGAAGGACGGCAAGAAACGCATCAAGACTGCAGACGAGCAGACCACTCAAGTGGCGAGCGTACTGACGGCGGGTGGGAACTTTGTCAGCCGGGCGGAGCGTGACACCACGATCGTGGCGAGCAAAATCAGTGCGGGGAATGAGGCTTATTTGTATAGCGCAGATAAGTTGAGTCTGCTGGCGGCTGAGAACAGCACGCACACGCTGTACGACATGAAGAAAAACAGTGGTTGGGGCTCCAAGAAGACCCAACGTGACGAGGTCACCCGCATAACCAACGTCGGCACTGAAATCAAGACTGGCGGCAACCTGATACTCCAAAGTGCAGGCGACCAGACCTATCAGCTTGCCAAGCTGCAAAGTGGTAAGGACATCACCCTGGACAGCGGTGGCACCATCACGTTTGAAGCCGTCAAGGATTTGCATCAAGAGAGCCACGAGAAAACCAACAACAACGCGTTCTGGGTGTCCTCCAAAGGTAAGGGCAACACAGATGAAACCGTGCGCCAGAGCCAGCTGATTGCCCAAGGCAATGTGGCGATCAAAGCCGTCGATGGTTTGAAGATCGACATCAACCAGGTCAACCAGGACACCGTTAGCCAGTCGATTGATGCAATGGTCAAGGCCGACCCGCAATTAGCCTGGCTCAAGGATGCCGAAAAGCGCGGTGATGTGGACTGGAGGCAGGTCAAGGAAATCCATGACAGCTTTAAATACAGCAACTCAGGCCTGGGTCCGGCTTCGCAGATCATTATCGCGATTGTGATGGCGGCCGTGGTTGGCCCCCTGGCAGCAGGTGCCATGGGCACCGCGACGGGCGGCATGGTCGCCGCCGGAACAATTTCCGCAGAAACGGCGGCCGGCATATCCGCTGCGGCCGGCGCCGTTGCAGCAGGCGCCGCGACAAATGCAACGGTCAGCGTTATCAATAACCGTGGCAACTTGGGCGCTGTGTTCAAGGACGTGACCTCTTCGGATGCGATGAAGGGGTACGTGATTTCCGGTGCTACTGCGGGCCTGACGGCTAGTTACTTCGACGGTTGGACCGGCACAGAGACCAACTACTCAACCGGTAACATCACTTCCCCGCCGTTGAATACATGGACCGGAGTCGGCCAGTTCGCGGCCAGTCAGACCTTGCAAAACGGCACGTCAATGCTGGTTGGCAAGGCATTGGGGCAGGGCGGCAGTGGCAGCGAGGCGTTGAAAAGTGCGCTGTTCAATACGTTGGCGGCGGTGAGTTTCAATGCGGTAGGCGACTACACCAAAGGGCGTTTGACCGATGGTTACCCGCCGAAAATCATTGTGCACGCAATGGTCGGGGGCTTGCTTGCGGAGGCGACGGGGGGCGATTTTAAAACGGGAGCGCTGGCCGCCGGGGTCAATGAAGCGGTGGTTGGCCATTTGAACGCCTTGGTTAAAGGTGACAAAACCCTGCTGTCCATGAGCTCACAAGTGGTAGGCGTTCTCGCGGCAGCTACACAGAAAGATGCTGACGCCAAATCCCTGGAGAAGGGAGGTTGGGTGGCGAAAAATGCCACGCAGTACAACCATTCGCTCCACGAAATGCAGACCGTTGCACTCGATGAGCTACGTCGACGCGACCCAGAAAATAAGGCGAGATATGACGCAGCGGCATGTGCATTGACCCATTGCAGTGCATCTGTTCCTCCGGATGACAAGAATTACAAAGCCCTTGTTGAGTTGGAAAATCAGGGGCAGGGGTATACCGAGGAAATTGCATTACTCAAAAGTACAGGGCAGTTCAATTACACCTTCAAGGATCGAGTAGACGACGCCCTTAGCGCGAATGATGAGCTACTTACGAATCTCGGGCACGTCACAAGCGCGGTGGGTGGCGCGGGTGCCGGCACCGCTTCTTACATTGGTATGGTCGGATCCTCGCCGGCCTGTGTGACCATTGTTGGTTGCGCTGCTCCGTTCACCCTGGGTGCTTTCGGAACGGTCGCGTTTGCAGGTGCCGCCAATTCATACGATCAGATCGGTGCACCTTACATCTCTACGGAGGGGGACCGAGTTCTAGCTTCGCTCCACCCAGAGCAATATCCTGGAGAGGCGAGTCCCCTTGGCGATCTTAGCTACAGGGCTGCTGAATCGCTGGCGGAGTTGGCAGCGGCGCATTATGGGGGTAAGGCGTTATCAGGGGAGCTTTCATCAGTTATTAAAGGCAGTTCCTCTCCGTCAAAGGTTGTCGACACTACAAGAGGGCAGCCTTCGATTGGTGCAACGGCAGACAACGAAGCCGGGGGTTACTCTTACTATGATCAATTTAAGGCTGGCGACGGGGGATGGGCTTGGCCGAAGGATCTTGGTTTTGCGGGTGCGCGCGAGCAGGGCATACTGCCAATTGGCACAAAGTTGGATCGTTATGGTTCACCGAAGGGTTCTTTCCTGTCACCTCAAGGCGTGCCCTTTGAGCAGAGAGCCTTGGCTCCGGGCTCAAGATCTACGGATTATTATCAATACGAAGTTGTAAAGCCGCTTCCTGTTGTAAGAGGTGAGATTGCCCCGGCGTTTGGTGAGCCAGGGGGTGGCATTCAAATTTTGCCCGACTTTGCTGAAAGATATAATGTTGAAAGATTGATTCAAGAAGGTTATCTGAGGAGAACAAATTAATATGGCTTCTGGGTTGGATGATCTGCAACGTTCAGTCGGGTTGATAGGCGAGAAACTAGGAGCGCCGAAGTCGTTGCTGTTGGTCAGAGACCGCTCCCCTGAGGACGGAAGCCCCCACGTTGAGTTTAAAGATGATGGGTTTGATTATGTTTCTTCAGAAAGAGGATGTGAGGTCTTCAGGAAACATGCGGGCTCCTTGGATGAGCTGCTTTTTTTGATAATAAGTGGTGTGGCTTTTGAGATGGCCGTTGAGTATGAGCTTCATCATCGAGTTGCTGGAAGGGATTCCAGAAGAGTGATGTTTGAAAAGTATATTTCAGATCTTAATAAAATTAATCCAGAGTGGGCAAGAAAGGCGTCGGATGAACTTGATGCGGTACTGCTCTCCAACCCGTTTGTAGATAGTTGATGATAAGTGTCGTCTGCAAATCGAAGCGGAGAAAGAACGTGAAAATTAGTAAATGGCTGCTAACAGTATTATTGTCGGCCTTGGGGGGGTGCGCACCTTCCCATTCCAATTGGGAAAATGGAATGAATCTCTGGGTAGGTACTCATTTTGATTCCCATCTTTACAAGGACTGCACGCGAGGCTGTGGCGACTCATATTGGTCGCCTGTAAATAAGAACAAGACGTTTGATAAGGTTGTTGATGAAAGCGGAGGCAAACGGTATTACATAACTTGGATTAGAGATTGTCGATATTCGGTTTTTGTCGCTGCGGATCGGCTAATAAAGTCATGGAGATACGAAACGTCTAACGTAAAAGGATGTTATGTCTTTTAACTGCTGTCTTCAGCGCAGAGGAAGAATACAGATGTATTTAGTAATTACTTGCCGATCAGCGCCAAGCCTAAATAAATCCGTCCCCATTTTCGCTATATAGGTGGCTCGTCAGAAATTCTTGGAAGCAGTCTGGGTGCCTACGGTTCTGAAGTTATTAACGGCGTTATAACCACTGCTGGAGATAAGAAGTGATCAAGCCGAGATCAAGGGTGCAGGCATTTATATTGTTATTGATTTATGTGTTTTTGTTATTTCTGTTGATGGGGGTGATTGCAAAATTTTTGGGGGCGCTGATTAATTATTCAAAGAGTGATGTATGGCGCTTTGGTTGGGCTGATATTGTTGATCTCTTTCCGGGTGTTTTCGCTTACGCACTTCCTGTTGGCGCAGGCATTTTGGTGCAGTCATGGTTGAAAGATCGTAAGAGAAGTAAGTCTGACAGTGGGGAGGGGTAAACGACTGAATGGGGTAATCGTTGTTCTGGTGTTCCTGGCCGGCTGTGCGCTGGGTCTCCAGCAACGATGGAACGACCGTTGAGTCGCCTGTTTACAGTCTTTGCTCGCGCGTGCCCCGTACCTCCAGTTGCTACCTGTTTTAGAAAAAAGTCGGACCACGGGTGTGATGTGATGGCGACGCGGGTAGATCTTGATTTCTGTGCTCAACTACGCATCTTGCCGATACAACCCCGAACCTTTTCGTAGATCCCAATGTCTTTACCCCGCCCAACCACATCTGGTTGGGCTGCATGGACTGCAACGTTTTCAACAGCATTAAGGATTAATGTGAGCCTTTTCCCCCTATTCCCTGCCTCGTCACTGCCTTTCGCGGTGCGAAGGGTTGCACCTGCGCATCCGGCACGCGCGACAAGGGTATGCACTCGGATCCTTTGATCCTTCGCTTGGTACATCTACGGCCGCCGGGCCTATTGGCGGCTTTGATCTGTAGTTCATGGAGTTAGAAATGAAGCGCAAGCAGTTCCAGAAAAGCCTGTTGGCAGCCATGGTCGGCGCAATCAGCACCCAGGTGCTGGCGGTGGATGTCGACCTTGGAGCGGGCAAAACGATGTTCATCAGCGAAACCTACAACGAGTCGTTGGTGCTCACCGGGCAGACCACCCAGGTGGTCGATCAGAACAGCACGGCCGCTGCAGGGCTGGGGGTCGCCAATACCCACATCCAGGGCTCGTTGATCAACCGCGCGGACATTACGCTGAATGCCGATGGCCGTACCATCCGTGGCATTGCGCTGGACCCGATGTACTGGACCGGTCCTCAGAACCTGAGCCCTGGTTCTGTCACGGGTAACGTAGAGCAGGCCGGTATCATTTCGATGAACAATGGCGGCGACGAAGGCATGGAGATCGGCAAGACGGTCATTGGCGGCAGTGTGATCAACTCCGGCACCATCCGTTCGACGCCGCCTTCGACACCGGCACCATTTCCCTCCTTCATCGGTGGGGGCGAGGGTATTTACCTGCATGGCACCACCATCGCCGGGGATGTTTCCAACACTGGCCTGATCGACATGGCGGGTGAAGGCGCGATCGGCATCATACTGGACCGTGACAACAACACCCCGACCACCATCGGCGGCAAGATCCTCAACTCCGGCACCATCAAGGCGACAGGCGAAGGCGCCTGGGGCATCGAAGTTGAAACCGATACCAGCCCGCTGCGAATCGAAAACAGTGGCTTGATCTCGGCCAATGGTTTGGGGGCGCGTGGCATGTTGGTGTACCAGGGCACCTTCGATTACATCCTCAATACCGGCACCATCGAAGGCCTGGGCACCGATGCTGGGGCTTTCGAATTCTCCGGGGCCGACTTCGCGCAAAACAGCGCGGCGGGCTCACGCGGTATCGTCAACCGCGGGATCATCCGTGCGGATGGCACCGCCATCAGCGTCAACCCGGCCGATCAGGTTTCGACCTTTGAAATCAACCAGCAGGCCGGTGAAATCCGCAGTAATTCCGGCACCGCGATTGATGCAGCCAACCTTGCGACGCTGAATTGGACGGGTGGCAACATCATCGGTGACGTGCTGAACCTGAACGCGGTGAACATCGACGGCCAGGCGGGTTTCACAGGCAGCCGCATCATTGCGCCGGTGTCGATCAACTCAGGTTCCCTGAACCTCTCCGCGCCAGGCACTGCCATTACCGGCAACCTCAACGTAGCCAGCGGCGCCGGCATTGATATGCACCTTTCCGACAGCGTAGTGCCGACCACGCCGTACTTGACCGTCAACGGCGCAGCCAACTTTGCCCAAGCCTCGAAGCTGACGGTAAGCGCCAACCCAGGTGATTTCGCCAGCACCAACAGCGGCACCCAATACACCCTGCTGCAAGCCACCAGCGTGCAAGATGGCGGGCTGTCCGTGGCCAGTTCTTCGTCGCTGCTGGACGTGCTCAGCTATTCGGACGACGCACAAACGGTCAAGGCTGTGGTGGCGGTCAAAGACAACCAGCAAGTGCAGCAGGAACTGGCTGGCGTAGGCGCGAGCGCGGCTTCGGCCACGGCGGTCAACACCTTCAAGAACGACGTATTGAGCCGACTCGGCCAAAACGATCAGGTGTTCCAGGCCCTGGCCAACGCCGGTACGGCGCAGCAACTGGCGCAGATCGGTGACCAGCTCAAGCCTGACGTCAACCGTGGCGCCCTGGATGTGGCGTTGTCCGGGCAAACCGTCATCAACGGCGCGATCTTCAATCGCCTCACTGACCAACGCGAAAGCCACCAGGCCGGTGGCGTGTGGGTGCAGGGCCTGAGCAGCAACATGGACCAGGACGGCCGTGGTGGTGACAACGGCTACTCGGCCAACAGCAGCGGCATGGCGGTGGGTGTGGACAGTCGTGTGAACGACACCACCACGTTGGGTGTGGCGTACAGCTACCTTAATTCCAACATCCATTCCGACCTTGGCAACAAAACCGATGTCGAGGGCCACGCGCTGTCGCTGTACGGCAACTGGGCGCTGCAGAACTGGTTTGTCGACGGCAGCCTCAGCTACGGTCATAACGACAACGACAGCAAGCGCCACATTGCTGGCACCACGGCCAAGGGCAGCTACGACAGCAATGTGTTGTCGGCCAGTGTGATCGGCGGCTACAGCTTCAAGCCGTCCGAGACGGTCGTGATCGAGCCTCGTGTGGCTGCGCGTTACGCCAACGTACGCATGGATGGCTACGACGAGAAAGGGTCGTCTGCCGCCCTGAGCACACGTTCGCAGCGTTATGAAGTGGGCGAACTGGGCGCCGGTGTGCGTCTGGCCGGCAACCTGCCGATGGGCGCAGGCAGCCTGCAGCCGGAAGCGACGTTGATGGCGTATCACGACTTGATGGGCGATCGCGTGGCGCAAACTTCCAGCTATATGCTCGGTGGTTCGGCATTCACTGTGACCGGCGCGTCAGTGGCACGTGATAGCTACGAGGCCAGTGTGGGTGTGAACTACCAGGTTTCAGACTTCACCGTAGGCGCCAGCTACACCCGTCAGGCGCGCAGTGGGTTTGATGCCGATGGTGTGATGCTCAAGGCGCGGTATGCGTTTTAAGCTCGGTTAAGGCATTACGCTGTACCGGTGGCGAGGGAGCCCGCTCCGTCGCCACCGATTTCATCAGAACAACTTGCGCTGCACCGCCTCATCCAGCGTACTGCGCGTCAACGCTTCGACCACTTCCCGCGTGTCGGTCTGGAACGGCAGGCCCACGATCAACACCAGGTGCACCCAGGTGCGCACCGACTCACTCTTTTTGACCCGGCCCAATTCCTTGCCGTCCTTGTCCTTGAACACCGTTTCAAGGGTGAAGATGTTCTTTGCGGTGGTGGGGATGATGCAGATCGTGAAGCCGGTGATGAACGCCGACACCGGGCTGTACTCTTCATTGTTGTGCAGCGTGGCATCCACATAGAGGTCCGAGTCGACCTTGTCGGTGCTGACCCGCGAAAAGCGATTGGACTGTTGGAAAGTGTCGGACACCGCCTTTTCCCACAGTACGACCGGGGCCCCGACCGCCGCATTGCCTGGACCGCCGTTGACGTGGTTTTGCGCCGTGGTGCGCACATACACCGTCGGTTTTTGCGCCGGCGCGTTAGCCGTCGGAGGCCAGGTCTGGACCGCTGGCAGTTCGTGTTGTGAGTAGGACACACAGCCGGTCAGCAAGACGGCCGCGAGTACCAGGCAGTGTTTGATCAATCCTTTCATGTGTTGCTCCTGAAACTAAGGTTTCGCCAGGTTGGCGGTAGCGGTGTCGAGCAGTTGCGTGACCAGTTTGGTCAGTTGCTGGCCGCCCATCGACGGCGCCCAGTACTGGCCGCTGTACAACCCGACGTTGTGTTCGAACTTGATCGACTCCTTCGCCGACGCCAGTTCCTTGCCATCGCGATCGACGATGACCAGGTCGCCGGCGACGTCAAAGCTGTCGACGTAGATCGGTCCGTTGACCCAGATCCAAATGGTCAGCGTCAGCAGCGCGCCGGGTACATAGGCCGGGTGCGGGGCGCGATGCCCCTTGAGGGAAGTCATATTGAATTTGAGGGTGACGTCGTGTTCGCCCAGGCGTACCGGATACTCGGTCACCTGCTTGAAATAGCCCGCCGAGCGTACGTACTGATTGATCTGGGCCGTCAGGGAGCGGCTGATGGCCGTTTTGTTGGCCTCGTTGACGTCGCTGGCATTCACCGTCACATCGGCGACTTGGGCACTGCGCGCGCTGCTGACGGATGCTGGGTGGAGTGGGGCGCCGATAGGGCCGGTGACGGTGTAGGAGACACAGCCGGTCATCGACAACGCCGTCAGCAGGGCCGCAGCCCGAAGCAGTACTTTAAACACGCAATATCCCTATAAGTGAGCAGGCCAAGTCAGTGTCTCGACTGGGCGGCGGATAACTTGAGGCGTATTCGTCACTGTACGAAACCTGTCGAAACACCTTGAGAACCGCTCTCAACCCCGTAAAATGCCGCGATTGTTTAAAGCACGATACTTTTCAGGGACGAATTCAGACATGCGCTTGCTTGCCGTGTTTCTCGCGGCCTGCCTCATGGCGGGCTGTGCCTCCAAGCCGGACTACTACATCTCTCCGGCGCCGGTGACTATTCCCAAGACGGCTACTTACTGGCTCGACACCTTCGATGTTGAGGTGGTGGGAAAGAACGAACGCTTCCTGCCGGATGACAAAGTGCGCCAGCAACTGGGTGTCGATCTGGTCGACCGCCTGCTCAAGGCCAAGCGCTACGCCAGCAGCAAGGACAAGGCCGATTACCTGCTGGATGTGAACGTCATTTATACCCGGCGCATACAAGACACCCAAGGCGGTTTCATGACGGCCATTGTCGATGACAAGACCATCCTCGCCAGTGTCGACTTCAACTACCAGGTCAAGGTCAAGAAAGCCGGCGCCGAGGTGCTGCATTTCTCTCAGGTTCGCCAAGGGTTGATGCCAGGTGGGTACAAGGGCGACTGGCAGAACATGAAAACGATGGCCGGTGTGCTGACCAACTCTGGCAATTCCAGCGTCGAGACCTTCTACACCGGTTTATTGAGCCGATTCATCGTTGACGACCTTCGCGACATTCCGTCCCGCTAGCCTTAGCTGCCGCACCCGTTTTTCCACTTAGGAGCACCCTGTGAAAACACTGTCAAAAATCCTGCTGTCCGGCCTCACCGCCGCAGCGCTGTTGACCGTGGCCGGTTGCGCCACGGAGAGCAACCGCGCCATGCCGGTGGAACAAGTCGCCAGCGCCAACGTCGCCTATTCAGGCGTGCGTGTACCGATTGCCGTGGGCAAGTTCGACAACCGCTCCAGCTACATGCGCGGCATCTTCTCCGACGGCGTTGACCGCCTCGGCGGCCAGGCCAAGACCATCCTGATCACCCACCTGCAGCAGACCAACCGCTTCAGCGTGCTCGACCGCGACAACATGGGCGAGATCTCCCAGGAAGCCGCGATCAAAGGCACCGTGCAGAAGCTCAAGGGCGCTGACTACGTGGTGACGGGCGACGTGACCGAGTTCGGCCGCAAAGAAACCGGCGACCGCCAGCTGTTTGGCATCCTTGGCCGTGGCAAGACCCAAGTGGCTTACGCCAAAGTCGCGTTGAATATCGTCAACATCAGCACCTCCGAAGTGGTGTATTCCACCCAGGGCGCCGGTGAGTACGCGCTGTCCAACCGTGAAGTGATCGGCTTCGGCGGCACCGCCAGCTACGACTCCACCCTCAATGGCAAGGTCCTCGACCTGGCCATGCGTGAAGCTATCAACCGCCTCGTCGACGGCATCAACGCCGGCGCCTGGAACCCACGCAACTGATCAGCAGCACCTCAAGGAGCAGTACAAGGATGAGCAAGGCAGTCAAGTTGGCGCTGGTGCTGACAGCAGTGGCGACGGTCGCGGGGTGCCAGACGGCGCCCCAACCCCTGTATCAGTGGGAAAGCTACCAGCCGCAGGTCTACGAGTACTTCAAGGGCGAGCCCAAGGAAGCGCAGGTCGAGGCGCTGGAGCGGGATCTGCAGAAGATCAACGCCAGTGGCCGCAAGGCCCCGCCGGGTTACCACGCCCACTTGGGCATGCTGTACCTGAGCATGGGCAAGGATGACCAGATGGTGCAGGAATTCCGCACCGAGAAGGCGCTGTTCCCTGAGTCCGCTGCGTACATGGATTTCCTGCTGAAAAATGCCAAGACTGGAGTCGCAACCAAATGAGCCTGTTGAAACTCACCGGCGCCTTGCTGGCCCTGGCCTTGCTCGGCGGTTGCGCGGCCCCCAAGACCATCGACTACACGGCGTACAAGCAGGCGCGGCCCAAGTCGATCCTGGTACTGCCGCCGCTCAATGAGTCGCCGGAAGTGCAGGCTTCCTACAGCATGGTCTCGCAAGTGACCTACCCGTTGGCCGAAGCCGGTTACTACGTGTTGCCGATTGCCCTGGTGGATGAAACCTTCCGCCAGAATGGCCTGACCACTGCCAACGATATCCAGGCCGTGCCCCCGGCCAAGCTGCATGACATCTTTGGCGCGGATTCAGCGTTGTACATCACCGTGACTGATTACGGCACCAAGTACATGCTGATCTCCAGCGATACCTCCGTGACGGCCTCGGCCAAACTGGTCGACCTGCGCACCGGCACCACCCTGTGGACCGGTTCGGCGCACGCGTCCAGCGAGGAAGGCAACAACAACGGCGGCGGCATCGTCGGCATGCTGATCACGGCGGCGGTCAAGCAGGTGATCAACAGCTCCACCGATGCGGCGCACCCGATCGCCGGTATTACCAGTGCGCGCCTGCTGTCGCCGGGGCAGCGTGCGGGGATCCTGTACGGTCCGCGTAACCCGAAATACGGTACTGACTGATTGAGCGGTTCGGCGGGGCAGGTGTTTCTGTCCCGCCGAACGGTTTAACCCGAACAGCCAGCACCTTGCGTCTGACCTTGTGAACGGATCATTCATTCACGAGGTTTAGCCCATGTCCCATCCTCTGCTCTTCCTGCGTCCTGCTGCCCAGGGCTTTGCGGTTACCTTGCTGGTGACGCTGACCGGTTGTGGGCTGTCCTCTTCCCATGATGTGGCCAAGCGTGACGAAGCGGCGCCTGTTTCCGAGTTGCAAAGCATCCCCGTGCAAGGCGCGTTAGCTAAACGCATGCCCATGCCCGCACCCATGAGCGCCAGAATGGTGATGCAGGAGTCCGCGGCGATGGATTACCGCAGCGAACCTCGCGAACACTACGAAAACCTGCCGGACAACCCGGTGCATCGCGTGGCTGAAACGCCGGTGTCTACCTTCAGTGTCGACGTCGACACCGGCAGTTACGCCAACGTAAGACGTTTCCTCAACCAAGGCAGCCTGCCGCCCGACGGCGCTGTACGACTGGAGGAAATGGTCAACTATTTCCCCTACCACTACGCGCTGCCCACCGACGGCTCGCCCTTTGGCGTGACCACCGAAGTCGCCGCCACACCATGGAACCCGCGCACCCAACTGCTGCGCATCGGCATCAAGGCCTCCGACCGCGCCGTGGCGCAGTTGGCGCCGGCCAACCTTGTATTCCTGGTGGATGTGTCCGGTTCCATGGATCGCCGCGAAGGCTTGCCACTGGTGAAAAGTACGCTGAAATTGCTGGTGGATCAGTTACGTGAACAGGACCGCGTTTCATTGGTGGTCTACGCCGGGGAATCCCGTGTGGTACTCAAGCCCACGTCCGGACGGGACAAGGTGAAGATCCGCAACGCCATCGACCAACTCACTGCCGGCGGCTCAACGGCGGGCGCATCCGGCATCGAACTGGCCTACCAGATGGCCCGCGAAGGGTTTATCGACAAGGGCATCAACCGCATCCTGCTGGCGACCGACGGTGACTTCAACGTGGGTATCAGTGACTTCGACAGCCTCAAGCAGATGGCGGCTGAACAGCGTAAAAGCGGCGTGTCCCTCACCACCCTGGGGTTCGGTGTGGATAACTATAACGAACACCTGATGGAACAGCTGGCCGATGCAGGCGACGGTAACTACGCCTACATCGACAACCTTCGCGAAGCGCGCAAGGTACTGGTGGACCAACTCAGTTCGACCCTGGCGATTGTGGCTCGGGACGTGAAACTGCAGGTGGAATTCAACCCTGCGCGTGTCAGCGAATATCGCCTGCTGGGCTATGAAAACCGCGCCCTGAAGCGTGAGGATTTCAACAACGACAAGGTCGACGCGGGTGAAATTGGCGCAGGGCATACGGTCACGGCGTTGTACGAAATTGTGCCGAAGGGCCAGAAGGGTTGGCTGGAGCCCTTGCGCTACGCTGCTGCGTCGACCGCCGAAGATAAATCCACTGAGCTGGCGATGCTGCGTGTGCGCTACAAGCCTGCGGCGGGTGGTGAAAGCCAGCTGATCGAGCGGCCCATCAGTAATGAGTCCACCAACGCCAGCGATGACCTGCGCTTCGCGGCAGCCGTGGCCGCTTTCGCCCAACAGCTCAAGGGCGATGGCCGCTACACTGGCAGCATGAGCCTGCAGGACACTGCCGCACTGGCCCGCTCAGCCCGAGGCAATGACCCGTTCGGCTTGCGTAACGAGTTCGTGCAGTTGGTGGAGCTGGCTCAAAGCCTCAAACACTGAATTTGCCTGCAGCGTCGAACCAATGTGGGAGCTGGCTTGCCTGCGATAGCATCAATGCGGTGTGACTGAAACACCGAAGCGTCTGCATCGCGGGCAAGCCCGGCTCCCACAAGAAATCTGCATTGATCCATCGAAAGGAGTTCGCCACCTACATGGCCGTACCCGATGATTCACCCAGCGACGAAGCGCTGCTGGCCCGCTACCGAACCGGCGACAGCGCCGCGTTCGAAGCCCTGTACGCCCGGCACCGCCAGGGCTTGTACCGATTCCTCGTGTCCTTGAGCAACAAGGCCGAACTGGCCGAGGAAATCTACCAGGAGACCTGGCTCAGCCTGATCCGCAGCGCCACCCAGCCACAAGGCCGGGCGAGTTTTCGTACATGGTTGTTCCAGATCGCCCGCAACCGCCTGATCGATTACTGGCGCAAGCACGGCATCCACAACCCGCTGCACGACAGTTACGACGAGCAACTGCACGCCCAGGCCGACGACAGCGCCGGCCCCGAGCAGCAACTGAGCCTCAGCCGCGACCAGGCGCGACTCGACGCCGCGCTGCAAGACCTGCCCGAAGACCAGCGCGAAGTCTTCCTGCTGCGCCTGCACGGCGACCTCGAAGTCCCGCAAATCGCCGCTCTCACCGGCACCCCGCTGGAAACCGTCAAAAGCCGCCTGCGTTACGCCCAGCAGAAACTGCGCCGCCTGCTGGCCGAGGAGATACCCGCATGACCGACTCCCGCCACACCCAGGACCCCGACGACGTGCTGCTCCAGCACATGCGTCAACACAGCACCGGCGAGCCGCCCGCGTCCCTCGACGCCTTCATCCTCAACGCCGCCCGCAGTGAAGCCCCGGCACCGCAGCCAAGCCTGTGGCAACGCTGGCTGCAAGCCTGCCAACGACCACGCTGGCAGATGGCATTCGCCACCGTCGCAGGCTTGGCATTGATGATCGGCGTGGTGACGCGCGAACCCGTGCCGCAACCCGAAATCTCCACCGCGACCTTCTCCGCGGTTCATGAGGAAGCCGCGCGTCCCGCCCCGGCACCGATGTCCGCGCCGGCGCCGGTGGCCCGACTGGCTGTAGCCCCCAAGGCTGAGAGCGCGCAAGTCATGGGCTCGATGGCGGATGAATCGAGCGCCAAGCTCAGCAAGCGCGCGCCGGTGGTGTTGCCGGGGTTGGAGGAGGGGTTGCAGGAGATTGTGAGCCTGCGTGAGGCTGGGGAAACCAAGGCGGCGGATGAAAAGCTGTTGGAGTTGTACAAGCGCTTTCCCGGTGAAGATTTGCCGGCGCTGTTGGAGGCGTTGCAGAAACACTGAATCGTCGTCCACAAAAAAGCCCCAGGCCTTTCGACCTGGGGCTTTCTCATCATATCTGGTGCCCCGGCGTCGTTTGAACTGGATAGTAAGAGGCCTGTATTCATTGGGTCTGCTTGGTGGTGCTTCGGTTAGGCATACACATGGGCATACACGGCGCTTCCTTCTGGCCACTTTTTCGTGGCATCCCCGTGGGGCAAAGCAACACCAAATCGTTGATGCATTGATAGTCTGTATACGCGCTCAGCCGGCTAGGACTTTTCTCTTAAGCTAATCAGGCTCAACACCCAAAACCGAACGCATGACACAAGGATATCCCGATGACCCTAGCTGACTTGCAACGGCTATCAGTATCTCAAAGTGAACTGGTTCTTCCTTATCCTCACGCGATTACAGCTTTGCAACTCCTGGAGGCAACCGGCGCCATCCTGATGGGGTGGGAGGGATGGTTAATCTACCCAGACGGCAGGTTGGGACATTCAGACATGCACCAAGGCACCACTGACACGTCAGCGCTTTCTTCATCAGAGGCGTATAGCTGGGCCAAAGCCTCCATGACCCTGTCGCAAAATGAACACGAACTCCAAAACGAAACTACCGATATCAAGCTGCTTTTTTGCATCGTTGTGAATGCTTGAAAATGCCCCGCTGAACGATTCAGCCAATCTGTTGCGCCGACCGGTTGAATCCGGCCAGAGGCCAACAATGTGGTGTAGGGCCAATTTGGAAAGGCAGTATGAGAGCACATATCCAGCCCCCCTCCAAAACTGGTGTAACCGGTGTTACGAGTGTAACGCCCTTCACCAAACGCCCGGCTTCATTGGCCTTCAGGCCTGTTACACAGTTGAGCGACATAGCGTACCCCCGATGTAACGCTGCCCCTGCGTGTAACGCTAAAGTCAGCATCCGGGTGTTGTGGGCAGGCGCGTTGCGCTCGAGCCTACCAAGCGAAATTCGCGGGCTGCGCCTTTCGATGAGAGGAAATCACGCTGGGGACCCTGAGAGCTTTAGCTTCACACGGGGCATGAAAACCGCGGGATCGAATTAGTGGGAGATGTTGGAGGTTACTGAAATTTCAATCGTTGAAATTGAAAGGATCTTGAAGAAAAAGGGCCATAGTTACGGCTTCGGTAAAGGTAGCTGAATCTGTTGCTGATAGTGAACGCCTGCATGGCGTCATGCCATGGTGATGGGTGTCAGCCACGTCAAGCTGTCAATCGACGTAGGAAAGATTACCACTAACACAATCCCGCGGGTTTCCTCCCCCCGCACCTTAACGAGTGCTTCAGGGTCCCCACTTTCTAACCAGAGCCAAGAACATGATCCACCTCGCCTCGCTGGAGGAGCTAAACAAATGGGGCTACGGGGTGCTGTTAAAACCACGTTACGGGTGCAGCGTATTTACATAACTATCTGAGTTTAAAAGAATTTATTGGGTTGCCCAGCTGTGGCTGGTTTGCCGATATGCGTGTTGAGTGGCAAATACGTGTTACATCATCAATGAATGCTCTGGGAGGAGCTGTTTGTGATGATTAGGGCGGGTGTCATCGAGCGAGGGGGGGGCGCTTAGAAGGACTGCTACCGGCCCAAAGTGTGTAAAAATGCTTCGTCAAAATTGAAGCGCGTGCGTCTGCTTTAAATATGAAATTTATCGACACGTCAGCAGATGCGGATTTTGTGCAGACGTCGGATGGATGTTTGGCCATCAACCAACATAGAGGTCTTCCACACGTTCGAATTTCATCGCAGTATCGCTATTTGACTATATATGCAATTAATTGAACTATGGATTATGCATTCGTCGAAATAAATAAACTCATGAGCGGCTTGTTAATTTAGAGATTAACTATAGTCAATTCGGGTGTCATAGCTAATTAAAGTTTCGCTAAAAGATGAAAAGGGTCATTGTTTAGGTAGCTAAAACTATGTATAATTCCCAATATTTGGGTTTGGTATCGGCTCGCATGAAAGAATCGCAACTAACTCGCTGTCAGGTCGAAACGCCTCATGATGTGGTTCAATTGGTATGGGCATTGATCTCACAGAAACGGCCCAATCAAGTTTTTGACAAGGTATTAGATCTTGGCGCTGGAGATGGCCGTTTTAGTAGAGTCGCTGATCGATATAAAAAATATGTGGGAATCGAAAGAGATAAAAGTAAAGCCTTTAATGCTAAAATGCCTTTAGGCGCAAAGCTTATAGTTGCAGATGCATTTGCGTGGAAGGGTAAAGATTTTGACCTGTGTATCGGCAACCCACCATATATTCGCCATCACGGCCTGGATCCAGCCTGGCGTGACACAGCTTTACAAACCATTATCAAAAATGGCGGACCAGCCTTAAAAAAAACTGCAAATGCATTTATTATTTTTTTGGCTCAAGCACTTATTCGAACGAATGCCAATGGATTGGTCGCTCAGGTAATTCCTTATGAGTGGGTCACTAGGCCCAGTGCTAGTGAGTTAAGAAATTTCATTGACGCCAATGGCTGGTCTGTTCATGTCTACCGATTTGATAGCAATATATTCCCTACCGTACTGACCACTGCATCTATTACAATTATTGACAAAAGTACAAGAGAGGGCAAATGGCACTTCGGGACAATTACTCGCGAAGGCGTCGTAACTTCGGTAGATCATGCATCTGGAACTCCACTCAAAGTCATTTCGTACAAGCATGGGGCCGAAAAATGTAAAGCGTTGCGCGGCCTTAGCCCTGGAGGGCAAGAGATTTTCGTTCTCACCGAAGAGGAACGCCTTTTTTACTCTTTAAAAAAGGGCCGAGATGTTCGCCCTTGTGTGACGTCCCTTCGCTCTCTAGAGCAGGAAATGGCGTTGTTAGACAAAGAGTCATTTGAATGCCGATTTGTTCATACTGGAGCACGTTGCTGGTTAATACGCAGCGATCAGGACAAGCACTCTGCTGAGCTTTCTCGATACTTGGAAAGCGTGCCTTCCGCTGCTTGGGAGCGTTATTCCACCTGCACGGATAGAGAAATCTGGTGGCGCTATCGCCCCCATCCAGCTCCAGCGTTACTCGTGGCTTCTGGCTTTACCCAGAAGGCCCCGAAAATACTCGTAAACGACGTAGGTGCAGTGGCGGTAGGCTCTGTTTATGGCGTGCTGTTAGCAGACGCTAACACCACACCCGGCATGATGGCGAATCGCCTCAGGGCCTTTGATTTCCATGAGCGATTGGTGCACCATTCAAATGGACTCAAAAAGCTTGAGGTTAGGCAACTCAATGCGGTCTTGAGCGAGCTCCTTCCCGATTGATATTTTGGGACAATTTATCAGGCGCAACTAAATGGCTACGGATGACCAAACAGGCGTCAAGACTGCTCAGTTTAATATTAGCGCAGCGCTGTTCGAAGAGCTTGGCGAAAGGCTTGTTAGCAAACCTGAGATTGCGCTCGCAGAGCTGATCAAAAACAGCTATGACGCAGATGCTAAGACATGCACAGTCGACATCACACCTACAGAGATTGTAGTTTCTGATAACGGTCATGGCCTGACAGAGCACGAATTTCTGAACAATTGGATGGTTGTCAGCAGTTCCAGTAAAGCCCTCGACAGACGATCTCGGACTTTCAAGCGCAGCATGGCCGGCTCCAAAGGGGTCGGACGATTTTCAGCAAGGTTTTTAGGCACGATGCTGAACGTCGAAACTACAGCGCGTGATCCGAAAACTGGAAGTTTAACCACCCTCAATGCCAGTTTTGACTGGGTGAAGATATCTCAGCAAACCAAGGTTTCAGATATTAAGATCCGCTACTGGGTCACGCCAGCCTTGCGGAATGCCAAAACTGGCATGACCCTCACGATCAAAGCACTCCGGGAAAACATTTCAAATTTACCCATCGCCAAGGTTCGAAGCGATGTGCTTCGCCTAGTCAATGCCGCCGAGGGTTTGGAAGAGCCCGACTTTGTTTGGAGCCATTCCAAAACCGGTGATCCAGGATTCGAGGTGCAGTTTCCCGGTGATGAAGACTATGGCGATGATCCCGAAAATCTGGCGAAGTCGATCCTGGACCGTTATGTAGCACGCGCGCGAGTCAGCGTGGACAGCGACGGCACGGTAGATTTCAAAATATTCTGGAAGGGCAAAGCTAAGCCTGTAGAAAAAAAGACTTTTAAGCTGAGCACCTTAGCCAGGCCTTACCTTGCGAAGACATTTGCGGCTTACCCAGGGAAGAAAAACATACAGGGTCTCCCTGAAGAGCTTGAAGGTTTTGATTACCTACCTCTGGCGGGTGCCATGAACAGTCCCATGTTCATCGACATCCGGTTCTTCCCCAACCGGCAAGGCACATTTGCGGGACTGCCAGTGAATGGCAAGCGGGCCATGACGTGGATGAAAGAAAACGCAGGGATATCGGTCGTTGACAACGGTTTCGCGATGCCAGCTTACGCTGCAGATAGCAGTGACTGGCTAGGAATCGAAGCGTCGAAAGCCAAGAACGAGCGGAACTGGCAATCGGTATTCACCCCAGCGTTTTATCCAATGGACGCCACGGCCAAGCGCAGCCCCAGATTAAACCCAATGCTGGCACTTCCACGGATGTCTCAGCTCATTGGTCGTGTGCACGTAGCTACGCAGAAAGTCCCCCGTGGAATCAAGGATGATGACAACTGGCTTCATCCGAACATGGACCGTGAGCAATTGCGGGACAATGGTGCTTACAGGCTGATGTGGCATCTCGTGCGATTCACCATCGAAGCACTGGCGCATTTTGACCGGACCTTCCGGCTTGTAGACGACCAAGTCAAGGAAGAGCAGGCTCGTGAAACTGCACGCAGGGGCTTATCGGCTGCAATTGCTCAGATTAGCGAATCATCTGAAATCAATGATGATCACAAGCAGGCAATGCTTCGACAGCTGTATGAAGTTGAAGAGCAATACTCTGCGGCTGAGGAGCATGAGAAGAACGTCCGTATGTCTCTGGAGCTCATGTCTCTTATGGGAGTAATGGCTGGATTCATGACACACGAGTTCGATAAAACGCTGGAAAGTATCCACAGCGCTGGACAAATATTAAAGCTGTTGGCACGAGCTCATCCTGAGCTTCTGGAAGAAGCAGAAACAGTACTTAGAAACGAGAAAATCTTGGGCCAACAAGCGGAATATATGCGCTTGTATGTAGGTGCCGCACGAAAAATCGCTATCACTCCTTTTCGGGCAAAAGCGCAGCTCAACGTTGCAACACGAACGTTGGGGTCGCTCGCTGAAGATCATGACATTAAGATCGAGATTGATGTTGACTCTAAGTTACCCGGTCCATCAATCCCTCTCGCCGCCTACCACGGCGTCGCTGTGAACCTGGTCTCCAATGCAATGAAGGCACTGGTAGCCAAGGCAGGCGACGATGAACGTAGGATAAAGATTTTTGCCGTCAACGATGATGACGAGCATGTGCTCGTTTGCGCTGATAATGGCATAGGTATCCCTTTATTCCTCCGAGACAGGATATGGGACCCGCTTTACACCACCACTGAAAATTCAGATGAGAGAAATCCATTGACCTCGGGCCTAGGCCTTGGACTGCCTTTGGTTAAACGAGTGGTCAATAGTGTGGGGGGTAAGATCGAGCTTCTGAAAAAGGCGCCGCCTGGATTCTCAACTGCATTTAGAGTTGCGTTTCCGATCAATTAACGGATTAAAAGAGCAGCGAACATGTGCAAAGTACTGATAATTGAAGATCAGCTCGACATCATTGATAGATTCAAAGGCTTTGCTGCAGACACGGAGCTGTCGTTCATATCACCGACAGATATCGGGTTGGTAGGATTCAGTCCGACAGAGGATGAGGCGGTAGAAGAACAGCTCGCAACATTTCTGAAAAACAAGATTGGTGAGCATGGGATCGATCTGGTGCTCTTGGATACAGATCTATCTCGCGGCCGAACACTTCAAACACACTCCAGCTATAAAGCAGCGCTGCGCGAGTTGGGGATGCCCGTCTGCCGCTATCAAAAAGGCGGTACAACATCAGAGTTTGAGCAGCTACCTCAACTGCAACGAACCATCAGGGATGGAGCGTCAGCGATCTGGATTCCCAGGGCAATCGTAAGCGGCGACCGGATGCATGAGCTGGTTCCGCGCTTGATCGCTATAAGCCGAGGCTTCAAAGCCATTTACGAAGCCCTGCAAGCCTCACCAGAGCTGTTGAAAGGTCGGCACAGTCCGACCGACGTCTTGGCAGCAGTTCTGGGAAACTCAGCAATTTCGTATGAGTTTCTTGGGTATGCAGCTCAAAATCTAGTCTACTTCGCAAATCCAGAAGCGCACGTTGCCGAATATCAGATATCCGAGGAACAACGTTTCGCGACTCAGCTCGGATACTGGTTGTTCAACTACATTATGATGTTCCCAGGACCGATTCTGAGCGAACCGTCCGCAGCTGCTTACCTTAATATTCAGCCAAGCGAACTAAAAAAACATTCAGAATTAAGCGAAGCGCTCAAGGTTGCCCAGTATCACGGACCGTTTTCTGAAATTGCTCCTTACTTTTGGCGTTCCGCCCTTATTGAGCTTCTGAACGACTTTGATGGTGACATCGTTAGGAACGAAGCATTTCGCGACTTGGAAATAGCAAGGATCGATACGCAGTCTCCTGACTCTGTTGCTTATATATGCTTGGTGTCTGGCAAGCCAATTACTGAGCAACAAGCCGCCCCTACGCCGGATTGGGTGCCGTCGGGTGCAAGTGAAGCGAGGGTTGATGACGATGTGCTGTCTGAATTAGGGCCGTTGGCAGGGATTTGAAATGGAAGCATTCACGGTTTTCAAACGGCATGTGCAGCAAATACACGACGCGGCCGGCGTCATCATCGCAAAAAAACAGATGGATAGACCGAAATGGCCTGAGTTGATTGCCAGAGAGGAAGGTGAAGGATTTAAAGTGGAATTCTCGCAACCTGCCATACTATGGAATACCCCTCTCAGGGGCTCGTCACGCTCATCCGCGAGAAGAGCAATTCTGATGGACGGGAGCTTTAACTTCAAAGATGCGGTTTTTGAAAGCGGTAGTGCGTGCCTTGAGGTCTATGAGATCAAGGCCGCGGGGGGGAAATGTGAGTTAACCCTACTAGAGGCCATGCACTTTGATATTGAACCTGATGCTGCCTTCCAGTCACCATTCCATCCGATGTTTCACGTACAGTTCGGCAAGAATAATCGGTGGAGTCTACACGAACTGGTAGAGCGTGTGGCTGCCCTCAATCGAATGGAGGTTGGGGATGTCACCATCAATCGTGATATTGCCATGCCCATCCGAGATGTTCGCATACCGACGCCACAGATGGACTATTTATCGATGCTCGTCATGGTCGTCGCTGACTACTTCTGTGAAAAAAAGGACAGACATGATGTGAAGGCCGGATTCAAAAATCTCATCAATAAGGTAATGGATCAAAATAACATTGCTAGGTTCGGCAGGCAGTCGAAAACGCTCGAGCAGCGATGGATCCAGGCAGAAAAACCTTTCGCAGCCGGACACTGGTATCAGGAAAGCTGTAACTAGACAACGCATCTGCAAGATGCAATCCGTACAGCAAGCCGTTGCTATTTCTAAATCTTGAGCGAAGTATCGGACGTGTCAGAGCTGCAAATGTTCTAACACTAATCAGCCGCCTGCTATGGGCGGACGATTTTTGATATTGAGATGTACGTGTAGAGCCATACGTTCGTAACCCTGGGGGGCATGATCCTCTGACCTGTTTGAAATAAGGAGATTTCTCATCAAAGACCTACCAAGCGAGTTAGAATTACGCCAGGGGTTTGTTGATTTTTCAGCGTTTACTTTTGAGCTAATTCAAAAAACCACGGAAGAAAACAATAGCCTAAAGTTTGCTGCAGTGAACTCCCAGATAGCGTTAGAACTATTTCTTAAGTATTATTATGTGAAAACGGGAAAGGCGAATGAGATAGTTAGGCTAAAGGCTGGAAAGCCTACTAGCGACTTTAAAGACTTCTCACAAATTCTAAATCATTTTTATTCAAAGCGAACTTGGTCCTACGGTCAAAAAAGAGAGCTTTCCAAACTCTTAGATGTCCGAAACTCTATTGTGCACAAGGGGCAGGATTCTAATTGGAATGATGAGCTAGCAACGATCATTGTTAGGACTATGTTTTTTATCAATGCGACTGCTTATTCGACCACTGGCGAGACAATACTGTTCAATAATTATATATCACACAGTATTGGAGAAAATCCGGTCTGGCGCAGCGGGGCCGAAGATTTTGCTGCTGAGTTTTGCGATAACATCTACCCATGCTGGTCTTGTGGTGCATATGCCGCAACAGAGGCTGAGATAATGAAGTTAGATGACAGCAACTCAGTAGATGATTTGATCTGTCTTTGTTGCCTGGCTTCGATAAACATCGGCCATCAGGCACGGTTATTGGACTGTCATCATTGTTGTGACAAAGCCTACTATGTAGACGCTTTGAATGAACAGGTTGATCAGCTATACCCTGGAAAGTGTGTCGAGTGCGAGACTAAAACCTTTGTTAGAAAGTGTAGCAACTGTCATGATTACTATCATCCATCGATTGCGTCAGAAGCTCAGGTGGAAAATAAATACTATTGTTCACCGTCATGTGCGGAATGGCACTGAGATTGGTCTTTGGGGGAGCTGGTCAGTCATTGAGCGCGTTGGCCTGACTTTCTGGTTTCGAGTAACGTAAAGCCATAAGCCTAGTCCAGCTTGAGGGACTGCCGTATAAGTTCCACTTGGTATCGTCGTGGCTTCCCTGATTGTACTGCGAGGTATTAGATTAGCATCGATGGCTCTAAGCGTTGAGGCGGGCATCTTCGTGCGAACTTCTGTTTTTGGCCGAAGCTGTGTAAAAACGCTTTTGAACGTGACAGGTACTCGAAATCGGAATGGAAATCGCGTATCTGCGCGAATGCACATCTGCTGATGTGCCGGTAAATTCAGATTTCTGCAGGCACGCTTACTTCAATTTTGACGAAACTTTTTTGCATACTCTTGGCCGAAAGCGGTCACGAGCCCACAGCCGGCACAGTTCAGAAACCGGAAAAATGTGAAGCCTTGTTTGTAATATGAGGATCTAGCGGAGCGGAAACTGCTTAAGCTTCCGCTCTTTCATCAACCGCTCTTTCTTTTAAGCTGGAGGTCTATGAAATCAAGCTCTGCCTTGATTGCATCAATCGTGAGCGTCTCAACCTTGGTGTCTTTGTTCGCTCTTGCGTTGAGCTTTTTCATTCCGGCCATGCCGACAATTATCCCGTTCAAATGTAGCTTTCGGGCCTTTAGGTAATCCGGCACCTGAGCACTGTTCTGTGGTGGTTTATTCATGGTTAGACCGATGGTTGGCCCGAAGCAGCCGACCCTTGCCGGTTGCTTCGGGGAGGGTTCAGGTTAAGCCGCCAATAGGTCAAATAGGCTGTGTTGATGTGAGCGAGTCGCGAGTTCTTGCCAGGTCCAGCTTCCGAAGTGCCCGCCTTGCTCAGGGATATCAAGCTTCATCAACGCAACCGGATCTCGACTAATTAGTTCTCGTGCAGCCCATAGCTTGCCGCCGGTCTCCAGCAGCGCTTTCGCGGCCTCGTTCCACTTTTCTTCTAAGACCGTGTTTGCCAGATGTGCTGCTTCTTTTTCAATCTTGGCACGTTCTTTTTGCGCCTCCGAGATGTGCAGATCAATTGTTACCAGCTCTTGCTCCAGCGCGGTTATGAGCAGTTGTTGGCGGCGGTGATGTTCAACGGCAGCGGTGAGGTTTTTTGCTGCCTTTTGAGCTTCTGCGTTAGCGGCTTTCTCGCCCTCCACATCGCCCCAGGCGACAGCCTGCGCATAAGCGGTGGCTGCATCCGTTTCAGCTTGTCGAGCCTTTGCCATGTCTTCGTGATCGTTCTGGCGCACCTGCTGCAACCGGGTCTCGATGCTAGTACGTTTTTCGTTGAGTTCCATTTCGTCGGCTTTCCAATTCGCCATCTCGCTGAGATAGCCCGCAGCTAAGCTCTCACGGTTTGCCAATGTCTCAAGGCGATCAATCTTCTGGTTCAGTGCGCTGATCTCGAGATTTCGCGAGTCGATGCGTCTTTTGTGCTCGTTGATTTCATCTTGCACTGCCCGTTGACGGCCTTGCTGGATAGCCTCCGGGCTTTCCAGCGCTTCTTCGAAGGGCGCCAGGTCGCGCTGTATGCTCTCCATTTCGAGGGTCAGTGTGTCGCGGCGGTCTTTCAGTTCTTGGATAGTGTTCATCTGTATTGTCTCTGGGTATGGCGGTTGATAGGGATGGTTGTCGAACGGCTGGCGAGGCCGGTAATGAGCCGGCGCTACCTCGATCAGCAGGCATGCCGTCAGGCAGCCCCGGCCTCGCTCTCTTCCGTGCCCGGAATCGTCTTCACGATGTAGCAGCGTTGCTGACCCAGACCGGGTAACCGAACCAGACTCGACGCCTTGCCGTCGCTGGACGGTTCCAGCACGCCTCGTTGCAGCAACTCCTTGTTCACTGCACTGATGTTCATACCCTTGAAGATCTCGGCCCTCCAGGCTTCCGGCAGTACGTAGTAGGTGTTGGTGGTGTGCAGTGCATCGCCCATGCCGTGTTCCATCGTCTTGCGAAAGCCCAGTCGATCAATCGTGCGTGGGCCGTGCTCATCGATCTTGGCGGCGGTAGATTCCCAGCGGGTAAAGCGGCTTTCTCCGAACCGTTCGATGACCTGGTGTAACCGCGCCAAGATCGCATCTCCCTCAAAGTTTCCGGCGCCGCCGCGCTCAGCCAGCCATGCATGCAGGCAAACCCGTGCAGCAGTCGTGGCCGTACCATCAGGCCAACCGGTGACGCCGAAGGCGGTGGCCAACTCTCCGGCCGCTGCTGCGAGGCCAAAGCGAAGAGCGGCACGTTGGGCTTGCCCACTGGCCGATGCGGGTAGGTTTTGGGTGATGAACTGCTCCACCGTGCGGCGAATGATCACCGTCCACCTGAGCATTTCCCCGGGCGCACACAGAGCGTGTAGGAAGGCAGTGAGGGGTGTGCCGTAGTATTTGGCGACACGGGCCTTGAGCGCATCGGAAAGGGCGGCGGCGTCTTCAAAACCGTTCAGCACGTCGAACATGCCGAGGCCTTTGCTGGCATCCGCAGGGACGGCGAGCATGCGCACCTCCATACCGGCTTTCAGCTCCTTGTTGGCATCCGCCATGTGCTGCGCCAACGTCTTCTCGCCGGTCGAGAGAAACAGCAAGCGCCACTCCTGCACCTGTCGGCCCGCTTGTCCTCGATCATTTGCACGGGCCTTGCCGGTGCCGTTGCCGAGCATGTAGACCGTCTCGCCGATAATGCGCGGATCGCACATGCCTATTTCATCCAGCACGAGGAGGCCGTCTGAGTGTGCAGCGGCGATGGACTCCAGGGCGTTATCTGTCGAGCGCCATGAACGCACCAGACGCGGCCCGCCATAAACCGAGGCAGCGACTTGCAGGTGAGTGGTCTTGCCGCCGGAGCTGTCGCCGTACAAGTGGAAGCCGCCCGACTCATGTCCCAGCAGGTTGAGCAACGGTCCTGCAAAGGCCACAGAGACGACAAACGCCAAGCGGTGATTACCAACGCACAGTGCGCCGATTTGCTGCTGCCATTGCTCCAGAGAACCCGCCTCGCTGATCGGTGGCAGCTGGGCACCGGCTTCATAAAAATGCAGGTGCTCGGCGTGCGAACCGATCTGCTGTTCGGGCAATAGAAATGCATTGCCGTGCCAGCCCAAGCGCGTCACCAAGCGTGCACGCTGGGCACTGTCGAAGCCGGCGAGATAGCTTTGTAGGTCGTTGCGGGCATTGCGCCCTGACCGACTTCCGGCAAGGCGTAGGCCCATGTCGACCAGTGGCCCAAGTACGTCCTTGCCGAAGTCACCAGTCATGGTTCGGGCCGGAATGTTCCAGCGCTTTTTGGCGCCGTCCGGGTCGTCGAACTCGACCAACAAACCCCAGTTGTGGCCCTTGTCGTCGCGAGTGCGAGCGATGATTTCGAGAGGCGAACACACGGGGCGTGCCTCACCATCATCGCCGGAATAAAACACCCCTTCGGCGGTCAGGCGAAAGCCGCCCGGCAACAGATCATTTTTTGATTTCGCAGGGCGTTTGGCGGGCGCCTTAGTCTTCTGTTCTTGGGGCTCAGTTGGCTCAGCGGCACCGCCGAAAAACTCACCGCTGCGCGCCATCTCGGCTACGTGGGCAGCGGTCCAGCCTTTAGCTAACGCATCCGCTGCATCGTCGCCCTCAGCCCATTTTCCGCCTTTGACGAGTGTCGGCTTTCCACCTTTGCTGCTGGGCTTGAACTTGAACATGTCGAGCGCAATTCGTTGGACTGACGCGGCGCCCAGCTCAATCAGCTTGAGCTCGATGGCGTCCATGCAGCTTTTGCCGCTGGCATCGTTATCCGGCCACAGCACCACAGTGCGCCCTTTGAGCGGTGTCAGGTCGGCCTTGTGCCAGGAGTTCGAGCCGTTCGGCCAGCAGGTGGCTACGTAGTCCGGCATCAGTTCGGCGGCGGCGTCAGCGGCCTTTTCACCCTCACACAACACCACAGGTGTATCGGCACGCTGTGCCAGTTCATCCAGGCGTAGCAGAGGCCGAGGCTCCAGCAATCCTTGCCAGCGCCATTGCGTGGTTTGCCCATCGGAGCGTTTGCACCAGGTCAACGGCGCAAAGACCTTTCGCGGTTTGCCGTCTTCATCGGGGCCCAGATCGAAGCGATACAGCGCCATGACCGGTTGGCCCTGCGCATCGCGGTAGATCCACACCTTGGAAGGGGCGCCATGTTGCCGATGCTTGGCAGGGCACTTGTTCATGACCTCGGCGGGGATCGGCTGGATCGCAATCCACTCCGGCGCTGCGGGCTTGGTCGGTGTGCTTTTGGTGGTTGCAGAGCCAGCGGAAACGCTGAGCAGATCCGCCAGCTTTTTGCAGGCTTCAACGTCGGTGCCGCCGTCGATGTAGCGCACCAGATCGATCAGGTCGCCGCCCTTATCGCCAGTGGCAAAATCCGCCCAAGTACCTTTGCTCAAATTGACCTTGAGTGAGCCTGCGCGTTTGTCCGTGCGCGTCGGGTTCGGTGCGGTGTATTCTTTGCCGCCGTCAACACGTTTGCCGTTTGGCAGCCAGTGAGCAAGTACGCGGTCGATGTTCTTTAGAGCAGCGCCTTTTACGTCGGCAAAGCTGGGGCGTTTTGAGGTGTTGCCGGTGCGCTGAGTCATGGCGTTGTACTCGCTGCACACAGCGCATCGTTCACGTCATCGATCAGCGCTTTAGCCATCTCGCCCAGGTAGAACGCCGGCCAACTGAAACGCTCGCCTTTGTCACTCATGGCGGCATCGAGGGTCAGTTGATTGGCGTAGTGCTGAAACAGTGAAATTGCTTCAAGCGCATCCTCAAGGGGCACGCCTGCATTCACGCGAAATAGTTTCTGGTGGGTGTCGTTGGCACACGAGAACTCGGCACGCCCGAGAGTAGTGGCAGTGTTCACAAGGCACCGCCTTTCTGGCCCATTGGCACAGAGGAGGCATCACCGTACAAGGCGAGTGTTTTGATCAAGCCCAAGGTGCCGCGCACGTCCCAAATAACGGATGACAGCACACGGTTGGAGAGCACGGGTTTATCGCCGTCTAAATGATCTTCCAGCAGCATCAGAACTGAATCGGCACGGTCGAGGGCGCAGGTGATGGCATCGATGGGAATACCGGCTGCAGCATCCTGGCTGACGCAGAGCAGATCCTCGGGCAGTGAGAAGCCTGGGAGCATGCTCATTGGGCACCCCCTGCGGCTTCCAGGGCGCGAGCCTTGGCCATATGGGCGTTGTAACGGGAAAGGCGTGTAGCGAGGCTGGAGTTGGCGTGTAAAGCGGCGAGAGCCATTGCTCGATGAGCAGCAGCGCGAATTTTGGACGGATTGAGGGCGTGCATAGGTGGCGCTCCAAGTTTTGACTATGGAACTGCCACGATCCTTTCCACGGGATTGGGTGGCAGCTGTGCATGGGGTGGAAATACCGGGAAACTTGGAACCCGGCCAGGCCGAAGCCTGCCCACACACAGCCGCCATAACTCGAAATCGCAGGCGTAAAAAAAGACGCCTGCAATCGTAATGGGGGCGCCTGTGCGCCAAGTTTTCAAACGGGTTTCCACGCCCGGTCGCTGAATTTGCAGCGACGGCCAGAGAGTAGCGTGCGTTTTTTGAAAGCGCAACTATGTAGATGGCTTGCGGATTTTTTCGATGCGGCATAAATTGATCAGGCATGTAGATTTACCTCAACGCCTCCGGTTGCCGCCGGGGGCGTTTTCGTTTCAGGCATGGACGTCCCAGCGCAGGGAGACAAAGGGCAGCAGGTCGCCTTCGAGGCAGGCGCGTGCATCCTCGTAGGCGTCTATCTGTTGGCCTTCGTCGACGATGATTGCTTGCGGGGCTTGGCAAGGAACTGACAATGCGCACCAGATGCCATCTCTCCATCGCATCACCATGACGTCCCGGTTCAGGCGTTTTTGCTCCGTGCGGTAACGTTCAAACCGCTGCATACCGCGTGATGAGAACCCGACTTTTCTGAGCACAGAAAAGGGCTGCAAGATGGCCCTATTGGCTACACGACTTTTCATGCTGCCACCTGGTCGCGAGCCTCTATGCGGCTGCGTGCCCATGTATGGATTTCAGATAAAACCCAAGCTACGGGCGCACCGCGGGCGTTGCTGTTGCTCAATTTGACGGGCAGGGGAAAGCCGCTATCTGAGCGCTGCATGAGTTTGTAGATGGTGGAACGCTTCATGCCCACGATCCGCTCGACCTCGGGCATACGTATCAATGTCGACGATGCGTCAAAGATTGGGCTTGGAGTGGTTGAGTTAAGGCGGGGAATTTCGGTGATAGGGGCTTTCATAGGTCTTGCTCTCGACTGGTTAGGACTGAGAGCAATGATCTAGGTGCAGGTCGGTGGTGAGCAGTTCACTTCCAATTGAAATCCGATTGAAATTTCTGGCTACAACACGAAATAACGTTTGAGAATGGCCTCAACTCTTTTGCGGGTGAGGGCTTTTTCGGTCTCAAGCGCAATCCACTCAGGCCGTTGTTTTGGAGGTTTTGCTACCTCGCCTTGTAGCCAGGCATGCACCTTCGTTGCAACGTTGCGTTTGGACATCCCCGCTGCACGGTAGTGAAGCCCCTTTTTAACTATCGCGGCGTCTCGAACGCTAATTTCCTCGTTACGCTCCATACCGCTGATGAGACCGCCTTTTTTGCGGATGGCATTTTTGATCGCTCGTTCGGCGATGGGTCTTAGTTCATCATCGGTCAGGCAGGGTAGGGATGTGATCGGTTTCAGATAGAGGGCGTAATCATCAAGTGACTGAATGCGCTCATCCGGATCGACCTGCATCTCGACGAGCTGGCAGTAAAGATCCCTGGGCCAGTCAGTGAGAGGTTCAGATACGTAAGACCAAGCCTCTTGATCAGCTGTTTGCATCCAACTGGTTAATGTCCCCAGCGCTTTTACGGCACAGGCCATGATGTAGCCCGTATGAGCATCGCGCTCCGACACTGAGTAATAACCGCTGTACATTCGTACCCAATGAGCGAGGCGTGCCGTGGTGTCGGTGGAGGCGTATTGAAAAATTGTCTCCTCATGGATCGTCGTCTGAATGCACATGCTGGCGAGGTCTTTGTTGATATCGTCACCATGAATGCGCAGACAGCATTGGTCGATCAAGCGGCAGGCGTCAGCGACCTGCTCACGGCAGAGGTCATAGAGCGGTTGCGCGGAGAGATAACTGAGCAGTCCCCGGGTTAACGCCAAATGCAAGATGGGTCGGTGATCAGTCATGACGAAGTGTCATCGGTACCGTGTAACGGAGTCCCACGCCCTGGATTCAAAGCGGGTAACCAGCGAAAGCCGCTTTGTAGGCATGGGTGCAGAGCGCTTGCCCGCAGCAGCCATGCGTTGATTTTGGCGTTACACGCATGGGCAGTGTTACATCGGATGAACGCTAAGCTGCTCAACTGTGTAACACGCGTGAAAGCCAATGAAATCGGGCGTTTGGCGATGGGCGTTACACGAGTAACACCCGTTACACCGGTTTTGGAGGGGGGGTGGGTATGTGCTCTCATACTGCCTTTCCAAATTGCCCCTGCACGACATTTCCGCTCACTAGCGCATCAAGATGATCGGCATACCACTGCATCATCACTCTGCGCTGAGGCAGGTACACCGCTTTGTTGTACACCCCGGCAATCCCTTCCTTTGCGTGGGAGAGCTGGGCCTCAATGTGATTCTCATCGAAACCCTGCTCATTGAGTATGGTGCTCGCGATGTGACGAAAACCGTGGCCTGTTTGACGACCTGCATATCCCAGTCTGCGGAGCGCCATTAGAAAGACAGTGTTGCTACGGGGGATTGTCCTGTCTTTCCTGCCTGGAAATAGGAGCGGGTACGCACCTGTCAGTGTTCGTAACTCAGTAAGCGCTTCAATTGCCTGTCGAGAGAGAGGCACCACATGTTCGCGACGACGCTTCATTCGTTCGGCTGGGATCGTCCATAACTTTTTGGATAGATCGACTTCTGACCAGCGTGCTTCCCGAATCTCGCTCGGTCGCGATGCCAATAAGGCAAGCAAGCGAAGCCCTATACGAACGTCCTTTGCGTGAGGGTAGGAGTTGATCGCTCGAAGTAGTGCAGGCAGTTCTTCAATCGAAACGTGTGCGTAGTTTTCTGCGCTACGTGATTGCAGGAATTTGCTGAGACCTTCAAGAGGGTTGTGGACGGCTCGTCCTGTTACGCGGGCCAGGTCATAGATCTCTTTGCAAAAGGCACGAACTCGGCCCATTTGTTCAATGATCCCCTTCTGCTCCATGCCGCGTAGAAACTCCATCCATTCTAGGGGCAATATTTCTGTGTAGACGCGCTTACCGAAGACAGGGAACACATGAAGCTCCAGTGCTCCCAGTACTCGTCGGGACGTACCTGCTTCCCAGCTTGTGCGTCTGGCTTCAAACCACTCGCGTCCTAACGCTTCGAAGGTGTTGTTGGCAGCAACCTGGTCTGCAGCCTTGCGAGCCTGCTTGCTAACTAATGGATTTTTGCCGCTCGATGCGTCTTCCCGCAGTTGAGCTGCTTTCTGTCTCGCCAAAGAGCCACTGATTTCCGGGTAGCCGCCGAGCCCCAGCCAAGACCATTTCCCGTCTGGCTTTTTGTAGCGCAGCTCCCACGATTTTTGCCCGTTAGGTTTCACCCGGAAGTACAGGCCATGCCCGTCCTGCTCCCGATATGTAGCTTGCTCAGGCTCCAGGCCTGCAAGCGTGGTATCCGCTAAAGGGCGGCGTTTGATTTCAGAGCGCTTCACTTCCTGTATGCCTCCAGTTATAGGAATCTCAAAGCATACACGTGGGCATACACGGCGGGAAGTTATAGGCGTAGACAGGGATGGATAGCCAGATACAAGAAAGCCCGCACGGGGCGGGCTTCTTGGGGTGTTTCGTAGACTGTCTGAGACAGCCCGAGACTGCTATATGGTGCACCCGGCGGGATTCGAACCCACGACCCCTGCCTTCGGAGGGCAGTACTCTATCCAGCTGAGCTACGGATGCTTGTGCGGGCGACATCATACCCATGTCGACCTTGGGCGTCCATGCTGGTCTTTGGGCGTTTATACGTAGGAGTTGGCCCCGCAGAGGCCCTGCGCCGGGTGCCGCTGATCGATGTGCTGGAACCTGGCTGAAACACGCTGATCAGAAAGTTTCGGCAAATGCGCCGTTTTCGTTCTTTTTTTCGAACAGACTATTGCCCTGCACCCCCATTGATCCTAGGATTCGTTTGAGATTTCAAACGCTCTGTCTCCCGCGCGCGCTTCCACTTCTCTTGCGCGCTGGGGCTGATTTCCCTGACGGCAGCCCACAAGGCGCCTTTCAACAACTCTAATTCGCTCCGCGTGCGCGCGGTGCTGTTAAGGAAAGCCGACATGCAGCTTAAAGATGCCCAGTTGTTCCGCCAGCAAGCCTTTATCGATGGCGCTTGGGTCGATGCGGACAACGGTCAGACCATCAAGGTCAACAACCCTGCCACGGGCGAGATTCTTGGCACCGTGCCAAAGATGGGCGCCGCTGAAACCCGCCGCGCCATCGAAGCCGCCGACAAGGCGCTGCCGGCCTGGCGTGCACTGACCGCCAAGGAGCGCGCCAACAAGCTGCGCCGCTGGTTCGAACTGTTGATCGAAAACCAGGACGACCTCGGCCGCCTGATGACCCTCGAGCAAGGCAAACCACTGGCCGAAGCCAAGGGCGAAATTGTCTACGCCGCCTCCTTTATCGAGTGGTTCGCTGAAGAAGCCAAGCGCATCTACGGCGACGTGATCCCGGGCCACCAGCCCGACAAGCGCCTGATCGTGATCAAGCAGCCGATCGGCGTGACCGCTGCGATTACCCCGTGGAACTTCCCGGCCGCGATGATCACCCGTAAAGCCGGCCCGGCCCTGGCCGCGGGTTGCACCATGGTGATCAAGCCGGCTTCGCAAACGCCGTTCTCGGCCCTGGCCCTGGTTGAGCTGGCGCACCGTGCCGGTATCCCGAAAGGCGTGCTGAGCGTTGTGACCGGCAGCGCTGGCGACATCGGCGGCGAGCTGACCAGCAACCCGATTGTGCGCAAATTGTCCTTCACCGGCTCGACCGAAATCGGTCGTCAGCTGATGGCCGAATGCGCCAAGGACATCAAGAAAGTCTCCCTAGAACTGGGCGGCAACGCGCCGTTCATCGTGTTCGACGACGCGGACCTGGATAAGGCCGTCGAAGGCGCGATCATTTCCAAGTACCGCAACAACGGTCAGACCTGCGTCTGTGCCAACCGCCTGTACATTCAGGATTCGGTGTACGACGCCTTTGCCGAAAAACTCAAAGTGGCAGTCGCCAAATTGAAAATCGGCAACGGTCTGGAAGACGGCACGACCACTGGCCCGCTGATCGACGAAAAAGCTGTGGCCAAGGTCCAGGAACACATTGCCGATGCCCTGAGCAAAGGCGCCAAGCTGTTGGCCGGTGGCAAGGTGATGGAAGGCAACTTCTTCGAGCCGACTATCCTGGTCGACGTGCCGAAGGACGCTGCCGTGGCGAAGGAAGAAACCTTCGGCCCGCTGGCGCCGCTGTTCCGTTTCAAGGACGAAGCCGAAGTGATCGCGATGTCCAACGACACCGAGTTCGGCCTGGCCTCCTACTTCTATGCCCGCGACCTGGGCCGTGTGTTCCGTGTGGCCGAAGCCCTGGAATACGGCATGGTCGGCGTCAACACTGGGTTGATCTCCAACGAAGTGGCGCCGTTTGGCGGCATCAAGGCCTCGGGCCTGGGCCGTGAAGGCTCCAAGTACGGGATCGAGGATTACCTGGAAATCAAATACCTCTGCCTGGGCATCTAAGCTCAGCAAGAGATCGCAGCAAACGCAGAGGGCACGAGAGCGCTGACCCTTTGCGTGTTTCACCCCGTAATTCGTAGTGGCCGGGAAAGCTGTGGCAGTCGATCATCGCATGCTGCCGCAGTTGCCTCCCCGCCACGTATTCCTTGGACCACGCCACCCGATGAGTGGCGAATGAGGACTTTATGAGCAAGACCAACGCATCCCTGATGAAACGCCGCGAAGCCGCTGTCCCGCGCGGTGTTGGCCAGATTCACCCGATCTTCGCCGAATCCGCGAAGAACGCCACCGTGACCGACGTTGAAGGTCGCGAGTTCATCGACTTCGCCGGCGGTATCGCCGTGCTGAACACCGGCCACGTGCACCCGAAAATCATCGCGGCCGTGACCGAGCAACTGAACAAGCTGACGCACACCTGTTTCCAGGTACTGGCCTACGAGCCTTACGTGGAACTGTGCGAAAAAATCAACGCCAAGGTCCCAGGTGATTTCGCCAAGAAAACCCTGCTGGTCACCACCGGTTCCGAAGCCGTCGAAAACGCCGTGAAAATCGCCCGCGCCGCCACGGGCCGTGCCGGTGTGATTGCCTTCACCGGCGCCTACCACGGCCGCACCATGATGACCCTGGGTCTCACGGGTAAAGTCGTGCCTTATTCGGCCGGCATGGGCCTGATGCCAGGCGGCGTGTTCCGCGCGCTGTTCCCGAACGAACTGCACGGCGTGAGCGACGACGACGCCATCGCCAGCATCGAACGCATCTTCAAGAACGATGCCGAGCCGCGTGATATCGCTGCGATCATCATCGAGCCGGTGCAGGGCGAAGGTGGGTTCTACGTCGCGCCTAAATCCTTCATGAAGCGCCTGCGTGAACTGTGCGACAAGCACGGCATCCTGCTGATCGCTGACGAAGTGCAAACCGGTGCCGGCCGTACTGGTACTTTCTTCGCCATGGAGCAGATGGGCGTTGCCGCCGATCTGACCACCTTCGCCAAGTCCATCGCCGGCGGCTTCCCGCTGGCTGGTGTGTGCGGCAAGGCCGAGTACATGGACGCCATCGCGCCAGGCGGCCTGGGCGGCACCTACGCCGGTAGCCCGATCGCTTGCGCCGCGGCCCTGGCCGTGATGGAAGTGTTCGAAGAAGAGCACCTGCTGGACCGCTGCAAGGCTGTCGGCGAGCGTCTGGTGACCGGTCTGAAAGCTATCCAGGCCAAGTACCCGGTGATCGGCGAAGTGCGCGCTTTGGGCGCAATGATCGCGGTCGAGCTGTTCGAAGGTGGCGACAGCCACAAGCCAAACGCCGCTGCGGTTGCCGCCGTGGTAGCCAAGGCACGTGACAAGGGCCTGATCCTGTTGAGCTGCGGCACCTACGGCAACGTGTTGCGCGTACTGGTCCCGCTGACCTCGCCGGACGAGCAGTTGGACAAAGGCCTGGCGATCATCGAAGAGTGCTTCTCCGAGCTGTAAGCGGATGCTGACCTGATCGACAGAAAAAACCCGCTTCGGCGGGTTTTTTTATGCCCATTGCCGCACATTCAGGCCGTGTTCATTGTACGCAGGCGTCTGCATTGTCTAAGGTTGCAGCATTGCCGATGGAGCGTGCTGGATGACTGCTGTTGATTTACCCGCTGTACCCCGTGTGTTGATTGCCGAGGCGGACCCTTGGTCGCGGGATTTGCTCAAGCAAGTGCTGTTGAATGTGCGCTGCGACGCGCGGCTGGATGTGTGTGCCGATGGGCAACAGGCGGCGACGTTGCTGCGAGAGAAAGCCTACGATCTGATCCTGGCCGATTGGGAGCTGCCGGGTGTCGACGGCTTGAGCCTGTTGCGCACTGTACGCCAGAAGCGTCGCTCGCCCGGTCTGCCGTTCATTCTGCTGAGCAGTCGCAATGACAGCGCCAGCGTGCGCGAAGCCTTGCCACTGGCGCCCACGGCGTACCTGACCAAACCCCTGAACATGGAAGGCCTGACCCAGCGCCTGCAAGACCTGCTGCTCAATGAAGGCGAAACGGTGTACTGCGAGATTCCGCCGCTGGCGCCGGGCATGACCTTGCCGGTGTTCCTTGAGCGCCGCCGCGAAGCGTCCGATGGCGCACCCTTGCGAGTCGATGTGAAAGCCGCCGTGCAACACAGTCTCGGCCCCGATGGCTTGGACCTCAAGCGCCTGGAAGACCAGGTGCGCATGGACCCGCAAATCACCGCCGTGCTGATCGCCGCCGCCAACAGCGCCGGCCATCACGGTACCCCCGTGCAAACCTTGCCTGCTGCGTTGCAAAAGCTGGTGCCGGGGCAAAGCATGAACCTTATTCTCGGCCTGGCGCTCAAGCACAACGTGGTGTTGGGCGACCCGGCCTTGGTGGCCTATGCGGAGCGCCATTGGCAGTTGTCCCAGGACACCGCCGACTACGCTCGGCGGCTGGCACGCATGCTGGAGTTGGACCACGAACGCTGCTACAGCGCTGGTATCCTCCATCGGCTCGGTGACCTGGCGCTGTTGCGCTGCCTGGAAGATTGGCGCCAGGGCGGTGGTGCACTGGATGAGGAAGCGATTGGTGAGTCGCTCTACACCTTCGGCGCAGCCTATGGTTCGGCACTGCGCGCGCGTTGGCGTTTGCCGCTGGAACTGCGCCAGTTGATCGCGGCGATTTACTCGTTGGAGGGCGGTGTGTATGCCAGGGATGCATTGGTGGTGAACCTGGCGGCGCAGATGGCGCGTTTGACTGAGCATGAAGGTTTGGAAGCGCTGGCCAGGGGCAAGACTGCGCGATTACTCAAGGTCGGCTTGGCGGAACTGACGCGGATCCGCAAGGCCTGAAGTCCACACCGAACCCCTGTAGGAGCTGGCTTGCCAGCGATAGCAGTGGAGGCTGACACACCGCCATCGCTGGCAAGCCAGCTCCTACAGGGTGATCGGTGTTAGCCCGCTATGACACGGTTCTTGCCCTGGCGCTTGGCCTCGTACATCGCTGCATCGGCGCGGGCGAACAGGCTGTCCAGTGTCGAGTCTTGTTCGGTGAGGCTGGCCAGTCCCTGACTGATAGTCACGCTGAAAACCTGGCCTTCATAGCTGAAACTCAGTTCCTGAATTTCCCTGCCCAGCCGCTCCGCCACTTGCAAGGCCATTTCCGGCGCGCAGCCGGGCAGGACGGCTGCGAATTCTTCGCCGCCAATGCGCCCGAACAGGTCGCCACGGCGCAATACCCCGCGACCGCTCTCGGCGATGCGGCGCAACACCTGATCACCTTCCAGGTGGCCATAGCTGTCGTTGACGTCCTTGAAGTCATCGATGTCCAGCAGCAGGAAAGCCAACGGCGCACCTTGGGCACAGGCCGTATCGAAGGCCTGGTTGGCGCATTCGAAGAAGTGCCGACGGTTGCTGCTCTGGGTCAGCACGTCGGTGGTGGCCAGACGGTGCAGTTCCAGCTCCAGTTGTTTCTTTTCAGTGATGTCTTCGGCCATGCCCACCACGATCAACGGTTCGCCGGGTTCGACCTGCTGGTTGATGTAGCACTTGTCGCTCAGCCAGCGGATCTGCCCGTCGGCGGTGATGATGCGATACTCGCGGTCCTCCACGGCACCCTGTTCCAGCACGCGGGCCAGGCTGTGCTCGGCGTAGTCGAGGTCTTCGGGGTGAATACTGTTGCGCCATTCCCGATGGTCGGCCAGCAGCAGTCCGGCGGAACGTCCGAAAACGCGTTCATAGGCTGGGCTCACGTACAGCACGCGGCGCGTTTCCCAATCGATGGCCCACAGCACGGCGTTCACGCTCACCAGCATCGAACTCAACAGCTGTTCGCGCTCGCTCAACCGCTCGACTTCACCCTGGGCATGCACCAGCGCCAACAGGGTCGCGGCGGCAGCCGGACGCGGATGTTCAGCGGTGGGAGGATCGGGCAAGTATGGATTTTCGTGAACCATCGGCACAACTCTCTCTGGGCGCGCCGCAAGTTGGAACAGCGGTCACTACAAGGGGCCACCATGATGGCGAAGTGTTCATTGAGAGAGGCGAATTGCAGTGAAGTTCCGTCAACAGGACCGATTGCCGGTGTCCGAGAAATGACGCCAAAAAGCCGATGGCTGGGAGGGCAGGCCCTCCCAGCGCACTGTCAGACCGCTGCAGGACGCAGTGAATAGGTCTTCAATTGGTGGGCAAAATCCCGCAGGGACTGGATGCCGCTGGCCTCGGCCTCATGCACCCATTCCTTGATGGCCGCGAGCATATCGTGGCCATTGGAACTGGTCTTCAGCCAGATCTGCTGCAGCGCCAGGCGCTTTTCGTAGATCACTTTCAGCGCCTGGCTGTGTTCCAGCATGCTCTGGATACGCACATGGTGGCGGTCATCCAGCAAACTGGTTTCTCGCGATAACAGGCGCTTGGCACGGTGGAATTGGTGGCGAACGGAGTGATCGACCTTTTCCAGCTCCTGCTTGACCAATGGGGCGATCACCAACTTGCGGTACTGGGCCATGATCTGGAAACGGTTATTGAGGATCGCCATGGCGGTGTCCATGTCCAGATGACCCTTGCCTTCCACACGGTGGGCGATGGGCGCGACGCGTTGCACCTTGGCCAGGCGCAGGAAGCTGAAGACTTTGATCCATGCCCAGCCCATGTCGAATTCCCACTTCTTCACCGACAGCTTGGCGGAGTTGGGGTAGGTGTGATGGTTGTTATGCAGCTCTTCGCCACCGACGATGATGCCCCACGGCACCAGGTTGGTCGCCGCGTCACGGCATTCGAAATTGCGATAACCCACGGCATGCCCCAGGCCGTTGATCACGCCGGCGGCCCAGAACGGGATCCACATCATCTGGATCGCCCAGATGGTGATGCCGATGGTGCCGAACAGCAGCAGGTCGATCACGCCCATGATCGCCACGCCCAGCAACGGGTAGGGCGTGTAGATTTTGCGTTCGATCCAGTCTTCCGGGCAGTTCTTGCCGTAGATGCGCAACGTCTCGGGGTTTTCGGCCTCGGCGCGGTACAGCTCGGCGCCTTTGCGCATCACGGTGGACAGACCCTTGATGACCGGGCTGTGCGGGTCGTCGACGGTTTCGCACTTGGCGTGGTGCTTGCGGTGAATGGCGGTCCACTCGCGGGTGTTCTGCGCCGTGGTCAGCCACAGCCAGAAGCGGAAGAAGTGTTTCAGGCCGGCATTGAGCTCCAGGGAGCGATGGGCTGAATAACGATGCAGATAGACTGTGACCGCAACGATGGTCACGTGGGTCATCAACAGAGTGACCGCCACCAGTTGCCAGGCTGACAGGTCAAGAAAACCGTTGTACCACATAGGCTGTATGGCCCTCAGATAAAGAAAAGAACAGCTCACGCATTATCACTAAGCCTACAGAGAAAACCAGCCGCCCTTTCAGATAGGAGTGACTGGATGTTTCTTATTCTATAATCCGCAGCCTTTGTAGGGCGATTCTGTTTTTTGGTAAGGATTACTGACCATATGCTGTTTTCATACCGAGGTGCCCTGCGTGCCGGGCTGGTATACCTGCTGGTTTCCGTTCTGTGGATCGGCGTAACCCAGCGCGTATTGATCGAGTTTCTCGATAACCCGAGTGAGCTGACCCACTGGCTGCAGGTGCGCGGCTATGTGTGGGTGGCGCTCAGCGCCCTAGCGATTTACCTGATCTGCGCCCGGTTTGCCCGGGCCAACCAGCTGCAACAGCCCCTGAAAGAAAACCGTGAACGCCTGCGCCAGGCCGCCGCCGTGTTCGATTGCACTCGCGAAGGCGTGTTGGTCACCGACGCACAGGGGCTGATCGTGCACGTTAACCGGGCGTTCATGGAGATCACCGGCTACAGCCGCGAAGACGTCATGGGGCATCAGCCCAGCCTGTTCAAATCCGGTCGCCATTCGTCGAATTTCTACCAACAGATGTTCCAGAGCCTGGAACGCACCGGCGAATGGAGCGGTGAAATCTGGAACCGACGCAAAAGCGGTGAGATTTATCCACAGTGGCAAACCATTCGGGTGATTCACGATGACCAGGGCAAGGTCAGCCATTATGTGGCGGTGTTTTCCGACATCAGCGCCATCAAGGACTCCGAGCACGAACTGGCCCACCTCGCGCACCACGATCCGCTGACCGACTTGCCCAACCGCCTGCTATTCACCGACCGCGCCGAGCAGGCGCTGGCCTCGGCGCAGATCCACAAGCGTGGCTGCGCCTTGCTGTTGCTGGACCTGGACCACTTCAAGATCATCAACGACAGCCTGGGCCATAACGTCGGAGACCAATTGCTCAAGCTGGTGGGCGAGCGGCTCAAGGCACTGTTTGGCCCCGGTGTGACCCTGGCGCGCCTGGGTGGAGATGAATTCGCCGTACTGGCGGAAAGTTGTCCACAGGTGGCCCAGGCGGCGGGTCTGGCGCAGCGCATGCTGGAGGCGATGAAACAGCCCTTCATCTTTGATGGCCACCAGCTGTTTATCAGCGCCAGTATCGGGATCAGCCTGTTTCCCAACGATGCCCTGAGCGCCGAGCAGTTGCTGCGTAACGCCGACTCCGCGCTGTTCAAGGCCAAGAGCGCCGGGCGCGAGGGCTACGCCTTGTACACCGAGGAACTGACTGCCCACGCGCAGAATCGCGTGGAAGTCGCCAGCGAACTGCGCCGCGCCCTCGAACAGCAGGAACTCTGCGTCTATTACCAACCCGTGCACGACCTGCACAATAGCCGTCTGATCGGCGTCGAAGCGCTGGTGCGCTGGCAGCATCCGGAACGCGGCCTGGTGCCGCCGGGGGAATTTATCCCGATCGCCGAGCGCACCGGGTTGATTGCCGAAATTGATGCCTGGGTGATGGACCAGGCGTGTCGGCAGATGTGCCAATGGCTGGCCGAGGGGGCACCGTTGAGTTTTATCGCCATCAATGTGTCTAGCCGCCTGTTTGCGCGGCGTGAGCTGTATGAACAGGTCGCCCAGGTGCTGCATGACACGGGCCTGGATCCGGCCTTTCTCGAGCTGGAAGTCACCGAAAGCGCGGTGATGGAAGACCCGGAGGTCGCGCTGGAGCAGATGCACCGTCTCCGAGAGTTGGGGTTGCGCCTGGCGATCGATGATTTTGGCACCGGTTACTCGTCACTGCTGCGCCTCAAGCGCCTGCCGGTGCAGAAGCTCAAGATCGACCAGGGCTTTGTTGCCGGTCTGCCATGGGACGAAGATGACGCGGCCATCGTGCGCGTGGTGATCGCCCTCGCTAAAAGCATGGGCATGCAGGTGCATGCCGAGGGGATCGAGCAGGTTGAACAGGCGCGGTTTCTGTTGGATCAGGACTGCGATATGGGGCAGGGGTATTGGTTTGGCCGGCCGATGCCGGCCCACGAAATTGATTGGCACCGAGCCCCCCCAATCCAGACCTGAAATGCAGTCAAAAGGTGGGAGCGGGCTTGCCCGCGAATGCGGTGCATCAGTTAACACATTTTTAGCTGACACACCGCTTTCGCGGGCAAGCCCGCTCCCACATTTGGATCTTCTCTAGGCTTTATTTACGTACTTGGGCACCAAACCCGCACGCAACCCCACGTTCCACCAGAAAATTCTTTCTGGTTATATAAACATTCTTAAATAGTATTTTTAAGAATATCCGCGCTTATCTACTATCGCTCTCACGCCGCAAGCAGTGCCGCCACTGCGAGGCACTATTCATTTCAGGAGCGAGACCATGAGCGCATCTTTACGTAGCGTCGACGGCCAGGACGAAGCAGCCATTTTGCGTGAGATCCAGAGCGCCTTGCGCGATCTGCGGTTTGGCGCGGTGGAAATTACTGTGCACAACGCTCAAGTGGTACAGATCGAACGCAAAGAAAAATTCCGTTTGCAGAACCCGGGTAACAAACCGAGCTAAGCACTGACGGCGATAGACCCGCACTTAATAAGAAAAAGCCAACACCCCAGAATTTCAGGAGCTTCTATGTCGTCGATTCGCCGTTATGCCCTGGCCGCCCTGGCCAGCGCCGTGTTTGCAGGTTCCGCCGTTGCCAAGGACTACGAGTTGCTCAACGTCTCGTACGATCCGACCCGTGAGCTGTACCAGGACTACAACGCTGAGTTCACCAACTTTTGGAAACAGTCCCACCCCGGTGACAACGTCAAGATCCAGCAATCCCACGGTGGTTCGGGCAAGCAAGGCCGCGCTGTGATCGACGGCCTGCGCGCCGACGTGGTCACCCTGGCCCTGGCCGGTGACATCGACGAAATCGCCAAGCTGGGCAAGACCCTGCCGGAAAACTGGCAGACCCGCCTGCCGGACGCCAGCACCCCGTACACTTCGACCATCGTGTTTCTGGTGCGCAAGGGCAACCCTAAAGGCATCAAGGACTGGGGCGACCTGATCAAGAAAGACGTGTCCGTGATTACCCCGAACCCGAAAACCTCCGGCGGCGCCCGCTGGAACTTCCTCGCCGCCTGGGCCTACGGCCTGAAAACCGGTGGCAGCGAAGCCAAGGCCCAGGAATACGTGAAAGAGCTGTTCAAGCACGTGCCTGTGCTGGACACCGGCGCTCGCGGCTCGACCATCACCTTCGTCAACAACGGTCAGGGTGACGTGTTATTGGCCTGGGAAAACGAAGCCTTCTTGGCCCTGAAAGAAGACGGCGGTGCTGACAAGTTCGATATCGTCGTGCCTTCCCTGTCGATCCTCGCGGAGCCGCCAGTGGCCGTGGTCGACAAGAATGCCGAGAAAAAGGGTAACACCGAGATCGCCACCGAATACCTTAAACACCTGTACAGCCCGGCTGGCCAGGAGATTGCGGCGAAGAACTTCTACCGCCCACGCGATGCAAAAGTGGCCGCCAAATACGCCCAGCAGTTCCCGAAACTGGACCTGGTGACTATCGACAAAGACTTCGGCGGCTGGAAAACTGCCCAACCGAAATTCTTTAACGACGGTGGCGTGTTCGACCAGATTTACACCGCGCAGTAACCAACACAATCTGGTGGCGCACGCTATGCCCTGTGGGAGCTGGCTTGCCTGCGATAGCATCGCCGCGGTGTGACCGACATACCGCGACGCTTGCATCGCAGGCAAGCCAGCTCCCACAGGACGTGTGTGCCTCCAGTGGTTTCCCCTTAACCAAGGACTCTTATGTCGCGTCGTATCTCCCCCGTCATACCCGGCTTCGGGCTGACGCTGGGCTACACCGTGGTGTACCTCAGCCTGATCGTACTCATCCCCCTCGCGGCGATGTTTGTACACGCCGCTCAACTTACCTGGGATCAGTTCTGGAACATCATCTCCGCACCGCGCGTGCTGGCTGCGTTGCAACTGAGCTTCAGCACCGCGCTGTACGCCGCGCTGATCAACGGCGTAATTGGTACGCTACTGGCCTGGGTGCTGGTGCGCTACACCTTCCCCGGCCGCAAGATCATCGATGCGATGATCGACCTGCCATTCGCCTTGCCCACCGCTGTGGCCGGTATCGCACTGACGGCGCTGTACACACCTAACGGCCTGGTTGGCCAGTTCGCCGCCGACCTGGGCTTCAAGATCGCCTACACGCCGCTCGGTATCACCCTGGCGCTGACCTTCGTCACGCTGCCGTTCGTGGTGCGCACGGTGCAGCCGGTACTGGCCGATATCCCCCGGGAAGTCGAAGAAGCCGCTGCCTGCCTGGGCGCCAAGCCGTTGCAGGTGTTCCGTCACATCCTGGTGCCCGCGTTGCTGCCTGCCTGGTTGACCGGTTTCGCCCTGGCGTTCGCGCGTGGTGTCGGTGAGTACGGCTCGGTGATCTTCATCGCCGGCAACATGCCGATGAAAACCGAGATCCTGCCGCTGCTGATCATGGTCAAGCTCGACCAATACGACTACCGCGGCGCCACGTCCATCGGCGTGCTGATGCTGGTGGTTTCCTTTGTCCTGCTGCTGCTGATCAACTTGTTGCAGCGGCGCATCGAACGTCCATAAGGAGGCGCGGAACATGTCCCAATCGTCTATTTCCGCCGCGTCCTCGGCCAACGCTGCCCGGCGTGGCAGCGCTGCATCGCGACGTATCCTGATCGGCCTTGGCTGGCTGGTATTTGCGCTGTTCCTGCTGTTGCCGCTGTTTATCGTGGTGACCCAGGGCTTGAAGAACGGCCTCGGCGCGTTCTTCACCGCGATCCTCGAACCCGATGCGCTATCGGCGTTGAAACTCACGGTGATCGCCGTGGTGATTTCGGTGCCGCTCAACCTGGTGTTCGGCGTCAGCGCCGCCTGGTGCGTGAGCAAGTACTCGTTCCGTGGCAAAAGCATCCTGGTGACGCTCATCGATTTGCCGTTCTCGGTGTCGCCAGTGATCGCCGGTCTGGTCTATGTGCTGATGTTCGGCGCCCAGGGCTTTTTTGGGCCGTGGCTGCAGGACCATGACATCCAGATCGTGTTCGCCTTGCCCGGTATCGTGCTGGCAACCATCTTCGTCACCGTGCCCTTCGTGGCCCGTGAACTGATCCCGCTGATGCAGGAGCAGGGCACCCAGGAGGAAGAGGCCGCGCGCCTGCTCGGTGCCAACGGCTGGCAGATGTTCTGGCATGTGACCGTGCCAAATATCAAATGGGGCCTGATCTACGGCGTGGTGCTGTGTACCGCACGGGCCATGGGTGAGTTCGGCGCGGTGTCGGTGGTGTCCGGCCACATTCGCGGCGTAACCAACACCCTGCCGCTGCACGTCGAGATTCTCTACAACGAATACAACCACGTTGCCGCGTTTGCGGTGGCGAGTCTGCTGCTGATCCTGGCGCTCTTCATCCTGCTGCTCAAGCAGTGGAGCGAGAACCGTATTAATCGCCTGCGCGCCGGTGCGGCTGAGGAATAAGTCATGTCGATCGAAGTCCGTAATGTCAGCAAGAACTTCAACGCCTTCAAGGCCCTGAACAGCATCAACCTGGACATCCAGAGTGGCGAGCTGGTGGCGTTGCTTGGCCCGTCCGGCTGCGGCAAGACCACCTTGTTGCGCATCATCGCCGGCCTGGAAACCCCGGATGACGGCAGCATCGTGTTCCACGGTGAAGACGTCTCAGGCCACGACGTGCGTGATCGCAATGTCGGCTTTGTATTCCAGCACTACGCGCTGTTCCGCCACATGACCGTGTTCGACAACGTGGCGTTCGGCCTGCGCATGAAACCGAAGAACCAGCGCCCGAACGAAAGCCAGATCGCGGTCAAGGTGCACGAGCTGTTGAACATGGTGCAGCTGGATTGGTTGTCGGATCGCTACCCGGAGCAGTTGTCCGGTGGTCAGCGCCAACGTATCGCCCTGGCCCGCGCCCTGGCGGTCGAACCCAAAGTGCTGCTGCTGGACGAACCCTTCGGCGCCCTCGACGCCAAGGTGCGTAAAGAACTGCGCCGCTGGCTGGCACGCCTGCACGAAGACATCAACCTGACGTCGGTGTTCGTGACCCACGACCAGGAAGAGGCCATGGAAGTCGCCGACCGTATCGTGGTGATGAACAAGGGCGTGATCGAGCAGATCGGTTCACCGGGTGACGTCTACGAAAACCCGGCCAGCGATTTCGTTTATCACTTCCTGGGTGATTCAAACCGCCTGCACCTGGGTGAAGACAAACACGTGCTGTTCCGTCCCCACGAAGTGTCGCTGTCACGGCATGAGCTGGAAGACCACCATGCTGCTGAAGTGCGGGATATTCGCCCGCTGGGCGCGACCACGCGTGTGACGTTGAAAGTGGAAGGCCAGAGCGAGTTGATCGAAGCTGAAGTGGTGAAAGACCACGACAGCCTGACCGGCCTGGCGCGCGGCGAGACGCTGTTCTTCAAACCCAAGGTTTGGCAAAAAGCCTGAGCCTAAAACACCGCAAAACCCTTGTGGGAGCCGGGCTTGCCCGCGATGGCGGACTTTCAGTCGACAATGATGTTGGCTGGTCCACCGTCATCGCGGGCAAGCCCGGCTCCCACAGTGGATCTTCATTAATCTTCAGACCGTGGCGCGTTTTCCTCTAACGGCCACCGGGCCCGAACGCTCCTCGATCTGTTGCTTGAGGTCATGGCGCAACCCCAGCAGAAACGCCAACTCCGCCACCACAAACAACGGCCCCACGATCAGCCCCGACACGTCATCCACAAACGCCGGCTTCTTGCCTTCGTAGTAATGCCCGACGAACTGAATCACCCAACCCACCACAAACATCCCAATGCCGCTGCTGAGCCACACCAACGTGCTCTGCGCCGCCAGCACATGCCCGGCCCATACCGACAAGCCCATCAGTAGCGTCATCAACACACCCAGCGCCAGTTCCAGGCGTAGGTAAAACCACGCCGACAGCAGTGCGACGATCGCCGCTGGTGAAATCCACACCCCACCGATCGCCCATTCCGGGCGCGACAGCAGCACGGCCACCGCAACAACAATCAGTGGAATGCCGACAAAGTGGCTGGCGATATTGCGCGGGTCGCGGTGGTAGGCAGCGTATTGACTGAGGTGGTCGACGAGGCTTTTCATTGTTATTCCTCCTGTAGGATGTTTAATCATCTCCCGTCAGGCGGCGACTGACTGTCAACTGGGCGACAATCTCTGGAGTTCTCATGATTGCGGCAACCTGGCATGCCCGATTGGCCACCGGCCAGTGGTTCAGCCACCTGCCTGTACCGCTACAGGATAGTTTGCTGGCGGCGGCTCGGCTGCGTCAGCTGACGGCGGGGCAGTACCTGTTCAGGCGCGGTGATCCGCCCTGTGGGGTGTATGCGGTATTGGAGGGGGCGGTGCGGGTCAGCGCGGTCAATGCGCAGGGCAAGGAAGCTATTCTGAGCCTGGTTGAAACGCCTTACTGGTTCGGCGAGATCTGCCTTTTCGACGGTTTGCCGCGTACCCACGACGCCTTGTCGGTTGGGCCGTGCACGCTGTTGCAGGTACCGCAATCGGCGATGCTCGAGATTCTTGACCAAAGCCCGACGTATTGGCGCGACATGGCGTTGTTGATGAGCCAGAAGTTGCGCCTGTCGCTGATCAATATCGAACAGATGAGCCTGATGCCGGCGTCGACACGTATCGCTCACCGGCTGCTGATGATTGCCGGCGGGTACGGCGAGATAGAGCATTCCCGTCGCGTCCTGCAACTGCCCCAGGAAGATCTGGCCGCGATGCTGAGCCTGTCGCGCCAGACCACCAACAGTTTGCTCAAGGCGTTAGAGCAGCAGGAGATCATCAAGCTGAGTTACGGCGCGATTGAAGTGCTCGACCTGCCGCGCTTGCGGCAGGCCGCGGGGGCTGGCTAGGAACCGCGATACGTCGAAAAACCGTAAGGGCTCAGCAGCAGCGGGATGTGGTAGTGCTGGTCGGCCTGCTTGACCTCGAATATCACCGGGACTTCCGGGAAAAACGTCTCGCGATTGGCTTTCTTGTAGTAGTCACCGGTCTTGAACACCACGCGATACTCGCCCGGCTTCATGGCTTGGTTGGCCGGGAACAGTTCGGCGATGCGCCCCTGCTGGTTGGTGACACCTTCGGACAGCGACTGCCAGTGATCGCCTACGTGTTGCTCCAGGGTGACGCTGACACCGGCAGACGGCAGGCCGTTTTCCAGGTTCAGCACATGCACGCTCAGCGGGTTGCCGGCCGCCAGGGCCAGGCTGCTCAGGCCGCTCAGGCTGAGGGCGGCGAGGGTCATAGTCAGGGTTTTCATCGAGGTTTCCTCAAGGGGTGATTGTCAGGCCAAGTTGATTGGCCGCCTTTACCGCGCACGCTTCGTCCTGCTCGGCACCGCCGGCACCGGCAATGCCAAGCGCGCCTACCAGTTCAGAGTCGGCGAACAGCGGCACGCCGCCCCCGAGCAACAGCAATTCGGACAAGCTGTTAAGGTTGGCGGCCTCGGGGTTGTTGCGCGCACGCTCGGCAAACAAGCGAGTGGGGGTTTTAGTCGACAACGCCGTGTACGCTTTGCGTTGGCTGGCGATGCTGTTGTGTGGACCTACGCCGTCGGCCCGCAGGCTCAGCAACGGATTGCCGCCCCGGTCGAGTACGGTAAGTGCCGCCGTGCACTGCGCCAGGCTGGCGTCTGCCAGTTGGCGTGCGGTGTGCAAATCCAGGTCGGCGTGGCGCGGCAGCGGTGGTGCTGCCAGGACGCTGGCGCTGATGGCGAAGCTCAAGAAGAAGGCATTACGGTACATGGGAACGGCTCCAGAAAGCAGGCCGCTACCTTAGCCAGCGGTCTCGGTCAAAAGCCGAACAATTCGATTACAGGTTTGTAATGAACCAAGAGGTAGGCATGCAGGTGTTGTTAGTGGAAGACCAGCCGAAATTGGCGCAAGTCATGGCCCAGGGCTTGAGTGAGGCCGGCTTCGCAGTGGAAGTCGCAGCCAATGGCATGGCCGCTCAGCGGTTTGTGGAAAGCACTGACTATGACTTGGTGATCCTGGATGTCATGTTGCCGGGTTTGAATGCCTGGAAGTTGCAGCAGGCGATTCGCAAGAAGGGCGAGACGCCGGTGTTGTTCTTGACGACCCCGGAAGGGATCGAGGACCGTCTGCGCGGGTTGGAACTGCATGAGGATGATTACTTGCTCAAGCCGTTTGAAGCCAAGGCCTTGGTGGTGCGGGTGAAGAAGTTGTTGCGGCGTGACCGTGGGCGCTGATTGATCCGGCATCTTCAATACCTGGACCACCGCCATCGCAGGCAACCAGCTCCCACATTTGGAATGCATTCCCGTGTGGGAGCGGGGCTTGCCCGCGATGGGGCCATCACGAACACCGCACATCCACCTACCGCAACCCATCCCTGAACTGCCCCGGCGTCATCCCCGTCCAGCGCTTGAACGCGCGGTTGAAACTGCTGGTATCAGCAAACCCCAGCAAATGACTGATTTCCGCCAATGAGCATTGCGGATCCCGCAAATGCAGCAACGCCAAATTCTCCCGGCACTCATTGAGCAACGCATCAAACCGGCAGCCTTCATCCGCCAGATGGCGTTGCAGGCTGCGCAGGCTCAGGTGCAGCGCCTGCGCAACCCGCTCGGCGCTGGGTTCGCCGTCGGGCAACTGCGCTTCGATCACCCGTCGGACCTTGCGCTCCCAGGTCAGCGGTTGCAGTTGGGCGAGGGTGCGCTTGAGCACGGTTTCATTGTGCTCGGCCAGTTCGGGGTTGGCGTCGTCCAGGTGGCTGTCGAAATCCTGCGCGGCGAACTCCAAGCGGTCTTCCTCAGCGCCGAAAAACACCGGCGCGCGAAACACCGTATGCCATGGCTTGGGATCGGCCGGTTCCGGCCTTCGCAGGTACACCGCCAGCGGCGCGTATTCGCGCCCCAGGCGATTGCGACAAGTGCGCACATAGATCGCCGCAAACGCATCGATGGCCTCGAACGCTGGCGCTGGGTTTCCCGGTAGTTGCAGCAAGCGGAACCGATAGCGTTCGCCGTCGCCACTCAGCTCCAGGCTCAAGGCATCGCTGACCACCTGGTGATACCGCACGATGCGCTCGAACACTTCCCGCAAGCTGCCACTGGCCACCAGCGCATACCCCAACGCATGAAACGTGGTGGGGCTGACGAACCGCGACACCCGCAGCCCAATCGCTGGATCGCTGCTGGCCTGCACCGCCAGCTCCCACAAGCGCGTGGTGGCCGACAGCGGGTAGCGCGCATTCGGGTCGTCCATCTGCTGTGGGTCGAGCCCGGCTTGCACGCACAGCGCGGCGCTGTCGAGGCCCAGGGCGTCGAGCTGCTTGCGCAGGGCGCGGGTCCAGCTGGCAAGGGAAGTGGGTTCGGTCATGGCGATTGGCGCTTGCGGTCAACAGGTTGGCGTCCGGGGCTAGCATCCTGATTGATCGCTTGGGGCAGGATGTGAGCACCAATAAGCAAGAGGATGGAAGCATGGACGGTACTTCTGCAAGTCCCCAGCAGATGAACGCGCAACAGCGTTCGGCGCATATCCGTGAAGTGGTGCTGGCCGAAGGCGTACGTCTGCGCCAGCAGCACCCCTGGTTGCTGCATCAGGACGCGTTGGGCGCAGGCATCCTGGCGTTTGCGCTGCTCGGCATGCTGGGCTCGGCGGCGCTCTACATCACCGGGCGCATGGCCTGGTGGGTGTGCCTGCTGCTCAACGCGTTCCTGGCGTCATTGACCCACGAGCTGGAACACGACCTGATCCACAGCATGTATTTTCGCAAGCAGCGCCTGCCCCACAACCTGATGATGGGCCTGGTGTGGCTGGCGCGGCCGAGCACGATCAACCCGTGGGTGCGCCGGCACCTGCATCTCAACCATCACAAGGTCTCCGGCACCGAGACCGATATGGAGGAGCGCGCGATCACTAACGGCGAGCCCTGGGGTTTCGCGCGGTTGCTGATGGTCGGCGATAACGTCATGTCGGCCTTCATCCGCATCCTGCGGGCCAAGACCTGGAAGCACAAACTCACGATCCTCAGGCGCTCGCTGCTGGTGTATGCACCGCTGGCATTGCTGCATTGGGGCGCGTGGTACGTGTTCCTTGGCTTTCATGCCGCCAATGGCATTGCCAGTCTGCTCGGTGCGCCCATCGAGTGGTCAGCCAGCACCGTGCAGATGATGCAGGTGATTGATATCGCTACCGTGGTGATCATCGGCCCTAACGTGCTGCGCACCTTTTGCCTGCACTTCGTCAGCTCGAACATGCACTACTACGGCGATGTGGAACTGGGCAATGTGATCCAGCAGACCCAGGTATTGAACCCTTGGTGGTTGTGGCCGTTGCAGGCGTTCTGCTTCAACTTCGGCAGCACCCACGGCATCCACCATTTTGTGGTGAAGGAGCCGTTCTACATCCGCCAGATGACCGCCAAGGTGGCGCACAAAGTGATGGCTGAGATGGGCGTGCGCTTCAATGATTTCGGGACGTTTGCGCGGGCCAATCGGCTGGGTTTTCCACCGCCTGCAGGGTTTCGATCAGCGCCTTCGCGGCAGGCGACAAACGCACCCCAGCGCGGCTGATCACCCCGCAACGGTTGCTGAGGCTGTCCAACGCATGTGGCAGATTACGCCAATGCAGCACCTGTAATTGACCACTGGCGAATGCCTCGACGAAAGCCTCTTCGGCGCCCAGGCCGATGGCGTCGCATTGCTTCACGATGGTGGCCAATGCGGCCAATTGCTCAAGCTCGATGGCAGGCGCAAAGTCGACGCGCCCGCTGAGGTTGGCCAGCAGCTTGCGAATGCCGGGCGCGATCAGGGGGGTGGCCAGCGGGTAGGTGAACAGGTCGTTGGTGGAAAGGCTGTCCTTGGCCAGTAGCGGGTGCCCGGCGCGGCAGAAAAACACGCTGCGCCGAGGCGTCAGGGCCTGGGTCTGAAAGTTCGGGTCAGCCTCGAAGTGACGCACATCGGCGATAAAGAATTCGATCTCTTCACGGTTCAGGCTGCGTCCGAGTTTTTCCCAGTTATCCACCTGCAATGCAGTGCGCACCTTGGGGTAGGTGGAGACAAAGCGCGCCATCGTCTGGGGCACCAGGTTCACGGCGGCCACCGCATCGCTGCCGAAGCGCACTTCGCCGGCGTCGAGCTTGGTCATGCGCGTGACTTCATGGCTCAGCAACGCCGCGCCTTGCACCAGGCTCAATGCGTGTTGCAGCACCACCTGGCCTTCGGGGGTGGGACGCAGGTCTTTGTTCGCACGGTCCACCAGCACACAGCCGAATTCCTGCTCCAGGCCTTGGATGCTGCGGCTGAATGCTGGTTGCGTGATGCCCATGGCGTCCGCCGCGCGCACGAAACTGCGGTGCTCGTTGAGCGCGATGAAGTAGCGCAGTTGGCGAAGGTCCATGGTATGCCCGGCATCCTGTAGGGGAACCGGGATTTTAAGGGCGATGCTTATTCCGTCAATGAAGCATGTTTGTTTTATCTAGATCTTAAATGCATATCTATAGAGCGGGTGCCGTGCGGTAAGTGGCGGGGCTGAATACCCGGGTCACCACCAGCATCGCGACCGCCGTCACCGTCAGCACCACCCAGGCGCTGACAAAACTGCCGGTGAGTTCACGCAGCCAGCCGGTCAGCCACGGCGAAATCGCATTGATCAAAAAGCCCACGCCCTGCACGAACGCCGCCAGTTGCCCGGCCTGGCGCGGGTCGCGGTGGTGGTCGAGGGTCAATAACAGGCTTAGGGCAAAACACGCGCCCAGGCCGAAGCCACACAGCGCCACCCACAGATGAGGAAACTGCAACGGCGCGATCAACAGGCCGAGGTAGCCAATGGTCTGGGCCAGCAGGCTGATCCACAGCAGTGGCCGCCGATCGATCCCGCGTTGTGCCAGCACCGGCATCAACAGCGCGGCGATGACCTGAAAGATCGTCATGAAGGCCAGCAATGAACCACTGGGCAACACGCCCCAACCCAGTTGCTGATAGTAGGCCGGCAGCCACGCCACCATGCTCATGTAGCCGCAATTGACCAGGCCGAAGTACAGCGCCAGCAGCCACGCACGGCGATTGCGCAGGCCCTTGAAGGCGGGGATGACATTCGCGCTTTTTGCCGCACCCAGGGGCAACCAGGCCCACAACAACAGTGCGGCCAATGCCGGCAGCAACCACACACCGAGCCCGGCTTCCCACCGCTGAAAATGCGTGGCCACCACTGGGCTGAGCAGCGCCGCCAGCCCACCACCGGCCATCAGCGAGGCTGAGTAAACCCCCATCGCCACCGGCACGCGGTGATGAAATTCGCGCTTGATCATCGCCGGCACCAACGCCTGGATCAAGGCGACACCGGCCCCACCGAGCAGTGCGGTCACCAGCAGTGTCGAGCCCTGGTCCATCAGCCAGCGGGCCAGGCACGCCAGCAGGATCATCATCAAGCCCAGGGCAATGCCACGCCGCTCACCGAGTTGCGCTTCAACACGCACGCCCACCAGTGCCACCAGGCCCATGCACACCACGGGCAGGCTGGTGAGCAAGGCACTGCTCTGGAAACTCAAGCCGGTGGCCAGGCGAATCTCGCCGAGCAACGGGCTGATGGAGCTGAGGATCGGCCGCAGATTGAGGCCGAGGACCACCAACAGGCCCCAGCCGGCGAGGGATTTATTCAGGGGCATGCAGGTTTTTCCAGTGCTGGTACAGCGTAGTCATGGCCGCATCAGGCAGATGCCGGATCGGCAGGCGCTGCTCACTCACTGGCAGGCCCACCTGCTGCCCGATCGCCGCCGTGGACAGGCCAAAGGGCTCGGCCATTTCGTTGCTGGCTGCAAACACCACCCGTTCCACACCGCACAGGTACATGGCACTCAGGCACATAGGGCAGGGTTGGCCGCTGGCGTAGATGACGCAACCGTCCAGGCGCGCGCCGAGTTGCTGGCTGGCAGCGCGGATCGCCAACAATTCGGCGTGAGCGGTAGGGTCCTGGGTCAGATGGATTTCATTCACCGCTTCAACCAGCACTTCGCCGTCGCGCGTCAACACCGCGCCAAACGGTCTGCCACCTTGGGTGACGTTGGTCTGGGCAAGTTGGATCGCGCGTTGCAGGTGCTGGTGATCGTCGGTCATGGAGATCCCTCCGGGCATGATTGGAGGGTGAAGTATGGTGAGTCGTCAGGGTATTCTGAAATTAAATATAACCATGCCAAGCAGTGGCAAATGGAATGGTAAACGCCCATGTTCGATCCCGTGTTGTTGCGCAGTTTTGTCGCCGTGGTGGATTGCGGCAACTTCACCCGCGCCGCCGAGCGCCTGCACTTGACTCAGTCCACGGTCAGCCAGCAGATCCGTCGCCTGGAAGAGGCGGTGGCGTGTCAGTTGCTGGACCGTAATCAGCGCCGCGTGGTCGCTACTGCGGAAGGCGAGCGCTTGCTGGCCTATGCACGACGCATCCTCGCGTTGCATGAAGAAGCCGCCGACGTATTGATCAGCCAGCAAAGCGACGGGGTGCTGCGCCTTGGTGTGCCGGAGGACTTTGCGTCCGAACGGCTGATGCCGCTGCTGTCGGCGTTTGTGCTGGCTTTCCCTAGGGTGCGCCTGGAGGTCACCAGCGGTCTCGGTCCCGAGTTGCAGCGCCAGTACCGCAGCGGAGAGTTCGACGTCTTGCTGGTCAAGCAGATGGGCGACAGCGACGACTGCCTGGCCTCATGGCCGGAGCCCTTGTGCTGGGTTGATAGCCGCAGCACGCCGTCCCTGGGCCGCGCCCCGTTGCCGTTGGTGGCATTTCCCGTGGGCGGCCTGTACCGCAATGAAATGCTGCAGCACTTGGAAGTTGGCGGCTGGCGCTGGCGCATCGGGTATTCCAGTGCGAGCCTGGCGAGCGTGTGTGCGGCGGTGGCGGCGGGGTTGGGCATCAGTTTGTTGCCCCGTCGAGTCGTACAGCCAGGGCACAGCGTATTGGGTCCGGACAGCGGCTTGCCCAGGGTGGAAGGTGTGCGGCTGGCACTGTATGGCCGCAGTGGCTTGGGTGCGGCTGGGCAAAGCCTGCAACGCCAATTGCTTGATTTGTGTGCGAACAGCCCTGTCTGAGCGATGCCTTTTCTGAATATTTTTTATGCCTGAAAGGCATTCAAAAGCAACGCCTATGCGCCAGCCCGCGCAGGACGGGGCTTTGCCGTTTCTGCATGTTTCATTTATTCAATTTAGATCTATCTATAACTTTAAAGATTACTTTAAGAGATAAGCGTCTGGCCCCGATGATTCAGCCCTCGACGGCCTTCCATGCAGGCCTGTCGGTTTTTTGTGTCAAAAACCGTAGGGAGTGAATCAATGGGCAATGTCCAGACCGCCGCCAGTGCACACGAGGCGCCATGGCGCCAGGCACCGGGTGGTGAGTTGGTCGACCTTGGCCGGCCGCACCGCGCGCCGTTGGGGCAGCTGCGCACGCAGAAAACGCCGAAGCGTTTCTCCAGTCGCCGCGAAGGGATCCTGCTGGGTTTGCTGGTGTTGGCCCTGCACGGTGCGGTGATTTACTGGGTGAGCCAGAAGCCGACCCCGGTGCTGCCGATTGTGCCACCGGAAATTCCGCCGATGACCATCGAATTTTCCCAGCCGGCCCCCCCTGTGGTGGAACCGCCACCGCCCGTGCCGCCACCGCCACCGCCGCCTGTGGTCGAGCCACCGCCGCCGGTGGTGGATGAATTGGCTGCCAAACCGGCGCCGCCAAAACCGATTCCCAAACCCAAGCCCAAGCCGGTTCCAAAGCCTGAGCCCAAGCCCGCGCCGAAACCTGTCGAGCAGCCGCCTGCGCCACCGACACCGGCACCGCCTGCGCCTCCAGCACCACCGGCGCCGGCCCCGGTAACACCCGCTTCGGCCAACGCTGCGTACCTGAAGAACCCGGCACCGGAATACCCGTCACTGGCTCAACGACGCGGCTGGGAAGGCACGGTGTTGCTCAGGGTGCATGTCCTGGCCAGTGGCAAGCCGGGCGAAATCCAGGTCCAGAAAAGCAGCGGTCGCCAGCAACTCGACGACGCCGCGTTGTCAGCGGTGAAGCGTTGGAGCTTCGTACCGGCCAAGCAGGGCGATGTGGCCCAGGACGGCTGGGTCAGCGTACCGATCGATTTCAAGATTCACTAACTATTCGGCTGCGGTGTGTTGCACACGCCGCGACCTGCACAGAGGGAAAACATCATGGCATTAGCATCTCCACTTGAATCCATCGAAAGCGCGGTGATCTGGCTGCTGGTGGTCTTTTCGGTCGCCACCTGGGGCCTGGCCCTGCTCAAGGGCGTGCAGTTCGGTCGCCTCAAGGCGCAGGATCGCAAGTTCCACAAACAGTTCTGGGCGGCGTCGAGCCTCGACTCGGCTGCCGAGCTGGCCGAAACCCAGCCGGGCGCCGCTGCCCGCGTGGCCCAGGCCGGTTATGCCGCGATCCAGGTGGGCGAAACCCCGCACGCGGCGGACCTGAGCCAGGCGATTAACCACCAGGACCGCCTCGAACGCGCCCTGCGTCAGCAGATCGTGCGTGAGCGCCGCTCCCTGGAAACCGGCCTGGCCGTGGTCGCCAGTATCGGCAGCACCTCGCCGTTCATCGGTCTGTTCGGCACCGTGTGGGGCATCATGGAAGCCCTCAAGGGCATCAGCGCCGCCGGTTCCGCCAGCCTTGAAACCGTGGCCGGCCCGATTGGCGCGGCATTGGTCGCCACCGGTGTGGGTATCGCCGTCGCGGTGCCTGCGGTGCTGGTCTACAACTATTTCCTGCGTCGCCTGAAGCTGACGGCTGCGGACCTAGACGACTTTGCCCACGACTTCTACAGCCTGGCGCAGAAAAATTCCTTCCGTGTGCTGCTGCACCCGACCCTGAACAAAACCACTGCCAGTAACCCGCAAAAAGTGAAGGAGGCGTCCTGAGATGGCCTTTTCCACGCAAGACAGCGATGAGGTACTGAGCGAGATCAACGTCACGCCGCTGGTGGACGTGATGCTGGTGCTGCTGGTGGTGTTTATCGTCACTGCGCCGCTTTTGACCAACGCAATCCCGATCAACCTGCCCAAGACTGAGGCGGTCGCGCCGGTGGAGCAGAAAGACCCGCTGGTGGTGAGCATCGACGGCGCCGGCAAACTGTTTATCAACAAGGACGAAATCCAGCCGGACCTGCTGGAGTTCAACCTGCAGGCGGCCAAGGCCAAGGACCCCGATGTGCGGGTGCAACTGCAGGCTGACGATGGCGTGAACTACGGCGAAGTGGCGCGAGCCATGGCGTCTATCGAACGCGCAGGGATTACCAAGCTGTCGGTGATTACCGCTCGTTAAGTTACACAAGCCTCGACAATTTTTTGGCCGTCTCCTTGGCAGGGTGCGGCCTTTTTTTTGTGTAAAACCCATATGCATTTTTGGTTATTAATAAATAGCTTCTTATTCCTTAACGAATATAACACCCGTCCCTATACTGTTCAGCAACGTTAAACGCTGCAGGAGGGCACACCCATGCACAGCGAGTCGATTCGTTATCTGATCGTGCCGGGCTGGCAAGGATCGCCAGAAGATCATTGGCAAAGTCACTGGCAGAACAGCCTGCCCAATAGCGCCCGCGTGGAGCAGGCCGACTGGCTGACCCCGCGTCGCGAAGACTGGGTCGCCGCGCTGGCCGAGGCCATTGCGGCCGACAGCACGCCAGTGATCCTGATCGCCCATAGCCTGGGCTGCATCACCGTGGCGCACTGGGCGGCCACTGCGCCGGTGCAGTTTCTGCGTCAGGTACGCGGCGCCTTGCTGGTGGCGCCGGCCGATGTCGAGCGTCCTGCTTGCTCTCCGGCATTGCGTAATTTCGCGCCGATCCCGACCGATCTGTTGCCGTTTCCCAGTCAGGTGGTCAGTTCCGATAACGACAGTGCCGTCAGCGCACCAAGGGCCCTGGAATTGGCGCGTAACTGGGGTGCCGAAGCGGGCATTCTCTCCGGTGCTGGCCATATCAATGTCAAGTCCGGCCACCAACGCTGGGAGCAGGGATTTGCTTACCTGTACCGCCTGCAAAGTCGCCTTGAGCATCATGCCCGGCGCACTGCCTGAACATTTTTCAACGCCCCGTCCCTTAAGTGGATTTGGGGCGGGAGCCTGCCATGAGTCTGCATGAAACCTACGGTCAGCCATTGCTGACCTTTCCCGACGCGGAAAAAAGCCCGCTGAGCATCCGCGCCAAGGCGCTGGTGTTTGTCGATCCCCGTTCGCGCCAATTGCGCGAAGACCTCGAGAGCCTCGCGCCGCGCGCCTTGCCCGTATTGATTCGTGGCGAAACCGGTAGTGGTAAAGAGTTGCTGGCGCGGCATATCCACCGTGGCAGCGACCGTACCGGCTTGTTTGTCTCGGTCAATTGCGGTGCGATCAGCCCGACCTACGCCGATGCTGAATTGTTCGGCTACGCCGCCGGTAGCCACAGTGGTGCAGCCAGCAGCCGGGCCGGTTGGTTCGGTTCGGCGAATGGGGGCACCTTGTATCTGGATGAGATTGGCGATTTGCCGTTGCCGATCCAGGTAAAACTGTTGGCCGCGCTGGAAAACCACGAAGTCACCCGTGTCGGTGCCCATCAGCCGAGCCCGGTGGATGTGCGCCTGGTCGCCGCCACCAGCATCGACCTGGCTCAGGCCGTGGCGGCCGGCAAGTTCCATGAGCGCCTGTTCCACTATCTGAGCGAAGGTCGGTTGGATTTGCCGGCGCTGCGCGAGCGGGTCGGTGACATCTTGTCCCTGGCCGAATACTTCCTGGGCATCTACAGTCAGCGCCTGGACCTGCCGGTGCCGCTGATCAGCGATGCCGCGCAGCGTGTGCTGGAACACCACAGCTGGCCGGGCAATACCCGTGAGCTGGAAAACGTCATTCACTTCGCGTTGCTGGTGAGCAGCGGCGACGAGATCCTGCCCGAGCATTTGAACCTGCCGGTCGCAGGTTCGCCGTTGGAACAGGTGCAGCGCATTTTCCAGAGTGCCAGCCCCGCCGAGCAGGAAACGCTGCGTAAATTCCTACATGAACAAAATGGAATATCAACGTGAATAAAAGATATTGTTCGGGAATAAAAAATCTAGGTATTGTCCCCTCCACGCCGCGATAGCACTTCGCTGGCACACCTCATAAAAAACGGTCGTCAGAGACGCCCCGGAATTTCGATAAGGACACTGCATGAAAAAGGTTCTGTTGTTTACCGCACTGGCGGCTGCCCTGACTGCAAGCTTCGCCCAGGCCAACGAGAAACTGGTGGTGGCCGCCACCCCGATCCCGCACGCCGAGATCCTCGAACTGGTCAAGCCTACCCTCGCCAAAGAAGGCGTGGACCTGGAAATCAAAGTCTTCACCGACTACGTACAGCCCAACGTACAGGTTGCCGAGAAACGCCTGGACGCCAACTACTTCCAGACCCTGCCGTACCTGGAAAACTTCAACAAGGGCAAGGGTACCAACCTGGTGACTGTGGTCGGCGTGCACGTTGAACCCTTCGGCGGCTACTCGAAAAAGATCAAGAACATTTCTGAGCTCAAAGATGGCGCCACCGTGGCCATCCCGAACGAAGGCTCCAACAGCGGCCGTGCCCTGTTGCTGCTGCAGAAAGCTGGCGTGATCACCCTGAAAGACCCGACCAACGCCCTGGCCACGCCAAAAGACATCAAGGACAACCCCAAGCACCTGAAATTCAAAGAGCTGGAATCGGCCCTGCTGCCACGCGTGCTGGACCAGGTTGACCTGGACCTGATCAACACCAACTACGCCCTAGAAGCTGGCCTGAACCCAGCCAAGGACGCGCTGATCATCGAAGACGCCAAGTCGCCATACGTGAACTTCTTGGTGGCTCGTCCGGACAACAAGGACAGCGATGCTATCCAGAAACTGTCCAAGGCCCTGACCAGCCCGGAAGTCAAAGCGTTCATCGAAAAGAAGTACAACGGCGCGGTAGTGCCTGCGTTCTGATGTAACCCAAACCCCCTTCAAGGTTTGAACGCCGACGGCTGTTACAGCGTCGGCGTTTTTTTATGCTCGGCATTGGAATGCGGTTAAAACTGTGGGAGCTGGCTTGCCTGCGATGGCGGTTTGTCAGCTAATGGCGTGCTGGCTGATCCACCGCTATCGCAGGCAAGCCAGCTCCCACCTTTGTCGGCGGTGTATTTTAGAGAGCGCGGCTGTTGATAGCCCGCCGCAGCGCCACCAACCATTTCACCAGCTCCTGCGGATCAATCGGTTTCACTTCCTGCATGGTTCGATCCCTCGAATCTCAGACCCTCCAACCATAGCTGTCACCCGTCAAACCCGCGAATCCGGGGGTTATCTTTTTGGGTGATATCAATATGCTATTTAGGTATTTAAATTTTCTTTTTTATACCTTTAAAGTTCGCGCTACCCGGCGTTACCCATGCCGGATCGGATTGCGCTCGCTGCATTACCCTTGCGGCGTCATGGACTGGAAATGACCTTCGATTTCGCTTTTATCCTCAGCACGCTCCCGGCGTTTCTGAAAGCCGTGGGCGTGACGCTGCAAGTCGGCCTGTTCGCCATTGCCACCTCGTTACTGGTGGCGCTGATCAACGCGGCGCTGCTGGTGTTTCGCATGCCGTACCTGTCGCGCCTGGTGGCGCTCTATGTGGAGCTGGCGCGCAACACGCCGCTGTTGATCCAGCTGTTCTTCGTGTACTTCGCGCTGCCGGCCCTGGGTTTCAATATCTCCGGGTTCTGGGCGGCGATCATCACCATGACTTTCCTCGGCGGCGCCTACCTCACCGAAGTGTTGCGTGCGGGCGTGGAGGCCGTGCCGCTGGCGCAGATCGAGTCGGGCAAGTCCATCGGCCTGTCCGACTGGCAACTGCTGCGCCATGTGATCCTGCCTCAGGCCGGTATCCTCAGCCTGCCGGCGTTGTTCGCCAATTTCATCTTCCTGCTCAAGGAGACCACCGTGGTTTCCGCCGTGGCGGTGCCGGAGATTCTCTACACCACCAAGAGCTACATCGCCCTCTACTACAAGACCTACGAAATGCTCGCCGTGCTGACGTTGATCTGCGTGTTGCTGTTCTTGCCGCTGTCGCTGTTGCTCAGCCGCCTGGAAAGGAGGCTCCAGCATGGCCAGTTCGGGTCTTGAGTTGCTGTGGGTGTCGTTGCCGCAACTGGGCAAGGGCGCTGCGCAAACCCTGTCGATCTCGTTCTTGAGCATCGCGTTCAGCACCATCGGCGGCGTGTTGTATGGCGTGCTGCGCACGTTGAACAAACGGTTGATCAACGCGGTGCTGCGGGTGTACCTGGAGCTGTTCCGCGCGATCCCGGTGTTGGTGTGGTTGTACCTGCTGTTTTTCGGGCTGCCGATTTTCTTCGGCCTGAGCATTCCGAGTTTCTGGTGTGCAGTGCTGGTGCTGTCACTGTGGGGCGCCAGCGAGGTGGGCGAAGTGGTGCGCGGTGCCTTGCATTCGCTGCCACGCGGGCAACGTGAAGCGGGGTTGTCGATTGGTCTCTCGGACCCGCAGCTCTATGGCTACGTGCTGCTGCCCCAAGCCCTGAAACGCATGACGCCGCCGACCATCAACGTCTACACACGCATCATCAAGACCAGCTCCCTGGCGGTGCTGATCGGCGTGGTGGACGTGATCAAGGTCGGCCAGCAAATCATCGAACGCACCTATGAGTCTGTATTGATCTACGGCGTGCTGTTCCTGTTTTTCTTCTTTATCTGCTACCCGTTGTCGGCCGCCTCCAAGGTGCTGGAACGGCGCTGGGCCCAAGCATGAGTGCATTGATCGAGTTCCAGGGTTTCAACAAATTCTTCGGCGAGGCGCAGGTGCTCAAGGGCATCGACCTGAGCGTGCAAAGCGGCGAAGTGCTAGTGATCCTTGGCCCCAGCGGCTGCGGCAAAAGCACCTTGCTGCGTTGCCTCAACGGCCTGGAAGTGGCGCATAGCGGCAGCCTGCGGTTTGCCGGCAAAGAACTTTTGGACAAACACACCGACTGGCGCCAGGTGCGTCAGGACATCGGCATGGTGTTCCAGAGCTACCACCTGTTCCCGCACATGAGCGTGCTCGACAACATTCTGCTCGGCCCACTGAAAGTGCAAAAGCGCGACCCGCGCGAAGCCCGCGAACAGGCCGAGAAACTGTTGGAACGCGTGGGCTTGGCCGACAAGCGCGACGCCTTCCCGCGCCAGCTGTCCGGTGGCCAACAGCAACGCATCGCTATCGTCCGCTCGTTGTGCATGGACCCTCAGGTCATGCTGTTTGACGAAGTCACCGCAGCCCTCGACCCGGAAATGGTCAAGGAAGTGCTGGAAGTGATCCAGGGCCTGGCCCGCGATGGCATGACCTTGCTGATCGTTACCCACGAAATGGCTTTCGCCCGCGCCGTCGCCGACCGCGTGGTGTTCATGGAGGCCGGTCGCATCCTCGAACAAAACACCCCCGAGGCATTCTTTACGAACCCGCAAACCGCACGAGCGCAGCAGTTCCTGGAGAAGTTCTCCTTTGTTTCAACACTGCCCAAGAAAACCAAGGAACTGGAGCTGATATGAAAAAGTTACTGCTGCCACTGTTTGCCGTCGCTCTGCTGGCCGGCTGCGATAAAAAGGCCGAAGAGCCTGTAAAACCTGCCGCTGTCAGTTACATCGATAAGATCAAGGCCCGTGACAAACTGATCGTCGGTGTCTTCACCGACAAACCGCCGTTTGGTTTTGTGAACGAAGCTGGCCGTTACGTAGGCTTCGATACCGACATCGGTCGCCAATTCGCCAAAGACCTGCTGGGCGATGAAAACAAGGTCGAGTTCGTTGCCGTCGAGCCGGCCAGCCGTATTCCGTTCCTGCAAAGCGATAAGGTCGACCTGATCCTCGCCAACATGACCGTGACCCCGGAACGCAAGGAAGCAGTCGACTTCACCAACCCCAACCTGAAAGTCGCGGTGCAGGCCCTGGTACCAAACGACAGCGCGGTAAAAAGCCTGGATGACCTGGCCACCCGCACCACCATCGTCACCACCGGCACCACCGCCGATATCTGGCTGACCAAGAACCACCCGGACTGGAAACTGCTCAAGTTCGAGAAAAACTCCGAGTCGTTGCAGGCGTTGTCTGCCGGCCGTGGTGATGCCTATGCCCAGGACAACCTTGTGCTGTTCAGCTGGGCCAAGCAGAACCCGGGCTACCGTGTGCTGGAAGAAACGCTGGGTGATGAAGCGCCGATTGCACCCGCGGTGAAGAAGGGCAACATCGAACTGCGCGACTGGGTGAACACCGAGTTGGCGAAGTTGGGCGAGGAGAAGTTTCTGCTCAAGCTGTACGACCAATATGTGCGTAAAGAACTGAGCGATGACACCAAGCCGGAAAGTGTGATTGTTGAAGGCGGGAAGTGGCAGGGCTGATTCAGCTATCGCCGGCAAGCCGGCTCCTAAAGGTCACCGTAGTCCTTGTAGGAGCCGGCTTGCCGGCGATGAGGCCCTCCCAGTCACCGGCTATTGCGGCCAATGCCACGCCGGCGCGTCCAGAATCCCTTGCCCAACTATCCGCGTCTCCCCCAACACCTTCTCCAACACAATCGAATTGCACCCCTCATCCTGCTGCAACGCCGCAATCAAGCGGCTGGCATGGGACACCACCCACACCTGGCACTGTTGGGATGCCTGGATGATCAAGCGCGCCAACGCAGGTAGCAGGTCCGGGTGCAGGCTGGTCTCCGGTTCGTTCAGTACCATCATGGTCGGTGGGCGAGGTGTGAGCAGCGCCGCGATCAGCAGTAAATAACGCAAAGTCCCGTCCGACAGCTCCGCCGCCGACAATGGCCGCAGCAAACCTTCCTGATAAAACTCAATCGCAAAGCGCCCGCCCTGCAAGGGCTCGATATTCAGGCGTGCGCCGGGGAAAGCGTCGCTGACTGCGCGCTGCAATGCCTCGGGATCGCCGATTTCACGAATGGTCTGTAACGCCGCCGCCAGGTCGCGCCCGTCGTGATGTAGCACTGGCGTGCGTGTGCCCAGTTGAGGTTGGCGCACCGGCGCGTCGACATCGCTGCGAAAGTGATCATAAAAGCGCCAGCCACGGATGCTTTCGCGCAGCAGCAACACCTCCGGCGAACCGCGCAGGCTGCCAACCTGATCAAACAGGCTGTGGTAGTTCGGCGTGTGCTGGGCGAGCACATCCCAGGCGCGGCCCTCACGCGCCCGCACCATCGGCCCGGAACGCTGCACCAGCAGGCTGGCCGGGCGGTAGATAGGGCCGGCCCAGATGCATTCCTTCTTCACTTCCGGGTCCAGCGAGAAATAGGACAGCGTTTTTTCCGGCAGCCCCAGGGAAATGGCGTAGCTGAAATCTTCCCCGGCAAAGCCCAGGCGCAAGCGTTTGACGTCCTGACGCACGATGGGCTCGACCGGCACCTCACCGCTGCGCATGCGCCGGCTGATGGTCTCCGGCCCGGCCCAGAAGGTCGAATCCAGCCCACCCTCACGGGCCAGCGCATTTATCACTCCGCCCTGGGCGGTTTCCGCCAGCAGGCGCAGGGCGCGGTACAAGTTGGACTTGCCGCTGCCATTGGGGCCGGTGACCAGGTTGAGTCGGTCCAGGGGCACTACCAATTTATTGATCGAGCGGTAATTGGCCACCGCGAGGGTCTTGAGCATGGGCATTCAGTCGGCGTGGGAACCATTGGAGTATGGGAGCCTCCATGCAGATAAGGAACCCTGAACTAAGCTCACAGTCGCATACACACTGGCACGTCGGCATCACGCACAAGGAGCCTGCATGGGCGGTCGCATTTGCACCTGTATTTTCGGAATTGGCCTACTCGCGCTGCTGAGCGGCTGTGGCGAGGAAAAGGCTGAGCCCAAGCAGCACTCGCGGGTATTCGTGCAGACCGTGCAGCCGGCGGATTTTGCCGCAGCAGTCACGTTGACCGGCGATATCCAGGCCCGTGTGCAAACCGATCTGTCCTTCCGTGTGGGCGGCAAGATCATCCAGCGCATGGTGGACGTGGGTGATCGCGTCAGCGCCAAGCAAGTGCTGGCCAAGCTCGATCCCAAAGACTTGCAGACCAACGTCGATTCCGCCCAGGCCCAGGTTGTGGCCGAGCAAGCGCGGGTCAAACAGACGGCCGCCGCCTTCGTGCGCCAGGAAAAGCTCCTGCCCAAGGGCTACACCAGCCGCAGCGAATACGATTCCGCCCAGGCCGCGTTGCGCAGCAGCCAAAGTGCCCTGGCCGCCGCCCAGGCCCAACTGGCCAACGCCCGCGAACAGCTCGGCTATACCGCGCTGATCGCTGAAGCGCCGGGAGTGATTACCGCGCGCCAGGCAGAAGTCGGCCAGGTAGTGCAGGCCACCGTGCCGATCTTCAGCCTGGCGCGCGATGGCGAGCGCGATGCGGTGTTCAACGTCTATGAGTCGCTGCTGGTGGAGCCGCCGCCGGAGGCGCCGATCACCGTCAGCCTCTTGGATAACCCGAGCATCAAGGCCGTGGGCAAGGTGCGTGAAGTCACGCCTGCCGTGGCGGCCAACACGGGTACCGTGCAGGTGAAGATCGCTCTGCAAGCGCTGCCCAAGGGCATGGAGTTGGGTTCTGTAGTGAGCGCTACCGCCAACGGCCCGGCCAAGGCCAGTATTGAATTGCCTTGGGCCGCGCTCACCAAGGACCTCAGCGAACCTGCCGTATGGCTGATCGACAGCGACGGCAAGGCGCAATTGCACAAAGTCACCGTGGCGCGCTACCTCACCGGCAAAGTCATCATTGGCGATGGCCTAAAGGGCGGCGAAAAAGTCGTGGTGGCTGGCGGGCAATTGCTGCACCCCGGCATGATCGTCGAGATCGCCCAGCAAGGAGCCCAGCCATGAAGCGCCTGATGGTGTTACTCGCCGCCAGCCTGTTGCTGGTGGCTTGTTCGAAGGAAGAGCCAACACCCGAACCGGTGCGCCCCGTGCTGTCCATGGAAGTGAAAGCCGAGGACCAGGAAAACCTCGGCCGTTTCGCCGGCACCATCCAGGCCCGTTATGAAAGCAACCTGGGTTTCCGTGTGCCAGGCCGCATTGCCCGCCGCGCCGTGGATGTGGGCGCCGAGGTGGAGAAGGGCGCCTTGCTCGCCGTCCTCGACCCTACCGATCAACAGAACCAGTTGCGCGCAGCCCAGGGCGACCTGGCCCGCGTCCAGGCGCAATTTATCAACGCCCAGGCCAACGCCCGGCGCCAGCAGGAACTGTTCAACCGGGGCGTCGGCGCCCAGGCCCAATTGGATATTGCCCAGACCGACCTGAAAACCACCCAGGCCTCTCTCGACCAGGCGCAAGCGTCCGTCAACCAAGCCAAGGACCAACTCAACTACGCCGAACTGCGCACCGACCACGCCGGCATCGTCACGGCCTGGAATGCCGAGGCCGGCCAGGTAGTCAGCGCCGGCCAGCAAGTAGTGACCCTGGCCCGCCCGTACATCAAGGAAGCGGTGATCGACCTGCCCGCCGGCCTGGCCGAGCGCCTGCCCCATGACGTGGTGTTCCTGGTCGCCGGGCAATTGGACCCCAGCGTCAACACCACCGCCATCGTGCGCGAGATCGAACCCCAGGCCCAGAGTGCCACACGCACCCGTCGTGCGCGCCTGACCTTGGCCGAAACACCGCCCGCGTTCCGCCTTGGCACGGCGATCAGCGTGACCTTGAGCACCGCCATCGCGCCGCGCATCGAATTGCCCCTGAGTGCCTTGCAGGAGGTCGACGGCAAGACCCGCATCTGGCTGCTCGACACCCAAAGCCAGACCGTGCAACCGCGCGACATCACGGTGATCAGCCGTGACGCCAGCAGCGCCTTGCTCAACGGCGGCGTCAAACCCGGCGAGCGTATTGTCACCGCCGGCGTGAACAGCCTGAAGCCTGGGCAAAAAGTCAAAATCGACGAGGACAGCCCGCGATGAAAGGGAGCTTCAACTTATCCGACTGGGCCCTCAAGCATCAGTCCTTCGTCTGGTACCTGATGTTCGTCGCGCTGTTGATGGGCGTGTTCTCGTACATGAACCTGGGTCGCGAGGAAGACCCTTCGTTCACCATCAAGACCATGGTGATCCAGACCCGCTGGCCGGGTGCGACCCAGGAAGAAACCCTCAAGCAGGTCACCGACCGCATCGAGAAAAAACTCGAAGAGCTCGACTCCCTCGACTACGTGAAAAGCTACACCCGGCCGGGCGAGTCCACGGTGTTCGTGTTCCTCAAGGACACCACCAGTGCCAAGGCCATCCCCGAGATCTGGTACCAGGTCCGCAAGAAAATCGACGACATTCGCGGCACCTTCCCTCAGGGTTTGCAGGGGCCGTCGTTCAACGATGAGTTCGGTGACGTGTTCGGCTCGGTGTACGCCTTTACCGGCGACGGCCTGTCGATGCGTCAGTTGCGTGACTATGTGGAGCAGGTGCGCGCCGAGATCCGTTCGGTACCGGGGCTGGGCAAGGTCGAGATGATCGGCCAACAGGACGAAGTGATTTACCTGAACTTCTCCACGCGCAAACTGGCGGCCCTGGGGATTGACCAGCGCCAGGTCGTGCAGAGCCTGCAATCGCAGAACGCGGTGACGCCGGCCGGTGTGATCGAGGCCGGGCCGGAGCGCATTTCGGTGCGCACGTCGGGGCAGTTCGCCTCGGAAAAGGACCTGGCCAACGTCAACCTGCGGCTCAACGACCGCTTCTATCGCCTGGCGGACATTGCCGACATTAGTCGAGGCTATGTCGACCCGGCGCGGCCGATGTTCCGCTTCAACGGCAAGCCGGCAATCGGCCTGGCGATTGCCATGCAGAAGGGCGGCAATATCCAGTCGTTCGGCAAGGCCCTGCACACGCGAATGGACGAACTGACCGCCGACCTGCCGGTGGGCGTCGGCGTGCATAAGGTGTCCGACCAGGCGGAGGTGGTGGAGGAGGCCGTCGGCGGCTTTACCAGTGCGCTGTTCGAAGCGGTGATCATCGTGCTGGTGGTGAGCTTTATCAGCCTCGGCATGCGCGCCGGGCTGGTGGTGGCGTGCTCGATTCCGCTGGTGCTGGCGCTGGTGTTTGTGTTCATGGAATACAGCGGCATCACCATGCAGCGGGTGTCGCTGGGCGCGTTGATCATCGCCCTCGGCCTGTTGGTGGATGACGCGATGATCACCGTCGAGATGATGATCACGCGTCTGGAAAAAGGCGAAACCAAGGAGCAGGCGGCGACCTACGCCTACACCTCCACGGCGTTCCCGATGCTCACCGGTACCCTGGTGACGGTCGCCGGTTTTGTGCCGATCGGTCTCAATGCCAGCTCGGCGGGCGAGTACACCTTCACCCTGTTCGCGGTGATTGCCGTGGCGATGCTGGTGTCGTGGGTGGTGGCGGTGCTGTTTGCGCCGGTGATCGGCGTGCATATCCTCAGTGCCAATGTGAAGCCTCACGATGCTGAGCCGGGGCGGATTGGCCGGGCGTTCAATGGCGGCATGCTGTGGGCCATGCGTAACCGTTGGTGGGCGATTGGCATCACCGTGGCGCTGTTTGTGGGGTCGGTGTTTTCCATGCAGTTCGTGCAGAACCAATTCTTCCCGTCATCGGACCGCCCGGAAATCTTGGTTGACCTGAACCTGCCGCAAAACGCCTCGATCAACGAGACGCGCAAGGCCGTCGACCGCCTGGAAGCGATCATCAAGGACGACCCGGACATTGCACGCTGGAGCACCTACATTGGCCAGGGCGCGATCCGGTTCTACCTGCCCCTCGACCAGCAACTGGAAAACCCCTACTACGCGCAGTTGGTCATCGTGAGCAAGGGCCTGGAAGAGCGCGGCGAATTGATCGCGCGCCTGCAAAAGCGCCTGCGCGATGACTTCGTCGGCATTGGCAGCTTTGTGCAGCCGCTGGAAATGGGTCCGCCGGTAGGTAGGCCGATTCAGTATCGCGTGTCGGGCAAAGACACCGATCAAGTGCGCAAACACGCCATCGAATTGGCGACCTTGCTGGACAAGAACACCCACCTGGGCGAGATCATCTACGACTGGAACGAGCCGGGCAAAGTGCTGCGTATCGACATCGCCCAGGACAAGGCGCGGCAACTGGGGCTGTCGTCGGAAGACGTGGCGCAGTTGATGAACAGCGTGGTCAGCGGTGCCTCGGTGACTCAGGTACACGACGATATCTACCTGATCAACGTGGTCGGCCGTGCCGAAGATGCCGAGCGCGGTACGCCGGAAACCTTGCAGAACCTGCAGATCGTCACGCCTAACGGCACCTCGATTCCGCTGCTGGCGTTCGCCACGGTGCGCTATGAGCTGGAGCAGCCTTTGGTGTGGCGTCGCGACCGTAAACCGACGATCAGCATCAAGGCGTCGGTGCGTGATGAGATGCAGCCGACGGACCTGGTGAAACAGCTCAAACCGGAGATTGACAAATTCAGCGCCGGCTTGCCGGTGGGCTACAAAGTCGCCACCGGTGGCACCGTGGAAGAAAGCGGCAAGGCCCAGGGCCCGATTGCCAGCGTGGTGCCATTGATGCTGTTCCTCATGGCGACCTTCCTGATGATCCAGCTGCACAGCGTGCAGAAGATGTTCCTGGTGGCGAGTGTCGCGCCGCTCGGTTTGATTGGCGTGGTGTTGGCGCTTATCCCCACCGGCACGCCCATGGGCTTTGTGGCGATTCTGGGGATCCTGGCGCTGATCGGCATCATCATCCGTAACTCGGTGATTCTGGTGACGCAAATTCATGAGTACGAAGTGGCGGGCTATACGCCGTGGGATGCGGTGGTGGAAGCCACCGAGCATCGACGCCGGCCGATCCTGCTGACGGCGGCAGCGGCGAGCCTGGGCATGATCCCCATCGCCCGTGAGGTGTTCTGGGGGCCGATGGCCTACGCGATGATTGGCGGGATCATCATTGCGACGTTGTTAACACTTTTGTTTTTGCCTGCGCTGTATGTGGCTTGGTACAAGATCCGCGAGCCCAAACACGAACAGAGCTGAACATGCCCCACTTCCTGCGCCACGGTTTGTTGATCTGCACCCTGTTGCTGTCGCCCGTGGCTTTGGCCGGTACCGTTCTGGAAAACGCGCTGTGGCGGGTCGAACTCGACCCGGCCACCCTTGCGATCCGCGTGACCCCCGGCGGGCAACCGACAATACAAGCTTCCAGCGGCGTAGCGGCGCGTGCTGTCAGTCAGCTTGCACACAGCGACCAACAGGCCGATTGGCAGTGGGATGACGGTGCCTTTCGTGTGAGCGCTACCCTTGAGCAGCGCGACCTGGCGCTGTCCATCCGTGCGCGTGAGCCGGGTGAAATCCCCATTCTTCAACAACCGGCCAGTGCCTTGGGCAAAGGCTTTATGTGGCCTTTGGCCGAAGGGCATTACGTACCCGCCGATAACGCCGTATGGAAAACGTTTCTGCTGGAGCAAGGCGACCTCAATACGACCCAGGATCTCAGCCTGCCGCTTTGGGGTGTCGACCATGGCACGTTTACCCTCAACTGGTTGCTGACCAACCCCTACAACAATCGCCTGCGCTGGCAACAGGACCGGGCGCTGTCCCTGGCCCATGAATTCACCTCGCTCGACCCTGGGGCGCCGATGACCTTGCGGTTGCATCTGGGCGATGGCGATCCTTTGGCCGGCGCCAAGCGCTATCGCCAGTGGCTGGTGGAGCAGGGGCGGTACGAGCCTTTGGCGGACAAGCTGCGCCAGACGCCCGAGGCGCAGAAGTTGCTGGGCGCCAGTCATATCTACCTCTGGGGCAATGACCTGCTGGCATTGGAGGATGTGCTTGACTGGCCGCTGCTGCTCAAGCGCTTGCGTGGGCATGAACTCAAAGGCTTGCTGGATAAGGAGTCTGCCAAGGTACTGGCGCAGGCCTCGGCGTTGAACCGCTATGAGCAGACGGTGCTGCTGCGAGGTCTGAACGCAGCGATCAACAAGAAGGCCCGGCAGAGTTGGCAGATAGCAGAGCCCGATATGGCACGGCTCGCTGCGCGCTATGGCGAATTGCGCAGCGAGTTGGCCGTGGACTTTGCCGGTGCCCTCAGTGAAAACCCGTCAGCCTGGGGCAACCCGGTGATTCAATCGCTGAGCAACGCCGGCTTGCCCCGTGTATTGCTGACCCTTGGCGAAGGCTGGGAAGGCGGCCTGTGGCACCCCGAGGCGATTCGTGCCGGTGTCGATGCGGGTTTCCTGATGGCGCCCTACGACTCTTATGAAACTGCGTTATCTGCCACGGAAAACCCCGATTGGACCACCGCCCACCTTGGCAGTAATGCCTACCGCAACTGCGCGATTGTGTTGAAGGGCGGCAAGGTCAAGACCGGTTTTCAACAGTCCGGGCACTACACCGACCCGCGCTGTGTGCGGTCGTTGCTGGAGGCGCGGGTGCAGGCCGTCCAAGCCAAGGCCGGCTTCAACGCCTGGTTCCTGGATGCCTACGCCACCAGCATGGTGTTTGACAGCTACCGCGACAGTGCGCCGATGACCCAGGCGCAAAACGCCGAGGGCAACATCGACGCCTCCCGCTGGATCAATACCGCGCTCAAGTTGCCCACAGGTTCTGAAGACGGCAACGCCATCACGGCACAGGGCATTCTGTTTGCTCATGGCATGCAGACGCCGGTGATCGGTTGGGGTGATCCAGCGATGACCAAGGACAAGCAGTCACCCTATTACGTCGGTAACTGGTTCCCGCCGGAGCAGCCGGCGGTGTTCTTCAAGCCGGTGCCGCTGAAAGAACCGTTTCGCACGCTGTACTTTGAGCCGAGCATGCGCTTGCCGCTGTATCAGACGGTGTTCCATGGCTCGGTGATCACGACCCATCACTGGTTGTTCGATAGCCTGAAACTGAGCAATGTGCAGGTAGAAAACGAGCTGACCCAACTGCTCTACAATGTACCGCCGCTGTATCACTTGAGTGCTGCGACCCTGAAGCAGCGACTGCCACTGATCCAACGCCAGGATGCCTTTTTCCGCCCACTGCATCAGCGTTTGGCCACGCAGGAACTGACCGGGTTTCGTTGGCTGACAGCGGATCGGTTGGTGCAGGAAACCACGTTTGCCGATGGAACACGGTTGGTGGCGAATTTTTCCAGTGAGAAAAAAGCAGGGTATGCCGCTCGGAGTGTGACGGCGCTACTGAAGGGTGAAAAAGCCGAGGTATATCAGGTGAAATAACCTGTGGCGAGGGAGCACGCTCCCTCGCCACAAAAAGCGGTCAGGGTTTGCGCCAGACGCTGGCTAGCCAAGGCTGCTGGTCACGAGGCAGCCCGGCGGGGCGGTAGTAGTGTTCCAATTCGACAAAACCTGCGGCGGTGAGCAACGTTTGCCACGCCTCCAGGTCGTGATAAGACCCATACCGCGGCCCATTCCAGCCTTCCTGATTCTCGCCCCGAGGATTGGAGCTGAACAACACACCGCCTGCCTTCAGTGCCCCGTGCAACTGTTTGAGCACACGCGGCAATTCCTGCTTGGGAATATGAAACAGCACCGCATTGGCAAACACCCCGTCGAAGCGCTCGACAGGCAAGTCCAACTTCAGGAAATCCTGCTGCAACACCTCGCAACCACTGTCTTCCCGTGCCATCTGCGCAAACCGCTCCGAGCCGTCCAACCCCACGGCGATATGCCCCATGCGCGTAAACGTCTGCAAATCCCGCCCCGGCCCACAGCCAAAATCCAGCACGGTAAACGGCCCTGTGCCCTGGATATGTCGCAACAGCGCGTCGATGTTCTGGCTCACATCGTGATCGCGGGTGCCTTCACGGAAGTTCTCGGCCACCTTGTTGTAGTGGCCGAGGGTGGTGGAGGTGATCTGGTCGAGGTCGTCGGGGGCGAGTTTCATAGCGAGACACTTGGGCGGTTAATCGGTGACTATATCCCATGTTTCGCTAACAGGCTTGGGGCGGTGAGTGGCTCACATATCTATATCGTATATACCTCCAGATCGTATTTCATTACCGAAGACACGAAGGTAATAACTGAGCTGTATTGGGTCGCTAATGTGCTGGCCTAGCTGGAGGATCTGCCCCTCGGAACGGGTGGGTTCAACCACGGAGGCATAAGTTTCTGCCAAATAAATACGAATAGTGGCGTTAAGCGGCGTTGCTACTGCATTGCCTACACCAGTTGCCATAAACATGAGTACAAGCGTCGCGCACCTGCCGAAGCTGAGGATGTTGAACATATTATTCGTCTTCCAGAGTCAGTTAATTATGGCCTCACCGCGCATGTGCGCAAATACAGCATTGACTGCACACCCATCACAGCAGTGGCGCTACCACCGCATCCAGGTTCTGTGCACTATCAACATTCGTCCCTGCGGCATAACTCCCGCTCTGCGAGAGCGCGTTCAGTTTGTTTTTCTTGCCGCCACCGATTGAGGCAAGGCAACTGATAGTCGCGGGATTATTACTCGTCGCCGGCGCCCAGATACACCCAGTGCTGTATTGATTACTGTCAGTGCTATTGAGCGCCACGGTGCTGTTGTCAGCGACGCTGAACGCTTGCGCCCAAACCGCCCCGGTGGGGGGGACAATCAGTTGAATGCCTAACACCCCAGCACTGGGGAGCCACGTCAGATAGCTGGTTCTGCCCGTAGCATCCTGGCGAGCTACCAACGCAATTCCCACGTTGTTGATTGCCAGTCCGGCGTTCTTGGAGTTAACCGCGAGGGTCAGCGTCAGCGGTGCTGTATTAGGCGTGTTCCAGACAGTCGTCCGGGTCAGGTTGATGTCGGCCTGGGGGTACTCGCAATCACCCACCGCTTGCACCGAGTTATTGATGCCGCGGACAGTGCAGCGGTTGGCCCCACCCGCGATAGGTAGGGACGTGACGGCATAGCCGGAGGCATTCGCCTGGGCAATTTGGGCTGTGGTAATGCCGTTTGTGCCTGGGCAATTCAGGGCAATGCTGGGATAGCCGCTGGCCAGGGTGTTGTTCACGTCGGTGGGGATGCACTTATCGTTGTAGCCGAGCAGCCCAAGCAGAGACGAAAAAATTCGCACAGGCGTGCCACTGCCGGCTAACCACACGACAGTGGAGCGCTCTTCGTTACTGCTGATGCTCCACCCAATCATGTCTCCGCGCTGGTTGAACGCAGTGATAGTGGTTCGCACATCTGCGGCACGCAGCAATGTGCCCGGAAGCGGCGCGAGGGCAATCGGTGGGCTGCCTGGCGTCGCTGCGTTCCAGACCACTGCCGTGTAGACATTGTTGGCATTGCTGCAGGTACCCCCAATCCAGCCACCAGTGGAGACGACGCTGACGAAACAGGGTTGATGAGCAAGCAGTGGTGCCAGTGGCGTCTGCGAGTTGGGTGTGTTCACGTTTGCAACAAAGGGTACGTTGTTGGCGCTGGTACTGGCAGGAGAGCAATTGCCGACGGCGATACCGTTGTCGTTGACGCTAGCGGTTTCGCACTGCTCGCCTGCCGCATGGCCTAGGTTGACGTACGTGGCGGCGTTGGCGTTCAACCCAAATGCGCCCGCCAGCAGGAAGCCTATGAAGCTCTTCAGGAGCTTGTTCATTTTGAGCCCATCCTTGGAGAGAGATGGGCTGATTAGAGGCGAAAAGAAAAAAGGCAACAACTGTCAGAGTTAACAGGTACAAACCAGTACTCACCGCTTGTTCAGCACCCGCGCCAACCGATCACCCCCCAACTGAATCACCGCCACCAGAATCACCAGCAACACGATCACCGTGAGCATGATCTCCGTATCAAAGCGCTGATACCCATAACGGTAGGCAATATCGCCCAATCCTCCCGCGCCAATCGCGCCAGCCATGGCCGACGAGTTGATCATGGTCACCAGGGTGATGGTGAACCCGCCGACAATCCCCGGCAGCGCTTCCGGCAGCAGCACATGCCAGATGATGTGCCAGCGACGGCAGCCCATGGCTTGCGCAGCCTCGATCAGACCGTGATCGACTTCACGCAGGCTCACCTCGGCGATCCGCGCGAAAAACGGCGTGGCGGCGATGGTCAGCGGCACGACGGCGGCCCATACGCCATAGGTGGTGCCGACGATCAACCGGGTGAACGGAATCAACGCCACCATCAGGATCAGGAATGGAATCGAGCGGAACAGATTGACGAACGCCCCCAGCACGCGGTTAAGCGTCGGTGCCTGGTAGATGCCGCCTTTGTCGCTGGTCACCAGGAACACCGCCAGCGGGATGCCCACCAGCAACGCAATCAGCGACGACACGCCGACCATCAACAAGGTGTCGATGGCGCCCTGCACTAAACGATCAAACCACATAGCCCAGCACCTCCGCCTGTTGTGCCCAATTGCCGGCGCGGATGCGCAGCTCGTTGGCGTCGTGGGTCGATCCACTTACCGCCAGCAGCAGTTGCCCGAGGGCATGTCCCTGGATGCGTTCCACGCCGCCTTGCAGCAAACGCACGCGCCCGCCGAGGGCGCTGAACAGCGCAGCCAGGTCCGGCTCGTCGGTATCGCTGCCGGTGAACTGCAAGCGCAGCACCACGGCGGCGTCGGCGGATGCCGGTGTGGCTTGCAAACGGCTCTGCAACTCGTCCGGCAGCCCGTGTTGCAGCGGCGCCAGCAGGGTTTTGCTGACGTCATGCTGCGGGTTGCCGAACACTTGCCACACCGGGCCTTGTTCAACGATATGCCCGTGTTCCAACACCACCACGCGGTCGCAGATTTCGCGGATTACTGCCATCTCATGGGTGATCAATACGATGGTCAAGCCCAGGCGCTTGTTGATCTCGCGCAGCAGGCCGAGGATCGACTGGGTGGTTTCCGGATCCAGGGCCGACGTGGCCTCGTCACACAGCAGAATCTGCGGGTCGTGCACCAGCGAACGGGCGATACCCACGCGTTGTTTTTGCCCGCCGGACAGTTGCGCCGGGTAAGACTTGTGTTTGTCCTGCAAGCCCACCAGCTCCAACAACTCGCGTACCTTTTGCTCGCGTTGCAGCTTCGGCACGCCCGCCACTTTCAACGGCAACTCGACGTTCTGCCACACCGTCTTGGCCGACATCAGGTTGAAATGCTGGAAGATCATGCCGATGCGCCGACGCAGTTCCACCAGGCGGTCTTCATCGAAGCCGCCGATGTCCACCTGATCGATCAGCACGCGCCCGCTGCTGGGTTGCTCCAGGCGGTTGATGGTGCGGATCAGCGACGACTTGCCGGCACCGCTGCGGCCGATGATGCCGAACACTTCACCGCGCTGGATCGCCAGGTCGATGCCTTGCAAGGCGTGCACGGTGCCGTCGTAGGTCTTGCCCAAGTTGATAAAGCGTACATGGGCGCGGTTCAGGTCAGGGTGCAGCTCGGTCTGCTCGGCGTCCCTGGGCGGCAGGCCCAGGTCGCGCAGTTGGGCGTTGGCGGCGGTCATTTTTTATCTTCCCAGCCGACCTGGTAGAGCTTGCCCAGGGATTTGTCCAACGCGGCGCGCACGACCGGCGAATGTTGGTAGATATCGACGAACTTGATCACCCGAGGGTCGGTTTTGCTTTTCGGCTGGATCACGAACTGGATCACGTATTCCGGGTGGTCGAGGCCGTCGAACAGCAGTGCCGACTCGGCATCGAAGGTCTTGGACAGGCGGATATACGCCGGGTAGCCCTGCACCAGATCGGCGTCGTCGTAGGCGCGTACCAGTTGCACGGCCTCAACCTGCAGGATCTTGATCTTCTTTGGATTGGAAACGATGTCCTCTTCGGTGGCCTTGTAGCCCACGCCCGGCTTGAGGGTGATCAGCCCGGCCTTGGCCAGCAATTGCAGGCCGCGACCGCTGTTGATCGGGTCGTTGGCAATCGCCACGCTGGCGCCTTGGGGCAGGTCGTTGATGCTCTTGTACTTCTTCGAATACAGGCCGACGTTGTTGATGATCCCCGGCGCGTACGGCACCAGGTCAAAACCGGCAGCGGCCTTGGCGTTTTCCAGGAACGGGATGTGCTGGAAGTAGTTCACGTCGATATCGCCGGCCGCGAGGCTGACGTTCGGCGCGATCCAGTCGGTGAATTCCACCAGCTCGACCTTTAAGCCTTGCTTGCCGGCTTCGGCCACGGCGGCTTCAAGAGGAATTGCAAAGGCCGCAGTGGTGCCGATTTTCAACGGCGCATCGGCGGCGAACACGGCCGAGCTGAACAGTCCGAAAGCCAGGGCCAGTGCTTTGACTGGGTGAGCGAGCAGTGTCTTTTTCATAGGGTATTTCCAGTCAGAGAAGCCGTTTGGCGGTAGGTGGAACCGGTGTGTTGTTCGGGTAGACGGGCGCTGCCGTGGAAGACTTTTTCGCGCAGCGTGCCGGTCTCGTACGCGGTCTTGTAGGACCCGCGCTTTTGCAGCTCCGGCACCACCAGGTCGATGAAGTCCACGTAGCTTTCCGGCGTGACGATGCGCGTGAGGTTGAAGCCGTCCAGGCCGGTTTCGCTGATCCAGGATTCCAGCTCGTCGGCGACCTGTTCGGGCGAGCCGACCAGGGTGATGTAGCGGCCGCCCAGGGCGTGTTGCTCCAGCAACTTGCGCCGGGTCCAGTCGTTGTTCTGCAGGTTCTTGGTGGCCGATTGGATCGCGTTGCTTTTCACGTACTGGATCGGTTCGTCCAGCTCGTACTGGGCGAAATCAATCGCAGTAGACGCCGAGAAATGCGCCACGCCCGCCTCCGGACTGGCGTAGCTCAGGTACTCGGCGTGCTTCTCCCAGGCCAGCGCTTCGGTGGCGCCCACGATCACGTTGAGGCCCATGAACACCTTGATGTCATCCGGATTGCGCCCGGCCTCGACCGCACTGGCACGCACCTTGTCCACCTGGACCTTGGTCGCCGCCTTGTTCTGCCCGCTGATAAACACGCACTCGGCATGCCGGCCGGCGAACAGCAACCCCCGATCCGAACTGCCGGCCTGGAACAGCACTGGCGTACGTTGCGGCGAGGGCTCGCACAGGTGATAACCCTCCACCTGGTAGAACCCGCCGTGGTGCTCGACCTTGTGCACTTTGCCGGGCTGCGCATATACCCGCGCCTGCGGATCGTTGAGCACCGCGCCGTCTTCCCAGCTGCCTTCCCAGAGCTTGTACAGCACCTCCAGGTACTCGTCGGCCTGGTCGTAGCGACGGTCGTGCTCGACCTGCTCGGTCAGGCCCATGGCCTTGGCGGCGCTGTCGAGGTAGCCGGTGACGATGTTCCAGCCGACCCGGCCACGGCTCAGGTGATCCAGCGTGGACATGCGCCGGGCGAACAGATACGGCGGCTCGTAGGTGAGGTTGGCGGTGAGGCCGAAGCCGAGGTTTTGGGTGACGGCCGCCATGGCCGAGACCAACAGCAACGGGTCATTCACCGGCAACTGGATCGACTCTTTGAGCGGTACGTCTATCGAGTTCTGATAAACGTCATACACGCCGACGATATCGGCGATGAATAAACCATCGAACAGCCCGCGTTCCAGCGTCTTGGCCAGCTCGGTCCAATACTCGATGGTCTTGTATTGGGTGGACGTGTCCCGTGGATGGGTCCACAGGCCGTGGTTGATGTGCCCGATGCAGTTCATGTTGAAGGCATTGAGCAGGATTTTCTTCTTAGCCATCAGATGGTCCCCCGCAGCGGTGGGTTTTCATCGTTGAGGTAGTAATTGCCCACCGCGTGGTACTTCCAACGCACCGGGTCGTGCAGGGTGTGCACGCGGGCGTTGCGCCAGTGGCGATCCAGACCGTGCTCGGCCAGGGTCGCCTGGCTGCCGGCGAGTTCGAACAAGGTGCTGCCGGCGGCCAGGGAAATTTCGGTACTCAAGGCGCGTACTTCAGCGACGGCGATCGAGGCGGCCGCAACCGTCTCGGCATTGCTGTCGGCCTGGGCCCGGTCGAGGAATTCACCCGAGCGCTCCAGCAGCGCCTCGGCGGCGTGCAGGCGGATGCTCAGGTGCCCGAAGCTTTTCAGGGTCAGAGGGTCTTCGGTGGCTTTGTCGTTGCCGGAGTCGATCCACGGGCGGGTCTTGGTGCGCACAAAGTGCAACGCATCCTCAAAGGCCGCGCGCGCGATGCCTGTGTCGATGGCGGCGTGAAGGATCTGCGCCAGGGGGCCGACGGTTGTGGGGCGTTCAAAGGCGCTCTGGAACGGGATCACGTCTTGCGCGGCGACCCACACGTTGTCGAACACTACCGACCCACTGCCGGTGGTGCGCTGGCCGAAGCCGCTCCAGTCGTCGATCACGCTCAGGCCTTCGCTATCGCGCGGCACAAAGGCGAGTTGCTGCACGCCCTGTTCATCCACCACCGACGTAGGGATGCGTTGCGCGTAGATCGCGCCGGTGGAGTAGAACTTGCGACCGCTGATACGGAAACCGTCACCGTCGCGGGTGATGGAGGTTACGCGGTCGTGAGCGGTCTTGGTGCCCAGTTCCGCCAGCGCGTTGCCGAAGCGTTGGCCGGCGAGGACTTCGGCGTACAGGCGTTTTTGCTGCGCCGGGCTGCCGTTTACACGCAGCACTTCCAATGCATAAAAATGGTTCTGAGGAATCTGGCCCAGGGAAGCATCCGCCTGGGCGATCAGTGCAATGACCTTGGCCAGGGTGACGTTGGACACACCCGCGCCACCGTACTCCTTGGGCACGCTGATACCCCACAGTCCGGAACGCGAGAATACATCCAGCTCAGGCAGCGGCAGGCGGCGCTCGCGGTCGCGCTGGGCGCTGTCGCGGCGGAAGTCTTCGGCCAGGTCGCTGGCGACAATAAGGGCTTGTTCGTCGCTGGTGATAACCGCGACGTGAGTAGAGACAGTCATTGTGTTCTCCAGAGGTCTGGTCGGTTAAATCCAGGAGTGACGAGCCGGCAACGTGCCGTTCAGTCGATAGGCGCCGATGGCGTGATATTTCCAGCGCACCGGGTCGTGCAGGGTGTGCACGCGGGCGTTGCGCCAGTGGCGGTCGAGGTTGAATTCGGCGAGGGTCGCGCGGCTACCGGCCAGCTCGAAGAGTTTTTCGCTGACCAGCAGCGATACCTCGGTCGTCAGCACCTTGGCCTCGGCCACGGCAATCGACGCACGGGCCGCAGACTGCGCGGTGATCGGCGCAGCGCTGACCTGGTCCAGCACCTGGCCGGCCTTGCGCAGCAGGGCTTCAGCGGCGTGCAGTTCGATTTTCAGCTTGCCGATATCGGCGATCACATACAGGTCATCGCTGGCGCGTTCGACCTTGGCATCGATCCATGGGCGTGAGCGTTCACGTACGAAGGCGATGGTGTCATCCAGTGCGCCGCGTGCGATGCCGGCGTCGATGGCCGCCTGGATCAATTGGGATACGGCGCCCTGGATATTCGGGGTTTCGCCGATGCGCCAGTTTTCCACGACCAACTCGGCATCGACCGGCACCTGGTCCAGCAACACGGTGCCGCTGGCGGTGGTGCGTTGGCCAAAGCCGGACCAGTCATCGACGATGCGCAGGCCGTCGGCACCCCGACGCACGAAGGCCATGACCTGCTTGCCGTCATCGTTGAGTGCCTTGACGGCAACCCAGTGGGCGAAGAGCGCACCGGTGGAATAGAACTTTTGGCCGCTGATCACATAGCCGTCACCCTCAGCGGTGATGCGAGCCTTGAGTTCCAGGGTGTTTTTGGTACCGCGTTCCGGGCCGCCATTGCCGATGCGCCAGCCGTCGAGGACGCTCTGGAACAGCTGTTTTTTCTGGCGATCGGTGGCGGCGCCCTGCAACAGGTGCAGGATGCCGAAATGGTTCTGCGGGATCTGCCCGAGGGCTGGGTCTGCCGCACTGATGATCGCGAACACATCGGCCAGGGTCACGAAAGACACCTGTGGGCCGCCGTATTCACGGGGAATGGAAATACTGCCCAACCCACTGCGGGTGAACTGTTCGATCTGTGCCCATGGCAGCTTGCGTTGCTGGTCGCGCTTGGCGGCTTGCAGGCGCGCAGCCTGGGCGAGTTCATGGGCAGCCTTCAGCGCCTCTGCATCGTTGCGCAGCACGGCGGCTGGCAACAGCAGGGGGGCAATGTCCAGATCGCTCTGGGGGGGTGTTTGAGCCAAGTTAGACATCAGCGCCGCTCCTTGGCTGCACGTAATGCCCTGGCGTTGTGCACCGGGGTAATCCTGACCATACCGACCTCGCATTCAATGAAATAAAAACAGAAAAATCAGCGATGTCCGGTGGTCCGGTGCATATACCCTAAGCGTGTTAAATATTTAAATAAACTAACTTTTGGGAATATGCATAGAAGGTCTGTCACCTAGGTTCGCAGGGCGATCCCAGTGGACGCGGTTGATAGATCAGCGCCGCCCCGGCCTGGCGGGGCGGCGCCTCGGCGGCAATGCGTAATGTCCGGGCGGGCGCCCAGCGTGAGTTGTTGCCGACGCGATCCAGAATGCAGTACGTCACCTCCAACCGACAGTCGTCGCCGGCTTCGGTGATCATCGAGGAGGGCACCCATACCTGCACCGCCAGGCCGACCTCAAGGGCCTGGATCTTCGGCAGGTCCAGGCGCACATCGCCCCAGCGCAGGGTGATCGCATCGCCAGTGTCCATGTTCAGGTAGGGCGCGATGGTCAGCGGGATACCGCGCCGCACCTGGCTGGCGTTGACGCCGAAGCGGCGGATGGTGTCTGGCAACCCCACGGGGGCGAGGTTCTGGTTTTCGTCGCGGTACAGGGGCGAAGGCTGGCCGCCCGGGCAACAGGTCTTCACACGTACCCGCCTGACGGCAGAGCGGGCCGCGCAGTGGCCGACTTGCATCACCTGGTAATGCACCCGGGCCGGGCCATCCAGCACGAAACTCTCCGGCACCCGCAGGTGAGTGAACGCGCCGACCTTACAGGCGGTTATCCGACGCGAAGCGGCAAAACAGTTATTCCAGAACAGCTCAATCAAGTCGCCTTCGTCCATGCCGGGATAGGGGGCGATGTCGACCTGCAGGTGGGTGGCGGCCAGGGCATTGATGCCATCGCCGATGGCCTGGGGCAGTGTCGGGGCGGTGAGCAGGGGGTATGTCATAAATAATCTCCTTGATGCAGCCAGCAGCAATCGCTCCGGACCCTTGGCGCAGGCAAGCGCGGTGGGCCGAACAGAACGATTCAGTGAGTAGCCGGGATAGGATCCAATCCTCTGGGCGCTAGATAAGAGGGTTGGGCACGGAGCGTCAATGGCGGCAAAGGGCTAAACGGCGGGTTTGGAGATATTCAGAAGGGTCTGACTGGTATGGGGATATTCGGGCGGATGCGGTGGGTGTGTTTTACCTGTTGGAGCAGCGATTCCCGTGTAGGAGCTGGCTTGCCAGCGAAGAACGTCAACGATTACGCGGTCATCAGATTTACCGCGTTGTCTGGTCGTTTTTCGCTGGCAAGCCAGCGCCTGCAGGAGGGGATGTCAGTGGGCGAGAAACTTGCTCAGGAACTGTTTGGTACGCTCTTCCTTGGGGTTGGCGAACAGTGCCTTGGCTTCGCCTTGCTCCACGATCACGCCCTTGTCGAAGAAGATCACCCGATTGGCTACGTCGCGGGCAAAGCTCATCTCGTGGGTGACGATCACCATGGTGCGGTTTTCTTCGGCGAGGCTGCGGATGGTTGCCAGCACTTCACCCACCAGTTCCGGGTCGAGGGCGGAGGTGGGTTCGTCGAACAGAATCACCTCCGGCTCCATGGCCAACGCACGGGCAATCGCCACGCGCTGTTGCTGGCCGCCCGACAGACGCCGGGGATATGCGTCCTCCTTGCCCGCCAGGCCGACCCTGGCCAGCAGCTTGCGGCCGAGGGCGTCAGCCGCTTCCCGTGGCATCTTCTTGACCACGGTGGGCCCTTCGATGACATTTTCCAGCGCAGTGCGGTGGGGGAACAGGTTGAAGCTCTGGAACACAAAGCCCACGTGCTGGCGCAGGCGCCGCACCAGGCTTGCCTGCTGGTTGATCGGCTTGCTGCTGTCGATCTCGATATCACCCACCTTGATACGACCGCTGGTGGGTTGTTCGAGGAAATTCAGGCAGCGCAGGAAGGTGGTCTTGCCGGAACCGCTGGGGCCGATGATGGCGATGACTTCGCCTTCCTTGACCTCCAGGTCGATGCCGTTGAGCACCACCTGTCCCTTGAATTGTTTGGTCAGTTTTTCAACCACGATCATGCTTCAGGACTCCAGGTCATGCCGGTTGACCCGGTCTTCCAGGCGATTCTGCAAATGCGCCAGGATGCTCGCCAAAATCCAGTAGATCAGGGCAGCGGAGAGATACATGGTGAAGATTTCGAAGGTCCGCGCCGACACCAGTTGCGCCTGGCGAAACAGCTCGGGCACCTGAATAGTGGCGGCAAGCGCCGTGTCCTTGACCAGCGAAATGAAGCTGTTGCCCAGCGGCGGCAAGGCCGTGCGCATGGCCTGCGGCAGGATGGCCCGGCGCAGGGTCTGCGCACGGGTCATGCCGATACTGGCCGCAGCTTCCCATTGGCCGCGTTCGATGGAACCGATGGCGGCGCGCAGGATTTCACAGGCGTAGGCCGCCATGTTCAGCGAAAAACCGATCATGGCCGCCGGGATCGGATCCAGCTCGATGCCCACTTGCGGCAAGCCGTAGTAGATCAAAAACAGCTGTACCAGCAAGGGCGTGCCGCGAAAGAACGACACGTAGACTCGGGCGAGCCAGCTCACCAGCTTGAAGCGCGACAACCGCATCAAGGCCAGGCCGAAGCCCAGCAGCAAGCCAAAAAACATCCCGCCGAGGCTGAGGATTACCGTGTAATACGCGCCCTTGAGCAGAAAAGGCGCGGAGTCCAGCGCGAGTTGGAAACCTGCTTCCATTATTGAGTGACGTCAGCGTTGAAGTACTTCTGGGACAGCTTCTTCAAGGTGCCATCGGCGCGCAGTTTGTCGAGAGCCTTGTTCACCGCATCGAGCAGTTCTGGCTCGCCTTTGCGCAGGGCAATACCGGCTTCCTGACGGGAGAAAGCGTCGCCGGCGGCGGCGGTATCTGGCGCTTTCTTGGCGTATTCCAGGGCGGCCAGGCGGTCGATCAGGATGGCGTCGATGCGGCCGATGCGCAGGTCCTGGAACTTGGTCGGGTCGTCGTTGTAAGTCTTGATGATGGCTTTAGGTTGGTTGTCCTTGAGCCATTGTTCGTAGTTGGTGCCCAGGCCCACACCGACTTTCTTGCCGGCCAGGTCGTCGGCGGTCTTGATCGCGTCAACGTTCTTCTTCAGGACCAGTGCCTGGATACCGGACACGGTGTAAGGCTTGGAGAAGTCGTACTTTTTCTTGCGCTCTTCAGAGATGGTCACTTGGTTGACCACGGCGTCCAGACGCTTGGATTCCAGGGCGGCGAGGATGCCGTCCCATGGCGTCGCTTGCAGCTTGACCTTCACGCCCAGCTCCTTGGCCAGCGCTTCGGACAGCTCCACTTCGAAACCACTGAGCTTGCCGCTTTCATCGACGAAGCTGAACGGCGGGTAGGTGCCTTCCAGGCCGATCTTGATCTCGCCTGCTTTCTTGATGTTGTCCAGCTGTTCACCCGCGACCGCTTGGCCGATCAGGCCAGCCCCGAGTGCCAGGCCCAAAGTGCCCACCAGCAATGTGCGACGGAATACAGAAATAGTCATGAAGAGCCCCTGTGTTTTTTATGTTGAGCGAAGCAGGTGACGCAGTAGTCGTATCCTGCCCTAAAGCGCGTAGCGCGTCTTCGCCTACGGCGCGACTATAAAGCGGGTTTTTAAGACTTGAAAATAATATAAATCTGAATTGATATTCATATTTGGAATATGTGGCAGTTTCAATGTGGGAGCGGGCTTGCTCGTGAATGAGCAGTGTCATCCAGCATATGCGTTGACTGATACACCGCATTCGCGAGCAAGCCCGCCCCCACATTTTGATCCCTGTTCCTTCAGCTGAATGCGGCGCCATAAGCAAACAACGCTGGCGCCCCACCCGTATGCAGGAAAATGATCGGCCCGTCCTCAAAGCGCTGACGCCCGATGCCATCCAGCAAGCCAGCCATGGCCTTGCCAGTGTAGACCGGGTCCAGCAGCAGGCCTTCCTGGCTCGCCAACAGCTTGACCGCCGCCAGGGTGCCGGCGTTCGGTTCGCCATAGCGCGGGCCGAAGTATTCGTCCCACAGGATCACCTTGAAGGCTTCGGGAATATCCACACTCAGCAACTCGGCGGTACGCTCGGCCAGGCCCTCTACTTTCGGACGCTGGGCTTCTTCAGTGCGTGAGACGGTGACGCCAATCACGGGCAGGTCTGGCAATACCTCGCTCAAGGCCAACGCCAAGCCACTGTGCGTTCCCGCACTGCCGGAGGCCAAGACCACGGCGGCGAACTCGATGCCACTGTCTTCGATCTGCCCGGCCAGCTCCAGCCCGGCGCGGACATAGCCGAGGGCGCCGAGGGCATTGGAGCCGCCAATAGGCACCAGGTACGGCTTCTTGCCGTTGCTGCGCAAGCGGTCGGCGAGGGCGTTGAGCTGGCCGTCGACGTTATCAAGGTTCTCCACCAACTCCACCTTGGCGTCGAACAGTTCCAGCAGCAGGCGGTTGCCGTTGCCCAGGTAATTGGGGTCTTCGGTGCCGGTGGGGTTTTCCAGCAGGGCGACGCAGCCCAGGCCGAGCTTGGCGGCCAGCGCGGCAGTCTGGCGTACGTGGTTGGACTGGATCGCGCCGGCGGTCACCAGCGTGTCGGCGCCTTGGGCGATGGCATCGGCGGCGAGGTATTCGAGTTTGCGCAGCTTGTTGCCGCCCATGGCGAGCGGTGTGGTGTCGTCGCGTTTGACGTAGATATCCCTGCCCAACCAGGCCGACAGCCGCTCGAGTTTTTCCAGGGCAGTGACGCCGCCCAGCAGTTCCAGGCGGTTAAAACGGTCGAGCTGTTGTTTGATCATGGCTACGCACGGTTGATGAGTATGAGGCGACTATAGGCAGGCACTTTTCATCGGGCAACCGCAATCGCTTATTCCGGATGGTTCTTAGTATCACACCATTGGTTCTTAAGGCCGGCCAGGGTGCATACCGTAAAGTGATGGGCATTTCGTCAGGAGTGAATACCGTGAGTGAGCGTTCCAGTCATTGGCAATTACAGACCATCGTCGGCCAACTGCGCAGTGCCCGGGACCAGTGGCGAACGCGCAATGGCCGCTTGAGTGGCGAGCATGGCGGGCGCGAGCTGCCGTCCCGCGAGGCTGTGGCGCAGATTCTAGAGTCGTTGTGCGGCGCACTGTTCCCCATGCGCTTGGGGCCGGTGGACCTGCGTGAAGAGAGTGAAGACTTCTACGTCGGCCACACCCTCGACGTCGCCTTGAATGCCTTGCTCGGCCAGGCCCGCCTGGAGCTACGCTACGCCGCACGCCAAGGCGCTAAAGATGACAGCGAAGTCGACGCGCTCGCCATCCGCCTGATCCAGGATTTCGCCCTGGCCCTGCCGTCCCTGCGCAGCCTGTTGGACACCGACGTATTGGCGGCCTATCACGGCGACCCGGCCGCGCGCAGCGTGGATGAAGTGCTGTTGTGCTACCCCGGCATCCTGGCGGTGATTCATCATCGGCTGGCCCACCACCTGTACCGCGCCGGCCTGCCGCTGTTGGCGCGGATCAGCGCAGAGATCGCCCACTCGGCCACCGGTATCGATATCCACCCCGGCGCACAAATCGGCCCAAGTTTCTTTATCGACCATGGGACCGGTGTGGTGATCGGCGAAACCGCGATCATCGGTGAACGCGTGCGCATCTACCAAGCCGTAACGTTGGGCGCCAAACGCTTCCCGGCGGACGAAGACGGGCAGTTGCAGAAAGGCCACCCTCGTCACCCGATCGTCGAGGATGACGTGGTGATCTACGCCGGGGCGACGATCCTGGGGCGCATCACCATCGGCCAGGGTTCGACCATCGGCGGTAATGTGTGGCTGACCCGAAGCGTGCCGGCGGGGGCGAATATCACCCAGGCCAATCTGCAGCATGATGATGGCACGCAAAAATAAGTCGAACACGGACCCACATGTTTGTGCGCGTTTCACGCCGAAATCGCTGAACGATTTGCCATCTCCATCCGTCATACCTTTCCTTGAGCTAGTGTAGGAATGACCTACCACTCAGCCCTGCGATTAGTCCCAAACCGCCTATCCATGTTTAACTTGAATGCTCGTTCAAGTTAAACCCGGTGGTTCGCTGCCCGCTCACAACAGGAGGCTTACCTTTGCTGAGTCCGTTATTGACAGCCACATCTCATACCCTCGGGGTGCATCGCTCATGAGTGCATCGTCCACCCCATCCAGCGGCCTGGTGCGCATGAATGCGCCGGTCTTCTACTTCGCCGCGACGTTTATCCTGCTGTTCGGCATCACTGTCATCGCTATCCCGCAACAGGCTGGTGCCTGGCTGCTGGCCGCGCAAAACTGGGCGGCCAATACGGTCGGCTGGTACTACATGCTGGCGATGACCCTGTATCTGGTCTTCGTGGTGGTCACCGCGTTATCGGGCTACGGCAAGATAAAACTCGGTGCCGACCACGACGAGCCCGAATTCAGTTACCTGTCCTGGGCCGGCATGCTGTTCGCCGCCGGGATTAGCATCACGCTGTTTTTCTTCTGCGTCTCCGAGCCGCTGACGCACCTGGTGCAGCCGCCTCAGGGCGCGCCGATGAACGCCGACGCCGCGCGCCAGGCCATGCAGATCCTGTTTCTGCACTGGGGCTTGCACGGTTGGGGTGTGTTCGCGTTTGTCGGCATGGCCCTGGCGTACTTCGCCTACCGGCATAACCTGCCGCTGGCACTGCGTTCGGCGCTGTACCCACTGATCGGCAAGCGCATCAACGGCCCTATCGGTTACGCGGTGGATGGCTTCGGCATCATTGCCACGGTGTTCGGCCTGGGCGCCGACATGGGCTTCGGCGTGTTGCACCTCAACTCCGGTCTCGACTATCTGTTCGGCATCGCCCATACCCAGTGGATCCAGGTGGGTTTGATCACGCTGATGATGGGCGCCGCGATCATCGTCGCCGTGGCCGGTGTCGATAAAGGCGTGCGCGTGATGTCCGACATCAACATGCTGCTGGCCTGTGCGCTGCTGCTGTTCGTGTTGTTCGCCGGGCCCACCCAGCACTTGCTCAATACCCTGATCCAGAACATTGGTGACTACCTGGGCGCCTTGCCGACCAAGAGTTTTGACGTATACGCCTACGACAAACCCAGCGACTGGCTCGGCGGTTGGACGGTGTTCTACTGGGCCTGGTGGATCGCATGGTCGCCGTTCGTGGGCCTGTTTATCGCGCGTATTTCCCGTGGCCGCACCATCCGTGAGTTCGTGTTCGGCGTGCTGCTGATCCCGCTGGGTTTCACCCTGGCGTGGATGTCGATCTTCGGCAACAGTGCCATCGATCAGGTGCTCAACCACGGTATGGCCGCGCTCGGTCAGTCGGCCATCGATAACCCGTCGATGAGCCTCTACCTGCTGCTGGAAACCTACCCATGGAGCAAAACCGTCATTGCGGTCACGGTGTTCATCAGCTTCGTGTTCTTCGTAACCTCCGCTGACTCGGGCACCGTGGTGCTGTCCACTCTCTCGTCCAAAGGCGGCAACGCTGATGAAGACGGGCCGAAATGGCTGCGGGTGTTCTGGGGTGCGATGACCGCGCTGGTCACCAGTGCCTTGCTGTTTGCCGGCAGCATCGACTCGCTCAAATCGGCGGTGGTGCTGACCTCGTTGCCGTTCTCGATGATCCTGCTGCTGATGATGTGGGGGCTGCACAAGGCGTTCTATCTGGAGTCGCAAAAGCAGATCGCCCAGCTGCACTCATTGGCGCCGATTTCGACGGCTCGCAAAGGACGTGGCGGCTGGCGCCAGCGTTTGAGCCAGGCCGTGCACTTCCCGTCGCGAGACGAGGTGTACCGTTTCCTCGACTCGACGGTGCGCCCGGCGATCGAAGAAGTGACGGCGGTGTTTGTCGAAAAGGGTTTGAATGTCGTGACACAACCTGACCCCGCCAACGACAGCGTCAGCCTGGAAATCGGCCATGGCGAGGAGCGTCCCTTCATCTACCAGGTGCAGATGCGCGGCTACTTCACGCCGTCATTTGCCCGTGGCGGGATGGGCTCCAAGGAGCTCAACAACCGTCGCTACTACCGGGCTGAAGTGCACTTGGCCGAGGGCAGCCAGGACTACGACCTGGTGGGCTACACCAAGGAACAGATCATCAACGACATCCTCGACCAGTACGAGCGCCACCTGCAGTTCCTGCATCTGGTGCGTTGAGGTTCAGGCCCTGATCACCAGCTCCGACATCAGGAGCTGGTGTCGGTGCTTTATCCGCACAACCGACACCTGTCGCCCAGGGTGCGAGTGTTCGTCGACTGGCTCGCCGAAATCTTAGAAAATGCCCGCTAAGCCGCGTAGTAGAAGGGTTTCTTAAATTTAATTTCATCCGTCCGCGCCGCTGTTTGACGCGCAACTGTCATCTGGCCACTGCGTAATTGTGTGAAGCGTTTGACGCTTTCATTTCAGAACAGTGACGGAGACCGGTAACAATGAAGACGTTGATAAGCCCCATGGTGGGTGCCGCCATGGCGAGCTTTATGCTGTCCGCCCACGCCGATTTTATCGATGACAGCCACGCCGATGTGACCCTGCTCAACCGCTACCTCAACCAGCAGGGGCGGGATGTGGTGAACAGCAATGCCAAGGCCCACAGCATTCGCGATTGGGGCCAGGGGTTCGAGTTCAACTTCAAGTCCGGCTACACCGAAGGCCCAGTGGGTTTTGGCCTGGACCTGCAGGCGTTCTACGGGTTGAAACTGGACTCCGGCGGCGACCTCAACGACAAGGATCACCAGGGCCGCTACCCCGGCAGCATGTTCCCGTTGGACAACGGCAAATCCGCCGACCAGTTCGGCGTGTTGAGCCCGACGTTCAAGGTGCGTTTTGCCAAGGATGAACTGCGTGTCGGCACGCTCTACGGCAACAACCCGATACTCGCCAACACCGACGGGCGTCTGTACCAGCAGACCAATACCGGTGTGCAACTGGTGTCCAAGGACCTCAGCGACTTCACCTTCACCGGCGGCGACATCTTCAAGACCAAGATCCGCAACGAAACCGGCGATCAGGGCATGATCACCGCCGGCGGCACCAAAGAGAGTGATCGCTTCGTGTTTGGCGGTGCGGATTACACCGGCATCCAGAACACCACAGTCAGCCTGTGGTATTCCAACCTTGAGGATTACTACCAGCAGTTCTTCCTCGGCGCCAAGCGGCATGACGCGTTGTCCGTGGGCGCCATCGACACCGACGTGCGCGTGTTCCGCAGCCTCGGTGTGGGCGGCAACGCCGACGGTGACAAAGACTTCGCAGCGGCTGGCCTCTACGGTGACGGCACGGGCAAGGGCCGTATCAACCAGACCACCGCCAGCTTGCTTGAGAGCTACAGCCTCGACGGTCATACCGTCGGCCTGGGTATCCAGAAGAACAGCGGCGACAGCGACTTCCCCTACCTTGATTCCGGCCTGAACAGCGGCGACAACCGCCAGGGCCCAGGCTCAGGCGCCGACACTCCGGCGCTGACCAACATGCAGTTGAATAAATTTCAACACGCCGGTGAGCGCACGTGGCTTGCGCAGTACAAGTATGACTTCGGTAAGCTTGGCCTCACGGGCCTGACGTTCTCAGCCGCCTATGCCCACGGCGATGACATCCGCACGCCGCAAGGCACCACCAGCGAATGGGAACGTAACGTCGCCGTGGCTTATCAAGTGCCCACCGGTACCCTCAAAGGCCTGGGTGTGACCTGGAAAAACGCCCACGCCAGCCCCGACATCAGCGGTGCCACCGTGCAAGATGAAAACCGCTTCTATGTGAGTTATGTCGTTCCACTCTGGTAGGCAATTGCTGTAGAACGGAACGGCAGACTTAAGCGATTCAGCTGGTTAAAAGGCCTGGGAATAACCTTATTCCCAGGCCTTATTTGCCGACGTCCAAGAGAGGATTCGATGACTTACATTGCTGCCGAAAACCGCTATGAATCTATTCCGTACCGCCGTGTAGGCCGCAGTGGATTAGTGCTGCCTGCACTGTCCCTGGGCCTGTGGCACAACTTTGGCGACAGCACCCCGATCGACACCCAGCGCGCCCTGCTGCGCACCGCGTTCGACCTGGGCATCAACCACTTCGACCTGGCCAACAACTACGGCCCGCCCTACGGCAGCGCCGAGATCAACTTCGGCCGTTTACTGCGCGAAGACTTCAAGCACTATCGCGACGAACTGATCATCTCCAGCAAGGCGGGTTGGGACATGTGGCCCGGTCCTTATGGCCAGGGCGGCGGCTCGCGCAAGTACGTGCTGGCCAGCCTGGACCAGAGCCTGCAACGCCTGGGCGTCGACTACGTGGACATCTTCTACTCCCACCGTTTTGACGCCGACACCCCGCTGGAAGAAACCGCCAGCGCCCTCGCCACTGCCGTGCAACAAGGCAAGGCGTTGTACATAGGCATCTCGTCCTACTCGGGGGTAAAAACCCGCGAAATCGCCGCGCTGCTCCAAGAGTGGAAAGTACCGCTGCTGATCCACCAGCCGGCCTACAACCTGCTCAACCGCTGGGTGGAAAAAGACCTGCTGGACACCACCGAGGAACTCGGTGCCGGGGTGATTGCCTTCACACCGCTGGCTCAAGGGCTGCTGACCGACAAGTACCTCAACGGCGTGCCGGCGGATGCGCGAGTGAATCGTCCGGGGGGTGGTTCGTTGCAGGCCAAGCACCTGTCCGAAGCCAACATCGCCCACGTGCGCGCGCTCAATGAAATCGCCCTGCGTCGTGGCCAGAGTCTGGCGCAATTGGCGTTGGCCTGGACCCTGCGTGATCCACGGGTGACCAGCGCGCTGATCGGTGCGAGCCGGCCGGAGCAGATCATCGAAAACGTCGGTGCGTTGAAGAACTTGAACTTCAGCGCTGAGGAATTGGCAGAGATTGATCGGTTTGCCCAGGAAGGCGGAATCAACCTGTGGGAAAAGCCATCCACGGCTGAATAACCTGGCGTAACCCGGTCACTGTGGGAGCCGGGCTTGCCCGCGATAGCGGTGTGTCAGTCAATGAATCTGTCGCTGACTCACCGCCATCGCAGGCAAGCCAGCTCCCACAGTGATTTTCAGTGTGTTTGAGAGCTAGAACGGCACATCCCCCAGAATCGTTGCGCGATGCATCACCCGCCGCTGCGGCCGGTAGTCGTCCACCGCGTAGTGCTGGGTCACGCGGTTATCCCAGAACGCCACATCGTTTTCCTGCCAACGCCAGCGAATGGTAAATTCCGGGCGTGTCGCGTGGGCGAACAAGAGCTTCAGAATCGCTTCACTCTCCGCCGACTCAAGTTCATTGATCTTGGTGGTGAACCCATCACTGACAAACAGCGACTTGCGCCCACTCACCGGGTGCGTACGCACCACCGGATGCGACAGCGGCGGGTTCTTCCTGCGAGTCTCTTCCCAACGCGCCAGGTCTTCAGCGGTGTTGCCAAAGCGCTCCAGCGGGAAGGACTTAGTGAAGTCATGGGTCGCCGTCAGCTCATCGAGCAAGCGCTTCAACGGCTCGGACAACGCCTCATACGCCGCAATCCCACTGGCCCACAGCGTATCGCCGCCAAACGCCGGCAGCAGCTTGGCGCTGAGTACGGCGCCCAACGCCGGCGTCGGCAGGAAGGTCACGTCGGTGTGCCACACGGCGTTGTCGCGCACGTCGGTGACGGCGGTGTCGAGGATCAGCACTTCGGGCTGCTCCGGCACGTTGGGGTAGATCGGGTGGATATGCAAGTCACCAAAATTCGCCGCGAACCGTGCCTGCTGTTGCGGGTTGATCGGTTGATCACGGAAGAACAGCACCGAGTGTTTGAGCAACGCCTGTTCAATGGCATCGCGTTCTTCAATGTTCAACGGCTGGGTGATATCGACGCCACTGATCAGGGCGCCCAATGCGGTGCTGATGGGGGTAACGGTCAGGCTGCTCATACGGTTCTCACTCAATGTGCCTGGCCATGCCAGGGCACCCATTTACGCTGCAGGGCACGCAGGCCCATTTCCATGGCAAAGGCGATCAGGGCGATGACGAGGATGCCCAGCACCACCACGTCAGTGACCAGGAACTGCGCCGCCGACTGCACCATGAACCCCAGGCCGCTGGTGGCCGCGATCAGCTCGGCGGCGACCAATGTCGACCAGCCCACGCCCAGGCCGATGCGCACGCCGGTGAGGATGTCGGGCAGGGCACTCGGCAGGATCACATGGCGAATCAGCTGTGCGCGGGTAGCGCCCAACGACTGCGCCGCGCGCAGCTTGGCCGGGTCGACTGTGCGCACGCCGGTCGCGGTGGCGATGGCAATCGGCGCGAAGATCGCCAGGTAAATCAGCAGCACCTTGGACAGCTCGCCAATGCCGCACCAGATCACGATCAGCGGCAAGTAAGCCAGGGGAGGAATCGGGCGGTAGAACTCGATCAGCGGGTCGAGAATGCCCCGCGCAATCCGGTTGGAGCCGATGGCAATCCCCACCGGCACGGCGGTCAGCACCGCAAAACCCAGGCCCAGGCCGATACGGCTGAGGCTCGCGCCCAGGTGCTGCCACAGGGTCGAGTCCATGTACCCCGTGGTCGCCAGCAGCCAGCCTTTTTGCAGTACGGCGGACGGCGGTGGCAGGAACAGCGGCTCAATCAAGCCGGTGGCGGTCACGGCCCACCAGATGACCAGCAACGCGACCAGGGTCAGCAGGCTGATCCAACGGGTGCTCAAGCTGCGTCGCACCGGGACAACTGCGTGCGCCACCGGTTTGGTGGCGGTGGCGGGAAGTTCGTAGCTGCTCATGCGGACACCTGCCGTTGGGAGAACACTTTGCCCAGCACGTGTTCGCGGGTTTCGATAAAGCGCGGGTCGGACTTGATCGCCCGCGCCGACTCACCGGCGGCGTAGCGTTGGCCAAAGTCCAGGCACAGGCGTTCGACGATCTGGCCGGGGTTGGGCGCCAAAAGAATCAGGTCGGTGGCGAGAAATACCGCCTCTTCGATGTCGTGGGTAATCAGGAACACCGGCTTGGCCGTGCGCCGCCAGACTTGCAGCAGCAACTCCTGCATCTGTTCGCGGGTGAAGGCATCGAGGGCGCCGAAGGGTTCATCCATCAGCAACACGCGAGGGTCGGCCGCCAACGCGCGGGCTAGGCCTACGCGTTGCTTCTGCCCACCGGAAAGTTGCCAGATACGGCGGCTGTCGAAACCGGCCAGGTCCACCAGCGCGAGCATTTCCCGAGCGCGCACTTCGCGTTGCGCCTTGGGCACACCGGCCAGCTCCAGGCCGAAGCCCACGTTGGCCAGCACATCCTGCCAGGGCAGCAGGGCGTCGTCCTGGAACACCACGCCGCGCTCGGCGCTCGGGCCTTTGACCGGCACGCCGTCGAGGGTAATGCGCCCGGCGGACGGTTCGACAAAGCCGGCAATCAGGTTCAACAGCGAAGTCTTGCCACTGCCGGACGGGCCGAGGGCCACCAGCAATTGCTGGGGCCCCAGGTCGATTGAAATGTCTGAGAGTACCGGTTCTGTGGCGCCTGGGTACTGTGCGCTGATGCGCTCCAGTTGTAGCAAGGCCATCGCAATGAACTCCTGATCAGTTAGTAATGAACTTGGCGCTGACGTAAGGGGCGTAGTCCGGCAGCACGGCGTCGACCTTGCCTTGCTCCTTGAGGAACGCGGCGGTATCGGTCACGGCCTTGGTGGTTGGCGCGCCCAGCAAGGTCACCTGGTCAGCGGCCAGCGGGTAGACGTTGCCTTGCAGCAGCAGGGGGATGTCGCTGGCCTTGGCGCCGGAGAGTTTCACCAGCTTGTCGACGTTGCCTTTGTCAGCGAGCCAGGCTTGTGGGTCTTTGCGGTAGGCGGCGTAGGCATCCAGCGTCACTTTGGCGAACGCCGTGACGATTTCCGGGTGCTTCTCGGCATAATCCTTACGCACGATCCAGGCATCGAAGGTTGGCGCGCCGAACTTGGCCAGTTCGCCGGAGGTGATCAGCACCTTGCCGTTTTCCTTGGCCACACCCAGGGCGGGGTCCCATACGTAGGTGGCGTCGATATCACCGCGCTTCCAGGCGGCGATGATGGCGGGTGGTGCGAGGTTGAGGATGGTCACTTTGGACGGGTCGATGTTCCAGTGTTTCAGCGCGGCCAACAGGCTGTAATGGCCGGTGGACACGAATGGCACGGCGATTTTTTTGCCGATCAGGTCCTGCGGGCCGTTAATCCCCGAGCCGTTGCGCGCCACCAGCGCTTCGGCACCGCCGATCTGGGTGGCGACGAGGAAGGTTTCCACCGGCACTTTGCGAGTGATCGCAGCGGTCAGCGGGCTCGAACCGAGGTAGCCGATCTGCACATCGCCGGACGCGATGGCGGCGATGATGTCCGCGCCATTGTCGAATTTGCGCCAGTTGATCTTGGCGTTGGTGGCTTTTTCATAGGCGCCGTCGGCCTGGGCGACTTTGGCCGGGTCCACGGTGGTCTGGTAAGCGATGGTCACATCCGCCGCCTGGGCAAACAGGCTGGCACCGGCCAGGGACAATGCGGCCAAGAGGCGCAGAGGGGTAAGCAGTTTCAAGGGGAAGCTCCTCAATCAGGCGGCCGAGGGTCGGCGTGTGAGGAGACTAAATGATCTAAGAATCCGAAAATAAATAACATTTTCGAATTAGCTTATGAGAGGAAATGTTGTCGCGGCTAATACGACAAAACCCTTGTAGGAGCCCGGTGTGTCAGCTCGTTGATCGTTCCCATTCAAAGCGTGGGAACGATCAAGGGGGTGAGTCAGTTGCTGATGGCGAGGATGCTGGCCTGGTACGACCCAACAAACACATCGAAATCGCCCACTTCGTTCTGCTCCAACTCAGCTTGCTGCGCCAGCGAGGTCCGTGCCAGCTCCTCAAAGCGCGCCTGCTCTTCAGCCGGCAACGGCTCCTTACGGAAATGCTCGGCGTGCAACTGGCTCTGGTGCAGGGAGAACTGCGCAAAACTTTCCTTACGCTCGGCCATCGTCGCCAACACCTGGGCTGACGGGGTCAGGGACGAATCCTTGACCTTCGCCAGCTGAGCATCCAGCGCCTGGCTGTGCTCGGTGATGCCGTGGCTCTCATCCAGCAAGGCGGCCAGTGGCGCAATCTGCTCCAGCAGTTCGGCAGCCCATTCCTTCATGTCCACAGGCTGGCCCTGACGCTGCAATTGCAGGCCGGGACGACGACCTTCCTTGACCACGCTGAGGAAGTTGGAGGTGGCGTTACCGCACTCGTTGTCGGCGAACAGCGGGCTGTCGTTCAACGCGCAGTACAGCAGGAAGGCGTCAAGGAAACGCGACTCCGGCAGGTCGATACCCATCGGCAGGAAGGGGTTGATGTCCAGGCAGCGCACTTCGATGTACTGGATGCCACGGGCCATCAGCGCCTGGATCGGCCGTTCGCCGGTGTAAGTCACACGCTTGGGGCGGATGTTGGAGTAGTACTCGTTTTCGATCTGCAGGATGTTGGTGTTGAGTTGCACCCATTCACCGTCCTGATGCGTGCCGATTTCGACGTACGGCGCGTAGGGCGTTGCCACCGCCTCGCGCAGGCTGTCGGTGTAGCTGGCCAGGTCGTTGTAGCACGGTGTGAGGCCGGCCTGGGCATTGCTCTGATAACCCAGGTCGCTCATGCGCAGGCTGGTGGCGTAAGGCAGGTACAGCGTGTCGGCGTCGAGCACTTCCAGTTGGTGCGAACGACCGCGCAGGAAACCGGCGTCCAGGGCAGGGGATGCGCCGAACAGGTACATCAGCAGCCAGCTGTAGCGACGGAAGTTACGGATCAGCGCGATATAGGCAGTGGACTGGTAATCGCGGTCGGTGCCGACAAACCCTTCCGTCTCTTTGAGCAACGGCCACAGCGCTTCCGGTAACGAGAAGTTGTAGTGGATACCAGCGATGCACTGCATGGTCTTGCCGTAACGCAGGGCCAGACCCTTGCGATACACGTACTTGAGCTGTCCGATATTGGAGGTGCCGTAGTAGGCAATCGGAATATCTTCCTCGGCCGGCAACGGGCACGGCATCGAGGGGCTCCACAGGTATTCGCTGCCCAGCTTGGTGTAGGCAAAGCGATGGATCTTGTCCAGGCTGCTCAGGGTATCGGCCGGGTTGGGCAGGGCGGGAGTGATGAACTCCAGCAGCGATTCCGAGTAGTCGGTGGTGATCTGTTCGTGGGTCAACGCGGCGCCCAGGGCTTCAGGGTGCGGCGTTTGCGCCAGTCGACCCTCACCGGTGACACGCAGGCATTCGCGCTCGATGCCGTGCAAGCACTGCTCTAGCAGGGAGAGGTGTTCGCGCTTGCCGAGCAGGGCCAGGCGGCGGTTGAGAAGTTCGCTCAAGTTGGATTCCTTCACGCGTCAGTCGCCCCAATATGGGGGTGGGCAGGACGGTCTACAAGGGTGAAGTTAAAACTGGCGTGATCGCCTGGTTTAGAGTCGATTTAACCCGCTCTGAAAATGCCGACTTCACTCCATGAATTTGGCTACAGCGCAGCGAGAAAATTCCGACGCCGTGATTGCAGCGCCGAAATTAACTCAAATCGGGGGTGGGGAGCTATAGGACAGCGAAGGTGCCCTGCGCTTTTGCGACAAGTCTTTCGTCTTGATACACGTCTGCCTCGACCACCAACGTGCGGCGACCGGCATGAATCACCCGGCTGGTGCACAGCACGTCACCGTCAGACACGGCGCGGATATAGTTGATCTTGCACTCGATGGTCGCGCTCTGCTGGTCGAAACCATGGGAGCTGGAACACGCCAGCCCCATCGTAATGTCCACCAGGCTGAAAATCGCCCCGCCATGGAGCTTGCCCGCGCGGTTGCGCAGTTGCAGCTCCAGGGTCAGGGCCACCTCGGCAACGCCCTCTTCAAGGCATTGCAGACGGCAGCCGATCAGTTCGCTGAACGCGCTCTGGGTCAATCCGGCCGGGATTTCCATCAGCGTTTCTTCAACTGTTTGGCGTTGGCGAACAGCGAGGCCATGGCGTTGTTGCTTGGCGCTGCGGTGGCGGTTTCCTTGCGCGGTGCGTTGTTCTGCGACTGGCGCGGCGCCGAACCCGGACGCGCGCCACGGGCACCGTCGATTTTCTCGCCGGGGGTGTCGCTCATGCGCATCGACAGACCAACGCGTTTGCGTGGGATGTCGACTTCCATGACCTTGACCTTGACCACGTCACCGGCTTTCACCGCTTCACGCGGGTCCTTGATGAATTTCTCCGAAAGCGCGGAGATATGCACCAAACCGTCCTGATGCACGCCGATGTCCACAAAGGCGCCGAAGTTGGTCACGTTGGTGACCACGCCTTCGAGGATCATGCCCAGCTCCAGATCCTTGAGGTCTTCGACGCCGTCCTGGAACTCGGCAGTCTTGAACTCGGGACGCGGGTCGCGGCCCGGTTTTTCCAACTCTTGCAGAATGTCGGTGATGGTCGGCACGCCGAAGGTTTCGTCGGTGTACTTCTTTGGATCCAGGCGCTTGAGGAACGCGGCGTCGCCGATCAGCGAGCGGATGTCGCGGTCGGTCTCGGCGGCGATGCGTTGCACCAGCGGGTAGGCTTCCGGGTGGACTGCGGAGGAGTCCAGCGGATTGTCGCCGTTCATTACGCGTAGGAAACCGGCGGCTTGTTCGAAGGTTTTCTCGCCCAGGCGTGCGACCTTTTTCAGCGCTGCACGGGTTTTGAACGCGCCGTTTTCGTCACGGTGGGTCACGATATTCTGTGCCAGGGTGGCGTTGAGGCCGGAAATACGTGCCAGCAATGCAACAGAGGCGGTATTCACGTCCACGCCCACGGCGTTTACGCAGTCTTCCACCACCGCGTCCAGGCCGCGCGCCAGTTTCAGCTGCGACACATCGTGCTGGTACTGGCCGACGCCGATGGATTTAGGGTCGATCTTCACCAGTTCGGCCAGTGGATCCTGCAGGCGACGGGCGATGGACACCGCGCCACGGATCGACACGTCGAGGTCCGGGAATTCCTTGGAAGCCAGTTCCGACGCCGAGTACACCGAAGCGCCGGCCTCGGAGACCATGACCTTGGTCATCTTCATGGCGGGATACTTTTTGATCAGTTCGGCGGCCAGTTTGTCGGTTTCACGGCTGGCGGTGCCGTTGCCGATGGCGATCAGGTCCACCGCGTGCTTGGCGCACAGGGCGGCCAGGATCGCGAGGGTCTGGTCCCATTTGTTGTGCGGCACATGCGGATACACCGTGGCGTGGTCCAACAGCTTGCCGGTGGAGTCGACCACGGCGACCTTGCAGCCAGTGCGCAGGCCCGGGTCAAGGCCCAGGGTGGCGCGCGGACCTGCCGGGGCGGCCAGCAGCAGGTCGTGCAGGTTGTGGGCGAACACGTTGATCGCCTCGGTCTCGGCGCCGTCGCGCAACTCTCCGAGCAGGTCGGTTTCCAGGTGGGTGTAGAGCTTGACCTTCCAGGTCCAGCGCACCACCTCACCCAGCCACTTGTCCGCAGGACGGTTCTGATTCTGGATGCCGAATTGTTGACCGATCATGCCTTCGCAGGGGTGCATGGTGCCCGGCAACTCGTCGCCGACCTTCAGCGCAGAGCTGAGAATGCCTTCGTTGCGACCACGGAAAATGGCGAGCGCACGGTGGGACGGCATGCTTTTCAGCGGTTCGTCGTGTTCGAAGTAATCGCGGAACTTGGCGCCTTCCTCCTCTTTGCCGGCGATGACGCGGGCACTGAGAATGGCTTCCTGCTTCAGGTAAGTACGCAGTTTTTCCAGCAGGCTGGCGTCTTCGGCGAAGCGCTCCATGAGGATGTACTTGGCGCCTTCGAGGGCGGCCTTGACGTCGGCAACGCCTTTTTCGGCATTGATGAACCGGGCGGCTTCGGTGTCCGGAGTCAGCGATGGGTCGTTGAAGAGGCCGTCGGCCAGCTCGCCCAAGCCGGCTTCCAGGGCGATCTGGCCCTTGGTGCGGCGCTTCTGCTTGTACGGCAGGTAGAGGTCTTCGAGGCGGGTCTTGGTGTCGGCGAGCTTGATGTCGCGCTCAAGCTGTGGGGTCAGCTTGCCCTGTTCCTCGATGCTGGCGAGGATGCTGATGCGCCGTTCGTCGAGTTCTCGCAGGTAGCGCAGACGCTCTTCCAGGTGACGCAACTGGGTGTCGTCGAGGCTGCCGGTCACTTCTTTACGGTAACGGGCGATGAAAGGCACTGTGGAGCCTTCATCCAGTAGAGCGACGGCCGCTTCGACCTGTTGTGGGCGTACACCGAGTTCCTCGGCGATGCGGCTGTTGATGCTGTCCATAAAACCACCTGAAATTCTGAAAAGCAGCTCGCAGGCCCGGAAAACAAGGCCCTGGGAGGCTGGTTGAGCGGCCCGACTGGCGCCGCTGCCTGGGTCAAGAGGCAGCCTATTGACCCTCGAAATCGAAAAAATCACACAAGCGGGTAAAAAAAGCCTCGGCATCAAACGGTAACGATCGGACGTTGCCCTGCACGACGGCGCCGCATTATAACCAGCGTTCTGCCCTAGGGGGGGATTGCGCCAACGGTTGTACGGCGCGGGTTCGCTGGCAGTAGAGGAAAAATCTGCTAACAATGCACACGGTGCGTATAACGGCAGCTAGGCCATAATGCGCGCCGAGATAAGAGGAGCATCTAATGAGCAGCACTGCACAAACTGCTGAAGGCGAAAAAATTCTCATCGTTGATGACGATCCGGGGCTGAGTAGCCTGCTGGAGCGTTTTTTCAACTCCAAGGGCTACCGGGCCCGCGCGGTGCCGAACACCGAACAGATGGACCGCCTGTTGGGGCGTGAGGTGTTCAACCTGGTCGTACTCGACCTGATGCTGCCCGGCGAAGACGGCCTGACCGCCTGCAAACGCCTGCGCGGCGCAAACAACCAGATTCCAATCATCATGCTCACCGCCAAGGGCGATGAGCTGAGCCGCATCAAGGGCCTTGAACTGGGCGCCGATGACTACCTGGCCAAGCCGTTCAACCCTGACGAACTGATGGCTCGGGTCAAAGCCGTACTGCGTCGCCAGGCACCGCCGGTTCCAGGTGCCCCAGGTAGCGAAGACGAGAGTGTCACCTTTGGCGACTACGAACTGTCGCTGGCGACCCGTGAGCTCAAGCGTGGCGATGAAGTGCACATGCTCACTACCGGTGAATTCGCCGTGCTCAAGGCTCTGGTGATGAACGCTCGCCAGCCGCTGACCCGCGACAAGCTGATGAACCTGGCCCGTGGCCGGGAATGGGATGCGCTGGAGCGCTCCATCGACGTGCAGATCTCCCGTCTGCGCCGGATGATCGAGCCGGACCCTTCCAAGCCGCGGTATATCCAGACGGTGTGGGGCGTGGGTTATGTGTTTGTGCCGGACGGCAATAAAACCAGTTGATCGGTGATTTGCAGGGGCGGGCATCCTGGCGTTTGACTCCATAAGAGTCGGCGGGGTGTCCGGCGTCTGCAATTCTGCGAGCGCCGCTCGTTTCTGCAAGGTATCTAGCAGTCTTCTATGAAAACCCCGCTGTGGTTCCCCCAAAGTTTCTTCTCCCGCACCCTTTGGCTGGTGCTGATCGTCGTTCTGTTTTCCAAGGCACTCACGCTGGTTTATCTGTTGATGAACGAGGACGTGCTGGTGGATCGACAGTACAGCCACGGTGTCGCCCTGACGCTGCGCGCCTATTGGGCGGCGGACCCTGAGAACCGCGAGAAAATCGCCAAGGCCGCGACCCTGGTGCGTGTCGCCGGCGCGGGAGTGCCGGAGGGCGAGCAGCATTGGCCCTACAGTGAGATCTACCAGCGCCAGATGCAGGCCGAACTCGGTGAAGACACTGAGGTGCGGCTGCGCATGCACGTGTCGCCTGCGTTGTGGGTGCGTGCGCCAAGCCTGGGCGAGGATTGGCTGAAAGTGCCGCTGTACCCGCATCCGCTGCGGGGGCAGAAGATCTGGAACGTGTTGGGCTGGTTCCTGGCGATCGGTTTGCTTTCAACGGCGTCGGCGTGGATTTTCGTGCGCCAGCTTAATCAGCCTTTAAAACGCCTTGTGTTTGCCGCCCGTCAATTGGGCCAGGGGCGCAGCGTTCGACTGCCGGTCAGCGACACGCCCAGTGAGATGACCGAGGTGTACGGCGCGTTCAACCAGATGGCGGAGGACGTCGAACAAGCCGGCCGCGAGCGCGAGCTGATGCTGGCGGGGGTGTCCCACGACTTGCGTACCCCGTTGACGCGACTGCGTTTGTCGCTGGAGTTGATGGGCAACCATACCGACCTCACCGACGACATGGTCCGCGACATTGAGGACATGGACGCGATTCTCGACCAGTTCCTGGCGTTTATCCGCGATGGCCGCGATGAAGTGGTGGAAGAAGTCGACCTGACCGACCTGGTGCGAGAGGTGGTGGCGCCCTATAACCAGAACGGTGAACAGGTGCGCATGCGCCTGGAGCCGATCCAACCGTTTGCGTTGCGTCGGGTATCGATGAAACGCCTGTTGAACAACCTGATCGGCAACGCCCTGCACCACGCCGGTTCCGACGTGGAAGTGGCGGCGTATGTGTCTGGCGACAGCGCTGCGCCGTATGTGGTGCTGAGCGTGATGGACCGTGGCGCGGGCATCGACCCGGATGAGTTGGAAGGCATCTTCAACCCCTTTACCCGTGGCGACCGTGCCCGAGGTGGCAAGGGGACAGGCCTGGGGTTGGCGATTGTGCGGCGTATAGCCTCGATGCATGGCGGCAATGTTGAGCTACGCAACCGCGAAGAAGGTGGCCTGGAGGCGCGCGTGCGTTTGCCGCTTGGGCTGATGTTGCCCCGCGACGCGGTCTGACCTTGTGTAGGAGCCGGCAAGCGGGCTCCTACAGGTATTACGGTGGGGTCAGCCCTTGCCTTTGGTCCTGGTCATATTCGGCCCACCATTCTTCTCCAGATGCTGAATGATGATCCCCGCCACGTCCTTGCCCGTGGTGGTTTCAATGCCTTCCAGGCCCGGTGACGAATTCACCTCCATCACCAGCGGCCCGTGATTGGAGCGCAGGATATCCACACCCGCCACACTCAACCCCATCACCTTGGCGGCCCGCAGCGCGGTCATGCGTTCTTCCGGGGTGATCTTGATCAGGCTGGCGCTGCCGCCACGGTGCAGGTTGGAGCGGAACTCCCCCGGCTTCGCCTGGCGCTTCATCGCTGCAATCACCTTGTCGCCCACCACGAAGCAGCGGATGTCCGCACCGCCGGCTTCCTTGATGTATTCCTGCACCATGATGTTCTGCTTGAGGCCCATGAATGCCTCGATCACGGACTCCGCCGCTGTCGCGGTTTCACACAGCACCACGCCGATACCTTGGGTGCCTTCCAGCACCTTGATCACCAGCGGTGCGCCGTTGACCATGTCGATCAGGTCGGGGATGTCGTCGGGAGAGTGGGCAAAGCCCGTCACTGGCAGGCCGATACCCCGGCGCGACAGCAACTGCAGCGAGCGCAACTTGTCCCGTGAACGGGCAATGGCGACCGACTCATTGAGGGGGAACACCCCCATCATTTCAAACTGGCGCAACACTGCGCAGCCATAGAACGTCACCGAAGCGCCGATGCGTGGGATCACCGCATCAAACCCCTCCAGCGGCTTGCCCCGGTAGTGGATCTGCGGCTTGTGGCTGGCAATGTTCATATAGGCCCGCAACGTGTCGATCACCACCATTTCGTGGCCACGTTCGGTGCCGGCCTCAACCAGGCGGCGGGTGGAATACAGACGCGGGTTTCGCGACAGCACAGCAATCTTCATGCAGCACCTGGGACAGAAAGAGTAGAGACCGGGAACACCGGCTTGTCTTGAACGTACTTGATGCCGGGGTTGACCACCAGTTGGCCGTCAATCAAGGCTTTGGAGCCCAGCAACAGCCGGTAACGCATGGCTTTGCGGCAGGCCAGGGTGAACTCCACCCGCCATACCCGATCACCCAGCGCCAGGGTGGTGCTGATGACATAGCGCACCTGCGCATGCCCGTTGGAGCTCTTGATGGTTTTCATCGTCACCAGGGGCGCTTCGCAGCGGCGGTGACGCAGTTGCACAACGCTGCCCAGGTGCGCGGTAAAACGCACCCACTTCTCACCGTCGCGCTCAAATGGCTCTATATCGGTAGCGTGCAGGCTTGAGGTGCTGGCACCGGTGTCGATCTTTGCGCGCAGGCCTGCCACTCCCAAGTCGGGAAGTGCCACCCACTCACGCAGACCCACAACGGTCAAATGGTCAAATGTCTTCAATATGGGTAACCGATCAATTCGCCCAGGCCTGAGGGGAAACCTCGGCCAGGGCCTTGAATGCAGGCTTGGCGAACCAATAGCCCTGCATCAGAAAAATTCCGCAGTCGGACAGGAAGTCACGCTCGCCGGCACTTTCGATGCCTTCGGCGATGACAGTAACCCCCAACTGCTCACAGATTGTGACAATCCCCTGAACGATGACCTGACGAACACGATCCTGATCGACATCGCGAATCAGCGCCATGTCGAGTTTGATCAAGTCAGGTTGGAAATCGGCCAGCAGGTTCAGCCCCGAATAGCCCGCGCCGAAATCGTCGATGGCGGTCTTGAAGCCGAATTCGCGGTATTCACGCAGAATATTCGTCAAATGGCGATAGTTATCTACGTGCTCGCTTTCGAGTGTCTCGAAAATCAGCTGGTTCAACGGAAAATTATGCGCGCGAGCCGCCTCCAGGGTGCTACGGATGCACAATTCCGGACGGTACACGGCGTTGGGCATGAAGTTGATCGAAAGGTGGGTTTGCATGCCAAGGGCCGCTGCCCCGGCAATTGCCTGGGTTCGACAGCGTTGGTCGAAGCGGTAGCGGTTGCTTTCGTTGACCTGGTCGAGCACCGACAGAGCCCCTTCGCCGTGGGGGCCACGCACCAGGGCCTCGTGGGCAAAGATCGAATGATCCCGCAGGTCTACGATAGGCTGGTAAGCGAATGCAAAATCGAACCCGAGGGGCTCGCTTTGCTGGCAACCCACGCAGCGCTGGTTGGGCGAGGTGAGTGAAAGGGGGAATTCGGTCACAGCATATCCTCGCGAAAACAGGGTGCTACCTGGCGTATCTTAGGTGAGCCTTGGGGTTTATGCGTCGAAGGGTTTCAACGGTAAAGTTGCGACATTTTTCAGAGCGAGGAATTCAAGTGGCTCAAAAGCAGGAAGAGGAAGAAAAGGTCCGTCTGGACAAGTGGCTATGGGCGGCGCGTTTCTATAAAACCCGTGCCCTGGCGAAGGCCGCTATCGAGAGCGGCAAGGTGCATCATCGTGGCGAGCGCTGCAAGCCAGGCAAAGAGCCACGTGTCGGCGATGAGTTGCAGATTCGTGTTGGATTTGATGAAAAGACGGTCGTGGTTCAGGCGCTTTCCATCGTGCGCCGTGGTGCGCCTGAAGCACAGGCGTTGTACACCGAGACCGAAGCCAGCATCGCCAAGCGTGAAAACGCGGCCGCCATGCGCAAGGCGGGCGCCACCGGTATGACCACCGATGGCAAGCCGAGCAAGAAACAGCGCCGCGATCTGTTCAAGTTTCGCGGCAGCGGCAATGACGACTAGCCTGAGTCGAATGGGCCTTTGTGGTGAGCGGGCTTGCCCCGCGCTGGAGTGCGTAGCGCTCCCGTTTTTTTGAGGCCGCTCCGCAGCCCAGCGCGAGCAAGCTCGCTCACCACAAATTATTGCGCAGTTCTAACGACGCTCATTCGCCCGACGATTGGTAGGCGTGCAGCCAGCCCGAACACCGGCGCCGTGAGCCGCAGCAACCCAGCCGACACCTTCGCTGCGAACGGCGTGTAATACCCCCACCCCAGCGCCAACAGCGCCAGCAATACGCCGCCGATGTAATCGTCCTGGCCCCAATGGGCGCCGGCCACCAGGCGCGGCATCATGAACAGCAGCGCCAGGCCCCAGATCACGAGCAACTGGCCGACGCGCTTGGCGAACACCGTCATGAACATCCCCCAGATCAACAGCACCGATGCGTGATCCCCTGGAAAACTCTGGCTCGAGCGATCCTTCAATTCCCAGGTCTTTTCCAGCCCCGGGAAGTAGTCGCTCATCTGGATCGCTCCGCTGATCACCATCGATGGGCTGCTGTGTTGCCAGCCCATGTGCGCCGCGAATTTGGAAAACAGCATGCGGATAAACAGCAACAGCAGCAGAACGCCGACAAAACCGAACAGTGCCTGGCGCACCTGCACGGCCTTGAACACCCAGTCGCCGCGAATCAACAGCGCCAGCAGGATGACCCCGACCACCGCATCGAACGGCCGCAGACTGGCTACCGCCCACACGTGCAGCCAGGTCGAGTTGCTGGCCAGCGGGTCATTGAGCAGATGAAACAGCCACTCGTCGAAAAGCACACACAGCATCTGGCCCGTGGGCCACAGCCAGAAACACAGCAGCCCGATAGCCAGTAGATTGCAGAAGGCCCATCGCCCGAGGTTCCACTTGGCTTGGAACAAACCCGGATTGTTCATAAACTGTCCCTCACGGCTCTAGAAAACCGCACCAAAACGGTGCTAAAGCGTTTAATTCTATAAACTTTGTAATCAATTTGTCATCAATTCAGATACCCAGACCTATGACTGATCTACCGGATACCGACTTCACCCAACGCTTCATCTTTGACGAGAGCGACGCCCGCGGCGAGCTGGTCTCGTTGGAGCGCAGCTATGCCGAAGTCCTTGCCAAGCACCCCTATCCGGAGCCGGTCGCGCAACTGCTCGGGGAGCTGATGGCGGCGGCGGCGCTCCTGGTGGGCACCATGAAATTCGACGGGTTGTTGATCCTGCAGGCACGCTCCGAAGGGCCGGTGCCGATGCTGATGATCGAATGCTCCAGCGAGCGCGAAATCCGTGGTTTGGCCCGTTACGAAGCCGACCAGATTGCCCCGGACGCCACGTTGTCCAACCTTATGGCCAACGGCGTGCTGGCGATCACCGTCGATCCGACTGAGGGCCAGCGCTACCAAGGTATCGTCGATCTGGACGGCGAAACCCTGTCGGACTGCTTCACCAACTATTTCGTGATGTCCCAGCAGGTCGGCACCAAGTTCTGGCTCAACGCCGACGGCAAACGCGCCCGCGGGATGCTGTTGCAGCAATTGCCACCAGATCGCATCAAGGACGAAGACGAGCGCACTGACAGCTGGCGCAAGCTGACGGCGCTGGCCGGCACCCTCACCGCTGAAGAGCAACTGGGCCTGGACAACGAAACCATCCTGCATCGCCTGTACCACGAAGAAGCCGTGCGACTGTTTGACGCACAAGGCCTGCACTTCAATTGCAGCTGCTCGCGCGAGCGTTCGGCCAATGCCTTGGTCAGCCTAGGCCTGGAAGATGCGCAAAACCTGGTGGTGGAGCACGGCGGCCATATCGAGATCGACTGCCAGTTCTGCAACGAACGCTACCTGTTCGACGCGGCTGATGTCGCCCAATTGTTCGCCGGCGCAGGCATCGACACCCCTTCCGACACCCGCCACTAAAACGTTTAAGCACAGGTAAATCACCTGACAAACGCCGGATTAGCGCAGTTCTGACGGGAGGGCCCTACTCTTTTTGGGCTTTTCTGGCATAATCCGGCCCACTTTTTTCGCGGTAGTAGTGCGCAACTTTCTACTACAAAACGTTTGGAGCACTCGGCCATAGGCCGACGGGGAACCTCATGACGCAAGCCAACAACGCCGTATACACCGATCTGAGTGTTGACGATCTGGTTAAAGAAGCCCTGCAGCGTGGTGAAGGCGTGCTCGCCGATACTGGCGCGCTGGTCGTCGAAACCGGTCACCGTACTGGCCGTTCGCCGGTCGACCGTTTCATCGTTGAAGAGCCTTCCACCCAGGCTTCCATCGCCTGGGGCCCGATCAACCGCAAGTTCCCTGCCGACAAGTTCGATGCCCTGTGGGCTCGCGTCGAGGCATTCAACAACGCGCAAGAGCATTTCGTTTCCCACGTTCACGTAGGGGCGGCTGAAGACCACTACCTGGCCGTGAAAATGACCACCCAGACTGCCTGGCAGAACCTGTTCGGTCGTTGCCTGTTCATCAATCCGGCCCAGTACAACCCGGCCGGTCGTGAAGAATGGCAAGTGCTCAACGTGGCCAACTTCGAGTGCGTGCCAGAACGTGATGGCACCAACTCCGACGGTTGCGTGATCCTCAACTTCGCCCAGAAGAAAGTGTTGATCGCCGGCATGCGTTACGCCGGTGAGATGAAGAAAGCCATGTTCTCGGTGCAGAACTTCCTGCTGCCGGCTTCCGACGTGCTGCCGATGCACTGCGCTGCCAACATCGGCGAAGCCGGCGACGTGACCCTGTTCTTCGGTCTGTCGGGCACCGGTAAAACCACCCTGTCCGCCGACGAAAGCCGTTACCTGATCGGTGACGACGAACACGGCTGGGGCGAAGGCGTGGTGTTCAACATCGAAGGCGGTTGCTATGCCAAGTGCATCGACCTGTCCGAGAAGAACGAGCCGGTCATCTGGAAAGCCATCAAGCACGGCGCCGTGCTGGAAAACGTGGTGATCGACGAGGCCAAGCACGCCGACTACACCAACGTCAGCCTGACCCAGAACAGCCGCGCCGCCTACCCGCTGGAGCACGTTGCCAAGCGTTCCGAGAAGAACCTGGGCGGCGAGCCAAACGCGGTGATCTTCCTGACCTGCGACCTGACCGGCGTACTGCCGCCTGTGTCGATCCTCAGCGAAGAACAAGCGGCCTACCACTTCCTGTCCGGTTACACCGCACTGGTGGGCTCGACCGAAATGGGTTCCGGCGGCGGCATCAAGTCGACCTTCTCCACCTGCTTCGGCGCACCGTTCTTCCCGCGCCCGGCTGGCGAATACGCTGAGCTGCTGATCAAGCGCATCCGCGGCTTCGGCTCCAAGGTCTACCTGGTCAACACCGGCTGGACCGGCGGCGGCTACGGCGTTGGCAACCGTTTCAACATCCCGACCACTCGCGGCGTGATCGCAGCGATCCAGAGCGGCGCGTTGATCGGTGCAGAAACCGAACACCTCGACACGATCAACCTCGACGTGCCACTGGCCGTACCGGGCGTTGAAACCGGCCTGTTGAACCCACGTAACACCTGGGCTGACAAGGCTGCCTACGACGAAGCGGCGAAGGCGCTGGCGGGTCTGTTCATCGAGAACTTCAAGAAGTTTGAAGTGAGCGATGCGATCAAGGCTGCGGGTCCTAAGTTGTAAGATTCGAGCGTTGTGAAAAAGCCGCCTCTTGCAGGCGGCTTTTTTGTGCGCGAACGCTTAGTCGGCGATGTGCAGAACCACTGCGCCGACCAGTACCAGCACGACGCCCAATACCTGCACCACCGACAACCGCTCCTTGAAAAACACAAACCCCAAAATCGCCGCAATACCACCTGACAACGTACTGATCACCGTCACCACCGACACCGACCCCGCCATCGCCCCCCAGGAAAACGCCGAGAACCCACCCAGGTTCATCAAGCTCGCACCGGTCAGCGTCGCGCAGTTTTTCAGCGGTGGGATTTTCAGGCCGTCCTTGACCTTCAGCACCATCACCACCAATACGCATAGCCCCACCAGGTAACCGAGCCAGAGCATGGTGATCGGTCCCAGCGCCGGCAGTGTGTAGCGGCCTTGCAGCCAGAAACTGGTGCCATACAGCAAGGCGGCGAGCATGGCGTAGGCGATGGACAGGCGTGGATTGTTGTGGGGGACGCCATTGTCCTTATGAATGCTGGAGAGGATCACGCCGATCACGCACACGGCGATGCAGCCCAGTTGCGTCAGGCTGATGTGCTCGCCGCTGGCCCAGGACAGCAGTGTGGTCACCACGCCGTAGGACGTCACCAGCGGCGCGACGATGGCGGCTTTGCCAAGGGCGAAGGCCTTGGACAGCGCAAGGGCGCCGGAGACGGTGAGCAGGGCGGCGGCGACGCCCAGGAGCCAGACGCTCAGCGGGGCGTCGAGGGATTTGAACAGCAAGCTTGGGAGAATGACCAACAGCAGGGTCATGATCAGAAAGCCCAGGGCCTGACCGAAATACACCGCGCGTTTAACGCCCACGGCTCGGGCGTTGAGGCCCACGAGAAAATCCGTACCACCCCAGAGCAGGGCGGCCAGCAGGCCCATCATTACGTCCATGTAAGGTCCTTTTCGAAGGCTCAATTTCCTGTAGGAGCCCGGCTTGCCGGCGATGAGGCCCTCAGGACCGCCATCGCCGGCAAGCCGGCTCCTACAGTTAGCTCAGGTTTTCCAGCGTCTGCGTGTCCCAGCTGTGGGTCTTGATGGCCAGGTAGAGCATGCCCAGCGTCAGCGGCACTTTTTCGCCGCGGCCCTTGGCGCGGCGTTTGAGAAACACATCGAACGTCGGCGGATTGAAGTAACGATAAGTGTCGAAGTCGCCCAGGTCGAGCGCAAATTCCTGCTCCAGTGCTTCCATCAGTTGCTTGGCCTCACTGCCGTCGCAGCCGAGGTCGAAGTTGATTGAGGTTTGCAAGCGGATCGTCTTGTGTCTTGGCAGGCCGATTTCCTCGTGCAGCAGTTGCAGGAGTTGCTGCATGACGGGGTCTTCGGGGAAGTTGGGGGCGAGGTTCATGGTGGGGGCTCGCAGGAGTGGGTGATTGGCTTTTACTTTGCAATAGATATTCTGGGTGCTCAACAACCCGATGCCTGTCACAAAGACAATTATCGGCAGACTTTCAAGCTGTGCCCCTCTGATCCATGAGATGGCATAGAACAGAAGTACTGGGCCGGTTACCAAGAGGCAGAGTCCAGCCCATCTCCTGAGTACGGGCAACGTTATTATCCTGTCGATTATGGCGGCCAGTGCGAGGAGGAGGAGATAGATCCACTGGGTGTATTCGCTCATCGTCTTGGCCACCCCGGAGCTGTAGATCCATGGCCGATATGTTGAGTCCTTTCGATGTTCAAAGGTGTTTGCCAGGGTCTGTTGAAAGGGCGCTAGTTTCGGTCAGAGAAAGGTGGGTTTTGTAGAGTGGCGGGCAGGAGTTTCAAGTAGTTTCGGAAGGGGATGTCGAGGCGTATGGAGGTTTCTTACAGGGCTTTCCGGGATTTGCGGTTTGCAGTGACTTAACAGCAAAACAGGTGAGTGGTGTGGGTCGAGCTGGCGTGTGATCAGTTGCCGACAGGCCGAGTCACACACCGCTCAAAAATCGCCTCCAGCCCCCGGTAATCACACGCCACCGCATCGATATTCGCCGGTATCCACGCCGCGTGTTTCACCAGCCACCAATTCACCGAAAACCCCGCGTTGACGATGATCTGCTCGAACAAGATCCGTTGCGCCCGACCGTTGCCTTCGCGGAAGGGGTGGATGACGTTGAGGTCGCCATAGGCCTCGGCAATCTGCGTGATCAGCTCAGCCTGACTCACACCGACATACCAGTTGGACGCTTGCATACGCCGGATGATCTTTGCCGCTTCCGGCGGGATGCGTTCCGGGGTGCAGAACAGGGTATCGCCTTTCTGGATATTGACGCTGCGCAATTCGCCGGCCCAGTCGTAGAGGTCGCCGAACAGGGTGCGGTGGATATGTTGCAGGCGGTCGAGGTCGTAGGGCGGTGGGAAGAGGGGAAGGTTGCCTACGGCGATTTCGGATAACTCCCGCTCGGCCTGGTGCAAGCGGGTCTCGTCGTGCAAATCGAGGCGGTTGCGCAGGACGCTGCTACCGGGATAGCAGTACGGATCCTGGCCCACCCCGTATTTGTCGAGCATCAGCGTGGGGTGTTGCGGTACTTGGCGAGGACGGCTTCGCGGGTCGGCAGGGGTTTGTCGACGTCGGCGGGCTGGGTGTCGAACCCTTCGAGGCGCAGGCTGGCCAGGTAATTGGAACGGCGGATCTTGTGGTAGTGATCCTGTTTTTGCTCAAACGTCGGTTCGCTCATGGCAGCGTACTCCTGGGTAGCAAGGCTTGATTGTAGCGCAATGCTTCAGTAGGTAGGCGTGATAAAAACCACGTCACATTTTGTACAAAAATTCCGCCAGCGGCCGGATTTCAGCGTATGTTTCACCGCAAAATCTTGTAGGGCGATTCCGTCCACTACTTAAAGGGAGTTAAGCATGGGTTTGCTGCGTGTCGCCTCGGCGATGTCTTTGTGTGCGGTGGCGTTTTCTGTCCAGGCCGAGCAATTGCCGATTGAAGTGCTCAGTGCGGTGGTCAAGGACCAGAAAATCGCCGACGCCGAAGTGCTGCTGCAGCGCAACGGCGCGCAAAACGTGGTGGGCCGCACCAACGCCCAGGGCCAGGTCACGCTGACCAGCGAAGCTGCTGACGACGCCACCAGCCTGCTGATCATCAAGAAACCCGGCTACTCCAACCTGGTGGTGAAGTGCCCGTGCAAAGGCATGACCTACGCCATCAGCCCGGTCATGGAAAACCTCGACGGGCTGCGCGTGGTACTGACCTGGGGCAAAACCCCGGAAGACCTCGACTCCCACATGATCTTCCCCGGCAACAATATCTACTTCGAGAACAAGACCGGCACCGACGCCGAACTGGATGTGGACGACGTCGACAGTTACGGCCCGGAAACCATCACTCTGCAGAAAAAGCACTACGGCGAAAGCTACGTGTATGCCGTGCATGACTTCACCAACGGCGGCAATCCAAGCTCGCGCCAACTGTCCAACAGCGAAGCCAAGGTATTTGTGTACATGGGCCAATCCCTGGTACGCACCTACTACGTGCCGAAAAACCGCAGCGGTAACCTGTGGACCGTGTTCCGCATGACTGGCAGCGGCGACTTCCAGGACATCAACACCTTCAGCGGCGTGACCGTGAATGCCGCGAATGTGCTGAACGAAGTCAAACCGCTGCTGGATGACAGCGTGGCCGTGACCGCTGTTGCGGTCAGCTCTTCCGCACAAACCGATGCGAAACGTCTGAACGTCCAAGGTGAAGCGGCCTACCAGGCGGGTAACCTCGACCAGGCCATCGACCTGTTCCGTCAGGCGATCGAGTTGGACAATGGTTTCGGCAAGGCCTACGGCAACCTGGGCTTGGCGTATCAGAAGGCTGGCAACACGGCCGAGTCGATCTGGGCCAATCGCAAGGCCATTGCCCTGGCAACCGGTGCGAATGCTGCGACGGTGCGTGCTGGCGCCTATTACAACATTGCGCGGATCTATGAAGCGGCGGGGCAGTTTGCCGATGCGTTGCGTCACTACCAGTTGGCCAAGGAGCAAAAGGCCAATCCGGTGTACGACACGGCGATTGAGCGGGTGCAGAACCGCTGATCGATAGCCAACACGTTTACCGACAACGCGCCCCAGTGGCGCGTTGTTTGTTTGGGGGATGGCTAGAGTCGCGAGGCTGCGTCGAGGTCCATCAATCCCCGTCCATAGGCGCCACTGACCAACGCTGCGGCCGGTGATGTCCCGGTGGTGGGTCTGTAGCTGCCATCCTTGTCGGGGTAGGTGATTTGGCGTGTTACTGTCTGCGTTTTTGCGCGGGCTTGCTGGTTTTCTCTGTATCAGTTTGTAGCGTTTATCCCCGACCTTTTCTTGATCGCTGATCTATGTTTTTGATTCCTTCAGCGGTCAACGGAGTGACAGCCTATGCATGACACCCTCCAGCAGGTTTTTGGTTATCCACAGTTTCGTCTGGGCCAGGAAGAGACAGTCAGTGCGGTACTGGCCGGCCGTTCGGCAGCGGCTATTTTCCCAACGGGTTCGGGCAAGTCCCTGTGCTACCAGTTGTCGGCGGTGTTGCTGCCGCACCTCACGCTGGTGGTGTCGCCACTGTTGGCGCTGATGCAGGACCAGTTGGGTTTCCTGCAGCGCCACGGCATTTCGGCGGGCAGTATCGATTCGGCCCAGAGCCGCGAGGACGCCAATGAGGTGATGACCCGCGCGCGTTCGGGCGAGTTGAAGATCCTGATGATTTCCGTTGAGCGCCTGAAGAACGAGCGCTTTCGTAACTTCCTGCAAAGCGTGCGGATCTCGCTGTTGGTGGTGGACGAGGCGCACTGTATTTCCGAGTGGGGCCACAACTTCCGTCCGGACTATTTGAAGCTGCCGGACTACCAGCGTCAGTTCAATATCCCACAAGCGCTGCTGTTGACGGCTACAGCAACGCCCAAGGTGATTGCCGACATGCAGGCCAAGTTCGCTATTGCGCCGGACGATGTGGTCACCACGGGCTTCTACCGGCCCAATCTCAACCTGTTGGTGGAGCCGGTCAGCGGCGCGGACAAGCGTTGCCGGTTGGTGCAGTGGATGAGTGAGCGTGCCGATCAGCCGAGTATCGTCTACGTCACCCTGCAGAAAACCGCCGAACAGATTGCCGATCATTTGAACCGCAACGGCATCCAGGCCGAGGCGTATCACGCCGGTTTGCCTCACGATAAACGCGAGGGTATCCAGCAGCGTTTCATGGGCGGGCGCTCCAATTGCATCGTCGCGACCATCGCGTTTGGCATGGGCATCGACAAAAGTGATATCCGCAATGTGGTGCACTTCGACCTGCCCAAGTCCATCGAGAACTACAGCCAGGAAATCGGCCGCGCGGGGCGTGATGGGCAACCATCCGATTGCCTGGTGTTGGCCAACCGCGACAGCCTCAATGTGCTGGAAAACTTCGTGTACGGCGATACGCCGGAGCAGGAGGGCATTCGGCGGGTGCTCGAAGAATTGCAGGCCGCGCGAGGCGATGGGCAGTGGGAGTTTTTGCTCAGGTCCTTGTCGGACCACAGCAACATCCGCGAGCTGCCGCTGAAGACGCTACTGGTGCAGTTGGAGCTCAAGGGCGTGATTGCGCCGCGCTATGCGTTTTATGCAGAGTACCGTTTCAAGTATCTGATCGAACCTGAGGCTTTGCTCGCGCGCTTCTCTGGTGAGCGGCAGCAGTTCGTCGCGGCGATCATCCAGGTGTGCAAGCGGGCCAAGACCTGGGCGACGGTGGATTTTGACGCGCTTTATCAACAGCACAACGCCGAACGCAGCAGGGTGGTGAAGGCGCTGGATTACTTCCAGGAGCAAGGCCTGATCGAACTTGAGAGCAAGCAGATGACGGAGGTCTATAGCTTGCTTGATACCGCGTTTGACCCTGATGTATTGAGCAAAGAGTTATACACAGGCTTCAAGCAGCATGAGGTGGGCGAAGTCGCACGGATTCACGCCATGCTCGATCTGTTCGCCACCGAACACTGCCTGGGTCAACGCCTGGCGCAGTATTTCGGCGATGAGAACGCGCCCCAGCGCTGTGGGCACTGCTCGGTGTGCCACGGCAACGTGGCGCACCTTCCACCGCCGCCAGGTTTGCCGCCGCTTGTGGATAAAAACTTCATGGGGCTTTGCGGTGATTTTATCCACAGGCATCATGAACACACCGGCCACTTGCCGGGAGCGGAACGCCTGACGCGTTTCCTCGGCGGCATCAGTGTGCCGTTATTCACCAAGTTGAAGGCGCGGGGCATTCCGGGCTTTGCTGCGTTGGAGGATTATCCGTACGCCGAGGTACGCGAGTGGGCCCAGGCCCATTTGAATGACCTGTAACTCACTTTAACGAGATGACCCGATGCCTGACTCAGTGCCTCAACGCAGCGATTACCCGCACTTCCAACCGATCATCACGCGCTGGCACGACAACGATGTGTATGGCCATGTGAACAACGTGACCTACTACAGCTTTTTCGACACGGCGGTGAATACCTACCTGATCGAGCAAGGTGGGCTGGATATTCATGACGGTGAAGTGGTGGGGTTTGTGGTGAGTTCGGCGTGTGATTATTTTGCGTCGATCGCCTTTCCCGAGCGCATCGAAATCGGCCTGCGGGTGGGCAAGCTGGGCAACAGTTCAGTGCAGTACGAATTGGCGGTGTTCAAGGCAGGCGAAGAAGAAGCGTGTGCGGCGGGGCGCTTTGTGCATGTGTTTGTGGATCGGGGTTCGAACCAGCCGATGACGATTCCGGGGATGTTGCGCGAGGCGTTGCAGCGGTTGGTGGTGTAGGCGCGAACGCCTACACCCTCAGGCCTTAGCGGTGACGGTAGTGATGCTTGTTCTTGCGATGGCCATAGGCATGCCCGCGGCCAGGGTGATCATCGCGGTCATAACGACGGTTATCACGCCCACGGGAGCGACGATCATCGTCATCGCTCTTGTTGCCCATGTAGTTGCCCAGCGCGCCACCTGCACCGCCGCCGGCCGCTGAGCCGATCAGAGCACCGGTGCTGCCGCCGACACTGCGGCCCACTACGTTGCCGCCGGCCGCGCCCAAGGCGCCACCAATGGCCGCTTCGCCACGGCTGCGTTTGTCCGCACCCACCGCACTGCCGCCTGCGCCGCCCAGGGCTGCGCCGATGGTCGAGCCGGTGTTGCCGCCGATCGACTGGCCGACTACCGAACCTAAAACCCCGCCCAATGCGCCGCCTACACCGGCTTCGGTGGTGCCACCGGCCATGGCTGCGCCACTGACCAGGCCAAGGGACAACAAGAGAATCGAGGAGAACTTCATTAGGGGAAACCTCAAGGGGATGACGGCGCGATCCTGAGGCTGTATCGGGAGGGTGACAACAGAAATCCGACCAGTAACACGAGTTGTACACAATTCTCTAAGTTACTGTTTTTGCTGGGGAACTTAAGTCGTTTTTGTGAGTCTTTAACTACTTCGGACAGGCCGCTTTTATGCAAAAGCGGCCTTTTTTGTGCCCGAAGATTTATGCAGAGCGCGCCATGATCAGGCCATTATCACTCGCCGCTTCCAACCGAATTGCCACGAACTTCGACGTCGGCGTATGGCTGCCATCCCCGGTGCTTTCCAGCGGCACCAGCGGGTTCACTTCCGGATAATAGGCCGCAGCCTGCCCGGCCGGAATATCAAACGCCAGTAGGGTAAAGCCCTTCACCCGGCGCTCGCGGCCGTCTTCCCACAGCGACACGATGTCGGCCTTCTGCCCCGGCTTGAAGCCCAGGCGGATGATGTCGGCCTCGTTGACGAACAGCACGTCACGCTGGCCCTTGACCCCACGGTAGCGGTCATCCAGGCCATAGATGGTGGTGTTGTACTGATCGTGGGAGCGCATCGATTGCATGATCAGGTCTGGCACCTTGCCTGTCGCGTGGGTGCGCTCGTGGATCAGGTCCTTGGGCAGGATGTTCGGACGGAAGTTGGCGCGCCCCGACGGGGTGTTCCAGCGGCGTGCGCCGGCGGAGTTGCCCAGATAGAAACCACCCGGATTCTTGATCTTCTCATTGAAGTCCTTGAAACCCGGGATGGTATCGGCAATCAGGTCGCGGATGCGGCCGTAATCGGCCACCAGCCAGTTCCAATCCACAGGCTTACTGCCCAGGGTAGCGGCAGCGATACCGGCCAGAATCGCAGGCTCTGACTTCATCAGCTTCGACAGCGGCTGCAACTGGCCGTTGGAGCCGTGGACCATGCTGAACGAGTCTTCCACCGTCACCGCTTGCGGGCCGTCGGCCTGGATGTCGATGTCGGTACGGCCCAGGCACGGCAGGATCAGCGCGTCTTTGCCGTGCATCAGGTGGCTGCGGTTGAGCTTGGTGCTGATCTGCACGGTCAGGTCGCAATTGCGCAGGGCTTCGAAGGTGCGCGGGCTGTCCGGCGTGGCTTGGGCGAAGTTGCCACCCAGGCCGATAAACACTTTGGAACGACCTTCGAGCATGGCGTGAATCGCTTCGACCACGTTGTGGCCGTTGACGCGCGGCACTTGGAACTGGAAGCGACGTTCCAGGGAGTCGAGGAACGCCACGGGCGGACGTTCGTTGATGCCCATGGTGCGGTCGCCCTGCACGTTGCTGTGGCCACGCACTGGGCACAAGCCGGCGCCTGGGCGTCCGATGTTGCCGCGCAGCAGCATCAGGTTGGCGATTTCCTGGATGGTCGGCACCGAATGGCGATGCTGGGTGATGCCCATCGCCCAGCACATGATCACGTTCTTGCCTTTGGCGTACATGCGCGCCGCTTGCTCGATCTCGACCAGGGTCAGGCCGGACTGCTCGACGATTTCATCCCAGGAGGTGTCGTCGATCTTGCCCAGGTACTCCAGCACGTTGGCCGTGTGTTCGTTGAGGAAGTCGTGGTCGAACACGGCTTCTTTGCCTTCGGCCTGGGCCTGGCGCTCCCACAGCAGCAGGAACTTGGCCATGCCGCGCAGGATGGCCATGTCGCCACCCAATGCAGGTCGGAAGTAGGCAGTGTTGGTCGGTTTGTCACCGTTGGTGAGCATTTCCAGTGGATGTTGCGGATGCTGGAAGCGTTCCAGGCCGCGCTCTTTCAGCGGGTTGATGCACACCACTTGGGCGCCGCGTTTGACCGCCTCGCGCAGCGGTTCGAGCATGCGCGGGTGGTTGGTGCCGGGGTTCTGGCCCCAGACGAAGATCGCATCGGCATGCTCAAAGTCATCAAAGGTCACGGTGCCTTTGCCGACGCCCACGCTTTGCGCCAGGGCAACGCCGCTGGCTTCGTGACACATGTTCGAACAGTCGGGAAAGTTGTTGGTGCCGTAGGCACGCACGAACAGCTGATACAGGTACGCTGCTTCGTTGCTGGCGCGGCCCGAGGTGTAGAACTCGGCCATGTCCGGGCTCGGCAGGGCGTTGAGATGCTTGCCGACCAGGTCGAAGGCCGCTTCCCAACTGATGGGCTGGTAGCGGTCGGTTTCGGCGTCATAGCGCATCGGCTCGGTCAGGCGGCCCTGGTATTCCAGCCAGTAGTCACTTTGCTCCAGCAGGGCAGTCACGCTGTGTTTGGCGAAGAACGCCGCGTCGACGCGGCGCTTGGTGGCTTCCCAGTTCACCGCCTTGGCGCCGTTTTCGCAGAACTTGACCATGCCGCTTTCCGGCGAATCACCCCAGGCGCAGCCAGGGCAATCGAAGCCGCCGTTCTGATTGGTCTTGAGCATCATGCGCAGGTTTTTCAGCGCGTTGTCGCTGGTCAGCCAGGCCTGCGCCACGCTGATCAGTGCGCCCCAGCCGCCGGCCGGGCCCTTGTAGGGCTTGTAGCGCGGGGTTGGGGTTTGGTCGGCTTGGTGGTGCTGGCTCATGGCTGATTCTCCATCGCAGGACTGTAGACCCGCGGCGCACTTTTCTGCGGCAGGTGGATGAGATTGAGGTTATGCCGGCGGGCCCATTGCAGGGCCAGGCCGGTGGGTGACGACAGGCTGACCAGGGTCTGGATGCCCGCGCGCAGGACTTTCTGGATCAACTCCAGGCTGCAACGGCTGGTGACAATCGCCAGGCCGCCTTCGGTCGGAATCTTTTGGCGGATCAAGGCGCCGATCAATTTATCCAGGGCGTTGTGCCGGCCGATGTCTTCCCGGCCGAGCAACAACTCGCCCTGGCCGTTCATGAACACCGCTGCATGCACGGCGCCGCTGTATTGGCCCAGGGGTTGAAAGGCGCTGATGCGTTGGCGCAGGCCATCCAGCCATTCGGCGGGCGGCAAGGGTGCGCCGGGCAATACCTGGAGGTCTGGCAGGGCCTGTTCAACGGCTTCCACGCCACACAAGCCACAGCCGCTGGTGCCGGCCAACTGGCGGCGCTGCTGCTTGAGGTTCCAGAAGGCGCGGCTGGAGATTTGCACCTGAGCGTATTGGGTCGAGCCCGAACCGCTGAGTTTCAAGTCATAAATATCGCTAATGTCGGCGATAATGCCGCTACCGATACTGAAACCGACTATAAAGTCTTCCAGGTCCGTCGGCGTTACGAGCATCACCGCTTGGCTGATGTCGTTGTAGGCAATCGCCAACGCCACTTCTTCTGCCAAGGCGGTGGTGGCGGATTCCGTGTGTTCGAGATTGCAATACTGGTAGCTCTGGCTGGCGGCGGGCGCTGGCGTTTCGAGAGCGGGCGCCGCGCAGACTGGGCGCTTGGCGTTCATGGGGCAGTACCACCGGCGGATTGATCAGTGCTTAGACTAGGCGCGACAAAGCGTCGCGTCTAATTGCCAGTACTGATCTACCGATAGATGACGTCGATCAAGGTTCGTTTTGCGATTTCTGATACAGCGCGAAACACGCCTCGGCCAGTGCGGAGCGCGGGGCGCTGCGCCGCATGATCAGCCCTAGGCGCGCTAGGGTGTGGGCGTCTTCGATCGGCTGCAGCCGCAGGTGCTCGGTGAGTGCGTCCAGGCCGCCATCTAGCGGCATGACCGCGCAACACAATCCACCGTGCACGGCTTGTAACAATTGATGGACGGCGTCGGTCTGCAGCAGCGGTTGCGGGTTGAGCCCACGGCTGTGGAAGTTGTGGTCGATGGACTGGCGAAAGTGCATGCCGCTGGTGAGCATGCCCAGCGGCAACTCGATCAGCGCCTCCCAGCTCAACGGCGTATCACCGAAGCTGAAGAAGCGCTGGTCGTAGAGCAGGCCCATACGGGTTTCGCCCAAGGCCAGCGAGTCGAAGCGCTCGTTATCCAGACGCTCCAGGTAAGACACGCCCAAGTCCAGCCGGTTACTCGCCAGCTGTTCAAGAATCTGCTCCGAGCTGAGGGCCGACAGCTCGAAGCGCAGGCTTGGGTGTTCTTTATGCAGTTGCTGCATCAATGCCAAAGGATCAAAGCTCGACAGCGGCACCACGCCCAGGCGCAACGTACCCACCAGGTTGCCGCGACAGGCTGCCGCCTCGGCCTGCAAGCCGTCATAGGCGGCCAGCACGGTGCGTGCCCATGCCAACACGCGCTCGCCCGGTGCGGTAAAGCTTTCAAAGCGCTGGCCGCGATTGACCAACGGCAGGTCAAGCTCTTCTTCAAGGTTACGCAAGCGCATCGACAGGGTCGGTTGGGTGATGTGGCAACGCGCCGCCGCCTGGCCGAAGTGACGGGTTTCGTCGAGCGCGATGAGGAATTTCAGCTGTTTGATGTCCATCTTCGCTCCAGGGCTTATTCCAATGGCGGGGGGATTCTAGCGCGTTTGGGTCTTTGGTCGGGCTGGAACCCAAATCTGTAGGACTGGTCTAGTCTTGGGCATCTGGAAATCAAAACCCAAGGAGAGCGCACTATGAGTATTTTCAGCTTTGTAAAGGAAGCGGGCGAGAAGTTGATTGACCTGCTGACTCCGGGTAACGCCAACGCGAGTGAGGACCTGAAAAAACATATTGAGAAAGTCGGCCTGGGCAATCCAGACGTTCACGCCACCGTCGAGGGCGACAAGGTCACGCTTACCGGGACAGTTGCCACTCAGGAAGAGAAAGAAAAAGTCCTTCTTGCGGCAGGTAATATCGCCGGTGTGGCCAGTGTTGATGACCAGATCACCGTATCCGGCCCGGCCGTGGCTGCCGCCCGTTTCGTCGTGGTGAAAAAGGGCGACACCCTGAGCGCGATCTCCCTGGCGGTGTATGGCAATGCCAACCAGTACAACAAAATCTTCGAGGCCAACAAGCCGCTGTTGTCGCACCCGGACAAAATTTACCCAGGGCAGACACTGCGTATTCCTGAGTAAAACGCAGAGCAAAATGTGGGAGCGGGCTTGCCCGCGAAAGCGGAGTGTCAGTCACTGGATGTGTTGCTGATACACCGCATTCGCGAGCAAGCCCGCTCCCACATTGGTTTAGAGCCCGGCAATGAGGTCGCGATAGTCATCCACCGCTGCGAACTCCGCCGTGTCCTTTGGCCCCTTCTGGCTGTCCGGTTCCTTCACCGCCAGCAAATGCCCCACGCCAAAGTCCCGGGCGCTACGAAGGATCGGCAGTGTGTCGTCAATAAACAGGCTGCGGGCCGGGTCGAAGTGGATGTCGGCTTGCAGGGCATCCCAGAACTGCGGGTTTTCCTTGGCGAAACCGTAATCATGGGAGCTGATCAATCGTTCGAAATACGGCGCCAGTTCAATGCGTTCCAACTTCAATGACAACGAATCACGATGAGCGTTGGTAATCAGGATCACACGTTTGCCGGCCTGTTTGATTGCCGCGAGGAAGGTGTCCGCATCCGGGCGCAGGGCGATCAGGTGGGCGGTTTCCAGCTTGAGTTCGCGTACCGGGATCTTCAGTTCCGCACTCCAGAAATCCAGGCAGTACCATTGCAACTGTCCGGCGTTACGCTCGAACAGGGGCTGCAACTCCATCTCCGCCATGGCCCGGCTCACCCCGTGCAGTTCGGCGTAGCGTTGAGGCAGGTGCTCCATCCAGAAGTGGTTGTCGAAATGCAGGTCGAGCAAGGTGCCGTCCATGTCCAGCAGGACAGTGTCGATGGCGTGCCAGGGCAAAGAGGGCATGGGGCGTTCTCATGTAAGTAAAGATATCCGACACAGACAATCGGAAAAGCCACGGTATAGTAACCCGATCACGCCAAGGAGCCGCTCATGCGCCAGAAACCCACCGTCCTCGCCCGCGAAATAGTCGCCAGTAGCCGTTTGTTCCGCGTGGAGGAAGTGCAACTGCGCTTTTCCAATGGCGTTGAACGGACCTACGAGCGTCTGGTGGGCCGCGGTGCCGGTTACGGCGCGGTGATGATCGTGGCGATGATCGACGCGGACCATGCGTTGCTGGTGGAAGAATACTGCGGTGGCACCGACGAATATGAATTGTCCTTGCCCAAGGGCTTGATCGAACCCGGCGAAGACGTACTGGCCGCCGCCAACCGCGAGCTCAAGGAAGAGGCTGGCTATGGCGCGCGGCAGTTGGAACACATCACCGAACTGTCGCTGTCGCCTGGCTACATGAGCCAGAAAATCCAGGTGGTATTGGCCACCGATCTCTATGAAGAACGCCTGGAAGGCGATGAACCTGAGCCGATGCGTGTGGACCGGGTCAACCTGCGTGAGCTGTCGATGCTCGCGCAAAACGAGCAATTCAGCGAAGGCCGCGCCCTGGCCGCGCTGTACCTGGTACGAGACCTGTTGACCCAGCGTGGAGCGTTTACCGCATGAGCGAACTGTTTTTAGGCCATCCGTTTATTGCCCCTGTGATCGAACTGGCTCGTCAGGCCGGTGAAGTGATTTTGCCGTACTGGCGCGCCGACGTGGCCGTGACCTCCAAAGCCGACGATTCGCCCGTGACGGCAGCGGATCTGGCCGCTCATCACCTGATCCTGGCGGGTCTGACCGCGCTGGACCCAAGCATTCCGGTGCTGTCCGAGGAAGACGCCGACATCGACCAGAGCGTGCGCGCTGGCTGGCAGCGCTGGTGGTTGGTGGACCCATTGGACGGCACCAAGGAATTTATCGCCGGCAGCGAAGAATTCACCGTGAACATCGCCCTGATCGAACAGGGCCGCGTGGTGTTCGGCGTAGTGTCGATGCCCACCAGCGGTCGTTGCTATTTCGGTGGCGCCGGCCTGGGCGCCTGGCGTTCGGATGTGAATGAGGCACCCAAGCAGATCCAGGTGCGCCAGGCACCGGCAGCGGGCGAGTCGTTTACGGTAGTGGCCAGCCGTCGGCATTCCAGCCCCGAGCAGGAGCGTCTGTTGGACGGTTTGAGCGAAGGCCTGGGCGCATTGAAGCTGGCGAATATCGGCAGCTCGTTGAAGTTCTGCCTCCTGGCCGAAGGCAGTGCGGATTGCTACCCGCGACTGGCGCCGACGTCACAGTGGGATACCGCCGCCGCCCAGGGCGTGCTGGAAGGGGCGGGGGGCGAGGTGTTGGAGTTGAGCGGTGAACCGTTCAGCTATCCGGCGCGGGCGTCGTTATTGAACCCGTTCTTCCTGGCGTTGCCGGCCAAGGCTGCATGGCGTGAGCGGTTGCTGACCCTGGCCCAGTCCTGACTTCTTCTGTAGGAGCGAGCTTGCTCGCGAAAAACCTGAGAGCGCCGCGATCAACCAGGATCGCTGCATTATCGTTGACGATTTTCGCGAGCAAGCTCGCTCCTAGAGGGCGGTCCCGCGGCTTTTAGCGGTGCAGGACGTATTGGCCGGTGAAAGCGACTGCGTGCTCCTCACTCCCCTCATTCACAATCCATGTTTCCAGCGTCAGCCGCGCGCGGCCATAGCGCTTATAAGTCGCCACAAACCGCTTCCACACCCTCTCCTCCGGCGTCGCGCAAATTGCGGTCGCATCCCGCGTGACCGGTAGCGGATAACTGATCTGCCCTTCCTGAATCACGATATGCCCGTCTTCAATCCCGTCTTCACGCAATTGCAAGTGCAGCCAGCCCCATCCCGCCAGCACTGCGCCGCAGTACAGGCTGCCGCCGAACATGGTGCTCTTGTGGTTGATGTTGGCCTGCAAGGGCAGATGCAGTTCCAGCCGCCCCTGTTGCCAGTCGAGCACCTTGAGGCCCATTTCCCGGGTGAGGGGGATGTCGTGGTGCAGGATGGATTCCAGGTAACGGCTGTCGCGGCTCATGGGGGCCTCTTGGCGGGTGGGTGCTGTCATTCATCGTCGCTGCTTTGGTTGGCGAAGTTCAGGCCATGCTTGCGCAGCTTGTCGTGCAGGGTCTTGCGCGGAACACCCAGGGCTTCGGCGAGGCTGCGCATGGAGCTGTGGGGACGGGTCAGTTCGGCGGCGATCAGGCTTTTTTCGAACTGCTCGACCTGTTCACTCAGACCGCCGGGCGTAGAGGTCAGGACACCGGCCGATGGATTGTCCGGCGTGTTATCCAGCGCCAGCTCCAGGCCCAGCGCGAAACGTTCTGCAGCATTCTGTAGCTCACGCACATTGCCCGGCCAGCTATGGCGCAACAGCAGTGCGCGCTGGCCCGGTTGCAGTTCGTGCAGCGGCAAACCGTGACGGCTGCTGGCTTCATCGGCGAAGTGCTGGAACAGCATCAACGCATCTTCCCCACGCTCGCGCAGCGGCGGAATACGCAGCGGCGCGACGTTGAGGCGGTAATACAGGTCGGCACGGAAACGGCCCTGATCGGCGGACTGGCGCAGGTCTTCCTTGGTGGCGGCGATGATGCGGATATCCAGCGGGATCAGCTGATTGCCGCCCAGGCGTTCCACCACCCGCTCCTGCAACAGGCGCAACAGCTTGACCTGCACATCCAGGCTCATGCTTTCGATTTCATCCAGGAACAAGGTGCCGCCGTTGGCGAATTCGAACTTGCCGATACGGCGTTTCTGCGCGCCGGTGAAGGCGCCTGGCTCGTGGCCGAACAGTTCGCTCTCCACTACCGACTCGGCCAATGCCCCGGCGTTGATCGCTACAAACGGGCCACTGCGACGGCTCGACAAATCATGCAGCGCGCGCGCCACCACCTCTTTGCCGGCACCGGTTTCGCCGAGGATCAGCACATCGGCCTTGGTCGCGGCCAGTGCGCCGATCTGCTCGCGCAGGCGCAGCATTTGCGGCGAGTGGCCGACCAGGCGCGTGCTCAGTTGCTGACGGTCGCTGAGGGCCAGGCGCAGGCTGCGGTTGTCCAGCACCAGGCGGCGCAGGGCCAGGGCGCGGCGCACACTGTCGAGCAGGGCGTCACTGGCGAACGGTTTTTCCAGGAAGTCATAGGCCCCGGCGCGCATGGCCTGCACCGCCAGTGGTACGTCGCCGTGGCCGGTGATCAGCAGCACAGGCAGCTCCGGGTCCTGGCCGTGCAGTTCGGCGAGGAGCTCCAGGCCGTCCATACCGGGCATGCGGATGTCGCTGACCACCACGCCCGGCCAGTCCCGCGACAGGCGCGCAGTGAGGCCAGTGGCTTCACCCAGGGTCAGGACTTTCAGCCCGGCCAGGTCCAGGGTCTGGCACAGGGCCTGACGCAGGTGTGGATCGTCGTCGATCAACACCACCTGAATCTGGTTATCGATACTCATACACTGCGGTCCTCGGACGGTTGCAGACTGACGCCCGGCGCACCGGCACGCAATTTCAAGGTTAACAGCGCGCCGCCTTCCTTGTGGTTGGCGAACAGCAGTTCGCCGCCAAAGGCACGCATCAGGGTGTCACAGATCGCCAGCCCCAACCCCAGGCCCTGAGTGCGGGTCTTGGTGGTGTAGAACGGCTCGCTGGCGCGGCCGAGGGCTTCCATGCAAAAACCCGGGCCGTTGTCGCGAATGTACAGGTTGACGCCCTGTTCGGTGGTTTCGGCACTCAGCCAGAGTTTACGCGGCGGGCCTTTTTCAGTGAGGGCGTCGAGGGCGTTGGCCAGCAGGTTGCCCAGCACTTGGCGCAGGCGGGTTTCACCGGCCTGTACCCACAAGGTCGCTTCGGGCAAATCGCGAATCAGCTCCACCTCCATCGACCGCCGCCGCTTGGCGAGCAACGCCAGTGCATCGTCCAGCGCCGGTTGCAGGGCCACGCTCTCGGGCGCATGGCGGTCGCGGCGGGCAAAGGCGCGCAGGTGGGCGATGATCGAGGCCATGCGACCGGTCAGTTCGCTGATCAGCTTGAGGTTGCCCCGAGCATCTGCGGTGCGTTCATGGTCGAGCAGGATTTCAGCATTCTCTGCATAGCTGCGAATGGCTGCGAGGGGCTGATTGAGTTCGTGGCTGATGCTTGCGGACATGGTGCCCAGTGCCGACAACTTGCCTGCCTGCACCAGGTCATCCTGGGCGCGTACCAACTCCTGCTGGGCGTGTTCACGTTCCAGCACTTCCTGCTTCAGGCGCCGGTTGAGGCCTTCCAGATCACTGGTCCGCTCGACCACACGCGCTTCCAGCTCGCGACGGGCCTTGGCTTCGAACGCAATGCGTTCCAGGTAATGGCGGCGACGTTGCATCATCAGGCCGAGCAGCAACATCAACACCAACAGCGTGGCGCCGCCGACTGCAACCACCGTGCGCACGGGGCGGTTGATCAGTGAGCGCGGCGCGAGGATCTCCACGTTCCAACCGGTCTCGGCGATGGCCGTGGATTGGCGCAGCCAGGCGGTGTTGCTCAGGCTCAGCGGCTGCGGGTCGCGAGTCGGGTAGGGCTGGATGGCGATGATGGCCTGGCGCTCTTCAGCGGTCAGTGGCCGGGTGGCGCGGAATCGCCATTGCGGGCGCGAGGTCAGGATCACCACGCCATTGTGGTCGGTGACCAGCAGTTGTTCCGGCGTGTTACCCCAAAGGCTTTCGGTGTGGTCCAGGTCGACCTTGACCACCAGTACGCCGATGATCGTATCGCCATCGCGCACGGCGGCGGCGAAGAAGTAACCGCGCTTGGCCGAGGTGGTGCCCAACCCGAAAAACCGCCCCAGGCGCCCGTCCATGGCTTCGCTGAAATAAGGCCGAAACGAGAAGTTGCGCCCGACGAAGCTGTCTTGCTTGTCCCAGTTGGACGCGGCCAGGGTCTTGCCGGTGGTGTCCATCAGGTACATCACCTCCACCCCGGCCTGGGCGGCGACGTCCTTGAGCAGCAGGTTGGCGTTGACCAGGTTGGTGCTCACCCCAGGCGCATCCAGCGCGGTGCGCAAGGCCGGCAAGTCGCCGAGGATCTGCGGCAGCACTTCATAACGGTGCAGGGTCCCGAGCAGGTTGGCCACGTACAGGTCGAGGGTCTGGCGGTTCTGGCCGGCCAGTTCGCTGCGGTAATAACGCTCGGCCAGGTGCTCCAGCGGCCACAGCAGCGGTGCCAGGCACAACGCCAACAAGGCGAGGCTGCGCCAGCGGGGTCTACGCGGGAGGGGTGGAGTCATGGGAGTCGTGCGCCTGTGGGTACAGGCGCATTATGCCTAGTGCTGCTATGCAAGACACTCGCGCAATGCATCTTGCCAGTGTGGCTGGCTGACGTGCCATTGCTGTAGCAGTCTGCTGCAGTCCAGGCGCGAGTTCAGCGGACGCTGGGCGGGTGTCGGATAAGCGCTGGAAGGGATGGGCTCCAGTTCGGCGCAGGCTTTGCCCTGTTCGCGCAGGTGCTCGCCAATGGCCTGGGCAAAACCGAACCATGAGGTCTCCCCTCCGGCGGTCAGGTGATAAATGCCCCATTCTCCCTGTTCGCCTGCTTGCCAGCGCTCGATCAACGTACGCGTGCTGTTGGCAATGCTGCCGGCCCAGGTTGGCGCGCCGATCTGGTCGGCGACGATGCGCATCTGCGGTTTCTCTTGCAGCAGGCGCTGCATGGTCAGCAGGAAGTTCTTGCCGTGGTTGGAGTAGACCCAACTGGTGCGCAGAATGAGATGTTTGCCACCGACGGCCGTAATCGCCTGCTCGCCCGCCAATTTGCTTTGGCCGTAGACGCCCAGCGGGTTGGGCGTGTCGGTTTCGGTATAAGGCGCAGGTTTGCTGCCGTCGAACACGTAGTCGGTGGAATAGTGGATCAGCGGGATGCCCAGCGCCTTGGCTTCCTCAGCGAGAATGCGCGGGGCGATGGCGTTGATGGCAAACGCAGCGTCCGGTTCGCTTTCGGCCAGATCGACGGCAGTGTGGGCTGCTGCGTTGATGATCAAGCCTGGGCGATGGGCTCGCACTTGCTGGCGGATCTGGTCTGCGTCAGCCAGGTCAAGCTGGTCGCGTCCCAGGACGATAAGCTCGCCCAGGCCTTGGAGACGCAGTTGCAGTTCGCGGGAGACTTGGCCATGTTGGCCGGTGATCAAGATCTTCATGGGAACAGGTCGGCTTCCAGCAAGGGTTTACCCGCCTGGTCCTTGGCGGACAACTGTGGCGCCTCGCCCAGCTCCCAGTCGATGGCCAGTGTCGGGTCATTCCACAGGATGCAGCGTTCGGCACTGGGCTGGTAGTAGTCCGTGGTTTTGTACAGGAATTCGGCGTGTTCACTCAGTACCACGAATCCATGGGCGAAACCTTCCGGCACCCAGAGTTGGCGGTGGTTCTGGGCCGATAAGCGTACACCTACCCACTGGCCGAAATTCGGCGAGCTTCGGCGGATATCGACGGCTACGTCCAACACTTCACCGGCGGTGACACGCACCAGTTTGCCCTGGGTGTGTTCGAGTTGGTAATGCAGGCCGCGCAGCACGCCTTTTTGCGAGCGCGAGTGATTGTCCTGCACAAAGTGACGCTTGAGACCCGTCGCCTCTTCGAAAGCCCGGGCGTTGAAGCTTTCGTAGAAGAAGCCACGCTCATCACCGAACACTTTGGGTTCAATGATCAGCACGCCGGGCAGTGATGTTTCAATGACGTTCACTGGTTTTCTCCGGCCAGCGAGTACAGGTATTGACCATAACCGGTCTTGCCGAAGTACTTGGCACGTTCCAGCAGGTGGTCGCGGTCGATCCAGCCGTTTTCATAGGCGATTTCTTCGAGGCAGGCGACTTTCAGGCCTTGGCGGTGCTCGATGGTCTGCACGTACTGCGAGGCTTCCAGCAAGCTGTCATGGGTGCCTGTGTCGAGCCAGGCAAACCCACGGCCAAAACGCTCTACATGCAGGTCACCGCGCTTGAGGTAGGCGTTGTTGACGTCGGTAATCTCAAGTTCCCCACGAGGCGAAGGCTTGACCGCCTTGGCGATCTTGATCACGTCGTTGTCGTAGAAATACAGGCCGGTCACCGCGTAGCTGGATTTTGGCTTCGCCGGTTTTTCTTCGATGGAGAGGGCACGGCCCGCGCTGTCGAAATCGATCACGCCAAAGCGCTCAGGGTCCTTGACCCAGTAACCGAAAACGGTAGCGCCAGAAGGCCGTTTGGCCGCCCCAAGCAGTTGTTCACCGAAATGCTGACCATGGAAGATATTGTCGCCCAGGATCAGGCACACAGGGTCATTGCCAATGAATTCCTCGCCGATGATGAACGCCTGGGCCAGGCCATCCGGGGTGGGCTGCTCGGCGTAGCTGAAACGCACGCCAAACTGGCTGCCATCGCCCAGCAGGTTGCGGTATTGCGGCAGGTCCACGGGTGTGGAAATCACCAGGATTTCCTTGATACCCGCTAGCATCAACACCGAGATCGGGTAGTAGATCATCGGCTTGTCATACACCGGCAACAGTTGTTTGGACACACCCAGGGTAATGGGGTGCAAACGGGTGCCGGAACCGCCGGCCAATACGATTCCCTTCATCATGCGATCAAATCCTTAAAGTCGGTGTTGCCTAAACGTTCGCCCTGATAGCTGCCATCCTGGACCCTACGGCACCATTCCAGGTTATCGAGGTACCACTGCACGGTTTTGCGCAAACCGGTTTCGAAGGTTTCTTCAGGAACCCAGCCTAGCTCACGTTCAATCTTGCTGGCGTCGATCGCATAACGCTGATCGTGGCCGGGTCGGTCTTTGACGAACGTGATCAGGTCGGCGAATTTTTCGACGCCGCTGGGGCGTTGGGGTGCCAACTCTTCCAGCAATTGGCAGATGCCACGCACGACATCGATGTTTTTTTGCTCATTGTGGCCGCCGATATTATAGGTTTCGCCGACGACACCCTCGGTTACCACTTTCAGCAGCGCGCGGGCATGGTCCTCGACGAACAGCCAGTCACGTACTTGTAAGCCATCACCGTAGACCGGCAATGGCTTGCCCGCGAGTGCGTTGAGGATCACCAGGGGGATCAGCTTCTCGGGAAAATGGAACGGCCCATAATTGTTCGAACAGTTCGTAAGCAGCACCGGCAAGCCATAGGTGCGTTGCCATGCGCGTACCAGGTGGTCGGATGCGGCCTTGCTCGCAGAGTACGGCGAGCTGGGCGCATAGGGCGTGGTTTCGGTGAACAGGTCATCCACACCGTGCAGGTCACCGTACACTTCGTCAGTGGAAATGTGATGAAAACGGAAGCTGCCTTTGGCGGGCTCGGCCAATTTCTGCCAGTAGGCGCGAGCGGCTTCCAGCAGGCTGTAGGTGCCGACGATATTGGTTTGAATGAAGTCCGAGGGGCCATCAATCGAGCGGTCCACATGGGACTCTGCCGCCAGGTGCATGATCGCCTGGGGCTCGAAGCGCTCCAGTACAGCGCTGACAGTGGCCTGATCGATGATATCGGCCTGGACAAACTCATAACGGCTGTTGGACGCGATGCTGGTCAGCGACTCCAGATTGCCCGCATAGGTGAGTTTGTCCAGGTTGAGGACTTCGTGCTCAGTGTGTTGAATCAGGTGTCGGATCAGGGCAGAGCCAATAAAACCGGCACCACCGGTGATGAGAATGCGCATGTCGGAGGGCCTTTTCCTTATACGGACATTAAGCGAATGGAGCATAGCTTGAGTTGTGTGGCGAGGTGGTGCAAGCGCGGTATGCGTAGGGGTTGCGTTATCCACCAGAACAATGGCGATATAGACGCCTAAAAAAATCGAGGTCGTCACAATGCCGCTCGCCACTCTGGTCCATCGCGCCAGCCTACCCTGCCCGCAAGTGGGCTCCGATCAGGCGGCTCACCTGCTCAAGCAACATTACGACCTCACTGGCACCTTGCAATCATTGGGCAGCCAGCAAGACCTCAACTACAAAGTCGACAGCCCCCGCGGCCGGTTTGTTCTGAAAATCTGCCGGGGCGACTACGACGCTGTTGAGTTGCACGCCCAGCACGCGGCGCTCAACAGCCTGCAGGCTGTGCGCGTACCCAAGGTCATCAAGTCTTTGACGGGGGAAGAGTTGTTGACCCTGACCCTCGACGGCCAAGCCCTGCACGTGCGGGTACTGGATTACATCGATGGCCAGCCGTTGACCCATCAGCCTCACTTGGGGCGTGGGGTGATCGCAGGGTTTGGTGACCTGTGTGGGCGGATGAGCCAGGCGCTGGCGCGGTTTGAGCATCCGGGCCTTGCGCGCACGCTGCAGTGGGACCCGCGCCATGCCCAGGCATTGATCAAGCATCTACTGGCGACGCTGGTAAACCTCCCGCATCGCGCGGCACTGGAGCAAGTGGCTGAGCAGGTCGAGGAGCGTATCCGCCCCCTGGCCGATCACCTGCCGTGGCAGGCGGTGCATATGGACATCACCGACGACAACGTGGTGTGGCAGCGCGATGCGCAACGGCACTGGCAGGTTCAGGGCGTGATCGACTTCGGCGACCTGGTGCATACCTGGCGCATTGCCGACCTGTCGGTGACCTGCGCCGCGCTGCTGCACCATGCCGAGGGCGATCCCTTTGCGATCTTGCCGGCGATTCAAGCGTGTCACGCGGTGACGCCGTTGCAGCACGAAGAATTGCGGGCGCTGTGGCCGTTGATCGTCGCCCGTGCGGCGGTGCTGGTGTTGAGCAGCGAGCAGCAGCAACGCCTGGATCCGGATAACAGTTACCTGCTGAAAAACGCTGAACATGAGTGGGAAATCTTCCATGTAGCGACGTCAGTGCCGTTTGAATTAATGGAGGCGGCCATTCTGGGGTGCGTCGGGCAGGCGCCCGCACCCATCGCCAGCCAGGGCTTTGCGCCGTTGCTGCCAGGGTTGGTTGGGCGTGAGTTTGCGTTGATCGACCTGGGCGTGCTCAGCCCACATTTCGAGGCCGGTAACTGGGAACAACCCGGCGTTGATCAACGCTTGTTGCAGGAGGCGGCGGCGGTGCATGGCCTGGCGGCGAGTCGTTATGGGCAATACCGTTTGTCGCGTACCCAGCCCGACAGCGCGAATGAGCCAGAGACGTTCCCGTTGCATGTCGAACTGCACGTGCCGTCGGGTACATCGGTTGAAGCGCCGTTTGCGGGTGTTGTGCGACGGGGCGCCAACGGTGAGCTTCAGGTGCACAGCAGCGAGGCAAGCGTTTGGCTATGGGGCCTTAAAGTACAGTTGCAGCCAGGTGCCGCAGTGCTCAAGGGCCAGGTGATCGGTGAGGTCGAAGGCCCGCTCACCGTGCAGCTATGCCGTGCTGACATACCCGCACCGTTGTTTTGCACGCCGTCACGGGCACAGGCATGGCAGTCGCTGTGTCCGTCGCCGGCCGCGCTGTTGGGCCTGGCCTGCGACGCCGAACCCGAGTTGGACCCCGAGGCCCTGCTGGCCCGCCGCGACGCCAGTTTCGCCCGTTCGCAAAAGCACTATTACGTTGACCCGCCGCGTATCGAGCGTGGCTGGCGCAACCACTTGATAGACATGCAGGGCCGTTCCTACCTGGACATGCTCAATAACGTCGCTGTGCTGGGCCATGGCCATCCGCGCATGGCGGCGGTGGCCGCGCGGCAGTGGTCGCTGCTCAATACCAACTCGCGCTTCCACTACGCGGCGATTGCCGAATTTTCCGAACGTTTGCTGTCGCTGGCGCCAGAAGGCATGGACCGGGTATTCCTGGTCAACAGCGGCACCGAGGCCAATGACTTGGCGATCCGCCTGGCCTGGGCCTTCAGCGGCGGGCGCGACATGCTCAGCGTGCTGGAGGCCTATCACGGCTGGTCGGTGGCGGCGGATGCGGTGTCCACGTCGATTGCCGACAACCCTCAGGCATTAAGCAGTCGCCCGGACTGGGTACACCCGGTGACCGCGCCCAATACCTATCGCGGCGAGTTCCGTGGGCAGGACAGTGCGCCGGACTACGTACGAAGCGTGGAACACAACCTGGCGAAAATCGCCGCGAGCCAACGCCAACTGGCGGGTTTCATCTGCGAGCCGGTGTATGGGAATGCCGGGGGGATCTCGTTGCCGCCGGGCTATTTGCAGCAGGTGTATGGACTCGTTCGTGCCCAGGGCGGCGTGTGTATCGCCGATGAAGTGCAGGTGGGTTACGGCCGCATGGGGCATTTCTTCTGGGGCTTTGAAGAGCAGGGCGTGGTACCCGACATCATCACCATGGCCAAGGGCATGGGCAATGGCCAGCCGCTGGGCGCGGTGATTACCCGCCGGGAAATCGCCGAAGCGCTGGAGGCCGAGGGTTACTTTTTCTCGTCGTCGGGAGGCAGTCCGGTCAGTTGCCGCATTGGCATGGCCGTGCTGGACGTGATGGAGGAGGAAAAACTGTGGGAAAACGCCCAGGTGGTTGGCGGGCATTTCAAGGCAAGATTGGAGGAACTGATTGACCGTCATCCGTTAGTGGGGGCTGTTCATGGCTCGGGTTTTTATCTCGGGCTGGAGTTGGTGCGCGACCGCCAGACTCTGGAGCCTGCCACCGAAGAAACTACCTTGCTGTGTGATCGCCTGCGCGAGCTGGGTATTTTCATGCAGCCCACCGGTGACTATCTGAACATCCTCAAGATCAAGCCGCCGATGGTCACGTCCCAGCGTAGCGTGGATTTTTTCGTCGACATGCTGTCGAAGGTGCTCGATGAGCATTTGTAATTTGCCGATTGTTATCGGTTAATTGTTGTAATATTTTCCCGTTATTATCTTGTGTCGCTATTAAAGCCGATTTTTATCCATTATAAAGTCGGCCTTCACCCCCATTCGGAGTCCTGATCGCCATGACCACCCTGCACAGCACCCCCCGCGCCGATGGCTTTCATATGCCTGCCGAATGGGCGCCACAGACCCAGACCTGGATGATCTGGCCGGAGCGCCCGGATAACTGGCGCCTGGGTGGCAAACCCGCGCAAGCCGCTCATGTGGCGGTGGCCAAGGCCATTGCGCGTTTTGAGCCGGTCACCGTGGCGGTTTCCGCTGGCCAGTACGAAAACGCGCGCGCGCGCCTGGATGTGCCGAATATCCGCGTGGTGGAGATGTCCAGCGATGACGCCTGGGTACGCGATACCGGCCCGACCTTCGTGATCAACAACAGCGGCGAAGTGCGCGGCGTGAACTGGGACTTCAACGCCTGGGGTGGTTTTGACGGCGGTCTGTATTCGCCATGGAATCGCGACTCCCAAGTCGGCGGCAAGATTCTCGAAATCGAACGCGCTTCGCGCTATCGCACCGAAGGTTTTGTGCTGGAAGGCGGCTCGATCCATGTCGACGGCGAAGGCACCCTGATCACCACCGAGGAATGCCTGCTCAACCGCAATCGCAACCCGCACCTCGTCCGTGCCGAGATCGAAGCGGTGCTGAGCGCCAACCTGGCTGTGGATAAGATCATCTGGTTGCCGGACGGCCTGTTCAACGACGAAACCGACGGTCATGTGGATAACTTCTGCTGCTACGTGCGCCCAGGCGAAGTGCTGCTGGCCTGGACCGACGACCCACAAGACCCGAACTATGCGCGCTGCCACGCTGCCATGGACGTGCTGCAAAGCAGCACCGACGCCCAGGGTCGCTCGTTCACAGTGCATAAAATGCCGATCCCAGGCCCGCTGTATGCGACCGAAGAAGAATGCGCCGGCGTTGACCCGGTTGACGGTACCCAGGAACGTAATCCGACCGTGCGGTTGGCGGGTTCCTACGTCAACTTCCTGATCGTCAACGGTGGCATCATCGCGCCAAGCTTCGACGACCCGCTGGACAGCCAGGCCAAATCCATCCTGCAAGAGCTGTTCCCGCAGCATGAAGTGGTGATGGTGCCGGGCCGCGAACTGTTACTGGGCGGCGGCAACATCCACTGCCTGACTCAACAACAGCCGGCCCCGCACAAAAATTGAGTGCAGTTGTAACAGCGCTATGAGGATGAACCGGCGTTGATCGGTTCAGTCCTCCACAACAAGCCCGCGACCCAGACAGGTCGCGGGCTTTTTTGTGTCCAAACGCCTATGGGCACGAGACATTGGCATAGCTCTTGTATCGCCGTTGTCACAGTGGCCCAAGGCGATGACTGCGCAGTTCTGTCATAAACCTTGAGTAAGTTAGCCGCTCACGCAGTAGGAGAGAGCGCTGAAATGAATGCCGATATCAACCTGATGTACACGCGCACGTTTCACCCTTTGCGGGTCAACGGCGACGCGATCCATGCGCTGGCGCTCTGGTTGAAGGAAAACGGCTCGCGACAGATCAGGCAACAGCCTGACTTGCGCTGCGTGATAAATGAACGTTACCCGGCGGGGTTGTTCAGTGAGGATGAAGTGCACGCGTTGTGCGAGTTGATGAACTGATGCACTTGTAGGAGCGAGCTTGCTCGCGAAGGTCGCCAACGATAACGCAGCGATCCTGGTTAATCGCGGCGCTCTCGGGTTTTTCGCGAGAAAGCTCGCTCCTACAGGAAGACTTTTAGAAGCTGTAGGTAGCTGTCACCACCACACTACGCGGTTCCCCTGGCTGAATCTGCGCCACACTGGTCGCCGACGCGTAGTAGGTTTTATCCGCGATGTTGTTCAGCGCCGCCCTCACGTCCCATTCCTTCTGACGAAACCCGGCCAACGCATCCCAACGACCATAACCCGGCAATACGACGGTGTTGAGGCTGTCGGCGTAACGGTCGCCCACCAGCGTCAGGCCGGTTTCTGCGTACCAGCCCATCTCTGGCTTCCAGGTGATGAACACACTGGCATTGCGCTTGGCCACATCGCTGACGCGTTTGCCTTCGAAGCCGTTGTTGTCCTTCTCGACCTTGGCATCCTGCAGGCCGACACCGCCGCGCACATACCAATTGCCGACGATCTTGCCGGTGGCGGTCAGCTCCACGCCACGTGAGCGCTGCAAGCCGCTGAGCAGGGTGATGGTACGGTCCAGCGGGTCGCTGGTGCGGCGGTTGTAGAGTTCCAGCTCGTACACCGCCAGGGTGGTGCTCAGGCGGTCGTCGAGCCAGTCGCTCTTGACGCCGATTTCCTTCTGCTTGGTCAGCTCCGGGCTCAGGTCGTTGACGCTGCCGGCAGCGTTGGGAGTGATACCGATCAAGCCACCGCCCGCAGGCGAAAATGTCTTGCTCCACGATGCGTAGAACGAGTGATGTTCCAGCGGCGTCCAGACCAGGCCAAAGCGCGGGCTGGTGCTGTGGCTTTTGACGTCCTGTTGGGTGTTGAGCAACTTGTTCTTGGTGTCGACTTCAAAGCGGTCGTAACGCAGGCCGGCCAGGACTTGCCAATGATCATTCAGGCGCAGTTGATCCTGCACATAAAGGGCACGGCTTTCGACTTCGGTGTGGTTGTTACTCGACACGCTCATACGGCCGGTGTGGCTGAGGTTACGGTTGGGTTGGTTGAGGTCCAGGCTCGGCACGGCCTGACCGCCTCTACTGACGGCAGTGGCGGTGTACAGCTTCGGATCGCGGCGCTGGCTGCCCAGTTCGAGGCCGGTAAGCAGGCGGTGCTCCAGGCCGTAGGTGCTGAAGCCACCTTCCAGCTCGACGTTGTTGAAGATGTTGAGGGTGTTCAGGTCTTGCTGCCAGCGTTGGCGTGTGACGCTGTTGTTCGCCGGCACATAGGCGGTTTGGTAGGTATTGTCGAAATCACTGTCGAGCTTGAACACACCGAGTGTCTGGCGCAGTTGCCAGTTGTCGTTGAGCTCATAGGCCAGTTTGGAGCGCAGCGACTGGGATTTGTCGTCGATGTAGTCGCGGTTATCAAAATAGGTGGTGCTGCGGCTCACATCGGCTGGTCGGCCGTTAACCCCCGGAATGCCACGGTCCGGCGTGCGGTTGTAGCGGCTGTATTCGTATTGCACCAGCCAGTTAAGGTCCGGCGTGAGCTGCCAACTCATGGACGGTGCGAACAGCTGGCGATTGCCGCTGACGCCGTCGCGAAAGCTGTTGTTGTCCTGGTTGCCCATGTTCAGGCGCAGGCTGATGTTATCGGTGGGGTCGGTGCTGAGGTCGGCATACAAGCTACGCAGATCGTTGCTGCCGCCCTGCGCCTCGATACTCGATTTATGCCCGGCCACAGGCAGTTTGCTCACGCGGTTGACGATCCCTCCCTGACCGCCTCGCCCGTAGAGTACGGCTGCCGGCCCCTTGAGCACTTCAATGCGCTCGATGTTGTGCAAGTCGCGCACATATTGGCTGTCGTCGCGAATGCCATCCAGATAGAAGTCATTGCTCGCGTCGAAACCGCGGATGCGCAAGCTGTCGAAGCGGGTGTCGGCGCCGCTGCTGACGTTAGGGATGCCGCTCAATGCCTGGCCGAGGTCATTGGTGCCGTAGGAGCGCAGGCTTTCGGTTTTCACGGAGTCGATCGCCTGGGGCACATACCGCACAGGTGTGGCGGTGCGGGTGGCGGTGCTGGTTTCCTTGATGCGCGGGTCGTCTTCGTCAGCTTCGGCGCTGATCGACGTTTCGGGCAAGGTCGTGGCCGCACAGGCAAAACCGGCAGACAGCAGAACGGAAAGCCCAAGGGTGATGGGCGTTAGGCGAGGGGCAGGCATGGAGGAATGTATCCGAATTGTTAGGGAGGAAAAATGCGCGTTAATGGTAATGCTTTGCATTTGCGCGCGTTATCCATTACCAAACGTATCGGCTTTGAAATGTGTTACGAGATGTGTTTTTTGCCGTTTTGCGTGCGGTTTTTTGTCGCTTACAGGACTGCTGTAGGCGCTTGCTTAGAATTATTTCGCCTAAATACAGACGATTCGCGAAATTGACACATAGTTCCGGGCGCGACTAGGATTGCGCCCAACGCCTGTGGCTAACCGCCATGACTCATCCAATAAAAAAGGCCCGCGGCCTGTTAAGTCGTCCGCGGGCCTTCTTTTTTCCGGAATAAGTCGACACCAGAAAAAGCGACACGGAGCCTGGTGTCACAGCGCGTACTCAACCAGGAATAAGGAATACAAGAAAATGTTGAAGCAACGGATGAGTCTGATCGCTCTGGGGATTTTGAGCGCATCGACAGCAATGGCAAACGACCAGGACCAGTCCAAGGGTTTTATCGAAGACAGCCACCTGAACATTGCCGCACGTAACGCCTACATCAGCCGTGACTACAAGAACGGCAAGCAAGACAAAGCCGAGTGGGGCCAAGGCTTCATCGGCAAGCTCGAGTCCGGCTTCACCCAAGGCACCGTCGGTGTGGGTGTGGACGTGATCGGCCAATACGCTATTCGTCTGGACGGCGGTAAAGGCCGTGCCGGCGCTGGCGGTATCGACTTCTTCAAACAGGGCAATGGCACCACCAACCCTGATGGCTCGAACAACCCTGGCTCGGCACCACACGACCTGGCCAAGGGCGGCGCTGCCGTGAAGTTCCGCGTTTCCAACACCGTGCTCAAGTACGGTGATCAGTTCCCGGCCGTGCCTGTGCTGCAGTACGACAACTCCCGTCTGTTGTCGGAAACCTACACCGGTACCTCGATCGTTTCCAAAGAGATCGCCGGTCTGCAACTGGACGCAGGTCACTTCACCAAAGAAGCCCGCAAGAGCATGGAAGGCACCGACAGCGGTCGCCTGAAAAGCATCGACTACATCGGTGGTAGCTACAAATTCACCGAGAGCCTGTCGGCCGCGCTGTACGCCTCCGACATGCAGGACGTGCTGAAGAAGCAATACGTCAACGTCAACTACGTGCTGGCCCTGCCAGAGAAGCAGTCGCTGACCTTTGACTTCAACGGCTACAAAACCAAGCTGGACCGCAGCTTCGCCCTGGAAAACCAGAAAGACGCTGACGCCCGTGACAACAAGATCTGGAGCCTGGGCGCTACGTGGGCTGTCGGCCCGCATAGCTTCACCGTCGCGCACCAGCGCAGCACCGGCGACACCGGTTACCTCTACGGCGGATACCGCAACGCTGGCGGCATCGGCGACGGTGGTAACACCATCTTGCTGGCCAACTCCTACTGGTCCGACTTCAACGGCAAGGACGAGCGTTCGTGGCAGCTTGGCTACGGCATCGACTTCGCCACCTTCGGCGTACCAGGCCTGACCTACAACGTTGCCTACGTTCGCGGTACCAACATCGACGACGGTACCAACCGCGGCGACGGCACCGAGCGTGAGATCTGGAACCAGTTCAAGTACGTGGTCCAGAGCGGTCCAGCCAAAGACTTGAGCCTGCGTGCTCGCGCCTCCTGGCTGCGTGTCTCCAACAACGCTGACCAGTACAACGTAGGCGGTAACGAAATCCGTCTGTTCGCCGACTACCCGATCAACGTTTTCTAATTGATCCGACGTCGCGCCTGATTCCGGGCGATAAAAAACCCCGACTGGTTCGGGGTTTTTTTATGCCTGGCATTCCAGCGCTGTCTTGTTACACCGCAGTACGAATGAAGTACCCGGCCCCGTCTTTATCCCCTCCCGACGCAAGCCTAAATTGACCCCACTGCCCGCCCATCACCCCGATGGCCGGCCACTGGAGTCATTGCCATGCCCTTTGTCAGCCTGCGCATCACCCGTGACGGCGTTACCCCGGAGCAAAAAGCCCAGGTCATCGCCGAGTTCACCGAAACCCTCGAACGCGTCCTGCACAAACGCCCGGACCTGACCCACATCGTCATCGAAGAAGTCGATACCGATAACTGGGGCTACGCCGGAATCACCACCACCGAATACCGCAAATCCCAAGCCTGAATCCCTACCGGAGAACTCTCATGAAAAAAGTCGTCATCATCACCGGCGCGTCCCAAGGTATCGGCGCCGCCGTGGTCCAGGCCTACCGCGCTTTGGATTACCGGGTCGTCGCCACTTCGCGCTCGATCCAACCGTCCACCGACCCGGACATCCTTACCGTCGCCGGCGACATCGCTGACCCGGCCACCGCCCAGCGCGTCATCCGCGAAACCCTGGCCACCTTCGGGCGCATCGACAGCCTGATCAACAACGCCGGTATTTTTATCGCCAAGCCCTTCACGGCCTACACCCAGGAGGACTACGCCAATGTGCTCGCGGTGAACCTCAACGGCTTCTTCTACATCACCCAACTCGCCATTGCCGAGATGGAAAAGAACAACGCTGGCCATATCGTCAACGTCACCACCAGCCTGGCGGACCACGCAATCCACGGCGTGCCATCGGTACTCGCCAACCTCACCAAAGGTGGGCTGAACTCAGCGACCAAGTCCCTGGCGATTGAGTACGCCAAGCGTGGCATCCGGGTGAACGCGGTGAGCCCAGGGATCATCAAGACGCCGATGCACAGCGAAGAAACCCACGCGGCGCTCGGGCAATTGCATCCGGTCGGGCATATGGGGGAGGTGAGTGACATCGCCCAGGCGATCGTCTATCTGGAGCGCGCTGGGTTTGTCACCGGCGAGATTCTGCATGTCGACGGTGGGCAAAGCGCGGGTCATTGATGAACACGTCCCAGCCTACCCCGGCCGGGCGTTATCCTCCCGTGGCGAGCGACCAAAAAAGGCTTTGTAGGCGCGGCTGAACGCCGCCTCGGACTCATAGCCAATCGCAAAGCCAATTTCGCCGATACGAGCGTTCTGTCTGGACAGCATGGTTTTCGCCAAGGTCAGCCGCCATTCATTCTGATAACGCAACGGCGAGCGCCCGACCAGCGTGCTGAAGCGTTCGCAGAAGTTCGACCGTGACATGCCCGCAATCTCCGCCAGCGCGTCGATACCGACGCCACCGGCCACGCCGACATCGCCTGGGCGGTGATGCACGCCCTGGCCCACGAACCCCTCAACGTCCACAAAAAGCGGCGCAGCCGCTGGTCCACCCTCGAAGGCAGCCATGAACGATCACGCGCCACCGGCTACTCCCCGCAAGGTAAAAACATTCAGCTTCGGTGCGCCCGAGTCGGTACTGACCGGCCACCTGGGCGAATACATGGGCGTGTTCGCCAGCGACGATGGCCAGCTCTACACCCCGCCCGAATCCCGCACGGGGCTGGCCAAACTGCTACGCGCCAACGCCCACCACGGCACCATCCCGCGCTTCAAACGCAACCTGCTGCTGCGTGACTTCATCCCCTCGGCCGGGTGCAGCACGCAGACCATGGGGCGTGCGGCGCTGGATTTTATGGTGTTTGGGGAGGGGTACTTTCAGCGCAGAACCAACGTGCTGGGGCATGTTCTGGAGCTGGAGCACCTGCCGGCTTTGAACATGCGCAGAAAGGTCGGCGGCGGGTTTGTGATGCTGCTGCCGGGCGGCAAGCAGATCGAGTTTGACGAGGACCAGGTGGAACACGTGATGGACTACGACGTGGAACAGAACATCTACGGCGTACCTGACTACCTGGGAGGGATGCATGCGCTGTTGCTCAATGAGTCGGCCACGTTGTTTCGGCGCCGGTACTACAACAACGGCGCGCATGCGGGGTTCATCTTCTACACCAATGACCCGAACCTGTCCGAGGCGGATGAGGAACGCATGCAGGCGCAGATTGGGGCGAGTAAGGGCGTGGGGAATTTTCGGTCGTTGTTTGTGAACATTCCGGGGGGCGGGGATAAGGCGATTCAGATTATTCCGGTGGGGGATATTGCGACGAAGGATGAGTTTGAACGGATCAAGAACATCACCCGTAACGACGTGATCGCGGCGTGGCGGATGAACCCGGCGCTGGCGGGGTGCATGCCGGAGAATGCGGCGGGGTTTGGGGATGTGGAAAAGATTGATCGGGTGTATATGAATAATGAGATAAGGCCGATTAGGCAGTTGTTTTTGCAGGTGTACACACGTCTGAGGCAAGACCGAGAAATTAGCTGGAAATCCAGTGTTTTATGAATTTTACTACAAGGATAACAGGAGCGTAATTTCCTAAATTTTATCGGTTTTCTGGAAGTTAATTGGTCATATTGTTGATTGTTTGCTGATAGTTCTTACGTGCGTTGCGTCGCATTTGTACTAGTAGGCAGATCATTGAAAGCTGTAGTAATATGTATTTCGATGAATGGCTCTGGCAGTCAGTAGTCTACACGCATGGGATACGCTCACGTCCCTAATGTAAATGCTCAAAAATAGGTGGTAGTCGTGGAAAAAAGCTATTATTTGAAAAATTTAGTCATTGGGCTGGTTATGTTTGCAATTTGCTTCTTTGTTTTTAAATCTGATGATGATGCGGTTCTTTCTTTTTTAGTAACTGGCGTTAATGCTTTTTTATTTCCATTTGCAAAGCGCTTAGTCGAGGATGTGGTGTTTCGTTATACTCGTAAAGATTTTTGGAGTTCGGGTCCTTTAATGACTGGGGCTGCAAATGGTGGGTATGCACTATTGTATGGCGTCTATTTTGCATTGGCTATTCCGCTTGGTGTGGTGTTTTTTATTCGTATGTACATTGCAAAGAAGGCTGCCATATAGGCAGCCTTTTACTATAGCTCTGCTATGAAGTTATTTATTTTATCAACGTTCGCGTCAGTAATTAGAGCGCCAGTGATAGCCATCAAGAAAGCAAATGTCAGTATGCCCAATGGGGTTACCGCAATAAACCCAAACATTGCACTAACCAGCGCTGTTGCTGCGACACCAAGAGCAATGGATTCGACCTTTACGAAAAAAGGTTTCCAGTCATTTGACTTTTGAGAGTTTTTGTATTCAGTATAGGCATCTTTAAAGTCAAAGGCCGGTCCAATTAGCCCGAAGCCTTTACTAAATTTGGCTGCTGCTTTACTAATGGCTTCAAAGTCCATTGAGTCGATATATTTAGCTGCTGCGGCTCTGTCGCTGGCACTAAATTTTTTATTCAGTGCATCTTTATATTTATCGAACGCCTTAAATGCCTCATCCGCACTGCGAATTTTGCTCCCTTTAGCACTTTCTGCCAGCTCGCTTGCGACAATTAATGCTTTATCACCAAATTTTCCTGCCACCTCTTTAGAAAAGGCTGCTGTGAATTTGATAGGGTCTTCAATATTGTTAGTCGCAATCATCGCTTCTTTGGCTTGTGCGTCCACATTGGCTTTTTTTCTTGTTGCAAAATCAGCTAGGTCGTTGAGTCGTTTTACCTCATATGCAGCGTAAAGCGATTTTAGCCAGTCTTTATAACTGTCCTCCGGAATAGACACACCGTAGGTCAGGCGTGCAGCAGCTTCCCTAATAAAAGTGGTGACGGGCTGATCGAAAAAATTGCGTCGGTAAAAGCTATTGGCAACTGCTTGAAGTGAGACGACGTCAAGGGAGGTTTGTGAGATGATATTTTCTAGAGAGCGCATCTCACTCCAAATATTGGCAACCTCATCCTCAGGCTTAATATTTCGAAGCTTTTTGTCGTCTTCAGTTTTTTTCTGAACATCTGACGGGATTGACTGACGTTTTTTCGCGTATTCTTTTTCTTGGGTTTCGGCCGTGGTAATAATTGATCCTCTGAATTTTTCACTGACTTCTTTTCGGGCGTTCGCGATAATTTTTTTTCCAATAGCGCTGTTACCAAAATCATCGCCATAGCCACCGCCGCTTATTGGTCCGGCTCCATACGTCTGTTCTTTATAGGCGGTAATTACTACCGGACCGATCTCCATAGCTTCGCTCATGGTCGTTCTCCCTTCTTAAGTTGCTCGCGTATGGCCTGCTCATTCGTGAGGTAATGGATGGTACTAGGCAGATCGGCCAGTTGAATGTTCAAACCTTTTCGGGCACTTGCTCCCGTAAGGACGGCGGAGTATTTAAATGTAGTCATCAGTTATATCCTTATCTCAGATGAGTATTTCTATCCATGAAGTGGGCACGATATGGCTCAGTTGCTTTATAAGCATGAGACACGCGTTAACTGTATGCATAAACAGTATTTTGCGCAATCGATTTATGCAGTGGTGCATATTTTTTGGGGTAAATGGTAATGATTGTCAACTGCGGTCGTGCGTTTTGAGCTGACGTTGAGCTACTCAGATTTTGAAAGTGGGCATGGCTGCGTGCTTTAGCGCCCGCTGGAAGAGACGTCCGATGCGCCGTATCGGACGTCTGCGAGCTCAACTACAACGGGTGCGGACCACCTGGCTGAATAGCCAAGTGCAAGTCATCCAGAACCGCTTTGCCCATTTCACACAGGTAATGCGCGGCAAAGGCGAGCCTCGCGTTTCTGGGGTCCATGGCTACTTCAAGCGAAAGGATGGTGGCGCAGTCGAGGACGTGCGCGGCATGTTCAAGGGCTTCACGCAGTGGAACCCCGGCGTTGACACGGAACATCTTCAAATGGTGTTTGCCCTCGCCGCAGTCTGCGAAGGTTTGGACGCCAATGGTGGTTGCTGAGGGTGGGGTGCTCATTGCTGACCTCCCACATGATCGTTGGAGGTATAGGTACGGACGGCGCTACGGTAATCAAGCATGGTGTGAAACCTCTCTGATGACCAACTGAGACGGCCACACATCGTTTCCAGGCGATGGGTGGCAGCCGTGCGCAGGCTGGAAACCGAGACAGAGACTACTCGGCAGACACGAATGTCTCCCACACACGGCCGCCAAAAAGCACAAACGGCAGACATAAAAAAAGCGTCTGCTGATGGTTTGACGACGCTGCGTGCGTCTCGGTGACGGGTTTCCAGGCCCGGTCGCTGATGAGCAGCGACCATCAGAGGTTAACTGGCTACGGGCAGTGCTGCAAGATGCGTGTGCTTTACCCGACGAGCCGAAAAACGAGTGATAAATGTTATTCACGCAATAATGAGTGACTTAATCCATGTTCTGGCGCAGACGGCTTATTAGAACTGCTTCTTGTGTTGTCATAGAGCTTTTTGCTCTGACCCAGTCTAAAATAGGGCCTTGTGCAAATGAATCCGATTGCATGAAAACCTTCTGTAAAATCCATGCGCTTATTGGAATATACGCTGCAGCAGCTACAGCAGCTGGGGCGGTAATAGTCCCTGCAATTGCAGACGCAGCGCTCACTAATCCCAGTAAATCCATTTTTTGTAATTTTCTCTGATTTTTTTCGAATTTTTTGATTTGTATGTTTAGGCTGTGTATATACTCCAGCAGCGCCTCATTAGAACCTGCGTGCTCATAGATAACCTTTTGTAGTAAGAGTAAGTCCGATCCCTTGAACGCCTCTTCAATCTCTACTATTGAAGCGTCATTGTCTAAGCACAGGACTCCATTGATTAAAATGTTCATGTCGCACACTGGTGCGATAAGATTATTTTGTTTTACACCAGTCATGATGCTGGCAGAGAATTCCGCCAGTGGGCCTTCATTGAATTCACGGGTTTGAATTGGGCTGTAAGCTGCACCGAGGGCGGCTGCCCACTCTACTGATGCCATCGTCTCATAGATAACTGCACCTAACTCGACTCCGTGATGTTCTTTTGCGATTCCTTCGGCAACCCTGCTTAACCCATTGCGCATCATTCCGATGGCACCGAGATCACTAAAACTGTACTCAAGCGCTGGCCAGACTTTAGAGAAGTGCTCAATGAAAATTGTTGGCAATGCATTCGATTGCGTATCTTTTATATTTGCCAGTAAGTCTAAAACTGACCTTCTCTCCACATTGTTAAGGTTTGGGAATAATAATGGATTTCGTCTTCTTGATTCCGCAATAGACGCTGCAGCAAGTCTTTTTGAGAAGATTACTGACTTTGGAGACGCTTCAATTATTTTGGCAAGAAAACCTAAAGGGTACATAGGTAACTTTCCGGGTACGATAAAGCCGACTCGTCCATTAAGAACTAAATGTATTATTTCACTTTCTGTGATGTTAAGTCCTTTGAAGAACGAGTCGATGCGCGTATTTATAGGTAGAGCAATCCAGATTAGTTTGTAAAGTGTTAAATATGCTCTTATGTTCTTTGGTTCGAAGGCTGTGCTATTTATAAAGCAGGAGCAGGCCTCTCTAGAGTTGAAGGCGGTTAAGTAATGGTGCCTATCTGTATTTCCTTCTGCGAAAAGCGAGAGTCTACTGTCTACCCAAAAGTCCTCGTCTTCCTCTAGTGCGATTTTTATTATGTTAGGCGGTGAATTTTTTCTAGCATCACTTTCGTGCTTTGTACCACGAGGATGTTGCCAAGCCTTTTGGTTGACTACGATCTCTGCTTCGATGTTGAAGCCTAAATTTGCTAGCGCTAGGTCGACTTCAAGCTTCTGCTCATACGAAATATCCGTCTCGACCTCTAATCTGATTCCACCATGATCGGAGTGAACGCCGAATCTAGGAAAGTCTTTGGGTAATATAGTTTTGAGGAGTTTATTGAACTCAGGGGTCGAAAAAGGCACTCCGTGATGCTGGGACAGTTGAATGCTGGTTCTTGCGGGTACCGAAACAGCACCTTGAGGAGCCTCTCTAACGATCTCTACAGGAGTGCCCATAATCCTACACGATTCATGGAACCAGGCTGAGACCTCGTTGAATTCAGGCTCGGTTATATCCATGCTTTTTTTGTCGATCAATATGTAGTATCGATCATTGAGCTCCCACAAGCCTTCAAAAAATATGTTGTTTTTTTGGAGTATTAATCGTTCGTAGGATTCTTGAGCATAACCACGGATAAAGGCATTTTTCATACGGGTTAATTCCTGTTCTGATCGGATATAATTCAGAATAAGTCACATATGGAACCGTTGGCGGGTTTCTACTCCAGGAAGTCCGTCAATCAAAACATCAAGCGGGCCTTTAGAACCATATTTACGGTGCTCATCAAGGATGAAGTCATCCGTAAGAACAGGACGATCCTTCCTGAAAAACAGGGCGCTTTTTGAATAGATTTGTACGGCTTTGTTACATTCATCTACCTCACTGTCGTTGAGGACAAGCGTTGAGATTCTAGGCTCATTTTTGTATGAGGTCGGCTTGCTTACTATTACGCTCATCATTGGCGTAAGAGCCACCAATATTTTTGGGCTGTGAGGTGGATTAATGCAGCCTGAAATATTGTTAAATATGCCATCTCCGAAAATGAACTCCTTGTTTTCTGAAAGCAGTACAGCATACTTTCCGTCGCATCCAATGCTGTCAGCAATCATTCGTTGGGCATTTCTCATATTCAGTCCGATAATTGCGTTTCTTTCTTGTGATGGTAAACGGCCTCTAAGTTTTTCAGCTATTGCAACCGATGCCTCTCTGTTCATAGGGCTTCTAACTGCAAGAGAGACTACGCATTCAGTGAAGAGTTTAAGTTGGTCGTTAGTCGCTACTTCAGGGGTGAAGCGATCTTTAAAGTCTTTGTCTGGTATTTTTTCGTACCGTAGAGTACTCAACCATTCAATTAAAGTCGGGAAGTTGCTGTCGGCATTGTCAAAGACGTTCTCGAAGCTAGTGTCAAATGGTGAGTCTTCGGAAGGATTGGCGTTCAGCTTTATGTGGTGCCCATTGCCAATCATACCTAATTTCGCAGGTGGAATTTTTTTGCAAGTCCCATCAGGGCTGATCCAGCTGGTGAATCCATCATCATCCGCCCAGTTTTTAGAAACGCATCTCGGCCACCAATGATGCAAAGCAGATTTCATTTTCCGTTGCATACTAATTTCCGTCCTTTGAGGTTGATATAGGTAGCCCTCGATGGGCTAAGTTTTCGTAGTCTTCCGATAGGGCACGCTTGGCAAGAGCACGACGTAGTGCCGGATTTAGTTCTGAATAGTGGCATATCGCCTAGGATGCAAGGAAGTCCAATGCTTAAGGGATTTTCTTGTACGGGGAATAAATTTCGGTATAGCGAATGGTTTTCCGGCAGAGCGTGCTCACAGTGATAAACTGCTATCACATTGTTTCTTATAGAGAAGCCTATGCGGGTTTATTGCAAAGTATGTGGAGAAAAAGGTCGAATCGCCTCCCGCGACGAGCTAACCCTAGAATTCGCCCGCCTCTACTGCCAATGCAGCTCCCCTCACTGTGGCCACACCTGGGTCGCCAACCTGACCTTCTCCCACACCCTCAACCCCTCCGCCCAGGCGGTCGACCGTTTGCTGTTCGACCGCCTGCGCAGTTTGTCCAAGGTCCAGCAGCGCGACCTGTTTGATCAACTCGGCGTGGTCTCCTCCACATAGTTGCGCAGCATCTCTTCGGCTTTTTCAAAGCCATTGAGCTGGGCCACTCCGTAGTCAATCAGGGCGAGTCTGGCGCGTTGCGTCAGTTGTAAACCGGTGGTGAGCAGGGCAACCAGCAGGGCGAAGCTGTCGCCGCATTCCTCAAATTGGTCGCGCATTTTCATGATGCAGACGGGGGCATTCAACACAACGATTTCTCCTTTTTCGATGTAGTTGGCCGGTAGTTTAAGGGCCGGATTTTTCCCCGCCAGTGGGCGTTTGCCCTGCGTTTGTAAGTAGGTAATATCGCCAACCATCCTACGAAAAAACGTTCCATCGTCAGCGCCTTTGCCTCTGTTGCGTACGAACTCAGCTGTGTTCTGCTGAAAATTTTTGAAGCGAATTTGTGCATGTCGATGGCTCTAATTCGGGAGTTTCAGCGAGCCGTAGCGCACTGAATAACGGGGTGCCCAGCGTTCACTGAGTTCTGGCGCTGTTTCATTCATTTACAAAAACAAGGGCGCCGAAGCGCCCCTGTTTCACCTTGGCGTGTGCATCAGGGTGCGCTGAGGTGGATGCTCAAAGCATCGAGGGAGACGACGCCATAGACGCGCTGTCCATCTGGCCCTTCGAACACGACGACCACTTGTTTGCCGGGCAGTGGAATACGGGCCACACCGTAACCGCTGTCGAACTCCAACAACCGGGTAGCGCCCAGCAGGTACGCGTCAGAGCGTAGGCCCAGTTGTTGGCGGGCTTGTTTGAGTTGGTCTTCTGGCACGAATACCAGTTCGCCATCGATGCGCAGGCAGCGGGTGCCGGTGTGTTGTTGGGTGGGGAAGTGCGCAATGCGGCGCTTATCCATGGTGGTGTCCTCGGGCCGTGGTAGCCTTGTGCCCGCTGCTGCGCAGGTGCTGTGCTTGCATGGTGTGGCTCCTTGTTGTGGTGGCAGGTGTCGGGGAGGTGCGAACTCCTCGGCACCGTCTCTTTCAGGCTTGCTGCAAGGCGGTGGCCGTGTACACGGATCGCCATTGGCAGCGCACTTCAAACAACCCCAGGTCGTGGCCCTCGACGTTGTGCAGGTGCACGACGGTGACGAAGGTCGGCCGGCTGTCGGGGTGGGCGCGCCAGTGGTCGATAGTGGCGAATTCGGCCATTTCTTCCGGGGTGCCTTTTTCGCGGTACCAGTTGGGCAGGTAGACGCGGCCCATCAGGCCGTTAGCGCTGTAGTGCAGGATCATGGTGTGCGGCCCTCGGCGTGGGTGAAGTAGTACATGCGCAGCATGCGGAGGCAGTCTTCAAAGAGCTTGAGGTCCAGGCCGCGCAGGTCGGTGAGGTTGAGCCGGTAGTGGTGGGGGTGAATCAGGCTCATCAAAAACAGGCCGGTGATGAGGCTCTGGCCGGTGCCGGCTTCGGCGACGTGGATCAGGTTGTCGAAGGCCCGGATGCCGTCGGTGTTGATCACCTTGGAACGCTTCGAGCACAGCGCTGCTTTGCGTTGATCGGCCGGGCTGCGACCCCTGTATTCCAGGGGCTGGGTGCGCCAGACCTCCATCAGTTCCTTCCATACGGATTCGCCTTCGTCGACGCGTTGGTGCACTTCCACCTCCGGCATGTAGTCCATTTCCAGCACACGTAGGCAGTCTTCAAACTCGCTGAGCTCCAGGCTGTGCAGGTGTTTGAGGTTGAAGCGGAAGGTCGCGCCGTCGTACAGACCCAGCAGAAAGTGGCCGACGGTGTGCGGTTGAGGACGATGGTGCCTGGATGTCGTAGCGGATGATGGCCGGGCGGCGGCGTTGGTAAGCCCATAGGGCCTGATCGGCAGAAGGGCGCAGTCCGGTGTAATTATGATTTTTATGGCTGGGCCATAATTATTGCTGTTTCATCATTTTGAATAAAAGAACTGGGTAGGAATCTGGAGTACAAGTTAGTGCCCTCCTATCGCGTGATTTGAAGGCAGGTTGGGGGGAGCAGATATTTAGGTTGATGCGGTTAGGGCACCTCAGAAACACCCAAGCCTTCACGTGTTTGTCAGGGCTTGGTTGTTTCTGAGTGAGGGGGCGGTGAAGGTGACTCGTACAGCACATGGGTTTTTAGGTGCGTGATGTCGAGGCGTCCCTAAAATGAAATTGGACGAATCTTGGACTGAAGGGGGGGGTGGCGGTTTCAGAAAGATTGATTTTCCAAACCCCAGAAACCACAAAGCCCCGCGTTGCGGGGCTTCGAGATATGGTGCCGGCACCAGGAGTCGAACCCGGGACCTACTGATTACAAGTCAGTTGCTCTACCAACTGAGCTATACCGGCGTGTTAGGGCGACGATTATAGCGATTGGAAAGGTTCTGTAAACCCCTGAATTCTGACTATTTTTGCAGAACCCAAGGTTTTTTCATCTGCGCCCCTTTTTCCGATCAGCAAGGGTAGGATTCTTCCTAGGTCGCCGAAGGGTCTAACCCGGTGCAATCTCATCCCATCCAAAGGAAGCCCCACGTGAAACGGACTCTCTCTCTATCCCTCATCCTCCTCACCGCCGCGCTCAGCGCGTGTTCCTCCAATAAGCCCGGTAATGACCCCGCCCTGGTCGGCACTTGGAAAGGCCTTCGCACCGAAACCGGCAAATGCCAGTTCCTGTCGTGGACCAATAACCTCAAGCCTGACGGTCGCTTCGTCATTACCTTCTACCGCGACGCGCAGCAGACTCAGGTGATCCAGACCGAGCAGGGTTCATGGTCAGCGGCCAATGGCAAGAATGAGTTGCGCACGGACGGCGTACGTTCGCCGGATGTGTACACCTATAAGCTGCTCGACGCCGATACCGTTCACTACGTGAGTGTGTCGTCGGACCCTACCAGCGATTGCCAGGATGACTACGCGTTCACCGAGTGCCGCGTGCGCCAATAAGGCAGGCCCGCTCCAATACTGGGCGCCCGGGTGCCCAGTTGTTATGGGTATCAACGCCCCTTCCCACAGTTCTTCTCGAACTTCTTGTAGCCCACTGCCTATCTCTGTCGGCATTTGCAGCAAAAGCCAACAGCCAACAGGCTGACTGCGATCAATTTAGTTTAGTTAATGGGCGGTATCCTCCGGGCTTAGCAGATTGAGTGCCCTAGGGGAGTCATGCGGCGCGGGTTTTGCTTCGCTGTCCAGCGAGGCGCCGCCTGTACGCACCGATACACGGGCCGTGGCTTCGCGGGTGATTCGAATCAACCGCTCGGCTGGTTTTCCCTTGAATACAGGTGAGGTTTCCGTATTCTGTTGCGCGATATAAACCGTCAGATTAATCGCGGTTTGATGTAGGTAATTTTTCGAGACCATGTTGGGCAATCGAATATTTATTGATGGGTATGTCAGTTTTGCGCCGTTGTTGTCCACGCGGACAGCAATTTTCGCGAAATAACAGCGCAAGTTCATGTTCTTACAGCGAATGAATTTTTTATCACACAAAAGTCATAAAAATGGCGCTATGCCGTTCGTCGGATTAATTTGAACTAAAAGCATCAAAATACTGACACCATCAATGTGATATCACAGAATGCGCCCGACACCACATAACTAGAAAAATACAAGGTCAGCTTATTGCTGACCTTTTTATCGCCTTTAGAGCGCAAACAGGTGGGGAGGGGCAGTGAGTGAGTCGAGCAGATGACATTTCAAAACTATTCAACAAGCTGGGTGCCAACCCGAGTGGCTACCGCGAGATCGACTTTGTCCATGAGTTTATCGAGGACGATGTAGAGGTTCTCGAGACCCCAGCAGTCACTCAAGCCCTGCCTGTGATCGAAGCGCCTTCAGCGCCTTTGTTGCGTCTGCTGGAGGAGCTGAGCCAAGGCGAAGCCGACAACCTGCGGCCGCCCGAAGTGATGGAGGGGCGTGACGGTGAAGTGTATTCGGAGCAATCCAACCCCAACGTCGTGGTGGTTGTCTCGGTGAAAGGCGGCGTCGGTCGCAGTACCCTGACCGCCGCGATTGCCAGCGGCCTGCAGCGCCAGGGTCGCCCGGCGCTCGCCCTGGACCTGGACCCGCAGAATGCTTTGCGTCATCACCTGTGCCTTGGCCTCGACATGCCTGGCGTCGGCGCGATCAGCTTGCTCAATGAAAGCTGGGAAGCCCTGCCTGAACGCGGTTTTGCCGGTTGCAGGCTGGTGGCATTTGGCAGCACCGGCCATGAGCAGCAGCAGAGTCTGAACCGTTGGTTGGGTGAGGATAGCGAGTGGCTGGGCAAACGATTGGCCAGCCTTAAATTGAATGGCCAGGACACTGTGATCATCGACGTCCCGGCCGGCAATACCGTGTACCTCGGCCAGGCCATGTCGGTGGCCGATGCGGTGCTGGTAGTCGTGCAGCCGGATGTGGCCTCGTTCAGCACCCTCGACCAGATGGACAGTGTGCTTGCGCCGTACTTCACTCGCGAAAAACCGCCACAGCGCTTCTACGTGATCAACCAATTGGACGCGGCCCACCGCTTCAGCCTGGACATGGCCGAGGTGTTCAAGACCCGTCTGGGTGCTGCCCTGCTGGGGACGGTTCATCGCGACCCAGCGTTCAGTGAAGCCCAAGCCTACGGTCGCGATCCCCTCGACCCCACCGTCAACAGTATCGGCAGCCAGGACGTCCACGCCCTGTGCCGCACCTTGCTCGAACGCATCGACTCGGACCTTCCATGACCGACAATACGTCCTCCACGCCCTTCGTCGAAGGGCGCGCTGAACAGCGCCTAAATGGCGCGATTGCGCGCTTCAATCGGTGGCCTGCGGCGCTGCGTACGGTACTGGTTGTTGCCAGTTGCGTGCTCGGGGCCCTGCTGTTGCTGGGTATTATCAGCGCACCGCTCGACCTCTACAGCCAATGCCTGTTTGCCGGCGTGTGCTTCTTGGCGGTGCTGGTGCTGCGCAAAATTCCCGGACGCCTGGCGATCCTCGCGCTGGTGGTGCTGTCGCTGGTGGCGTCGTTGCGCTACATGTTCTGGCGGCTCACCTCCACCCTCGGGTTCGAGACCTGGATCGACATGTTCTTCGGCTACGGCCTGGTCGCCGCCGAGTTCTACGCCCTGATCGTCCTGATCTTCGGCTACGTACAAACCGCCTGGCCGCTGCGCCGTACGCCGGTGTGGCTCAAGACCGAGCCCGAAGAGTGGCCGACGGTCGACGTGTTCATCCCGACCTATAACGAAGCGCTGAGCATCGTAAAACTGACCATCTTCGCTGCCCAGGCAATGGACTGGCCCAAGGACAAGCTGCGCGTCCACGTGCTGGACGACGGCCGCCGCGACGACTTCCGTGACTTCTGCCGCAAGGTCGGCGTGAACTACATTCGCCGCGACAATAACTTCCACGCCAAGGCCGGTAACCTCAACGAAGCGTTGAAGGTCACCGACGGTGAATACATCGCCCTGTTCGACGCCGACCACGTGCCGACGCGCTCCTTCCTGCAAGTGAGCCTGGGCTGGTTCCTGAAGGATCCGAAGCTGGCAATGCTGCAAACGCCGCACTTCTTCTTCTCGCCGGATCCATTCGAAAAGAACCTCGATACCTTCCGCGCCGTGCCCAACGAGGGCGAGTTGTTCTACGGCCTGGTGCAGGACGGCAACGACCTGTGGAACGCCACCTTCTTCTGCGGCTCCTGTGCGGTCATTCGCCGTAAGCCGCTGCTGGAAATCGGCGGCGTAGCCGTCGAGACCGTGACCGAAGACGCCCACACCGCGCTCAAACTCAACCGCCTGGGCTACAACACCGCCTACCTGGCTATCCCGCAAGCCGCGGGCCTGGCCACCGAAAGCCTGTCGCGCCACATCAACCAGCGAATTCGCTGGGCGCGGGGCATGGCGCAGATCTTCCGCACCGACAACCCGCTGCTGGGCAAGGGCCTCAAGTGGGGCCAGCGCATCTGCTACGCCAACGCCATGCTGCACTTCTTCTATGGTTTGCCGCGCCTGGTGTTCCTGACCGCACCGTTGGCCTACCTGGTGTTCGGCGCGGAGATTTTCCACGCGTCGGCGCTGATGATCGTTGCCTACGTATTGCCTCACTTGGTGCATTCAAGCCTGACCAACTCGCGGATCCAGGGGCGTTTCCGTCACTCGTTCTGGAACGAGGTGTACGAGACGGTACTGGCCTGGTACATCCTGCCGCCGGTGCTGGTGGCGCTGGTCAACCCCAAGGCCGGTGGCTTCAACGTCACCGACAAGGGCGGCATCATCGACAAGCAGTTCTTCGACTGGAAACTCGCGCGCCCGTACCTGGTGTTGTTGACGGTGAATCTGATCGGCCTGGGCTTCGGTATCCACCAATTGATCTGGGGGGATGAGTCCACCGCTGTGACGGTAGCGATCAACCTGACCTGGACCCTCTACAACCTGATCATCACCAGCGCCGCCGTGGCCGTGGCTTCGGAAGCGCGCCAAGTGCGTTCCGAACCGCGTGTCAGCGCCAAGCTGCCGGTGAGCATCATTTGTGCTGACGGCCGTGTGCTTGAAGGCACGACTCAGGACTTCTCGCAAAACGGCTTCGGCTTGATGCTCTCCGATGGTCACTCGATCACCCAGGGTGAGCGCGTGCGATTGGTGCTGTCGCGCAACGGCCAGGACAGTTTGTTCGATGCCCGCGTGGTATTCAGCAAGGGCGCGCAGATCGGCGCCCAGTTCGAGCCCCTCAGCCTGCGCCAGCAAAGCGAGTTGGTTCGCCTGACCTTTTCCCGCGCCGATACCTGGGCCGCGAGTTGGGGCGCCGGCCAGCCGGATACACCGCTGGCGGCCCTGCGTGAAGTGGGCTCCATCGGCATCGGCGGCTTGTTCACCCTGGGCCGCGCCACCCTACATGAACTGCGTCTGGCCTTGAGCCGCACCCCCACAAAACCGCTTGATACGCTGATGGACAAGCCATGACCTCGAAGATATTCGCTCGCCCTCATCCGCGCCGTGCACTCGCGCTGATGATCGCCTCGCTGATGGGCCTCAACACCCTGGCGCAAGCTGCCGAGCAAGCGGCCACCACCGTGCCGGTACAAAGCACCGATAACGGCTACAGCCTGACCCTCAAGCAGTTGGGTCGTCGCGACACGATGAACCTGCAAGGCGTGGAGTCGTCCGACAGCGTCAACTTCGATATCCGTGCCGATGAAGTGGTGAAGGGCGCGCAACTGCTGCTCAAGTACAGCTACTCGCCGGCGCTGCTGGCCGACCTCTCGCAGATCAACGTGTTGGTCAACGGTGAAGTCGCCGCCAGCCTGGCGCTGCCCAAAGACGGCGCGGGCATCCAGCAGGAGCAACTGGTGCAGCTTCCGCCGAAGTTGATCACCGAGTTCAACCGCTTGAGCCTGCAGTTCATCGGCCACTACACCATGTCTTGCGAAGACCCGCTGCACAGCAGCCTGTGGGCCAAGATCAGCAACAGCAGCGAGCTCAAAGTGCAGGTCGAGCCCATTGTGCTCAAGGATGACCTGGCCGTGCTGCCGCTGCCGTTCTTCGACAAGCGTGACGCGCGCCAGGTCAGCCTGCCGTTTGTGTTCGCCACTGCGCCCGACAGCGCCGCGCTGGAAGCGGCCGGTGCCCTGTCTTCATGGATCGGCGGCCTCGCCAGCTACCGGGGCGCGACGTTCCCGACCACCCTCGGTGAGCTGCCGGCCAAAGGCAACGCCATCGTACTGGTGCAAACCGCCGACGCACTGGACGTGCACGGTGTTGCGGTCGCCAAGCCGACCGGTCCGACCCTGACCCTCATCGCCAACCCCAATGACGTCAACGGCAAACTGCTGATCGTCACCGGGCGTGACGGCGAAGAACTCAAGCGCGCCGCCAACGCGGTCGTGCTGGGCAACCCGGTATTGGCCGGCAACAGCGTGGTCATCACCAAGCTCGACAGCCTGGCACCGCGCCGTCCGTACGACGCGCCCAACTGGTTGCCAAGCAACCGCCCGGTGCGCCTGGGCGAGTTGATCGAACAGCAGAAACTCAGCGTGTCGGGCTACAACCCTGGCGCGATCAGCGTCGATATGCGCCTGCCGCCGGACCTGTTCAACTGGCGTGAAGAGGGCGTGCCGCTCAAGCTCAAATACCGCTACACGCCACAGCAAGTGTCGACCAATTCGTCGCTGCTGATCGGCCTGAATGATCAGTTCATGAAATCCGTGGCATTGCCGTCGGTGACCAACCTGGGCGGCGGCCAGACCCTGCTCGACCAGTTGAAGAAAGACGAAAGCCTGCCGCGCGAAGTGACGACGCTGTTGCCGATCAGCTCGGCATCGCCCAAGTCCAAGCTGCAACTGCGCTTCATGTACGACTACATCAAAGAAGGCGAATGCCGCGACATCATCGTCGACAACATGCGTGGCTCCATCGACCCGGATTCCACCCTCGACGTCACCGGCTACCAGCATTACATCGCCATGCCGAACCTGGGCGTATTCAACGACTCCGGCTTCCCGTTCACCCGCCTGGCTGACCTGTCGGAATCCGCCGTGGTCATGCCCGATAACTTCGGCACCGACGAGATGACCGCCTACCTGACCGTGATGGGCCGCTTCGGCGAAGCCACCGGCTACCCGGCCACCGCCGTCAAAGTGGTGCAGGCCAAGGACGTGCAAAGCGTTGCCGACAAAGACCTGCTGGTGCTCGCCACCGCCGCCAACCAACCGCTGCTCAAGCAGTGGCAGCAATACCTGCCGGCCACCAGCGATGGTGAACAGCACCAGTTCCTGCTGTCTGACCTGCCACGTTATGTCCGTAGCTGGGTCAGCCCGGACCCGGCGGCCAACCAGCACCCAGCCAACGCCGGCATTACCTTCAAAGGCCTGAGCAACAGCACCTGGCTGGCCGGTTTCCAATCGCCACTCAAGAGCGGCCGCAGCGTGGTGCTGATTGCCAGCAACCAGCCGCAGGGCCTGTTGGAAGCCACCTCGGCGCTAATTGGCGGTGACGATTACAAAGACTCGATCCAGGGCAGCCTGGCCGTGGTGCAGGGCACGACTATCAGCTCGCTGGTGGGTGACGAGCAGTACTACGTCGGCAAGCTCAACTACTTCAAATTCATGCAATGGCAGCTGTCGCAGCACCTGGGTTGGATGTTGTTGATCACCTTCCTGGGTCTGGCGGTGGTTACTTCCCTGATCTACCTGTCACTGCGTGCACGTGCAAAACGGCGGTTGGCATGAGCCCGCTCAAGAGCATGGCCCTGGCAGCGCTGGGCGCGGTGATGTTTGCCGGTAGCGCGCAGGCGCAAACCTGTGACTGGCCGCTGTGGCAGAACTACACCAAGCGCTTTGTGCAGGACGATGGGCGAGTGTTGAACTCGTCGATGAAACCCACCGAGAGCAGTTCGGAAGGGCAGTCCTACGCGATGTTCTTTGCGTTGGTCGGCAACGACCGTGCGAGCTTCGACAAGCTGTGGACCTGGACCAAGGCCAACATGTCGGGCTCCGACATCGGCCAGAACCTGCCGGGTTGGTTGTGGGGCAAAAAAGCTGATAACACCTGGGGTGTGATCGACCCGAACTCCGCCAGCGACGCTGACTTGTGGATGGCCTACGCCTTGCTCGAAGCGGCCCGCGTGTGGAATGCACCGCAGTACCGCGCCGACGCGCAATTGTTGTTGGCCAACGTTGAACGCAACCTGATTGTGCGTGTGCCCGGCCTGGGCAAGATGCTGTTGCCGGGGCCGGTGGGCTACGTGCATCCGGGCGGCTTGTGGCGTTTCAACCCGAGCTACCAGGTGCTTGCACAACTGCGTCGCTTCCAGAAAGAACGCCCGAACGCCGGCTGGAACGAAGTGGCTGAAAGCAACGCGCGTATGCTCGCCGATACCGCCAGCAACCCTCATGGCCTCGCGGCCAACTGGGTCGGCTATCGCGCGACCAGCGCCAACGCCGGGCTGTTTGTGGTCGACCCGTTCTCCGATGACCTGGGCAGCTACGACGCGATCCGCACCTACATGTGGGCCGGCATGACCGCCAAAGGCGATCCATTGGCGGCGGCGATGCTCAAGTCGCTGGGCGGTATTTCCCGCGCAACGGCCGCATCGGTCACTGGCTTCCCGCCGGAAAAAATCCACGTGCTGACCGGCGAAGCCGAGAAAAACAACGGCTACACGCCGATGGGTTTCTCCGCGTCCACCATTGCCTTCTTCCAGGCCCGCGGCGAAACCGCCCTGGCGCAGTTGCAAAAGGCCAAGGTCGACGAGGCACTCGCCAAGGCCCTGGCGCCTTCAGCACCCGAGAGTGCGCAGCCGATCTACTACGACTACATGCTCAGCCTGTTCAGCCAGGGCTTTGCCGATCAGAAGTACCGTTTTGAACAAGACGGTACGGTCAAATTATCCTGGGAGGCCGCATGCGCCGTCACACGCTAGCCATTGCGATTCTCGCCGCCCTGGTCTCGACGGCCAGCGTGGCTGAAACCAGCGACCCGCAGTCCCTGCTGATTGAGCAGGGCTACTACTGGCAGTCGAAAAAGAACCCTGAGCGCGCGCTGGAAACCTGGCAGAAACTCTTGAGCCTGTCGCCTGAGCAACCGGATGCGCTGTACGGTATCGGCTTGATCCAGGTGCAACAGAACCGTCCGGCTGAAGCGCAAAAGTACCTGGCCCGCTTGCAAGCGCTGAGCCCGGTGCCGCGTCAGGCGTTGCAGCTGGAGCAGGACATTACCGTGGCTGTGCCGGACAACGCCAAGTTGCTGGAGCAGGCGCGCGAACTGGGCGAGCCGGATGCCGAGCGTGAGCAGGCCGTGGCCTTGTATCGCCAGATTTTCCAGGGGCGTCAGCCGCAAGGCCTGATCGCCCGTGAGTACTACAACACGCTTGGATTCACCGCCAAGGGCACCAATGAGGCCATCGCTGGCCTGCAGCGATTGACCCGTGAGCGTCCCAACGATCCGATCGTTGCGTTGTTCCTGGCCAAGCACCTGGCGCGCAACCCGGCCACGCGGCCTGACGGCATTCGTGCCCTGGCTAAACTGGCACCGAATAACGACGTGGGTGGCAATGCCGATGAAACCTGGCGCTTCGCGCTGATCTGGCTCGGCCCGCCGAAGCCGGACCAGGTGTCGCTGTTCCAGCAGTTCCTCACCGTGCATCCGGATGACGCCGAGATCCGCGCGCTGATGAACAAAGGCATTGCCCAAGGCAAAGGCGGCGGCACCTGGCAGCGTGACCCGCAGATGACCAAGGCTTTCAAGGCGCTGGATGACGGCGACCTGAAAACCGCCGAGCCGTTGCTGGCCGCGCGCCTTGCGCAAAAATCCAATGACGTCGATGCCCTCGGTGGTATGGGCGTACTGCGCCAACAGCAAGAGCGTTACAGCGAAGCCGAAAACTACCTCGTCCAGGCCACCCGCTTGCCCGGTGGTGCCGCGTGGCAGTCGGCCCTGAATGACGTACGCTACTGGAACCTGATCAGCCAAAGCCGTGACGCCCAACGCGCCGGCCGCAGCGCCCAGGCCCGTGACCTGGTGGCCCAGGCCGAGCGCCTGAACCCAGGCCAGCCTGGCGCGGCGGTCGCGTTGGCGGGTTTCCAGTCTCAGGACAACCAGTTCGAAGAAGCCGAAGCCGGCTACCGCAAGGTGTTGGCCCGTCATCCCGGTGACCCGGATGCCTTGAGTGGCTTGATCAACGTGTTGTCCCAATCGGGTCAACCGGATGAGGCCTTGAAGCTGATCGACTCGGTCTCGCCGGCGCAGCGCGCCAAGTTCGCACCGAGTGTGAAAATCAACGCATTGCGCGCGACCCAGGTCGGCAAACTGGCGGAGCAACGCGGTGACGTGAAAGGCGCACAAGCTGCCTATCGCCAGGCTCTCGACGCTGACCCTGAAAACCCGTGGACTCGCTTTGCCCTGGCGCGCATGTACCTGCGCGACGGCCAGATCCGCAATGCCCGTGCGTTGATCGACGGCTTGCTCAAGACCCAGCCCAACCAACCGGACGCGCTGTACACCAGCACGCTGTTGTCGGCGCAACTGAGCGAGTGGAAACAGGCCGAGACGACCCTTGGGCGTATCCCCGCGGCGCAGCGCACGGCAGACATGAACGAGCTGGCGATCGATATCGCGCTGCACCAGCAGACCGACGTGGCCATCGAAACCGCTCGCCGTGGCCAGCGCCCGGAAGCCTTGGCATTGCTGGGGCGTTCCGAGCCGTTGACCCGTCAGAAGCCTGAGCGTGTGGCCGTACTGGCCGCCGCCTATGTAGAAGTCGGCGCCGCGCAGTACGGCCTGGACATGATGCAGAAGGTGGTGGAGAACAACCCCAACCCGACGGTCGACCAGAAACTGCTGTACGCCAACGTGTTGCTCAAGGCCAACAAGTACAGTGAGGCGGGCGAGATCCTGCGCGAAGTGCAAGGCCAGCCTTTGAGCGAAATCGGTCGCCAGCGCTATGACGATCTGATTTACCTGTACCGGGTCAAACAGGCGGATGCCCTGCGCGAGAAGAACGACCTGGTGGCCGCCTATGACATGCTGTCCCCGGCCTTGGCCCAGCGTCCCAATGACGCGCTGGGCGTCGGCGCATTGGCGCGGATGTACGCCGCCAGTGGCAACGGCAAGAAGGCGATGGAGTTGTACGCGCCGTTGATCCAGCAGAACCCGAACAACGCACGCCTGCAGTTGGGCCTGGCGGACATCGCCCTGAAAGGCAATGACCGCAGCTTGGCGCAGAGCGCCAGTGACAAGGCGCTGGCGCTGGAGCCGGGTAACCCGGAGACACTCACCTCGGCCGCGCGCATTTACCAAGGGCTGGGCAAGAACAGCGAAGCTGCCGAGTTGCTGCGCAAGGCCCTGGCGATTGAAAACGCCATGAAGGCCAAGACCCAAGTGGCCCAGGCTGGCGCTCCAGGAACTTCGTACAACCCGTTCGTAGGCTTGCCGGGCCAGCGCCGCCAGGTCACCGACCTGACCGTTGCCGGCGCCGTACCGCCACCGATCGATGCGCCAACCAAGAGCGTGACGTCCAACGCGTTTGCGAGTGCAACGTCCAACGACCTGAGCGATCCGTTTGTGCCGCCATCGAGCATTGCCTCAATCGACAGTCCCGAGCTGAGCCCGGCGCGGCGTGCACTGGATACCATCCTGCGTGACCGTACCGGTTATGTGGTGCAAGGCTTGAGCGCACGCAGCAACAACGGTGAGAAAGGCCTGAGCAAAATCACCGATGTGGAAGCGCCGTTTGAAGCGCGGATGCCGGTGGGTGATAACACGGTGGCGCTGCGCGTGACGCCGGTGCATTTGACGTCTGGTGCGGTTAAAGGCTTCGCAGCACAGCGCTTTGGCGGTGGGACCAACGATGAGCTGGGCAAGCAAAGCGACAGCGGCGTCGGTTTTGCCATCGCGGTAGAGAATCCTGATCAGGGGTTGAAGGCGGATCTCGGGGTCAGCCCGATAGGTTTCACCTACAAGACCTGGATCGGTGGTGTGAGTGTTGCGCGACCGTTTGAGGCGAATTCGAACTTCCGCTACGGCGCCAATATTTCTCGTCGCCCAGTAACTGACAGCGTGACCTCGTTCGCCGGCTCAGAAGATAAGCGCACTGGCGAAAAATGGGGCGGTGTGACCGCTAACGGCGGCCGTGGCGAGTTGAGCTACGACAACCAAAAGCTGGGTGTTTATGGCTATGCCTCGTTGCATGAAATGCTGGGTAACAACGTAGAGGACAATACCCGCCTGGAACTGGGCAGCGGTATCTACTGGTACCTGCGTAATACCCAACGGGACACTCTGACCTTGGGCATCAGTGGTTCGGTGATGGGCTTCAAGGAAAACCAGGGTTATTACACCTACGGTCATGGCGGTTACTTCAGTCCGCAACGTTTCTTCTCTCTAGGCGTGCCGATCCGTTGGGCCCAGAGCTTTGACCGTTTCAGCTACCAAGTAAAAACTTCGGTAGGTGTGCAGCATATCGAGCAAGATGGCGTCGATTACTTCCCGGGGCACAACGATCTTCAAGACAGCCAGACCGTGGGTAATCGCACCTATGCCAGCGACAGCAAAACCGGCCTCGGCTACAGCTTCAACGCCGCCGCCGAATACCGCTTGAGCTCGCGGTTCTACCTGGGTGGCGAAATCGGTGTCGACAACGCCCAGGACTACCGCCAGTACGCCGGTAATGCTTATTTGCGCTACTTGTTCGAAGACCTGAGCGGGCCTATGCCGCTGCCGGTCAGCCCGTACCGTTCACCTTATTCCAACTGATTAATCGGAGTCATTCATGCCTGTTTCTGCGATTGCCGGCCTAACCATGCTGGTATTGGGCGAAAGTCATATGAGCTTTCCCGATTCGTTGCTCAACCCGTTGCAAGACAACCTCACCAAGCAAGGCGCGGTGGTTCACTCCATCGGTGCGTGCGGTGCCGGTGCGGCGGATTGGGTTGTCCCGAAAAAAGTCGAGTGCGGTGGCGAACGCACGCCCACCGGCAAGGCCGTGATCTATGGCAAGAACGCCATGAGCACCACGCCGATCCAGGAACTGATCGCCAAGGACAAGCCCGACGTGGTCGTGCTGATCATCGGCGACACCATGGGCTCTTACACCAACCCGGTGTTTCCGAAAGCCTGGGCCTGGAAAAGCGTGACCTCGCTGACCAAAGCCATCACCGACACCGGCACCAAATGCGTGTGGGTCGGCCCGCCATGGGGCAAAGTCGGTTCCCAGTACAAGAAGGATGACACCCGCACCAAGCTGATGTCGTCGTTCCTGGCCAGCAACGTGGCGCCGTGCACCTACATCGATTCGCTGACGTTCTCCAAACCGGGCGAGTGGATCACCACCGACGGCCAGCACTTCACCATCGACGGTTATCAGAAGTGGGCCAAGGCGATCGGTACTGCCTTGGGTGACCTGCCGCCATCGGCCTACGGTAAAGGAAGCAAATAATGAAACGGATGACCCTGGGCCTGGCGACTTTGCTCGCCAGCGTCAGCGCCTACAGCGCCGACATCCCTTTGTACCCGACGGGCCCGGAGCAAGACGCAGCGTTCCTGCGTTTTGCCAACGGCACGCCTGGCGAGTTGAAGCTGGTGGCCGACGGTTCCAAGGCCAGCCTGGTGTTGAATGGCGACAAAGCCGTTTCGGCCTTCTTGCCAGTGGTCGGCGGTGACAAGCCGATCAAAGGCGTGTTGAGCAGCGCCGGTAAAAACACCGATTTCTCCGTGAAAGTGGCGCCTGGCGAATTCGCCACGGTGGTTGCACTGGTCGATGCCAAGGGCGCCACGCGCCAATTGGTGGTGCGCGAAGTGCCGGACGACTTCAACGCACTCAAAGCCTCCCTGGCCTTTATCAACGCCGACGTCACCTGCGCCGACGCCAGCCTGGAAGCCGTGGCGCAAAAGGCCGAGCTGTTCAAAAAGGTCGCGGAAGGCGCGGTGCAGCGTCGCATGATCAACCCGGTGGAACTCTCGGTGCAGCTCAAATGCGCCGGCGCGCCGGTTGGCCAGCCGCTGACGTTTACCCTCAAGGCCGGCGAGCGCTACAGCGTTTTGGCCGTTCCTTCAGACACAGGCTCGAAGTTGCTGTTCGCCTCTGACGCACTCGCTAACTGATCGGGTCCGACACCACCATGGTCTTTGCCTCACTCGAATTCCTCACGCTGTTCCTGCCGGCCTTCCTGTTGATCTATGCCCTGGCTCGTCCGAGCTGGCGCAATGTCATCCTGTTGATCGGCAGCTGGTTGTTCTACGGCTGGTTGAGCCCGTTGTTCCTGTTCCTGCACATGGTGTTGACCGTGGTGGCGTGGGTCGGCGGCTTGCTGGTGGACCGCTCCCGTGAGGATGGCAAGGGCCGGGTGCGCCTGTTGATCGCGTTGATCGTGTTCAACACGGCGGTGCTGTGTTGGTACAAATACGCCAACATCGTCGCCGGCACGGTGAGTGAGGTGATCACCTGGTACGGCTATATGCCGCTTGATTGGCAGCGTGTGGCTTTACCGGCCGGACTGTCGTTCATCGTGCTGCAGGCGATTTCCTACCTGGTGGATGTGCACCGGCATACGGTGCCGGTGGAGCGCAGCTTCATTAACTACGCCACCTATATCTCGATGTTCGGGCACTCGATTGCCGGTCCGATCATCCGTTATGACTGGGTTCGTCGTGAGCTGAACCAGCGCTATTTCAACTGGGCGAATTTCTCCCTCGGCGCGCGACGCTTCATGATCGGCATGGGCATGAAAGTGTTGGTGGCTGACACCTTGTCGCCGCTGGTGGACATTGCCTTTCACCTGGAGAGCCCAAGCCTGGTGGACGCCTGGATCGGTTGCCTGGCGTACTCGCTGCAACTGTTTTTCGACTTCGCCGGTTACAGCGCCATGGCCATCGGCCTGGGCCTGATGCTGGGCTTCCACTTCCCGGAAAACTTCAACCGGCCGTACCTGGCCAGCAGCATCCAGGACTTCTGGCGGCGTTGGCACCTGTCGTTGTCCAGCTGGTTGCGCGACTACCTGTACATCGCCTTGGGCGGTAACCGCGACGGCGTATGGCGCACTTATCGCAACCTGTTTCTTACCATGGCGATTGCCGGGTTGTGGCACGGCGGCGATAGCTGGAACTACCTGTTGTGGGGTTCGGCCCATGGCGTGGCGTTGTGCGTCGACCGTGCGTGGTCGCGTTCGAGCCTGCCGAGCATTCCGCCGGTGTTGTCACACATCCTCACATTGCTGTTTGTGTGCCTGGCCTGGACCTTGTTCCGTGCGCCGGACTTCCACTCGGCCCTGACCATGTACGCGGGCCAGTTCGGGATGCACGGCATGGGCCTGGGTGACGCGATGGCCGTGGCCATGCGCCCGGCCCATGGCATGGCGGCATTGTTGGGCCTGGTGTGCATCATTGCGCCGATCTGGCAGGTGCGTTGCGAACAGCGTTTCGGCACACAGCCCTGGTTTGTGGTGGCGGCTTCGCTGTGGCCGGTGGCGGGGTTTGTGTTGTCGTTTGCGCTGATTGCCAGCCGCGACGCCGTACCGTTTCTGTACTTTCAGTTCTAAGGACGCCCGACCATGCCTGCTCCTACCGCGCCGACTCCACCGAGCGACCTGGCCGTTCGCACCAGCCCCCTGGCGGCCTGGGTGTTGGTGCCCTTTTTGGCGGCGGGACTGATCTCCTGCGCCTGGCTGATGGTGAAGGGGCCGATCAGTTATATGCCGGCCAAGGTCGACAGCGACATGCTGCTGCACGGCGACCTGACCCACCGTTTTGCCAAGGAGCTGGCCAAGGCACCGATGGCGATCCAGGCCGCGAACCTGGAGCGTGGTGGCAGCTGGCTGGCGTTTGGCGATACCGGGCCGCGCGTGCGTCCGGGGTGTCCTGGCTGGCTGTTTATCAGCGATGAGCTGCGCATCAACCGTCACGCCGAAGCCAATGCTCAGACCAAGGCCCAGGCGGTGATCGACCTGCAAAAACAACTGAGTCAAAAAGGTATTGATCTGCAAGTGGTGGTGGTGCCGGACAAGAGCCGCATTGCCGCCGCCCAACGCTGCGGCCTGTACCGCCCGGCGGTGCTCGATAGCCGGATCCAGGACTGGACCCAGTTGTTGCAGGCTTCCGGCGTTTCCGCGCTGGACCTGACCGATACGCTCAAGCCGCTGGGCGCCGAGGCTTACCTGCGCACGGATACTCACTGGAGCGAAATCGGCTCCAACGCCGGTGCCCAGGCTCTGGCGCAACGTATCCAGCAACGCGGCATCAAGGCCACGCCGGAACAAACCTTCGGCATTACCCAGGCACCGCTCGCCGTGCGCCCCGGTGATTTGGTACGCCTGGCAGGTCTCGATTGGTTGCCGCCCAAGTTGCAGCCAGCCGGCGAATCAGTTGCCGCCAGCACCGCCCATGAAACCGGTGGCGCGACCAGCAATGCCGATGACCTGTTTGGCGACGCGGGCTTGCCCAATGTGGCACTGATCGGCACCTCGTTTTCGCGTAATTCCAACTTTGTTGGCTTCCTGCAGAAGGCCCTGAATGCGCCGGTCGGCAATTTCAGCAAAGACGGTGGCGAATTCTCCGGCGCGGCCAAGGCCTATCTTGAAAGCCCGGCGTTCAAGCAAACGCCGCCTAAGTTGTTGATTTGGGAGATTCCGGAGCGGGATCTGCAAACGCCCTACGATGTGATCAGTATTGGTCAGTAATTTGACTATTTGCCGTTTGTCTAAAAAATAGGCAACTATCTCATCAAAATAATGACACTTTTACGCTCCTGAAGCAGACTGCTTGCACTAGGGCGACCACAAAAAGACCTGCGGTAAGCAGTCGTATCAGCTGACCTTTTCACGTCTTTGAGCTTCGCCGTGATGAGGGGTTTGTTATGGGCATTACTGATGGTCTTTTAGCCTTGCTCGGCAAGGACATCTGCCAGGATGAGCGCGGCATGGAGTCGCGTTTGCATTTCTTCGGCAGTATTCCCCGCGCGGATGATGTTGCCGTCAACCAGGACGCAGACACCGTGCCCCTCAAGCCAAAAGTGGTGGCGCTGGTGTCGATCAATGGCGGCGTCGGCCGTAGCACCCTGGCCACCGCCTTGAGCAGTGGTCTGCAACGTCAGGGTGAGTCCGTCGTGGCTTTGGACCTGGACCCGCAGAACGCCTTGCATCTCCACTTCGGCGTGAGTCCGGCGTTGCCGGGCATCGGGCGCACCAGCCTGGAACATGGGCCATGGAGCCCGCTTCAACAGCTCAGCTTCGCTGGCTGCCAGGTGATCCCCTTTGGCGAAATCGATACCCCACAGCAGGAAAACCTGGAGCGCTGGCTCAAGCACGAGCCGTGCTGGCTGGCTCAACACCTCGCGTCCCTGGACTTGAGTGCGCGGCATACGGTGATCATCGATACCCCCGCCGGTAACAATGTCTACTTCCATCAAGCGCTGAGCGTTGCCGATGTGGTGCTGGTCATCGTGCAGGCAGATGCTGCATGCCTGGGCACCCTTGACCATCTGGATGTACTGCTTGCCCCGCATCTTGAGGGGCAGCACCCGCCTCGCGTGCAAGTGGTCATCAACCAAGTGGATGAAAGGAATGCCTTCAGCCTGGACATGGTCGAGGCCTTCACGCAAAGGCTGGGGAAAGCGGCGCTGCAAGTGCACCGCGACATAGCGATCAACGAAGCACTGGCGTTTGGTGTCGACCCATTGGATAGCGTGGAGAAGGGGCTGGCAGCTGACGATATCAACGATCTTTGCCGGTTGCTGAAGGCGCCAAAAACAAGCGACTGAAGCGTTGGTTATACGCTGAACGCCAGATGCTTATGCACAATCGGTTGGATACAGCTGTCACTAAACAGCCATTTTGTGGAGCTGTTCTCATCACGCCGCAACTGCCTGTTTTGCGTGCGTTTTATTTTGTGAACAAAAAATGACCAGCTCGGTTTGTGACCTGCAGCGCAGATGGCTACAGGCTCCGTAAAGATTTCATCAACAGAGTTATCCACAGGCTGTGCTGCAACAAATTTGCCCTTTATTCGCGCTCGGCAAGCACCATCAAGTTGCGCGGTGTCAGTACGGGTTCGCAGAAAGTGCCTATCTGGACCTTGTAGCCGTTTTCTTCGAGAAATAATGCCCGATCCAGCACCAGCCACACTTCCAGCGGGCGCCTGAATAGACCGCGTACCAATTCCAGATTTCTGACCTCGGCCAGACGGCGCCAGCCGTACGCCTCCAGGCCCGTCCAGTCCTGTTCGCCTGTGGATAACCCTTTGAAGCTGGCCAGTTCCTGGCAATAGTCGGCAAAGGGTTTGTCCAGCCAGCTGGCGGGCAGGGAGGGTGTAGGCAGGTACTCGTCGACGCCACGAAGTTCACGTTGCAGTTGATCGAAACCCAGGCGCCGCGCCATGGACGTGTCCCGTTGCAGACGCACCCGTTTGCCTGCGGTGACGGTTTCGCTTAGCGGCAGGCCGAGGTCATCGATCGATAACTGCAGCCGTGATGCGCGGCCGGCGTTGGACAGTGGTTGGTAGGAATTGGCGTTGATGCGGTTGTAGCAGCAGGGCGCCAATGCAAGCTGTTTGCAGCCGGCCGTGCTCGCCAGTTGCATCAGCCGCACATGCAAGTCGCCACAGGCATGCAGGGCGACGGGCGTGTGTGCTGAGCTGATTGCCACGTCGACCATCACGTCTTGCAGGCGATGGGTGACCGGCAGGCGGTGATGGTCGCTCAAGGCTTGGCCTGCGGCGTTCAGCGCCGGGTCGTATTCCAGGCAGGTCAGTGCTTGACCGGCTTGTAACAGGCGGCGTCCGAGGTGACCCTTACCCGCACACCAATCCAGCCAATGCTTGGGCGTTTGTGCAAACTGCAGCGCCGCGCCGAAGGCTTCGATCTGTTCCCACTTGCGGCCCGGCACATCGACGTTCAGGCGATGGTGAGCCGGGGGCAGGGGCTGCGTCGGTAACTTATCCACAGCACTGAGCTGTCTGGCTTGCACGGCAAGTTGTGGAAAAGGTGCCGGCGCCGGCAGGTCAAAGGGGTGGTTGTGACTGGCTTCCGCATCGTCCAACGAGCGTTGGCGCAGCCACTGGGTGAGTTCCGGGTGCTCGGTTTCCCAAGGTAAGTGCAGGTGAGTAAAGGGCCGTGGTTTCCACAGCCCTTGATGCTCAATCAGGAACGCATCCAGCGCCTGGAAGCGTGCCTCAACGTCCTTGGCAGGCATCGACGCGTAGCCAGCGTTCCAGCAGTTTGAAGCCGCGCACCAGAATGTAGGCCATCAGCAGGTAAAACAGCCCGGCGGCGAAGAATATTTCTACCGGCAAATAGGTGCGGGCGATGATGGTCCGCGCCATGCCGGTCAATTCCAGCAAGGTGACGGTACTGGCCAGGGCGCTGGCCTTGAGCATCAGGATCACTTCGTTGCTGTACGCCGGCAGGCCGATGCGCGAGGCGCGTGGCAGGATGATGTAGAAGAGTGTCTTCGGCTTGGACATGCCCAACGCACGTGCCGCTTCAATCTCACCCGGCGGAATGGCCTGGATCGCGCCGCGCAGGATCTCGGCAATATAGGCCGCAGTGTGCAGGGTCATGGTGGCGGTGGCGCACCAGAACGGATCGCGCAGGTACGGCCACAGGAAGCTCTCACGCACGGAGTCGAACTGCGCCAGGCCGTAGTAGACGAGGAACAACTGCACCAGCAAGGGCGTGCCACGGAAGAAGAAAATGTAGGCATAGGGCAGGGCGCTGACATACCAGCGGCGCGATGAGCGGGCGATACCCAGTGGGATTGCCAGCAGCAGACCGGCGATGACGGCAATGGCTACCAGCTCCAGGGTCAGGGTCGCGCCCTGGGCCAATCTTGGCAGCCACTTGATGATCACGGCCCAGTTCAGGCCCAGGTCGAAATGCGCCAGCCAGCTGTAGTCGCCGCTCATTGGGTGCTCCTTGCAAAGCCGCGGGCGGCGCGTTTTTCCAGGAAGTGCATGCCGGTCATGGCCAGCACGGTCAGGCCCAGGTACATGAAGGCGGCAACCATAAAGAAGGTGAAGGGTTGCTTGGTGACGGTCACGCCGATCTGCGCATGGCGCATGATTTCTTCCAGGCCTATCACCGATACCAGCGCGGTGTCTTTCATCAGGATCATGAACAGGTTGCCCAGGCCCGGCAGGGCGATGCGCCACATCTGCGGCATGATCAACCGGGTGAAGATCCTGAATTTCGACAGGCCCAATGCCACGCCGGCTTCGCGGTGGCCCTTGGGAATGGCGAGGATCGCGCCACGGAACACTTCCGTAGCGTACGCGCCAAAGCACAGGCCCAGGGCGATAACCCCGGCGGCAAAGGCGCTGAGGGAAAGGTCGGGGTTGCCGAAGAACTCACCGAGGGCACGCATCAGGTTGACCGTGCCGAAATAAATCAGCAGCACCCACAGCAATTCGGGAATGCCACGAACGATAGTCGAGTAAGCACCGCCCACCCATTGCAGCGGCTTGTACGGCGAAGTCTTGGCCAGGGCCCCGGCCAGGCCGAGCACCAGCCCCAGGCACAGGGCCGTGAGCGCCAGTTTGACGGTCATCAGCGCGCCAGCGGCAAGCGCCGGGCCGAATCCGTAGAGATCGAAATTCATGGTGTTTTCATATCGCGGCAGGCAGTGCAAAAAGCCGACGCGCTCAAGTGAGCGCGCCGGGCATACCGTTCAGATCATTCGATGCTGAAAGGGAAGTACTTGTCGTTGATCTTCTTGTAGGTGCCGTCTGCCTTGATCTCTGCCAGGGCTTTGTTCAGGCGCTCGCGCAGTGGGTCGCCCTTGCGTACGGCGATACCGATCTTGTCGCTTTCTACCACCGGGTCGCCTTTGAATTCATAGGCCGAACCGTCTTTGCTCTTGAGCCATTCGTACTGCACGTACTTGTCGGCGAGGATACCGTCCAGGCGACCGGAGGTCAGGTCGAGGTAGGCGTTTTCCTGGGTGTCGTACAGCTTGGCGGTGGTGTCTGGCAGTTCGTCTTCCAGATAAGTGCCAGCCAGGGTCGCGCGCTGCGCACCGATGGTCTTGCCCTTGAGGTAGGCAGCGTCGGTCTTGAAGTCGGCGGTGGCCTTAGGCGCGATGAACTGCAGCTTGTTGGAATAGTACGGGTCGGTGAAGTCGACGGCCTGCTTGCGCTCATCGGTGATCGACAGCGAGGACACCAGGAAGTCGAACTTCTTGGCGTTCAGAGCCGGGATGATGCCGTCCCAGTCGGACACATACACTTCGCACTTCTCGACTTTCATCTTGGCGCACAGGGCGTCGCCGATGTCTTTGTCGAAGCCGACGACGTTGCCGCTGGCGTCTTTATTGTTGAACGGCGGGTAAGCCGCTTCGATCCCCATTTTCAAGGTTTCTGCCATGGCCGTGGCGCTGAACGCCATCGAGACGGCCGCGGCCAGAAGGAATTTTTTATAGTTCTGCATGCATGTTGCTCCGTTAGCGGTTGCTGGACATGAATTGTTTGCAGCGCGCCGAAAGCGGGTTTTCAAACACCTGCTGTGGCGATCCTTGCTCTTCGACCAGGCCCTGGTGCAGGAACACCACCTCACTGGACACCTGACGGGCGAAGCCCATTTCATGGGTGACCAGCAGCATGGTGCGGCCTTCTTCGGCCAGCGCGCGGATCACATTAAGTACTTCCTGAACCATTTCCGGGTCAAGCGCCGAAGTGGGTTCGTCAAACAGGATGACTTTAGGCTGCATCGCCAGGGTGCGCGCAATGGCCGCCCGTTGCTGCTGGCCGCCGGACAGTTGCGCAGGGTAGGCGTGACGTTTGTCAGCAATGCCGACCTTGGCCAGCAGGGCTTCGGCCGTTTCGATGGCGTCGCGTTTGCTTTGGCCAAGCACACGGCGAGGGGCCTCGATGATGTTGTCGAGGATGCTCATGTGCGGCCACAGGTTAAAGTTTTGAAACACAAAACCGATTTCGCTGCGCAGGCGATTGATCTGCTTACCGTCGGCGGCCATCAGCTCGCCGTTTTTCGCGGCCTTGAGCTTGAGCTCTTCGCCGGCGACCAGGATCTGGCCCTGATGCGGGTTTTCCAGCAGGTTGATGCAGCGCAGGAAGGTGGACTTGCCGGAACCGGAGGAACCCAGGATCGAGATCACGTCGCCGTCGCGAGCGGTCAGCGAGATACCTTTGAGTACCTCCAGCTCACCATAGCGTTTATGCAAGTTGCGGATTTCAAGCGCGGGCGTGGCCTCGGCCATGTGGGGTCCTCATTGTGTTCGTTGCAATCCTGCTGTTGGGCCGCCTTCCTGGCGAGGCGCCAAGCTAGCATAGCGTCTTGATGGCAGCCAACAGCATGGCCGGCGGTAAACAGGTGGTGTGCGGCAAGGTGTCGCATCGGCACAGCAGCGTGTCGCGCCATCAACAACCGAACATCCGTTTGAACCCGAAAAACCGCAGGCTTCGCGTAAAAAAGGGCGCGATGGTGCCAGCTTTGGCCGGGTGTTGGAAGGGTTAACCGGGCAAACGGTGCATATCAGCCCTTTTGTGGGCGTCACGTACTTTTTGTGTGTGTTTATGGTGCGTTTATTCGTCTTCAATGTGGGTCGCACGGTAACGCTATAGCGGAATGCCATTGTTCTCAATGACTTGCAAGTGATGTTGAAACGTCCTACAGCCCGCGTCAATCGCGGCTCTGTAACATTTTGGCGCAAATCTTGCGTAAAAAATAAAGAACGCCCTGTTGGTTTCTTTTCACGAGAAAGATCCCGGGCCGGGTGGACCGTTTTCGCAATTCCTCGCAAAGGTGTGTCAATGAGTAGTACGCAAAGCTCCAATGACCTCGAACAGGGGCTCAAACCGCGTCACGTCACCATGCTGTCGATTGCTGGCGTCATCGGTGCCGGTTTGTTTGTCGGCTCCGGCCACGCGATTGCTGCCGCCGGCCCGGCCGTACTGCTGGCTTACGCCGCTGCGGGCACGCTGGTGGTGTTGGTGATGCGCATGCTGGCCGAAATGGCCGTGGCGTCGCCGGATACCGGTTCGTTCTCCACCTACGCCGACCGGGCAATTGGCCATTGGGCCGGTTTCACCATCGGCTGGTTGTACTGGTGGTTCTGGGTGTTGGTGATTCCGCTGGAAGCCAACGCGGCTGCGACCATCCTGCATGCCTGGTTCCCGGATGTAGCCATTTGGGCCTTTACCCTGATCATCACCCTGTTGCTGACGGCGACCAACCTGTTCAGCGTGAAGAACTACGGCGAGTTCGAGTTCTGGTTCGCGTTGATCAAGGTCGTGGCGATCGTAGGCTTTGTGATCCTTGGCCTGGCCGCGATTTTCGGTTTCCTGCCGACCAGCCAGGTCAGCGGTGTTTCCCATCTGTTCGATACCCAGGGCTTTATGCCAAACGGCATGGGCGCCGTACTGGCTGCGATCCTGACCACCATGTTCTCCTTCATGGGCACCGAGATTGTCACCATCGCCGCCGCTGAATCGAAGAACCCAGGCCAGCAGATTACCAAGGCCACCAACTCGGTGATCTGGCGCATTGGTTTGTTCTACCTGTTGTCGATCTTCATCGTCGTGTCCCTGGTGCCATGGAACGATCCGACCCTGGCGGCCGTAGGTTCCTACCAGACTGTGCTGGAGCGCATGGGTATCCCGAATGCCAAGCTGATCGTCGACCTGGTGGTACTGGTTGCCGTGACCAGCTGCTTGAACTCGGCGCTGTACACCGCCTCGCGCATGCTGTTCTCCCTGGGTCGTCGCGGTGATGCACCGGCGGTGGCCAAGCGCACCAACAAGAGCGGCACGCCTTACTGGGCGGTGTTGTTGTCTACTGGCGCGGCGTTCCTGGCGGTATTCGCCAACTACGTGGCCCCTGCGGCAGTGTTCGAGTTCCTGCTGGCCAGCTCCGGCGCTATTGCGCTGCTGGTGTACCTGGTCATCGCTGTGTCGCAACTGCGCATGCGTCAGAAACGCACGGCGGCGGGCGAGAAGATTGTCTTCAAGATGTGGCTGTTCCCAGGCCTGACCTACGCGGTGATGGTGTTCATCGTGGGCACGCTGACCATCATGCTGTTTCAGGAAGCGCATCGGATCGAGATTATTGCGACCGGTGTCCTGAGCTTGTTGGTGGTGGTGGCGGGACTGATTGTGGCGAGCCGTCGCAAGGCGCAGAGAGTAGGCGCTGCAGTACTGAACTAAACGATGACTGTAGGAGCCGGCTTGCCGGCGATGGCGTCCTCACAGGCCCCATCGCCGGCAAGCCGGCTCCTACAGGTTCAAGGTTGTGACAATTCTTTTGAGGCCGCCACGTAATCCGCCTGGAATTGCGGAGACTCGATCCACGCCAGTGCTGCGGCTTCATCATCGGTATCTGTAGCCCACTGCCGATACTCGATCAGCGCTGCAAGGATAAAGTCGGTGGCTTCTTCTTCGCCTTCCTGTTCCAGCACCAGTGCCAGCAACGGGTGGGCCAAGAATACGGCGCACAGGGCTTGTTGGCTGGTCTCGCCCGCGGTGCGCATCTCTACGAACAGCTCGGTCAAATCCACTGACTCAAGGTCAATGCGGCTGTCGTCGCCGGCAAACGCATCCGGTTTGGTCGCTACGGCGCGCTGGGTACGGTTCTGCTTGGCCTTGGCCTTTGCCCGGTGGGCACGTTTTTGCTGCTTGTTCGGCGAGGCCATGGGCTCAGCGTCCTAGGTTTCGGATCGGGATGGGGTATTGAAGCGCAGGTTGAGGGAAATCCCAAGGGTATCTGCAGCCAATTGGCCGTTTTGAAGCCACGCCAATGCAATCGGCCACAGCCGATCCTGATACTCGCTGCGAAAAAATGCGAAATGGCCGACTGTCTTTTCACCAATGTCCTCAGGCGCGATCCGCAGATGAGTGAGCTCACTGCCGTCGAAGTAACCCAATAATCGCTCGATGGCGGCCACGGTCCCGAACGGGTCGTCAGTGATGCTGATGGCCAGTATCTGCGCTTTTACACGACTGAATGGCAGCTCGCCCAAGGCCCGCCCGCTGGGACGTGTTTCGTAGCTGGGCGTCGGTGTACTCCAGTCCCTCACCACGCCCGCAGGTGTGTCTTCCAGCCAGCCCAGGCGCTTGCCGGGGAAGTACCCGTACAGTGCCGTCAGCAACGGCATTGCCACATGCCACTTGGCAAACATCCGCCAGCGCACACTCGCTGCGTAGTCGCGCCAGTACGCAAACTGCGCGCCTACGGTCACGATCCGCCGAATGACCGCGCCCGACGCCCCGAGCCCTGCCGCGCAGCCACCGAAGCTATGGCCGACGACATCAATCGGCTGCCCCGGAAACTCCCGTTGCGCGCGCTTCAGCATTGCCTCGAAATCCAGCGCGCCCCAATCCGACCATGAGGCCTTGAAGCCACGCAACGAGCCACTGCGGGATTCGCCGATGCCACGGTAGTCGTAGGTGATGACGTCAACGCCGTTGGCGAACAGGTAGTCGGCAAAGCGGGCGTAGTGGCGGCAGCGGACGGAGGTGGCGGCGTTGATGATCACCACGGGCCGCGTTGGATCGGTTCTGATGTGTCGCCAGGTGAAGCCGCTGATGAGGTGACCGTCGGCGGCGGCCTCCTTGAAGGATTCGCGGTGTTCGCGCGCAGGTGAGGCCGAGGGCAATCGCAAAGAGGCGTCGTTCAAATTCATTGGGTTCTCGGCCTTAATAGGTTTCTTATTTTTTTAGTAACAGTTCACCAGTTTGCCAGCAGTTGCACCGCGTCTGGCAGGCATCCATTAAGGAGGTCTCTATGAGCATCCCGCCATCTCCCATTGTTTCAGAGTTTGAAACTGAAGAGCAGGCTGCCAGCTATGACCGTTGGTTCCGCTCCACTCGACCTTGCGCCAATAGATACATAGGCTTACACCTTTGCGATCTACCAAGGCGTTTTCATGACCCGCGATACCCTCGAACGCAACCAGGTCCCTTTGTACTTCGTAATCGTGCTGCTGGCTGCCGGTTTCGGTCTGCTCGCCCCCTCATTCGCCCACCACCTCGGCAGACTGATCACACCCGCCATCTCGGTACTGATGTACGCAATGTTCCTGCAAATCCCCTTTCTGGACCTACGTCAAAGCCTGACCAACAAGCGCTTCCTGTCAGCGTTACTGTTCGCCAACTTCATCCTCATTCCGTTACTGGTGTGGGCATTGACCCAAGGCCTCGCAGGACGCCCGGCACTGCTGGTAGGAGCGTTGCTGGTATTGCTGACCCCGTGCATCGACTACGTGGTGGTGTTTACTCATATCGGCAAGGGTGATTCGCGGTTGATGCTGGCGGCGACGCCGGTGCTGTTGTTGCTGCAGTTGGCGCTCTTGCCGATCTACCTGGGCGTGATGCTGGGGGCGCAGTCCGGAGTGGTTGTTGAGGCGCAGCCGTTTATCGAGGCATTCCTCTGGTTGATCGTGCTGCCCATGGTTCTGGCAGTTCTCACGGCTTCAGTGGCGCTGCGATCATCACTCGTCAGTGCTTGGAACGGCGGCTGGGCGTGGATACCGGTGCCGGCGATGGCATTGGTGCTGTTTGTGGTGATCGGTTCGCAGATCACGTCGGTGGTGCGGGATATCAACCTGTTGCTGCCGGTGATCCCGGTGTACGTCGGTTTCCTGTTGCTGGCGCCGTTGATGGGCGCGCTGGCATCGCGGCTATTTGCGCTGCCTGCGGTTACGGCCAGGGCGGTGACGTTCAGCGCATCGACGCGCAATTCGCTGGTGGTACTGCCCTTGGCGCTGGCGCTACCCGAAGATGTGCGTGGCTTGGCGGCGACTACGGTGATCCTGCAAACCCTGGTCGAGCTCGTTGGTGAGCTGATTTACGTTCGGTTGATCCCGAAATGGGTGTGGCCCGCAGGTCGGTAAACGCGGGAATGTTCAGGTCTGTTCAGGCGCTATTCAGCAGGGCATTCGGCACCATAAGTCGGCGCCCCTAACTGACAGGTCAACTGATGGATCACCGCAACCGTTTTCGCCTGGAATCCCTGGGCATTTTCCTGTTTGCCCTGCTGCTGTTCACCCTGGGGATCTGGGATCAGCAGCCCCAAGGATTTGACGGACGCTGGGCGCTGTTCCTGCAAGAAATGTTTCGCCATGGCGCGAGTCTTTTCCCGACCACCTATGGTCAGCCCTACGCGGATTACCCTGGAACCGCGACCTTTTTCAGCTTTGTGTTTGCCCGACTGTTTGGCGCGCCCAATCATCTGGCCAATGTGCTGCCCACCGCTCTGGCTTCGGCTGGCGTAGTTGCCTTGATCTACCGCTTGCTGGCCCCGTCGAATCGTCAGTGGGCGCTGCTCACTGTGCTGTTGACCTTGCTTACCACCCAGCTGCTCGAAAAATCCCGCTCTGTCTGCCTGGATCAGATGGTGGCGTTGTTGTGTGTAGGAAGTTTTTACCTGTTGCACAGTGGCGGGCGCTGGAGGCGGCTTGCGGTGTTTGCGTTGTTCATCCTGGGCTTTGCGATACGCGGGCCGCTGGGGTTGATCGAAGTCTGTGGTGTGGTCTGTGTGTACTGGGCGTTGAGCAGTCCAGGGGAGCGAGTGAAGCAGGTGCTGATTCACGGCACTGTTGGCCTGGTGCTGCTGGCAATCTGTTGGTGGTTGCTGATGAAGTTGGCGCGCATCAGTGGGGGCGGCGCCTTTGCAGACGAGGTGTTCAGGATGCAGGTGGGCGGTCGTCTCGATGAAACTGGAGAACCGTTTTATTTCTACTTCCAGTTGAGCCTCTACCGCTACTTCCCGGTGGTGCCGTTGGCGCTGGCCACCCTGATTGCGCTGCGTCATCGCTGGTCCGAGCGGTTCGAAGGCGACATGCAACTGGTGGTGCGACTCGGCGCCTGCGGCTTGATGATCTTGCTCGGGCTGTCGGTGCCGCACTTCAAGCGCGCCTATTACATCCTGCCGATGGTACCGATGTTTGCGGCTGTCGCAGCCTATGGGCTGCTCCAGGCGCCGAGTTGGCTCTCGGGCGTGCGCCGATGCTACGAAGGGCTGGTCGTGGCACTACCGGCGTTGTGCGTGGTTGTAGTCTTCGTCTGTCGACATGCGTGGCAAAAGCATGGTTACTGGCCTGACGTTTCGCTGCCGTTGCTGATTGGCGTGTTAGGGGTGTTGCAAGTGGCGGCGCTGATCGCCTGGCGGCGAGCGGGGCGGTTGGTGTGGCTCAGCCTGATCGCATTGCTGGCGCAATGGTTGTTGTTGGTGACGGTGGTGGAGCCGTCCAAGGATATGCAGTTCGATACCCGCAAGTTTGTCGGTCAGGTAGAAGCACTGCGTGCAGAGACGCCTGGACCGCTGGTGTTTATCAATCTGGGGCGAGACACCTGGGCGGTGCGCTACATGATGAACCTGGACCATGATGAGCAACCGCTGTTTGTCGGCGGTCAACAGCTCGAGGGGTTGGAGGGCTTGCCTCGGCCCGCCTGGGTAATTGTGTCGCGCAAGGAGACCGCATTGCTGCAAGGGACGCCGCTTGAGCGTCAGGCGCCGACCTTTGAGGGGCGGCTGAACGACAATCCACTGATGGTGTTTTTGCTGAAATGACTCAGCAAGTTGCTGTATGTTCGCCAGCTGGGTGACCGATCAGTCATTCAATTGAGCTGTTTTTTGGAATTGCCGTACTGGAAGCCTCATGGATATGACGAAAAAGGACTTTAAGCGGCCTGACTGTGGCCACGTGATCGGCCGTTCGCGAATTGGCTGGTTGAGCATCTGCTTCGACGGCGGCTGCAGCTACCCTGCGATGATCAATGTGCTGAGAGCTGTCTTCAAGCGCTATGGGCGCCTGGTGCGGTTTGGCGAGAAGCTGTCGGCGCAGGGTTGGATTGATCGAGTCGAGGAGCGGGGCTTTCAGATCTCCGATCAGGAGCGGGTGGCGGTGTTTACGTTGATGTGGGATGGAAAGTGAAAGATCTACTGGGGTGATGCTGAATCGCCTCAGGCTAGGCCGATAAATTCCAGGCAACAAAAAACCCGCACTAGGCGGGTTTCTTGTGTGTTTCAGATGACGTTTGCACCACCTGAAACTGAATAGTGGTGCCCAGAGACGGAATCGAACCGCCGACACGGGGATTTTCAATCCCCTGCTCTACCGACTGAGCTATCTGGGCAACGGGGCGCATTAAACGGGTTTTTCAGGGGGTCGTCAAGCAAGTTTTCAAAAAATATTTAATTATTACCGTCGCTTACGTGCAGACCCCGGTTTTTGATCAATTATTGAGCAGGCGGCACGTAGCCGTCAGCCTTGGCGTATTCCTCGCCGGAAAAGAACTTGTCCATCTCGCCTGCCAGGTATTTACGGTCTTCGGCGTTCATCATGTTCAGGCGTTTTTCGTTGATCAGCAGGGTCTGGTGTTTCAGCCAGTCGCCCCAGGCTTTGGCGGAGACGTGCTCGAAAATGTCCTGGCCCTTGGCGCCTGGGTACGGAGGGCGCTCGAGGCCTGGCAATTCTTCTTTGTACTTGCGGCACATGATGGTGCGGGTCATGACGGAACTCCTGCATTCAATACGTCGGCCGCGCGCTTCAGCAGTTTTTTTACCGGGGCGGCAAGGCCCAGGCGCGGCGGGGTGGCGAGGTTATACCAGAGCCAGTCTGCCTCGGCCACGTGATGGGCGGATTCCTCGACCTGGACCAGCCAGGGTTCGATGGCGAGTTGGAAGTGGCTGAAGGTGTGGATCAGCCCTGGCAGCGCCTGTTGCTTGCCCAGCTCCAGCGCGTGCTGGTGGGCCAGGTGTTCCAGGTCTTGCAGGTCGTCCAGCTCCGGCAAACTCCACAGGCCGCCCCACAGGCCTGTAGAGGGGCGGCGATAAAGCAGGATCGCGCCCTCTGCATTGGCCAGCAACGGCATCAGCGTGCGCTTCTGCGGGATAGTCTTGCGCGGCTTGGGGATTGGGTAGCGCGTCTCCAGGCCGAGCATGTGGGCTTCACAGCCTTTTTCCAGTGGGCACAGCAGGCAGCTGGGTTTGCTGCGGGTGCAGAGCGTGGCGCCCATGTCCATCATCGCCTGGGTGTAGGCGTCGACCCGATCATGAGGCGTGAAGCGTTCTGCGGTGGCCCATAGCTGCTTGGCCACCTTGGGCTCGCCTGGATAGCCCTCTTGCGCGGTAAAGCGTGCCAGCACGCGTTTGACGTTGCCGTCGAGGATCGGTGCACGCAGGCCCATGCTCAGGCTGGCGATCGCACCAGCCGTGGACAAACCGATGCCGGGCAGCTCGGTGAGCTTCTCGACATCCTTGGGAAACTCGCCGCCGTACTCGGCCACGACAATCTTCGCGGTCTTTTGCAGATTGCGCGCCCGGGTGTAGTAACCCAGGCCGGTCCACAAGTGCAGCACTTCATCTTCCGGCGCGGCCGCCAAGGCCTCGACCGTTGGCAGCGAAGCCATGAAACGATCGAAATAGTTGAGCACGGTGCTCACCTGGGTCTGCTGCAGCATGATCTCCGAGACCCACACCCGATAAGGCGTGATGCCCTGTTGCCAGGGCAGGTCGTGGCGACCGTGGCGGTCGTACCAGTCCAGCACCGCCGTTGAAAACTGCTCGTTTCTCATCGTTTGAACAGGCCTTTCAAAGCGTCTTTGAGCTGTGGATTAACCTTGTCGAGCTTCTCTTCCAGCTTTTCGTTCAGGCGGTTGCCGGCCGCCTTGATGGCGACCTGGCCCAGGCCGTCCTTGTCCAGGCGGCAGGCCTTGGCGCCCAGCTCCAGTGGGCCACGGCAGCGCAGCGGTACTTCGATACCCTGGAAGTTCGAGCCCACCTGACAGGCCGGGTCCGGCGTTGCACGCTGGTCGCCTTCGACAATGATGCCTACGCGGTAATCCATGCCCAGCACACGCAGGTCGATGTCGCCGTTGCCATTGACGGTCAGGCCGGGGATGCGCACTTTCAGGTCAGGGTTGCTGGCTACGCCGTTACGGAAGGTCAGGTTGCCCTTCAACTCCTGGAACGGCGTGTCCTTGCCTTGCGGTGTGCTGCTCAACGTCTTGCGGTTGAGCAGAGCAATACCGGTGCACAGTTGCTGTTCGAGGTTGGCGTTGAGCAACACACCGTTGTTGATCACAAAGCTGGCGGTGCCGTTGAGGCTGTCGATCAGGGCTTTCTGGCTATTGCCACGGCCCGTGAGGTTGCTGTCGAGGGTGATCTGGCCCTTCACCGGTGGGTTTTGCCCTTGGGCTTGCAGGATGCGTTCGACCGGCACTTGCTTGATATGGCTTTGCAGCGCCAGCACCGGAATATCCTGGCGCACATCGAGGCTGCCGTTGGCCTGGAAAGTACCGTTGTAGAGGCCACCGCTCAGGGTATCGAGCTTGAGTTGACCATCGACGCCCGACGCCTTGAGCGCCGCATTCTGGATTGGCAGCTTGCTCAAGGTCAGTTGGCCGAAGGCCAGGTCGGCGTTCACATCCAGCGTGCGCAGACGCGCCAGCGGCAGCAGTTTGTCGGTACTCCAGGCACCTTTGGTCGGTGCGTCGGGCAGCGGTGTGGTGCCGCCGGCGGCCATGGCACCGGCTTCGCTGTTCTGTACTTCGGCCTGGCGGGCTGCGGCTGCACCCTTGGCGGATTCAGACTTGGCCGGCAGGTAGTTGTCGGCGTTGAAGGTATCGCCCTTGAGCTGGACGCGCAGGGATTGCTTGGCAAAATCCTCCACGGCGAGGCGGCCGGTGAAGGTGCTGCCGTCGAGTTTCAGGTTCAGGTCTTCCAAGGCCACGCTGCTCGGCGTGCCCTTGAGGCGGCTGACCAGTTCGACCTTGCTCAGGCTGCCCTCGGCCATGGGCGGCAGCGGGTGGCCAACACCGTCGAGAAACTTGGCCAGGTCAAACTGGGCTATGGACAGCGCGCCGCTGAGCTGCGGAGTCTTGTCCAGATCGTTGACCTTCAGCTCGCCCAGTGCGCGCAGTTGATTGGCCGACAACTTCATATTGGTCCATTCGGCGATATTGGCCGCCTGGTCCACCAGCAATTGGCCCTGGGTGGAGAACGTCACGGTCTTGCCTTGCAGCGGCTCGCCCGTGGCTTCACCGCTGATCTTCATGTCTTCAAGCTGATAGCGCTTGAGCGCACGCTGGATGCGCAGGTTGCCGTTGAGTTCGGTCTTGACGCGCATCACCGGCTGGTTGCTGCCGAAGAACGCAGTGAGCTTCACCGGAATGCTGGCGCCTTCGTGCACGGCACCGGCGCTCAGTTGGATGCTTTCAGCGCTGAACTGCTTGCCGGTCTGCTCGTCGTTGTATTCGACGCGAGCGTTGTTGACCGTCAGGCTGTCGATGTCCAGGCGAATGGGCTTCGAGGGTTTTTCCGGTTCGGGTTCGGAGGGTTTCTCGGTCGAGCCTGGGCTGCCGACGGTCGCCTCGGTCACGTTCTTGCCGATGTCTTCCCAGTTGCCGTGGCCTTGCTTGTCACGGTTGAGGCGCAGGTTGAGGCCTTCGACGCGCACATCGCTCATCTGTACTTCGCGGCGCAGCAGCGGCAGCACGCGGACAGAGAGACCGAGCATCTGCAGGTCGGCGAATGGCTGGGTCGGCGCGGTCAGGGTCGCCACGCTGGCTTCGTGCAGTTCCAGGCCTAGCCAGGGGAACAGGCTCCAGCCGATATCGCCATTGAGCGTCAGCTCGATGTGGGCCTTGTCGCGGGCAATCTGGCGAATCTCGTCTTTATAGTCGTTGGGATCGAAGAGATGGGTCAGGGCAAAGCCTAGAGCCACAATGATCAGCAACAGCCCGAGAAGTACCAGACCCAGGATTTTGCCGAACGCTTTCATGGGCGAGTCCTTGTATGTCGATTTCAAAATTTAGCCGCAGAGTATAACGCCCGACGGCCTGCGTCAGTGCCCCGATCGTTACATTGTATCCAGGGACGGGAAACGGGTTTTTGGCGTCAAACAAAACAGATTTCCTGAAAAAGGTGATATCAGTTTGGTTTTTCTGTCATCCACAGGTGCTAATCTGCGCAGGTTCGTCTGCCTTCTGCGACATAGCGTCGCGCTCAAATGGAGCTTTACTCAACAACAACGGCCAACGCTTTGCGTGCAAGGCCGAGGGAGAGAGCGCCTGACGGACACATACTAACAACTGGGGGAAACACCAATGAGCACTAGCACTGTGGCAGGTTCAACTGCCGCACAGCCTGCGTTCCTGTCCAAGGAACGTATCATCGCCAAGCCCGGCTTCAACCGCTGGCTGGTTCCACCGGCCGCCCTGGCCATCCACCTGTGCATCGGCATGGCCTACGGGTTCTCGGTGTTCTGGCTGCCATTGTCCAAGGCACTGGGCATCACCAAGCCGGTCGCCTGCGCGCCGGACATGAGCTTCATCACCCAAGTCTTCTCGTCCCAATGCGACTGGCCCATCTCCATGCTGGGCTGGATCTACACCCTGTTCTTCATCTTCCTGGGCTGCTCGGCAGCGATCTGGGGCGGCTGGCTGGAACACGCCGGGCCACGTAAGGCCGGTGTTGTATCGGCATTGTGCTGGTGCGGTGGTCTGCTGATCTCGGCGTTGGGTATCTATACGCACCAGATCTGGCTGATGTGGATCGGCTCCGGGGTCATTGGCGGTATCGGTCTGGGCCTGGGCTATATCTCGCCCGTGTCGACCCTGATCAAGTGGTTCCCGGACAAGCGCGGCATGGCGACCGGCATGGCGATCATGGGCTTCGGCGGCGGTGCGATGGTCGGCGCTCCGTTGGCAGCAGCCTTGATGGGCCACTTTGCCACGCCCGACAGCGTGGGCGTGTGGCAGAGCTTCCTGGTAATGGCTGCGATCTACTTCGTGTTCATGATCGGCGGCGCCTTGTCCTACCGCGTGCCGCCTACCGGCTGGAAGCCTGAGGGTTGGACCGCGCCGGCGAAAAAGGCCAGCAACGCGATGATCACTCACCGTCACGTGCACGTGAACGTGGCGTGGAAAACCCCGCAATTCCGATTGGTCTGGCTGGTGCTGTGCCTGAACGTATCCGCCGGTATCGGCATCCTCGGCATGGCTTCGCCACTGCTGCAGGAAGTGTTCGGCGGCAAGTTGCTGGGTGTGGATGTGCCGTTTGGCCAACTGGATGCGGGCCAATTGGCTTCCATCGCAGCCATCGCTGCGGGTTTCACCGGTCTGTTGAGCCTGTTCAACATCGGTGGCCGGTTCTTCTGGGCGTCGTTCTCCGACTACCTGGGCCGTAAAAACACCTACTTCGTGTTCTTCGCGTTGGGCTTTGCCCTGTACGCGCTGATCCCGAACCTGGGTCACCTGGGCAACGTGGCGCTGTTCGTGGCGGCGTTCTGCATCATCCTGTCGATGTACGGCGGTGGTTTTGCGACCGTTCCGGCCTACCTGGCCGACCTGTTCGGCACCCAGATGGTTGGCGCGATCCATGGTCGCCTGCTGACCGCCTGGGCTGCAGCTGGCGTGCTGGGCCCGGTACTGGTGAACTACCTTCGCGAATACCAGCTGAGCATCGGCGTTGAACGCGCCGCGGCCTACGACATCACGTTGTACATCCTCGCCGGCCTGCTGGTGTTGGGTTTCATCTGCAACCTGCTGGTTCGTCCGGTGGCCGACAAGTACTTCATGACCGACGCTGAACTGGCCGCCGAACAGGCGCTGGGCCACGACAAAGGCGCGGACGCGACTACTTCCCTGGAGTGGAAAGCTGCCCCTGGCACCGTGCCTTTGGCGATTGCCGCCTGGCTGGTGGTGGGTATTCCGTTGGCGTGGGGTGTGTGGGTGACCCTGCAGAAGACCGCAGTCCTGTTCCACTGATGCAAACCCTGTAGGGCCTGGCTTTGTGTGGTGAGCGGGCTTGCCCCGCGTTGGGTCGCGAAGCGACCCCAATGAGACCAGCGCGTTTTTTCAGTTAAAACGCGTAGGTAGGTTTTGGGGCTGCTTCGCAGCCCAACGCGGGGCAAGCCCGCTCGCCACATAAGCCGGTACCCACATGTATGCACATGTCTATCCCCGACATTCCTCGCTTCAACTCGTCAGTCTTATCCCCTTCGATGTTTCTGTTTAGCGCCCGCGCCCCTATAATGGCTGCCTTTTTCGCCCAATGATTTTGCGGAGCTGGTGATGGCCGAACGTAAGGCGTCCGTCGAGCGCGACACTCTGGAAACCCAGATCAAAG
>Ga0209173_100039_pt1 | contig 231658 bp, 214 predicted proteins | sample SynthPrep_16_END_FD_187206 | JGI IMG/M metagenome (GOLD analysis project Ga0209173, IMG submission 187206) | Synthetic microbial communities from Ohio, USA - SynthPrep_16_END_DS12_MetaG (SPAdes) (version 2) | ecosystem: Engineered > Bioreactor > Aerobic > Activated sludge | place: USA: Ohio...
CTTCTACGGCGACGAACCGGACGGCAAGACCGAGCACGGCCTGTCCATCATCGGCATGGCTATCGCTGAAGACGCCGCCGACGAAGTGTTCGCAGCCGGCGCCCAGTTCGCCCCGCTGGAGCTGGTGCGTATCACCTTCGACGTGGCACGCGGCGGCCAGAACAAGGGCAAGAATCTGGCTCTGCACATCGAAGCCGTGAACCCGAAAGGCCAGGCCACTCGCGGTGCTGCAGATCCCTCCAGCGAGGCCCGCAAGCTCGCCGCCCAACAACAAGGCAAACCGACCGGCACCCAGCCGGACCCGGCCAAGGCCTGACGGGAGGGCGCCGCCATGCTGATCGTTGATCGCGTGCTGTGCGACTGCTGCGGGCAGCCCATGGGCCAGCTCTACAACCAGTCCGCCCCCCAGCCCGACCTGCTGCCCGATCTGAACACGGCGCCCGACCTCGTCATCTGCCCCGACTGCATCGCCATGGCTGAGGTCATTCGTGACCCCAGCTTGGCGGAGTAAGGGGGCGCCATGAATTTCATTGTGTGCGACGGCGTATGGGAGAGCGCAGGCCAGACCCCGGTTTGTGTCGGCACCCTCTCCACCGTCGCGCTCAGTGAGATAAGCCCGACCGGGCTAACCGCTGAAGACCATGCACAGATCCGCGAACACGCCCTGGTGCTGTTCGCCATCGTCTTCGGCGCTCTCGTGCTGAAAAAGGCACTCAACCTGTAGGAGACACACCCATGCAAAACCTGAAAGTCCTGCGCCGCTCGCTCGGTGCTACCGCCGCTGTTGGCCTGCTGGCCATGCAACAAGCCCATGCCGCCCTCCCGGCCGGTGTGACCACTGCCCTCACTGATGCGCAGGTCGATGGCGTCGAGGTCGCGGGCATCGTCCTGGGCGTAATCATCGCGATTGCCGCCTTCAAGTTCATCCGCCGCGCGCTGTAAGGCCGGCTGCAACCAACCAGCCCGGTAACTCGTTATCGGGCTTTTTCACATAAGGGCTTTTCATGGACGCCAACATGCTGACCACGATCATCATCGTCATGGCGTTCTGGGCTCTGTTCTTTGGGCGGGTTTGAGATGCGTCCCTTTAGGTCTTTAACTGCGCTCTTTCTGTTGCTTGTTACGATCCTTGCCTACTCTGATTCGTCTCTAGCACAGGACTACTACTGGCTGCGCTATTCGACATCTGGAAATGCTGTAGGCACTGTCAGATATCAATCTGCATCGGCTGCTTGTGCTGCCTTGGTAGCCGGTTCAAACATGACCAATCCTGGACTTAGATCCAGAACCGCCACAAGCTTCTATTGCACAGGAACGAATCAATCCGGCAATACCCAAGATGTCGGTTATGTCCAGAGATTCGGAACAGGCTGCTCTTCACCCGATGAGACTTACAACCAAAGTACCGGGGAATGTGAGCCACCTCCTTCACAATGCGAGCCCAAGGCCGGACAGAACACCACCTGGTCCATGCTGCGGCCTGACCTCAATGGCCTCGGCCCTATCGAGCATGGCTGTGAAGCCGGTTGCCGTATCACCCTCGGCACCTCGCAATGTGCCCCTGTCTCCGAAGGCGCTACCACTGGCGTTTGCTGGGGCGTAGGCACATTCACCGGTGCTGAATGCGAGCCCGGCGACAACCCCACCGGCGGCACCCCGCCGACCGATCCCACCGACCCAACTGACCCGACCGACCCGCCGCCAGACTGCGGCGATGACCATGTCTGGTCTGGCACCACCTGCGTTCCTAAGCCGCCTGAGGAATGCGACCCCAGCACCGGCGAAGTCTGCCCGCCTGATGATGGTGACGGCGAAGACGGCGATGGTGAGGACGGCGATGGGGATGGCGAAGGTGACGGTGATGGCGAGGGAGACGGCGAAGGGGATGGCGAGGGTGATGGTGATGGGGACGGCGAAGGCGACGGGGATGGCACCGGCGATGGTGATGGCGAAGGTGACGGGGATAGCGAGTGCGACCCCAAAACCGACCCGAACAAGTGCGTAAAGCCCAGCGTCGAGGGCGAAGCTTGTGATGCCGAGCTGAAGTGTGAAGGTGACGTCATCCAGTGCGCCATCCTGCGCGCCAACAAAAACCAGATTTGCCAATGGAAGTACGACGAACAGGTCCGCAGCGATATCGCCTCCGAACTGGCCGGCGAGGACTACCAGCTTGAAGAGAAATCCATCGCCGTCAGCGGCCTATTCACCGAAGCCGTGAACAAAGGCCGTTGGCTGCCGCAGTCGTGCCCTTCCCCACAGAGCTTTTCCGTCATGGGTCGCAGCTACTCGTTTAGCTGGGAACCCGCCTGCCGTTTCGCCCAAGCCATCGGCCCGCTGATTGTGGCCCTGGCTTCGATCTTCTTTGCAGTCTCCATCGGACGCGGAATCAAGGGGTCTTGATATGCCACTACTTCCACTGCTTGCCACCTTCCTCGGCTCCATCGTCTCCGGACTGGTCTTCCGGGCGCTGGCTTCCCTGGGCTTTGCCTACGTCGCCTATGTCGGTATCGGCCAACTGATCGACAGCGTAGACGGCTACATCAAGAGCCTGTTCGGCGCCATCCCGCCACCCGTCGCGGCCATCCTCGGCATGGCCAAGGTCGATGTGGCCATCAACATCATCATCGCCGCTGTCATCGCTCGCCTGATGCTGGCCGGGATGGACCGTATCACCGGCACCATCACCGGCCTTGCCCTGCTCAACAAGGCGGGTGGCTGATGTTCGTCCTGCGCACGGGTCTGCAGGGCAACGGCAAGACCTTGAACACCATCAAGGAAGTAGACGCCAAAGCCGCGAAAGAAGGCCGCCCGGTCTACTACCACAACATCCGCGGCTTCGATCCCAATGCCGAAGTGCTCGAAGCGGTTTGGCAAGAATTCGACGAGCCGCAGAAATGGCACGAGCTGCCACAGAACGCCATGATCGTCATCGACGAAGCGCAGACCTTCTTTCGGGTCCGCCCTGCTGGCTCTGCCGTGCCCGCCTACGCCAGCGCCCTGGAAACCATGCGCCACCGTGGCCATGAACTGCACTGCATCACCCAGAACCCCGGCCTGATCGACACCCACTTCCGCAAGCTGTGCAACTCGCACATTCACTACGTGCGAGGCCACAAGGGCAAGGTCATCAAGCGCTGGGAGTTTGAGCGCGTGAACATGGACGTCGAGAAGAAGAACGACTTCAGCGACGGCCAGGCCACGCGGGTGCTACTCGATAAGAAGTACTTCGGCGTGTACCAGTCCGTCGCCGAAGGCTCCGAACATCACATGAAGTTCAAGCCGCCTCGGGCGCTGTTCGTGTTTATCGCCTGCATCATCGGCATCGCCTACTTCGGCTACGGCATCTATGAACGGCGCATCGCCCCGCCCAAGCCTCAGGCCGACCCCGTGGAACAGGCGCGCGCCACGTCACCGACCGGCGAACCCGTGGCGCAGCAGCCAGCCCCCAGCAATGCCGCGCTGCTTTCGCCTGAAGAGTACGTCGCACTGCGAGTGCCCCGCCTGCCCGATGTACCCAGCTCGGCGCCGATCTACGACGAAATCACCCGGCCGGTGACCTATCCGCGTCTGTCCTGCATGTACTCGACCGATCAGCAGATGGTGGCCAGGAATCACAAGCGCCTCGTCCTGGGGTATCGCGACGGCAAGGTCTACGGCTGTCGCTGCAACACCCAGCAAGGCACTAGAGCGGTGGTGTCCTTTGAAGCCTGCATGGCCTACGTCGAAGAAGGTGCATTCGATCCTGCAAAGCCTGATCGACTGCCCGATCCGAACGGCCAGGTTGCTCAGACACAGCCAGAGCAACAGCCTCCCCAAAACCAGCCCTCGCGCCCTGCCCCTTCTGCCAGCGCTAACGCACCGGTAGGCGCTGCATGGCCGTCGCTGAGCGGCTATCAGGGTGCCCTGTGAGCGAACACCAAAGGAACGCCATGCGCGGCGGCGTGGTTGCGTGCGAGGCACGAGCGCGCGTGTGCGCCGCCGCGCGGGCGCTGACGTCCCTGTAGCACGTCATATAAATCAAGGTTAAACGTGTCGATTCGGCACTATTTGGAGCATTAGAAAATGGCAGTTAAAGACCAACTCCGTGTTGATCGTGAGTTCAAGAAGACCCCAGCCGGCAGACTGTTTTTCGACAGCATGACCGCTCGGATAACTGACCTTTCCAACGTCCGAATCCTGGCCTGCAGCGTCGATACCGTCCGCCAGCTCTATCGCGGCCTGATCCGCCCGGAAATCATGAGCCTCTTCGAGAAGCCTGGAACCATCGTCGATTTCGCTGGCCAGCGTTGGCACTCCGGTCGCGTCAGCAAGGATTCTGGCTACCAGTACAAGCTGCAGAATGCTGACCTGGGGATCATCCTGCTGGTGAAGAATTTCAACGCCAAAATCGAGAACATCGGCCCCCACCTGAAAATCGAGGTGTCTCCGCATGCCATCGACCAGTTCTGCCCCGAGCGCCTGCAGGAACGCCTGGACTACTACGCCGACCACGTGCTGACCAACATCGAGCGCAACCAATGCGCGGTCCACCTCGCGCTAGACCTGCAGGGCTGGCAACCGCCCGCCGATCTGGTCGCCCGCATGCACTGCCGCTCACGCGCCGCCCGTGATATTTCCGGCATCAAGGAAATTCAGTGGACCCTGGAGTCTGCGACCTACGGCAAAGGTCAGTCCTACCTGTTCGGCTCGGCTGGTGGCGTCCAGCTCGGGATCTACAACAAGACCGAACAGGCCAGAGCCATCGACAAGCTCGACTACTGGGAAAACGTCTGGAGACGCCGCGACAGCTTCGACGAAGCCGCCCCCGATAACTACGACCCCGAGCAAGACGTGTGGCGCGTCGAGCTGCGTTATCACCACTCGGTTATCCAGCAATTCGCCTCCGGCTCCTTCGATCTGCACAGCGGCGAAACCATCGAAACCAACAGCTACGCCGCCTTTGCACCCCACCTAGACGGCCTGTGGCGTTATGGCCTGCGCCAATTCAAGCTGCTGGCTCGCCCTGGCTACTTTGAGCCCATCTGGACGCTGATCCGTGACGATGTGCGCGTGGATCTGCCGGTTGATTCCCTGGTGGACGAAACCGAGTACAAGCGCCAATACAAGACCTCGCGGGGCTTCTCCGGCAAGAACGTCGAGTTATTCCTGGGAAACTTCGTCAGCCTGCTGGCACGGGAGCGAGTGGGCGCTAGAAAGGCTTTCTATCGGCTCAAGGATTGGGAGTGCTGGCCGGTGATCCGCGACCACTATGCCGCGAAAGGCATGGACGAAGACGGGCTGTATAAGCACATCAAAGGCATCCTTGAAGAACGCCATGTTCGTTGGGGGCGTGCTGTCTGATGGCAATAGAGCAACTGCCTGACGGACGCTGGAAAGTCGACGTTGAACCCATCAAGGGCCGTCGCTTCCGCAAGACCTTCAAGACCAAAGGTGAAGCCCAGCGCTTTGAAGCGACCTGCAGGGCCAATTGCATCGACTCGCCAGCCTGGACGCCCAAGCCGAAAGACCGTCGCCGCCTCTCCGAACTCTGCACCCGCTATCACGAACTGCACGGCCATGCCCTTGCTGACGGAGCCGCGATCCTCCGTACCCTGCAGAACCTGGCTAAAGACCTGGGCGACCCCATCGCGGTCAAGCTCACCGGCAACGCCTTCTGCGAAACACGAAGCGAGCTGCTCAAGGCTGGCATTCAAGGCAAGACCATGAACAACCGCCTCGGCTACCTGAAAGCCCTGTTCAACGAGCTGCACCGCCTGGGCGATATCGACTACCCGAACCCGCTGGCCAACGTCCGCCCGCTACGCCTGCAGGAACGCCCTATTTCCTTCCTCTCGACCTGCCAGATAGCCGAACTGCTCGAGGCCCTGGATGACCGCACAACCAGCCCAGGAATCGGCTTGATCGCTCGCGTCTGTCTGAGTACGGGTGCCAGGTGGGGAGAAGCCCAGGCGTTGACACCTGAGCGAGTGCGTAACGGCATGGTGACCTTTGCAAACACCAAGTCGAAGCGTACGCGGTCGATTCCTATCGATAGAGAATTGGAAAAGGCCCTGCAGATCTACTTCAAGCGTCACGGCCTGTTCACCAACTGCATGCTGACCTTTAGCCGTGTACTGGAGAAGACCTCGATCAAGCTCCCGGCCGGCCAAGCCACACACGTGCTACGTCACACCTTTGCCAGTCATTTCGTTATGAGGGGCGGGAACATCCTGACGCTGCAGAAAATCCTGGGGCATACGTCACTGGCAATGACCATGCGTTATGCGCACCTGTCGCCAGACCACCTGCAGGACGCATTGAGGCTGAACCCACTGATTGATGACCCGCTTTCAGCTCCTGGCATGCGCGAATCCATCAAGGAAGGCATGGCCGAACCTGTAGCCGATTGCGCTAAGGAACTGGACTGGTGATTCAGCAGACAAGGGCTTTCGACACTTTTTCGACACCTGCCGAAAGCCAGAAAGCAAAAGCCCCGAAAACTTCTCAGCTTTCAGGGCTTTAGGTATTGCGAAAGTGGCGGTGAAGAAGAGATTCGAACTCTTGATACGGTTTCCCGTATACACACTTTCCAGGCGTGCTCCTTCAACCACTCGGACACTTCACCGGATCTCGACGTTTTGGCGTTTACCCCGTCGAGGCGCGCTAATGTAGTCGAATGTTTTCTCGATGGCAAATTTTTTTTAAAGGATTCATGCGCTTAAGAGCGAAGCGGGTTTTCGTCGTGCTCCTCGCGGGGCTGCTCGTCGAAGCGAATGTGGCCGAACAGCAGAAAACCCAGGGACATGAACAGGCCCAAGCCAAATATCAGCAGCACGCCGGATGGGCTGCGCAGGTAGAAGGTTTCGCTGAGCACGACCGATGCCAGCAGCAGGCCGATCACGGCAAACATATAAAGGATGGAGTAGAGGGTGTTCATGGGGCAGCTCCTTCGGTTCGCTGCACACCTTAAAGGCCTGGCTTTGCGTTCGACCAATTGCCATCCGGCATCGCCGCGATAGGCAAAAACACTGACCAGCCAGTCAGCCGCGGCGCTTTACCAGAGCGCTTCGGCTGAGTACCTTCTGCCCACATTCGCCCCCAAGGCTCTAACAAGGAAAACCGCCATGAGCGACCTGATCAGCTATCAACTCGAAGACGGCATCGCCACCCTCACCCTGAGCAATGGCAAGGTCAATGCCATCTCGCCTGACGTGATCGCTGCGTTCAATGCCGCCCTCGACCGCGCCGAGCAGGATCGCGCCATCGTCGTCATCACTGGCCAGCCGGGGATTCTTTCTGGCGGCTATGACCTGAAGGTGATGACCTCGGGCCCGCAGAATGCAATCAACCTGGTGGCTGCTGGCTCCACGCTGGCGCGACGCATGCTCGCTCACCCCTACCCGATCATCGTCGCCTGCCCGGGTCATGCCGTGGCCAAGGGTGCGTTCATCCTGCTGTCGGCCGATTACCGTATCGGCGTGGAAGGTCCGTTCAATATCGGCCTGAACGAAGTGCAGATCGGCATGACCATGCACCACGTCGGCATCGAACTGGCCCGTGATCGCCTGCGCAAGTCGGCATTCCACCGTTCGGTGATCAATGGCGAGATGTTCGACCCGGCTGGCGCGGTAGAGGCCGGCTTCCTGGACAAGGTGGTGCCGGCCGAGCAATTGCTGACCACCACTCAGGCGGTGGCGCAGCAGATGAAGAAGATCAACATGACCGCGCACAAGAACACCAAGCTGAAGGTGCGCAAGGCGCTGCTGGAAACCCTCGATGCCGCCATCGAGATGGACAAGCAACACCTGCTGTAAGCATTCGGTAACCCATAAATGAAAAGCGCCGCTTCCGTTGAGGTCGCGGCGCTTTTTCTTTGCGCGTCTCACCAATTAATCCGCCGGCGAATGTCGGTGCGCGCGGCGCACCCAACGGGTCAGCCGGAATAATCCAGGGCCGTCCAGGCTCGGCTCAGGCCTTGCGCGAGCACGCAGCCGGGCTTGCTCAGTTGCTCGTTGAAGGCGGCCGGCAACAGTGTGGTTTCACCCTCTGCAGCGCCATGGCGCTCGGTCAGCCACTGCAGCTTGCCGCAGTTGGGCGTTTCGATCACGTAACTGGCGGCAATGTTGGAGTGATGGCTGGGCAGTCGAATCACGTCGAGCACTATGCCCGTCTCCTCGACACGCTGGCCATCGGAGACCAGCACGGCCCAGGCCTGCTCGCCCTCGATCACCAGGTAGGCACCGTTGGCCTGTGGTCGATCAATCTGCGGTTGCGCGCAGCCGCTCAGCAGGGCCAATAGCACAATCGTCATCAGCATCTGTTGCATTGCCAATACCCCCTCGCAAGGCGCCCACCTTCAGGTGGTGGACGGGTTGTTGTCGCCTAAGTGAGGCCAATATCACTCAATACTGTTTATTTGTACAGTATTTTTCGATTAGGCTATATCGCAGGTAAATGATCGATTGCACAGGAGCGCCATCATGCTGGACGTACTGCAGCTAAAACACCGAGTGAACCGCATGCCGCTGGAGCGGGTACGCGAGATGGTCGAGGAACTGCAGCTCGAGGGCATCGTCACCGAGAGCCGCACCCCTTTCAATCGTCAGCACTTCAATACCTGCTTCGCCGAGATCGAGGCGCTGCTGCAGCGCGCCGGCTACCATCGGCAACTGGATGTGGTCGGCTACCAGGGTCTGGCCTATGCGCTGTTCGATCCGACTCGCTGGGAAGCCGTCGAAGTGCTGCGCTGGCTGCGCGACTTCGTCGAGGAGGCGCGCGTTCAACCGGCTTCCTGAGCCTACGATACGAACCAAAAAGGCTCAGCGACGTCCGTTCATGCACGGCATTGGCTCAGAAGCATGCGGGGTGAGCCAAGCCTGCGCTCGCTCCACACACTTCAAAATCCTCTCAGAACTCAGCTGCAACTTATTGATCCTAAACAGCTAGCCTCTGGAAAGCTGGTATCCGGCCACTACCTGTCAGGTGCCACATGCCGCTACTCGGCCGCTGTGCACAAAAGCTGGCAAGCCCCTTGCTAAGTCCCTGTCAACCATCCTGCGTAGCACGCCAACGGCGGCGGGCCGAGGATCACGGACAACGGCGTCCGTCAGGTCACCTTCCTCTCATCGAGGTGGCCTGGCGTACGCCGTTTTTTGTTTATGCGCCTGACAAGGATTAGACCCATGACCGATCGTGATTCGAACAAGCCCCTGGCCACCAGCCGCCGCAACTTCCTCAAGCAATCCATCGCCCTGGCCGGCGCCGTGAGCGGCATCGCCGCACTCGGCCTGTCGGCGCCGGCTTCGCTGCGCAGTGCAGCCTGGGCGGCCGGCTCCGATGCGCCGGAAAAAGCCGCGCTGACCGTCGGCTTCATTCCCCTGACCGATTGCGCTTCGGTGGTGGTCGCCGCCACCCAGGGTTTCGGCGAGAAATACGGGCTGACCATCAACCCGAGCAAGGAGGCCTCCTGGGCCGGCGTGCGCGACAAGCTCAACACCGGCGAACTGGATGCCGCCCACGTGCTCTACGGCATGATGTACGGTGCCCAGCTCGGCCTGGCGGGGCCGCAGCGGGACATGGCGGTGCTGATGGGGCTGAACCAGAATGGCCAGGCCATCACCCTGTCCAAGCAACTGCGTGAGGCTGGCGTGACCAACGGCGCGCAACTGGCCGAACACGTGAAGAAAGGCGGCAATCCGCTGACCTTCGCCCAGACATTCCCAACTGGTACCCACGCCATGTGGCTGTATTACTGGCTAGCCAGCGTCGGCATCAACCCAATGAGCGACGTGAAGACCATCGTCGTGCCGCCGCCGCAGATGGTGGCGAACATGCGCGTCGGCAACATGGACGGTTTCTGCGTCGGCGAGCCCTGGGGCGCGCGGGCGATCTTCGACAAGATCGGTTTCACCGCCACCACCACGCAGCAGATCTGGCCGGACCACCCGGAGAAGGTGCTTGGCACCACCCGCGCCTTTATCGAGCAGTATCCGAACGCGGCGCGCGCGCTGATCATGGCGATTCTCGATGCCAGCCGCTTCATCGAGGCCAGCGAGGAGAACCGCAAGAGCACCGCCAAGCTGATTTCCGGCAAGGCCTACGTCAACGCGCCGGTGCAGGTGATCGAGCCGCGCTTTCTCGCCCAGTACGAGGACGGCCTCGGCAACAGCTGGAAGGACGAACACGCCATGGCCTTCTGCAAGGACGGCAGCGTCAACTTTCCCTATCACTCTGACGGCATGTGGTTCCTCACCCAATTCAAGCGCTGGGGCCTGCTCAAGGATGCGCCGGATTACGCCGCCGTGGCCGCGCAGGTCAACCAGACCGCGCTCTACGCCGAGGCGGCCGGCGCCCTCAAGCTGGCCGTGCCGAGCAGCCCGCTGCGCAGCAGCACATTGATCGACGGCGTGGTCTGGGACGGCAGCAATCCGGCCGCCTACGCCGACTCCTTCGCCATCAAAGCCTGACCGGAGGTGACCATGAATGCGCCCCTGAAAACACCACTGCCGCCAATCGCCAAGCCGCGCCTCTCTGCGCAGGCCTTGCTACCCGGTGCCGCCGCACTGGGCAGCCTGCTCAAGACCGGCATCGCCCCGCTGCTGGGTATCGTCGCCTTCATCGGCTTCTGGTCGCTGCTGGCGCAATACAGCGAGGGCCTGCCCGGCCCCTTGAGCACCTGGCAAGCCGCGCTGGTGCTGTTCGCTGATCCTTTCTACGACAACGGCCCCAACGACATGGGCATCGGCTGGAACATCCTCAACTCGCTCGGCCGCGTCGGGGTCGGCTTCGGCCTGGCGGCGCTGGTGGGCATTCCCCTGGGGTTCGCCATCGGCCGCTTCGCCTTTCTCGCGGGGATGCTGGCACCGATCATCAGCTTGCTGCGGCCGGTCTCGCCGCTAGCCTGGCTGCCGATCGGCCTGCTGGTGTTCGAGGCGGCCGGCCCGGCGTCGATCTGGGTGATCTTCATCAGCTCGATCTGGCCGATCATCCTCAACACCGCAGCCGGCGTCGCCAGCGTGCCGCAGGATTACCTGAATGTGGCCCGCGTGCTCAAGCTGTCGGAGTTCAAGGTGCTGACGCGCATCCTGTTTCCCGCCGTGCTGCCGCACCTGATGACCGGCATCCGCCTGGCCATCGGCGTGGCCTGGCTGGTGATCGTTGCCGCGGAGATGCTCACCGGCGGCATTGGTCTGGGCTTCTGGGTGTGGGATGAGTGGAACAACCTCAATGTCGAGCACATTCTCATCGCCATCATCATCGTCGGCCTGGTGGGCCTGGCGCTGGAGCAGATACTGCTGTTGATCGCCAAACGCTTTGACTACGCGAGCTGAAGAGGTGCGTTTCGCCAACCCCGTAGCCCGGATGCAGTTCGGGAACGCGATCTCCGTTTCCCCGGATTGCGTCCGGGCTACGTAAGCTTACAAATCAGTTCAATAGTAGACGCCAAGTCTTTGTTTTAAATAAAAGTGTTACTGATTAAATTCGGGGCACAGCGCCAGAACGGGAGAACTCCGATGGACAAATTCGTGGAGCTGACCGCTGTCAGCAAGCACTTCGACACCAAGAAAGGCCGCTTCCAGGCACTGGCCGACGTCAACCTGAGCATCGCCCGCGGCGAGTTCGTCGCACTGATCGGCCACTCCGGCTGCGGCAAATCCACCGTGCTCAACCTGATCGCTGGCCTGCTCGACGCCAACGAAGGCGGGCTGATCTGCAATGGCCGCGAGATCGACGGCCCCGGTCCCGAACGCGCCGTGGTGTTCCAGAACCACAGCCTGCTGCCCTGGATGACCTGCTTCGGCAACGTCCACCTGGCCGTGGAAAAGGTCTTCGGCGCGCGCGAAAGCAAGGCCCAGCTCAAGGCCCGCACCGAGCAGGCGCTGAACATGGTCGGCCTCAGCCATGCCATGCACAAGCATCCCAATGAGATCTCTGGCGGCATGAAGCAGCGCGTCGGCATCGCCCGTGCCCTGGCCATGGAGCCCAAGGTGCTGCTGATGGACGAGCCGTTCGGCGCCCTCGATGCCCTGACCCGTGCACATCTGCAGGACGAGCTGCTGCGCATCGTCGGGCAGACCCAGAGCACCGTGGTGATGGTCACCCATGACGTCGACGAGGCCGTGCTCCTGTCCGATCGCATCGTGATGATGACCAACGGCCCGGCCGCCACCGTCGGCGAAATCCTCGCCGTCGACCTGCCGCGCCCGCGCGACCGCCTGGCGCTGGCCAATGACTCGCAGTACCACGCCTACCGTACCGCCGTGCTGGAGTTTCTCTACCAGCGCCAGCAGCGCCCGGCCGCCTGAGGGTCAAAACCGCTCTGGCTCAAGGGCTGGGGCGGCGGAACCTCTGGCCCTTTGCAGGGACGAACAAGGGCCCTCAACCGACAAGCAGAGAACCCCGTGCTCGACCTCACCACCTGGAATCTGTCGATTCCCACCGAACCAGCGCCGACCACCATCACCACCGAACGGCTGAATAACGGCTATACAAGCCGTTACTTTCGGCGCAATGCCGACGGCAGCGTGACGTTCTGGGTGCCGGTCACCGGCTCGACCACAGCCGATGCCCGCTATCCACGCAGCGAGCTACGCGAAACCCAGCACGACGGCACACTCGACAACTGGCTCCACGCCAGTTCGGACAGCTATCTCAGCGCCGTGCTGCAGGTTGACCAGGTGCCCAGCCGCAACAAGGTGGTGATCGGCCAGATCCACAGTACCGACGTGCCGGGCAGCCAAAACGACCCGCTGCTCAAGCTGCAATATCACTATCGACGTGGCGTTGGCCGGGTGGAGCTGCTGCTACGCGCTCGCCCAGGCGACAGCGACGTGCAAAACATCCTGCTGGCCGAGAACATCCAGCTTGGCGAGCGCTTCGGCTACGACCTGCGCGTCACGCCCAGCGGACGCATCGGCATCAGCGTAGCCAGCACCGATGGCGACAATGGCTCGCTCTACCGCCAGTTGAGCAGCAGTTGGAGCAAGCAGTACCTGTACTTCAAGGCGGGCGCCTATATCCAGGACAATTCCGGAGCGGATAGCGAAGGTGGTCGCGTCACGTTCTATCACCTCAACAGCCTGCACCGCTGAGGAACGCGGCGGTTTACAATCGCCGCCCTCCTAGACGAAGGCTCGACCATGGCACGCCTGACCCTCGATTTTCCCGAAGACCAGTACTGCTACAGCACTCACCTGACCGTGCGCGTTACCGACATCAACGGTGCCAACCATCTGGGCAATGACTCGATGATCTCGATGATTTCCGAGGCACGCGCCCGTTTCCTCTTCGAGTTCGGCATTCGCGAAACCGACGGCAAAGGCACTGGCATCATCGTCACCGACCTGGCCACCACCTACAGGGCCGAGGCCCATGCCCGCGACCAGCTGCTTTTCGAAGTCGGTGTGATGGATTTCAACCGATATGGCGGTGATATCACCTTCCGCATCACCCGTCCGGCTGACGGCGCCCTGGTGGCCATGGCCAAGTCCGGCTTCGTGTTCTTCGATTATCTGCAGTCGAAGGTGGTGCCGATGCCGGAATCCTTCAGCGCCAAGTTCCCCAAGGTCAATCGGCTCGACTGACTCAGCGATACCAATGCTTCAGGGCTCCGGGCGAACAGGCGTCTGCAAACTTGCACAGTTATTGCTGCTAATAACGTGACACATTGTCATTCGTCTGCTACGCCTAGGTCAGAACAGAAAAAAGGGGGGATCGAGGATGACCGACACCTACCGCCGTGCCCGTCAGGCGGGGCTGCTGAGCAATCTGCTGGCACTCGCCCTGCTGACCGCGCCGCTACCCACTCACGCAACCAGCGTTGCCCAACTTTCCAGCGTCCAGTCTCAAGCCACTCTCAGTACGCAGCGATCGCCCCATTCGGGGGCATAGACGGCGCAAACGCCTCGTTTTACGGCAGTACTGCGCGTATTGAAGGTGCGTAGCGCCTGATCCCAGGGCCTCTGCTCGGTTGGCTCGGCTCTTGCTTATTCCCTCGCACCAGGTAGCCAACGGCGGCCACCTCCCTCACGACAAAGACGTCGCCTCACCTCGCCTTCATGGCCTGTGGTGAAGCGGCGTTTTTTTCGTGTTCGCCCCAGTGACCGGGGCCGGCGCAGGCATCGCGATCCGAGCCTGCACCGCAATCGCGCAAACCTGCTGTGGCTTCGGCCGCAGGGCTCTGCACCACAAGTGCACGGCCTTCCCGGCAGGCGCGGCCGCCGTGTCCACGACCACGGTTCGCCGCGCCTGGCCGGGCTCCTTCTCGCTGATGAGGTGATCGATGAATACAAGTTTCTGGAAAGCCGGCCACGCCCCCACCCTGTTTGCCGCCTTCCTCTATTTCGACCTGAGCTTCATGGTCTGGTACCTACTCGGCCCACTGGCGGTGCAGATCGCTACCGACCTCGACCTCAACGCCCAGCAACGCGGCCTGATGGTGGCCACGCCGATTCTCGCCGGCGCCGTGCTGCGTCTGCTGATGGGCTTTCTCGCCGACCGCCTGTCGCCGAAGACCGCCGGCCTGCTCGGCCAGGTGGTGGTGATCGTCGCGCTGTTCTGCGCCTGGCAGATCGGCATCGGCAGCTATGAACAGGCGCTGCTGCTCGGTCTGTTTCTCGGCTTCGCCGGCGCCGCCTTCGCCGTCGCCCTGCCGCTGGCCTCGCAGTGGTACCCGCCGGAGCACCAGGGCAAGGCCATGGGCATTGCCGGCGCCGGTAACTCCGGCACCGTGCTGGCAGCGCTGTTCGCCCCCGGCCTGGCCGCGCTGTCCGGCTGGCAGAACGTGTTCGGCTGGGCGCTGATCCCGCTGCTGGCGACCCTGGTGATCTTCGCCCTGGTGGCCAAGAACGCTCCGGAACGACCCAAGCCCAAGGCCTTCGGCGACTACCTCAAGGCCCTCGGCGATCGCGACAGCTGGTGGTTCATGTTCTTCTACAGCGTCACCTTTGGCGGCTTCATCGGCCTGGCCAGCGCCCTGCCCGGCTACTTCAGCGACCAGTACGGGCTGAACCCGGTGACCGCCGGTTACTACACCGCCGCCTGCGTCTGCGCCGGCAGCCTGCTGCGCCCGCTGGGCGGCGCTCTGGCCGACCGCATCGGCGGCATTCGTACACTGCTGATGATGTACACCATCGCCTCGCTGTGCATTGCCGTGGTGGGCTTCAACCTGCCCAGCGCGACCGCTGCCCTGGCCTTTTTCGTCGCCGCCATGCTCGGCCTTGGTGCTGGCAATGGCGCGGTGTTCCAGCTGGTACCGCAGCGTTTTCGCAGGGAAATCGGCGTGATGACCGGGTTGATCGGCATGGCCGGCGGCATCGGTGGTTTCTTCCTCGCTGCAGGCCTGGGCACCATCAAGCAGCACACCGGCGACTACCAGCTGGGCCTCTGGCTGTTCGCCAGCCTCGGCGTGCTGGCGTGGGTCGGCTTGCACGGGGTCAAGCAGCGCTGGCGCACCACCTGGGGTAGCGCCGCGGTGACCGCCGCACGGGTGTGAGCGAGTTCTCAACGACCGGCCACACTCCGTAGGGTGCGCCGCGTGCACCAGCGATTTGCGTCGAGCCTGGTACGCACGGCGCACTCTACGGTCCAAAGATCTACGGAAACCGCATCATGGCCCTGCAACTGAGCATCGGCGAAACCAGAGCCATCGGCCCGCGCAGCGAGAACCAGGACGCCCTGCGTGTGGTCACCCCGGCGCCGGCCCTGGCCGCCAGCAAGGGCTACCTGCTCGGTCTGGCCGATGGCGTCAGCCAGTGCGCCGACGGCGGCCTGGCCGCACGCGCGACCCTGCAGGCGCTGGCACTGGATTACTACTCCACCCCGGAAACCTGGCCGGTTCAGCACAGCCTGGACCGCCTGCTCATTGCGCATAACCGCTGGCTACAGGCCAACGGCGGCGGCCAGCCGCTGCTGACCACCCTCACCGCCCTGGTGCTGCGCGGGCGGCGCTACACCCTGGCGCACATCGGCGACAGCCGCGCCTACCTGTGGCGCAACGGCCAGCTGCTGCGCCTGACCGAGGACCATGTGTGGGAACAGCCGGGCATGCAGCACGTGCTCAAGCGCGCCATGGGTCTGGATCAACACCTGGTGGTGGACTACCGCGACGGCGAGCTGCAGGCCGGCGACCGTTTCCTGCTGGTCAGCGACGGCGTCTGGGCCTGCCTTAACGACAAGCGCATCGGCGAGTTGCTGCAACGAGACGATGACGCCGAAGCGATCTGCCAGGCACTGGTCGACGAGGCGCACCACGCCGGTAGCCAGGACAACGCCAGCGCCTTGCTGGTGCGCATCGAGCAATTGCCCGAGGCGGCGCTGGCCGACACCCTGGCCCAGCTCGAGCATTGGCCGCTGCCACCGCGCCTGCGTGGCGGCCAGGAGTTCGAGGGCTGGCAGGTCGAAGGCCTGCTCGGCGAATCGCGCCAGTCGCTGATCTACCGGGTGCGCGATGCTGACAACCTGCCCTGGCTGCTCAAGACCCTGCCGCCCAGTCGCGCCGGCGAGGAACAGGCCGGCCCGGCGCTGTTGCAGGAGGAATGGTTCCTGCGCCGCGTCGCCGGTCGCCACTTCCCCGAGCTGCATGCTCTGCCGCAGCGCCAGCATCTGTATTACGTGCAGCGCGAATATGCCGGCCAGACCCTGGCCGCGCGCCTACGCCAGCACGGCCCGCTGAGCCTGGCCGACTGGCAGGACCTGGCGCCGCGCCTGATCAAGGCCCTCGGCCTGTTGCACAGGCGCAATATCATCCACCGCGACATCAAGCCCGAGAACCTGCTGCTCGGCGACGACGGCGAACTGCGCGTGCTCGACTTCGGCCTGGCCTACTGCCCGGGCCTGACCCGCGACGAGTCCCACAGCCTGCCCGGCACGCCCAGCTATATTGCCCCCGAAGCCTTCGCCGGCAGCCCGCCCAGTGCGCAGCAGGATCTCTACGCCGCGGGCGTGACGCTCTATCACCTGCTCACCGGTCACTATCCCCATGGCGAAGTCGAAGCCTTCCAGCACCCGCGCTTCGGTCAGCCGGTGCCGGCCAGCCGCTACCGCCCGGACTTGCCTGCCTGGCTCGATGAGGTGTTGAACCGCGCGGTAGCCGCAGCCCCAGCGCAGCGCTTCGAGACCGCCGAGGAGTGGCTGCTGGCACTGGAAAGTGGCGAGCGCCAATCCCTGAACAACCGCCCACGACCGCTGCTGGAGCGCGAGCCGCTACTGGTGTGGCGCAGCGTGGCGTTGGTGTCGCTGCTGCTCAACTTGCTGCTAGCGTTCCTGCTGCTCAAATAGCCCACCCCGCACCAAAGCAGCGCAAAACGCCTCTCAACGGTGCATAAACCCAATCTACAGCGCCAGCCAAGTGACTGAAAAGCCTGAAAAACCGTGACCTGATCGAGTTGGCACAAGGGCTGCATTCACAACTACCACAAACCACATAAAGCGCGACCTTCAACGACGAAGGCTGCACTTCCCGATAGAACGGGACCTGGACAAAGGCGTCCTCGCTAGGTGACTAGCGGGACGCCTTTTTTGTTTTTTATGGCCTGCCATCCCTGGCGGGCACTCTTCGAGCCGTCGCGGAGCGACGTCAAAAATTGCTCCCGACAATTGTTTTTCGACTGTGATTTTTTCTTCAGGAGATGGCCGGCATGCAAAAACTCAAGCTGGTGATGATCGGCAACGGCATGGCGGGTGTACGCACCCTCGAGGAGCTGCTCAAGCTCGCCCCCGATCTCTACGACATCACAGTGTTCGGCGCCGAGCCGCACCCCAACTACAACCGCATCCTGCTCTCGCCGGTGCTGGCTGGCGAACAGACCTTCGAGGAGATCGTGCTCAACGATCTCAACTGGTACGCGGAAAACGACATCAAGCTGTTGCTCGGGCGCAAGGTGGTCAAGATCGACCGCAAGAAGCGCCTGGTGATCGCCGACGATGGCAGTGAGGCCGAGTACGACCGCCTGCTCATCGCCACCGGCTCCAACCCCTTTATCCTGCCGATTCCGGGCAAGGACCTGCAGGGCGTGATCGGCTATCGCGACATCGCCGACACCCAGATGATGATGGACACCGCCAAGACTCATAAGCACGCGGTGGTCATCGGCGGCGGCCTGCTCGGCCTGGAAGCGGCCAACGGCCTCAAGCTGCGCGGCATGGACGTCACCGTGGTGCATATCGGCGACTGGCTGCTGGAGCGCCAGCTCGATAGCACCGCAGGCCGTTTGCTGCAGAAATCCCTGGAAGACCGCGGCCTGAAGTTCCTCCTGCCCAAGCACACCGCCGAGCTGCTGGACAACGGCGAAGGCCGCGTCTGCGCGGTGAAATTCAAGGACGGCGAGGTGATCCCCGCCGACCTGGTGGTGATGGCCGCCGGCATCCGCCCCAACAGCGAGCTGGCCGAGAGCGCTGGCATCGCCTGCAACCGCGGCATCCTGGTCAACGACACCATGCAGACCTATGACCCGCGTGTCTACGCCATCGGCGAATGTGCCAGTCACCGCGGCATCGCCTATGGTCTGGTGGCGCCGCTGTTCGAGCAGGCCAAGGTCTGCGCCAATCACCTGGCCCAGCTCGGTTTCTCCCGCTACCAGGGCTCGGTGACCTCGACCAAGCTCAAGGTCACCGGCATCGACCTGTTCTCCGCCGGTGAATTCATGGGCGGTGAAGGCACCGAGACCATCACCCTCTCCGACCCCATCGGCGGCGTGTACAAGAAGCTGGTGATCAAGGACGACGTGCTGGTCGGCGCCTGCCTGTATGGCGACACCGCCGACGGCGGCTGGTACTTCCGCCAGATCCGCGAGAATCACAACGTCAGCGAGATCCGCGACCACCTGATGTTCGGCGAAGGCGCCATCGGCGACGTTGGCCACCAGGGCGCCGACAAGACCGCCAACATGCCCGACAGCATGGAGATCTGCGGCTGCAACGGCGTGTGCAAGGGCACCATCGTCAAGGCGATCCAGGAGAACGGGCTGTTCTCGGTCGACGAGGTGAAGAAGCACACCAAGGCCGCCAGTTCCTGCGGCTCCTGCGCCGGCCTGGTGGAGCAGATCCTGATCAGCACCGTTGGCGGCGCAGCGGACGTCAAGCCCAAGAGCGAGAAGGCCATCTGCGGCTGCTCCGACCTCAACCACGGGCAGATTCGCAAGGCCATCCGTGAGCAGCACCTGACGTCCATGGCGCAGACCATGGCCTTTCTCAACTGGAGCACGCCCAACGGCTGCGCCACCTGCCGCCCGGCGCTCAACTACTACCTGATCTCCACCTGGCCGGGCGAGGCCAAGGACGACCCGCAGTCGCGCCTGATCAACGAGCGCGCCCACGCCAATATCCAGAAGGACGGCACCTACTCGGTGGTGCCGCGCATGTGGGGCGGCGTGACCAACCCCTCCGAGCTACGGCGCATCGCCGACGTCGCCGACAAGTACAACGTGCCCATGGTCAAGGTCACCGGCGGCCAACGCATCGACCTGCTCGGCATCAAGAAAGACGACCTGCCAGCGGTGTGGAAGGATCTGGACATGCCTTCCGGCCACGCCTACGGCAAGTCCATCCGCACGGTGAAGACCTGCGTCGGCAGCGAGTTCTGCCGCTTCGGCACGCAGAACTCCACCCAGCTGGGCATCGACCTGGAGCACGACCTGTTCAACATGTGGTCACCGCACAAGGTCAAGCTGGCGGTCTCCGGCTGCCCGCGCAACTGCTCCGAGGCCGGCATCAAGGACGTCGGCATCATTGGTGTGGACTCCGGTTTCGAGATGTATATCGGCGGCAACGGCGGGATCAAGACCGAGGTGGCCGAGTTCTTCGTCAAGGTCAAGACCGCCGAGGAAGTGCGCGAGTACAACGCCGCCTTCCTCCAGCTGTACCGCGAGGAGGCCTTCTACCTCGAGCGCACCGTGCACTACCTGCAGCGCGTCGGCATGGAGCACATCAAGAAGGCGGTGCTGGAAGACGAGGCCAACCGCAAGGCCCTGGCTGCGCGCCTGCACTACGCCCTGTCGTTCGAACAGGATCCCTGGAAGCAGCGCATCGAAACGCCGCAACTGAAGAAAGAGTTCGACACCATCAAGGTCGTGCAAATCGAGGAGGCCACCGTATGAACTGGCTGGATATCTGCGCCCTGGAAGAGATCAACGTGCTCGGCTCGCGCATCATCGCCGGGCCGAAAGGCGATATCGCCATCTTCCGCACCAGTAACGATGAAGTATTTGCCCTCGACGACCGCTGCCCGCACAAGGGCGGGCCGCTGTCCCAGGGGCTGATCTACGGCAAGCGCGTGGCCTGCCCGCTGCATAACTGGCAGATCGAGCTGGAGTCCGGCGAGGCCGTGGCGCCGGACGTGGGCTGCGCCCATCGGCACCATGCCAAGGTGGAGAGCGGCCGCGTGTTGCTGGCATTCGCGCAACGCAACTAGCCAGCCCTGTGGGAGGCGCTTCAGCGGCGACGGTCGCGGCTGAAGCCCCTCCCACCAGAACTTCCCCGCGCCTCAGGAGCTCCGAACATGGCCAGCCCCACTCAAGTCACCGCCTCCACCTGCTGCTACTGCGGCGTGGGCTGCGGCGTGCTGATCGAGCACGACGGCGAGAAGATTCTCGGCGTCGCCGGCGATCCCAGCCACCCGGCCAACTTCGGCAAACTGTGCAGCAAGGGTTCGACCCTGCACCTGACTGGCGACCTTGATGCCCGCGCCCTGTACCCCGAGCTGCGCCTGGGCAAAGGCCTGGCCCGCACCCGCACGGACTGGGACAGCGCCCTGGACCACGCCGCGGCGGTGTTCGCCGAGACCATCCGCGAGCACGGCCCGGACAGCGTGGCCTTCTATATTTCCGGCCAGTTGCTGACCGAGGATTACTACGCCTTCAACAAGCTGGCCCGCGCCCTGGTCGGCACCCACAATATCGACTCCAACTCGCGCCTGTGCATGTCCAGCGCGGTGGTCGGCTACAAGCGCAGCCTCGGCGCCGACGCCCCGCCCTGCAGTTACGAAGACATCGAGCGAAGCGACTGCCTGCTGATCGCCGGCTCCAACATGGCCTACGCCCACCCGGTGCTGTTCCGCCGCCTGGAAGAAGCCAAAGCTCGCCGCCCCGAGATGCAGATCATCGTCATCGATCCGCGGCGCACCGACACCTGCGAGCTGGCCGACCTGCACCTGGCGATCCTGCCCGGCACCGACGTGGCGCTGTTTCACGGCATCCTGCATATCCTGCTGTGGGAAGGCTGGATCGACCGCCGCTATATCGACGCCCATACCGAAGGCTTCGAGGCGCTGAAGAACCTGGTGCGCGACTACAGCCCGGCGGCCACCGCCGACATCTGCGGCATCAGCCTGGACAGCCTGCAGCGCTGCGCCGAGCTGATCGGCAAGGCGCCCTCCTTCCTCTCGCTGTGGTGCATGGGGCTCAATCAGTCCTCGTCCGGCAGCGCGAAGAACAGCGCGCTAATCAACCTGCACCTGGCCACCGGGCAGATCGGCCGGCCCGGCGCCGGCCCCTTCTCGCTGACCGGCCAGCCCAACGCCATGGGCGGCCGCGAGACCGGCAGCCTGAGCAACCTGCTGCCGGGCCACCGCGAGGCGGGCAATGCCGAACACCGCGCCGAAGTCGCCGCCTACTGGGGCGTCGACGCCCTGCCGGAGACGCCGGGGCTGTCCGCCATCGAGCTGTTCGATGCGGTGCACGACGGCCGCATCAAGGCGCTGTGGATCGCCTGCACCAACCCGGCGCAATCGCTGCCGAACCAGAACAAGGTGCACGAGGCCCTGGCCGCCTGCCCCTTTGTAGTGGTGCAGGAAGCCTTCTTCACCACCGAGACCTGCCGCTACGCCGACCTGCTGTTGCCCGCCGCCAGCTGGGGCGAGAAGGAAGGCACGGTGACCAACTCCGAGCGCCGCGTCAGCCATGTGCGCCGCGCCGTGCCAGCGCCCGCAGAGGCGCGGCCCGATTGGTCGATCACCTGCGACTTCGCCCGTCGCCTGGAACCCCTGCTCCGCCCCGGCCTGCCCAGCCTGTTCGATTTCACCGACAGCGAAGCGCTGTTCGAGGAATACAAACACCTGACCGCCCAGCGCGACCTCGACCTCTCGGGGCTGAGCTACGCGCTGCTCGATGACCAAGGTCCCCAGCAATGGCCGTTCCCGGCCGGCGCACGCCACGGCACCGCGCGGCTCTATGCCAATGGCCGCTTCCCCACGGCCAGCGGGCGCGCGCAGTTTCATGCCGACCCCTACCGTGCGCCGAAGGAAAAGCGCGAGGCGCGTTATTCGCTGACCCTCAATACCGGTCGCCTGCGCGATCAGTGGCACGGCATGAGCCGCACCGGCACCGCCGCGCGCCTGTTCGGCCATGTCGAGGCCGCCGTGCTCGGCCTGCATCCAGACGAGCTGCGCCGCCGTCGCCTGCAGGACGGCGACCTAGTCAAGTTGCGCAGTCGCCGCGGCAGCCTGATCCTGCCGGTGCAGGCCGACGAGTCGGTGCGCCCCGGCCAGGCCTGGCTACCGATGCACTGGGGCGACCGCTTCCTCAAGGGTTTGGGCACCAACGTGCTGACCCTGCCGGCTTTCGATCCGTTATCCAAACAACCGGAGCTCAAGCATGCTGGTGTCGAGGTGGACAAGGTCGAGCTGCCCTGGCAGCTGTTCGCCCTGGCCGAGGGTGAGGTGCAGAGCCGCTTCGAGGCCCTGCGCCCGCTGTTCGAGGAGTTCGCCTACGCCAGCCTCACCCCCACCGGTCGCGAGCGCCCCGCTCTGCTGATCCGCGCCGCCAGCGCCGTGGCGCCGCAGCCCGAGCTGCTGGCGCAGATCGACCGCCTGCTGCGCCTGAATGAAGGTCCGGTGCTGGCCTACGACGACCCGCGCCGTGCGGTGGGCAAGCGCGTGCGCATCGAGGATGGCCGCATCGTCAGCATCCGCCTGGCCGGCGAAACCGCCGCCAGCGAATGGCTCAGGAGCCTGTGGCTGGACGGCCAGGCCGACGCCGAGCTGCGTCGCTGGCTGCTCGCCCCGGTCTCCGCGCCGCCAGGCAATGCAGCCGCCAACACGCGCGGCAAGACCCTGTGCAACTGCCTGAACGTCAGCGAAGGCGCGGTGTGCGCCGGCATCGCCCGCGGCCTGGACCTGGACGGCCTCAGGCAGGAGCTCAAGTGCGGCACCAGTTGTGGCTCCTGCGTACCCGAAATCAAACGTCTGCTGGCTCAACAGCCCACTGCAGTGAACGCATGAGTTGATCGTACCCACGCTCTGCGTGGGTACGCAGGCCGAGACGCTCCGCGTCTCATGGGACGCAGAGCGTCCCCCGAATCATTTCCACGCCGGAGCGTGGGAACCAGCGGCAAACGCCGGCACGTGACACGAGAGAGGTGGTGAACATGAGTGCAAAAGTCTGGCTGGTAGGCGCGGGCCCCGGTGATCCCGAGCTGCTGACCCTCAAGGCGGTCAAGGCGCTGAACCAGGCCGAGATCGTGATGATCGACGATCTGGTCAACCCGGCCGTGCTCGAGCACTGCCCCGGCGCGCGTATCGTCTCGGTGGGCAAGCGCGGCGGTTGTCGCTCCACCCCGCAGGCCTTCATCCATCGCCTGATGCTGCGCTACGCGCGCCAGGGCAAATGCGTGGTGCGCCTCAAAGGCGGTGATCCGTGCATCTTCGGCCGCGGCAGCGAGGAAGCAGACTGGCTCGGCGAGCACGGCATCGAAGTGGAGATGGTCAACGGCATCACCGCCGGACTGGCCGGCGCCACCAACTGCGGTATCCCCCTGACCCTGCGCGGTGTGGCCCGTGGCGTGACCCTGGTCACCGCCCACACCCAGGACGACAGCAGCCTGAACTGGGCGGCACTGGCGCAGAGCGGCACCACCTTGGTGGTCTATATGGGTGTCGCCAAACTGGCGGATATTCGCGACGGCCTGCTCGCCGGCGGCATGAGCGCCGAGATGCCGGTGGCCATGATCGAGAACGCCTCGTTGCCCGCACAGCGTGAGTGCCGCAGCCAGTTGGGCGCGATGCAAGACGATGCCGCAGCATTCGCCCTGAAGAGCCCGGCCATTCTGGTGATCGGCGAAGTCGCCCGCGCCAGCACACAGATCAGCATGCCCCAGCTCCTGCATGCCTGACTGCTTCGCGCTCCTGCGAAGACGTTGTTTGCCCGTCGCCCCCTCGGCGGGCTTTTTTATTCCAGAAAAGAAAAAACCCGGCCGAGGCCGGGTTTTTCTTGGAGCGCCAGAAGCATTACTGCTGGATCTGGGCTTCCACTTCAGCTTCAACGCGACGGTTGATAGCGCGACCGGAGTCAGTGGCGTTGTCAGCAACCGGACGGGTTTCACCATAACCGGCAGTGTTCACGCGGCTACCGTCAACACCGTACTGGTTGACCAGAACGTCACGAACGGCATTTGCACGACGCTCGGACAGCTTCTGGTTGTAAGCGTCGCTACCAACGGAGTCGGTGTGACCTTCAACAGTGGTGGTGGTCTGCGGGTACTGGTTCATGAAGTCAGCCAGGTTCTTGATGTCGCCATAGCTTTCTTCTTTGACGCGGTCTTTGTCGAAGTCGAACTTGACGTCCAGCTCAACGCGAACAGCTTCCATCACCGGCTCAGGAGCGGGCTCAGGCATCGGCTCGGGCGCTGCAGCCACGACCGGAGCCGGAGCAGGCTTGCTGCCGCCACCGAAGTTCAGACCAACACCCACGCCAGCTTGCCACTCGGTGTCGCCCTGGTCGATGTTGTACAGAGCGTCAACGCCAGCACGGGCGTAGAACATTTCGGTGAAGTAGTACTTGGCACCAGCGCCAGCGATAGCCAGGGTGGAGTGGTTACGACCACCGCTGTTGGCGTCGCCGATGCTCTGATGGCCGAAACCGGCAGAGACGTACGGACGCAGACCAACACCCGGCTGACCGAAGTGGTAGATGGCCTTCAGGTCGGTCAGGTTGCCCTTGATATTCTTGCTGCCTTGCGAACCTTCGCCACGCAGGTCGTGGTATTCGCCATAGGACAGCGCCAGTTCGACGTCGTCAGTCAGGTAGTAGCCAATGCTGCCACCGAACAGGTTGCCTTCGTTGTGCGCGTAATCACGCTGAACGTCGGTGAAGTAGCGATTGACGAAGCCCTCCACCTCGACAGCGCCTTGGCCTTGCGCCAGCGCGCCGAAGGAGGTTGCGGCAACGAGAGAGCCAATGACTACGCCCAAGGTGTTTTTTACTTTCATCCGTTAAATCCCCATCTTGGTGGTTAATAAGTCGCCGTTAACTTCAGTCGGCAACTTGGCGGCGATTATATCAGGGTTCGCCACTCCCTTAGTGGTCGGGAAGCTGAACTAAGTTTCGGAAGTGTCCGAAAATTTATCCCGCAACCGATCCAATGCTCGCTTGTAGCGCATCTTCGTTGCGCTCAAGCCCATGTGCATGATGTCGGCAATCTCTTGAAACTCGAGCTCTGCGACAAAACGTAGCACCAGAATCTCGCGATCTATCGGGTTGACGTGAACCAACCAGCGATCCAGACCGCCTCGCTCCTCGACTTTGGGTGTCTTGTCGTCGGAAGCCTCTTCGAGCGGGTCCAAACTTAAGGCGTCAACCAATCGACGCTTTCGCCGCTCTTTTCGATACTGAGTAATGCATTCGTTGTAGGTGATGCTGTAGAGCCAAGTTTTGAACTTGGATTTACCCTCAAAGTTCTTAAGGCCATAGAGAACTTTGAGCATCACCTCCTGACAGACATCATCAGCATCCCTTTCGTTCCCCAAATAACGCGCGCAAACGTTAAATAATGTTCGTTGGTAGCGCCTCATCAGCTCTTCATAAGCACGAGTTATATGAAACAGCTCGTCGTGGGCGCGCGCCACCAGCTCTTCATCAGTGAGCTCGCGGGGGTCGTAGCGCGTGGGCAAGGGCTGGGCTTTGTTCAAAACGAGTCGGGCCGACAGTCAGGACGAAAAGCGCCCGGCAGGTCACGCCTGCCGGGCAGCGGCATAAAATAACAGATTGGCGTCAGCGACTGTTCACGCGTTGCTCGAGCATCACTCGATTTGCCACCGATACCAGCTCACCGGTATCGGTCAACAGGGTGGTTTTCACTGTGCCGATCTCTTCGATCTGCCCTTCGACCTCACCAACCTGCACTTGTTGCCCGACCTGATACAGCTCGCGCACATAAATGCCAGCAAGAATCTGGCTGGCGATATCGCGACTACCCAGGCCCAATGCCAGCGCGACCGCCAGGCCAACGGAAATCAGCACGATGGCGATCACGTTGTTGAGCAGGTCGGTCTTGATCTCCAGCTGGCCGATGGCCACCGAGATGCTGATGATGATGACCAGACCTTGCGCGACCCGCCCCAGCCCGTTGGCATACTCCAGACCGACGCCTTCGGCAGCGCCGCGCACCAGGCTGCTGACCAGTTGCGCCAGCAGCACACCGGCAAGCAGCACCAGGGCGGCGCCGAAGACTTTGGGCAGGTACAGCGCCAGCACGTCGAGGGTCGCGGAAACCCGTTGCAGACCAAGCGATTCAGCGGCCGAAACCAGGAAGATCAGCAGCACGAACCAATAGACGATCTTGCCGATCAGGGTCGATACCGGCGCGTGAATGCCGACGCGCGCCAGCAGCTTGGTCAGACCGGTACCGGTCATCAGGCGATCCAGGCCGACCTTGCCGAGCAGCTTGGACAGCAGCGTGTCGAGCAACTTGGCCACGACGAAGCCAAGCAGTACCAACACCAGCGCAACGAACAGGTTGGGAATGAATCCGGCAACCTTGGTCCACAATGCGGTCATCGCGGAGATCAGGCTTTGGGTCCAGGGATCGAGTTCCATTTCAGTCAGCCTTATCAGCAGAAGCAGAGGATTGGGTACGGCGCGAAACCGGCGCGACATGCGCCGAACCGTTGTTCAGGGCGATCATCAGGGCCTGCGCCCAGTGGCCTACCAGGCTGAACAGGTCACCAGCGCCGACCTGGCGGTTGGCGGTCTTGAGAACCCGGTGCAGGCAAGCATCGTCGTCATGGCTGGACGACGAGGACTTGAGCAAATCGCGTAGAGACTCTTCGAATGGATCGTGCATGCGCACCTCACGGGATGTCACGGCTAGACGCAGTAGCCGGCGGATGAGTCACACATCACAGCCAACGCCAACGTCGAAAAAGCAGCAGTTGACCCAGCGCCAGAAGGACCATGAGGCCGCAGGCGATGAAGAAACCAATCGGACTTTCAGAACCCGGAATCCCGCCGACATTGATGCCCAGCAGCCCCGTGAGAAAGGTCAGCGGCAGGAACATCCCGGTGATCACGGTGAAGCGGTACATGATGCGATTCATGCGCTCACCGAGACGCCGGCTTTCCGCCTCCAGTACCAGGCCGACGCGCTCGCGAATCAGCTCCAGCTCTTCCAGATAGCGGGTCAGGCGATTGTTGAGCTCGTTCCAGTAGTCACCGTCGTCCTCGACGAACCAGGGCTGTCGATTACGCACCAGCTGCGCGTAGAGATCGCGCTGCGGCGCGAGAAACCGACGCAAGCTGGCCGCACGCCGACGCACCTGCAACACCAGGCCGTGATCGGGACGATACCGCTCATCACCATCGAGGCCATCCTCCTCGACGTCGAGCTGCTCGCTCAACTCGGCGATCAGATCATCGACGCGACTGGTGAGGTGACGGGCGAGCTCCAGGAGTAGCTCTGACGACGTCTTCGGCCCCTTGCCCGCCAACAGATCGGCAATCAGTGCATCGGTCGCGAGCAATGGACGCTGACGCAGGGAGATAACCCGCCGGGCATCGGCGAAGATACGTACCGAAACCATGTCTTCCGGTTCTGCGCCGGGATTACGGTTGACCCCGCGCAAGAACAACAGCAGCTCATCGTCGGGCAGGGGTAACAGACGCGGCCGGGTATTTTCCTCGAGCAGCAGGTTGCAGCTGAATTCATCCAGCCCGCTGTGCTCACGTAACCAGCGCTGTGACTGCTCCTGGCCGCGATCCCAGTGCAGCCACAGGCTTTCCTGCTCACCTAGCTGCAGGCTATCCAGTTCATGGCGAGTGATGCTACGTGCACCGCCCTGGCCATCGAGCACGAAGGCATGCAGCAACGCCGAATCCTGATCCTGCATCGGCTTATTCCGGCATGCTCAGGGCTTGCGGGGAAACGATGATGCCGTTGTTGTCGGCGTACAGATAATCGCCCGGCTTGAAGGTCACGCCGCCAAAGCTGACGGGCACATTCAGGTCGCCAATGCCGCGCTTGTCGGTCTTCATCGGATGACTGGCCAGCGCCTGCACGCCCAGATCGGTCTGCGCGATGACGTCGACGTCACGGATGCAGCCATATACGACGATGCCTTCCCAGCCGTTCTTCGCGGCCTTCTCGGCCAGCATGTCACCGAGCAGCGCACGCCGTAGGGAGCCGCCGCCATCCACGACCAGGACCTTGCCCTGACCAGGCAGATCGACCTGCTCCTTCACCAGCGAGTTGTCCTCATGGCACTTGATGGTGACGATCTGACCGCCGAAAGAATCGCGGCCGCCGTAGTTGGCGAACATGGGTTCGACGACCTGAACCAGTTCCGGATAGGCATCGCACAGATCAGGGGTGATGTAGTGCATGACAGAACTCCTTTCGACAATGGATGAGAAGGCAGCCACCTTCATGGACCTGCTTGAAGCGGGACAATTCAGCATCGCGCTATCGCTGCGAACTTGCCCGACATGAACGACAAACAAGCAGTTGAACCTGAAATGACCACCCACACACGATGCGTCACATCTTACCGCTAAGCCTCTGCCGAAGAAACGGCCGGGACAATCTCAGGTAGCGACTCAAGAACCTATAGCAGACGCCTGCTCGGCAAAACCGGCGGGCAGTTGCAGATGCTGCAACCAGTATTCGGTCAAGGGCCACACCTCGCGCTGCGCATCCTTGCTGACCAGCATTTCGATATGCCCGAAGTCACTGGAGAAGCCGTTCTCCTTGCCCAGCAGCAAGAACTGCGACGGCGCCGCACTGCACTGTTCCAGCAGCTTGCGACAGGCCCAGGCTGGATCCTGCTGATCGGCCGCAGCTCCTACCGCCAGAATCGGCACGCGCACCTGAGTCAGGCCCGCCCACCAATCCTGATCAGCATCACCGAAACGCCCGAACAGCCTGAGCCAGCGCAGGGTTTCCAGTGCCAGGCCGGTCGGCTCGTCTTCAGGGCCACGCTTCAGCCGACGCCCGGACAGGTAGGGAAAGGCACGCAGCAGCAGGCGACCGCCCCACTCCACAGGCGGCAGCTTGAGCGGCCAGTAGATACGGCTGACCTGGCTGCCGAACAATGCCGCCGAACGCGCACGCGACTCGTCGAGATAACCGCCCCCCAGCGCCGCCGCCAGAATCACTCCACCGAGGGAGTGGCCGACCCAGTGCGCGGCTTGCCCGGTCTGCTCGATGATGAAATCAGCAATGGCTGGCAGGTCATAGCGCACGTACTGCGCCACGTGGTTGTCTCGATAGTTTTCGTTGCGCGGCGACAGGCCGTGGCCGCGCATTTCGGCGATCCACACATCGAACCCCGCGCGCGCCAGGTAAGGCCCCAGGCCAATGCCCTTGGGCGAATACCAGAAGCGCCGATTGGAAAAGCTGCCGTGCAGCAATACCACGGGCACACCACGCTCGCCTTCTGCCCCTGCGCGGCCGAGCCGGGTCAAGGCCAGCTCGACGCTGGAATCCGGGCTGTTGTTGGGCTTGAGAAGATAGACGTCTTCACTGAGATCGCCACGCAGTTCGGCACTCATCAGGGAAACGGGGAAAAGCTCACTACTGCTTTGCATGGATCAGATGACCGCACTGGCGAGACGCCATAAAAGAATAACGACACGCATAAAAAACCGCCGGGAGCGATATTGCATATCGCTGGCGACGGCTTGGGATGACTGGCAAAACGCGATGGCCACCAAAAAGGGCGGGATCAACCCGCCCTTTCTGGATTGATCACAGGCCTCAGGCTGGCTGAGCCTCAGCCAGGAAGAACCAGGTGTCGAGTACCGAGTCCGGGTTCAGCGACACGCTCTCGATACCCTGCTCCATCAGCCACTTGGCCAGATCCGGATGGTCCGACGGGCCCTGGCCGCAGATGCCGATGTACTTGCCAGCCTTGTTGCAGGCGGCGATGGCATTGGCCAGCAGCTTCTTCACCGCAGGGTTACGCTCATCGAACAGATGGGCGACGATGCCGGAGTCACGGTCCAGGCCAAGGGTCAGCTGGGTCAGGTCGTTGGAGCCGATGGAGAAACCGTCGAAGAACTCGAGGAACTCTTCGGCCAGAATGGCGTTGGACGGCAGTTCGCACATCATGATGACTTTCAGGCCATCCTGACCACGGGCCAGGCCATTGCTGGCCAGCAGCTCGACCACTTGCGAGGCCTCACCCAGGGTACGCACGAACGGCACCATGATCTCGACGTTGGTCAGCCCCATCTCGTTGCGCACTTTCTTCAACGCGCGGCATTCCAGCTCGAAGCAGTCACGGAAGGATTCGCTGATGTAGCGCGAAGCGCCACGGAAGCCCAGCATCGGGTTCTCTTCTTCCGGCTCGTACAGCTTGCCGCCGATCAGGTTGGCGTATTCGTTGGACTTGAAGTCCGACAGGCGCACGATGACTTTCTTCGGCCAGAAGGCGGCGGCCAGGGTGCTGATACCCTCGACCAGCTTCTCGACGTAGAAGTCGACCGGGTCACCGTAACCGGCGATGCGTTTCTCGACGCTGTCCTTGATCTCCGGCGGCAGGCTGGAGAAGTTCAGCAGCGCCTTCGGGTGCACGCCGATCATGCGGTTGATGATGAATTCCAGGCGAGCCAGGCCAACCCCTTCGTTCGGCAGTTGAGCGAAATCGAAAGCGCGATCCGGGTTGCCGACGTTCATCATGATCTTGAACGGCAGATCCGGCATGGCGTCGACCGAGTTCTTGCGAATGTCGAAGCCCAGTTCACCTTCGAAGATGAAACCGGTATCGCCTTCGGCGCAGGATACGGTCACACCCTGACCGTCCTTGAGCACGCTGGTGGCGTTGCCGCAACCGACCACGGCCGGAATGCCCAGCTCACGGGCGATGATCGCTGCGTGGCAGGTACGGCCGCCGCGGTTGGTGACGATGGCGCTGGCGCGCTTCATCACCGGCTCCCAGTCCGGGTCGGTCATGTCGGAGACCAGCACGTCGCCCGGCTGCACCTTGTCCATCTCGGATACGTCGTGGATCACGCGTACCTTGCCGGCGCCGATGCGCTGGCCGATGGCACGGCCTTCGACCAGCACAGTGCCCTTCTCTTTCAGCAGGTAGCGCTCCATCACGGTGGCGCTGGCGCGGCTCTTCACGGTTTCCGGACGGGCCTGCACGATGTACAGCTTGCCGTCATCACCGTCCTTGGCCCACTCGATGTCCATCGGGCGGCCGTAATGTTTCTCGATGATCAGCGCCTGCTTGGCCAGCTCGCTGACCTCGGCGTCGGTGATGCAGAAACGCGCGCGCTCGGCACGGTCGACTTCGACGGTCTTCACCGAGCGACCAGCCTTGGCTTCGTCGCCGTAGATCATCTTGATCGCCTTGCTGCCCAGGTTGCGACGCAGGATCGCCGGGCGCCCCGCTTCCAGGGTTGGCTTGTGCACGTAGAACTCGTCGGGGTTCACCGCACCTTGCACGACGGTCTCACCGAGGCCATAGGCGCCGGTGATGAACACCACGTCACGGAAGCCGGACTCGGTGTCCAGGGTGAACATCACACCGGCCGTGCCGGTTTCCGAACGCACCATGCGCTGCACACCGGCAGACAGAGCGACCAGCTTGTGGTCGAAGCCCTGGTGCACGCGGTAGGCGATGGCACGGTCGTTGAACAGGGAAGCGAAGACTTCCTTGGCAGCGCGAATCACGTTGTCCACACCGCGGATATTGAGGAAGGTTTCCTGCTGCCCCGCAAAAGAGGCATCCGGCAGGTCTTCGGCGGTGGCGGAGGAACGCACGGCCACGGCCATGTTGTCGTTGCCGGCGCTCATGGTGGCGAAGGCTTCGCGGATCTGCTTGTCCAGCTCAGCCGGGAACTCGGCGTCCATCACCCACTGGCGAATCTGCGCGCCGGTCTTGGCCAGGGCATTGACGTCATCGACATCGAGTGCGTCAAGCGCCGCGTGGATCTGCGCATTCAGGCCGCTTTGCTCGAGAAAATCGCGGTAGGCCTGAGCCGTAGTGGCGAAACCGCCGGGAACCGAGACACCGGCACCGGCCAGGTTACTGATCATCTCGCCGAGGGATGCGTTCTTGCCCCCCACATGCTCAACATCGTGATTGCCGAGCTTATCGAGGGAAACTACGTACTCTACCAAGGTGATCTCTCCACTAACTGTATTGGAAAAGCTCAGTGGGCTGCGCAATGTCGAACGACCGAGGTCGCGCGATTGTGGCCTTGCCCTTGTATAAGTAACAATGCCGAACCCGGTGGGCCCGGCGTAAAACGCGGCCTATCATAGCCAAGAATCGAACTCAGCTTAAGGCCTTTGGCGCAAATGAAACGAACCGCTTTCTTCATCTCCGACGGCACCGGCATCACGGCCGAAACCTTGGGCCAGAGCCTGCTCGCACAGTTCGAGAACATCCAGTTCACCAAACTGACCCGCCCTTATATCGACAGCATCGAAAAAGCGCGCGCCATGGTACAACAAATCGATGCCGCCGCTGAAAGGGACGGCGCCCGCCCGATCATCTTCGACACCATCGTCAACCGCGATATTCGTGCGATCCTCGATACCGCCAATGGTTTCATGATCGATATTTTCTCGACCTTCCTTTCCCCCCTGGAGCAGGAGCTGAGCTCGCACTCCTCCTACTCGGTCGGCAAGTCACACTCCATCGGCCAGCACTCCAACTACATGGAGCGCATCGAGGCGGTGAACTTCGCCCTCGACAACGATGATGGCGCCCGCACCCACTATTACGACAAGGCCGATCTGATCCTGGTCGGCGTGTCGCGCTGCGGCAAGACGCCTACCTGTCTGTACATGGCCATGCAGTACGGCATCCGCGCCGCCAACTACCCGCTGACCGAAGACGACATGGAGCGCCTGCAGCTCCCAGACTCACTGAAAAAGTACCGCGACAAGCTGTTCGGCCTGACCATCGACCCGGATCGCCTCACCGCCATCCGCCACGAGCGCAAGCCCAACAGCCGCTACGCCAGCTTCGCCCAGTGCGAGTTCGAAGTGCGCGAGGTGGAAGGCCTGTTCCGCCGCGAAAACATCGCCTTCATCAACTCCACGCATTTCTCGGTGGAGGAAATCTCGGCCAAGATTCTGGTGGAAAAAGGTGTTGAAAGACGCCTTAAATAATCGCTGCAAGCATATGTTTATAAAGGAAAAAGGCTCGAAACTTCGAGCCTTTTCTCATTCAGGGCCTAAAAGCTTTCAGCAGGCACACGCACCCAGCCTTCCATCAGGATGCGCGCACTGCGGCTCATCACCGCCTTGGTCACCGTCCACTGACCATCGACCCGCTTGGCCTGCGCGCCGACACGCAGGGTGCCGGAGGGATGGCCGAAACGCACCGCCTCGCGCTCGCCGCCACCGGCCGCCAGGTTGACCAGGGTGCCCGGAATCGCCGCCGCCGTGCCGATGGCCACCGCGCAGGTGCCCATCATCGCGTGGTGCAGCTTGCCCATGGACAGCGCCCGCACCAGCAAATCGACCTCGCCGGCCTTGACCTCCTTGCCGCTGGAGGTGCGATAGTCCTTGGGCGGACTGACGAAAGCGATCTTCGGGGTGTGCTGACGTGTCGCAGCCTCCTCGGCCGTCTTGATCAGCCCCATGCGTAGCGCACCGGCAATGCGGATCTGCTCGAAGCGCGCCAGTTGCACCGGATCGCCGTTGATGGCCTCACGCAGCTCGGTGCCCTGGTAGCCGATGTCCTCGGCATTGACGAAGATCGTCGGGATACCAGCCGTGATCATGGTCGCCTTGAAGCTACCAATGCCCGGCACTTCGAGGTCATCGACCAGATTGCCGGTGGGAAACATCGAGCCACCCTCTTCGCCGTCATCGGACGGATCGAGGAACTCCAGCACGATCTCCGCTGCCGGGAAGGTCACACCGTCCAGCTCGAAGTCGCCGGTTTCCTGCACTTGGCCATTGCTGACCGGCACATGGGCGATGATGGTTTTCTGGATATTGGCCTGCCAGATGCGCACCACGCAGGTGCCGTTCTCGGGAATCCTCACGGGATCGACCAGGCCGGCATGGATGGCGAAGGCACCGGCCGCCGTGGACAGGTTGCCGCAGTTGCCGCTCCAGTCGACGAAAGCCTTGTCGATGGACACCTGGCCGTAGAGGTAATCGACGTCGTGCTCGGGCTGGCTGCTTTTCGACAGAATCACGCATTTGGAGGTGCTCGACGTGGCGCCGCCCATGCCGTCGATCTGCGCCGAGTACGGATCGGGGCTGCCGATCACGCGCATGAACAGCCTGTCGCGCGCCTCGCCCGGCACCTGGCAACGCTCAGGCAGATCCTGCAGGCGGAAGAACACGCCCTTGCTGGTGCCGCCACGCATGTAGGTGGCGGGGATTTTCACTTGCGGCAGATAAGCCATGAGTGCAGTCCTGAAGTAGCCCGGATGCAATCCGGGAATAATTATGGCGCTGATTTTTCCCGGATTGCATCCGGGCTACGCGTTTGCCTCCCCTCTCCCGCTTGCGGGAGAGGGGCCGGGGGAGAGGGAGTATCCAAAAGCCGCGAGCGACCTGAAGCACCCTCTCCCCAACCCTCTCCCATAAATGGGAGAGGGAGCTATCAAGCCACCGCGCCTTCGAGGAAGTCCTTGGCGAAGCGCTGCAGCACGCCACCGGCCTGGTACACGCTGACGTCAGCAGCAGTGTCCAGACGGCAGGTGACCGGTACCTTGACCACCTCGCCATTGCGGCGATTGACCACCAGGATCAGGTCGCAGCGCGGCGAAATCTCGCCTTCCACGTCATAGGTCTCGGTGCCGTCCAGACCCAGGGTCAGGCGGGTGGTGCCCGGCTTGAACTCCACCGGCAGCACGCCCATGCCCACCAGGTTGGTGCGGTGAATACGCTCGAAGCCTTCGGCGACGATCACCTCGACACCCGCCAGACGCACGCCCTTGGCCGCCCAGTCGCGGGACGAACCCTGGCCGTAGTCGGCACCGGCGACGATGATCAGGTTCTGCTTGCGGTTCATGTAGGTTTCGATGGCCTCCCACATGCGCATCACCTTGCCTTCCGGCTCGACACGGGCCAGCGAACCCTTCTTCACCTGCCCGTCGACCACTGCCATCTCGTTGACCAGTTGCGGGTTGGCGAAGGTGGCGCGCTGCGCGGTCAGGTGGTCGCCGCGGTGGGTGGCGTAGGAGTTGAAGTCCTCCTCCGGCAGGCCCATTTTCGCCAGGTACTCACCGGCGGCCGAGTCCGCCAGGATGGCGTTGGACGGCGACAGGTGGTCGGTGGTGATGTTGTCCGGCAGGATCGCCAGCGGACGCATGCCCTTGAGCGTGCGCTCGCCAGCCAGCGCGCCTTCCCAGTAAGGCGGGCGGCGGATATAGGTGGACATCGGCCGCCAGTCGTACAGCGGGCTGTCGGCTTCCTTGACGGTGCCCAGATCGAACATCGGGATATAGATCTGCTTGAACTGCTCGGGCTTCACGCTCGCCGCGACTATGGCGTCGATCTCCTCATCGCTGGGCCACAGATCCTTCAACGTGATCGGGTTGCCCTGAGCATCGGTGCCCAACGCGTCTTGCTCTATATCAAAGCGCACGGTGCCGGCAATCGCATAGGCCACAACCAGCGGTGGCGAAGCGAGGAAGGCCTGCTTGGCATAGGGATGGATGCGCCCGTCGAAGTTGCGGTTACCCGAGAGCACGGCGGTGGCGTACAGGTCGCGGTCGATGATTTCCTTCTGGATCTTTGGTTCCAGCGCGCCGGACATGCCGTTGCAGGTGGTGCACGCGTAGGCGACGATGCCGAAGCCGAGCTTCTCCAACTCCGGCAGCAGGCCGGCTTCCTCCAGGTACAGCTTGGCGACTTTCGAACCCGGCGCGAAAGACGTCTTCACCCAGGGTTTGCGCACCAGGCCCAGCTCATTGGCCTTCTTCGCCACCAGGCCAGCAGCGATAACGTTGCGCGGGTTGGAGGTATTGGTGCAACTGGTGATGGCGGCGATGATCACCGCGCCGTCAGGCATCAGGCCCTGGGCTTCTTCGCCCTTGCCGGCTTGCAGCTTGGTCTCGTCGGCGATGCCGCGCTCGGCCAGCGCCGAAGTGGGCAGGCGGCGATGCGGGTTGCTCGGACCAGCCATGTTGCGCACCACGCTGCCCAGATCGAAGCGCAGCACGCGCTCGTACTCGGCGGTCTGCAGCGCATCGCTCCATAGGCCGAGGGTCTTGGCGTAGTTTTCCACCAGCGCCACCTGCTCCGGCTCGCGGCCGGTGAGCTTGAGATAATCGATGGTCTGGCCGTCGATATAGAACATCGAGGCGGTGGCACCGTATTCCGGGCACATGTTGGAGATGGTGGCGCGGTCGCCGATGGTCAGGCTGTCGGCGCCCTCGCCAAAGAACTCGACCCAGGCACCGACCACGCGCTCCTTGCGCAGGAACTCGGTAATCGCCAGAACGATGTCGGTGGCGGTGATGCCAGGCTGGCGCTTGCCGGTCAGCTCGACGCCGACGATATCAGGCAGACGCATCATCGATGGATGGCCAAGCATCACCGTTTCGGCTTCCAGGCCGCCGACGCCGATGGCGATCACGCCCAGGGCATCGACGTGCGGGGTGTGCGAGTCGGTGCCGACGCAGGTGTCGGGGAAGGCGATGCCGCCGCGCGCCTGGATCACCGGGCTCATCTTCTCCAGGTTGATCTGGTGCATGATGCCGTTACCGGCCGGGATCACGTCGACGTTCTTGAACGCGGTCTTGGTCCAGTCAATGAAGTGGAAGCGATCCTCATTGCGGCGATCCTCGATGGCGCGGTTCTTCTCGAAGGCGTCCGGGTCGAATCCCGCTGCCTCGACGGCCAGGGAGTGGTCGACGATCAGTTGGGTCGGCACCACCGGGTTGACCTTGGACGGGTCACCACCTTTTTCTGCGATGGCGTCACGCAGGCCGGCCAGGTCGACCAGTGCGGTCTGGCCAAGGATGTCGTGGCAGACCACGCGCGCCGGGTACCAGGGAAAGTCCAGGTCGCGCTTGCGGTGGACCAGCTGCTCCAGCGAGGCGGTCAGATCCTGCGGATCGCAGCGGCGCACCAGCTGCTCGGCGAGCACGCGCGAGGTGTAGGGGAGCCTCGCCCAGGCGCCGGCCTGGATCGCCTCGACCGCCTCACGGGCGTCGAAGTAATCCAGCGCGGTGCCGGGCAGGCGCTTGCGGTATTGGCTATTCACTGTGTCATTCATGGTTATTTACGATCCTTGAGCGGCACGAACTTCAGGTCTTCGGGGCCTGTGTAGTTGGCGCTCGGACGGATGATCTTGCCGTCGATGCGTTGCTCGATAACGTGGGCGGACCAGCCGGCGGTACGGGCAATGACGAACAGCGGGGTGAACATGGCGGTGGGCACGCCCATCATGTGATAGCTCACAGCGCTGAACCAGTCGAGGTTGGGGAACATCTTCTTGATCTCCCACATCACGCTTTCCAGTCGCTCGGCGATGTCATACATCTTGGTGTTGCCCTGCTCCACGGACAGCTCGCGGGCCACTTCCTTGATCACCTTGTTGCGTGGGTCGCTGACGGTGTAGACCGGGTGACCGAAGCCGATCACCACTTCCTTGCGCCCTACCCGCTCACGGATGTCAGCCTCGGCCTCGTCCGGGCTGTCGTAGCGCTTCTGCACCTCGAAGGCCACCTCGTTGGCGCCGCCGTGCTTCGGCCCGCGCAGCGCGCCGATGGCGCCGGCGATGCAGGAAAACAGATCGGAACCGGTACCGGCGATCACCCGCGAGGTGAAGGTCGAGGCGTTGAACTCGTGTTCGGCGTAGAGGTTGAGCGAGGTGTGCATGGCGCGCACCCAGGACTCCCGCGGCTTCTCACCATGCAGCAGGTGCAGAAAGTGGCCGCCAATGGAGTCGTCGTCGGTGTCCACCTCGATGCGTTTGCCGTTGTGGCTGTAGTGGTACCAGTACAGCAGCGCCGAACCCAGAGAGGCCATCAGCTTGTCGGCGATATCGCGGGCGCCAGGGTGGTTGTGATCGTCCTTCTCCGGCGCCAGACAGCCGAGCACGGACACGGCGGTGCGCATCACGTCCATCGGGTGCGCCGAGGGCGGCAACTGCTCAAGGGCGGCCTTGACCCCGGCCGGCAGGCCGCGCAGGGCCTTGAGCTTGGCCTTGTAGCCGGCCAGCTCGGCGACGTTGGGCAGCTTGCCATGCACCAGCAGGTGGGCGATTTCCTCGAACTCGCAACGGTTGGCGAAATCGAGCACGTCATAGCCACGGTAATGCAGGTCGTTGCCGGTGCGGCCAACAGTGCACAGGGCGGTGTTGCCGGCGGCGGTGCCGCTAAGGGCGACGGATTTCTTCGGCTTGAAGCCTGGAGTGGTGGTTTCGGTGGTGCTCATCGCTATCTCCTCGACTCTTTTTGTTCTATTGCGCTTTCCGTAGGGTGGGCTTCAGCCCACCAGCAGCACTGATGCGGTGGCTGAAACGGATCGCCGCCCGGGCCACCCTACTTGCTCGTGCTCTACGCGCGTGGCCCGGAGGCAATCCGACAACCACGATAACCATTCCCGGATTGCATCCGGGCTACAGCCTTACTTCTTGCCGGCGGCGAACAGCGCATCGAGCTTCTGCTCGAAGGCGTGGTAGCCGATGCGGTCGTAGAGTTCGGCGCGGGTCTGCATCAATTCGATCACGTCCTTCTGGTGGCCGTTCTGGCGGATCGAGGTGTAGACACTTTCGGCCGCCTTGTTCGCCGCGCGGAAGGCCGACAGCGGATAGAGCTGGATAGCCACGCCGACCGAAGCCAGCTCGTCGCGGGTGAACAGCGGCGTGGCGCCGAATTCGGTGATATTGGCCAGCACCGGCACCTTCAGCGCCTCGACGAAACGCTTGTAGGTGGGCAGGTCGTAGGCCGCCTCGGCAAAGATGCCATCGGCACCTGCCTCGACGTAGGCCTGGCAACGCTCGATGGCGGCATCCACACCCTCGGCCTGGATGGCGTCGGTGCGGGCGATCAGGAAGAAGTCCGGGTCGGTCTTGGCATCGGCGGCGGCCCTCACGCGGTCTACCATCTCCTCGCAGGAGACGATCTCCTTGCCCGGACGGTGGCCACAGCGCTTGGCGCCGACCTGATCCTCAATGTGCGCAGCTGCGGCGCCGGCCTTGATCAGGTTCTTGATGGTGCGCTCGATGTTGAAGGCCGAGGGGCCAAAGCCGGTGTCGATGTCCACCAGAAGCGGCAGGTCGCAGACATCGGTGATGCGGCGTACGTCGGTCAGCACATCATCCAGGGTGTTGATGCCCAGATCCGGCAAGCCGAGAGAACCGGCCGCCACGCCGCCACCGGACAGGTAGATGGCGCGAAAGCCTGCACGCTTGGCCAGCAGTGCATGGTTGGCGTTGATCGCGCCGATCACCTGCAGCGGTTGCTCTTCGGCAAGGGCCTGACGGAAACGCTGGCCGGCGGAAAACTGGGTCATAAATCACCTCGAGTCTTGGATGAAGGGATGAGCGCTTCCTGTCCGTTTTGGGAGGCGTAGTGGCGCTCGATATTGCGCTTGGAGGCGCCGATGTGGCGGCGCATCAGCAGTTCGGCCAGTTCGCCGTCACGGTCGGCAATGGCGTCGAGAATGCGGTGGTGCTCGGCGAAGGCCTGATGCGGCCGATTGGGGGTGGCGGAGAACTGCAGGCGGTACATGCGCACCAGTTGGTACAACTCGTCGCATAGCAGCTTGGCCAGGGTGCGGTTACCACTGCCCTGGATGATGCGGTAGTGGAAGTCGAAATCGCCTTCCTGCTGGTAATAGCCGACGCCAGCCTTGAACGCGGCGTCCTGCTCATGCAGTTCCAGCACATGACGCAGTTCGTCGATCTCCTGCTGAGTCATGCGCTCGGCCGCCAGGCGGCAGGCCATGCCTTCGAGCGACTCGCGAATCTCGTACAGCTCGACCAACTCGGCATGACTGAGCGACACCACCCGCGCCCCCACATGTGGCACGCGCACCAGCAGCTTTTGCCCCTCCAGACGGTGAATGGCCTCGCGTAGCGGACCACGACTGATGCCATAGGTGCGCGCCAGCTCGGGCTCGGAAATCTTGCTACCCGGGGCGATCTCGCCTTTGACGATGGCGGCCTGGATCAGACGGAAGACGTGCTCGGAAAGTGTTTCCGAATCCACCTGCGGCGCTGTAGACACATCTGATTCGAGCAGCATGATTGTCAACACCAATAGCTTTTCATAGCGATAAAACTACGCCATGAAGGCAAATTCGTCAAAGCAGACCAAAGTATTGTCGACAATATCTCCGGCTCGCCCGATCAGGCAAACCGCGACCCTACTTGCAGAAAGCTACATAAGCGTCTGTCGGCACGGAAAATCCCCATGTTAGAATCCGCCCGTTCGTGCCCGGCCATCGCCTTTTGCCATGCCTGCTAGACTTCACGGCAGAAAGTTGTATGGCAGGATGCCTGCCAGTTGCTGCCCTCCATCCCGCCCCTGGCAATACCTTCTCAAGGACACATGAGACTGAAACCCTTCTCTTTGCTGATCTGCCTGCTGACCTTTTCCTGCCCGGCTCTGGCCATGGGCAAGTCGATCTATGGTCTGAATGAATATATTCACGTAGAAGAACTGGACCTGCAGGTAGCCGCCAAACTCGACACTGGCGCCAAAACTGCGTCCTTGAGCGCCCGCGATATCAAACGTTTCAAGCGTGACGGAGAAACCTGGGTGCGTTTCGTGCTGGCCATCGACGATGCCCATGAGCGCACCATCGAGCGTCCGCTGGCGCGAATCAGCAAGATCAAACGCCGTGCTGGCGATTTCGACCCCGATGAAGGCAAGACCTATACAGCACGCCCGGTAATCGACCTTGAATTGTGCATGGGCCAGACCCTGCGCACGATCGAAGTGAACTTGACCGACCGAAGCGCATTCCAATACCCGCTTCTGATCGGCTCCGAAGCGCTCAAGCACTTCGAGGCCATGGTCGATCCAAGCCTTAAATATGCAGCTGGCAAACCCGACTGCACCAATGACGCAACCCCTGGCGAGTAATTCCCATGCGCTCTCTGAACCTGCATCTGAAAGTCCTGATCACCCTCTTGGTGGCCCTGGGCGTTCTGATTACGGCATACCAAATCTTCATTCTCGGCATTCCGGTGACCGAGGACGAGACCGACGATCTGTGGAACATCGATGCCAAGGTCGAATTCCAGGCGACGCCGCGTGAGCCGGTGAAGCTGCAGATGTTCGTGCCGCCGCTGAACCAGGATTACGTGAGCCTCAACGAGAGTTTCATCTCCAACAATTACGGCGTCAGCGTCAACCGTGTCGACGGCAACCGCCGCGTCACCTGGTCGGCACGTCGTGCCAATGGCAAGCAGACCCTCTATTACCGACTGGTTCTGACCAAGCGTTACAGCGGCGAGCAAGCGCCTGCAAAAGGCCCGATCTTCCGCGACAGCATCCCGGTCGAAGGCCCCGAGAAAATCGCAGCCGAAGCCCTGCTGGCACCGATTCGCCAGCACTCGGCGGATGTCGAGACCTTCATCAGCGAAACCATCAAGCGCGCCAACAACGTCAACGATGACAACGTGAAACTGCTGCTCGGCGGCGATGCCTCCACCGCCAACAAGGCCAAGGTCGTCGACCTGCTGCTGTCCATCGCCCACGTGCCGATGGAGCGCGTACACACCATTCGCCTGCAGGCCGAGGTCGCTCAGTCGCCGGAGCTGTGGCTGCGTAGCTTCAATGGCCAGAAATGGCTGTACTTCAACCCGGAATCCGGTGAGCAGGGCCTGCCGGAAGACCGCCTGGTCTGGTGGATCGGCGACGGTGATCTGGTCAGCCTCGAAGGCGGCCGTCAGGCGCAAGTCAGCTTCAGCCTGAACAACAGCGAGATGAACGCCATCCGCCTGGCCAAACTGACCGATGAGAACACCGACGCCAGCTTCCTTGAATACTCGCTGTACGGCCTGCCGCTGCAGACCCAGCAGACGTTCATGATCATGGTGATGATCCCGATCGGCGTGCTGGTCATCCTGATCCTGCGCAACCTCGGCGGCCTGCAGACCCTGGGTACCTTCACCCCGGTGCTGATCGCCCTCGCCTTCCGCGAAACCCAGCTGGGCTTCGGTATCTTCCTGTTCACTGTGATCACCGCGCTCGGCTTGTCATTACGCTCCTATCTGGAACATCTGAAGCTGCAGATGCTGCCGCGCCTGTCGGTGGTGCTGACTTTCGTCGTGGTACTGATCGCCGCCATCAGCCTGTTCAGCCACAAGCTGGGCCTGGAACGCGGCCTGTCGGTTGCGCTGTTCCCGATGGTGATTTTGACCATGACCATCGAGCGTCTGTCGATCACCTGGGAAGAACGTGGCGGCAGCCATGCCTTCAAGGTCGCCATCGGCACCCTGTTCGCCGCCACCATCGCGCACCTGCTGATGAGCGTGCCGGAGCTGGTGTACTTCGTGTTCACCTTCCCGGCGATCCTGCTGATCCTGGTGGGCTTCATGCTGGCGATGGGGCGTTACCGCGGTTACCGCCTGACCGAACTGTTCCGTTTCAAAGCCTTCCTCAAGGACTAAGACCATGTTCGGCCTGATCAAGACGTGGAAGGCCCTTGAAGCCAAGGGCATCATGGGCATCAACCGACGCAACGCGGACTACGTGCTGAAGTACAACAAACGGCACCTGTACCCGATCGTCGACGACAAGATCATCACCAAGGAGCGGGCCATCGAGGCCGGCATCGATGTGCCGGAACTGTACGGCATCATCGACACCGAGAAAGGCATCGACAAGCTCGACGAGATCATCGCCGGGCGCACCGATTTCGTCATCAAGCCGGCGCAGGGCGCCGGCGGTGACGGCATCATGGTCATCGCCGACCGCTTCGAAGACCGTTTCAAGACGGTGTCCGGCAAGATCGTCAGCCACGAGGAGCTGGAGCAGCAGATTTCCAGCATCCTCTCCGGCCTGTACTCGCTCGGCGGTCACCGCGACCGTGCGCTGATCGAGTACCGCGTCACCCCAGACACCATCTTCAAAAGCATCAGCTACGAAGGCGTGCCGGACATCCGCATCATCGTGCTGATGGGCTACCCGGTGATGGCCATGCTGCGTCTGCCAACCCGCCAGTCCAACGGCAAGGCCAACCTGCACCAGGGCGCCATCGGCGTGGGTGTGGATCTGGCCACTGGCGTCACCCTGCGTGGCACCTGGCTGAACAACAAGATCAGCAAGCACCCGGACACCACCAACGCGGTGGACGGCGTGCAACTGCCGAACTGGGACGGCTTCATGAAGCTTGCTGCCGGCTGCTACGAGTTGTGCGGCCTGGGTTACATCGGCGTGGACATGGTGCTGGACCAGGACAAGGGCCCGCTGATTCTCGAGCTCAACGCCCGCCCGGGTCTGAATATCCAGATCGCCAATGACTGTGGTCTGACCCACCGCGCCCATGCCGTGGAAGCCCGCCTGGAAGAACTGAAAGCCAAGGGTATTCAGGAAGACGCAGAAGAGCGCGTGCGTTTCTCCCAGGAGCTGTTTGGTCACATCGCCAGCAAGGAAATCTGACCAGCGAACGTCGTAAGGTGCTGCCGCACCTTACGACTCGCTCGATGCACCCTCGCCAGCTCGCTCCCCTCACCACACCGTCTCATGCCTCGCTCAGCAGCCCCAGGCTCTTGCCCTTGAGTACGGCTTGCGTGCGGCTGCGTACGCCCAACCTGGAAAACAGGTTATGCAGGTGCCATTTGATGGTGGCCTCGGACAAGTGCACCGCCTCGGCGATATCGCGATTCGACAGCCCCGCTGCCACGAGCCGCAATATCTCCCGCTCGCGATGGCTGACCCCCTGATTTTCCTCGAGACTTTCTGGATCGATAGCCAACCTGCGACACTGCTCGCGAAGCATTTCGGCAACGCCCTGCCAGACAGCGGCGCGCTTGGGCTCGGCGCGGCTCCAGGCATTCCAGAGTGGCAGCAGCCACAGTGCATCGTCCTGAAACAAGCGGCGATAGCCGCATTGCCAGGCCTCTTCGAGTGTCGCCTGCAACAGCGCGAAGGCTTTTTCGCCGTTACCTTTGCTCCAGTAAGCCACTGACAGCAGCAGGCTCAGGTGCAGACGCCGATCACGCTGGTGGTCCGCTCCCTGCTTGGCCAGGCACGCCTCCAGGCTGGCCTGGGCTCTTTCCGCCCATTGCTCGCTCAGCGCCAGGCGCGCCTGGCTCAGCGCCAGCGCCGTATGTGCATCGCCATAGCGTTCGATGGGCAATACAGCGAGATGACGCTCCAACTGCAGATAAATACGCTGCGCCTCGTTGGGCCTGCGTAGCCACAGCAGGAACTGCACCTTGCAACCCATGGCGATGGCGAATACCCGCTCGTAGCCCGGCCCCTGCAAACCGCTCAACCACTCGTCGAGTTCTTCCAGCCCCTGCTCACCGGCGCCGGCAAAGAAGCGCGCACGCGCCATGACCAGCTTGCCGCGGCTGATCAACTCCACCGGCGTGGCAACATCACGCCAGGTGGTGGCCAGCGGCAGCTCGGCGAGAATCGCAGCGTGGCGATCCTGCTCGTAAAGCAGATCGGCATAGGCAAGCCCGAGCGGACCACCAACCCGGCTGCGCCGCCCAAATACTTGCTCGACCCTGGCCCGCGCGGCCTCGGCTAGGGAGCGACCGCGCTCCAGTTCGCCGTACTCCTTGCAGATCAGCGCCTCGATCAGGCTGGCCATCACGTGCAGGTACTCACTCTCGCACTGACGCAGGTTCTCCCGCGCCACGGCAATCGCCTTGGCCGCCTCACCGAACTCACCGAGCAGAGCGAACGCCGCAGCCTGCACGCAGGCCAGGCTGGCGCGAAATACCGGCTGATTCTTTGGTACCAGCGCCAGCCAGTGACTGGCGACCTTGAGACAGGCGTCGAGTTTGTCCTGATAGAGCAACACCAGTGCCTTGAGCACCTGAGCGGCAGCCAGCAGCTCGATCAGGCCGAAGTGGATACCCGTGCCGCGCCCTTGCGTCAGGCGTGCGCTGACCTCTTCGATCAACGCCTCGGACTCGGCAAACTTCTGTTCAAAGGCCAGCTGCCAGGCATAGAAGATCTGGAACACCGGCTGCTCGGTGATCACCAGCGGTGGGATGTCCTTGAGAATGGCGAGGATGCCGTAGACCCGATTACCGGCGATCAGACGCGCGCCCTGACGCTCCAACAGCTCGGCGGCGAAAGCATAATCGCGAGCGCGCAGGGCGTACTTGATCGACTTGTCGGCCAGATCATGGTTTTCGCACCAGCGCGCAGCGGCGTGCAACAGATGAACCGGATCGCCGCGCCTGGCCAGACGCCCCTGAAGGAAGTCAGCAAACAGGTGGTGATAACGGAACCATTGGCCCTGCTCGCCCAACGCGATCACGAACAGTTGCTCGGCCTGCAGCCGGCGCAGCATGTCACGACCGTCCTGACGCCCAGTCAGCGCGTTGCACAACTCAGCGTTGAATTCGTCGAGGACCGAGGTCTGGTCGAGAAACAGCTGCACGGTTTCCGGCAGGCTGGCCACCACATCTTCGGCCAGATAATCGGCAATGTTGCGTTCGGTCCCTGACAGCCCGGCGAGAAAGGCCGTGCGATCGCGCTGGCGCGGCAAGGCCAGCGCCGCCAGGTGCAGAGCAGTGATCCAGCCTTCCGTGCGCGTATACAGCTGGTTGAGTTCACTTTCCTCAAGCGCGAGACCTTTGATGTTGCGCAGATACGCAGCCGTTTCCGCACGAGTCAGACGCAGGTCCTCGGCCTTGAGCCAGAACGCCCAGGCGCCGAGCGACGGTGGCTCTTCGAGAAAACGCGGTTGATAACGCGTGCTGACCACCAGGCGCACTTGCTTGGGCAGGCGCTCGATCAGATAGCGCGCGCCCTGACCGAGGGATGGATGGCGAATGCGGTGAAAGTCGTCGAGCATCAGATAGAGCGTTTCCGACAGGTCTTTCAGATCGTCGAGCAGCGCATCTATCACCGCCTCCGGCGGCCAACTGATCTCGCCCTGCAGCAGCGCCGCGGCGCTACTGCCGAAGCCGGGGCAGGCGGCGGCAACCGCCGCAACCAGATACTGCAGAAACCTCGCCGGTTCGCTATCGCTTTCATCGCACGACAGCCAGGCGACCCGCGTCCCCTGCCCCTGCAAACGGCTACGCAGTTGGCTAAGGACAGTGCTCTTGCCAAAGCCGGCGGGTGCGCTGAGCACGATCAGGCGCTGCTCGCTGGCGTTCAGCAAACGTTCGAGCAAGGCCGCACGCTCCAGCAGCGGCGCGCCCTCGGCATGGGCGGGATACAGCTTGGTAAGCAACAGCGGCACAGCGGATTGGCAGGACGGATTCTGGCTGTTCATGATTCGAGTAGGCTCAGCTCGCGGGCACGGCGGATGGCTTGAGTACGATTACGCACCTTGAGCTTTTCGTAGATGTTGTGCAGGTGCCATTTGACGGTACCCAGGGCCAGCGCCAACTGCTGGCCGATCTCATCATTGGACATGCCCTTGGCGGCCAGACAGACCACCTCACGCTCGCGCTCGGTCAGCCCCTCCTCCAGTACGTCCAGGGTGTGATGCGATTCCCGGCCGGGCCAAGCGCTCAACAAGCTGCGGATGAACGCCTGCAGCGCCGGCTGGCGCTCGACGGATTCCAACTGCTGCAGCAACTGGCGTATGGCCTCGCCTTCCTCGATGAACAGGCTGCGCGCTTCTTCCCGCTCGGCGCCGATCAGGCATTGCACCAGCAGGCTCTGCGCGCGTTCCCGGTAGCCCAGGCGCTGGTAGCTCAGCGCAGCGAGCAGATCCAGGCGCAGCTGATGCAGCCCATGCCGGCCATCCTGCAACTGGCTGCGCAACTGGGTGATCTCATGCAGCGCCTCGCTGAAATGGCCCCGCGCCTGCTGCAGACGAACACGGGTCAGACCGAGCACCCACGGCACCGGATTGAAACTGCGCTGCGTGTAATACCCCGCCAGCTTGCTCCAATCCACCGACTTCAGGCGCTGTTCTGCACGCTTGCTGCGGTCGGCCATCGGTTCCTGCAGAATCAGCGCAATTTCCTCGCCTACGGCCTGCACGTAGAAACGCCAGGATTGATTGCGCGCCGCCAGGTTCTGCATCAGCACCAGAGTAGCAATCGCTTCTTTCGGCGCGTCCTGCTGGCGCTGAACCCGTGCCAGGCAAAGCATCGCCTGGGCATACAGGTCGATCGGGTTGATCACGTCGACCGTGGCCAACGCCCAGCGCAGCCGATCCTGTAGACCGTCCAGGCGGCCCTGGTGATAGGCGATCAGCGACTCGCTGATGGTTGGCAGAACCAGGGCTCGGGACTTTTCGCCGAACCAGGGCATCATCCGCGCACGCAACTGCTCGAACAGCAGCTGCGCCTGCTTTACCTGCCCTTGCTCCAGACACAGGAGCACTTCCACGTTGGCCAACTGCATGTCCAGGTAACGGCCTTCAAGGAAATGGTTGCGCTGTTGCGCCAGCGCCAGCAGTTTGCGCGCCTGCTCGGCCTGGCCAAGCATGACGTTGGCCAGGGCGCCAACGGTGAGGATCGCCACTTCGAGGAACGCGGTGTGCTGCCCCAGTTGCGCCTCGATGCGCCGCGCCAGATCGACGCAGGTATCCAGGTCATCCTTTTGCAAGGCAATCACCGCCTTGATCGCCAGAGTCGCCAGCACCTTGTCGCTCAGCGGCCCACTGGTGCGCGAATCGGCCCAGCGCTCCAGTAGCTCATCGAGCATACCGTTGGCCTCGTTCAGGCCCAGCTCGGCCGCACGGGTCCAGACATCGGCAAGCACCAGCACCGGAAAGCGCGCGGCGATTTCGTCCGGCACATGCTGTCGCCATTTGTAGATGAGGTTGAGCTGGCCGCGGTTGATCAGCTCCAGACCGCAGCCGTCGAGCAGCGCGGCGAGCATCTCGGCATCTTCGGCCAGGCAGGCGTGCTCGATAGCCAGGTTCTGCATATGGTGGTTGGTGAACCACAGGCTGGCATTGAAATGCAGCTGCTTGAAGCGCTCGGGATCGCGATCCTTGAGACGGCTGCGGAGAAACTCGGCGAACAGATTATGGAAGCGATACCACTGGCGTTCGCGATCCATGGGCAGGAGAAACAGCTGCATGGCCTCCAGCTCTTCCAGCAGCTGCTGGCCATCCTGACGCGCGGTCAGGGCGTTGACCAGCTCGCCACTGAGCTGCTGCGCCACCCCTAGCGCCAACAGCTGTTCCTGGCGCTCGCCAGGTAACTGCTCGAACACCGAGCGCAGCAAGTAATCACCAACCACGTTCTTGTCTGCGCCCAATTCGGCCAGGCGCTCGGTCGGTTGCGGGTGGTTGCGCAGCCACAAGCAGGCCAGATGCACCCCCACCACCCAACCCTCGGTATGACGGTAAAGTGCGCCGAACGTCTCTGGATCGAGCTGCAGGCCGCTGCGTTCCAGATAACCGCGCGTTTCTTCAGGATTGAGCCTGAGCTCATCACTGCCCAGTTCCAGCAACAATCCCTTGGCGCGTAACGTGGCAAGACTCAGGGCGGGCTGCGAACGGCTGCCGATGGCCAGGGTGAAATTCGGGGGCGCCATCTTGACCAGGCGATTGAGTGCAACGAGCAGCTCGCCATCCTGGATCAGATGCAGATCGTCGAGCACCAGCAGCAGCGGTTCCGAGCGCTGCGACAGATCCACCAGCAGACTTTCCATCACGGCCTCGACCGGCACCCGCATGGTATTGCGCAGGTAGCCCAGGGCGTAATCACCCAGGCCGGGCAGTGCACGCCCCAATGCTTCGATCAGTTGCTGGAAGAAACGTACCGGCTCATCATCAGCAGAGCCCAGCGATAGCCACGCAACAGCGCTGCCGCCCTGACGACGCTGCTCGACCAGCATCGCCAACGCGGTGGTCTTGCCAAAGCCAGCAGGAGCGCAAAACAGCACGAGGCGGGCGTGGGGGTGGGCCGAAAGCGCGGCTTCCACCTGGGGCCTTGTCAGATAGTCCACGGATGCCTGGGGCGGCGACAGTTTTGAACGCAGCAGGCTTCCAGCGGCTGGGCCGATCACTACATCCATGGCCTGGATTCCTTCATTCATTATTGTTTTGGTACGGCAGTTCAACATCCTGGCACGACTCCATACTAATCAGCCGAGCGTACCGGAGCAAACCTGGCCGAAGCCCTAGGATGAATATTAGCGGCGGACTACAATCGCTCTTTCAACCCATTCGACTGCCACGCATGCCCAGCTGCTCTCTGCACCCTCTTCCTTACCGCACCGACCCCAGCGACTACTTCCAGCGCATTCGCCAGGCCCCCGGCGCCGTACTGCTGGATGCCGGACGACCGAGTGCCACGCGTGGACGCTATGACCTTATGAGCGCCTGGCCATTGGCAGAACTGGCGCCCACGCCCGACGAATCGGCCAACGACTTTCTGCAACGCCTGCGAGGCGCATTGCAGAGCCTTGGGCCCGCCGAAGTGCCAGCGCAGCAGGAGCTGCCATTCGTCGGTGGTTTGATCGGCTACCTGTCTTATGACTTCGGCCGCCGCCTGGAAGTGCTGCCCGAACAGAGCGTCGATGATCTCGATCTCGAGGATGCCCGTTTCGGTCTCTACGCCTGGGCGCTGATCAGCGATCACCAGCTGGGTACCAGCGCCCTGCTGTTTCATCCGGCGCTGCCGGAGGCAGAGCGCCAGCGCCTGCTGGCACTGTTCAATGCAGCGCATGGCGAGGAACTCGCGCCCTTCCGACTGACCCAGCCGTTCCAGGCCGCTATCGACCAGCACCGCTATCGCCAGGCGATCGAACGCATCCAGGGCTACATCCTCGCTGGCGATTGCTATCAGGTGAATTTCGCCCAGCGCTTCCAGGCGCCCTGCACGGGTGATCCCTGGGCGGCTTACCTCGCACTGCGCCAGGCCTGCCCAACACCTTTCTCGGGATTCCAGAGTCTGGGCGATGGCGACGCCATTCTCAGCCTGTCGCCCGAACGCTTTCTCAAGGTCAGCAACGGTCAGGTGGAAACCCGTCCGATCAAGGGCACGCGGCGCCGCGGTCATGACGCTGACGACGATCAGGCGCAGGCACAGGAACTGCTGGAAAGCCGCAAGGACCGAGCCGAGAACCTGATGATCGTCGATCTGCTGCGCAACGATCTCGGCCGCAGCTGCCGCATCGGTTCGGTGAAAGTACCGGAGCTGTTCGCCCTGGAGAGCTATCCCAACGTGCATCATCTGGTCAGTTGCGTCACCGCCGAGCTGGCGCCAGGCAAGGATGCGCTGGACCTGATCGCCTGCAGTTTCCCTGGTGGCTCCATCACCGGCGCGCCGAAGATCCGCGCCATGCAGATCATCGATGAGCTGGAGCCGACACGTCGCGGGCTCTATTGCGGCTCCTTGCTGTATCTCGACGTACGCGGTGAGATGGACAGTTCCATTGCCATTCGCAGCCTGCTGGTCAAGGACGGCAAGGTCAGTTGCTGGGGTGGCGGCGGTATAGTCGCCGACTCCAACTGGCAGGCCGAATATCAGGAGTCCATCACCAAGGTGAAAGTACTGCTGGAAACGCTGGAGGGGCTTTAGAAACGTAGGGCGGGTGCAACCCGCCAGATCGCGATGGCGGGTTGCACCCGCCCTACGTCAGCTACAGGCTCAGCTTGCGGTTCGATGCCTTGAGGAATTCCTGCTTCAGATCCTCGTAGGTATGCACCGCCGGGAATTGCGGAAACTCGCGAATCACGTTTTCCGGCGCATGGAACAGGATGCCGGCATGGGCTTCGCTGAGCATGGTGGTGTCGTTGTACGAGTCGCCAGCAGCGATAACGCGGTAGTACAGGCTCTTGAAGGCGATGACCGACTGACGCTTGGGATCCTTCTGGCGCAGTTGGTAGCTGACCACGCGATCGTTCTCGTCAGTGATCAGGCGGTGGCACAGTAGAGTCGGGAAACCGAGCTGACGCATCAGCGGCTGGGAGAACTCGTAGAAGGTGTCGGAGAGAATCACCACCTGAAAACGTTCACGCAGCCAGTCGACGAACTCCACTGCGCCATCGAGCGGCTTCAGGGTAGCGATCACGTCCTGAATGTCCTTCAACTTCAGGCCGTGCTCATCGAGAATGCGCAGGCGTTGCTGCATCAGCACGTCGTAATCGGGGATGTCGCGGGTGGTCGCCTTGAGCGACTCGATGCCGGTTTTTTCCGCAAAGGCGATCCAGATTTCCGGGACCAGTACGCCTTCCAGGTCGAGACACGCGATTTCCACAGGCCACTCCTCGGTTGAGCCAAAAAGGAGCCGGCACTCTAGCCGCTGGGCCTGACTGGCGCAACGTAGCCTTCTTATAACTGAAACGAAGGACGTAAAATGCCTTAGTTATTTAGCCGCATAATCGGGCTTTGTTACCATCGCGCCCTCACGCACACGATCTGGAATCCTCACCATGGAACTCGACCTGGACGCGCTCAACGCCGAATTCGGTAACCAGCCTGAAAAGCTGGTGCAGTGGGCCATAGGGCTGGGCAAACCCGCCATCTGTACCACCAACTTCCGCCCTTTCGAAGCGGTGATCCTGCACATGGTCAGCCAGGTCAAACCGGATATCCCGGTGGTCTGGATGGACAGCGGCTACAACACCGAAGCCACCTATCGCTTCGCCGACGAAGTGACCCGCAAGCTGGGCCTCAACCTGATCACCTACCTGCCCAAGCGCTCGCGCGCGCACCGCGAGGCCATCGACGGCCCGGTGCCAGGCCTGGATGATCCGCGCCACGCCGCGTTCACCGAAGAGGTGAAACTCGAGCCTTTCGCTCGCGCTCTGCGCGAGACCGCACCCAGCGTCTGGTTCACCGCCCTGCGTGCCACCGACACCGCCGTGCGCGCGCAGATGGACCCCATCAGCATCAACCCGGACGGCCTGATCAAGGTCGCCCCGCTGCTGCACTGGTCCTCCAAGGATCTGTATCAGTACCTGGTCGCCCACGACCTGCCGAACGAGTTCGATTACTTCGACCCGACCAAGGGTGAAGACAATCGCGAGTGCGGCCTGCACCTCAGTCATTGATTGAAGCTGGCTAGAACGAAATATGGCGCCCTTGGGCGCCATATTTCGTTTCAGTTGTTTTGCTTCAGTGCATCGGTAACTCGACACCTGCGAACAGCTCTTCGAGTTCGGATTTGTTGTGGCACTGCACCGCCTTGGCCAGCATCTCGCGGGTCAGGTGCGGGGCGAAACGCTCGATGAAGTCGCACATGAAGCCACGCAGGAAGGTGCCGCGACGAAAACCGATCTTGGTCACGCTGGGCTCGAACAGGTCATCGGCATCGAGCACCACAAGATCCGGATCGAGCTTGGCGTCGACCGCCATCTTGGCCACGATACCAACGCCCAGGTTCAGGCGTACGTAGGTCTTGATCACGTCGGCGTCGGCGGCGGTGAACACCACCTTGGGCGTCAGGCCGCGATGACTGAAGGCTTCGTCCAGTTTCGAACGCCCAGTGAAACCGAATACGTAAGTGACGATGGGATGCTCGGCCAGGGCCTCGAGGGTCAGCTTCGGCAGCTTGGTCAGCGGGTGCCCCTGCGGCACCACCACGCAGCGGTTCCAGCGGTAGCAGGGCATCATGATCAGGTCGTTGAACAGCTCGAGACCCTCGGTGGCGATGGCGAAGTCGACACTGCCATCGGCCGCCATCTCGGCGATCTGCGTCGGCGTGCCCTGGTGCATGTGCAAAGCGACATCCGGGTACTGCTTGATGAAAGCGCTGATCACCGGCGGCAGCGCGTAGCGTGCCTGGGTGTGGGTAGTGGCGATGGACAGCGTGCCCTTCTTCTCGTTGGAGAACTCCTGGGCGATCTGCTTGATGCTTTCGACCTTGCGCAGAATCTCGCCAGCGGTGGTGATGATGCGCTCTCCGGCTGGGGTCACGCGGGTCAGGTGCTTGCCGCTGCGGGCGAAGACTTCCACGCCCAGCTCATCCTCGAGCAAGCGAATCTGCTTGCTGATCCCTGGTTGCGAGGTGTAAAGGCTCTGAGCGGTAGCCGATACGTTGAGGTCGTGGTGCGCAACTTCCCAGATGTAGCGCAATTGCTGAAGCTTCATATGTTTCCCTCAGAGCAGTAAGGCAGGCCAACAACTGCCAATGCCGTATATAACCATATTATTGGTTTAATCGAACAGCCTAGAACGTTTTATCAGGTCCCCCCCCTTTTACAAATCTCCATGACCGCGATGCTGCAGCATGGGCACCAGGTACACCGGCGCCTCCGACAACTGCACGATGCGCGCAGCCGTGCGCCCCAGCGGCACGGCAAGGTCTGCGCCATGGCTATGACTGCCTACGACCAGCAGATCCACCCCAAGTTTCTGCGCTTCCTCAAGAATCACCGCAGGCGGATCCCCCTGAAGTACCCGCACCGCACGAATCAACTGGAGATCCTGCTGACCATCACCCAGTTCGTCGCGAAAGCCCTCCAGCACACGCTGCTCGATACTGGCCATGACGGTATTCAGCCCATTACGACGCAGCTCCCCGAGGGTGTCCTCGTCCAGGTATGTCTGCAGCACGGATTCGGCGAATAGCCCCATAGGCTCAACCGCGTGCACCACATACAGATCAGCCTTGAAGCTGCGGCTCATGGCGAGGGCGTGCTGCAGCACGTAGGAGGCGTACAGCCCCAGATCGGTGGCATAGAGTATCGAGCGGATCACGCGGCCTCCTCGACTGCTGGCGCAGGCCCTTGATTGAGCTTAGCAGCGCATCAGACAAAGCAAGATCGACAGCGTTATTTAGGACGAATGGCTATATGCAGGCGCTTGGGCGCCTGCACAGGCACAGGCTCAGGGCACTAACTCGTTGCTGACGCCATGGGGGACATGACCGGTCGCCACCACCTGGCGAGCTTTTTCGCAGTGTCCGGTCTGGTCATCGAAGAACACATCGGCAGCGAAGGCCTCCAGCACCGCCGACTTGTCCAGCCCGCCAAGGAAGAAGGATTCATCCAGACGGATGTTCCATTCGCGCAGGGTGCGAATCACACGCTCATGTGCCGGGGCCGAGCGCGCGGTAACCAACGCCGTACGAATCGGGCATTCGGCTTCGGGAAATTCCTGCTGCAGCGCATGCAACGCGGCGAGAAACGGCTTGAAAGGCCCGCCTGGCAGGGCCTGCCGAGCAGCTTCGCGCTCATGATCCTGGAACGCGTTGAGGCCGCCACTCTGGTAGACGCGCTCGGAGTCGTCGGAAAACAGCACGGCATCGCCATCGAAGGCGATACGCAGCTCGTTGCTGTTCGCCCGCCGCGCGCCGCCGGAAAGCAGCGTGGCCGCGCCAAAACCGGCTTTCAGTGCGTTGCGCACGTCATCGGCGTGGGTAGACAGAAACAGATGACAGCCAAAGGCCGCCAGATAAGGATCGGGGCTACGACCGCCGACGAAGGCGGCGCGGGATATGCCGAGCCCGTAGTGCTGGATCGAGTTGAACGCACGCAGCCCGGTATCGGCGCTGTTACGCGACACCAGGATGACCTCCACGCGCTGTTCGCTGAGCCGTGTGTTCAGCCCAAGCAGCTTCTCCACCAGCGGAAAGGCGTCGCCCGGCATCAGCACTTCGTCTTCATGCTCGATCTGATAGCGGCGATAGGCTTCCACCCCTTCGCTTTCGTAGATCTGGTGACTTTCACTCAGATCGAACAGCGCCCGCGAGGAAATCGCCAGCACCAGTTTGTCCCCCAGCCCCTTACCCATGCTTAAGCCTCCCGGCGAGCCTGAATGAAACGTAGCGCCTGATACAGGGCGCGCACCTTGGGCATATCGAAACCTGCTGCATCGGCAGCCGCCAGAGGCGCTTCATAGATGGCGTGCAGCTCGGCCGGTCGCCCCTGGGCAAAGTCGTGGTACATGCTCGGCAGGTAATCGGGCATGCGCTGCGTGGCGGCCAGCAATTTGTCCGCATAGCTGTCCGGCATGACGTAGCCCAGCACCTGAGCAGCCTGCACCACTTCCTGCATCATGTCAGCGATCAGTGCGCGGCTGTCGGCATTACCCATCAGGCGCCGTGTATCGGCATCGAGCAGCACCGACAGGCCGTTATAAGGGATATTCCACACCAGCTTCTGCCAGCGCGTCTGCGCCAGATCACGCATCGCCGCCGAATCCAGACCGGTGCTGCGCAGCAGGCTCGCCCCCTCCTCGGCCAGCGCCAGTCGCGCCTCATCGTCGGTCAACGGTCCGGAGTGATAGGCCAGGTTGATCGCCCCCAGCGCCTGATGCTCGATCACGCCCGGCGCACTGCGATGAACGCAGATGTAACAGAGCCCGCCCAATAGATGCAGGTCATCGCTCAACAGTGGGCGCAGTTCATCTTCCACTGCCAGGCCATTTTGCAGCAGCACCACCTGGGCGCCTGGTGCTGCAGCCTTGGCAATCAGCGGCGCCAGCTCAGCATTGGCCGTGGTCTTGGCACCGACCAGCAACCAGTCGCACGGTGGCATCTCGTCGACATGCTGGTAGGCCTGTACCGGTGCCAGGTTCAGTGCACCATGTACCGCGCTGTTCAACTGCAGGCCTCGCTCGACCACCGTGCTGTACTCGCTGCGCAGCAAAAAGTGCACGTCATGACCCGCGCGAGCCAGCAGCATTCCGTAGAAACCGCCAATGGCACCGGTGCCGATGATGCCGATACGTGGCGCAGGGTATTGAGACATCAGGGAAGCTCCTCAGCCGGGCGAAGCAGGGCCTCGCCCATGGCGGTAACCAGATTGGAATGGGTAAGACGCGTGTGCAATGCGCCAAAGAAATGACCGTCCTTGACCAGAAACAGCGCCGGCAGATGGAATACCTCGTATCGCGCCACCAATCCGGCGTTATGCCCGGCATCGACCCAGCACAGGCGCTCTATGGGCAGCGGCATGCCAGGCAAGGCCTGACGTGCCCAGCGGCAGCTGGCACAGCCCGTGCTTGTGAACACCAGTAGCGAGGTACCGGGAAGATCGAGTAGCCGCCGGTCGGCATCCAGATCGGTCAATTCCAATTGCGTCGCTATACTGAACTCACTGATGTCAGTTTGCCTGCATTCAAGGTCGGTGTTCATGCGTAAGTTTCTGCGTCATCCAAGCGACATGCCGGTTGAACTGGTGCTGCGCAAGCAAGCCTGCATTCCTCGGCAGCGGCTGAACAATATCAGCCTGGGCGGGGTTGCATGCAACTCGGCACGCGGCTTTCGCCGCGGCACCTCGGTTGAACTGCGCATCCCGCTACTGGGTGAACAGGCACGCTACCCTGGCGTAGTGGCCTGGTGTCGGCGCCAGGATACCGATTATCTGGTAGGCATCGCCTTTCTCGATGAAGACACTCTGTTCCGCGCGCGCATGGTCGAGCAGGTTTGCCAGATTCAGCATTACCGACAACAGCTAGAGCAGGCATCAGGCCACCCAATGGCCATCGAGCAGTGCGCTCAGGACTGGATTGCCAAGCATGCCGCCGAGTTTCCCTATCTCGCCTGAATACGCTGCAGCCACCCAATAACGAGGGTAATAAGCCACCTCATACTGCCACTCTATGAGGCTTATTGAACTTAACGCCCATTGTCGCGCAGCCCCGTACGCGCTAAGGTTCGGCTCCCCCTGCGCCAACTAGCTGTGCACCGCCATAGGGGATCGCTGGCGGCCGGCACCCGTGACCTGACGACCTGACCCGATGAATAGCACGATGGCTGATTTACCGATCGACGACCTCAACGTCGCTTCCAACGAAACCCTGATCACCCCCGATCAGCTCAAACGCGAAATCCCCCTGACCGATGCCGCACTGAAGACCGTGGCCCATGGCCGTCAGGTGGTACGCGACATCCTCGACGGCAAGGATCATCGCCTGTTCGTGGTCGTCGGCCCTTGCTCCATCCACGATATCAAGGCCGCTCACGAGTATGCCGAACGCCTCAAGGTACTGGCTGCCGAGCTGTCAGATAGCCTGTTCCTGGTCATGCGCGTGTACTTCGAGAAGCCACGCACCACGGTCGGTTGGAAAGGTCTGATCAACGATCCGTACCTGGACGACTCGTTCAAGATTCAGGACGGGCTGCACATCGGCCGCAAGCTGCTGCGCGACCTGGCGGAAATGGGCCTGCCCACCGCCACCGAGGCGCTCGACCCGATTTCCCCGCAGTACCTGCAGGACCTGATCAGCTGGTCGGCCATCGGCGCGCGCACCACCGAATCCCAGACCCACCGCGAAATGGCCTCGGGCCTGTCCTCGGCCGTTGGCTTCAAGAACGGTACCGACGGCGGTCTGACCGTGGCCATCAACGCCCTGCAATCGGTTTCCAGCCCGCACCGTTTCCTCGGCATCAACCAGGAAGGTGGCGTATCCATCGTCACCACCAAGGGCAATGCCTATGGCCACGTGGTACTGCGCGGTGGCAATGGCAAGCCGAACTACGACTCGGTCAGCGTTGCCATTTGTGAGCAGGAACTGACAAAAGCCGGCATTCGCCCGAACATCATGGTCGACTGCAGCCACGCCAACTCCAACAAGGACCCGGCTCTGCAGCCGCTGGTGCTGGAGAACGTGGCCAACCAGATTCTCGAAGGCAACAACTCCATCGTCGGCCTGATGGTCGAGAGCCACCTGGGCTGGGGCAGCCAGTCGATTCCAAAGAATCTGTGCGACCTCAAGTACGGCGTATCCATCACCGATGCCTGCATCGACTGGGATACCACTGAGAAGAGCCTGCGCGGCATGCACGCCAAGCTCAAGGACGTACTGCCCAAGCGCCCTCGCGGCTAAGGGCGCAGCAACAATGAAAACGCCGGGCATTGCCCGGCGTTTTTGTATCCGCATTCACACGTAGGGTGGGCTTCAGCCCACCACCCCGAACCGACTCCTACTGGTGACGCGAACGTCGCTCCATGTAGCGCTCGACATAGGAGCACGACGGAATCACCGTGTAGCCCTTGCCTTCGGCATATTGCAGGGCATGCTCGGTCAGCGCAGCGGCGATGCCACGGCCACGCAGGCCATTGGGTACGAAGGTGCGATAGATGTCCAGCGTCTGCTTGCCCAGATCCATATAGGCCAGATAGGCACGATCACCGTCGACGGTGGTCACGAACTGGTGACTCGCCTGGTCATGGTGGATGGACAACCCGTCGCTCATCTTCACTCCTCTAGCCGCAAACCGTTAGCGGCGCATCTATTTTTACTTCATACCGGTGCTTTGGCAAAAGCGCAAATTCCGCTGCCACTTCCGACCATGCCATTGGCCAAGCTTATCAGCCGCCGAACCGCCCAGCCACGAGCAATCAGAAGCTCAAGACTGCAATGCAGAGCAGAGCCGCAATTACCGGGATAACTACCGTGATGACGAAGATATCCTTGTATGCCTGCTTGTGAGTCAGACCCATGATCATCAGCATCGCGATCACCGCCCCGCAATGCGGCAGCGAATCGAGCCCGCCAGCGGTGATATTGGCGATACGGTGCAGCACCTCGGGCTCCACACCCATCTCGAGATAACGTGGCGCCAGGGTCTGCATGAAAATCTGCAGGCCACCAGACGAGGAACCGACTATCCCCGACACCACGCTGACCGAGGCGAACACCGACAACAGCGGCGGCAGATCCACCCCCAGTATCCATTGGGCGAATTGGGCGAAACCTGCGGTCTGAGTGACCACCCCGCCAAAGCCGATTACCGCAGCAGTATTGAGCAGCGGCATGATCGCATCGTCAGCCCCCTGCCCCAGCAAGCCGACAGTATTGCGGCGCAACGCCGGAAACATCAGCACAGCCACCCCAGTAGCGATCACCAGGGCCAGACTGGGCCAGATAATCGGCTGCGCCTGGCTGAAGGCCAACAGCCCACCCAGTGCCCCCTCACCTGGTACAGCCGCTCCAGACAGAGCGAGCAGGCGCGGCAGGAGAATGATCCCCAGCACAACGATGATCGGCACCAACGCCATACCCCAATGCGGACCGCTACCCGGCACACCGGCCAACTGCTGCATACGCTCGTCCTGTGCGTTAGGCTCGAATCCCTCGCCGCGCTCGCGCGCCAGGCGCCATTCACGCTGCAGATAGGCCATGCCCAGGCCGATCATCACCAGCGAGGCGAACAGACCAATCCAGGCACCTGCGAACAGGTCCGTACCCAGCGCACTGGCTGCGATCACGTTATGAATCGACGGAGAGCCAGGCAAGGCCGTCATGGTGAAGGTCCCCGCCCCCAGTGCAGTGGCGGCGCAGAACAATCGCTTGGGCAGATTGGCCTCGCGCATCAGGGTGATGCCCAGCGGATACATGGTGAAGATCACCACGAAAACTACCACTCCACCATAGGTGAGAACCGCACACACCAGCATCGCCACCCAGAGCGTGCGCTGCGTGCCCAGGCCGCGGGTAATGGCCTGCGCAATACTGCTGGCTGCCTGGCTGGCAGCCATGACCTTGCCGAAGATCGCACCACAGAGAAACAACACGAAGAACTTGCCAGCAAAGGTGAATGCGCCCAAGGGGCCGAATGGAAAGTGCTCAAGCAGCGCACCTGATACAGCGACGCCATTGGTGACAGCCACCAGAATCGAACACAGCAATGCGGCGATGAATATGTTCACCCCGCGCAACGCCATGAAGATTAGTAGCGACAAGCCCAGCAAAAGCCCCAAATTCCCAAGCATCTGCATCTCCCTCTTTTATTGTTTTAGTTTGAAAACCGGGACAGTTATAACAGCTCGTACAACCTCAGCACTGTATCGAATGCGTAACTGTCTATTTTTTAGCCAGCCCACGCAGGTTCTAGCCTTCAGCGTCCCGCCCAAAGAAAAAAAACTGCAACTCTTGCCCTGGCTCCGTTTACTTACTAAAAGTAATAGGTAGTATGTACGCCGGCTAATTTCCCGCAGTTGGGGAATTGCTCTTTATGGAAAACTCCACCTCAAGGGGAACACGATGAACAACGTTCTGAAATTCTCTGCTCTGGCTCTGGCCGCAGTTCTGGCTACCGGTTGCAGCAGCATGTCCAAAGAAACCGAAGCTCGTCTGACTGCTACCGAAGACGCAGCTGCTCGCGCTCAAGCCCGTGCTGACGAAGCCTACCGCAAGGCCGATGAAGCTCTGGCCGCTGCTCAGAAAGCTCAGCAGACTGCTGACGAAGCTAACGAGCGCGCTCTGCGCATGCTGGAAAAAGCCAGCCGCAAGTAATTGCGACTCGTTTTTTCGAAAGCCGCCCCAGGCAACTGGTGCGGCTTTTTTATTACCTGCTCATGACCTGACCCTCTCCGAACAGCTCGATTGCCGGGCAATAAAAAACCCGCATACACGAATGCAGGCGGGCTTTTTACAACTTTGCCGAATCAGAACGGGTTGTCGTTGCTCGCCACCACATTATCGGTCTGCGCCGCGATAGGTACCGGCATACCGTCCTCGGCAGCAACCACCTCACGGACCATCTCCCAGTCAAGGCGCAGGCCGCTGAGTTCATCACGCTTGAGCAACGCATTGATCACCGCAGTGTGCTTGTCGACAACAGAGGGGTCACCCTCGTCATCCAGTGGCGCATGCGCTTCCAGATAGATCTTGCCGCTGCTTACACCAAACTTGTAGGGCTCGTTGATGATGCGTACCGGCGTGCCGACCGGCACCATGCCCGCCAGCTCCAGCACGTTGTGGTTGAGCATGCGGAAGCAGCCATGGCTGACGCGCATGCCGATACCGAACTTCTTGTTCGAACCATGGATCAGGTAGCCAGGAAACGACAGCGTCATCTTGTAGGGGCCCAGCGGATTGTCCGGGCCAGGCGGCACCACGGTGGGCAGAATGTCGCCCTCGGCCGCATGCTCTTCGCGAATCGACTTCGGCGGATACCAGGCCGGGTTCGGCGTTTTCACGGTCACGCGGCCTGTGCCCAGCGGCGAACCCCAGCCCTCACGGCCAATGCCCAGCGGGAAGGTGTGCACCACGTTCTGGCCTTTCGGGAAGTAGTACATCCGGTACTCGGCCAGATTGATCACGATGCCTTCGCGCGGACCGGGTGGCAGCACGTAACGAGTCGGCAGGATGATCTCGGTACCCTCGCCCGGCAACCAGGGATCGACGCCCGGGTTGGCCGCGACCATTTCCAGATAGCCGAGATCGTTTGCCGTTCCCAGATCGGCGAAGGTGTCTTCGTACTTGGCCTTGATCACCTGTACCTGGCCCACCACATCTTCGCCCGGCGGCGGCAGTGGAAGTTCGAGTGCCTGTACCGCCGCGCTGGAGCACAGTGCGACCAGAGTCAGACAGCGGTTGACCGCAGAGAAGCGCGACAACATCCGGGAGTCCCTTGAAGAGTTGAATGATATTGCGGCGATTGTACACCGCCGTTCGCAAGCCGGGCAGACGTCAGCCATCCGCCCAATTCGAGCACAGCCCCTGGCGCTGCGCCTCGAATGCCGCCAGGCAAGCGGGACACAGACGACGGTCACGCAGCCAGACCTTTTCCAGCGCCCGCCAACGCGGTTGCGCCGGCAACAAGCCACCGCAAAGCGTGCGATCAGCATGCCCACCCAGGCGCAACTGGCGAGCCACCAGATGCACACGCACCTCACGACAAGCGAACAGATCCAGCTGCTCATCCGGCTCGATCAGTTGGTAGGCATAAAGGGACCAGGCGGGACGCGGCATCTGGGGCTCCGTGACAGGTCGGCCACATTAGCCGAAAGGCTTGAGGCGGAAAAGCCTGTGCCTACTGTGTTTCCGCCGAAAACAGGCACTTACAGCAGCGGTTTGAGCGTCGGCCAGACATTCTCCAGCAACACCGCCTGCGCGGACTCGGTCGGGTGAATGCCATCGGCCTGCATCATCCCCGGCACACCACCGACACCCTCGAGAAAGAACGGCACCAGCGGCACCTTCTTCTGCTCTGCCAAATCAGCGAAAACCTGGGCGAAAGACGTGGTGTAGCGCGCGCCATAGTTGGGTGGCAAACGCATACCGAGAAGCAGCACATCGGCACCGGCAGACTGCGACTTATCGATCATCGACGCAAGATTCTGTTGCAATTGCGCTGGGGGCTGGCCACGCAGACCATCGTTGCCTCCCAACTCGATGATGACCAGCTCCGGCTTGTGCTCTGCAAGCAGCGCAGAGAGCCGCGCAGCACCGCCTGCGCTGGTATCGCCGCTGATCGAGGCATTGACCACCGAGTACTCGAAACCCTCTTCATTCAGCCGCTTTTCCAGCAAGGCGACCCAGCCCTGGCGGCTATCCAGGCCAAAAGCGGCGCTGATACTATCGCCGACCACAAGCAGGGTGCCTGCAACCGCCCCCTGAGCCCAGAGCATCAGGGTCAAGGCACCACTCAACCACCATGCACGCATTTGGAATCTCCATGACTTCGAGCATTCTCGCTGCGCGGAACCTTAGCAAAGTGGTCAGCAGCGCGGAAGGCGAGCTGACCATCCTCCATGACCTCGATCTCGAACTGAGCAAAGGCGACAGCCTGGCCATCGTCGGCGCCTCAGGCTCTGGCAAATCCACCCTGCTCGGATTGCTCGCCGGTCTGGACCTGCCCAGCGGCGGCGCGGTACTGCTGGCCGGCAAAAACCTTAGCGAACTCGATGAAGACCAGCGCGCGCGCCTGCGCGCCGAGCATGTGGGTTTCGTCTTCCAGTCGTTCCAGTTGCTCGACAGCCTCAACGCGCTGGAGAACGTGATGCTGCCGCTGGAGCTGGAAGGCCACGCCGATGCCCGCCAGCGCGCCCGGGCTCTGCTCGAACGCGTCGGCTTGGGTCAACGTCTGACGCACTACCCGCGCCAGCTTTCCGGTGGCGAGCAACAGCGCGTGGCCATTGCCCGCGCCTTCGCTGCAGAACCGGACGTGCTATTCGCCGATGAGCCCACCGGCAACCTCGACAGCCACACCGGAGAACGCATCAGCGACCTGCTGTTTCAGCTCAACCAGGAACGCGGTACCACCCTGGTGCTGGTCACCCACGACGAGCGCCTGGCGCACCGCTGCCAGCGCCTGATTCGCCTGGAAGCCGGACACCTGATCGATCGCGTGGAGCCCTGATGAAACGCGTGCCCGTCACTCGCCTGTTTTCGCTCGCTGCCCGCCAACTGCTGCGCGATGCCCGCGCTGGCGAGTTGCGGGTACTGTTCTTCGCCTTGCTGGTCGCTGTGGCCGCCAGCAGCGCCATCGGTTATTTCAGCGCACGCCTGAATGACGCCATGCTGCTGCGTGCCAGCGAGTTTCTCGCCGCCGACCTGCGCCTGAGCGGCAGCTCGCCGGCCAGCCAGGAACAGATAGACGCGGGGCTCAAGCTGGGTCTCGATCACGCACAAGCGGTGGAGTTTTCCAGCGTGGTGGCGGCCCAGGAAGGCATTCAGCTGGCCAGCGTCAAGGCAGCCAATAGCCTTTATCCGCTGCGCGGCGAACTGAGGAGCGCTGCCGAACCCTACGCACCAGAGGAAGTGGGTTCCGGCCCGCGCCCCGGAGAAGTCTGGGCCGAAGCGCGCCTGATGGTCGCGTTGAATCTGAAGATTGGCGATGAACTGGAAATAGGCGCCAAAACCCTGCGCCTGAGCCGTGTGCTCACCTATGACCCCGACACTGCTGGCGACTTTTACAGTCTGACGCCGCGCGTGCTGATGCACCTGGACGACCTTGCCGCGACTGAAGTGGTACAACCCGGTAGCCGTGTGCGCTTTCGTGAACTCTGGCGCGGCGATGCCAATGCCCTGGCGGCCTACCGTCAGGCAGTCGAAGCAGGCCTGGAACCCAACCAGCGCCTGGACGATGCTCGCGACGGCAATCGCCAGGTCGGCGGCGCCCTCGGCCGCGCCGAACGTTATCTGAACCTGGCCAGCCTGGCAGCCGTGTTGCTCGCTGGTGTCGCGGTAGCACTCTCGGCCGCTCGCTTCGCGGCGAGGCGCTTCGATGCCAGCGCGCTGCTGCGCTGCCTCGGGCTGTCACGGCGTGAAGCGTTGGCCCTGTTCGGCCTGCAGTTGGCACTGCTCGGGCTGATCGCCTGCCTGATCGGCGCGCTGCTGGGTTGGGCCGGCCAACACGTGCTCTTCTATCTGCTGCGCGGGCTGATCCCGGATGATCTGCCGCCGGCCGACCTGTGGCCCGCATTGGCCGGCATGGCCACCGGCCTGGTGGCGCTGGCTGGTTTCGCCCTGCCGCCGCTGGCCGCGCTCGGCCGCGTGCCGCCGCTACGCGTCTTGCGCCGCGATATGCTACCGGTGCCGGCCAGCTCCTGGCTGGTCTACGGCGCAGCGCTGATCGCACTGGGTTTGATCATGTGGCGCCTGAGCCTGGATCTGCGCCTGACGCTGGCACTGCTGGGTGGCGGACTACTCGCCGCATTGCTGCTCGGCGGTCTGTTGTTGCTCGGTTTGCAGAGCCTGCGCCGCCTGCTGCAGCGCGCCGCCCTGCCCTGGCGCCTGGGCCTGGGCCAGCTGCTGCGCCATCCGCTGGCTGCAGCCGGACAATCGCTGGCGTTCGGCCTGATCCTGCTGGCCATGGCGCTGATCGCCCTGCTGCGCGGCGAGCTGCTCGATACCTGGCAGGACCAGTTGCCGGAGGACGCGCCCAATCATTTCGCCCTCAATGTGCTGCCCGCCGAGCGCGATGCGTTCGCCGCACGCCTGGCCGAGCTATCGCCGCATCCAGCCCCGCTGTATCCCGTGGTGCCGGGCCGACTGATCATGATCAACGATGAGCCGGTACGCCAACTGGTAACCAAGGAAAGTCGCGGCGAGCGCGCCATCCAGCGCGACCTGAGCCTGACCTGGGCCGAGGATCTGCCATCCGACAACCTGATCACCGCTGGTAATTGGTGGGGCGCTGCGCACGCCAGCGAGCTGCCTGGCGTTTCCGTCGAATCCGAGCTGGCCGAAAGCCTGCAATTGAAGCTCGGCGACCAGTTGCGTTTCAATGTCGGCGGTATCGAACGCGACGCGCAGGTCACCAGCCTGCGCCAGGTGGATTGGGACAGTTTCCAGCCCAACTTCTACATGATCTTCGAGCCGCAGACCCTGCAGGACCTGCCTGCCACCTACCTGACCAGCTTCTACCTGCCGCCCGGCCAGGACGCGGAGCTGGTAGCCCTCAGCCGCGCCTTCCCCAGCGTGACGCTGCTGCAGGTCGACGCCCTGCTGGCGCAACTGCGCAGCATCCTCGCCCAGGTCACCCTGGCCATCGAGTATGTACTGCTGTTCGTGCTCGCCGCCGGCATCACCGTGCTGCTCGCCGGGCTGCAAGCGACACTGGACGAACGCATTCGCCAGGGTGCGCTGCTGCGCGCCTTGGGCGCCGAACGCAAGCTGCTGATCAGCGCTCGCCGCGCCGAGTTCGGCCTGCTCGGCGCGGCTGCCGGCCTGCTGGCCGCGTTGGGCTGCGAGCTGGTGAGCTTTCTGCTCTATCGCTATGCATTCGACATGAGCTGGCAACCGCACCCCTGGCTGCTTCTGCTGCCGCTGATCGGCGCGCTGCTGATCGGTCTGGCCGGCGTGCTCGGCACTCGCCGCGCACTGAATGCCAGCCCGTTGAGCGTGCTACGCGAAGGCTGAGAACTCTGAGAGGGGTTTGCTAGACTTGGCGCCCCTCTTCCTACCCGAGACACCATGAGCCGCTATCGCCCCCCTCGCCCTGCCGGCACACCACTGATCACCCCCGAAGGCGAAGCGCGCCTGCGCGCCGAGCTTCACGAGCTGTGGCATGTACGCAGGCCACAAGTGACGCAATCAGTCAGCGAAGCAGCGGCCCAGGGTGATCGCTCGGAGAATGCCGAATACACCTACGGCAAGAAGATGCTGCGTGAGATCGACAGCCGCGTGCGCTTTCTCACCAAGCGCCTGGAGAAGCTCAAGGTCGTCAGCGACAAACCATCCGATCCGAACAAGGTGTACTTCGGCGCCTGGGTCACCATCGAAGACGAAGACGGCGAACAGTCGCGCTACCGCATCGTCGGCCCCGACGAGCTGGACCTGAAACAGGGCCTGATCAGTATCGACTCGCCTCTGGCCCGCGCCCTGGTCGGCAAGGAGCTGGACGCCGAAGTGCGGGTGCACAGCCCCAGTGGTGAGAAGACCTGCTATATCGTCGAGATCGAATATCCCTAGGTGCTGTAGGAGCTCTGCTCGCGAATACTGGCGCTTAAAAAGCTTCGCGAGCAGAGCTCGCTCCTACGCAGATGGCCGGCTTCCCCACAGCCCAACTAGCGCCGGGTAATCAGCCCCTGACGCGCCACCCGCACCAGCTCACCGACGGTTTGTGCCACGTCCTCGGCGCTGGGGGCCTGGATCACGGCCAGATCGAAACTGTCGCGCGCGAAGCGGCTCAGCGACTCGCCGTTCTGCACGAACTGGATGCGAAAGGCACGCGACCCGGCCCAGCGCTTGGGCCAGCCTTCGAGATAACGCAGCAAGGTAGGCTGGTGGCTGCCGCCCAGCAGCACGCGCGGATTGCGCAGCAGCAGGCCCGAAGTGATGGGCGCCAGACGAATAAGGGGTTGGGGACAGATCATGGTCGAGTCTCCGCCTCGAGAATCCCGCTGGGCAGCGGTGAGAGGCGACACCGAACCAGCGCTTTAGCGGAATTTCAGGCGTTGATGACAACCCCCTGTGGCGCCCCGCAAGTAGCTGTTTAAATCGGCGCAGGGCGCATCCTAGAGAAGCCCACGGCAAACTGTCAAGGCGCCCCCGACTTCGACCCCAACCTTCGATTGGGCGGCGGTCAATCCGCGCATTTCCATCCGCTCAAAAGACCCGTTCCTGGCCCTGAACGCCCCGCCTGGCCAGATCAATTGCGGCCCTCGGCGCGACCTGACGTTTCGGCACGTAACAGAAAGTACGCAGCGATATCGAGGTCAAGTCGCTCGAAAATCCTGGAAAGCGCCTGTATAGAGGGGGCGCCGGAAACTGCAGGACGATGGCATGTTTCCTGCCATCGTTCTTGCGCCGTACGCGCCACGGGATGGGCGTGATCTGTGTTGCTGGAAGCAGCTGACTGCCTCAACAAACCCCATCGAGAGCGCCCATGAAGAACAATAAAACCCTGCTCGCCCTCTGCCTCGGTACCGGCCTGCTCGCCAGCGGCCAGACCCAGGCTTTCTGGTTCGGTTCATCCGGCTACACCCAGACCAAGTACCCGATCGTCCTCGGCCACGGCATGCTCGGCTTCGACAGCATCCTCGGCGTCGATTACTGGTATGGCATCCCGGCGGCACTGCGCCGCGACGGTGCCAGTGTCTATGTCACCGAAGTCAGCCAGTTGGACACCTCCGAAGCACGTGGCGAGCAATTGCTGCAGCAGGTCGAGGACATCGTCGCCATCAGCGGCAAAGGCAAGGTCAACCTGATCGGGCACAGCCATGGCGGCCCAACCACCCGCTACGTCGCCGCCGTGCGCCCGGATCTGGTGGCATCGGTCACCAGCGTCGGTGCACCGCACAAGGGTTCGGCCACCGCCGATTTCCTCAAGGGCATCAGCGATGGCCCGGCCGGTCCGGTCGCCACCCCGCTGCTGGTTGGCATCGTCAACGGCCTGGGGACGCTGATCAACTTCCTCTCCGGCAGTTCCAGCACCACCCCGCAGAATGCGCTGGGCTCGCTGGAGTCGCTCAACAGCGAGGGCGCAGCACGCTTCAATGCCAAGTTCCCACAAGGCATACCCACCAGCGCCTGCGGCGAAGGTGCCTACAGCGTCAACGGCGTGCGCTACTACTCCTGGAGCGGTACCAGCCCGCTGACCAACCTGCTCGACCCGAGCGACCTGCTGATGGGCGCCTCCTCATTGACCTTCGGCAACGAAGCCAATGACGGTCTGGTCGGACGCTGCAGCTCGCGCATGGGCCAGGTGATTCGTGACAATTACCGAATGAACCATCTCGACGAGGTCAACCAGACCCTGGGCCTGACCAGCCTGTTCGAGACCGACCCGGTGACTGTCTATCGCCAGCACGCCAACCGCCTGAAGAACGCCGGGCTCTGAACTGCTGCGCTTCGTAGGGTGCGCCGCGCGCACCGGATGCTGGGAACGTCGGCATTTCGGTGCGCTCGGCGCACCCTGCGAGGTACCAGCGCTGAGCAATGGTTCGAACGCCTTACTGGAACCTGCCGTGAAGAAAACCCTGTTCGCCCTGCCTTTACTGATCGTTGCCGGCCTGGCGTTGATGCTTTACCTGCAACCCGGGCACCAACCGACCCAATTCACGCCTCCCGCCGCCACTGCCACGGCTCTGCAGCCCGGACAGGCGCCGGCTGCAGAGGCCTTAACACCGACCAGCCAAGATACCCAGAAGAAGGCCACGACGCTGGCCATGCCCAGCTCCTTCGTCGGCACCGAAGTCGACGGCAACTTTCGCGTGGACGCTTCCGGCAATCTGATCATCAGCGAAGACATCCGCCGGATCTTCGATTACTTCCTCGCCAGCATCGGCGAGGAAAGTCTGGATGCCAGCGTGTCACGTCTGCGCAACTACATCGACAGCCAATTGCAGGAACCTGCACGGGCCCGCGCGCAAGCACTGCTGGAGCAATACCTGAGCTACAAGCGTGAGCTGGTGCTGCTGGAGCGCGACCTGCCGCAATTGGCCAGCCTGGATGCCATGCGCCAGCGCGAGACCGCCGTGCAGGCCCTGCGCGCAAGACTGTTCGACAGCGAAACCCACCAGGCCTTCTTCGCCCGCGAGGAAGGCTACAACCGCTTCACCCTGGAGCGCCTGGCCATCCAGCACGACAGCACAATGAGCGCAGAGGAGAAAGGCGTTGCCGTCGACCGCCTGCGCGCATCCCTGCCTGAAGAGCTGCAGGACGCCGTACTGCCGCAACTGCAGCAGGAACTGCGGCAGCACACCGCGCGCCTGCAGGCCGAAGGCGCCAGCGCGGCGCAGATCCGCCAGATGCGTCAGCAGTTGGTAGGCGCCGAAGCCACCACGCGCCTGGAGGCGCTGGATAGCCAACGACAGAGTTGGCAGCGGCGTCTGGATGACTACATCACCGCCAAGACGAAGATTCAGGTCAATGAGGGACTCAGCAGTGGCGACAAGCGCGCGGCGATCGAGGCGCTGGCTGCAGAACGTTTCGATGAGCGTGAACGCCTGCGCCTCGACGCCGCTGAGCAATTGGCGGCGGCCAACAAGAAGCAGTAGATCTCAGGCGCTGTCGCGCATCACCAGCTCGAAGCCAACGTCGATGCAATGCTGCTCCGGCGTTTCGCCACGCATCAGCGCCAGCAGCATGTTCGCCGCCAGCTCACCGACACGACCACGGGTGGTACGCACGGTACTCAAGGCCGGATGCATCCAGGCTGCCGCTGGCAAATCGTTGAAACCGGCGATGGCCAGGCGTCCCGGCACGTCCAGGCCCAGTTGACGCGCGCGGAACAGCGCGCCCATGGCCAGGTCGTCGTTGTTGAAGAACACCGCATCGATCTGCGGCTGCTGCGCCAGCAGGCGATCGAGCAACTCGGCGCCCAAGCCGATGGATGACAACTGCGGTGTCAGCAATTCCAGCGCCGGATCATGTCGATTGAGGTAGCGCATCACCTGACGGTAGCCTTCTGCACGCTGCAGGGTGCGTGGGTCAAGCTGCGCTGCGGCGAAGGCGATATGGCGGTAACCACGCTGCACCAGGGCACGGGTCATGGCAGCGCCGGCTTCGACCTGAGAGAAGCCAACGCAGTAATCCTCCGGCTCCTCGCTCAGCTCCATCAACGTCACCAATGGGCAACTGCTGGCGCCGAGGATTTCGCGCGCCGCGTCGCTGCGCTCGAAACCCGTAAGCAGCAAGCCAGCTGGCTGGTGCGCCAGATAGGAACGCAACAGACGCTCATCCTCCTCGACCCGGTAGTGACTGACGCCGATCATCATTTCGAAGCCGGCCGGCATCAGCACCCGCTGGATGGCCTCCACGGTATCAACGAACACCGAGTTCGACAGCGACGGGATCACCACAGCCACGAGGTTCGAGCGTGAACTGGCCAATGCCCGCGCTGCCGGGTTGGGCACGTAACCCAGCGCCTGGGCCGCGCGCATCACCTGCTCGCGCAACGCATCAGACACCCGCCCCGGTTGCGACAGCGCGCGCGAAGCGGACATCAACGAGCAGCCCGCGGCCTTGGCCACGTCGGACAAGGTGACACGTTCTGCGGACCGGCGACGGCGTTGGCTCATAGCGCCTCCAATGATTTCAGCGGCCGATTCTACCAGCCCCGCCGGGGAATAAAGCGCGGGACACGCCGCCCGGGGTAACGCCACCATGCAAGGAGCGATACCACCTGCGTGCCCCGCGAAACTGCGAACCTGCCCAGAATCAGCGGCGCACTGGCCTAGCCGATCCTGGGCAAGCCCTTATAGAGCGGCCTTTTCGGCCTCAGTCTGCACCTGATCGAACAGTTGCTGACCGACTGTGTCGACGACCTTCTGGATCGCCGGCGCGGCCTGCTCACGCATGCGCTGCACTTCGGCCGCTTCCACTTCGTTGATCTGCATACCCTTGTCTTTCAGTTCGGCCAGGGCACGGGCTGCTTCCTCGCGGGTGTCCTTACGCTCGAAGTCACGCGCCTTCTTGGCCGCCTCCAGCAGGATGTTCTGCTCGGTTTGCGACAGGCCATCCCACCAGCGCTTGGACACGGTGACGATCCACGGGCTGTACACGTGATTGGTCACGGTCAGGTACTTCTGCACCTCGTAGAACTTCGAGGAAAGAATGGTGTTGAAGGGGTTTTCCTGGCCGTCGACGGCCTTGGTCTCCAGCGCGGTGAACAGCTCGGAGAACGGCAGCGGCACGGCATTGGCGCCCATCAGTTTGAAGGTCTCGAGGAATACCGGGTTGGGCATCACGCGCAGTTTTACGCCGGAGAAGTCCTCCAGCTTGCTGATCGGCCGCGTGTTGTTGGTCAGGTTGCGGAAGCCGTTCTCCCAGTACACCAAGCCGACCAGGCCCTTCTCTTCCAGCTTGTCCATGACCTGGCGGCCCACCGGGCCGTCGAGCACGGCATCGGCCTGCTCGGCACTGCTGAACAGGAAAGGCGTGTCCCACACCGCCATTTCCTTGGTGATACCCACCAGGGTCGCGGTGGAACCGACCATCATTTCCTGCGCGCCGCCAATCAGCGCACTCTGCATCTGATCATCCGAGCCCAGGCTGGCGGCACCGAAGGTACGCACCTTGAGTTTGCCGTCGGAGGCCTTGGCCACCTCCTCGGCGAACAGCTTGGCCGCGCGGCCCTGATTGCTGTTCTCGTTGAGACCGTAGCCGAAGCGGATCATGCGCGAACGCACGTCATCGGCATGGGCGGTGAGGATGGCGAGCGGGCTGCACAGCATGGCAGCGGTGAGGATGGCGAGCAGTGGACGTTTCATCGGGTCTACCTCTTATTGTTGTGAATGATGTCGGCGCGCCAGCGCCGTCAGGTCAACTCAGCGCAGCCAGGCCAGCGGCACGGTGACGATGGACGGAAACGCCACCAGCAGCGCGACGATGATCAGGTAAATCAGGAAGAACGGCATGACGCCGCGTACCAGCACCTCCATGCGCAACTTGCCGATACCGCCGACGACGTTAAGCACGGTGCCCACAGGCGGCGTGATCAGGCCGATGGAACCGATCAGCACGAACATCACGCCGAAGTACACCGGATCGACCCCAGCCTTGATCGCGATGGGCGCCAGCACTGGCGCCAGAATCAGGATGGTCGGCGTCAGGTCCAGCACCATGCCCACCGCGATCATCAGCAGCATGATCGCCAGTACCAGCAGTTTGGGGTGCTCGGCCAGCGGCCCGAGCATGGCGCCGATTTCGTCAGGCAACTGCGCCAGGGTAATCATGTAGGCCGAGACCGTGGCCGCGGCGCACAGGAACATCACCGACGCCGTGGTGCGACTGGCACGGGTCAGGGTCTCCATCAGGTCGTTCCAGCTCAGCTCGCGGTAGAGCAAGGTGGACACGGCCAGCGCGTACATGGCGGCTACCACGGCGGCCTCGGTGGGCGTGAAGATGCCGAAGCGCAGACCGCCAACGATGATCACCGGCAGCATCAGGGCAGCGGCGCCGTCGATCAGCACGCGGCGACGCTCGGCAGCAGTGGCCTTGGGCGGCGTCGGTTCGGTGAAACCACGTGCAATCAGCGTCCAGGCGACAATCAGGCCGGCACCCATGATCAATCCCGGCACCAGCCCGGCCATGAACAGCTGGCTGATGGAGGTGTTGGTGACCACGCCATAGATCACGAACGGCATCGACGGCGGAATGATCGGCGCGATGATGCCGCCAGCGGCTACTAGTCCCGCCGAGGAATGCACCGGATAACCGCGCTGACGCATCATCGGCAACAGCAAGGTGGCGAGCGCAGCAGTATCGGCCAGTGCCGAACCGGACATGCTGGCCAGCAGCACGGCGGCCGCAATGGCAACGTAGCCGAGGCCACCGCGCAGGTGGCCAAAGTAGGCCTGCGCCATGGCGATGATGCGCCGGGAAATGCCGCCGGCGTTCATCAGCTCGCCGGCCAGGATAAAGAACGGTACCGCCAGCAGCGGGAAGCTGTCAGCGCCGGCGAGCAGGTTCTGCGCCAGCAACTGCACGTCCCAGAAATCCAGGTACCACATCAGTACGGCCGCGGTGAGGATCAGGGCGAAGGCGATGGGCATGCCGAATGCCATGAACCCCAGCAGGGAAGAAAGAAATACCGCGACAGTCATCGACAGGTCCTCGCTGGGCAGTGCCCGTCTTGTTGGAATTGGGCCAGCATCATTCGACGTGCGCTTGAGTCAGCGTCGCCTGCGGCGTACGCCGCCAGAGGTTGACCAACTGCACCACCGCCAGAATCGCCAGCACCAGCATGCTCGCCAGCACCGGCAGCATCGCCAGCACCACCGGATAACCGACCACGGTACTGACGTTGCCCCAGCCGAACTGCACCTGATTCCAGGCGCCCAAGGCCGAGAGCAGGCTCGCTCCTGCCACGAGAATCCAGCTCAGCGAATCCACCAGTCGCTGCGCCAGCAGCGGGAAGCGGTCACGAATCATGCGGAAGGTCATCAGCTCGCCACGACGCATACCAGAAGCCACACCGACGAAGACCAACCAGACGAACGCCAACCGTGAAAGCTCCTCGGCGCCCGGCCAGCCGGTGCCGAAGGCGTAGCGCAGCACCACGTTGGTAAACACCGCCACCACCATGAAGGCCATCAGCACCGCCATCAGGCCATCGGTCAGGCGATCGAACATGCGCGCGATGCGACCCTCATAGATCGGTTCGGCGCCTAGCTGGGCCGCTTGGTTAGCGCTATCAATTTCGCTATCGAGCATATCCTGGGCCTGGCTCGACACGGCCTCCGTGGCTTCGCGACGAACCCAGGCCTGGATATCGGCCACCAACGCTTGCCGCGACTGCTGCGCATCGACGACTCGTACGTATGGTTCACCTGCCGGGTTTTCGAGGGTGGCGAACTGGCTGTCGACCAGCGAAGTCGGCATGAAATGTCCGGGCCGAGCACCGACACGTTGCACCGCGGTGGCGTGATCGATATTCAGATGCACGAACTGCAACCCCGGAACCGCCTGACGCAGGCGCTCGCGGTAAGCGCGCTTGAGCGCCGAGCAGGCCAGCACGAAGCATTCACCTGCGGCCTGCGCGGCCAGCATCTGCTCGCACAGTGCATCCAGCCAGTGGCGACGGTCTTCGTCGCTCAGCGGGATGCCCGCGCGCATGCGCTCTACGTTTTCGGGAGGATGGAAATGATCGGCTTCGATATGGCGCCAACCGAGTGCGGTGGCGACCGCCTGGCTGATCTCGCTCTTGCCGGAGCCACTGACCCCCATGACCACCAGGGTGGTACGGGCAGGCAATGCGCAAGGCTGCTGTTGCATGGGAACTCCATGGGCACCATCGAGGTGGCGCCGCTCATTGTTTGATCCGGATGTTAGCGCTATCCAAATCATCCGACAACCCTATTTCGGCAACATTTCGTAGAGCATTTCCGCTAATGGCTATCACCCAGCTCTGGTCCGCTGCTGACTGACACGTTCAATATCGCCTACCTGCCACAAGAGAGACATTTCGCTTATGTACCGGCTGAGCCCCTGCTTCTGGCTGCCCGCATTGTTCCTGCCACTGACTGCACAGGCCGAAAACGCCACCTACCAGGGCGACCCACTGGTAGTCACCGGCAGCCGTTATCAGGCCAGCGGCTGGCAACTGCCCTTCTCGGTCAACCGCATCGATGCCGAACAAGCCACCCTGGGCAAACCAGGTGTCAACCTCTCCGAAGCACTCGGCAGCGTCCCGGGGCTGGTGGTGCAGAATCGACAAAATTATGCGCAGGACCTGCAAATATCCTCACGCGGCTTCGGCGCCCGCTCGGCCTTTGGCATTCGTGGCATCAAGCTGCTGGCCGATGGTGTGCCGCTGTCCAACCCGGACGGCCAGGGCCAGGCGGCGACCTTCGACCTCGACACCCTGGAGCGCATCGAGGTCCTGCGTGGGCCATTCGCCAGCGTCTACGGCAGCAACTCAGGCGGGGTCATCCAGCTGTTCTCGCGCGATGGCGAAGGTGCCCCCAAGGTCGCGCTCGACACCTCCCAGGCCGCGTACGGCACCAGCCGTACCCGCGTCTCGGCCGAAGGCGGCAACGACAGAGCCGGTTTCATCATCAACCGCTCGCATTTCGAGACAGACGGCTACCGCGACCACAGCGGCGCCATCCTCGACAAGACCTTTGCCAAGCTGACCCTGTACCCGGATGACCTCAGCAAGCTCAGCCTGAGCTTCAGTGAACTGGATCAGAACGACACCCAGGACCCGCAGGGTCTGACCTGGGATCAGGTACAGGCTGATCGGCGATCTGCCGCGCCTAGCGCCCTGGCGTTCAACACGCGCAAAACGGTGGATCATCGTCAGCTGGCGCTCAACTACGAACGCAGCTTTGCCGTCGGCACCTGGCAAAGCACGTTGTACAGCGGCACGCGACGGGTAATTCAGTACCAGTCGATTCCTGTAGCCGCGCAGATTCCGACCTCTCAGTCCGGTGGCGTGATCGACTTCGAGCGCCGCTTCCATGGCATCGGTAATCGCTGGATCCAGTCGTTCGACCTGGGTAGCAGCCTGCTGACTGTCACCACCGGCCTGGACTACGACTATTCGCGCGATGACCGTCAGGGCTACGAGAACTTCATCGGCACCACTCTGGGCGTGAAAGGTAATCTGCGCCGCGACGAGCGTAATGAGGTCACTAGCCTGTCGCCCTACGTCCAGGCAGCCTGGCAGCTGGGCAAACTCGACCTGCAGGCTGGTCTGCGCCACAGCCAGGTAGAGTTCGACGTGGATGATCGCTTCCTGAGCAATGGCGACGACAGCGGCTCGGTCACCTACCGTGAGCTCACGCCCACTCTTGGCGCCAGTTACGCCCTGCTACCAGATCTGAATATCTATGCCAGCTGGGGCAAGGGGCTGGAGACACCGACGCTGAATGAGCTGTCCTATTCCGGCCCCGACAACAGCTTCGGCTTCGAGCTGAAACCAGCCACCAGCGAGCAAATTGAAATTGGTCTCAAGGCCCGCCTCGCACAAGCGACCAGCCTGCAACTGGCGTTGTTCCAGATCGACACCGATGACGAGCTGGTGGTGGAGTCGGCCAACGGTGGCCGTAGTCGCTTCCAGAACGCCGCGCAGACTCGCCGCAGGGGCCTCGAGCTGGCACTGGAAAGCCGCTTGAGCGACACCCTGCGCGCCAACCTCGCCTACACCGAGATCGATGCCACCTACAGCAAGGATTTCACCAGCAACGGCCGCCTGATCGAAGAAGGTAACCACCTGCCCGGCATTCCCGCGCGCACGCTGTATGGTGAGCTGGCCTGGCAACCGCTGGACTGGTTCAGCACCGCCGTCGAAGGACTGTACCGCAGCCAGCTCTATGTCGAGGACAGCAATACCGCCAAGACGGCGCCCAGCCATGCGCTGTTCAACTGGCAGGCGCGCTTCGAGCAGAAGGCCGGCGCACTGACCTTCAACCAGGTGCTGCGCATCGACAACCTGCTGGATCGCGAGTACATCGGGTCGGTGATAGTCGGTGACGGCAACGGCCGCTACTACGAACCCGGCCCGGAGCGCGCCTGGTATGTTGGCGCGGGCGTGCAGTACCAGTTCGATTGAGCTTGGCGAAGCATGCGCGCATCCAATACCCGGCCCTGAGACCCCTACCCCACTTGTGGGGTAAGGCTCCAGATACGCACGCGTTCAAAAACAAAAAGGCCACCCGAAGGTGGCCTTTTCGCGAGCAGTCAGCGAAGGCTTAGGCCTTCTTGACTTCCCAACCGGTCAGCTCGGCCAGGGCCTTGCCGATGTCAGCCAGGGAGCGCACGGTTTTCACGCCGGCGTCCTGCAGTGCAGCGAATTTCTCGTCTGCAGTGCCCTTGCCGCCGGAGATGATGGCGCCAGCATGGCCCATGCGCTTGCCGGGAGGAGCGGTCACACCAGCGATGTAGGAAACTACAGGCTTGGTGACGTTGGCCTTGATGTAGGCAGCCGCTTCTTCTTCAGCCGAACCGCCGATCTCACCGATCATGACGATCGCTTCGGTCTTCGGATCTTCCTGGAACAGTTTCAGGATATCGATGAAGTTGGAGCCCGGGATGGGGTCACCGCCGATGCCCACGCAGGTGGACTGGCCGAAGCCGGCGTCAGTGGTCTGCTTAACGGCTTCATAGGTCAGGGTGCCGGAACGCGACACGATACCTACCTTGCCTGGCAGGTGGATGTGACCCGGCATGATGCCGATCTTGCACTCGCCGGGAGTGATCACGCCCGGGCAGTTCGGGCCGATCAGGCGAACGCCCAGCTCGTCGCAGATGACCTTGGCGTCCAGCATGTCCAGGGTAGGAATGCCTTCGGTGATGCAGACGATCAGCTTGATGCCACCGAATGCAGCTTCCAGGATCGAGTCTTTGCAGAACGGAGCCGGAACGTAGATGACCGAAGCGTCAGCGCCAGTGGCTTCGACAGCTTCTTTCACGGTGTTGAACACTGGCAGGCCCAGGTGGGTAGTGCCACCTTTGCCCGGAGTCACGCCGCCAACCATCTTGGTGCCGTAGGCGATGGCTTGTTCGGAGTGGAAAGTACCCTGCGAGCCGGTGAAGCCCTGGCAGATGACTTTGGTGTCTTTATTGATCAGGACGCTCATTACTTGCCCTCCGCAGCTTTGACGACTTGCTGAGCAGCGTCGGTCAGGCTGGTTGCCGCGATGATGTTCAGGCCGCTTTCAGCCAGGACCTTGGCGCCCAGCTCAGCGTTGTTACCTTCCAGGCGGACGACCACCGGAATTTTCACGCCGACTTCTTTCACGGCGCCGATGATGCCTTCGGCAATCATGTCGCAACGAACGATGCCGCCGAAGATGTTCACCAGAACGGCAGCGACGTTGCTGTCGGACAGGATGATCTTGAAGGCTTCGGTCACGCGCTCTTTGGTTGCGCCGCCACCTACGTCGAGGAAGTTGGCTGGCTTGCCGCCGTGCAGGTTGACGATGTCCATGGTACCCATGGCCAGACCGGCACCGTTGACCATGCAGCCGATGTTGCCTTCCAGGGCCACGTAGTTCAGCTCGAAGCTGGCAGCGTGGGCTTCACGAGGATCGTCTTGCGACGGGTCGTGGAAGGTCTTCAGCTTCGGCTGACGGTACATGGCGTTAGCGTCGATGTTGATCTTCGCGTCCAGGCAGTGCAGGTCGCCGTCGGCCTTGATGACCAGCGGGTTGACTTCCAGCAGAGCCAGATCGTGATCCTTGAACAGCTTGGCCAGACCTACGAAGATCTTGGCGAACTGAGCGACCTGCTTGCCTTCCAGACCCAGCTGGAAAGCCAGCTCGCGACCCTGGTACGGCTGAGCGCCGACCAACGGATCAATGGTGGCCTTGAGGATCTTCTCAGGGGTTTCGTGGGCCACTTTCTCGATGTCCACGCCACCTTCGGTGGAAGCCATGAACACGATGCGACGGCTGGAGCGGTCCACTACAGCGCCCAGGTACAGTTCCTTGGCGATGTCGGTGCAGGATTCGACCAGGATTTTGCTGACCGGCTGACCATTGGCGTCAGTCTGGTAAGTCACCAGACGCTTGCCCAGCCAGTTGGCGGCGAAGGCCTTGGCGTCTTCTTTGCTCTTGACCAGCTTTACGCCACCGGCTTTACCGCGGCCACCAGCGTGGACCTGAGCCTTGACGACCCACTCGCTGCCGCCGATTTTTTCGCAGGCTTCTGCGGCTTCTTCCGGGGTGTCTACCGCGAAGCCCTTGGATACAGGCAGGCCGTATTCAGCGAACAGCTGCTTACCCTGATACTCGTGAAGATTCATGCTTGTCTACCGTCTTCGTTTAGGTATTGCGCATTCGGCGCTGTACTTGTGATACCGCGCCACCTGTGACTGCCGAAGCAGTCCGCCGGGCCTTCCGCCGCGAGTCGAACTCGACGCGGGCCACCCGACGTGGTTCTGCTTGCAAACACCACCGTGGCGATGAGGCGATTACACGACGCCCCGCCTACCACGGCGGCTTACAACAACTACTGCAGTGGCCGGACGCTACCGGCCACTTGCACACTCAACGCTTCTTGCGATTGGCGATATGGATCGCGCCACCGTTGACCGCCAGGGCCGCTTCGTGCAGCGCCTCGGACAGGGTCGGGTGGGAGAAGACCATCATGCCCAGGTCTTCGGCGCTGGTGCCGAATTCCATGCCGATCGCGCCTTGCTGTACCAGCTCGGCAGCGCTTGGGCCGATCACGTGAACGCCCAGTACACGGTCAGTGTTGGCGTCAGCGATGACCTTGACGAAGCCGCCGGTGTCGTTGGCCGCCATGGCACGACCGCTGGCAGCGAACGGGAAGGTGCCGACGTTGACCGCAACGCCTTCGGCCTTCAACTGCTGCTCGGTCTTGCCGACCCATGCAATTTCCGGGTGGGTGTAGATCACGGACGGGATCAGGTCGTAGTTCATCTGCGCCTTGTGGCCGGCGATACGCTCTGCAACCATCACGCCCTCTTCCGAGGCCTTGTGCGCGAGCATGGCACCGCGCACCACATCACCGATGGCATAAACGCCTGGAACGCTGGTTTCGCACTGGTCGTTGACGAAGATGAAGCCGCGCTCGTCCAGGTCCACGCCACTGTCAGCAGCCAGCAGATCAGTGGTCACCGGACGACGGCCTACGGCCACGATTAGCTTGTCGAAGGTCATCTTCTGCTCGCCATTGGCGTCAGTGAAGCTGACCACAACCTGCTTCTTCTTGACTTCCGAAGCGGTCACGCGAGCGCCCAGGCGGATGTCCAGGCCCTGCTTGGTCAGGGTCTTCTGGGCTTCCTTGGCGATCTGCTCGTCGGCAGCAGCGAGGAACTTGTCCATGGCTTCCAGGACAGTGACTTCGGCACCCAGGCGAGCCCATACCGAGCCCAGCTCCAGACCGATCACGCCAGCGCCAATAACGCCCAGCTTCTTCGGTACGCTCTGGAATTCCAGGGCACCGGTGGAGTCAACGATGACGTCCTGATCGACCGGGGCCGGCGGGATCTCGACCGGCTTGGAGCCAGAGGCGATGATCACGTGAGCGGCTTCGACCACCTGGGTCTTGCCGTCGGTGCCAGTGACTTCCACTTGCTTGCCGGCCAGCAGCTTGCCGTGACCTTCGAGCAGGGTCACGCCATTGGCCTTGAACAGGCCGGCAACACCGCCGGTGAGGTTCTTGATGATGGTGTTCTTGCGCGCCACCATGGCCGGAACGTCGATGGTCACGCCCTTGGCTTCGATACCATGCACGGCGAAGCCGTCTTTCGCTTCGTGGTACTTCCAGGAGCTGTCCAGCAGCGCCTTGGACGGAATGCAACCGACGTTCAGGCAGGTGCCGCCGAGAGCGACCTTGCCGTCGCTGCCCTGGTACTTCTCGATGCAGGCAGTCTTCAGGCCGAGCTGCGCTGCTTTGATGGCGGCTACATAGCCACCAGGGCCGGCACCGATGACTACCACGTCGAATTTCTGGGTCATAACGTATTCCTTCTCGAATAAACCGGACGGCCCTGAGAACAGGGCCGCCGTGGAGGAGACTGGCTTTTAGATTTCCAGCAGCAGGCGAGCCGGGTCTTCAAGCAAGTTCTTGATGGTCACCAGGAAGGTCACGGCTTCCTTACCATCGATCAGGCGGTGGTCGTAAGACAGCGCCAGGTACATCATCGGACGGATCACCACCTGACCATTGATCGCCATCGGACGCTGGATGATGTTGTGCATACCCAGGATGGCAGCCTGCGGCGGGTTGACGATCGGCGTCGACATCATCGAACCGAAGGTACCACCGTTGGTGATGGTGAAGGTGCCGCCGGTCATTTCTTCGATCGACAGCTTGCCGTCTTTGGCTTTCTTGCCGAAGGTGGCGATGCCGCTCTCGATTTCAGCCAGGCTCATCTGCTCGGCATTACGCAGTACCGGAACGACCAGACCGCGGTCGCTGGACACTGCAACGCCGATGTCGGCGTAGCCGTGGTAAACGATGTCGTTGCCGTCGATCGAGGCGTTGACTGCCGGGAAGCGCTTCAGGGCTTCGGTGGCGGCCTTGACGAAGAACGACATGAAGCCCAGGCGCACGCCATTGTGGGACTTCTCGAACAGGTCCTTGTACTTCGAACGCAGGGCCATGACTTCAGTCATGTCGACTTCGTTGAAGGTGGTCAGCATGGCCATGGAGGACTGAGCCTCGACCAGACGCTCAGCGATCTTGGCGCGCAGACGAGTCATCGGCACACGCTTCTCGGTGCGATCGCCAGTGGCGACGACAGCAGCGGCGGCAGCAGGAGCAGCAGCCGGCTTGGCAGCAGCGGCCGGAGCGTTCTTCTTGGCTTCGACGGCAGCGACCACGTCTTCCTTGGTCACACGGCCACCTTTGCCGGTGCCGGCGATGCTGTTCGGGTCGATGCCGTTCTCTTCAGCCAGCTTGCGCGCGGCAGGCGAGAGGATGGCGTCGTCGCCAGCGGCGGCCGGGGCAGCAGCCTGAGCCGGAGCGGCGGCAGCGGCCGGAGCGGCAGCCGGAGCAGCGGCGGCAGCGCCACCTTCGGACAGCTTGCCCAGCAGTTCGTTGGAAAGAACGGTGTCGCCTTCGTTCTTGATGATTTCAGCCAGAACACCATCGGCCTCGGCCAGTACTTCGATCACCACCTTGTCGGTTTCGATGTCGACGATCAGCTCATCGCGCTTGACCGCTTCGCCCGGCTTCTTGTGCCAGGTGGCCACGGTGCCGTCGGCAACCGATTCCGGGAAGGTTGGGGCTTTGATCTCGATAGCCATTGTATGCGTTTCCTTAAATTCGGTTTTACCGCCAGGTGGCACCTGCCACCTGGCGGATGAAGGCGTTAAACAGTAAAGGCGTCCTGCAGCAGTTTTTCCTGCTGCTCGGCGTGCATCGACGCATAACCGCAGGCTGGCGCTGCCGACGCATCACGACCGGCATACTCCAGGAACAGCGACTTCTTGTGCGCGGTAGCGACGCGACGCATGTGGTGCTGGCTGCAGTACCAAGCGCCTTGGTTCATCGGCTCTTCCTGACACCAGACGATGTGCTTGAGGTTCTTGTACGGCGCCAGCGCCTCGGCCAGATCGTCTTCCGGGAAAGGATAGAGCTGCTCGATACGAATGATGGCGATGTCTTCGCGACCCTCGGCACGACGTTTTTCCAGCAGGTCGTAGTAGACCTTGCCGCTGCACAGCACCAGACGCTCGACCTTTTTCGGGTCCAGCGAATCGATCTCGCCGATGACGGTCTGGAAGGAGCCTTCGGCCAGATCTTCCAGGGTCGAGATGGCCAATTTGTGACGCAGCAACGACTTGGGCGTCAGCACCACCAGCGGCTTGCGCAGCGGACGAATCACCTGGCGACGCAGCATGTGATAGACCTGCGCCGGGGTGGTCGGTACGCAGACCTGCATGTTGTGCTCGGCACAGAGTTGCAGATAACGCTCCAGACGCGCCGAGCTGTGCTCAGGCCCCTGCCCTTCATAGCCGTGCGGCAGCAGAACGGTCAGACCGCAGAGACGGCCCCACTTGGTCTCGCCGCTGGAAATGAACTGGTCGAATACCACCTGGGCACCGTTGGCGAAATCGCCGAACTGGGCTTCCCAGATCACCAGCGCGTTCGGCGTGGTGGTGGCATAGCCGTATTCGAACGCAAGTACCGCTTCCTCGGAGAGGTAGGAGTCGTACAGTTCGAACTTCGGCTGACCGTCGTACAGGTTCTTCAGCGGAACGTAGGTCGAGGCATCCTTCTGGTTGTGCAGCACCGCGTGACGGTGCGAGAAGGTGCCACGGCCGATGTCCTGACCGGTCATGCGGATCGGATGACCTTCGACCAGCAGAGTGGCGTAAGCCATGGTCTCGGCGAAGCCCCAGTTGATCGGCAAGCCGCCCGCGCCCATCTTCTGACGGTCTTCGAGGATCTTCGCCACCTGACGCTGAACCAGGAAGCCCTCAGGGATTTCCAGCAGCTTGGCAGACAGATCCTGCAGGGTCTTCAGATCGAAACGGGTGTCGTGACGCGCGGTCCAGGCATGACCCAGGTAAGGACGCCAGTCGACGAACAGCTCCTTGTTCGGCTCCTTGACCAGGCTCTTGACCACGTGCTGACCGTTGTCCAGCGCGGTGCGGTACTCGTCGATCTTGGCCTGCACGTCGTCGCTGCTCTGCACGCCGGCGGCAATCAGTGCATCGGCATACAGCTCACGGGTGGTGCGCTGCTTGGCGATCTGCTGGTACATCAGCGGCTGGGTACCGTTCGGCTCGTCGGCCTCGTTGTGACCACGACGGCGGTAGCAGACCAGATCGATGACCACGTCACGCTTGTACTGCATGCGGTAATCGACAGCCAGCTGAGTCACGAACAGCACGGCTTCCGGATCGTCGCCATTCACATGGAAGATCGGCGCCTGGACCATCTTCGCCACGTCGGTCGCGTACTCGGTGGAGCGCGCATCCAGCGGGTTGCTGATGGTGAAGCCGACCTGGTTGTTGATCACGATGTGGATAGTGCCGCCAGTCTTGTAGCCGCGGGTCTGCGACATCTGGAAGGTTTCCATGACCACACCCTGACCGGCGAAAGCCGCGTCACCGTGGATGGAAATCGGCAGTACCTTGTCGCCAGTAGCGTCACTGCGACGATCCTGACGAGCACGCACCGAGCCCTCGACCACCGGGGAAACGATTTCCAGGTGCGAGGGGTTGAACGCCAGCGCCAGGTGCACTTCGCCACCGGCAGTCATGACGTTGGAGGAAAAGCCCTGGTGGTACTTCACGTCACCGGACGACAGACCTTCGGTCTTCTTGCCTTCGAACTCGTCGAACAGGTCGCGCGGGTTCTTGCCGAAGGTGTTGACCAGAACGTTCAGACGGCCGCGGTGGGCCATGCCGATGACCACTTCCTTGGTGCCGTAGGAGCCGGAGCGCTGGATGATTTCGTCCAGCAGCGGGATCAGGCTCTCGCCACCCTCCAGGCCGAAACGCTTGGTGCCCGGGTATTTGGTGCCCAGGTACTTTTCCAGGCCTTCGGCAGCGGTGACGCGCTCGAGCACATGCGCCTGCACTTCGGCAGAAAACTGCGGACGACCGCGCACGCTTTCCAGACGCTGGGCGAACCAGTTGCGCTGGCCAGAATCGACGATGTGGGTGAACTCGGCACCGATGGTGCGACAATATGTCTGCTGCAGCGCATCGCGGATTTCGCGTAGCGTTGCCTCTTCCTTGCCGATATACAGCTCGCCAGTGCGGAATGTGGTGTCCAGATCCGCGTCGGTCAGGCCGTAGTGATTGATCGACAGGTCAGACGGCGCAGTGCGCACCCACAGACCCAGCGGGTCGAGCTGGGCGGCCTGATGGCCACGCATGCGGTAGGCCTGGATCAAGCGCAGCACTTCCACCTGCTTCTTTTCGTGCTCGCTGCTGACGGCCCCGGCGGAAACCGGCTGGGCACGACGCGAGTTCTTGGCGAGCAGGACGAAATGATCGCGAATGGTTGAATGCGATACATCCGTTGCAGCGCTGCCGTCGGTCGGCAACTTCTGGAAGTAAGTGCGCCACTCTTCTGGCACAGCGTTGGGATCGTGCAGGTAGAGCTCGTAGAGCTCTTCCACGTAGGCAGCGTTGCCACCGGATAGGTGGGCACTGTCCCACATGCGCTGCATCACGCTTTCTTGCATGCTTGGTCACCCTCGGTAAGGGGACACCACCGGCGCGAATACCGCATGGTCCTGATCAAAGTCATGATGCTGCGACTCGGATAAAGCCACTTGGGTTCCCGCAGATAGTCCGGGTACCAGCCCGGATGCCCCTGCTGGTCGTCATATTTTTCGAGTATGAGCCGCGGCTTTGTGGGCTGCGGCTCTGGCTTTACTGCGAGGCCGACCTGAGCCGGACTCGCAGGTGTTACAGGTATAGCAACTTGCGAATCAGGTACCGCTCTGCAGCAGCATGTTACGCACGTGACCGATCGCCTTGGTCGGGTTCAGACCCTTGGGGCAAACGTTCACGCAGTTCATGATGCCGCGGCAACGGAACACACTGAACGGATCGTCCAGCGAGGCCAGACGCTCAGCGGTCTTGGTGTCACGGCTGTCGGCCAGGAAGCGATAGGCCTGCAGCAGTGCAGCGGGACCGAGGAACTTGTCAGGGTTCCACCAGAACGACGGGCAGCTGGTCGAGCAGCATGCGCACAGAATGCACTCGTACAGACCGTCGAGCTTCTCGCGCTCTTCCGGAGTCTGCAGACGTTCGATGGCCGGAGCCGGCGTATCGTTCTGCAGGAACGGCTGCACCTTCTCGTACTGCTTGTAGAAGATGCTCATGTCGACGACCAGGTCACGAATGACCGGCAGGCCCGGCAACGGACGAATCACCAACTTGCCGCCCTTGAGGCCGGCAGCGGAGATCGGCGTGATACAGGCCAGGCCGTTCTTGCCGTTGATGTTCATGCCGTCGGAACCACATACGCCTTCACGGCAGGAACGACGGTAGGAGAAGCCTTCATCCTGTTCCTTGATCAGCGCCAGCACGTCGAGGACCATGATGTCCTTGCCGCCGGTGTCGACCTGGAAGTCCTGCATGAACGGAGCAGCGTCCTTCTCCGGGTTGTAGCGATAAACACTGACTTGCAACATATCAGTCACCCTTAATAAGTCCGAACCTTGGGTTCAAATGCCGGAACGGTCTTCGGCGCGAAGTTGACATCACGCTTGGCAACGCGCTTCTCGCCTGGGAAGTACAGGGAGTGGCACAGCCAATTCTGGTCATCGCGCTCCTCGAAGTCTTCACGAGCGTGGGCACCACGGGACTCTTTACGAGCCTCGGCGGCAACCGCAGTCGCTTCAGCCACTTCGAGCAGGTTTTGCAGTTCCAGCGCTTCGATACGCGCAGTGTTGAACGCCTGGCTCTTGTCCGCGATTTTGACTTTCGCGATGCGCTCACGCAGGTCGGCCAGTTGTTGGATGCCCTTCTGCATGTATTCGCCAGTACGGAATACACCGAAGTAGTTCTGCATGCACTGTTGCAGCTCTTTACGCAGCGGGGCGACGTCTTCACCGGTGCTGCGCTCGTTGACACCAGCCAGACGCGACAGCGACTGTTCGATGTCGGTTTCGCTGGCACCACGGACTTCCACGCCTTCTTTCAGCGCTTTTTCCAGGTGCAGGCCAGCGGCGCGGCCGAATACCACCAGATCCAGCAGCGAGTTGCCGCCCAGACGGTTGGCACCGTGTACCGATACGCACGCCACTTCACCTACGGCGAACAGACCTTCGATGATCTTGTCGTTGCCGTTGGCATCCTGAGTGATGGCCTGGCCATGAATGTTGGTCGGCACGCCGCCCATCATGTAGTGGCAGGTCGGGATGACCGGGACCGGAGCGACGACCGGGTCGACGTGAGCGAAGGTCTTGGACAGTTCGCAGATACCCGGCAGGCGGCTGTGCAGCACTTCCTCGCCCAGGTGATCGAGCTTCAGCAGTACGTGGTCCTTGTCCGGGCCACAGCCGTTGCCGGCGATGACTTCCTTGACCATGGAGCGAGCAACCACGTCGCGACCAGCCAGGTCTTTGGCGTTCGGCGCATAACGCTCCATGAAACGTTCGCCATGGGCGTTGATCAGGTAACCACCTTCACCACGGCAGCCTTCGGTAACCAGTACACCAGCGCCGGCGATACCGGTCGGGTGGAACTGCCACATTTCGATGTCCTGCACCGGCACGCCGGCACGCAGGGCCATGCCCACGCCGTCACCGGTGTTGATCAGGGCGTTGGTGGTGGAGGCGTAGATACGGCCAGCACCGCCAGTGGCCAGAACCACGGCCTTGGAGCGAATGTAGACGGTTTCGCCAGTTTCGATGCAGATGGCGATGACGCCGACGATGGCACCGTCCTGGTTTTTCACCAGATCGACTGCGTACCACTCGTTGAGGAACGAGGTGCCGGCTTTCAGGTTGGCCTGGTACAGGGTGTGCAGCAGAGCGTGACCAGTACGGTCAGCAGCGGCGCAGGTACGGGCAGCCTGAGTCGGGTTATCCGGGCCCTTGGACTGACCACCGAACGGACGCTGATAGATGCGGCCCTGCTCGGTACGGGAGAACGGCAGCCCCATGTGCTCGAGCTCGAACACCGCTTCCGGACCGACGGAGCACATGTATTCGATAGCGTCCTGGTCACCGATGTAGTCGGAACCCTTGACGGTATCGTACATGTGCCAGCGCCAATCATCGTTCGGATCGGCCGAAGCGATGGCGCAGGTGATGCCACCCTGAGCGGAAACGGTGTGCGAACGAGTCGGGAACACCTTGGTGACCACGGCAGTCTTGTGACCGCCCTGAGCCAGTTGCAGCGCGGCACGCATGCCAGCGCCGCCACCACCAACGATGATGGCGTCATAGGAAAGAGTACGGATGCTAGCCATGAATCAGAAACCCCACAGAATCTGCACGCCCCAGACGAACATCGCGAACATCGCGATGCCACACACGGCCTGGAACAGGAAACGCACACCAGTCGCCCACTTGCCCAGCGCCATCGGCGTCAGGTAGTCGGTGGAGATGGTCCACATGCCAACCCAGGCGTGCACGCTCAGTGCAACAAGGGCCAGCAGGCTGAAGATGCGCATTGCGGTATGCGAGAACAGACCATGCCATTCGGCGTAGCCCATACCCGGATTACAGATCACATAGCCCAGCAGAAACAGCGTGTAAGCCGCGAGAACGACCGCAGAAACGCGCTGAGCCATCCAGTCATAGAGGCCCGAACGCGAGAAATTCGTGACATTAGTTACCATATCCACACCCCCAGCAGCACGATCACGACCGCCGAGACGGCGATGACGATTTGCGAGCCCAGCTTGCCGCCTTCCAGCGTCTCACCGATGCCCATGTCCATGATCAAGTGGCGTACACCGGCCACCAGGTGGTACAGCAGAGCGGACAACAGACCCCAGATCACGAACTTGGCCAGCGGACTGGTCAGGCATTCTTTCACCTGGGCGAAGCCCTCCTCGGAGGTCAACGACTTGTCGAGGCCAAACAGCAGGATGGCGATACCGACAAAGAGGATGACACCGGAGATACGGTGAAGAATGGACGTGTAAGCGGTGATCGGAAGCTTGATAGTCCGAAGGTCTAGGTTTACAGGTCGTTGGCTATTCACGGCTTTTTTATCACACTGAGAGCCCCTAACGATCAGGGCAAAGTTGTTGGGAAGTGCACTGGCAAGGTACCCATCACCCAATGAGTGACAACCGCCATGACACGGCCCTAAAGCCTGTGGCGGTCGGCCGCAGAGTATAGACAGTTAGCAGACTAATGACAATGCAATGCCCTCCCCCAAAAAGCGCATTGCAGCCTTTAAACAAATGGCGTAAATAGCGCCCTTTTTTCGTTGAAAATACCGTTCAAACCCTTCTACTGCCTGGGTTCTCGCAAATTGACTTTCGGATTTATCCCACTATAGTGGTGCGGGCCCTGCGTGGGGGGCTGTCTGATGATTTCAAGCATAACTAGGAGGCCACATATGGCTGACAAAAAAGCGCAGTTGATCATCGAGGGCAATGCCCCCGTCGAACTGCCCGTTCTGACCGGCACTGTTGGTCCCGATGTAATCGATGTGCGGAGCCTGACCGCCACGGGTCGGTTCACCTTTGATCCTGGTTTCATGTCGACCGCCTCTTGCGAGTCGAAGATCACCTATATCGACGGCGACAAGGGCATCCTGCTGCACCGCGGCTACCCCATCGAGCAGCTCGCCGAGCAGTCTGACTACCTGGAAACCTGCTACCTGCTGCTCAATGGCGAACTGCCGAGCAAGGAAGAAAAGGCCAAGTTCGTCAGTACCATCAAGAACCACACCATGGTTCATGAGCAGCTGAAGACCTTCTTCAACGGTTTCCGCCGCGATGCCCACCCGATGGCCATCATGTGCGGGGTGGTTGGCGCCCTGTCCGCCTTCTATCACGACTCGCTGGACATCAATAACCCGCAGCACCGCGAAGTGTCGGCCATGCGCCTGGTGGCCAAGATGCCGACCATCGCTGCCATGACCTACAAGTACTCCATGGGTCAGCCCATGATGTACCCGCGCAATGACCTGAATTACGCGGAAAACTTCCTGCACATGATGTTCAACACCCCGTGCGAGATCAAACCGATCAGCCCGGTGCTGGCCAAGGCGATGGACAAGATCTTCATCCTCCATGCCGACCATGAGCAGAACGCCTCCACCTCCACCGTACGCCTGGCTGGCTCCTCGGGCGCCAACCCGTTTGCCTGTATCGCAGCCGGTATCGCCGCGCTGTGGGGGCCGGCACACGGCGGCGCCAACGAAGCCGTACTGGCCATGCTCGACGAGATCGGTGACGTTTCGAACATCGACAAGTTCATTGCCAAGGCCAAGGACAAGAACGACCCGTTCAAGCTGATGGGCTTCGGTCACCGCGTGTACAAGAACCGCGACCCGCGCGCCACCGTGATGAAGCAGACCTGCGACGAAGTCCTCGGCGAGCTGGGCATCACCAATGACCCGCAGCTGGAACTGGCCATGCGCCTGGAAGAGATCGCCCTGACCGATCCGTACTTCAAAGAGCGCAACCTGTACCCGAACGTCGACTTCTACTCGGGCATCATCCTCAAGGCCATCGGCATTCCGACCTCGATGTTCACCGTTATCTTCGCCCTGGCACGTACCGTGGGCTGGATCTCGCACTGGAAGGAAATGCTCTCGGGTCCGTACAAGATTGGCCGTCCGCGCCAGCTGTACACCGGTTACGAGCAGCGCGATCTGCCGACCAACCGAGACTGATAGCGCCCTGAGACGAAAAAGGCTGCCAATCTGGCAGCCTTTTTTATTGCCTGGCGAGTATCTCGCTCAGCGCCCTTCCACCTTCGCTCGCAAACCCTGCAGCGTCTGCAGCGGCGCATCGACGACGAAGCTGTTGGCCAGCCAGGAGGGCACGCTTCCACCCGGCTCGGTGTGCACCTCGTAGGTCACCTCCACCCTGCCCTGGTCCAGCGGTTTGAGATGCCACTCGCCATCGACACGCTGCACCCGCACGAAATCCTTCTCCTCCGGCAATCGCTGCGGCACCGCCTTGAGCAGGCGCGTGACAGCGCCGTCAGCATCGGTGCGCGTGGTCACCTGGATCACCGAATCACGCGCCTTCACCGGCCAGGGCATCTCGAAACGGGTGTACAGCTCGCTCACATTACCCTCGGTCTCGAGCAGTCGCTGCTGCTGGCAGCTGAATATCCAGGAGCAGGACCCCGCGACATCCTCCTGCGCCGCCTGTACCGCGGCCAGGTCAGCGTTGATCGTCACCACACCGCGATAGGCCTTGTACTTGGATCCAGGCACGTCAGCCAGGTAAACGCTGACACCGTCTTCTTCGCGCTCCAGCTGCCACTGCCTCTCGGCAGCCTGGACAGCGGTCGCGCACAACAGCATGGCCAGAAAGGAATAACGCATCATCTTCGAGCAACTCCCGGTGGGACTGTTTGCGTTTCGACCCGCACGGGCCGTGAGCGGTTCACATCGTCAGGCAGTCGCCTGCTCCAGCCAACCCAACATACGAATGGCGCTTTCGCGATCATCCGCACACAGCTGCTCTTCCGCCTTGAACCCACCGCACACCGCGGGCCTCTCCGGGCGACCGAAGATGGCGCAGAGAAACTCGGCATTGAGATGGATACAGCGCACGCCAGCGGGCTTGCCGTCAGGCATGCCCGGAATCGGTGAACTGATGGAAGGCGCGATGCAGCAGGCACCGCAACCGGCACGACACTCCATGAAACGACCTCGACTGGAAGCGAACGGCGGCGATCCTAATGACCTCCGTGCTTGCCGTCGAGGCCTTTGGCGATCAGCGGTTACGCTGCAGGCGAGCCAGCAGGCTGGAGGTATCCCAGCGCCCGCCGCCCATGGCCTGAACGTCGGCGTAGAACTGATCGACCAGCGCCGTCACAGGCAGTTGGGCACCGTTGCGACGCGACTCGTCGAGCAGGATCGACAGATCCTTGCGCATCCAGTCGACCGCGAAACCGAAATCGAACTCGCCCGCCAGCATGGTCTTGTAGCGGTTTTCCATCTGCCAGGACTGCGCCGCGCCCTTGCTGATCACATCGACCACCGCATGGCCATCCAGCCCTGCGCACTGAGCGAAGTTGAGTGCCTCTGCCAAGCCCTGAACCAGACCGGCGATGCAGATCTGATTGACCATCTTGCTCAACTGGCCGCTGCCGACCGGCCCCATCAGGCGCATCATGCGCGCGTAGCTCTGGATGACCGGCTCGGCAACCGCATAGGTTTCGGCCTCGCCACCGACCATCACGGTCAGCACGCCATTGACCGCACCGGCCTGGCCACCGGATACCGGCGCATCGAGAAAACCCAGGCCACGCTCGACCGCAACAGCCGCCAGCTCACGCGCCACATCGGCCGAGGCGGTGGTGTGATCGACCAGAATGGCACCCGGCGCCATGCCGGCGAACGCGCCCTGCTCACCCAGAATCACGCTGCGCAGGTCGTCATCATTACCGACGCAACACATCACCAGTTCGGCGCCCGCCACCGCCTCACGCGGGGTCGGCGCAGAGCTGCCGGCGTATTCGCCCATCCATTGCTCGGCTTTGCCCGGCGAGCGGTTATAGACCGTCACCTGATGCCCTTTGCGAGCCAGATGCCCGGCCATCGGATACCCCATGACGCCCAAACCGAGAAACGCGACCTTTGCCATAGCAACCTCCTGCAGATATAGGCGCCAGAGCCTAACACGACGTTTGCCCTGGTCGAAAAGGCCTTCCATACTGCCTGCGGTTCGATTCAGAACGGGTGCTTGAGCTTGGAGCCTTGGCCCTGATGCCAGGAACCTTTTCCATGCAGCGAGGCCGAAGCGCAAGAGATCGCAGACAGGTTCTAAGGAGCGCCCATGGGGCATTGGCTAGTCATCGACCTGGAGGCCACCACCGATGAGGGCGGCTGGGCGATGGAGGAAATGGAAATCATCGAGATCGGCGCCAGCCTGGTTGGTGTGGACGGCCATGAGCGGGATCACTTTCAGCGCATCGTCAAACCACAGCGCCGCCCGTGCCTGACCGACTTCTGCCGCGAACTCACCCACATCAGCCAGACCGACGTCGACAATGCAGCGCCCTTACCTCAAGTCTGGGCTCAGTTCGAACGCTGGCTGATGCAGCATGCATCGCGCCTGGTCGGCTGGAGCAGCTGGGGGGATTATGATCGACGCCAACTGGAACAAGAGTGGCGCCAGCACCGCTTGCATAGCCTGCTGGCCGATGTGCCACACCTCAATCTCAAGCAGGCTTTCGCCAAGGCTCGCCAGCTACAGCGCCCGGTAGGCCTGCACAGCGCGCTGCAGCTGGCGGGCATGCAGTTTCAGGGACAACAGCACCGCGCCCTCGAAGATGCACGCAACACCGCGCGCCTGTTGCCGCTGGTACTGCCTCTCAAAGACTGATGACGAAGAAAAGACGCTTGGGCATACTGGCGACCCTTTTAAGGCCTGCCTTCGGGTCGTCGCGACGCGGCGTTTAAAATGGCTCCCTGCAACTTTTCCAACCCCTTTCGAGGAATCGCAGATGTTCAAGGTCAACGAATACTTCGACGGCACCGTCAAATCCATCGGTTTCACCATGGCTGAAGGCCCCGCCACCATCGGCGTAATGGCCCCGGGCGAATACGAATTCGGCACCAGCCAACTGGAAGTCATGCATGTCGTTGCCGGCGCCCTGACTGTCAAACTGCCGGGTAGCGACAACTGGAACACCTTCGAAGCCGGCAGCAAGTTCACCGTCGAGGCCAACAGCAAGTTCCAGCTCAAGGTGGCCGTAGACACTGCCTACCTCTGCGAATACCGCTAACAGGCCGTTGAAAAACTACCTACGTTGGCAATACCGCGTTAAAAGCGACCTCAAAATGCTCATTTACAGCTTGTAAACTCCGCTTTTTCGGTCGCTTTTGCCTTGTCTTGCCTGCCTCGCCTACGTTTTTTCAACGGCCTGGCAGCCACTAGGCGCCACGAAGAACCGGCCCCAGCGGCCGGTTTTTTCTTTGATGATCACCACCAGGACATAGCCCATGCCACGCAGTGCACTTCTCGTCCCCATTGCCTTGTTGCTGGTGGCCATGGTTTCGATCCAGAGCGGCGCGTCGCTGGCCAAGAACCTGTTCCCGCTGGTCGGCGCCGAAGGCACCACAGCCCTGCGCCTGGTGCTCGGCGCGATCATTCTGTCGCTGGTGATGCAGCCCTGGCGGGCCAGACTGGATCTGCGCAAGTGCCATGCCCTGCTCGCTTACGGCCTGGCGCTGGGCGGCATGAATCTGATGTTCTACATGTCCCTGCAGAGCATCCCGCTGGGCATCGCCGTGGCGCTGGAGTTCACCGGGCCGCTGGCTCTGGCGCTGTTTTCCTCGCGCCGCCTGCTGGACTTCGTCTGGGTGATTCTGGCCATCATCGGGTTATGGATGCTGCTGCCAACCGGCGCCACGCAAAGCGCCATCGACCCTCTCGGCGCAGCTCTGGCCCTCGGCGCGGGTGTGTGCTGGTCGCTGTACATCATCTTCGGGCAGAAAGCCGGCGCCCAGCATGGCCGCCACACCGTCGCCCTGGGCACCTGGGTCGCCGCCTTGCTGGTACTGCCCATTGGCATCTGGCATGCCGGCACGGACCTGCTGAGCGTGGACCTGCTACCCATCGCCCTCGGTGTCGCGGTGCTGTCCTCGGCCCTGCCCTACAGCCTGGAGATGGTCGCCCTGACGCGCCTGCCAGCGCGCACCTTCAGCGTGCTGATGAGCCTGGAGCCGGCAGTCGCGGCAATGTGCGGCCTGGCCTTTCTCGGCGAGAAGCTGCTCTGGGGCCAGTGGCTGGCCGTCGGTGCGATCATCATCGCTTCGGCCGGGGCAGCCGCCACCATCAAACCCAAGAGCTAGTTGCCGAACTGCAACTCGGCCAAACGCGCATAGAGCGGACTACTCTCGATCAGCTCGGCATGACTGCCGATGGCAGCCAAACGGCCATGCTCGATCACCGCAATGCGATCCGCCTGCTTGACCGTGGCCAGGCGATGGGCGATCACCAAGGTGGTGCGCCCGGCCATCAGTGACGGCAGCGCCTGCTGAATCAGGTGCTCGCTCTCGGCATCCAGCGCGCTGGTGGCCTCATCGAGCAGCAGGATTGGCGCATCGGCGAGCAAGGCACGAGCAATCGCCAGGCGCTGACGCTGGCCACCAGAAAGCCCGAGCCCAGCCTCCCCAAGATGCGTCTGGTAACCCTGCGGCAGGCGCTGAATAAACTCATGCGCATGCGCCGCCCGCGCGGCCGCCTCCACCTCGGCCTGGCTGGCATCCAGGCGACCATAGCGAATGTTGTCCTCCACCGAGCCGAAGAACAGCGCGGGATTCTGCGAGACCAGGGCGAAACTGGCGCGCAGCTCGCGCGGGTCGAGCTGATCGATCGGCACACCGTCGATGAGGATGCGCCCGCCCTGCGGATCGAAGAAACGCAGCAGCAGATCGAACAGCGTCGATTTGCCAGCCCCGGACGGCCCCACCAGTGCCAGCGTCTCACCCGCCGCCACCTGCAGGTCGACGCCATCGATGGCGTAGCTGTCCGAACGCGACGGATAGGCGAAACGCACATCCTGCAGCTCGATACGCCCCTGTACCGGCTGCGGCAGATGCTGCGGCTGCTCCGGCGCCACGATGGCATTACTGGCGCGCAATAGCTCGCCGATACGCTCGGCGGCGCCTGCGGCGCGCTGCAATTCACCGATCACTTCGCTCAGAGTGCCGAAGGACGAGCCAACGATCAGGCTGTAGAACACGAAAGCCGCCAGCTCACCACCGGAGATACGCCCGGCGATCACGTCCATACCGCCGACCCAGAGCATCACCCCCACCGCACCGAGCACCAGCACGATGACCACGGTGATCAGCCAGGAACGCTGGGCGATGCGCTTGCGCGCCACATCGAAGGCCGCCTCGGCAGACTCGCCAAAGCGGCGCTTGTCCTCTTCCTGGTGGTTGTAGGCCTGTACCGTCTTGATCTGCCCCAGCACCTCGCCCACGTAGCTTCCGACATCGGCCACGCGGTCCTGGCTCTGCCGCGACAGCGCACGCACACGGCGGCCGAACAGCAGGATAGGCGCCACCACCAAGGGTAGAGCCAACAGAACGATACCGCTGAGCTTGGGATTGGTGACCACCAGCAGCACGCTGCCACCGATCAACATGATCAGGTTGCGCAGTGCCATCGACAGCGACGAGCCAATCACCGACTGCAACAAGGTGGTATCGGCGGTCAATCGCGACTGGATTTCCGAGCTGCGATTGCTCTCGTAGAAGCCAGGATGCAACTCGATCAGGTGATCGAACACCCGCCGGCGGATATCCGCGACCACCCGCTCGCCGATCCACGACACCAGATAGAAGCGCGTGTAGGTGCCGAAGGCCAGCGCCAATACCAGCACGAAAAACAGCAGCAGGGATTGGCGCAGCGCGGCCGGCGACTGTGTGGCCAGTCCCTGATCCACCAGCAGCTTGATGCCCTGGCCCATGGACAGGGTGATCGCCGCCGTGAACATCAGGGCCAGCAGCGCGCCCAGCACTCGGCCGCGATAAGGCGCGATAAAGCGCCAGGCCAGGCGTATGGCGCCACGCTGGCGAGAAGAAAGCATCGATGTCATGACGGGTCTCAGGAGTCAGCAGCCGAGGGCGCTTCAGCCAGCCAGGCCACTGCGCACAAGGCCAGCGCAGCCAGGTTGGTCGAAAGCGGATTGAACGCCTGAATCAACAGATGGGGGCTCAGCAGCACAACATCAAGCAGCAATACCAGCAACACACCGCCAGCGACCAGCAAGGGCCAACGCTGGCGCCGCACCGTCAGCAGCAGGATGCCCAGAAGGATCTCGGCAATACCGCCGGCAGCCGCGATCAGCTGCGGCGCGAACAGCGGATGATCTGGCAGGCCATGGGCCGCGATCATCGCTACCTCGTCAGGGCTGAGCCAGAGAATTTTCGGCGCCAGGCCATGCCAGATGAACACCAGTGCCAGAGCCAATCGAGCGAGCCAGGCGATCTGCGCCAGGCGTCGTTCAGTCATGCAAAAAGCGCTCGGCATGGTCGGCGCTGGGCAGCAGGCAGACCTCGTGCCGCCCGAATAGGCGATAGCGATTCAACGCGATGCGGTCATAGCACCAATCGCGCAGCGGGCGCGGGATAAGACGCAACCAGGCAAGCGCACGCCAGGGCTGTGGCAGGCGAGCAAGGATGCGCAGCAGCGCACCCGAGCGTACATGCAGCCCCACCTCATCGATCAGCGCCATGGTGTCGAAACGGTCGGTCGGCAGCCCATACCAGGCCAGCAATGCCTGGCCTTGCTCCGATTGCACCGAGGCCAGACGAAACAGCAGCTGCCGATCATGACGAATGAGAAACTTCGCCCAGCTGTTGCACAGCTTGCAGACGCCGTCGAACAGCACCACGCGCTCGCCAGCGGCAAGACCGGGCGGCAGCGATTGCCTGGTCATTGCGCAGCGCTCGCCCGCTGGGCAAGCGGGCGGTAATGGCCGGTGATGCGGTAGGCGAACAGAATGTCCTCCTCCTGCGTGCCGCGACCAATGTTATGCAGCACCAGCGGCGTAGCCGTTGGCGCCTGACGATCACTGACGATGCCGATATGAGTGAGGCCACGGCCCAGATCCCAGGTGACGATATCACCGGGCTGGTATGCCGCGGCATCCTGCTTGACCGGCAGCGACCAGCCCTGACGCTTGAACCAGGTCATCAGATTGGGCACGCGGCGGTGATCGATATTGCTGTCCGGGCGACTCAGCCCCCAATTCTTCGGATAGACGGAGAAGTTGCCGCGCATGTCGCGATGCACCGCTTCCTGCAGATCCAGCCCCTGCTGACGCAGTGCACGGATCACCACGTCGGTGCAGACCCCGGTGGCCACGGGCACATCGCCGCCCGGATAGCTCAAGCGGCGATAGGCAGGGTCATAGCTCAGGGTCACGCCCACCTGCTGGCGCGCATCGAGCACCAGCCTGTCCGCCTCGATGGCCTGCACGGCAAACGCCAGCGACCCGAGCAGCAGTGCAATCAGCATGCGCATAGCGATCTCCTATCGACTCAGGGGGTACAGCAGTTCTTCCTTATAACCAGCCCAGACCCGCACGGCATCGGGAAACGCGTCGTCCAGGCTCACGTCGCCACTGTCGACCAGCAGCGGCCGACCTTCCAGCGTCGCCAGCTTGCGCTTGGTCGCCACCACGCGCAGGCGCTCCAGGCCCACGGCGCGCAGCACGCGCGGGCTGATCTGCTGGTTGCCGCGGCCGATGATATGGCCCTGACCGCCAATCGCGGTCACCAGCAGATAAGTCGGGTGCCCTTCGACCAGGGCGAACAGCTCGGTTTCATTGACGTCGCGGGCGATGACCCGGCCATCCTCGATCACATCGACGCCGAGCAAGGTGGTTTCCAGACCAAGATTCTGCGCCAGACCGTGCAAGGTCGAGCCGGGACCGAACACGTAGCGCGCACCCGGCGCCCACTCGCTCTCGAGCCAGGCGGCCAGATCAGCCAACACCAGCTCTTCGGACTCCACGCCACCCTGCTTGACCGCCTGCACGTAGCCGCCCTCCTGCGGCACGCACAGCTCGCCGTACCAGCGCGCGGTGACGCGGCCTTCGCGCAGGGCGCTCTCGTCGATGTCACGCACCTCGCCGCTGGCCAGGCGTACCAGGCCGCCCTCCACCAGGCGCGCAGTCAGCTCGCCTGCCGCTCGCGGGCTGATGGCGTAGACGCCGGACTGGATCTTCACACCGGCCGGAATACCCAGCACCGGCTGGCCGTCCCTGGCTGCGGCACAGACATCACGCGCAGTACCATCACCGCCAGCGAAGAGAATCAGCGCTACACCGGCGTCCTGTAGCTGCTGCACTGCCTGGCGGGTGTCTTCGGCAGTGGTCGGCTGCGCACCGACCTGCCCCAGCAGGCGATGCTCGAAGCCCATCTGCGCCAAAAGATCGCCACCCATGGCGCCCGGATAGCTGACGAACTCGATGCGCTCGTGCAGGCTCAACAACTGCTCAAGCGCGGTGCGTGTACGTTGCGCCGCCTTTGGCTCGACACCCAGAGCCAGCGCCTGCTCGGCCATGCCGTCGCTGCCCTTGAAAGCTGCAGGACCACCCAGCCCGGCCAGTGGATTGATGATCAAACCGATATGAAAACGCGACATGAATTCCTCGCTCCACACAGGCTGGCACGCAGCCTGCTATACGACTTTCGCAATGTGTTTTGTGACGGAGTTCCGCCGTCTTGGAATCTGCTTAAAGTATCGCGAGCTAGAGCCAGGCAAGGCGAAATCGGGCGAAGAAGCGGAGTTTACGAGTAGTAAATGAGCTTTCTGAGCCCGATTTCAACGCAGCATGGCCGACGCGCAGCAGACTTTGAGCAGGTTCCCAGCTGTCACCGCGCCTTCATCTGGATGTCCTAGACTGGCGCGCATTACTGATGAGGAGACAGGCCATGAGCTTGCAAGACAACGCTGCCCAGTACCCCACCACCAAACATCAACAGGAGCCGGTGGGCGGTTTTATCATTGATGGTCAGGGCCGCGAAGTGCCCATTACCGAAGAGATGATCAAACAGGCCTGCGACGCCCTGGAAGAAGGCCGCCAGCGCGCCAGCCAGCAGGCTTGAACCTACGGCGCCAGGCACGCAATGTGCCTGGCGTGCCTGCCTCAATCGCGTGGCACCAGTTTCAGCGACAGTGAGTTGATGCAGTAGCGCAACCCGGTCGGACGGGGTCCATCGGGAAACACGTGCCCCAGATGCGCGTCGCACTTGGCGCATTTGACCTCGATTCGATGCATACCGTGGCTGTAGTCGTCGAGGCTGGCGATCACCTCGTCGTTGATCGGCTGAAAGTAGCTCGGCCAACCGCTGCCAGAGTCATATTTGGCATCCGAATCGAACAGCGCCTCACCACAGCAGGCGCAGTGGTAGATGCCGGGGGTCTTGCTGTCGTGATAAGCGCCGGTGAACGGCCGCTCCGTGCCGCCCAGACGACAGACATGAAATTGCTCGTCAGTCAGCTCTTCGCGCCAGCTATCCAGGGGTTTGTCGACTTTATCCACGAACGGGGTTCCTCCTCGGTAATTGGGCAATACGCAGCAGTACAGGCAGCACCAGCATTTGACAGCTTCGAGAGTGAGGTTTCTGCGACTACAGCGCCTCTGTGCGCCGCGTGGCAGGCCAGAAAAAAGCAGGACTGATACCTTTGCCGCGCTCAGGTCGCCACGTATGATTCGACCCCAGTCTGTCACCCACGTTACGGGCTGCCAAGATTCCCCGCCGGGAGAATTTTGCAGCGTACTTCAGTGGGTTCTCCATAGCTCGGGAATCCTTACATGCAGGTCAGCAAATCGAACAAGCTCGCCAACGTCTGCTACGACATTCGCGGGCCAGTGCTCAAGCACGCCAAGCGTCTGGAGGAGGAAGGCCATCGCATCCTCAAGCTGAACATCGGCAATCCGGCGCCGTTCGGTTTCGAGGCCCCGGAAGAAATTCTTCAGGACGTCATCCGCAACCTGCCCACCGCCCAGGGCTACAGCGACTCCAAGGGACTGTTCAGCGCGCGCAAGGCGGTGATGCAGTACTACCAGCAGAAGCAGGTCGAAGGCGTCACTATCGAGGACATCTATCTCGGCAACGGGGTCTCCGAGCTGATCGTGATGGCCATGCAGGCACTGCTCAACAACGGTGACGAGGTACTCATCCCGGCGCCCGACTATCCGCTGTGGACCGCCGCCGTGGCGCTGTCCGGCGGCAAGCCGGTGCACTACCTGTGCGACGAGCAGGCCGGCTGGTTCCCGGACATCGCCGACATGCGCGCCAAGATCACGCCCAATACCAAGGCGCTGGTGCTGATCAACCCGAACAACCCCACCGGCGCGGTGTATTCGAAGGAAGTGCTGCTGGATATCGTCGAACTGGCACGCCAGCACAACCTGGTGATCTTCTCCGACGAGATCTACGACAAGATCCTCTACGACGAGGCCGTGCACATCAGCACCGCCTCGCTGGCACCGGACGTGCTCTGCCTGACCTTCAACGGCCTGTCCAAGAGCTACCGTGTAGCGGGTTTCCGCTCCGGCTGGGTGGCCATCTCCGGGCCCAAGCACCGTGCACAGAGCTATATCGAAGGCCTGGATATACTGGCCAATATGCGCCTGTGCGCCAACGTGCCGAGCCAGCACGCGATCCAGACCGCGCTCGGCGGCTACCAGAGCATCAACGATCTAGTGCTGCCCAACGGCCGCCTGCTGGAACAGCGCAACCGCGCCTGGGAACTGCTCAACGACATTCCCGGGGTCAGCTGCGTCAAACCCATGGGCGCGCTTTACGCCTTCCCGAAGATCGACCCCAAGGTCTGCCCGATCCACAACGATGAGAAGTTCGTCCTCGACCTGTTGCTGTCGGAAAAACTGCTGATCGTCCAGGGCACCGCCTTCAACTGGCCTTGGCCGGATCACTTCCGCGTGGTCACCCTGCCCCGCGTCGACGATCTGGAGCAGGCCATCGGTCGCATCGGCAACTTCCTCAAAGGTTACAGCCAGTAAGCCGACATGGACCTGCAGATCGACGATTTCTACAAGGACGCCGCCAGCGGCCTGCTCATGCTCTATCAGGCCTTCCCGCGCAAGCTGGCGCTGTACGTGGAAGACCTGATCGGACGTGAGGAGCCGGATGAATTCGGCCTGCCCAGCAAGCGTCACCAGGCCTGCCTCGGCGCGCTGCTGTGGCTGGCCGAGGAAGGCTATCTGCGTTTCGAGTCGACCATCGCTTACGACGCGTTGGATCAGGCGGTACTGAGCGAGAAAGGTTTTCTGCGCCTGTCACGCGCCATTCCCCACGCTTTGCGCGAGGGTGAAGTGCTGCCGCCAAGCGTGCGCCGCGTACATGCCACATTGGCATTTCAGCTGCGCGAGGCCCTGGCCCAGCAGCACGGCGAGCGCACCGCCCGCCTCACTCGTCTGCTGTTCGAGAGTACGCTACAAGGTCAAGAGACATAGTTTGAAATAGTCGCTGGTTGAAAGCCCCGGGGGTGCGCCCTTATATAGCCGGCATTACTCGTACGTCTTTCCCCGTGAGGAGTCCGTTCACACCATGATGCGCATTATGTTGTTCCTGGCCACCAACCTGGCGGTTCTGGTTATCGCCAGCATCACCCTCAAACTGCTGGGGGTCGACCGCTTCACCGGCCAGAACCATGGCAGCCTGCTGATTTTCTGCGCCGTGTTCGGTTTCGCCGGCTCGCTGGTGTCGCTGTTCATCTCCAAGTGGATGGCGAAGATGAGCACCGGCACACAGATCATCACCCAGCCGCGCACCCGTCACGAACAGTGGCTGCTGCAGACCGTCGAGGAGCTGTCGCGCGAAGCCGGGATCAAGATGCCTGAAGTCGGCATCTTCCCGGCCTACGAGTCCAATGCCTTCGCCACCGGCTGGAACAAGAACGACGCACTGGTCGCGGTCAGCCAGGGTCTGCTCGAGCGCTTCTCCCCTGATGAAGTGCGCGCGGTACTGGCTCACGAGATCGGCCACGTCGCCAATGGCGACATGGTCACCCTGGCACTGATCCAGGGCGTGGTGAACACCTTCGTCATGTTCTTCGCGCGCATCTTCGGCAACTTCGTCGACAAGGCGATCCTGAAGAACGAAGACGGCCATGGCATCGGCTACTTCGTCGCGACCATCTTCGCCGAGCTGGTACTGGGCATCCTGGCCAGCATCATCGTCATGTGGTTCTCGCGCAAGCGCGAGTACAAGGCCGACGAAGCCGGGGCTCGCCTGGCCGGCACTGGCGCGATGATCGCCGCGCTGCAACGCCTGCGCGCCGAACAAGGCGTACCGGTGCAGATGCCTGACAGCCTGACTGCCTTCGGCATCAACGGCGGCCTGAAGAACGGCCTGGCCGGTCTGCTGATGAGCCACCCGCCGCTGGAAGATCGTATCGAGGCGCTGCGCCGCCGCGGCTGATCCATCCGGCACGGACAAAAAAGGCGACCTTCGGGTCGCCTTTTCATTGGGACTGCCGCTAACGGCGGGTCAGATGGACGACTCGCTCATCCACTGCAGCGAGACCGCTGTCGCTGAAACGCGGATTACCGGCCAGCACGTCCTTTTCCTCGACCATGCGCAGCGCCCAACTGGCCGCGAAATGTCGCTCCACCTCGGCATCTTCGACCGAGAATGGCGGGCCATCCATCCGTTGCTGGTCGTACACCAGGGTCACCAGCAAGCCCTGGCAGGCTTGCGGCAAAATCGCCTGCAGGTGGGCGGCGTAGCGCTCGCGCATTTCCGGCGGCAAGGCGATCAGCGCAGCGCGGTCATAGAAAGCCCGGCACTCGGCAACCTCGTCACGGCTCAAGGCGAAAAAGTCGCCGCACAAAATCCGCAGCGTGCCCGCCTGGTAGACCTTGAATGCCCCGTGCTGCGACACCTGTGGCTGTACATCGCGCTCAGCGAAGAAATCCTGCACCGCGCGCTCGGCCAGCTCCACACCGATCACGGCATGCCCCTGCTCCGCCAACCAGACCAGGTCGAGACTCTTGCCACACAGCGGCACCAGCACCGCCGCACCTTTCGCCAGCCCGAGCGCGGACCAGTGACGACGCAGGTAGCCGTTGACCTTTTCCTGATGAAAACCGATCTGATCGCGCGCCCAGCGCTCCTGCCAGAATGTCGCGTGCATACCCACTCCCCTCACCTAAACTGGAAATAACAACCCATACGCCAAATGACTCGATGCCAGCCCGCCATCTGCTGCCCTGCCTGTTACTGGCTGTCTCGACCTTGGCGCAGGCCAATGACCAAGACAACTCAACCGTGCGCCTCGACACCAGCCTCGAGGATCCTTACCAACTGGTGGTAGACGGCGAACTCAGCGGTAGCTCGGTAACTGTACTCGAATGCATCTTCAATCGATTGCAGCGGCCCTATCAGATCCAGCTCACATCGCTGAGTCGAGCCCGGCAGAATGTCAGTAGACGCATCGCCGATGGTTTCTTCAGCTCGGCACCAGACAGCCAGGTCGATGGCTACGCGCAGCTGTCCGCCCCGCTTCTGATGGAGAAATGGTACTGGTACGCCCAGGATCCGCTGATCCTCAACAAGCCGATTTGGGACCGCGAGCTGCGCATCGGCAGCGTGCTGGGAAGCAACAGCATGACCTGGCTGGAGGCTCGCGGCATCGCCGTAGCGCAGAAGGTACCGCGCCTGGAGCAATTGATCGAATTGCTGCAACGTGGGCGCATCGATCTTTTCCTGGCCGATGACAATGCCATGCGTAGCGCCCTCTCTGAGCAGCCACCCCAACAGGCTCTGCAGCGACGCTTCGTTCGCTACTCACCACTGGGCGTCTATTTCTCTCACGATTTCCTGCAGCACCACCCTGATTTCCTCAGCGCCTTCAATCGTCAGGTAGAACACTGCGCCCCCGAAGGTAGCGCGCTGACTGAAGCCGAAGCCCATTATCTGCGCCAGTTGACCGCCCAGCATCTGAAGCGCTGGGCCTACCATGACGAACTGTTGAACGCCCTTCGCCAGGTAGCCGCACGCAATACGAGCATGGAGCGCATTAACGAACTGGACCGGCAATGGCTGCGTGAGCTCCTGCTTGAGGAAAAGCCACTGATCCGTCGCCTGCTGCAGACGCCGCCGTCACGCCTGCTGGCCAACATAGCGCGTCAACATCACCTCCTGTTCAATGAGATCTTCCTCAGCGACCACTCCGGCCAATTAGTCGCCATCAGCGAGGTCACCAGCGATTATTGGCAAGCTGACGAAGATGACTTTCGACAAGCCATGCGCCTGGCGCCTGGCCAGATCCATATCGGCGATATCGAGTACGATGGTTCGACCCAGAGCTTTCAGAGCAAGGTTTCTGCGCCTATCCACGACCCACGGAATGGGCAGTTTCTCGGCGTGCTCAGCCTGGGCATCAATATCGAGACCGCTTTTGGCGACAACCTGCGCTAAACATCTAACCAGTCGATTGATACCGCGGAAAAACATCATTATTAATCGATGAAGACCTCGGAGAGAATGTGAGCACATTCCTGGAGGTCGTCATGCTGCCCAGTCTGTTCATTTCCCACGGTTCCCCCATGTTGGCCCTGGAGCCCGGTGCCAGCGGCCCGGCGCTGGCCAAACTGGCCGCCGATATACCCAGACCCAGCGCCATAGTGGTGGTGTCGGCGCACTGGGAAAGCCAGCGCCTGCTGCTGACGGCGGGCGAGCACCCGCAGACCTGGCACGACTTCGGCGGCTTTCCAGCCGAGCTGTATGCCGTGCAGTATCCGGCCCCCGGCGCACCGAAGCTGGCCGAGGAGATCGCCCAGCAACTGAACGACGCAGGTCTGTCCGCACAGCTCGATGCGCAACGCCCCTTCGACCATGGTGCCTGGGTGCCGCTGTCGCTGATGTATCCGCAAGCCGACATCCCCGTTCTGCAGCTATCGCTACCCAGCCGTCTCGGCCCCAAGTTGCAGACCCGCGTGGGCCGCGCTCTGGCCAACCTGCGTGCACAAGGCATCCTGCTGATCGGCTCCGGCAGCATCACCCACAACCTGGGCGAGCTGAACTGGCGTGCCGGCCCGGACGTCATCACACCCTGGGCCAAGGCGTTTCGCGACTGGGTGGTGGAAAAGCTCGAAGCGAACGACGAAGAGGCCTTGCACCATTACCGCCTGCTGGCGCCGGATGCCGTACGCAATCACCCCACCGAAGAACACCTGCTACCGCTGTTCTTCGCCCGAGGTGCTGGCGGTACCTTCACGATTGAGCACAGCGGTTTCACCTACGGCGCCCTGGGGATGGATATCTATCGCTTCGGCTAACCGCTGTTTTTCACACTATCCCAGGCGATCTGCGCCAGTAGCTCGCGGCACTCGCCAAGATTGCTCTGGGTGCGGCCAGCCAGCCAGTTGCGCGCCAGATCATGCGTCGGGCCGATCACCACCGAGGCGAAACAGTCATCCGGCAGCGCCTTGAACAGTCCCTGCCGACGGTACTCGGCGAGCGCCGCGAGAATCTGCGCAAAATGCTGACGATTGGCTTCGCGCAGTGCATCGCCCATTTCCCCCGCTTCGACCCGACTACGACTATGCAGGATGAAACGCGCCCAATCAGGATTGGCCAGCACCCAGTCGATGTAGCTGGTCACCAGCAACTTGACGCAGGCCTCGGCGCAGGCCGCGCTGGCAAATCCGCGCTGCAGCAGGTCGGCGTATTGTGCGGTGCCGGCCAGATAGAGCGCGGCGATGATCCGCTCCTTGTTGCCGAAGTGGTGATACAGACTGCCGATGCTCGCACCAGAACGGTCACGGATCATCTCGATGGTGGTGACATCGACACCGTGCTCGGTGAAGCAGGCCAGCGCAGCCTGCAGGATCTCGTCTTTGCGTGATGGACGGGCCATGCCGCTCCTTATGACTAGAATATTTTTCTAGAATAACTTTCTAATGCTCGTATACTGCTCCGGCGCGCGCTCATCTTCAATCGCAAACACCAGGAGAGAGTCATGAGTCAGATGTTGCAGATGTTCCAGCAGGCCGGCGCTGCCCAGTTCAGCGCGATGATCGGCCAGGTCGCCCCCTACTTCGCCAGCATCGCCCCGCAGATGGTAGAGCTGCGCCCCGGCTATGCCGAGGTCCGCTTCGCCAAACGCCGTGAAGTGCTCAATCATATCGGTACGGTGCACGCCATCGCCTTGTGCAATGCTGCCGAGCTTGCCGCCGGCAGCATGACCGACGCCTCCATTCCTGACGGTTGCCGCTGGATTCCCAAAGGGATGACGGTGGAATACCTAGCCAAGGCAGACGGCGACATCCGCACGGTGGCCGATGGCAGCAAGGTGGATTGGGATCGGACCGGCGACATCAAGGTGCCGGTGATGGCCTACGTCGGTGACAAGCCGGTGTTCCGCGCAGAGATCACCATGTACGTCAGCCAGGCCTGAAATGCAGAGGCCCGTCATCGACGGGCCTCTGATCCACTCAGTCGAGTCGCACCAGGATACGGCCCACCATACCGCCGGAGAGTATCCGCTCGATGGCCGTCGGCAACTCCGTCAGGCCTATTTCCTCGCATAGCGGCGAAAGATCGAGCTTCCACTGCAGCGACAGCTTGTCCCACATCGATGCCTTGACCACCAGCGGCAGCTCCACCGAGTCCACGCCCAGCAGGTTGACGCCACGCAGGATGAACGGCAGCACGCTGGCCTGGAAGCCGACGCCGGCAGTCAGCCCGCAACAGGCCACGCTGCCGCTGTGGCGCAGCGACTTGACCACATTGAACAGGATGTCGCCACCCACTGTGTCTACCGCTCCCGCCCAGCGTTCCTTGAGCATCGGCCGCTCACTACCTTGCTGCAGCTCTTCGCGGCTGACAATCTCGTCAGCACCGAGACCACGCAGGAAATCGCCCTGTTCGGCCTTGCCGGTCGCGGCGGCTACGCGATAACCGAGCTGTTTGAGCAGCACCACGGCGATGCTGCCAACGCCGCCAGTGGCACCAGTGACCAGCACGGTGCCGGATTCCGGCGTAACGCCGGCCTGCTCCAGCTTGTCCACACAAAGGGCAGCGGTCAGGCCGGCGGTACCGAGAATCATCGCCTCGCGCAGCGGCAAGCCTTGTGGACGCTTGATCGCCCAGGCGGCCGGTACGCGGATGTACTGGCCGAAACCACCGGCTGTGTTCATGCCCAGGTCGTAGCCAGTGACGATCACCTCGTCGCCCACGGCGAACTCGGCAACACTGGAGGCTTCAACTACACCGGCCGCGTCGATACCGGGCGTATGCGGGTAGGCCTTGGTCACACCTCGATTGCCGCTGGCGGACAGAGCGTCCTTGTAGTTGAGCGAGGAATAGCGCACGCGAATCAGCAGCTCGCCCTGCGGCAGTTGCTCGACGTTGCGCTGGACCACTTCACGCTGGAAACCGCCATCGGCGCCTTCGCTGACCAGCAAGGCCTTGAACTCGGTCATCACCCTCTCCTCTTGTCGTGGTTCGCGGCTACGCGGCGCGCAGCCCATCATGAACGAAGCGTTACCAGAAGCGCTGCTGATTGAGCCTGCTCAACCAGGTCAGGACGAAGCGATCTGCCGCCATGCTGGCCGCCAGCCCGACACGCTCCTGCAAACTCTTTTTATGAGCGAAATGCAGATGGAACAATTCAGCCTCGACGGCGCGCTCGGCCAGGTACTGGTCGCTGGTCTTGAGTTCGTCAACCAGCAGACGCTCCTGCGCCGCCATGCCCAGCCAGACCTCGCCAGTGGCAATGGCATCGATGTCCAACTGGGGGCGGTAACGGGCAACGAAGCCCTTGAACAGCTCGTGGGTGGTTTCCAGGTCTTCCTGGAACTTCTCCCGGCCCTTTTCGGTGTTCTCACCGAATACGGTCAGCGTGCGCTTGTATTCGCCGGCCGTCAGCACCTCGAAATCGATTTCGTGCTTCTTCAGCAGACGATGCACGTTAGGCAGCTGCGCCACCACGCCGATGGAGCCGAGGATGGCAAAAGGTGCACTGAGAATCTTCTGACCGATGCAGGCCATCATGTAACCGCCGCTGGCCGCTACCTTGTCCACGCACACCGTCAGCGGGATGCCCGCATCGCGGATACGCACCAGTTGCGACGAAGCCAGGCCGTAGCTATGCACCATGCCGCCACCACTTTCCAGGCGCAGCACCACTTCGTCCTCGGCCTTGGCCATGGACAGCAGCGCCGTCACCTCATGGCGCAGGTTGTCGGTGGCTGACGCCTTGATATCGCCATCGAAATCCAGCACGAACACCCGCGGTTTGCTGGACGGCGCTTTCTTTTCCTGCTTGGCCGCCTTGGCCTGCGCCTTGCGCGTGGCCTTGAGCTGATCCTTGGACAACACGCTGTGCTCCAGGCGCTCACGCAGATCCTTGTAGAAATCATTGAGCTTCTGCACCTGCAACTGACCACTGCCGCGCCGCCCTCTGCCGCGCGTGGCGGCGATCGCCACCAGCACCACGACGATGGCGACCACCAGGGTCAGGGTTTTCGCCAGAAAGCTGGCGTACTCGCTAAGAAACTCCACGGATCCCCCTTGGACAATGCAGCGGTGCCTGAGCGCACAAAGGCCCAAGCATACCGGCGCAGCGCCTCGCCGGCCAAGCGCGGCAGCACTGCACAATGGACATACAGGCAATTCAAACAAGCGTATGTTTTTTCGTTGACAGCCCCCAAGCTTCCTCATACCCTCGCCAAACATTCAACGTGCCGGGACCAATACGGACGTGGGCAGCATCTATCTGATTCGACATGGCCAGGCCTCATTCGGTGCAGACGACTACGATGTCCTGTCTCACGTCGGCGTGCGCCAGGCCGAAGTGCTGGGCAAGCACCTGGAGCAACTCGGCATCAGTCTCGATCGTTGCATCAGTGGCAGCCTACGCCGCCAGCAACACACTGCCAACGCCGCCCTGGAGCACATGAGCAGGGCACCGGCGCTGGATATCGACGAAGCCTTCAACGAATTCGATGCCGATGCGGTGATTCGCACGCTGCTGCCGGATCTGCTCCCGGAAGAACCCGAAGCCCTGCATATCCTGCGTAACGGTGCACAGAACCGCGCCGAGTTCCAGCGTCTGTTCGCCAAGCTGATCGGCCGCTGGATTTCCGGGGAGCATGACAAGCCCGGCCTGCAAAGCTGGCAGGCCTATGTCGAACAGGTCGAAGGCGGTCTGCGGCGCATCCTCGAACAGGCCACCAGCAAACAGAATATCGCTGTGTTTACCTCCGGCGGCACCATCACCGCCCTGCTCCGCCTGATTACCGGCGTCCCGGCGGCAAAGGCCTTCGAACTGAATTGGCAAATCGTCAATACCTCGCTCAGCCAGCTGAAATTCCGCGGCAGCGAGGTAAGTCTGGCTTCCTTCAACAGCCATGTGCATTTACAGCTGCTGAAGGCGCCGGAGCTCATCACCTACCGATGAGCTCCAGCCCACTGCGGCCGTGAGGCTGCGCGAAAAAACCGAAAAAGGATAAGACCATGAGTGTTGCTGACATCGCCCAAACCATGCAGTCCAAGTTCAACGCCAGCGCCGCTGCAGGCCTGGATCTGGTATTCCAATTCAACATCGAAGATGGCGAGAACTACGCGCTGATCGTAAAAGACGGCACGTGCGCCCTCGAGCAAGGCGACAACCCGAACGCCAACGTGACCCTGATCATGGACAGCGAAACCCTCAAGGGCATCGTCAGCGGCGAAACCGACGGCATGCAGGCTTTCATGGCCGGCAAGCTGCGCGCCGAAGGCGACATGATGCTGGCGATGAAGCTGGGCGAACTGTTCCCGGTCTGATCGGCGAGCTGAGCGCAAAACACGAAAACCGGAGTCCTGGCACTCCGGTTTTTTTTGCCCGTGATTTGCGGCCAAGGTGACAAACCGAAATGACTGATCAGGCAGTTTGATCGAGGTGCAACACGCCCACCTATAACGGCGCGTATTGCTTGTGACAGCCTGAGCACAGCATTAGATTAACCAATTATCTAGGGCACCCATCATAAGCAGAAGGGATAAGCATGGCGCTCACCGACCAATCCACCCGCATCCGCACTGGCGAAGAACTCGATGCCGACGTCATCGACGCTTATCTGAAAGCCAATATTCCGGGCCTGAGCGGCACAGCCAAGATCAGCCAGTTCCCCGGCGGCGCTTCGAACCTGACCTACCTGATCGAATACCCACAGCAGGAATTCGTCCTGCGCCGCCCGCCGTTCGGCCACAAGGCCAAGTCGGCCCACGACATGGGCCGTGAGTACCGCATTCTCAACCAACTCAACGCTGGCTTCCCCTACTGCCCCAAGGCTTACGTGCACTGCACCGACGAGTCGGTGATCGGCGCCGAGTTCTATGTGATGGAGCGGGTCAAGGGCATCATCCTGCGTTCGGAGATGCCGGCCGAGCTGAACTTCAGCGCCGAGCAGACCAGCACGCTGTGCAAGAGCTTCATCGACAAGCTGGTCGAGCTGCATAACGTCGATTACAACGCCTGCGGCCTGGGTGATCTGGGCAAGCCCGAGGGTTATGTCGGCCGTCAGATCAAGGGCTGGAGCGAGCGCTACGAGAAAGCCCTGACTCCGGACGCACCGACCTGGGAGCCGGTCAAGGCCTGGTTGAATGACAAGATGCCGGCCGATCACCACAAGCCGGGCATCGTGCACAACGACTACCGCTTCGACAACGTGATCCTCGACCCCAGCAACCCGATGCAGATCATCGGCGTGCTCGACTGGGAGATGACCACCATCGGTGACCCGCTGATGGACCTGGGTAACACACTGGCCTACTGGATCGAGGCTGGCGACCCGGCTCCGGTGCAACTGATGCGTCGCCAGCCGAGCAACGCGCCGGGCATGCTTACCCGCCAGCAGTTCGTCGACTACTACGCTGAAAAAGCCGGCATCGAGATCAAGAGTTTCGACTTCTACTACACCTACGGCCTGTTCCGTCTGGCCGGCATCGTGCAGCAGATCTACTACCGCTTCTACCACGGCCAGACCCAGGACAAGCGCTTCGCCCAGTTCATTCAGATGAACAAGCTGCTGGAGCAGATGTGCCTGCAGGTCATCGGCAAATCCACTCTCTAACCCCGGGGTAATCACAATGTCCAAGACCCAACTGTTCGACCTCGACGGCAAGATCGCCTTCGTCTCCGGCGCCAGCCGCGGCATCGGCGAAGCCATTGCCAAGCTGCTAGCCCAGCAAGGCGCGCACGTGATCGTATCCAGCCGCAAGATCGAAGGCTGCCAGGCCGTAGCTGACGCCATCACCGCCGAGGGTGGCAAGGCCACTGCCATCGCCTGCCACATCGGCGAGATGGAGCAGATCACCAACGTCTTCGCGAAGATCAAGGAACAGTTCGGTCGTCTCGACATCCTGGTCAATAACGCTGCTACCAACCCGCAATTCTGCAACGTGCTGGACACCGATCTGGGCGCCTTCCAGAAAACCGTGGACGTAAACATCCGCGGCTACTACTTCATGTCCATCGAAGGCGGCAAGCTGATGAAGGAAAACGGTGGCGGCTCGATCATCAACGTTGCCTCGATCAACGGCGTCTCCCCCGGCGAATTCCAGGGCATCTACTCGGTGACCAAGGCCGCGGTGATCAGCATGACCAAGGTGTTCGCCAAGGAGTGCGCGCAGTTCGGCATTCGCTGCAACGCTCTGCTGCCAGGCCTGACCGACACCAAATTCGCCTCGGCACTGACCAAGAACGACGCCATCCTCAAGCACGCGCTGCAGCGCATCCCACTCAAGCGCGTAGCCGACCCGAGCGAGATGGCCGGCGCGGTGCTGTACCTGGCCAGTGAAGCATCCAGCTACACCACCGGCGTGGCGCTGAACGTGGACGGCGGCTTCCTCTCCTGAGGCCAGACGCCATGAACGACAAAGGCACCTCAGGGTGCCTTTGTCGTAAACAGGATAGGCCTAGCGCAGCGCAATTGTAGGGTGGGCCGGGCGGCGCTCCGTTTTATCCCACCAATGAAGATCGCGGTGGGCTAAAGCCCACCCTACGTCACCAACGCTAACGCCAACTTCGCTCCCCTCTCCCGCCCTTCACGCACCCTCCCCATCAAGCGGGAGAGGTTCATCAATTTTTGTAGGGTGGGCTTCAGCCCACCAATGACTCTGCAATGTGGGCTAAAGCCCACCCTACATCCCCCCGCCCGGCCGCTACCAATCCTTAAGCGCAGCTTCGGCTGCGGGGTTCATCGGCTCAGCCAACAGGCCGGTCGGCGTCAGGCTGACGCTATAGACCGCATCGGCGGCAATCGGCAGGTAGGTCACACGCAACGCCTGTGGGTCGAACAATAGCAGATCACGCTGACTCATGCGCAGCCAGCGCCACAGGTCCACGCCATAAGGGCTCTCGGCCAATTGCACGCGACCATGTTGCGCCAGCGCCTGCTGCTCAATGGCCAGAAAACGCCCGGATAGACGTTCCAGACGGTAGCCAGGCTCAAGACCAATCAGCTCAGCCAGGCCTTTCCAGCGAATCAGTCGGCCGTCGAGTTGCCACATGTCGCCCTCGAGCGTGACAGTGCGCTCGCGCCCCCCTTCGAGCAGCGTCACCTGATAACGCTGCGGACCATCAGCCTTGAAGCTCAGCGTCACCAGCGGCTTGCCCGGCTGCAGCGGCTCGTAGGCATACAGATCGTAAGCTACCAGACCGACCAGGCCGGCCAGGGCGAGAAATGCCAGACCACAGGTGCCACGCAACCAGCCGAGGAACCAGCCCGTATTGAGCAGAATGCGCAATGCCACCAGCAGCGCCAATACGGCCAACAGCGCCACGGCCCAGGCCAACCCGTCGTATTGCATCGATTGCGTTCCTTCTCTGACGAAATCCCGGCATTATGCGCAGCTCTCCCCACGACGAACAGCCAGCAGGCTGCGCACTCGCCCACAAGTCGACACTTTAATATGCCCTTCGCTCTCGAGCTCGCCATCGATCCCAGCACACTGGCCATTCTCGCCCTGGTCGCCTTCATCGCCGGCTTCATCGACGCCATTGCCGGTGGCGGCGGCCTGCTGACCATCCCTGCCCTGCTTACCGCAGGTTTACCGCCGCACCTGGTGTTGGGCACCAACAAGCTGTGCGCCACCTTCGGCTCGGGCACCGCGGCTCTCACGTTTTATCGCCGCAAGCTGTTCGACCCGAAGCAATGGCGCAACGCGTTGCTGGCAACCCTGATCGGCGCCCTGCTCGGCGCCGTCATCGCGCACTGGATGCCGGCCGCCTGGCTCAACCAGATGCTGCCGGTGATCGTCTTCGCCTGCGGTGTTTACCTGCTGTTCGGACGTATGCCGGAGGCACCAGCCGAACACGACCTGCCGATAGCGCGCGGTCGGCAATGGCCTCAAGGGCTTGGCCTGGGACTCTACGATGGAGTGGCGGGCCCTGGCACCGGCGCGTTCTGGACGGTCAGCAGCCTGCTGATGTATCCACTCGATCTGGTGCGCGCCAGCGGCGTGGCGCGCACCATGAACTTCGTCAGCAACGCGGCGGCGCTGGCCGTGTTCATCGCCTTTGGTCAGGTAGCCTGGGTGCTCGGTCTGAGCATGGGCGCCGCCTTGATGGTCGGCGCCTTTCTCGGTGCGCGCACCGCGATCAAAGGCGGTTCGAAGTTCATTCGCCCGGTGTTCATTACGGTGGTATTGGCGCTGACCGCGCGCCTGGTCTGGCAACACTGGGTCGCGTAGGGCGGGTGCAACCCGCCACAGCATCGATTTGGCGGGTTACACCCGCCCTACGGCAGACTGGGCTCAGGCAAGCCAAGACGACGCGCAACGTAAAGATCGATCAGATGGCGGGCGATGGAACGCGACGCTGGCAACGGCGGCAAGTCATCGACACGGAACCAGCGCGCATCCTCGATCTCGTCTTCCTGCATGACGATCTCGCCACTGGCGTACTCGGCGTGGAAGCCAAGCATCAGCGAATGCGGAAACGGCCAGCCCTGGCTACCGATGTACTGCAGGTTTTTCACCTCGACGCCGACTTCCTCACGCACCTCGCGCGCCACGCAATGCTCCACTGACTCGCCCGGCTCGACGAACCCGGCCAGGGTGCTGTATACGCCGGTGACGAACCGCGGTGAACGTGCCAGGAGTATCTCGTCGCCCCGTGTGACCAGTACGATCATGCTCGGCGAAATGCGCGGATAGTGCTGCGATTCGCATCTGTCGCACCGCATCGCCCGCTCACCAGGAAGCTGGCGCGTCGGCGCACCGCAACTGCCGCAATAACGATGCTCGGCGTACCAGGTGCCGATCTGCGCGGCGTAGGCCAGCATGCGAAAGGTTTCCGCGTCGCCCTGCAGCATGAACTGACGCAGGCTCTGCCAGCTGCAGCCCTCCAGCGTCGCCGAGGGCTTGAGTTGCAGCAGGTAAACGGCATCGTCACCGAAATGACCGATACCCTGCTCGCCGAGAATAGGCAGGTCCTGGCGCTTGATCCAATCACGCGGGAACAGCACGCCATTGCTGTCGGCGAGAAAGTGCTGCTGGTTATAGAGCAGCGCCCAGCCGCCAGGCTGGGCAGGATCGAGAAAGGTATTGCGCCAGACCATCAGGCTGCCACCGGCATGCCCAGTGCCTTGACGCTTTCTTCAGCCAGGTCGAGCACGCTGGGACGGGTTTCAGGACGCATCACCGCGCCCGCTTCCAGGTAGTACTCGAGGCTGCTCAAAGCATCAGCCAGGGTTTCCAGCATCTGCTCCGACGGCATTTGCGCCGACTCGAGCATGCGCGCCTGGATATAGTCGGCACAGGCACCGACCAGTATCGCGGCACGGCGCTGCTCAAGGAACCACAAGCCGCCACGCACGGCCTGCAGGCTGAACGGTACGTTGGACAGGTGCATCTTGTCGCCAGCCGACTCCAGATACGCGGTGATCGCGCGCTTGGCCAGAGCCAGACCGGCCTGGGCCTCGTCGACCACGACGATACGGGCCTCGTTGAGCTGATGAGTGGCGAAAGAGTCGGCCTCATTGCCCGGCTCGACGGCAGCCGGCCTGATATCGCGACCTTCGCCACGTTCCAGGCTGGCCACCATGCCTTCGACATAGAGCACAGCATCGGCCAGCTTGTGCAACTGCTCAGCCTGTGGCGGCGTGTCTTCGCTCCAGGCAGCGACCAGCGGCAACTGCGCGCCGAGCGAGTTGCCGGCAGAGTTCAGACCGACCATGCCCAAGGTCTTGGCCAACTTGCCCAGCAATGCATGCAGGGTGCCCAAGGTTTCGCCTTGCAAGGTGCCGCGCTCGAGCAGGTCGAGCATGTCCTTGACGCTGGCCAGCTCTTCGCGAATCGCCGTGGACAACGAACGCATCACCGCCTGGCCCGGCCCTGCCAGGCGCCGGTATTCCTCTTCCAGCAGGTGGTCGGTGAACGGCAACGGCGTGAGGCCGAACACTCCGCGCATGGCGCTAGCGTGCGGGCCATGGCTGTCGGCCAGCGCGACCAGATACAGCAGCTCTTTCAGCAAACTGCGCGGTGCTTCGTACTGCGGGTTACCGAGCATCAGCTTGAGTTCACGATCGACCCGCGAGAACAGCTGCTTGCGCGTTTTGCGTGGCAGCAGTTGACCATCGCACTGCGCTTCGATGGCGGCAGCGCCAATCCAGCACATGCGCCCACGCGGCTCATTGGCGAACAGGCTGTCCAGGCGCGCCATCGCACGCACCATCAGCTTGAGGCTGGCCTGCGGATTCTGCTCACGAATGAAGCCCAGCAGCCCTACCTGATACATGTGACGCAGGCGCTTGCCTTCGCTCAGTTTGGCCGCGCCATCGAGTGGCTGGGTAGCCGTATGTGGCCGCGCATGATCGAGGCGCACGCTGAAGAAGAAACTTTCCGGCAGCGGCTGCTGGGCGCCAGCCTGACGCAAATCGTTGATCGCCGGCAGCAGCAGTTCAGGCATTTCCTGGCGATGAGCGTCGACGTTTTCCAGATAACGGCGCAGCACATGCAGGGCATTGCTCAGTGCCGAGAGCTGCGCGTCGCGCTCCTCACCTGCTCCAGCTGGAATATCGGTTGCCTGATCCAGCACTTCCTGGGCCAGCAACTCAGCACCGGCCAGCTCGATCAGGTTGAGCGTGCCGCGCACCTGGTGCAGGCTTTCCACTGCCTGCTGCAACAGGCTGCCGTTGTGCCGCTCGGCGATGAAATGCTCCAGGCTCTGCTCGGCCTCTTCCATGGTGACGAACAGCTCGTCGCGCACCAGATTCAGGGATGTGGCTCCACTTACCATGCTCTAGGCCTCGCAGCGAACATCAGCGAATACGGCATCAGTCGGCGAACTCCGGCTTCTGCTTGGTCATGTGCGCCGCCATGGCCAGGCGCAGGTCTTCCGACTGCAGCATGGCGGCATTCCAGGTAGCGATATATTCAAGGCCATCATCGACCCGGTGATCGCGCATGTAGCGAATCATTTCCTTGGTTCCACGCACGGCAATCGGCGACTTGGCAGCGATTTGTGCGGCGATCTCCATCACCCCAGCCAGCAGCGCTTCCTGATCTTCGTAGGTGCGATTGACCAGGCCGATGCGCGCAGCCTCGTTACCGTCGATGGTGCGCCCGGTGAAGGCCAGCTCACGCATCATGCCGTCGCCGATGATGCGCGGCAGGCGCTGCAGGGTGCCGACGTCAGCGGCCATGCCCATGTCGATTTCCTTGATGGAGAACTGCGCGTCGACGCTGCAATAGCGCATATCGCAGGCGCTGATCAGATCGATGGCGCCGCCAATGCAGTAACCCTGAATGGCAGCCAGCACCGGCTTGCGGCAGTTGTCGACGGCGTTGAAAGAGGCTTGCAGCTCGAGAATCTTGCGCCGCAGCGCCGAGGCATTACGACCAACATCCTTGCCCAGTTGGGCCCCGACCGAGGCCAGCAGCATCAGATCGATGCCCGAAGAAAAGTGTTTGCCGGCACCGGAAAGCACCACGACACGCACCGCATCGTTGTCATCGACCCACTGAAAGATCTCGATGATCTCGCGCCAGAAGTCGGCATTCATGGCGTTGATCTTGTCCGGACGGTTGATCTGCATATGGGCGATCTTGTCCGCCAGCTCGACGCGGAAGGCTTTGTAGTCGGACATGGCAGGCATCCTCAGCCGCGGCTCGGCAGCACAGTAACAATTTTGTGATTAATAACCGAGCAACTATAACAAGCACGCCATAAAAGTCGATGTTTGCCACTGTGACGCAGGGCACGCTCCGGACGTTAACAACCGCTTTGAATGTCAGAGATAAGAGATTGATCTGCCGAGGATCTTACTCCCCGACAGACCCACAACAGGTTTACTCCACCAGGCAATCCACGCAGTACTCACCCGCTTCGGTTTGCAAGCCGTGCACGTCGATATCGAAACCCGGGAAGGCCTGATCGAAGGTCCGCGCGAAGGCCAGGTAGTCGAGAATCGAACGCGTGGCGGCAGTGAAGCGCTCGCCTGGCATGATCAGCGGAATGCCAGGCGGGTAAGGCACCAGCATCACAGCGGCGATACGTCCCTGCAACTGATCGATGGGCACCGCCTCGACCTCGCCGCGCACCAGGCGGTCGTAGGCATCGGCAGGTTTGATCGCCAGCTCGGGCAGCGCCGTGTACATGCTTTTCAGCGCCTTGGCCGTGGCGTTTTCGCGGTAGCAGCCATGCAGCGCGTCGCACAAGTCACGCAGGCCCATGCCCTGGTAGCGGCCCGCGCCAGCGTGGGCGATGGAAGGCAGCACGTCGATCAGCGGCAGATTGGCGTCGTAGCTGCGCTTGAACTCCAGCAGCTCGGTCAGCAGCGTGCTCCACTTGCCCTTGGTGATGCCCATGGAGAACAGCACCAGGAAGGAGTACAGGCCGGTTTTCTCCACCACCAGGCCGCGCTCCCAGAGAAACTTGCTGACCACTGCTGCAGGAATCCCCTGCTGCTCCAGTTTGCCGGCTGCATTGAGGCCGGGCATCACCAACGTGACCTTGATCGGATCGAGCAGCACATAGTCATCGGCCACTTCGCCGAAGCCATGCCAGTCGGCGTCCGGTTGCAACACCCAGTCGGAGGTCTTCAGGCTGTCGGCGCCATCGGCCTCACCCGGCTGCCAGATACTGAACCACCAGTCCTCGGCGCTCAGGTTGCGCCGTACGTTGGCCAAAGCACGGCGGAAGCTCAGCGCCTCGTCGAAGGTTTCCTGAATCAGCGAACGCCCGGCCGGGCCCTCCATCATCGCCGAGGCTACATCCAGCGAGGCAATGATGCCGTATTGCGGCGACGTGGAGATGTGCATCATGAAGGCTTCGTTGAAGCGGTCGCGATCCAGCTGCCGCTGCCCGCCGTCCTGCACGTGAATCATCGAGGCCTGACTGAAGGCTGCCAGCAGCTTGTGCGTTGAATGGGTGGTGAACACCAGCGGCGAGCGCTCGTCGTACTGGGTGCCCATGCCATAGCGGCCAGCATAGAACTCGTGAAAGGCGGCGTAGGCGTACCAGGCCTCGTCGAAGTGCAGTACTTCGACCGAATCCCCCAGAGCCTGCTTGACCATCTCGGCGTTGTAACAGAGCCCGTCATAGGTGGAGTTGGTCACCACCGCCAGCTTGACCTTGGGCGCACGACCGCGCGCCAGCGGGCTGGCGTCGATCTTGGCCTGGATCGATTCCTTGCTGAACTCAGAGAGCGGAATCGGCCCGATGATCCCCAGCTCGTTACGTTCCGGGCAGAGGTAAAGCGGAATCGCGCCGGTCATGATGATCGAGTGCAGGATCGACTTGTGGCAGTTGCGATCCACCAGCACCAGGTCATCGCGACCGACCATCGAATGCCAGACGATCTTGTTCGCCGTCGAGGTGCCGTTGATCACGAAGAAGGTGTGGTCGGCGCCGAAGTTGCGCGCTGCACGCGCCTCGGCCTCGGCCAATGGTCCGGTGTGGTCGAGCAGCGACCCAAGCTCCGGCACCGACACGGACAGGTCTGAACGCAGGGTGTTTTCGCCAAAGAACTGGTGGAAGGCCTGGCCCACCGGGCTCTTGCGATAGGCCACGCCGCCGCCATGACCCGGCGTGTGCCAGGAATAGTTGGATTGCGCGGTGTGCTGCACCAGCGCCTTGAAGAACGGCGGTAGCAGCCCGTCAAGATAGTTGTGCGCCGCGCGCGCCACCTGCCTGGCGAGAAAGGACACAGTGTCTTCGTAGAGATAGAGGATGCCACGCAGGTGGTTGAGATCGGCCATGGCCTCGGCCGGCGCGTTCTCGATAGTGACCTGCTCGCCCAGGGCGAAGATCGGCAATTGCGGCGCACGTACTCGCGCCACGCGGATCAGCTCGACCATGTCCTGCAGCAGGCGGCTGTTCTCCCCCGCCCCCTCGGCCGCCACCAGGATGCAGGCCAGACCGTGGTGAGTGGACGCGACGATACGCCCCTCGGCGGCACTGGCCGTGGGCAGGATGCTGAAACCGTCCTGGGTGAGTTCCTGGGCGATGGCGCGCACGCGATCACCGGCCACGGTGTCGGCCTTGATGTCGCGGTGCACGATAAGGACGGGGAATTTTAGATCTTTATACATTGTGACGTCCTGAAGGCTGGCAGGCTTGGCCTGCCCATCGCCTCAGGTTAGAGGCTCCCCCTGATCGGCGGAACCCCCTGTGCATCACGCTATAAGAAAAGGTCGCAATTGCGCTGTTCGGTTATTCCGGCGCTTTTTCCAGTTGCGCCCATAGCGACGGGCCACCGGCGGATTTCTCGATCACGGCCAGGCGCGCCAGATGCGCTGCAAGCTCCTCTTCGCTGGCACGAATGACGCGAGTGCGCGGACGAGAGGCGTCCAGACGGCGGATCGGCGTGGCCTGCTGGCGCCCGCTGCCATCGCCATCGGAACCTTCACCGGCCAGGGACAGATTGGTCTGCCCACCAGTCATCGCCAGGTAGACGTCGGCGAGGATCTCCGAGTCGAGCAAGGCGCCGTGCAGTTCGCGGTTGGAGTTGTCGACGCCGTAACGTTTGCACAACGCATCCAGGCTGTTGCGCTGGCCCGGATGACGCTCGCGCGCCATCATCAGGGTATCGAGCACCGAGCAGTAATCGCTCACGTCGGCGCGTTCGCTCTGCCCCAACAGGGCGAACTCGTTGTTGATGAAGCCAACGTCGAACGCCGCGTTGTGAATGATCAGTTGGGCGCCCTTGATGAACTCGTAGAATTCATCGGCGACCTCCTTGAAACGCGGCTTGTCGGCGACGTACTCGTTGGTGATGCCGTGAACCGCGATGGCGCCTTCGTCGATTTCACGATCGGGGTTGAGGTAAACGTGGAAATGGCGCCCGGTCAGGCGGCGGCCCAGCAATTCGACACAACCGATTTCGATGATGCGGTGCCCGTCAGTGACCGGCATACCCGTGGTTTCGGTATCCAGCACTACGGTTCTTGCAGGAGCACTTTTGTAAACCATGAAAATTAAAAACCTCTGGAAGCCTCTAAAACAATGATACCACACGCAAAACAACCATCCAACCGAAAAATTAATCTGTAAACAACGCTTGCTCTACCGTTATATACCGGTCATTATGTAAACATGACATTCCAGATAAAGCACTACATTGAAAAAAGCGGTGAACGGTTCTCACTGCTCTATGGCGCTGACGAACGCGGGATCCCCCTTTTCTATCCGACAGCCTTCGCTGCACGCTCTTTACGCATGGACAAGACCCACGCCACTCAGCTGGTTGCACTGGAATCGATCCGCCGGCTGTGCGAGTGGGAACGTGACCGACTAAAAAGTGTTGAAACAATGCTCCTCGCTGGAGAGCTGCTGGCTGCCAGGGAAATTGATGATTTAGCCGTGCATGTCCTCGCTCGCCGCACCGGCAAAGCAAACGACGTAATTAGTAGCACTAAGTTTAATAACTATTGGGCTAACATCACCGCATATATAGAGTGGCTGACAGACGAGCTACTGCCAAACCGTAATGATTTGAACACCCGGAAGCTGGTCGAAGATCAGGCCAGACGGCTTGACAGGAAGATTATTAAGCGAGCCGGTTCCAAAGCACGGCGAGAACAGAAGCTCTTGGAAGAAAAGCTGCCAGAGATGGCGCGAGAAGAACTTCTTTCCATATTCCACGATCCTTTTAAGGGTCTAATCACCGAGATTTACAAATCCACTCGATTTCGCAACACAGTAATGCTGCGTATCCTCTACGAAACCGGCATGCGGAGAGGCGAACTTCTTGCATTGAAGCTCAAGAACTTCGTTGAATCTAGCGGCGGCCAAAGTGCCTACCTCGTTGTTGAGCGTAATCACAGCGATGAGCTAGATCGCAGACTTAATCAGCCTGTTGCAAAAACGCTTGGGCGAACCCTTCCCATTTCAGAACAACTCGAACAACAAATGATTGAGTACAGAGTTCGCTATCGTGCTGAACTACGAAATGCAGGCCACACTGATGACTCATTCATCTTCTGCGTACACCACTCTAGGGCGCATGAAGGCACACCCCTGACCATAAATGGATTTAATTCTGCCTTTGCATATTTTCGGTCTTGCTTCCCAGCTGTAGCGGGCCTCCATCCTCACGCCTTTCGGCATGACTGGAACTATCGACTCTCTATTAAAGCAGACGAAATGGGCATGTCCGAAACCGAGGAGAACGAAGCACGATGCGAAGCTATGGGGTGGGTTCCCGAGTCAAAAATGGCAAAAATATATAATCAGCGCCACAGAAAAGAAAAAGCAATGGAAGTTGGGCGAAAAATAGCCCTCGATACCGAGCGCCGATGAAAAATGAATTATGCGACCACCAAAAAAAATGTAGCACTCACCGCAGAAGAAGATCTACTTTCTGACCGCGACGCAATTAGCACAAACGAACTAGCACTTGACCTAAATGCAACGACTCGATCAACAATTGATGGACGCATCTTCTGGAAGGGAAATGTCTTAGTCAGACTAGGTCGATCTGACACCGACCTATCTCTATTCCTGCAAGGCTTTACGGCAGCATCAAGCGATGCCTTCAAAGAAGCTTTTCTGCTGTATGCCGACAGTAAACAGCCTGGGTTAGAACTTGTCATGCATGTAGCCCGCATACTGCGCGCCATTAGTAAAGAGCTCTCCCCCAATAAGCTCGATGTAACTTGGGCAAGCCACTCGCTAAAGAACATCTCATTCCGGCGCTCAAAGCGTCAAATATGCAATTTTTTAGAGTTCTTAAATGATCGCCACCCAGGCCTAGTGACAAACGATGCGCTAAATTTTTTATTACAGGCAGCTTACCCGAAACAATCCTCCCGAAACGTTGAGTCTGATGACCCGACAAAAAGCTGGCTCACCGATCAAGAGTATGATGATATTGTCCGATACAGTTGGAATCATTACGACCTGACGAACAGTACCAGCACTGCCCTGATTAGACTTTTATCAGCTCAGTATGCTCGCCGCCCATCCCAGCTCGCCAGCCTGAAATTCTGCGATCTGAAGTCAGACACGCAGAAAGTAATAAGCGAGTTACCGGATAACGAAATTCATTTTCCTGCAGCAAAAGAGAGAGACGCCGGCTCTGAATTCAGGGCAGGAAAGGTTGAAGCACATCCCATTGCTAAGCACCTTTGGGACATGCTGAAAATCCAGCGCAAAGAAATTAAGGCTCTATTTGAAAAGACACTAAATCTGGAACTGAGCGACTCAGATGCCGTCAAGCTTCCAGTGTTCACGAATAGCAGACGCATTGCTGCAGCTGCAGAAATGTTAGAAGAAAAGCTAAACTTAAATCCCTCCCAATGCCTCGATGATGAGCTATTTCACCTAATCCCCCTGCAAGTGGGAAGGGTCATAGCTTTTGAGTTTGACATGGCAGGAACAGGCGCTGGCCGAAGACTTCGGAAAGATGAAAGAGAATTGCTTCGGCGACCGACCAGCTCACGAACGAATCAACCAATCATCGTGACTGCTACGCGTCTCCGCCATACCCGAGCGAGGCAGCTAGCTCGCCAGGGGGTACCTAAGGCAATTCTGTCCTATTGGCTGGGGCACAATGAAGATACCGCCATTGATGCCTATTACGATGATCCTGCCGAAGATGCTCGTCGGTTTGACGAGATCATGGGCAAGGGTCTAGCTCCTATTGCACAAGCGTTCCATGGAAAGATCATTGCCACCGATGCTGAAGCTACTCATCCCAGCGATCCGTCCAAGCGCCTTGAGTTCGCAGGAGATGAACGACTGGAGTATCTCGGGCGGTGCGGAAAGTTCAGTTTTTGTGCGACTACCTCTATTCCTATCCCTTGTTATCGCTGCAAGAATTTCGAGCCCATTGCAGGTGCTCCTCACGAAGAAGTGCTGAATGCGCTGCACTACCGGCAGGCCCAAGAGCACGCGCTGATTAAACCTGGCAGCCTCCGGAATCTTCTCATCCCGATAGACCTCTCGGAAGATATCCGTGCCGTTGAGCGTTGTATTGAGCTCTGCAAGATTAAACGCGGGGATAAGTAGTGGTAGCTCACCTCAAGCTCGTTAGCTTCAATCCAAATCCGCTACTTAGCCCTACGACCAATCTCAGAAATTTCGTTAGATACTGCCAGAATGAGTTAACACTGTGGCAAGAAGAAAGTGGCTTCTCGTGGGAATCAGCTTACTGGCCGAATCCATCTAGAGGCGCTCGCGTAAGATTCACCAATCTAGATAATGCAGGAATGCACCCATCTGTCGCTCCGAGCGACCGAGAACTTATTCATCCGGCCCTGATTGATGTAATAAAATCGTACCTCCGCTATCGCCATACGCTCAAGCCCCACGGAAACCTCGCCCGGGAACTGCAGGCATTCAGAGCGCTAGACAAAGCGCTGACAGAGGACATGGATGTCCCCGACGTCACTGATGTGCAATTCCGGCACTTTCAGCGAGCGGCTGAATTGGTCGAGCATATGTCTGGGCGGCAGGCAATTCTTGCGTCACTACTTCAAATTCTCGCCTTACTGTCTGAAAAGCTTATTGTTCCTGCGGAAGTCATCCGCTGGCAGCACCCGTATGTCAAGGAGAAGTCTTACGACAACGTCCGGGGCAGCAATGCGCCAGCTGATGTCAAGATAGCAAAAGTTGCTGATCAAGACGCATTTTTCAGCATTGCAGACATATTCAGCAAGCCGCTTAGTCAACTTGATGACAGCGACATTATGGTCACCTCGATCACCGCGTTGCTGCTCTCCGCTCCCATGCGGATCGGAGAATCGCTCCGCTGGCGAACCGACTGTTTGAGGACAGATGCAGATAAGAACGGCGATCCGCAGCGCTACCTGGCCTACTACGTCCCCAAGACACGCAGCTACACGCGTAAAGGCGTACCGACAACCATAGCAGAGGTCGCACGGGAGGCTATCGAACGACTCATAAGTATTACAGAGGAAGGCCGTCGCCTCGCTGTATACATGGAAACCAGCCCTAAGCATTTCTATAGACATTCGACATGCCCTGACGTACCTGATGATCAGGAACTGACTCGTGACCAAGTCGCTCAAGCCCTCGGTTTCATGCACCGCAAGGCATGCGAAGACTTCATGCGCAAGCACACCGGCAACTATTCCCTAACCGGCTTCACTCTAGACTCCCTCTGGGAAATTGTTCTCGCTGAGCATCGCGAGAACAACCCACACTTCCCCTATCAGGAGCGCGCCCAGGAAGACCTCAAGCCACTAAAAATGAGCGAGTCGCTTATGTGCTTCAGGCGGCTTCAGTTGGGCGCGCGCGTAAGCACAAGCCCTGTCCTGCTTGCCCCATTCAATCCGGACTTCTATCGGAAACGACTAGACGGCGTGGTCAAGCTTGATCGAAAAAATCAGCGCCCTTTGTGCTTTTTTACCAAGCATGGCTTCAACCCGCTGCGACTGAACTCCCATAGCTTGCGCCACTTCATCAACCGCCTCGCTAAGCAATATGGAATGTCGATTGACGAATTGACGGAGTGGAGTTCGCGCGCATCCGTGCGTCAGACCAGAACGTACTTGCACGAGACACACGACCAAAAACTCGAACGATCCTCGCTGATCATGAGCACGAAGCAAGAGCATCAGACGCTTGCGCCCGTAACCGAGGAAGAAGCTACCAGCTACGGATATGGCCCCTTTCACCGGAGCCGCTATGGTATTTGCCGGAGATCCTGGCGGGCCGGCCCCTGCAACAAGTTCGCGGATTGTACGAACTGCTCCGAATTACTAGCGTGCAAGGGCGATAAGATTGCCTTAGCAGCGATAAAAGGCGACCGGGATAACATGGTTCGTACGTTCGAAGCTGCCAGGGTCGCAATACAGAATGGTGAGCGCTCGGCATCGCTTTGGATGCAGAAGGCAACACCCCAGATCCAGCGCCTAGATGAGCTAGTAGGCATCATGGAGAATCCTGATATTCCGGACGGAACTCCGATTGCGCTCACTGGCACCGACTTTAATCATGAGTCGCTGATTGTTCAGGATCAGGCAGCGAAGGCTGGCGTTGAACTATTGGACAGAGAAAAGCTCGCGCTAGAGTTTGGCGGCGACCTCATTGAATGCCTGAAAATGCTGGTCTGAGCAACTCACTAAAGAGACTTATATGCCGAAAGTAATCACGGATCAGCAGACTCGCGACATCTGCAGAATGATCCATAACTGGGATAGGCAGCATAAACTCGACTGGAATCTTATTTGCCTAGGCGCGCAAGAAATCCTCAACTGGGACAAACCTCCAACTCGTCAGGCACTAAACAAAAAAACCACTATCAAACTTGCATATCAGGCGAAAAAGGACGTATTGCGTAGAGAGCAAGAGCGGATCGATAACCTTCCGCGCCCCAAGACTATTAAGGACGGTGCTGAGCGCATTGCGCGTCTCGAGAAGGAAATTGAGGAGCTCAAACTTCTTAATTCCAAGCTTGCAGAACTGTATCGATTAATTGTTTACAACGCATCCCTGGCCGGGTTTAAGAAGAGTGACTTAATGAAGCCCATGCCTTCCTCAAAGGAGCCCACCAAAAATTAGCTACACGCTAACCGGTGGAAAACACGCCTCGAATTCCTCGAATAGCTTTGCCATGACCTGCTGTTCTGGAGACAAGCCTGCCATGACCAGTAGCAGGCTTCCTACAAGGCCTAGCGGCCCATTGGAGTGCCGTACCTGCATGCACACAAGCTCTAGCGGGAACCCTCGGCCATGGCGATTCACTGCGTGAATCCCACCGTGCACATATGAACTCAAGGGCCGCCAGGAATAGTGCTTAAACTCCTTCAACTGGGCTACCGGAACATGGAACAGCGGTGCAAGCGCGGGCGTCGACTCCCGGTGGAGTTGGAGGAAGCCAAGCAGCTCAAGGGCGGTTTCCGTATCCATTTCGAGATCGCAGTAAACAGTCATTCCTATCTCCCCGTGCTAGCCACATTTACCACTAAGATACTCGAGCTGCAGCATCAGCATTTCGGTCTTCGCGATCACTCCATTTCGTTTTAGCCCAACCAGCAGCCGCTCCACTTCATCAAGCTCGACATCGTCGCCCGAAAGCTTCGTGAGCACGTGTGCCATACGGCCATAGGCATCCTCTTCGGGCGTCACGCCGTGCGCCGAAGCGAGCGCTCGTACATACTCTTCGACGTTTCTCTTCTGGCCAGTCATCGCAGCGCCCTGGGGTGATCATCCGACTCTGTATCATCACAGTGATCGTCAACCGAGGATAGATTATCGATGTCCGCCACCAACAAGCCTGATGCGCGCGTTAACCATGCCATGCAGCCATTCTCTCAGGTGCCGGGGCGATTCAGTCCACTGAACCGCACATCGCATGCCTTCTTTAGATTACCGCCTGGCGGTGGGCTTCAAGGTGATCAGGATGCGGCCTACTCGGAGAATGGGTTGGCATGCGCAGGGGCCTGCCAGATAGCACGGCGTAGTCGCTGCCGTGCAACCGGTCTGATATCTGAATCAGGAAGTGCTCGTCGACCCAAATCAGCCCCTTGTCGAACAAGGTATGAATGTCCGCTCGTAGCAACAACCCATTATCGGTGCGATTGGTCTCAGGGCCCCGATAGGGCTTGATGTGGGCGGCTTCCAGTATCTCAACAACAGCACAGCCAGTCATCGCGCATTTGCGCTCGTAAGCATCGAGGAGGCTCTTCTTGAATTCCCCCTGCCCCTCACGCATCACTACAGCGCGAAGCTCTCGAACCCTGGCATCCTCGTCTGATTCGATGGCAGCGATTGGCTCATCGCCCACAAGCTGCTGAGCCTTAGCAAGTGCCTGCTCAACATCGCTCCTTTGAACCAGAATGGCCAGGAAGAGCGCTCCGTCTGGACTATTGACATCCCAGATCCCGTCCGTAGCTGGGCGGTAGAAGTCGTAGAAAACCCGACGCCCAACAGTCGTACGGAAAAGCGCGTCCTTGGGGTTCCCTTGATCGCTCCTGAAGTCTTTGCGATTGGGATCATAGTGACGGCGGTTCGCATCATTCACTGTCAGCAGCCTGACATTCTCCTCGGTATCACCAAGGCGCTTCTGAGGGTAATGCAGGCTCAACCAGCGCTGTATATCGCTTACCGAGCATGGCCCTCCCAATGCCCGTACAGCATCAAGCACAAGCCAGTATTTTGCACGCTCTCGTGCCCTACTTCGATCCGCTAACAGCTCGATGATTTTTCCAGCTAAAGCAACGTCTCGCTCACGCTCTTTTGTCTGCCTAGGAGCGGATTGCTGAAGCTCCGACAGAAGAACTGCATGAGCGACATCATCAACAGCATGTAGCCAAATAACACCGCGCTCATGGCGGTTGCTCGACTGCGATCCAAGAACACCTTCTTCATGGAGGACATAGGTCTCAATAGGCTTAACGACCCCAGCGCCGACATAACCGCGACGGTTGCAGTAGGCGATCAGCCAGTCGCCTTCAGCCATGTCATGGAGAATTTCGTCACCACGGTCACCGGGCTCTGAATAGAAGCCTGCAGTGATAACACTTCGAGTGCGAAGCTCATGCCACCAGGTGTTGGTGTACGGCTCATCAATGTTGAAAATGTGATATTCCATGCGCGCACTACCTTTTCGATCCCTTTGAATTTTGCCTACCCGGCGTTCGTCACAGCAGCACAACCGTAGATCGGGAAGGTACTCTATCCAGCAACCCAAGGAGATTGCTCGGGATAAAAATCTATCTAGCGTATGGAGTCGTTGATGAACGCTTTTGATGCCCGTATATGCGCGTTACGTGAAGTAATAGAGATATCCGAAACAGCTCTGTCGATCATCGACAGAGCAAGCCTGTTCAGCGCCACACGATTTCTTCTGAAAGATATCTGCAAGGATCAACACCCTCGCAGCTACATCTGCGAAAAGGCGAACAACGTGGGCGTACATTTGTCCGCAAGCCTTCGCTTTGAGGACGACCAAGGGCTCTCTTTACGCAGCCACAGAAAAGCCGTCTTGATTGATTTGAGCAGTTTGGAGTCTGCGCTAAGTCACGCCAGACAACACCTAACCCGAAGTTTTTCCTCAAGCACTAAGGTACCCACTCTGAATCGCCCCGAGTTTCGTAGACACTTCTGATGGTCTGCTTTTGGCCGACTCCAGCCTATGGTGACAGGCCGCCCCCCGGCCAGAAGCAGTCGCTCGGATGTGCTTACAAAATTCGAGGCGATTCACACGCCTCCAAGCAATCGGCTATAAGCCCGAGTCATAGATGTCGCTGGTCAGTGAAATAGTATTGCGTGCCAATGCCTTGCCTGCTCCTGCTCCTGCGCAAATGAACTGCGCTCTGGTTTCAGTTAACACTGGATAATAACGCCATGATGCTGCTGCCCCGCCTAGCTCTGACCTCGGTTTGCGCATCGATCATCTTGCTGACAATCGCAGTAAGCACCTGTTTGGCGGGTGAAAGAACCGTCATGGTCGCTGTCGATCATGCAACGCAACCCTTTACCTTGCCGGATTCCGGCTCGAGTCTGCAGGTCGAAATTATTCGGGCCGCCTTTGCCAGCCAATCGACGCCGGTCACGTTCGTCTTTCTATCCTCGAAGCGCACAGCATTAGCGTTCAAGTCAGGATTGGTGGATGTGCTCACTGATGACAAGCCCGGCAACAAAGTCACCAACGTAAAAGCCACTGGCCGGTAATGCCCTTTCGCAACCAGGCCATCACCTCCAAAAATAAACACCTAAAGCTAAACAGCATTGCCGACCTAGGTAAACTGCGGGTTGTGGCTTTCCAGGAGGCAAGCCTGTATCTAGACGCCGAGTTTGCTGCTATGGCCAATCACAATCGCGCCTATTTAGAACTACTGCATATGCCATCACGAATGCTGTCACTAAATCGTGCCGACGTGATTATTTCGCAGCCAGACATTTTCTGTTTTAACCTCGCCAACGAAAGCTCGCCGACGCAAATCAGCCAAGTATTCGAGTCGTTTGAATATCACGACATCCTTCCGGCAGTGAACCAATACTGGTTCGGCTTTCTCGATGAAGCAATGCGCGACCGATTCGAACGTGGCATCGCCGCTATCTATGCAACCGGAGAAATTGACGCGCTGTTTCTCCAGTATCAACAGCGCTACTGCACCTCACGAGAGATGTTCATTAGTCTTGATTGCCAGTACCTAAAAAGTAACCGCCTAGAGACCTGTGACACTTCCGCGCAAACCAAGAAACAATAACCGTACTACGGCAAATATACTCAAAAAGGGATAGCAAGTTTATAGGAGGGGCACCCTGCGCAATGCTTGGTGTCTCTTGTATCTGGTAAAGCTCCTTGTCTATGCACAACTCCTTATTTAGCTTGAGTGGCGCTCTGGAAACGCGACATGAGGCAAGGAGTAAAAGCGACATGGGTTGTGTGCATATTACTGATGGAGCCGCAGCATGCCCATGGTCAGCCTCTGGCCGAAGGCGGACACTACGGCGTTTTAGACAAACGATACTGTATCCAGGTATCACCTAAGGATTAACACTGCCTTCGATAGAGGGGCCTACTCAGGTCATAGTGAGTAATTCGCTCTCTTGAGACTTTGAGAATGCCGAAAAAGACCAAAAGGCACCACCAACGCTGGGACTCTCAATATATGCTGGGGTACCGAGTTTTAGTCAACCCTTTCAAATCCTGTTGCTCTCCATATTTCTTTCTCATCAGGCAAGCTCCGTAGTGCGCATGCTAGGTGATTCAGTAGGGTGAACGCGACTACTAGCTACCGAAAAAAGCATCGGCCAACCCATCTATAAATGTCTAGTTTTAGACAAAACGGGCATATGTGTCTCGAACTGACAGTAAAGGCTGTTGCACCAGCGTTTGTAATTGACTTGTCCGATCGGAGAAAAATCGTCTGAAAGTCAATACCAACATGAAGACCAATTCCGTGGTGAGTAGCGTGTCGAGTTGCTTACCCTAATACAAATCGAGTAAGAAGCATGCACAACCACAGCGCGTTAGCGAGACTCTAGCTAAAACAATAGAAGCAATGTTAAAGGCCAGGGTGATTTAAATTCAATCACATGGGCCGAGAGGCCGGCAAGGTGGCAGACTTAAGAAAGATGAGTTGACATAATCACCATCGCCATTTGAGCAAACTGAGGGATATACGCTCTGCGAATGCAGGTACGAAACTGCACAAGCGACAGACAGCCAGCCTTTCGCGGACTGAATTAAACGAAAGGATTTTCAAGACAGGCTGAACTACTAAATAGCAACATACTATTAATTTAAATAAACATTTTCTTCTTACGCCAATTTAGTGGCGCCTCACCACTCCACTGCTTAAACGCTCGAGTAAAAACACTCTGGTCAGCATATCCTAAAATCATTGCGATTTCGTTTAATGAGATATTACTATCTGCGAGATACGACTTAGCGAGTTCAAATCTTACAGAGCGAACAATATCAGAAAATTTAATACGCCGACTTCCCAAATATCTATAGAAAGTACGCTCAGATGTATCGAGATACTTACAGACAGCAGCAGCTGTTGGAGGGCCATCTTGTAAAACTTTTAAAATCGCATCTTTAACCAAATCAAAAAAATTATCATGGCACGGAAACGCTTCAATCAAAGCTGCAGCTTGATTCTCCATCAACCTTAATAGGTGGGGATCCTGAGTACTGATGGGTAGTGAGGTAATTTTTTTTGGGAAATGAATTTCTTTAACCGGCGAGCTAAATTCAAAATCGCAACAGAAAAATTCTTTATACAAATCGACATTCGGTGGCTCTGGCCACTGTTGCCTGATGAGTAAAGGCTTCAGAGAATCGTCGCCGGTTATATCACGAAGTAATTTTAAAAGAGCCACCCCAAAAATCTCATCGGATAGTCCCGTAGACTTTCTTGCAGTACCCCAAGCAAGAATTAGCCGATCATCTTCTAGCTTAAACTCAGTCGGTACTAGGTTATGCAAAAGTGGTTGGAATCTATGAAATCGTAATAAAGCTTGTCCCAAAGTGGAACTATGCATTACTAGATATCCGAGGAGGCCTGCATGATGAGCCTGTAGGCCTTGGCCAATTTTTAGCCCAAGGCCAGCAATTGGGAAATGATCATGAAAATCATCTAACAGAGACCACCAGATCTCTATAGGTATCCTGCGTTCTCTTCGCAGGATAATTAACCGCTCATTGAGTTGAAGTGGCTTTGACGGCTGCGAATCGAGAAAGACAGTCAGAAGACCAATCGCGGACGAATCTATTGTTATTTCTAGGTTGTTTTTTTTCATATGGCAGACAATGCAAAATTATTTAAGAAAATGTCAATACCACCAGGTTGCAGAAGCTGAGTGCAACACGGTTACTGGATTGAAGCAGGTGCATCATGCTGCAACGCCACTACCTCTGTCATGACCTCAATCGGGCATTTCCAATTGAAGCGCTTGCGCGGTCGGATATTCAGTTCGTAGGCAATGGCATCCAACTGCTCCTGGCTGTACACCGACAAGTCCGTGCCCTTGGGCAGGTACTGGCGGATCAGGCCGTTGATGTTCTCGTTGCTGCCGCGCTGCCAGGGGCTGTGTGGGTCGCAGAAGTAGATCGCCACACCGGTCTTCTGGGTGATTTCCGCGTGCCGCGCCATCTCTCGCCCCTGGTCGTAGGTCATGCTCTTGCGTACAGCCAGCGGCATGCGGTTCAGCGCCGCGCTGAAGCCCTCCACCGCCGAGGTCGCCGTCGCATCGTTCATCTTCGCCAGGATCAGGTAGCCGCTGGTACGCTCGACCAGGGTGGCTACCGCCGAGGCGTTGGCCTTGCCCTTGATCAGATCGCCCTCCCAGTGACCGGGCATCAGGCGGTCTTCGATCTCCGGTGGGCGTACGTGGATGCTGACCATGTCGGGGATCTGGCCACGTCGATCCACCCCGCCGGAGCGCGGCCGGCGGGTAGTCTTGCCCTGCCGCAGACAGATGATCAGCTCCTTGCGCAGCTCGCCGACCGGCAGGGCATAGATCGCGTTGTAGATTGTCTCGCGGCAGACGTAGGCGTCTTCGAAGCTTGGGGATTTCATGGTTCGCAGCTTGCCGGCAATCTGCTCGGGAGAAAAGCGCTGTCGCAGCAGGTGGGCGACCAGCTCGAACAACTCGTTGCCGGGCACCAGCCGTTTTGCGGGTCGACAGACCACGCGGCGTGTATGCATCAAGCGCTGGGCATCGTCTGCAACGTACTCGCCTTGAGCATTCCGGTTGCGCCGGATCTCACGGCTGACCGTCGAGGGGCTGCGGTTCATCAGCCGGGCAAGCCTGCGCTGGCTGAAGCCATTGCACAGGCCGATCTGGATCGTGACGCGCTCTGTGGCGCTGAGTTCGTGATAGGACATGGGGCAACACCTTACCGAAATGGTCGGGTGTTGCACTCAGTTTTTGCGGCCGCCCATATGGCAGACAATGCAAAATTATTTAAGAAAATGTCAATACCACTCCATTGGCCTTATGCATAATAGATCAAAACCAAATAGGATGCACTAAAAATGAGCTGCAAAATATATTTATTTGTAAGTGGTTTGGTATTTTTTGCTATTGGAGCAAATGCATTAAGTGACCCAATTCAAGCCCTCGCCGCCCTTGATCTTGGTATAAACACAACCAATGCGAAAAATGAACTATATGCAAATTATGGCGGCATGCACATTGCATTCGGGCTCCTATTTATTTATGGGGCTATAGAAAATAAATTCAGAACACCTTCGCTTATTTTCTTATTCGCTATAACTGCAGGCCTAGCTTTTGGCCGAACAGTCGGCTTATTAATAGATGGCATACCCTCCACTCTAAACAACTCCCTATTAGTACTTGAGATTATAACTGCAGTTATAGCAACTACATTTTTATATAAAAACAAACAAAAAGAGGTGATCTAATAATGTACGAAAATATAGAGCAAGGTATTTTTTCTCTTATTCAATCTTTTATGGGCAATAACGTTGACTGGGGAGGATTGTTCTTAATAGCCATGACACCTATTTTCATGATTGCATTTATGACTGAATACACCGTAAAGAAAATAAATGGAGACACTAGATCATTTAACTGGAAAGAGATAGTCACAAACTGGTCATTAGGATTCAGCTATCTAGGAGTAGAAGCACTTGTGGCAATGGTAACCGGAGGTATTGCTCTTACTTTCTTCTACGAGCATCGTGTTTTTGATATTACCATTAATCTTTGGACTGCCATCCCGCTATTTCTAGCAGTCGATCTGTCATTCTATGTATTCCATCGAGTATCTCATCGGGCTAGATGGTTTTGGGCTGCGCATGTACCACATCACAGTGGTAAGAATATGAATTTTTCGACTGCTGCACGCCAAAGCATGTTGAACTCTGTTGTAGGAACATGGGTATTTTATGCACCTCTCGCTTACCTGGGTGTTCCTCCAGCCGTAATTGGGTCTCTTATAGCTGTAAACTTAGCGTACCAATACTTCATACATACTGAAATAATAATAAAACTCCCCAATTGGTTTGAATTTATATTTAATACTCCATCACACCATCGAGTACATCATGGAAAAAACACTAAATACATTGACAAGAATTACGGTGGAACTCTCATAATATTTGACCGATTATTCGGCACATTTGAACCGGAACAAGAAAAAGTCATTTACGGCATCACGAATCAAATCGAGTCAAACAATCCATTAATTTTAAATATTCACGAATTAGTGGATATGCTTCGAGATGCGATGGCTCCAGGCCCAGTATCAGAAAGAATAAAGCATTTCTTTATGCCACCAGACTGGACAAGGGAAGGACATACTCCAATCAGAACTTGGCGCACAACTACGAGCGATACAGAACAAATAGGCGACATTGAAACCGGAAACCCAAATAAAATCTTATGATTTACATTTCATACAATATATAACCACACATCACACCGGCTAAAAGCCGGTGTTCTAGTTCAAACATAAAAATTTACAACCCTTGCATTTACCCTCTTATAACATGACCGACTGCACTAGAAGAAACACACCTACAGTAAGAAAATAAAAACCCGACCGAGCACGCAATTAATACCAAGAGACACTCATTACACACACTTTTACTATTTACAATCAGGAGCCGCACTCCTACACCGATAGTATTGCTAGCCCTGGGTAATGGTTACATTTTGGGATTAAAAAATCAGATACGGTTGCACTCAACATCAATCGAAATGGATATCAGAGACATGCCTAGTATTCGAAGTAATATAATTCGTTTTTTTATGCGAAGGACACTAAAAAATCACGAGCCTCTTGGAATTAATGATATACGTCAATCATTGGATCTAAACTCGCGTCGATTTAAAAATGCTGAAGGTGTTCATATTAAACCTACAGTGGCGGGAGCAAGCCCAGCGGAATGGCTTATTCCGGAAGGTGAACAAGCCAATGAAGCTGTGCTGTATCTACATGGCGGAGCTTATGTTTCAGGGTCGTTAGAATCTCACCGATCTCTAGCCTCTAATATTGCAAAAAGCAGTAAAGTAAGGGTTTTGTTAGTTGAATATAGATTGGCACCTGAGCATCCATACCCTGCAGCAATCGATGACGCTACCAAAGCATTTGAATGGATTCAGGCTGAACATAGTATTCCAGCAGACCGCATTATCATTATTGGGGACTCTGCTGGAGGTGGCTTAACTTTAGCGACTGCAATGCGTTTAAGGGATACATCCAAGCGGCTTCCTTGCTCCTTGATATGTCTATCGCCATGGACAGACCTGAGCCTGAGTGGTGAATCAATCAAAACAATGCTCAAAAAAGATCCATTCTTCAGTAACACTGACTTTGTGGCTCAAGCGGCGTTAGATTATGCAGGATCAATGTCGCTAGAGAGTGCCGAAATATCACCACTCTTTGGCTCACTAAAAGGCTTACCGCCAATTTTCATCCAAGTCGGTAGTGACGAAATTCTACTAAGCGACTCATTGCGTTTAGCGAACCTTGCAAGAATCTCGGGGGTGGATGTTCAGGTCAAAGTATGGAGAGGCATGTGGCATGTGTGGCAGAGCTTCGGAAATTGGATGCCTGAATCGCGAGACGCGATAGCTGAAGTAGGATATATAATTCAAAAGAATCTATCTAAATAAACCGTAAACGCATAAGAAAAATTTAACCTGTTGCCTACATATTCTGCCTACGCACGATGTGGCGCAAACTATCAATGTCTATGGTGGGCAGAATCAAAGAAGGATTCTAGTATATTGATAGAATGACATTTAACTATGACTGCTATGTGATATTCACTATGAACTGCGAAATTAAAACAAGATCTTACGAAAAAGACAACACACACGAGCATGAAGAAAAAACCGAAATAACTTCTGAACTCGCGACGCAGATTAAAGCTGCAAACTTACCCAAGATGCCGCACCCCCACGTCAAACGCTTGAAGCTAGTTAAATCGCTTCAAGCTTCTTCCTGTCGCCTTCGGCTTCTTGTTGCGCCTGCGGGTTATGGAAAAACAGTTTTAATGGCCGATTGTGCCCGCACCGCAAGTTGCAAAGTAATTTGGGTACCATTAAGTGGAAGAAAACTTACATTTGACGAATTTGTACATCAATTAGCTGATGCTATCTGGCCAGATTCTGGGCCCTGGACAGAAACCAGCCTACAGACCTCTCTCTGTCGTAACCAGCACAAACTGTGGCTGATGATAGATAATTTTCCGTGCGGAGTCGAAAAGAGCTTTGATAAAGCATTCAGTCAACTGCTCGCATCGCATGGAGACAATATCTCATGGTGGGTAACAGCTCGGCGGCGGCCTGGACTCAACTTTCCGAAGCTAATTCTGGATGGAAATCTACTTGAGATTAACTTTGATAAACTTGCATTCAATAGCGATGAAACTAATAACCTGTTGTGCTCCGCAGGAATTTCGGCCCTACGAGCCAAAGATATTTTTATCCGCTCAGGAGGATGGTGTGCTGAGATAATCTTGCACCTACGGATAGGGGCTGACGTTCAGTCACTATTGTTTGAATACTTACAACACGAGCTTTTGAGTGAACTAAACACAGAAGAAATCGAAAAACTAATATCTCTGAGCAACATACCCATCTTCGATGAAGGTCTGTGTTACGAGTTATTTGGTCTATCTCTTAAGTCAGATAAAATAATAACATCGCTCATTGAAAAAGAATCAGTATTAGTTTCCTCTGATAGACGACATGAAGGATTCCGCTTGATACGCCCAATAGCTAAGCTATTAGCTCCAATTCTACAAGACGAGCAAATACGTGACTTACACTTTAAAGTGTATCAATATTATATACGAAAGGGAGAGAATCACTTAGCAATAGAACAAGCTCTTCTAGCGGAGCAGCCTGTAAAAGCTGCCGCGCTACTTGAGGTAGTCAATATAAATGATTTAATAGAAGTGCAAATAGCACGAAAGATAATAAATTATCGAAATCGGTTGCCGGTAGAGATAGTTGAAAGTAACACGAAACTGGCTAAATTATATGCATGTTCTTGCATCATAACTTTACGACCTGAAGAAGCTAAAGATAGCTTATCCATACTTGATAAAGCTTTACCTTCATCAAGTGCTGTTGAACAACTAGATTTAACCACATACTGTCGAGGCATACAGGGAATAGCGCAGCATTTATCGGGCGAATCCCAAGCGGCATACTACTCGTGCAGTCAGTTTCTTGAAAATATCTCACATGAAAATTGGCTGATCGCTTCAATGTCTTGGGCAGTATTAATCCAACATCGGCTTTTCCGAGTTGAGTTCAATTTAGCTGAGGGATTAATTTGTAAAGCACTAATGTATTCTCAAAGTATTAGATGCCAAGAAGCTGAATGTTTCATAACCCTTTACAAATCGCAGCTATTAGAGGTGAAAGGGCACATAAATGACGCATTAATTATTCTGGAGCAGCAATCAGATAATATTAAGCACGCGCAATACCACAAATCAACTCTGTATTTAAGGTTGAGATTATTACAAGCAACACTCAAGCTTCGAATGGGACGGATCACCGAGGCAAAGCAGGAATTTGAGCAAATTCAGAGTCTCGCCTTTCAGACTTCTGAAGTTTTCGGTTATCAAATCTTTTTAGGGTATGCGTCAATCGCCCTAGTCAAGGGGGACACTAAACTAGCAGAGGAACATGTGCAGAACGCAGAGCGATGGTTGCACGATCAAGCTGTCGAGGAGACAACATACCGCAGTGTTATTGATAAAACTCGAGCCGAAATTTTAATCGAACGCGGAGATGTATCGCCAGCTCGTATTATACTCGAAAATTTAGTTGTCCGACATGGTTCCCTGCATAACCCCGATGTCATCCAAGCGAATGCAAAACCTGACTTCTTGTACGAGACACAACTACTCCTAGCCCGTGCAGAACTAAAGTCTGGCTTGATTGAAGAGGCTGAAGCGAGGATTCAGCTTGTGATAAAAATGGCTTTTACCAACGGCTTGCTACTAATTTTTTGTGATGGTCTCTTCGTACAAGCAGAAATAGCGTTTGAACGGAGCGACACTATTATGGCTAAGAAACTTTATAATCGTGCGGTTAACGAATGCGAGCGCCTGCACTACCGGTTGCCGATCGATAGTATTAAATACCGTAATGACAAGATGGTCAGATTGTTCAGCGGAGAACCTTCGGTTTTTTTACTCAGCCCCAGAGAGACGCAAGTGCTCCGGTTAGTAGAAATGGGGCATTCGAACCAGGAAATAGCCGACCAACTATATATCTCGCTATTTACTGTGAAGTGTCACGTCCAAAAATTGTGCGGAAAACTGGAAGTAAAACGCAGAACCCAAGCAGTTTCGAGAGCTAAATATCTTGGCATTCTATGATAAAAGGGCCACCGACGGTGGCCCAATCTTAATCAGCGAATACCCATGTTTCGTAAAGCAGATGGTGTGTAATCGCTCTTCTTCGAAGTGAAACTGAAGTCGTATGCATTAGGTCGTTCATTTATCAGGCCAGTAACAACGTATCTACCAGCGAGCAGATCGTAGATCACCTCTGGCGTCTGATATGTGGCCTTAACGTCATAAAAATATTGAAGATGCGCCTCTCCAACACGCCACAAATTGCCACGTCCATCGTAGTGATCCGCCACCGCAATTGTCCAAGTATCCTCATCGATGAAGAAGTGTCGCTTAGCATAAATATGGCGTTGCCCATTCTTGAGAGTAGCGACCACCTCCCAGACGCGATGTAGCTCATAACGCGTGTAATCAGGATTTAGGTGGCCTTGCTTAAGCAGTGTTTTATAGTCAACCGTTGGTGATCCTGCAAGATAACTGTTGTAAGGAATATAGACTTCACGCTTACCTACAAGTTTCCATTCATAACGGTCAGGCGAGCCATTGAAGATCTCTAGGCCATCTGCAGTTTTGAGACCTTCTGTGCTCTCTGCTGGTGAGTCATAAGCAACTTGTGGCGCACGTCGAACTCGGCGTTGCCCCGAATTATAGAACCATGCCATTCGGGGCTCTTTTACTTGGTTAAGCGTTTCATGTACGAGCAGTACATTACCTGCATACCGAGCAGGCTCAGTAGTTCTAGACATATAGTAGAACAAAATATTGCTAGATACTGCGGGGTCATAATCTTGCAGTTGATCCGCGGAAGAAAATGACTCGACTAGGTTAGTTGGCACGAAGTCGCCATTCTTTTGAGGAGTGACAGTCGATGTCTGACGCTTACTTTTGCCCCCTCGATAACGAGCTATGTGATTCCAGATTACCTCCAGGCCATTCTGAGGTATTGGAAATGGGATTGCTGATTTGAAATTCTCCAATCCATTCCCTCCTTCAACTAATACCGTCTTCAGTGCATTGGTCTTGATATCGCTAATAAGGAATTCTGGTAATCCTGCCGAACGGTGAGTAACATATACCGGCATTTTGAATGTTTCCGGATAACGCTTAAACAGCGCTACTTGACCTGGACTCAAGTTGTCCTGGTACTGGGTGTGGTTTTTTCCATCGATTACGAATATCGGCTTTTCGTCAGCATAGGGGTTTTGGCGAAACCCATTCGTAATAATGCCGGCATCGATAGGCAGCCCTCCGTTCCACTCAGGAATACTTCCGTCCTCATTACCCGAATTCTCTGCTCCGATATGCGTGAGCGACTTGCCCAAAACCGTAGCTTGCTCTGGTGAGACTGCAGCAAAAGCCGAGATAGAAGCGCTAAGCGCTAGGCCAATTGTTAAACTGATTAACTTAGTCATTTTTGTGCCTTTCAGAAATTTGCGCCAAATGTGAGCGATACGAAGTCACGGTCTGTCTGTGAGTTATACTTTCCACCGAAGAAATCAGTGTATGTTATCCCTGCTGTGTAAGTATTTAAGTAATCAGCCCCTAGTCCGATACTAGCTGCCTTACTGCCCTCATTGAAGTTCTGGCTATACCCTCGAACATCCTGCGACCACGCGATGCTTGGAATAAGATTTATGCCTGATAGAACTCCGTTATATTCAAGGCTAGCACTTAGGCGATACCCCCAGGAATTACGAGTGTAGAAGCCGTCGCTGTTGCAATCTTTTGCACGTGAGTTAAGTAAAGCTTCACAGAGGCCAGCTCCGAGAGGAGACTGCTGGGTGTACTCACCTGCGCCATAAATCCCATCACGACCGAAACGAACTTCGTCACCACTACCTTCACCAATATCAGCTATATGGTTATATCCAACCTCGCCTACAAAAATCAGACGGCTGGCACCCAATATTTGGTCAAAATTTTGCACAAGCGATGCTTGGGCCTGTGTTACTGGCTTGCGCATATAGCCCTTAAGATAATCACCTGACATGAAAGAGCTCTGTATTTGAGTCGGTAATAGAGGGCCAGTATTAAATGAAGTTAAAACCAAATCAGAGGCGTTTATCTGTAGTGGTTGATTTGGTCTATAGCTTATCTCGCCCGACACGCTTGCTACACCAACGTTTGTTTGAAAGCTTGCTCCGTATAACTGTATATTTTCTGGGTACTCAATCTGAACTGCTGAATCACCACCACCATATGCCGGTGCTGTAAATGGATTTGCGGTAGTTAAATAACTACTAACTAGCGGACTTCGGCTGTGATATTTAATTGAGTACAACCCAAACTCGGTGCTATTTAGTTCTTCTGCGAGCCAGCGCAGTGCTACACCATATTGACCGCTATCGCGAGCCTCACGGTCGTTCTTCTTTTTTACATATATATATCCTGGATCATCTCGATTATAGTCAGAGCCAGCCATGCTTAATCCAACGTTACAACCTTCTGCAGCAACATCAGATGTGGAGAAGAATGTGCCACAGTTATCTACAATTGTTTTATCCCACTGCAACTGGTAGAACGCCTCTACTGATAGTTGTTCGCCCAGTGATTGCGATACATAAACCATATTAACAGGTATCAGCCCCTCCTTAATTTCCGCACCGGGCCGACGGAATGCAGCTATATCATAAGGATTAACTGTGTTGATACTATTCTGAATGAAAACACTCTCCCCCCAACTTACCACCTGTTTGCCAACACGAACAGATCCATTAATTTCATTTATATAGTAATTATGGTAAATGAAGGCATCCAAAATTTGCCCCCCCGACGCTTGGGCTCCTGCTTTACGATCGCTATCATCAATATCGTATAGTTCGCGGTGCTCATCTTTTAACTCAAAGTCATACCAATATTTCCCGCGAACAAATACTCCAGATTCACCATAACGCAGTTCAAGATCATGGATTCCTTTAAAGATCTTTGAGAACGTTTTATTTTCCTTGAAATTCAGTCGACCATCATCCTCCGCAATTGACTAGACAACACTATATTCTACTACAAATATGTAATTACCTCGCCTAGCAAACTTGTACGAACCTCTCTTGCTGTACAAGAAACTCTAGATCAAATCCTATCAATAAGAAAAGCATGGCGCTTTGCTTGAAGTGATCGACGCGTAAGACGCTTACCAGAACTTGCATACGCCGCAATACAGCCCGACACGCATGGCCTAGCAGCAGCCGACATGGTTGAAATATATAAAGGCGCTTCAAATCGTTACAAGTGGACTTTGCTTGGTAAAGTTTAAATGTTGACTCCTTACAACAGTTATGAAACACATCAAAAGGGTCTTCCTTATGATTAAATCCTTCTTAAAAGCACCATTAACCCAGAGTTTCTGCGTCACGAGTTACACCGTGCATGGGTAGTGGATGCAAAGTTTCGTGAGGGGTTTAGCCATCCACATGCAATGCGGCGATTCTATTTTGACGAAGATAGCTGGCAGATCTTAGCAACGGATCTACGCAACAACCGCGGTGAACTTGTTGACTTAGAAGAATCGCACCCAATCAGCTATTATGAAGTTCCTGTATTTTCTAGCACGCTAGAAACAATTTATAACTTCAAGAAAAAATATTATTTTGTAGACAGGCTAGACAACAACGAGGCAATGTATGGTTTTAATGCTAAATTATCCAAATCAGACTTAAGCGCTTCAGCGCTTCAGCGCTACGCCAACGAGGAATATAAGCACTAAGCAAACCCAATTTATCTTATATTAATATTATTAAAGCGTACTTTTACACTACTCTACCTTTCACTCTAAGATTAATTCTCTTATTTACTTGCAGGGAGTCCTATTTTATATTTTTAGGCACTCTGGTCACACAGCGGCCTTAGGAAAATTTTAATTACTGCCCCCAAAAATGACTGCGAGCTCATGGAATCTGAGGTGTGTAGCGCAGCTATCAAGTCCATAGAGGCAGATCATTTCTGTGTCGCGCCCAATAGCTACATTCACAGTGCGGGTTTAACTCCTTAATGGGATTTGAACCCAGAACTGTTGTGATCAACGAATTCTGGACACTGGTTTAGGTTTATCCGGCCAGTGATTCAGCCTCCACTGGCGTTTTTTATCCGTTGTAACTGTGTGGCCGCTGATGATTGTAGTAATCCGTCAGATAGCGCAGTACGTCCGCCTCAGCGTTGCCTTGATTGGTATAGCCATGCTCCGGCATCCACTCTGTTTTCAGACTTCTGAAAAAGCGCTCCATCGGTGCGTTATTCCAGCAGTTACCACGGCGGCTCATGCTCTGTTTGATCCGATAGCGCCACAGCATTTGACGTAACTCGATGCTGGTGTAATGGCTGCCTTGGTCTGAGTGAAACATCAGTTGCTGCGTGCAACCACGGGACTCAAACGCCACGCGCAAAGCGCGCGTCGTAAGTTGCGAGTCTGGTCGATTGGATAGCGCCCAGCCCACGATGCGGCGTGCATACAGATCCATCACCGCCGCCAGGTAGATCCAGCGATTACCCTCACGTCGCCGCACCACACTTGGTTGGGGCCGCTCACTTTGAACTGCCGATCTAGCTCATTCGCCGCGATAGCATTTTCACCATCAGCTCGGCGATAACGATGCTTGCGCGATTGCGAACTGAACAGCCGAGCCTCTTTCATCAGGCGTTCGGCAAGGAAACGCCCCACAGCGACACCCTGTATCCGCAGCGCCGCTGACAATGTTCTTGCTCCAGCTGAGCCTCGACTTTGTAGATGAAGCTCAGTGGCCAGCTGACGCATAGCAGCCCGCCGATGATCTATCCGACGGCGCCGTGTGCAGGCGTCGTAAACACTACTGCGATTTACGCCAAATACGCGGCACAGTTCGGCGCGTGGATACCGCTCGCCCAATGCCTCAATCAGCGCTACTGATCGAGGGAGTCCGACATCAAGAGAGCGGTAGCCTTTTTAGGATCTCTTTCTCCCGCTCCAAACGCCGAACCTGAGCCTCCAGGTCTTGTATGCGTTTCTGCTCGGGAGTCATGGCCTTGCTGCGCGGCGGGGTTGTGCCACCACGCTCACGGCGCAGTTGCTCCACCCATCGACGTAATGCGGTCGGGCCTACGCCCATCGACTTGCAAGCTTCGGGAATTGAATAGCCTTGATCCAGAACTAGGCCTGCTGCTTCGAGTTTGAAATCTGTACTGAATGATCTTCTGGTCACGTAAACACCTCATTGCTGGGCGAAGCTTAACGCCCTATCGGGGTGTCCAGAATCATTGAGCCACAACATAGGAAGGAATGGGAGGACGAGGAAAAATGTAAACCATGCAAGGGTCAGAACACCCAAGGTTTACATTTCTATGCGTAATGGTAGCAACGAGCCCAGTCTTCACCCAGATGACCCTTTCACTGACTGAACTGAGACTGGAAATGAATCCGTTTACACACCTACCCTAGCGGCGGAGAAGCACCACATAGCGCTTGACGGTATTCTCGGTTGTCACGCCTTGCTTCTCCAATCTATTCGGGTTGTCGCACATTCAAGCGCGGCATATTAACTCAAGTGGCCTAGCAGGCCGTTGAAAAACGTTGGCGAGGCAGCCAGTGCAAGGCGAAAACAGGCGAAAAAGCGGAGTTTACGAGCTGTAAATGAGCATTTTGAGCCTGTTTTTAACGCAGCAATGGCAACTCAACAGCCTGCTAACGCGCCGAACGCACCTCGTCGACCCCACGATTGGCCAACTGGTCCGCTCGTTCGTTGCCGGGGTGGCCGGTATGGCCACGCACCCACTGCCAGCTCACCTGATGACGATTCACCTCCTCGTCCAGCTTCTGCCAGAGGTCGGCATTTTTCACCGGCTCTTTCGAAGCCGTCTTCCAGCCGCGCTTCTTCCAGTTCGGCAGCCATTCCTGAATACCCTTCATCACGTACTGCGAGTCGGTCACCAGCTTGACCGAACAGGGCCGGGTCAATGCGATCAGGCCGGCGATCGCCGCCATCAGCTCCATGCGATTGTTGGTGGTATTCGGGTCACCGCCCCACAATTCCTTTTCTGCGCCTTTATAGACCAGCAGCGCACCCCAACCTCCGGGACCAGGATTGCCCTTGCAGGCGCCATCGGTGTAAATCACCACTTCATCGGTTTCGGACATTCATAAGCTCTGTACAGATTTGACGGGCCCGGGCATGGCCTTTAGTTGTCGACGTCTCGCCGACTGATCTTGGCCACCGGCATCGGCAGCAACTTGCCCATTGACTCACGGCGCGACTGCCGCAAGGGGCGCAAGCCGACCACCAGTTTGCGCGCCACCAACAGGTAGAAGCCGGCACCCGGCAACTGCCAGGCATCGCCCCAACTCTCCATTCGTCGCAGGCGCATTTGCCAGGCCAGCGAAGCGAGCGGCGGACGATAGCACCCGAAGCGGCGTTTCTCCAACGCAAAACCCAGCAGGCTCAGCCAGTCACCGACGCGGCTCGGGGCGATGCAACGCGCCTTGGCCAAACCATCCTGGGCAAACAGGCGCCGCACGCCCCAGGCGCTCCAGGGGTGAATACCCAGAATCAACAGATGCCCGCCGGGCCTGACGCTGCGCGCCGCCTCGCGCAACAGGCCATGAGGCGACAGGCTGAAATCCAGACCATGCTGCAGCACCACCACATCGGTGGCGTGCTCCCCCAAGGGCCAGGATTGCTCCTCACAGACGATCTGCACGCCAGGCATCGGCGCACCAAGGCGCACGTTGTACTGGATCTGCCCCGCTTTGGGCGGGCCTTCGGCGCCGGGGCCGTAGCTCACCAGATAGCCCCCGAAAAAGCGCGCCAGCTCCTCTTCCAGCAAGCGCCGCTCCTGCTCCAGCAACAGTTGCCCGAGCGGGCCGGCAAGCCAGTCGCGCGCCTCGCCGATGAGTTTGAGCCACTCAGGGTCGGCCTGAGCGAATGCCTGATCAGTCATCGCTGCCTCCGCATGACAGGTTCTGCATGTCTTGTCTAAGATGCACCTTTATCACCAGCTTAGCGACCCGCAATGATTCAGATCGACGCGTTGCCCGCCTTCAATGACAACTATATCTGGCTGCTGCAGGAGGCCCGCAGCAAGCGCTGCGCCGTGGTCGACCCCGGTGACGCGGCGCCGGTCATGGCCTGGCTCGAGGCCCATCCTGACTGGACACTCAACGATATCCTGATCACTCACCATCACTTCGATCACGTTGGCGGTGTCGAGCAACTGAAGACGGCTACCGGCGCCCGTGTCGCCGGCCCGGCGGCGGAAAAGATTCCAGCCCGTGACATCGACCTCAAGGATAACGACGCAATCGACGTACTCGACCTGCGCTTCGAGGTCATGGCCGTACCTGGACATACCCTCGGTCATATCGCCTACTACCACGCCGAACAGAACCTGTTGTTCTGTGGCGACACCCTGTTCGCAGGTGGCTGTGGCCGCCTCTTCGAAGGTACGCCGCAACAGATGCACCAGTCGCTGAGCCGCCTGGCAGCGCTCCCCGGTGCAACACGGGTCTACTGCACCCACGAATACACCCTGAGCAACCTGCGCTTCGCCCATGCCGTCGAGCCGCACAATCCGGACGTCAGTGCGCGCCTGGCCGAAGTGGCCCGCTGGCGCGATGAGGGCCGCATCAGCCTGCCGTCGAACATCGAATTGGAACTGGCTACCAATCCTTTCCTGCGTGTTGGCGAGCCTGCGGTCGTCGCTGCGACCAACGGACGCGACGACCGGCAGTCAAGCGAGCCAAGCGCCGTATTCGCTAGTCTGCGTGCCTGGAAAGACAGGTTTTAGTCGCTGAGAAAAAGGTCGACAGGCCCGCAAAAGACCAGATTAAGACTGGTGAAAACTTGACCACCCCCGGCCCGATTCCTAGAATCGCCCGACCTTTTCGCCGGGACATACACCTCACCCAATGCCTTTATCATCACGCAAACCATTGAATATAAAGGCGTTAGCGCGAAACTCCCGAGCGCTCGCGGTGATGTGCAGCATGATCCTGGCCGGCTGTCAGAGCCTGCCCAGCGATACTCCGGACCGTTCGGCTGATACCTCTCGAGCCGTGGGCCTGGAGCGCGAGCCGGAGTGGCTCAACAATCAGGTCAAGCCGCGTGAATACGCCGATATCTGGGAACGCGTACGCGACGGCTTCAAGCTGCAGGATGAAATCGGCATCAACCCGCGCATCGAACGCGTGCGCCTGTGGTACGCCAGCAATCCAAAACACGTCAATACCGTCAGCGAACGCAGCGCGCCTTATATCCACTACATTGTCGAGCGCCTTGCCGAGCGCGACATGCCGATGGAGCTGGCGCTGCTGCCGGTGATCGAAAGTGCTTACGATCCACTGGCCTACTCCTCGGCACATGCGGTCGGCCTCTGGCAGTTCATTCCCTCGACCGGCCGCCATTACAACCTGCGCCAGACCAACTGGTACGACGGCCGCCGCGACGTCACTGCATCGACCGAGGCAGCGCTCAACTATCTCAGCCGCCTGCATGAAATGTTCAACGGCGACTGGCTGCTCGCCCTGGCCGCCTACAATGCTGGCGAAGGCCGCATCAGTCGCGCCATCGAGCGCAACGAGAAGCTCGGCCTGCCCAGCGACTACTGGAACCTGTCGCTGCCCAAGGAAACCGAGGACTACGTGCCCAGGCTACTGGCGCTGTCACAGGTGATCCTGACGCCCGAAGCCTACAGCGTGAGCCTTTCGCCAATCGCCAACGAACCCTACTTCGAACAGATCGCAATCAAGCAGCACATGGATCTGTCGCGCGTCGCCAAACTGGCCGACCTGGATGAACAGGAGCTGCTGCAGCTCAACCCCGCCTACAAGCGCGGGATTACCCTCGACGGCCCGCAACACCTGCTGGTGCCGACCGATAAGGCAGAAATGCTCAGCGCCAACCTGGCCCTGATGAAACCGCAGGAAATGGTCGACTGGCAAAGCTATACCGTACGCTCCGGCGACAGCCTGCACGCCATCGCCAACCGTCACCACCTGTCGGTCAACATGCTCAAGGACGTCAATCGTCTGAGTGGCAACAACCTGAGCATTGGCCAGGTGCTGACCATTCCCGCCAAGCCCGGCGCGCAACCGAGCGAACCGCTGTATCAGCAGCGCAGCGTCGCGCAGAGCGCGAGCACGCGGACCTATCAGGTGAAGAACGGCGACAACCTGTGGCAGATCGCTCGCGCCAACCAGGTCGCGGTGCACGACCTGAAGCGCTGGAACAAGCTGCAGGGCAATGCGTTGAAAGTCGGCCAGGTGCTCACACTGGCAGCCGCCGACAGCGGCGCGCGCGTCGCCAGCACCAATCGCAGCACCGCCACCTCACGAGACAAGGCCACCTACTACCGCGTAAAGCATGGCGACTCACTGTATGTGATCGCCAAGCGCTTCAATATAGACCTCAAGCGCCTGCAGGCCTGGAATCCACGCAGCAGCAAGCTGCAACCAGGGGAAAAGCTGACCCTCTATCTGCCGTGATCAGCGCTTGCTGATCGCCTCCAGGCAACGCCTCGCCAGTTGCGTGAAACGCTGAAACGCCACGAATTGCTCGTGTCGCAGCGCCCGCCCGGACAGCCTGCTGTCGGCATACAGCACGCCGATTTCCCGCGTACCCGCGATGATCGGTGCAATGAAGAACATGCCGGCGCCAAGACTGCGCCGAATCGGCTGGGTCACCAGCTCGGCCAGGTTGTAGCTGGCGGGCACGCCCATCCAGATCGCCTCGCGATGGCGCAGCGCATAACTGAAGATATGCGGCTGCTCCACCTGCTCGGCAGGCAGCACGAAGTCCTCCAGCCATTGCTGAGACTTTTCACCGATCACCCGTTTGGCGCGGAAGCGGCTTTGCCCATCGGCCAGCACCGTGAGCATCACCCGCTCCAGGCCAGCGCCCCGATGCAGGCCTTTGAGCAAGGTGTCGAGCACCAGCCCGACATCGGCCCTGGCATTGACCATCAGGCCGAGATCCTGCAATGCCTGCTGCATCACCAACAGATCCGGCTGCAGCAAACACGCACGACGCGCCTCCTGCTGCTGGCGAATCTGCTCGGGATCGGTATTGGGAATCAGCCGGCACAACTTGCTGGCACCGAAGGTCGAGACAACCTTGACCGCCTCATCAGCACTGGCCAGCACCTGCTGCAGGGTTTCCTCCGGTGTCAGCTCGATAAACGCTGCCACCTTGCCCAGCACGCCCTCCATTTCTGCACAATCCCAGCCATCCAGCGCCGCCTCGCTGATGCGCACGCCCAACTGTACGGCGTAGGCGGCCGGATCATGCTGGCTGGCACCCGCCTGGGCGAGGATGGCGGTTTCGCCGAGGTTCCAGCTTTTCAGCAACGCCTGGGTAAGTTGACGAAAGCTGGCACCGAGCACCTCACGCACTGCCTCATCGACATCGACACCGGGGCGCTCAAGGGCATCGGCCAGTTCGTCAGCCTGCGCCCCACCACAGCCCCAGAACGCCAGCTCGCCCAGATGATGGAGCAGCGCAGCGATGAACACTTCTTCGCTGTGCCCGGAAATGACATAGCCAGCCAGGTTGCGCGCCTGCACCGCGGCATGGAAAGAACGCGCGAGTAACATCTGCAACTGCTCACGCGGCGCGCGGGTAAGCAGCCCGTCTATCAGGCTCACCGAAAGACTGATCAGGCGTACATTGTCGAAGCCGATCAGTACGATGGCCCGCGAAATGGTCTTTATGGTTTCCTGGGACGGGTTGTAGTAGACGCTGTTGCCGACCCGCAGCACCTTGCTGGTCAGCGCCGCATCACGCAGCAACACATCGGCCAACTGCTGAACTGAAGCAGAATCCTGCTGCGCAAGGCGTTGCAGATCCTGCACCACTGTAGCCAGCGCGGGCAGTTCGGCTTGGTTCAGGCGATCGATCCATGACTGCAAACTATGGCTTCGTTCCGACAAATTCGTACCCTCATGGCGTGTCCCTGAAGTGTATGCCATAGCGTCGCAAGCGAGCGCCCACCGCTGCACTCTTTTTCCTGTCCATACAAGCTGTTACTGTACCGACCCAGAAGCCCAAACGCCGCCATGGATCGGATCTCACGCCCGATGCGTCCCCTCCTACTGCTGTTCCTCAGCCTGGCCTTGAGCTTTCCCGCCTCTGCGACTATCAGCGAGAGCCACGGCTACGCCCAGTTCGGGACACTCAAGTATCCTGCCAGCTTCAGTCATTTTGACTGGGTCAACCCCGATGCGCCCAAAGGCGGCACGTTGCGCATCATGGCGTCCGGCACTTTCGATACGCTCAACCCCTACACGTTCAAGGGCAGCAGCCCGATCTCGACCGCGCATTTCCTGCAGTACGGCGCCAATGAGCTGAACGAACCCTTGATGGTCGGCACTGGCGCTTACGACCCCTCGGGGGATGAGCCTGCCTCCAGCTATGGCCTGATCGCCAGAAGCGTCGAGTACAGCGAGGACCGCAGTTGGGTGGTCTTCAACCTGCGGCCGGAAGCGCGTTTTCACGATGGCAAGCCGATCACGGCCTACGACGTGGCCTTCTCCTATCGCCTGCTGCGCAATGACGGCCACCCGCAGTACCGCACCAACCTGCAGGAAGTGAAACGCGTCGATATTCTCGGCCGCCACCGCATCCGTTTCGTCTTCAAGCGCGCCGGCAACCCGCTGTTGATCCTGCGCCTGGGTGAACTGCCGGTCCTGCCGCAGCACTATTGGAAAGATCGCGACTTCAAGAGCACCACCTTCGAGGCGCCGCTGGGCAGCGGTCCCTACCGCATCGTTCAGGTGGTACCTGGCCGGCGCCTGGTGTTCGAGCGGGTGAAGGACTGGTGGGGCAAGGATCTGCCGGTCAATCGCGGCAAATACAACTTCGACCGCGTCGAGGTGGAGTTCTACCGCGACAACCATGTCGCCTTCGAAGCCTTCAAGGCCGGCGAATTCGACTTCTACATCGAGAACCAGGCAAAGAACTGGAGCAACGGCTACCGCTTTCCGGCCGTGACCCGCGGCGATGTGATTCGCGCCGAGATACCGCACCAGATTCCGACCCAGACCCAGGCGCTGTTCATGAACACGCGCCGCGATCTGTTCAGCGACCGCAGGGTGCGTGAGGCGCTGGGGCTGATGTTCGATTTCGAGTGGACCAATCGCACGCTGTTCAACAACGCCTACGTGCGCGCCGCCAGCTACTACCCCAACAGCGAATTCTCGGCCACTGGCAAGCCCGAAGGCGCGGAGTGGCTGCTGCTTTCGCCACATCGTGACAAGCTGCCTGCACGCCTGCTCACCGAGCCACCGACACAACCGGTAACCGACGGCCGCGGCATCCCCCGGGAAACCTTGCGCCGCGCCCTCGGTCTATTGGCCGATGCAGGCTGGAAACCCTCCGGCCAGGAGCTGCGTAATGCTCGCGGTCAACGCCTCGAGTTCGAGATCATGCTGGTAAACCCCAGCCTCGAACGCATTCTCCAGCCCTATACTGCCAACCTAGCCAGTATCGGCATACGCGCCAATCTGCGCACTGTCGATCGCGCCCAGTACAAGCAACGCCTTGACCAGTTCGACTACGACATGATCCTGCTGACCCTGCCGCAAACCCTCAGCCCAGGCCTGGAACAATCGCTGTACTTCCATTCCAGCCAGGTGAACATCAAGGGCGGCAAGAACTATGCAGGCGTCAACGATCCGGTGGTCGACGAGATGATCGACAAGCTGCTTTCGGCGCAGACTCGAGATGAACAGGTAGCCGCCACGCGGGCCCTGGACCGAGTCCTGCTTTGGCAGCACTACAGCATTCCCAATTGGTACATCAATTATCACCGCCTGGCGTACCGCAATCGGTTCGCCTTCGTCACCACGCCGCCCTACACGCTGGGCCTGCGCACCTGGTGGCTGAAGCCCACGGAGAACGCTCGATGACCCACCCGCTGCGCAGTTTCCTGCTTCACGGTAGCAGCCTCATTCTGCTCGGCCTGGCCGGCCTTGCCTTCGCCGCCCCCAAACACGCCGTCACCCTCTACGACGAGCCGCCCAAATACCCCGCCAACTTCACGCACTTCGAATATACCAATCCCGACGCGCCCAAGGGCGGCACCTTTCGCGAAGCGGGTTTCGGTGGCTTCGACAGCCTCAACCCCTTCATCAGCAAAGGCGTGGCCGCCGACGAGATCAACCTGATCTACGACACCCTTGCCGTGCAGAGCATGGACGAGCCGTTCACCGCCTACGGATTGGTGGCGGAAAAGATCGAGAAGGCACCTGACAACGCCTGGGTGCGCTTTCTGCTGCGCAAGGAAGCCCGTTTCCACGACGGCACGCCGATCACCGCCGAAGACGTCAAGTTCACCTTCGATACGCTGATGGAAAAAGGCGCGCCGATGTACCGCGGCTACTACGCCGATGTCGAGCAGGTGGAAGTGGAATCGCCGCACAGCGTGCGCTTCGTGTTCAAGCACGCCGGCAACCGCGAGTTGCCCCTGATCGTCGGCCAGTTGCCGGTGCTACCCAAGCACTGGTGGGCCGAGCGCGACTTCGCCAAGAGCAATCTCGAGGTACCGCTGGGCAGCGGCCCGTACAAGGTCGGCCGCGTCCAGGCCGGCCGCAGCATCCGCTACGAGCGTGTCGACGACTGGTGGGCCAAGGATCTGCCCGTGAGCCGCGGCTTCTACAACTTCGACAGCATCCAGATCGACTATTACCGCGACAACACCGTGGCCCTGGAGGCGCTCAAGGCCGGCCAGTTCGACTACTGGCTGGAAACCAGCGCGAAGAACTGGGCCACGGCCTACAACACCCCGGCGGTTGCCAACGGCCAGCTGATCAAGGAAGAAATCCAGAACCGCAACCCCACCGGCATGCAGGGTTTCATATTCAACACCCGCCGTCCGCAGTTCCAGGATCGCCGCGTACGTGAGGCGCTGGGCCTGCTGTACGACTTCGAATGGGCCAACAAACGCCTGTTCAACGGCGCCTATTCCCGCACCCGCAGCTATTTCGACAATTCCGAACTGGGCTCGCAGGGGCTGCCCGGTGAAGACGAACTGGCGATTCTCGAGCCGCTGCGCGGCAAGATTCCAGCCGAGGTATTCAGCGAAGAGTTCCGCGTACCGGTCACCGATGGCAGCGGCATCATTCGCGAGCAACAGCGCCGCGCCTACCAGCTGCTGCAACAGGCCGGCTGGCGTATCGAAGGTGATCGCATGCTCGATGCCAATGGTCAGCCGGTCAGCTTCGAGTTCCTTCTCGCACAAACCGAGTTCGAACGCGTGCTGCTGCCATTCAAGCGCAATCTGGCCGACCTTGGCATGGATCTGGTGATTCGCCGCGTCGACGTTTCGCAGTACATCAACCGCCTGCGCTCGCGTGACTTCGACATGATCGTCAGCGGCTTCGGCCAGTCCAACTCGCCGGGCAACGAGCAACGCGAATACTGGCACTCCTCCAGCGCCGACAATCCTGGTAGCCGCAATTTCATCGGGCTCAAGGACCCGGCCATCGACCAGATCGTCGAAGGTCTGATCAACGCTGACTCGCGGCAGAACCTGATCGCCCATACCCGCGCCCTCGATCGCGTGCTGCTGTGGGGCTATTACGTGATCCCCAACTGGCACATCAAGACCTGGCGTGTCGCCTACTGGAACCGTTTCGAGCACCCGAAGGTGACGCCACTCTACGATATCGGCCTGCACACCTGGTGGGTGCGCCCAGGCCTGGAGCAGCCGAGCGACGCTCAGCAGCAAGCCGCAGAGCAAGCGACCGAAGAGGCGAAGCAATAACATGCTGGCCTATATCTTTCGCCGCCTGCTGCTGATCATCCCGACCCTGTTCGGCATTCTGGTCATCAACTTCATCATCATCCAGGCCGCGCCCGGCGGCCCGGTCGAGCAGATGATCGCCAAGCTGGAGGGTTTCGATGCGGCTGCCGGCGGCGCCACGGGGCGCATCGGTGGCGGCGGCGCCGAAGTGTCGGTGGCCGGCTCCAACTATCGCGGCGCCCAGGGCCTCGACCCACAACTGATCGCCGAGATCGAGAAGATGTACGGCTTCGACAAGTCGGCACCCGAGCGTTTCTGGATCATGCTCAAGAACTACGCTCAGTTGGATTTCGGCTCAAGCTTCTTTCGCGATGCCCAGGTCATCGACCTGATCATCGAGAAGATGCCGGTGTCGATCTCGCTCGGTCTATGGAGCACTTTGATCATGTATCTGGTGTCCATACCGCTGGGGATCGCCAAGGCCACCCGCCACGGCAGTGCCTTCGACGTCTGGACCAGTTCGGCGATCATCGTCGGCTACGCCATCCCGGCCTTCCTCTTCGCCATCCTGCTGATCGTGCTGTTCGCCGGTGGCAGCTACTGGGACTGGTTCCCGCTACGCGGGCTGACCTCGAACAACTTCGAGCAGCTCAGCCTCGGCGGCAAGATTCTCGACTACCTCTGGCACCTGGTGCTGCCGGTTACCGCCCTGGTCATCGGTAACTTCGCCACCCTGACCCTGCTGACCAAGAACAGTTTTCTCGACGAGATCAACAAACAGTACGTGGTGACCGCCCGCGCCAAGGGCCTGACCAACCATCGCGTGCTCTACGGCCACGTATTCCGTAACGCCATGCTGCTGATCATCGCCGGCTTCCCCGCCGCCTTCATCGGCATCTTCTTCACCGGCTCCCTATTGATCGAGGTGATCTTCTCGCTAGACGGCCTCGGCCTGATGAGCTTCGAGGCGGCGATCAACCGCGACTATCCGGTGGTGTTCGGCACCCTGTTCATCTTCACCTTGCTGGGGCTGATCGTGAAATTGATCGGTGACATCACCTACACCCTGGTCGATCCGCGTATCGACTTCGAAAGCCGGGAGGGTTGAGCATGAAACTCTCCCCTCTCAACCGACGCCGCTTCGACCGTTTCAAGGCGCACAAGCGCGGCTGGTGGTCGCTGTGGCTGTTTCTCATCCTGTTTGGCCTGAGCCTGGGCGCCGAGCTGATCGCCAACGACAAGCCATTGGCCGTGCGGTATGACGGCGAGTGGTATTTCCCGGTGCTCAAGCGCTACCCGGAAACCGTGTTTGGCGGCGAATTCCCGCTGCAGGCCAACTACAAGAGCCCCTACATTCAGGACCTGATCGCGGAAAAGGACGGCAAGATGATCTGGCCGCCGATCCCGTTCAGCTATTCGAGCATCAACTACGACCTGGAAGTACCAGCTCCCGCACCGCCCTCGGCGCAGAACTGGCTGGGCACCGACGATCAGGGCCGTGACGTGCTGGCACGGGTGATCTACGGCTTTCGCATCTCGGTGCTGTTCGCCCTGATCCTGACCCTGGCCAGCTCGGTGATCGGCGTGATCGCCGGCGCATTGCAGGGCTTTTACGGCGGCTGGGTCGACCTGCTTGGCCAGCGCTTCCTGGAAATCTGGTCGGGCCTGCCGGTGCTCTACCTGCTGATCATCCTCGCCAGCTTCGTGCAGCCGAACTTCTGGTGGCTGCTGGGCATCATGCTGCTGTTCTCCTGGATGAGCCTGGTCGACGTGGTGCGCGCCGAATTTCTGCGCGGGCGTAACCTGGAATACGTGCGTGCGGCACGGGCGCTGGGCATGGAGAACGGCGCCATCATGTTCCGCCATATTCTGCCCAACGCCATGGTTTCGACCATGACCTTCATGCCCTTCATCCTCACCGGCGCCATCGGCACCCTGACCGCCCTGGACTTCCTCGGCTTCGGCCTGCCACCCGGCGCACCCTCGCTCGGTGAACTGGTCGCCCAGGGCAAGAGCAACCTGCAGGCGCCCTGGCTGGGCATCAGCGCCTTCGCCGTATTGGCGATCATGCTGAGCCTGCTGGTATTCATCGGCGAAGCCGCCCGCGATGCCTTCGACCCGAGGAAATGACATGAGCCAGAACGAAACCCTGTTGCAAGTACGCGACCTGGCCGTCGAGTTCGTCATGGGCGAGCAATGCCAGCGCGTGGTCGAAGGCGTCAGCTTCGACATCCGCAAGGGCGAAACCCTGGCCCTGGTTGGCGAGAGCGGCTCGGGCAAGTCGGTCACGGCGCACTCGATCCTGCGCCTGTTGCCCTACCCGCTCGCGCGCCACCCGCACGGAAGTATCGAGTACGCCGGCGAAGACCTGCTCAAGCTCAGCGAAGGCCGCCTGCGCGGCATTCGCGGCAACCGCATCGCCATGGTCTTTCAGGAGCCCATGACCTCGCTCAACCCGCTGCACTGCATCGAAAAGCAGATCAACGAAGTGCTTGCCCTGCACAAGGGGCTGCGTGGCAAGGCCGCCAGCGCACGCACCCTGGAGCTGCTGGAGCTGGTCGGCATTCCCGAACCGAAGAAACGCCTCAAGGCCTACCCGCACGAACTCTCCGGCGGCCAGCGGCAGCGCGTGATGATCGCCATGGCCCTGGCCAATGAACCACAGCTGCTGATCGCCGACGAGCCGACCACAGCCCTGGACGTCACCGTACAGCTGAAAATCCTCGAATTGCTCAAGGATCTGCAGGCGCGCCTAGGCATGTCGCTGCTGCTGATCAGCCACGACCTCAACCTGGTTCGCAGAATTGCCCATCGCGTATGTGTCATGCAGCGCGGTCGCATCGTCGAACAGGCGTCGTGTGAAGAATTGTTCCAGGCTCCGCAGCATCCCTACACCCAGGAACTGCTCGGCGCCGAGCCCAGCGGCGACCCTGCGGCCAATCCTGCGGGCCAGCCGTTGCTGGAAGTGGACGACCTGCGCGTGTGGTTCCCGATCAAAAAGGGCCTGCTGCGCCGGACGGTGGATCATGTCAAAGCGGTGGACGGCATCAACTTCAGCCTGCCCCAGGGCCAGACCCTGGGCATCGTCGGCGAAAGTGGTTCCGGCAAGTCCACGCTGGGCATGGCCATTCTGCGGCTGCTCGCCAGTCGCGGTGATATTCGCTTCCAGGGCCAGCAGTTGCAGGGCCTCAGCCAGCAGGAAGTACGTCCGCTACGGCGGCAGATGCAGGTGGTGTTTCAGGACCCCTTTGGGAGCCTGAGCCCACGCATGTCGGTGAGCCAGATCGTCGGTGAAGGTCTGCGCATTCACGGCATGGGCAACGAGGCGGAGCAGGAACAAGCCATCATCGACGCGCTTTTGGAGGTAGGGCTGGACCCGCAGACGCGGCATCGCTACCCCCACGAGTTTTCTGGCGGGCAACGGCAGCGGATTGCCATTGCCCGGGCACTGGTGTTGAAACCGGCGCTGATCCTGCTGGACGAGCCCACTTCGGCGCTCGACCGTACGGTGCAGCGTCAGGTGGTGGAGTTGTTGCGCGGCTTGCAGGCCAAGTACAACCTGACCTATCTGTTTATCAGCCATGACCTGGCGGTAGTCAGAGCGCTGAGCCACCAGTTGATGGTGGTCAAGCAGGGCCAGGTGGTCGAACAGGGGTCTGCCGAGTCGATCTTCAGTGCACCGCAACACCCTTATACGCAGCAGTTGCTGGAAGCCGCTTTTCTGGCCCCGGCAACGGCTCACTGATCCTTGAAACAGGAAGAGGAATAGCACAATGGGTTTTCTAACCGGTAAGCGCGTACTCATCGTTGGCGTTGCCAGCAAACTGTCCATCGCCTCGGGTATCGCCGCCGCCATGCACCGCGAAGGTGCCGAGCTGGCCTTCACCTACCAGAACGAGAAGCTCAAGGGCCGCGTGGAAGACTTCGCTGCCGGCTGGGGCTCCAGCGCCGACCTGTGCTTCCCTTGCGATGTGGCCAGCGACGAGGAAATCGCCGCGGTGTTCGAAGCACTGAGCAAGAAGTGGGATGGCCTGGACTGCATCGTCCACTCGGTCGGCTTCGCTCCGGGCGACCAGCTCAATGGCGACTTCACCGACGTCACCACCCGTGAAGGCTTCAAGATCGCCCACGACATCAGCGCCTACAGCTTCGTCGCCCTGGCCAAGGCAGGTCGCGAGATGATGAAAGGCCGCAACGGCAGCCTGCTCACCCTCTCCTACCTGGGCGCCGAGCGCACCATGCCCAACTACAACGTCATGGGCATGGCCAAGGCCAGCCTGGAAGCCGGCGTACGCTACCTGGCCGGCAGCCTCGGCCCGGAAGGCACTCGCGTCAATGCCATCTCTGCCGGCCCGATCCGCACCCTGGCTGCCAGCGGCATCGCCAGCTTCCGCAAGATGCTGGCCGCCAACGAGAAGCAGACCCCGCTGCGCCGTAACGTCACCATCGAGGAAGTCGGCAATGCCGGCGCCTTCCTCTGCTCCGACCTGGCCTCGGGCATCAGCGGCGAGATCATGTACGTCGACGGCGGCTTCAACACCACCGCCATGGGCGCCATGGAAGACTGAGAAGGTCGCCGGACATCGTAGAGCGATGCCCGGCTCTGCCGTACCTCATGCACGGCCCAGCCGTGCCTGAACCCACAACGCCGCATATTGCTCAGCAAGTGCGGCGTTGTCGTTTCTGGCTTTTGTCAGCATTCAGCTACCGAACCGAAACGCCACCACTACTCGGCACGCTTCAACGCTGGTGTTGTCCTAGCTGGAAGCCTGGAACCGAGATGGGTCAATGATCCCGACAGACAAATGGCGTGCCTGCCTGATCTGCGTACTATGCAGCCTTGTGGTCGGCTGCGCCTTGCCACCGCTGGATGGCCGTACCGAGAGCCAGGCCTTCACCCAGGCCGAAACGGCCAATACCACGCTGGGGCAAGCACTGGGCAGCGAACGCGACGCCCACCCCGGCCTGTCCGGCATTCTTACACTGGCGGCTGCCCGCGATGCTTTTGCCGCGCGCATGCTCCTGGTCGAAGCGGCCGAGCGCAGTCTCGATGTGCAGTACTACATCTGGCGCAACGACATTACCGGCACCCTGCTGCTCGATGCGCTGCTCAGAGCCGCCGAACGAGGCGTTCGCGTTCGCCTGCTGCTGGACGACAATGGCATCGCCGACCTTGATCAGACCCTGAGCACGCTCGATCGCCACCCCAACATCGAAGTGCGCCTGTTCAATCCCTTCTCCCTGCGCCAGGCCAAGGCGCTGGGTTATCTGACCCACTTTCCACGCGCGAACCGGCGCATGCACAACAAGTCCTTCACCGTGGACAACCAGGCCACCATCATCGGTGGACGCAATATCGGCGACGAATACTTCGACGCCAGTGAGGGGGTGCTCTTCGCCGACCTCGATGTACTGGCAATCGGCCCGGTCGTGGCCGATACCTCCGCCGACTTCGACCGCTACTGGGCCAGCGACTCCAGCTACCCACTGGAGCTGATCGTGTCTCGCAGCCGGAGCGCTCCACAACCCCTGCACGATATCGCGGCAGACCTTTCCAACTCGCCTGCAGCCAGCGGTTACGTAAAGACCCTGCAGGAAAGCGAGTTCATTCAGCGCCTGCTGGACAAGAAGCTTGGCTTTGAATGGAGCGAGACCACACTGGTCAGCGATGATCCCGCCAAGGGCCTTGGCAATGCCAGTGACGGCGAGCTGCTGATCAGTCATCTGGGCGAAATGCTCGATATTCCACAGTCACGCGTCGACCTTGTATCGCCCTACTTCGTCCCCACGCAAACCGGCGTCGACATCTTTACCGGCCTGGTACAACGCGGCGTTGAAGTGCGCATCCTGACCAATGCGTTGGAGGCAACGGACGTGACGCCGGTACACGCCGGCTACGCCAAGCGCCGGCGTGCCCTGCTCGAAGGCGGCGTCAAACTCTATGAAATGCGTCTGGATGCGGACGACGAAGGCCATCGGGAGAAAGCCGGCCCATTCGGCAGCTCCGGTTCGAGCCTGCACGCCAAGACCTTCGCCCTCGATGGCCAGCGAGTGTTCATCGGCTCATTCAACTTCGATCCACGCTCTGCCAGCCTCAATACGGAAATGGGTTTTCTTATCGAAAGCCCGAAACTGGCGGCCGCCATCGGCCAGGCATTCGAAAGCGATATCCCAGCCAATGCCTACGAGCTGCGACTGGACGAACACGACCGAATCTACTGGCTGCAGCGCGTGGATGGCGGGCAACGGCGATTCGATAGCGAGCCCGGTACAGGCCTGCTCAAACGCCTGGGCATTCATCTGCTCTCGTGGCTGCCCATCGAATGGTTGTTGTAACCCAGAAACGAGAAAGCCCCGCACTAGGCGGAGCTTTCTCGTAACGGACAGCGATCAGAAACGCTCGATATCAGCGCTGGCTTCCAGCTGCTTGCGCAGCGCGGCGAAGTCCTGCTGGCCGGCACGCGACGCCAGGAAGTTGCGGTACATGGCGAGCTCTTCGTCAGCCAGCGCTTCTTCCGGCACATTCACACCATCGAGGCGCAGCACGACGTAATCGCCATTGTTCAGCGTCACGCCGGCGAAGGTGGGCTCGCCCGCCTTCGCTGGCTTGGGCATACGGAACAGCGCCTGCAGCACTTTGGGCTCGATGCCGTCCTGGCTACGAGTGGCCGCCTCCTGAACCTGCCAATCAGCAGCAGACTGCTCACCGGCCTGGGCAGCAGCCAGTTGCTTCTCACCTTCGGCCTTGGCCGCGGCACTGGCACGCTCCTGCTGCAGATGGGCACGAATGCTTTCAGCAACCTGCTCCAGGGGCAACTGCTCGGGCTTTTTGTGTTCCTTGACGCGCACGACGACCACGGTGCTCGGGTCCAGCTCGATGGTCGAGCTGTTGGTGCCATCTTCCAGAACTTCAGGACTGAATGCAGCCTGCAGCACCTGGCGGTTGGCAGTGATGCCAGTTGCACCACCCTCACGACCGAAGGCTTCGCTGGTCTTGACCTCAAGACCCAGCTCCTGGGCAGGCTGAGCCAGATCCGATGCTTCGAACGCGGCGTCTTCCAGCTGTTTGGTCGCCTCGACGAAGCGCTGCTCGACCTGTTGCGCTTTGAAGTCACGCGCCAGCTTGTCCTTCAGACTGTCGAAGCTTGGCACTTCTGGAGCCTGAACACCCAGCAGCTTGATCAGGTGCCAGCCGAACTCGCTCTGCACGGGTTCGGAAACCTGGCCCTGCTGCAGCGCATAGAGCGCCTCCTCGAAGGCCGGATCGTAAACGCCAGGGCCGGCGTAACCCAGATCACCGCCATCGGCAGCCGAACCTGGGTCCTGCGAGAACTCCTTGGCCAGGGCAGCGAAATCTTCGCCAGCGTCCACACGCGCCTTGATTTCTTCGATCTTGGTACGCGCAGCCTGGTCATCGCCCTCGATAAGAATGTGCGCAGCCTGACGCTGCTCAGCCAGGTTGGCGATCTCGCTCTCGTACAGCGGCTGCAGATCTTCATCGCTGACTTCGACCTGATCGAAGAAGCTGTCCTTGTGCAGCTCGACGTACTCCAGCACGACCTGCTCAGGGCTCATGAACTCGCCAGCGTGCGCGTCGTAATAGGCGTTGACATCGCTGTCGCTCAACTCGATCGCAGCGCTATCGGCCTTGATGGTGAGACTGGCGAAGTCACGGGTCTGGCGCTCGAGATTAGCGAAGGCACGCGCCTCCTGCTCGGTGACGAAGCTACTGGCGCCGAGACCGGCACGCAGCTGCCCAATCAGCATTTCCTCTTCCAGCATCTGGCGGAACTGCAGGCGGGTGTAGCCCATCTGGCGAATGACCTGATCGAAGCGCGCGGCATCGAAGCGGCCATCTACCTGAAATTCGGGAGTTTGCAGAATCACCTGGTCCAGCGATCCCTGCGAGAAGGCGAAATGAGCATCACCGGCTGCCTGAAGCAGCAGCTTGCGCTCGATCAAGCCCTTGAGCGACGCCTCACGCAGCAGGTTGTCATCGAGCAGCGAGGCATCAAAATCGCGACCCAGTTGCTGCAGCAGCTGACGACGCTGCATTTCAACGGCCTGGTTGAGCTCGTTGAGGGTAATGGTGTCACCGTTCACGTCAGCCGCATTGTTGCGATTGCTGGTCCCCGTGACGATGGCTTCGAAACCGGTAAACGCCATCAGCATCACAATGAGGCCGATGATGATTTTGGCAATCCAACCGCGTGAATTGTCCCTGATGTTTTGCAGCATGCTTCCCCCAGAACGACTGTACAGAGTCACCAGCCGCGCAGTGTGGGTAATGTCCAGATAGAAGAAAGGCGCATCCTTGGATGCGCCTTCTCGTAACGCGTTAAGCGGTCAGAGCAGAAGAGTCTAGGACTACCTGCGCTGCCCCCTAACAGCCGCCAGACGGAGCCTGACGGCGAGGCAAACCCAGAAGACGCTTAGTTGACGGCGTCTTTCAGAGCCTTGCCAGCTTTGAAGCCTGGGATCTTGGCAGCAGCGATGCTGATCGGCTTGCCGGTCTGCGGGTTGCGACCAGTGCGAGCAGCACGCTCTTTGACAGCGAAGGTACCGAAGCCTACCAGCACAACGGAGTCACCAGCCTTCAGAGCGCCAGTGACGGATTCAATCACTGCATCCAGCGCGCGGCCAGCAACAGCTTTCGGGATATCAGCAGATGCAGCGATGGCATCGATCAGTTCCGACTTGTTCACTCTAAGTCCCCTTATTTCTGTTGAGTTTGTTTCTTGATTTTTAGTGTAAGCAAAGCGGGTGCTGGATGGCCTGCCGACACAATAAAAGCCGCTTTATAACAAGGGCTCAAAAATTGTGTCAAGGAAGCCCCCCGGCTAATGCGTGCTGATTCGCTCCTTGGAATCAGACTCGCGCTTGTCATCCGTTGCAACCATCTCCGGAGCCGCATCGGGCAAGGGCTCCGGGGCGTATTGCAGCGCAATTTGCAGGACCTCGTCAATCCATTTAACCGGTTTAATCTGCAGGTCTTGCTTAATATTTTCCGGAATTTCCTTCAGATCACGCACATTTTCTTCGGGAATGATCACGGTCTTGATCCCACCCCGATGAGCCGCCAGAAGTTTTTCCTTGAGACCACCGATAGCCAGCACCTGACCACGCAGGGTGATTTCCCCGGTCATGGCCACGTCCGCCCGCACCGGAATCTGCGTCAGGGCCGATACCAGTGCCGTGCACAAACCAATGCCCGCGCTCGGGCCATCCTTGGGCGTGGCACCTTCGGGCATATGGATGTGAACGTCGCGCTTCTCGTTGAAATCAGCCGGGATCCCCAGGCTTTTCGCGCGACTGCGAACCACCGTCATGGCCGCCGTCATCGACTCTGCCATGACATCACCCAGCGAACCGGTCTTGATCAGATTGCCCTTGCCAGGCACCACGGCCGTCTCGATGGTGAGCAGCTCACCGCCGACCTGAGTCCAGGCCAAACCGGTCACCTGACCGATCTGATCCTGCTGTTCGGCAAGGCCATAGCGATGCTTGCGCACACCCAGGAAGTGCTCCAGGGAATCGGCGCTGACGGTGACCTGAAAGCGTTTCTCGCGGACATGCTCCTTGACCACCTTGCGGCAGACCTTGGCGATTTGTCGCTCCAGACTGCGCACACCAGCTTCACGCGTGTAGTAACGAATGATGTCGCGAATCGCCGACTCATCCAGTTCCAGCTCGCCCTTCTTCAGGCCATTGGCCTGTATCTGCTTGGGCGCCAGGTACTTGATGGCGATGTTGACCTTCTCGTCCTCGGTGTAACCCGGCAGACGGATGACCTCCATCCGATCCAGCAGCGGGCCGGGGATGTTCATCGAGTTGGCGGTGCAAAGGAACATCACATCCGACAGGTCATAATCGACCTCCAGATAGTGATCGTTGAAATTATGGTTCTGCTCAGGGTCGAGGACTTCGAGCAATGCCGAGGCAGGATCGCCGCGCATGTCCTGGCCCATCTTGTCGATCTCGTCGAGCAGGAACAACGGGTTGCGCACGCCGACCTTGGTCATCTTCTGAATCAGCCGACCCGGCATCGAGCCGATGTAGGTACGGCGGTGACCACGAATCTCGGCCTCGTCACGTACGCCGCCCAAGGCCATGCGCACGAACTTGCGGTTGGTCGCGGTGGCGATGGACTCGGCCAGCGAGGTCTTGCCCACGCCGGGCGGGCCGACCAGGCACAGCACCGGCCCCTTGAGCTTCTTCACCCGCTTCTGCACGGCGAGATATTCAAGAATGCGCTCCTTGACCTCCTCCAGACCGTAGTGATCGGCATCGAGAATGCTCTCGGCACGCGCCAGATCCAGTCGCACCTTGCTTTCGGCCTTCCACGGCACGTTCACCAGCCAATCGATGTAGGAGCGCACCACAGTGGCTTCAGCGGACATCGGCGACATCTGCTTGAGCTTGTTCAGCTCGGCATTGGCTTTGGTCAAGGCTTCCTTGGTCAGCCCCGCGTTATCGATGCGCTTGCGCAGTTCGTCGAGCTCGCTATGGCCTTCATCGATATCGCCGAGCTCTTTCTGAATGGCCTTCATCTGCTCATTCAGGTAGTACTCGCGCTGACTGCGCTCCATCTGCTTCTTCACGCGGCCGCGAATACGTTTCTCGACCTGTAGCAGGTCGATCTCGGCATCCAGCAGGGCCAGTACGTGCTCGACGCGAGCGGACAGCGCGGTGATTTCGAGGATTTCCTGCTTTTGCTCGATCTTCAGCGCCATGTGCGCGGCCATGGTGTCGACCAGGCGGCTGGGCTCATCGATGCTGTTGAGCGAAGACAGGACTTCGGCCGGGACCTTTTTGCCCAACTGCACGTACTGCTCGAACTGACTGAGCAGACTGCGGGTGAAGACTTCCGATTCGCGCTCGGCAGTTTCGCCCTCCTCGATCAGTTGCACCTCGGCACGGCAATGATCATCGAGATCGATGAAACGCTCGATCGAGCCGCGCTGCTCACCCTCGACCAGCACCTTGACGGTGCCGTCGGGCAGTTTGAGCAACTGCAGGACGGTGGCAACGGTGCCAACGCGATAAAGATCCTGATCATCCGGATCATCGACGGCCGGGTTCTTCTGGGCTACCAGCAGGATCTGCTTGTCACCCGTCATCGCCGCCTCGAGGGCCTCGATGGATTTCTCACGCCCGACGAAAAGCGGGATGACCATGTGCGGATAGACCACTACATCGCGCAATGGCAGGAGAGGCAATTCGATGGTTGTCTTCATGATTTCGGCTCAGCGGCGGCCATAAGGCCGTAAACAGGCGGGATTACCCTTGGCTTTTAAGATGGGGGTAGCTCCCGTAAAAAACAAGCGCAATGTCCACAAAAGCGAAGGGGCCCGAGGGGCCCCTTCTTTGCATCGTGTAACAGCCGTCAGGCGTCTGGCGCGGCCTTCGCCGGCGGTTCGCTGTTCTCGTAGATCAGCAGCGGCTTGGACGAACCCTCGATGACGCTCTCGTCGATCACCACCTTGCTCACGTCCTGCTGGGACGGGATCTCGTACATGGTGTCGAGCAGAATGCCCTCGAGAATCGAACGCAGGCCACGCGCACCGGTCTTGCGTTCCAGTGCCTTCTGCGCCACGGATTTCAGCGCATCGGAACGGAACTCCAGATCCACACCTTCCATCTCGAACAGCTTGGCGTACTGCTTGGTCAGCGCGTTCTTCGGCTCGGTGAGAATCTGCACCAGAGCAGCCTCGTCCAGCTCCTCCAGTGTCGCGATCACCGGCAGACGACCGACGAACTCGGGAATCAGGCCGAATTTGACCAGATCGTCCGGCTCGACCTCGCGCAGAGACTCGCCGATCTTCTTGCCTTCCTGCTTGCTACGCACTTCTGCACCGAAACCGATACCACCTCGGGTGGAGCGAGCCTGAATGACTTTCTCCAGGCCGGCGAACGCACCGCCACAGATGAACAGGATGTTACGCGTATCAACCTGCAGGAACTCCTGCTGCGGATGCTTGCGCCCGCCCTGCGGCGGAACCGAGGCCACGGTGCCCTCGATCAGCTTGAGCAGCGCCTGCTGCACGCCCTCGCCCGACACGTCACGAGTGATCGACGGGTTATCGGACTTGCGCGAGATCTTGTCGATTTCGTCGATGTAGACGATACCCATCTGGGCCTTCTCGACATCGTAATCGCACTTCTGCAGCAGCTTCTGAATGATGTTCTCGACGTCCTCACCGACATAACCGGCTTCGGTCAAGGTGGTGGCGTCAGCGATGGTGAACGGCACATTGAGCAGGCGTGCCAGCGTTTCGGCCAGCAGCGTCTTGCCCGAACCAGTCGGACCAATCAGCAGAATGTTGCTCTTGCCCAGCTCGACATCGTCTTTCTTGTCGCGCTGATTGAGACGCTTGTAGTGGTTGTATACCGCTACCGACAGCACTTTCTTGGCGCGCTCCTGACCGATCACGTACTGATCGAGGATGCCGCTGATTTCCTTGGGTGCCGGGAGTTTGTGCGCGCTGCTCTCGGCCTGTGCTTCCTGCACCTCCTCGCGGATGATGTCATTGCACAGGTCGACGCATTCGTCGCAGATGAAGACGGAAGGACCGGCGATCAACTTGCGCACTTCATGCTGGCTTTTGCCGCAGAAGGAGCAATAAAGCAGTTTGCCGTTGTCCTCACCGTTACGGGTATCAGTCATTCGATCAATCCAATACGGTAGGCTTGAAACACAAGATGAAGGCAAATGCGGGCATTTTCAAGGGCGCAGCTCGCGTCAGTGAAGGATGCCCGCGACCAGTGCCTTATCTAGACCGGCATCTGACGCTTTTCGTGCACGGCATCGACGAGACCATATTCCACGGCGCGCGAAGCGCTCATGAAGTTATCGCGGTTGGTATCACGCTCGATGGTTTCCAGGCTCTGACCGGTGTGCTGAGCCAGCAGCTCGTTCAAGCGCTCACGGATAAAGAGGATTTCCTTGGCGTGGATCTCGATGTCCGAGGCCTGCCCCTGGAAGCCGCCCAGCGGCTGGTGAATCATCACGCGCGAGTTCGGCAGGCAGAAACGCTTGCCCTTGGCGCCGCCAGCCAGCAGGAAAGCACCCATGCTGCAGGCCTGACCAATGCAGGTGGTGGACACATCCGCCTTGATGAACTGCATGGTGTCGTAGATCGCCATGCCGGCAGTCACCGAGCCACCCGGCGAGTTGATGTACAGATGGATGTCCTTGTCCGGATTCTCTGCTTCCAGAAACAGCAACTGGGCGCAGATCAGGTTGGCCATGTAGTCCTCGACCGGGCCAACCAGAAAGATCACGCGCTCCTTGAGCAGACGCGAATAGATGTCATAGGCACGCTCGCCACGAGCGGATTGCTCGATGACCATCGGCACCAGGCCGCCAGCGGCCTGGATTTCAGGCATGTTTTGCATAAAAGGATTGCGGGACATGTCTTGCGCTCACTCCCTAATAGTCATGTCTCAAATACACATAAGCCAGCACGGAGGCTGGCTTAAGGTGGTGTACTCGAACGAGGTTACCAGATCAGTCGGCTTTAGGAGCTTCCGCCGGCTTGACTGCGTCTTCGTAGGAAACCGCTTTATCGGTCACGTTGGCCTTCTGCAGAACAGTATCTACAACTTGCTCTTCCAGTACAACCGAACGCACTTCGTTCATTTGCTGGTCGTTCTTGTAGTACCAGGCAACGACCTGCTCAGGCTCCTGGTAAGCCGAGGCCATCTCTTCGATCAGCTCGCGCACGCGGGCCTCGTCAGGCTTGAGTTCGAACTGCTTGACCACTTCAGCGACGATCAGGCCCAGCACCACACGGCGCTTGGCTTGCTCTTCGAACAGCTCGGCCGGCAGTTGGTCAGGCTTGATGTTGCCACCGAATTGCTGAACGGCCTGCACGCGCAGACGATTCACTTCGTTACCGATCAGCGCCTTCGGCACCTCGACCGGGTTGGCAGCCAGCAGACCGTCCATTACCTGGTTCTTAATCTTGGACTTGATGGCCTGACGCAGTTCACGCTCCATGTTCTTCCGAACTTCGACACGGAAACCTTCCAGACCGCCGTCCTTGATACCGAACAGGGCGAAGAACTCGTCGTTCAGCTCAGGCAGTTGCGGAGCGGAAACGCTGTTTACGGTAACGGTGAACTCGGCGGTTTTGCCGGCCAGATCGAGGTTCTGATAGTCCTCGGGGAAGGTCGGGTTGATCACGCGCTCTTCACCAGCCTTGACACCGACCAGGGCGTCTTCGAAGCCCGGGATCATGCGGCCGGAGCCCAGCACCAGCTGGGTGCCCTTGGCGCTACCGCCAGCGAATGCTTCGCCGTCGATCTTACCGACGAAATCGATGTTCAGCTGGTCGCCATTCTCGGCAGCGCGCTCAACAGCTTCGAAACGAGTGTTCTGCTTGCGCAGGATGTCGAGCATGTTGTCGACGTCGCTGTCGGCGACTTCAGCCTGCAGGCGCTCGATGGCGATAGTGTCGAGGCCGGTTACCTGGAACTCAGGGAATACTTCGAAAGTAGCCACGTATTCCAAATCCTTGCCCTTCTCGAAGGACTTCGGCTCTACGGCCGGAGCGCCGGCCGGGTTCAGCTTCTGCTCGACCACGGCTTCATAGAAGGTAGCCTGGATCAGGTCGCCCAGGGCTTCCTGACGAGCGGCATCTTCATAGCGCTGACGAATCACGCTCATCGGCACCTTGCCAGGACGGAAGCCAGGAACCTTGGCACGACGGGCAGTCTGCTGCAGACGCTTGTTGACTTCGGTCTCGATGCGCTCGACGGGTACGCCGACAGTCATGCGGCGCTCAAGAGCAGAAGTGCTTTCAACAGAAACTTGCATGGATATTCCTCGTTGCACAGACATAAGCCGGCTCGAACCGGCCCCGAATCAAGGCCAAGCATTCTAGAGGGTCAATGTGCAGAAGTCACCCTAGAAGCAGGCGGCAGTCGGGAGGGGCTATATAAAGATGGTGCGGACGGAGAGACTCGAACTCTCACACCTTGCGGCGCCAGAACCTAAATCTGGTGTGTCTACCAATTCCACCACGTCCGCGTGGCTTTGCAGCTTAAAACAAAAACGCCAGGCTTTTGGCCTGGCGCTTTGGAATATGGGGTGGACGATGGGAATCGAACCCACGACACCAGGAGCCACAATCCTGTGCTCTACCAACTGAGCTACGCCCACCATATTGCATTTGCTTACTCAACTTGCCTGACCGCCAAATGGCGCACCCGGCAGGACTCGAACCTGCGACCATCCGCTTAGAAGGCGGATGCTCTATCCAGCTGAGCTACGGGCGCTTATCCATCCGCTAGTGCAGACTTACAAGCTTTCGACTTGAGCCTTGCCACGAGGACTTGACTCTTGCCGTCTCACCCAGCGAGTGGCTGTTCCTGAGAAGCGGGGCGAATGTTATAGACGGCTCCCAACCTCGTCAACAGAAATTTTCAAAAAAATTCAGCGATTTAAAGGAGTTACGCGAAAACGACGGCAGGCGCCTTTGCCCAAGTGAGCGCCCATGCGAGAATGCGCGTCCTTTTTTCATCCTTATTAATGGTTAACCAGCGCAATGACCGCACAACTGATCGACGGCAAGGCGATCGCCGCCAGCCTCCGCCAGCAGATTGCCCAACGTGTCGCCGAACGCCGCCAGCAAGGCCTTCGTGCGCCAGGCCTGGCCGTGATCCTGGTCGGCACCGATCCTGCCTCCCAGGTCTATGTGTCACATAAACGCAAGGATTGCGAAGAAGTCGGCTTTGTTTCCCGCGCCTATGATCTGCCGGCAGAGACCAGCCAGGCCGATCTGCTCGCCCTGATCGACGAGCTCAATGAAGACCCGGCCATCGACGGCATCCTGGTACAGCTGCCGCTGCCGGAGAATCTCGACTCGTCCCTGCTGCTCGAACGCATTCGCCCGGATAAAGATGTGGACGGCTTCCATCCCTACAACATCGGCCGCCTGGCCCAGCGCATGCCGCTGCTGCGCCCCTGTACCCCCAAGGGCATCATGACGCTGCTGGAAAGCACGGGCGCCGATCTCTACGGCATGCATGCAGTGGTAGTTGGCGCGTCCAATATCGTCGGCCGACCAATGGCCATGGAGTTGCTGCTGGCCGGTTGCACCGTGACCGTCACCCACCGCTTCACCAAGGATCTGGCTGCTCACGTCGGCCAGGCCGATATCGTCGTGGTCGCTGCCGGCAAGCCTGGGCTGGTCAAGGGGGAGTGGATCAAGCCAGGCGCCATCGTCATCGACGTCGGCATCAACCGCCAGGAAGACGGCAAGCTGGTCGGCGACGTGACCTTTGATGCCGCCCTGCCCCGCGCCGGCTGGATCACCCCCGTTCCAGGCGGTGTTGGCCCGATGACCCGCGCAGGCCTGCTGGAAAACACCCTGCACGCGGCCGAGCATCTGCATAAATAAGCGGTACGGCTGAATGAAAAACGGCACCTTAGGGTGCCGTTTTTTATCGCGGCTGAAGCCGCTCCCACAGGGAAGGAAGCCCCCTCGCCGAAGGGCTTCAGCCACTGCGCCACTTAGATCAGTTGCGCGACTGTTCCCAGGACTTGAGCAACTCGTCGTAGGCAATGGTCTCGCCTTTGGGTTTCTCGTTGGCCAGCTTGGGTTTCGGTGCGCCCGGCTGATCGAACCAGTACTGCGGATCACGCGGCTCGTTCAGCTTCGGCCCGCATTCACCCAGCACGCCGGAGCGCTCCAGGCGACCGAGCATGGTGTCCTGCGCAGCCGCCAGGCCATCCAGTGCCTGTTGCGGGGTCTTGTCGCCGCTGGCGGCCTCGGCAATGAACTGCCACCACAGCTGAGCCAGACGCGGATAATCCGGCACGTTGGTGCCGGTCGGCGTCCACTGCACGCGCGCCGGGCTGCGGTAGAACTCCACCAGGCCACCGAGCTTGGGCGCGGCGTCGGTCATGGCCTGGGAGTTGATGTCCGACTCGCGAATCGGCGTCAGACCGACCAGGGTCTTCTTCAGCGACACGGTCTTGGAGGTGACGAACTGGGCGTAGAGCCAGGCGGCCAGACGCTGCTTCTCCGGGGTGGACTTGAGGAAGGTCCAGGAACCGGCGTCCTGATAGCCGAGCTTCATGCCCTCCTCCCAGTACGGTCCTTTCGGCGAAGGCGCCATGCGCCACTTCGGCGTACCGTCTTCGTTGACCACCGGCAGGCCCGGTTTGGTCATGTCGGCGGTAAAGGCGGTGTACCAGAAGATCTGCTGGGCGATGGCGCCCTGCGCCGGCACCGGGCCGGATTCGGAGAAGGTCATGCCCTGCGCTTCCGGCGGTGCGTACTGGCGCATCCAGTCGACGTATTTCTGCGTGGCGAACACGGCCGCCGGGCCATTGGTATCTCCGCCACGGGCAACGCTGGAGCCCACCGGACGGCAGCCATCGACGCGAATGCCCCACTCGTCCACCGGCAAACCGTTGGGCAGGCCCTTGTCGCCGCCGCCGGCCATGGAGAACCAGGCATCGGTGAAGCGCCAGCCCAGCGACGGGTCTTTCTTGCCATAGTCCATGTGGCCGTAGACGCGCTGACCGTCGATTTCCTTGACGTGCACCGAGAAGAACTCGGCGATGTCCTCGTAGGCCGACCAGTTGACCGGTACGCCCAGCTCGTAGCCGTAGATCTCCTTGAACTTGGCCTTGAGCTCCGGGCGCTCGAACCAGTCGGCGCGGAACCAGTAGAGGTTGGCAAATTGCTGGTCGGGCAATTGATACAGCTTGCCGTCCGGCCCGGTGGTAAAGGAAGTGCCGATGAAGTCTTCGAGATCCAGAGTCGGTGAAGTGAAGTCCTTGCCCTCACCCTTGATCATGTCGCTGATCGCCACTGCCTTGCCGTAGCGCGCGTGGGTGCCGATCAGGTCGGAGTCGTTGACCCAGCCGTCGTAGATGTTCTTGTCCGACTGCATCTGCGTCTGCAGCTTCTCGACCACGTCGCCTTCCTGCAACAGGTCGTGCTTGAGCTTGATCCCGGTGATCTCGCTGAACGCCTTGGCCAGCACCTTGGACTCGTACTCGTGGGTGGTGATGGTTTCCGACACCACGCTGATGTTCATGCCACGAAACGGCTCGGCGGCCTTGATGAACCATTTCAGCTCTTCGAGCTGCTGCTCGGGCGTCAGGGTCGATGGGTTGAATTCATCGGCGATCCATTTCTTCGCGGCCTCTTCATAGGCATCCGCCCAGGCCGCACCGCTCAAACCGGACAACGCCAGCAAGGCGGCCAACGCCATGCTATGTCGGGTCTTGTTGTTATTGTCGAACATAGAGACCTCCATCTCAGGATTTGGGGAGAGGCATACCGGCGGCAGCCCGGCTCAGCCCCAGCGCATGACTGCGCACAACCACAACAGCGATAGCAGCGACGCTATCCACACGCTCCAGTCGGTCACGCCTATCACCAGCAGGTGCAGGTAGGCGCTGCCGAGCAGACCGATGAACAACCGATCACCCCGGGTGGTGGTGATCGGCAGAAAACCCTTGCGCTCGACACAGGGCCAGCGCAGCTCGACCAGCGTCATGCCGGCCAGCAGTACGGCGATGCCGCCGAAGAACAGCGCGGTTGGTAGAGTCCAGGCCATCCAGCTCATGACGAACCTCCCTTACACGCGACCGAGGGCGAAGCCCTTGGCCACATGGTTGCGAACGAACCAGATCACCAGCATCCCCGGAAGGATGGTCAGTACCCCGGCAGCAGCCAGCACGCCCCAGTCGATGCCCGAGGCGGACACGGTACGGGTCATCACCGCCGCGATGGGCTTGGCGTCCACCGAGGTCAGGGTGCGCGCCAGCAGCAACTCGACCCAGGAGAACATGAAGCAGAAGAAGGCGGTGACGCCAATGCCGGAGCGGATCAGCGGGATGAAGATCTTCACGAAGAATTTCGGGAAGCTGTAGCCGTCGATATAGGCCGTCTCGTCGATTTCCTTCGGCACGCTGGACATGAAGCCTTCGAGAATCCACACCGCCAGCGGCACATTGAACAGACAGTGAGCCAGTGCCACGGCGATATGGGTGTCGAACAGGCCGATGGACGAATAGAGCTGGAAGAACGGCAGCAGGAACACCGCCGGTGGCGCCATGCGGTTGGTCAGCAGCCAGAAGAACAGGTGCTTGTCGCCGAGGAAGCGATAGCGCGAGAAGGCATAGGCCGCCGGCAGCGCCACGCTGAGCGATATCAGGGTGTTGAGGCTGACGTAGTACAGCGAGTTGAGGTAGCCCTCGTACCAGCTGCGGTCGGTGAAGATCACCCGGTAGTTGTCCAGGGTGAAGCTCTGCGGCCACAGGCTGAGGCCACCGAGGATCTCGGTATTGCTCTTGAACGACATGTTCAGCAGCCAGTAGATCGGCACCAGCAGGAACAGGAAATAGATCAGCAGTACCAGGCGTTTGCGTAGCGTCATGGTCGGCCTCAGCGGGTTTTGTCGTCGTGGGTCATGGCGGTGTAGAACAACCAGGACACCAGCAGGATGATCAGGAAGTACACCAGCGAGAACGCCGCGGCCGGGCCCAGATCGAACTGGCCGATGGCCATTTGCGTCAGGGTCTGGCTGAGGAAGGTGGTGGCGTTGCCCGGCCCTCCGCCGGTGAGCACGAACGGCTCGGTGTAGATCATGAAACTGTCCATGAAGCGCAGCATCACCGCGATCAGCAGCACGCTTTTCAGCTTGGGCAACTGGATATGGCGGAACACTGCCCAGTTCGACGCACGATCGATGCGCGCCGCCTGGTAATAGACGTCAGGAATGGCGCGCAGGCCGGAGTAGCACAACAGCGCCACCAGCGAGGTCCAGTGCCAGACGTCCATGATCAGCACCGTCACCCAGGCATCCATGGTGTTGGAGGCATAGTTGTAGCTGATGCCCAGCTTGTTCAGCGCCCAGCCCATCAGGCCGATGTCGGCGCGGCCGAAGATCTGCCAGATAGTACCGACCACGTTCCACGGGATCAGCAGCGGAATGGCCATCAGGATCAGACACAGCGACGCCCAGCGCCCGCGTGTCGGCATGCACAAGGCAATGGCGATGCCCAGCGGGATCTGGATCAGCAGCACGCAGGCGGAAAAGATGAACTGGCGCAGCAGCGAGTCGTGCAGGCGCGGGTCCTGCAACACCTGGCGATACCAGTCGACGCCGACGAAGTAGCGCGTGGACGGGTCGAAGATGTCCTGCACCGAGTAGTTGACCACCGTCATCATCGGCACGATGGCGCTGAACGCCACCAGCAGGAATACCGGCAGCACCAGCCACCAGGCCTTGTTGTTCTGCACCCTCATGGCGCCACCTCCACCAGGTAGTCGTCGGCATAGAGCATCAGCCACTGTGCTGGGAAGCTGAGGTAGACCTGCTCGCGCGGCACAGGCTGATCCTCCTGCAGGCGCACCTTGAGCACCTGGCCGTCGAGATCGAAGGTGAGAATCTTGTAGGTGCCGAGATCCTCGACATGCAGCACCCGGCCACACAGCGCGTCCTCATAGGCGCCATCCCAGACATGCACGAACTCGGGACGTATGCCCACCTGCAGGCGCTTGCCGTCCAGCTCGGCCAGGCGCTGGTTGAGCGCGGCGGACAGCGGCAACACCGTCCCGGCAAAACGCACGCCGCCCTCGCAGCGCTGCACCTCGATCAGGTTCATGCCCGGGCTGCCGATGAAGTAGCCGACGAAGGTATGTCCGGGGCGCTCGAACAGCTCGCGCGGCGTGCCGAACTGGACGATCTGTCCGCCATACATCACCGCGATCTTGTCGGCGAAGGTGGAGGCCTCCAGCTGGTCGTGGGTGACGTAGACCATGGTGATGTTGAACTGCTCGTGGATCTGCTTGAGCTTGCGCCGCAGCTTCCATTTCAGGTGCGGGTCGATCACCGTCAGTGGCTCGTCGAAGAGAATCGCCGACACGTCGTCGCGCACCAGGCCACGACCCATGGAGACCTTCTGCTTCTCGTCGGCGGTGAGGTTGCGCGCCTTCTTGTGCAGCAGCGGATGCAACTCCAGCACCTCGGCGATCTCGTGCACCTTGCTCATCACCCGCGCCTCGTCCATGCCCTGATTGCGCAGCGGGAAGGCCAGGTTGTCGAACACCGTCATGGTGTCGTAGACCACCGGAAACTGGAAAACCTGGGCGATGTTGCGCTCCTGCGGCGACAGCCTGTTGACCGCCTTGCCGTCGAACTGCACTTCGCCCTGCGACGGGCTGAGCAGGCCGGAGATGATGTTGAGCAATGTGGACTTGCCGCAGCCTGACGGCCCCAGCAGCGCATAGGCGCCGCCCTGCTGCCAGACATGGTTCATCTCGCGAATCGCGTAGTCTTCCGGCGCCTTCGGCACGCCGCTGTAGCTGTGCGCGAGGTTGTGCAAGCGAATCTCGGCCATCAGGCGGCCCTCCCCTGGCGGCGGCTGGGCGCCTGCACCAATTGCCCATCGGCGGCGAAGACGAACAGCTTGTGGGTCGGGATGTAGATCAGAATCGGCGTATCCACCGCATACTCGTGCACCCCCGGCAGGTGCAGCACCAGCACGAACTGCTCGTTGCGCACGTGGAGGAAGGTTTCCGAACCGCTGATCTCGGCCAGCTCGACGGTTACCGCCAACTCCAGATCATCGTCATTGGACGGCACCAGGCCGATATGGCTGGGGCGCACGCCGAAGCGATATTCACCCTCGGCGATGCCGCGCAGATCGGGGTTGAGCGGAAAATGCACGCAATCGGCGAAGCTCACCTCAGTGCCACTGATGCGTCCAGGCAGCAGGTTGATCGCCGGTTCCGAGAACAGCTCGGCGGCCAGCATCTGCTGCGGACGGTGGTAGACCTCGGCGGTCCTGCCGCTCTGCACCACCCGCCCCTCGTGCAGGATGGTGGTGGTGCCACCCAGGGCCAGCGCCTCGTTGGGCTCGGTGGTGGCGTAGATGGCGATGGTGTGGCGCGCCTGGAACAGCTCGCGCATTTCCTGGCGCAGCTCCTCACGCAGCTTGTAGTCGAGGTTGACCAGAGGCTCGTCGAAGAGAATCAGCGAGGCGTCCTTGACCAGCGCCCGGGCCATGGCCGTGCGCTGCTGCTGGCCGCCGGACAGCTCCAGCGGAAAGCGCGACAACAGTTTGTCGATGCGCAGCATGCGCGCGGCAGCCTCGACCTTCTCGACGATCTGCTCCTTGGCCACACCGGCCTGACGCAGCGGCGAGGCGATGTTCTCGAACACCGTCAGGGTCGGGTAGTTGATGAACTGCTGATAGACCATCGACACGTTGCGCTGGCGCACCGGCATACCCGTGACATCGGCGCCGTTCATCAGCACCCGGCCGCTGCTGGGCCGATCCAGACCGGCCATCAGCCGCATCAGGCTGGTCTTGCCGGCCAGGGTGCGGCCGAGCAGGACGTTGAATGAGCCGGGTTCGAAACTCAGGCAGGCATCGTCGATATGCACCTGGCCATCGACGATACGGGTGACGTGTTCGAGCTTGAGCGACATGGCCTGTCCTTTTTCTTGTCGTGCCATTCGGTTGCGAACATCGATAGCGACAAGCGTGCCAGTGCCCAAAAATCAGACGTATCTCTTTGATAGAAATCAAAAAAGCCATTCAAGCTCATTAGCACGCGGGTATTCCACTGAACACTTTTGAACAGTCGAATGTGAACAACTGAACAATTCGTTCGTTGACTTTGAACAGGCTTGAACGAAACTGGATCGATCGCGGCGCAGATCGCGAACCAACAAGAAGAGATCATGTATGACAGAAGCTGCCCGCGCCCCGGCGCACGACACCCTCATCCAGGAGTCCTGGTCGCGCTGTCGTGACTATGGCCTGACCCATCAGAGCCCGCCGCGCTTCGACCCACCGCCTGCCGGCGAACTTTCGGCCCTGCTGGAAAGCCGCCAGGCCCTGGTGCAGACCACCCACCAGGAAGTGCTGCCCTACTACGGCACCATCCTGTCCAACTCCAACTGCCTGATCATGCTCGCCGACGACCAGGGCCGGCTGCTGCAATCCTGGGGCGACCAGCGCTTCATCGAACCGCGCCAGGCCGCCGGCTTCGTCGCTGGCGCCAGCTGGCTGGAGCGCTACACCGGCACCAACGCCATCGGCACTGCGCTCAGTTGCGGCCAGGCCGTGCATATCCAGCACGACGAGCATTTCCTCAAGGCCAACCGTTTCATGACCGGTTCGGCCTCGCCGATCTTCGACGAGCAACGGCGCATGATCGCCGTGCTCGACGTGTCCAGCGACAGCTACCTGCCGCCAGCGCACACCCTCGGCATGGTCAAGATGATGAGCCAGTCGGTGGAGAACCGCCTGATCCTCAAACTGTTTGCCGACCAATATCACCTGCTCAGCTTCAACACCAGCCTCGATAACCTCGACAGCCCCTGGGCCGGCCTGGTCGTGTTCGACGAGCAGGGCCACGTGGTGTCCGCCAACCGCCGCGCCGATAACCTGCTGGGCCAACCCCTGACCTACGGCGCCATCGAGCAGCTGTTCGACGTGCCGCTGCAACAGTTGCTCAACCAACCGGACGGTCAGCCCTTCAGCCTGCGCACCAGTGGCCATTTTCGCTTTCACGCTCGAGTACGCCGCCCTGCCCGGCCGGCGCCGATCCAGGCCCGCGACTTCCGCCCGCAAGCTACCCAGAGCACGCCGCAAGAGCCACACCTGCATACCCTGAGCGCTGGTGATGCGCGCATGGACAAGGTCGTGCGCCAGGCCGAACGCCTGCTGGAGAAGGACATTCCGATCCTGATTCAGGGCGAAACCGGTGCCGGCAAGGAGGTTTTCGTCAAGGCGCTGCACCAGGCCAGTTCGCGCGCCAGTCAGCCGTTCATCGCGGTCAATTGCGCAGCCATTCCCGCCGAGCTGGTGGAGTCGGAGCTGTTCGGCTACGAGAAAGGCGCCTTTACCGGCGCCAGCCAGAAGGGCCATATCGGGCTGATCCGCAAGGCGCACAAGGGCACGCTGTTTCTCGACGAGATCGGCGACATGCCGCTGCGCGTGCAGACGCGCCTGCTGCGCGTGCTGCAGGAACGTTGCGTGCAGCCGCTGGGCAGCAGCGAGCTGCATCCGGTCGACGTGCGCCTGGTCTCTGCCACCAACCGCCCGCTGCGCCAGGACGTCGACAGCGGCCAGTTCCGCGCCGACCTGTACTACCGCATCAGCGGCCTGAACCTGGAGCTGCCGCCACTGCGCGAACGCAGCGACAAGCAGGCGCTGTTCCATAAACTGTGGGAGCAGCACCGCGAACCCCACCAGCACGCGGGTATCAGCCGCGAGGTACTGGAGCTGTTTCAGCACCACCCATGGCCAGGCAACCTGCGCCAACTCAGCAGCGTGCTGCGCGTGGCGCTGGCCATGGCAGACGATCAGCCCATCCGCGCCGAACACCTGCCGGACGACTTTTTTCTCGACCTGCCGACGGACACGACCCTGCAAGCACACCCCGAGCCCGACGATCTGGCCAGCCAGTACCAGGCCTGCGGCGGCAACATTTCCTACCTTGCCCGCCACCTCGGCCTGAGCCGCAACACACTGTACAAGCGCCTACGCGAACAGGGCGTCAGACCCTGACGGCACGCCGGGTCTTTATGCCCAGCCGCCAGCCCTGCTGCATGCCCGCGGCCGCTAGCAGAATGGCCGCCACACCGAGCCACTGCAGCGGGCTGAGCCAGTGATCGAAGGCCAGCCAGTCGACGAGGATCGCCGCCACCGGATAAATGAACGACAGCGCGCCGGTCAGCGCCGTCGGCAGTTTCTGGATGGCGCCGTAGAGCAGCATGTACATCAGCCCGGTATGCACCACACCCAGGGTTGCCAGGCTGGCCCAGGCCGCCTCGCCTTGCGGCAACTGATGCCCAGCCAGGGGGGCCAGCATCAGCACACCGGTCAGCAGCTGAATAAGCGCGATCAGATGCGGCGGCGTAGCGCTGAGGCGTTTGACGATCAATGCGGCGACCGCATAGAGCAGCGCCGCCCCCAGCGCCAGGGCGATGCCCAGCAGGTAGTTGCCAGCGGCCACCGCGCCCCGCCCGTGGGCACTGACGATGGCCAGCATGCCGATGAAAGCCAGCGCCAACCAACCGAGCTTGAGCCAGGTGATGCGCTCGCCGAGAAACAGCGCCGCCAGGCCCACCAGCATGAACGGCTGGACGTTGTACACCACGGTGCTGACGGCGATGGAGGCCTGCGCGTAGGAGGCGAACAACAGCAACCAGTTGCCGACGATGGCCACGCCGCTGAGCGCCGCCAGCAGCAATACGCGCCGCCCCAGAAGCTCGGCACGCAGCAGGCCGAGCACGGCGCAGACCAACAGCAACATGCCGCCTCCGATCAGGCAGCGCCAGAACACCACATCTACCACGGCCTGGCCGGATACCAGGACGAACCAACCGATGGTGCCGGAAATCAGCATGGCGGCGACCATTTCCAGCGAGCCGCGTTTGACGTTGTTATCCATGAGGGGAGCCTCTTCGAGAGATGGCGATAATTATCCGAAGGTGCAACTTCCCTCTCCATGGAGAATCTGAGGCAGAATCCTGTCCTCGCCTTTTTTACAACGGCATATTCCGGCTTTTACCTAACGAGGCCTGCAATGACCGATGAAATCGACCAGACCCTGATCGCCGCCCTGATGGAAGATTCGCGGCGTTCACTCAAAGCCCTGGCGCAGATCAGTGGCCTGTCCTCCCCCAGCGTGGCCGAGCGGCTGCGCCGCCTGGAGGAACGCGGCGTGCTCAAGGGCTATACGGTGGAGATCGATCCGCGCCATTTCGGCTATCAGTTGCAGGCCATCGTTCGCGTGCGACCGCTGCCCGGCAAGCTGCATGAAGTGGAGCGACTGATTCAGGCCACGCCCGAGTTCACCGAATGCGACAAGGTCACCGGCGAGGACTGCTTCGTGGCTCGCCTGCACGTGCGCTCCATGGAGCAACTGGACGAGGTGCTCGACCGCATCAACGGCTACGCCGAAACCAACACCGCCATCGTCAAGAAGACCTCGGTGCCCCGCCGCCTGCCCCCGATGAACTGACAAGGAACGATCATGCGCCCATCCCTTCGCCCCCTGCTCGTCACGCTCGGCCTTTGCCTGGGTAGCCAATCGGCCTTCGCCGAGCTGAACCAGGCCGTCGATGCTGCCGTGAAACCGATGATGCAGACCTATGCCATCCCAGGCATGGCCATCGCCATCAGCCACAAGGGCCAGCAGCATTTCTTCGAATACGGCGTCGCCTCACATGAAAGCGGCCAGGCGGTGGATCGCCACACCCTGTTCGAACTGGGTTCGATCAGCAAACTGTTCACCGCCACCCTCGGCGCCTACGCCGAAGCGCGCGGCACGCTGAACCTCAGCGACAACGCCAGCCAATATCTGCCAGAGCTGCGCGGCACTGCCTTCGATCACATCAGCCTGCTGGATCTGGCTACCTACACCCCGGGTGGCCTGCCACTGCAATTTCCGGACGCGGTCAGTAGCGAACGGCAGATGCTCGACTACTACCGCAACTGGCAGGCGGTTTATGCGCCGGGTATGCAGCGGCTGTATTCCAACCCCAGCATCGGCCTGTTCGGTCACCTGGCAGCGGCCAGTATGGCCAAGCCGTTTCAGCAGTTGATGGAGAAGGACCTGTTGCCGCAACTGGGCATGCAGGAAAGCTACGTGCAAATACCGGCCGAGCAGATGACGCGTTATGCCTGGGGCTACCGCGACGACAAGGCCGTGCGCGTGAGTCCCGGCGCGCTGGATGCCGAAGCCTACGGCTTGAAATCCACTGCCGCCGACATGCTGCGCTTCATCGACGCCAACCTGCACCCCGACAAGTTGCCCGCACCGCTGCTTCAGGCCGTCAGTTCCACCCATCGCGGTTACTACCAGGTTGGTGACATGACCCAGGCCCTGGGCTGGGAGCGCTATGCCTACCCCATCAGCCTGGCGAAACTGCAGGCCGGAAATTCTGCAGAAATGGCGCTGCAACCCCAGCCGGTGGAGCGTTTCAGCGTGCCCAAGCCAGCCGAAGGTGACCTGCTACTGAACAAGACCGGTTCGACCAACGGCTTCGGCGCCTACATCCTGCTGCTGCCGGCGCGTGATATCGGCCTGGTGATACTCGCCAACCGTAACTATCCCAATGCCGAGCGCGTGCGCCTGGCGTTGCAGTTGCTCGAGAGCCTCGAACCCTAGGCTGGTTTGCAAGGCATCGGTGCGCAGGATGCGCACCTTACCCTTACAGACTGCGCGCGATCACCATCCGCTGCACGTCGCTGGTGCCTTCGTAGATCTGGCACACGCGCACGTCGCGGTAGATGCGCTCGACCGGGAAATCTTTCAGGTAGCCATAACCGCCCAGGGTCTGGATCGCCGCCGAACACACCCGTTCGGCCATCTCCGAAGCGAACAGCTTGGCCATCGACGCCTCGGTCAGGCATGGCTGGCCTGCCTCGCGCAGGCTCGCCGCGTGATGCACCATCTGCCGCGCCACGGCGATCTGCGTGGCCATGTCGGCCAACCGGAACGCCACAGCCTGGTGTTCGATGATCGGCTTGCCGAAGGTCACCCGCTCGTGGGCGTAATCACGCGCCGCCTCGAACGCGGCGCGGGCCATGCCCACCGACTGCGCGGCGATGCCGATGCGTCCGCCTTCCAGGTTGGCCAGGGCAATGCGATAGCCTTCGCCCTCCTCACCCAGGCGCAGCTCGGCCGGAATGCGCACTTCGTCGAACTGGAGCTGGCAGGTGTCGGAGGCGTGCTGGCCGAGCTTGTCCTCGACCCGCACCACCGAGAACCCTGGCGTATTGGTGGGTACGATAAAGGCGCTGATGCCCTTCTTGCCCGCCTGCGGATCGGTGACGGCGAAGACGATGACCATGCCGGCATGGCTGCCGGAGGTGATGAACTGCTTGGTGCCATTGAGGATGTAGTGATCGCCATCGCGCCGGGCGCGGGTGCGTAGATCGCTGGCGTCGGAGCCGGCCTGCGGCTCGGTCAGGGCGAAGGCACCGAGCATGCTGCCTTCGGCCAGCGGACGGAGAAAACGCTGTTTCTGCGCCTCGCTGCCGTATTTGAGGATCGGCATGCAGCCCACCGAGTTGTGCACGCTCATGATGGTGGAGCAGGCACTGTCGCCCGCGGCGATCTCCTCCAGGGCCATGGCGTAGGCCAGATGACCGGTTTCGGCACCGCCCCACTGCTGCGGCACCAGCATGCCCATAAAGCCCAGCTGGCCCATTTCGGTGATGGCCTCGGTTGGGAAACGATGCTCGCGGTCCCAGTCGGCGGCGAAGGGCTTGAGCCGTTCCTGGGCGAACTGGCGGGCCATGTCACGGATAAGGATGTCTTCTTCTTTTGGCAGCATGGCTGGCTCCGGTATAACGGGTTAATTACTGTGGGAGGCGCTTCGGCGGCGACAGTCGCGGCTGAAGCCCCTCCCACAGGTCAAGTACGTGGGTACTCAGCACAACTCGATGGCTACAGCGGTAGCTTCACCGCCACCAATGCACACGGACGCCACACCACGCTTGAGACCTCGCTGCTGCAACGCTGCCAACAGGGTCACCAGGATGCGAGCGCCGGAGGCGCCAATGGGATGTCCCAGGGCGCAGGCGCCGCCGTTCACGTTGAGTTTGGCGTGGTCGATGCCCAATTCACGCATGGCCACCATGGGCACCACGGCGAACGCCTCGTTGATCTCGAACAGATCGACCGTCTCCAGCGGCCACTCGATGCGCGCCAGCAAGCGCTGGATCGCCGACACTGGGGCCGTGGTGAACAGATTCGGCGCCTGGGCATGGCCGGCATGACCGATGATGCGCGCCAGTGGTTTCAGACCACGTTCCTGAGCCTCGGACAGGCGCATCAGCAGCAGCGCGGCAGCGCCATCGGAAATGGAACTGGCATTGGCCGCCGTGACCGTGCCGCCCTCACGGAACGCCGGCTTCAGGCCAGGAATCTTGTCCGGCCGAGCCTTGGGCGGCTGCTCGTCGGTATCGACCAGGCGCCGCTCACGCCCCTGCGGCGCCTCCACGGCGACGATCTCACTGGCGAAACTGCCGTCCGTTATCGCCTGCTGGGCGCGGCGCAGCGACTCCAGGGCATAGGCGTCCTGCTCCTCACGACTGAAGCGATACTGCTGCGCACAATCCTCGGCGAAGGTGCCCATCAGCCGGCCGCGCTCGTAGGCGTCCTCCAGGCCGTCGAGAAACATATGGTCGAGCACCTGACCATGGCCCATGCGATAACCGCCACGGGCGCGCGTCAGCAGATACGGCGCGTTGGACATGCTCTCCATGCCGCCGGCCACCAGCACCTCGCTGCTACCGGCGAGCAACTGGTCATGACCGAGCATCAATGCCTGCATGCCCGAGCCACACATCTTGTTCAGCGTGGTGCACTGCACCGCCTGGCTCAACCCTGCGACCAACGCCGCCTGGCGCGCCGGTGCCTGGCCCTGGCCGGCCTGCAACACGCAGCCCATCAGTACCGTGTCCACCGCCTCGGCCGCGAGCCCGGCACGCTCCAGGGTCGAGCGGATGGCTGCAGCACCCAGTTCGGCCGCCGTAAGGCCGGCCAGATCACCAAGAAAGCCCCCCATGGGCGTGCGCACTGCACTGACGATAACGACGGGATCGAGTTGCTGTTTCATGAGTTTCACCTTCGAATCACATGGCCCGGATGCAATCCGGGAAATATGTGGGGGCCCGGATTGCATCCGGGCTAGCTATCGGTTACTTCGCCGCCATGCGCAACGCGCCATCGAGACGGATCACCTCGCCGTTGAGCATCGGGTTCTCGACGATATGCCTTACCAGCGCGGCGTATTCGTCCGGCCGACCCAGCCGCGGCGGGAACGGCACGTTGGCCGCCAGCGAATCACGTACCTCCTGCGGCATACCGGCCATCATTGGCGTCTCGAACACGCCGGGGGCAACGCACATCACACGGATACCCGAGCGAGCCAGATCGCGCGCCGCCGGCAGCGTCAGTGCCGCGACGCCGCCCTTGGACGCAGCGTAAGCGACTTGGCCCATCTGCCCGTCGAACGCCGCCACCGAGGCGGTATTGATGATGACCCCACGCTCGCCCTCAGCGTTCGGCGTGTTCTGCGCCATGGCCTCGGCAGCCAGGCGCAACAGGTTGAAGCTGCCGATCAGATTGATCTCGACGGTACGGCGGAAACTGTCCAGGCCATGTGCGCCGTTGCGGCCCAGTACCTTCTCGGCCGGCGCGACCCCGGCGCAATTGACTAGCCCGTGCAGTGCGCCGAACGCCGCCAACGCCTGCGCCACGGCGGCCTGGCCATCCTCTTCACGGGTGATATCGGCGCATACGAAACGGGCGTTGCCGCCCAGCTCGGCGAGGGCCTGCTGGCCCGCTTCCGCGTTGATATCCAGCAGCATCACCTTGCCACCGCGCCCGACCAGCTCACGGGCTGTGGCCAGGCCAAGACCAGAGGCGCCGCCGCTGATCAGGAATACGGATTCGTCGATACGCATGCTCAACCTCTGTGATTGTTGTGGAGTGAGATTGACAGCCAGATTTGCACAGGTTTACGTTAACGTAAAGGTAAACGAGCAATGACCATGGCAACCACCTACTCCATCTCCGATCTGGCCCGAGAACTGGACATCACCACTCGCGCCATCCGCTTCTACGAGGAGCAAGGCATGCTCGCGCCGGAGCGGCGTGGCCAGGAACGCGTCTACAGCGCCAAGGACAAGGTGACGCTGAAACTCATCCTGCGCGGCAAGCGCATCGGCTTCTCGCTGGCCGAATGCCGCGAGCTGATCGAGCTCTACGACCCGGAAACCGGCAGCCGCAAGCAGCTGGAGACCTTCATGGGCAAGATCGCCGAGCGCCGTCTGCAGCTTGAACAACAGTTACTGGATATCCAGCAGATGCAGCTGGAACTGGATACCGCCGAGGAGCGCTGTCTCGCTGCCTTGGCCGAAACGACCGCGTAATCGCCCCCACGACAAGAACAACAGCAGGTGACCCCATGAGCTACCCCACCCTCAATTTCGGCCTCGGCGAAACCCTCGACATGCTGCGCGACTCGGTACATCAGTTCGCCCAGAACGAGCTGGCACCACGTGCCGCGCAGATCGACCGAGACAACGAATTCCCCATGGACATGTGGCGCAAGTTCGGTGACATGGGCCTGCTCGGCATGACGGTCAAGGAAGAGTATGGCGGCACCGACATGGGCTATCTGGCGCATGTGCTGGCCATGGAAGAGATCAGCCGTGCCTCGGCCTCGGTGGGTCTGTCCTACGGCGCGCACTCCAACCTCTGCGTCAATCAGATCCACAAGAACGGTAGCGAGGCGCAGAAGCAGAAGTACCTGCCCAAGCTGTGCTCCGGCGAGCATATCGGCGCTCTGGCCATGAGCGAGCCCAATGCCGGTTCCGACGTGGTGTCGATGAAGCTGCGCGCGGAAAAACGCGGCGACCGCTACGTGCTCAACGGCAACAAGATGTGGATCACCAACGGCCCGGACGCCCACACCTACGTGATCTACGCCAAGACCGACATCAACGCCGGCTCGCGCGGCATGACCGCCTTCATCGTCGAGCGCGACTTCAAGGGCTTCTCCCGCCACCAGAAGCTGGACAAGCTGGGCATGCGCGGCTCCAACACCTGCGAACTGGTGTTCGAGGACTGCGAAGTACCGGAAGAGAACATCTTAGGCGTCGAGGGCGGTGGCGTGCGCGTGCTGATGAGCGGCCTGGACTACGAGCGCACCGTGCTCTCCGGCGGCCCGACCGGGATCATGAGCGCCTGCATGGACGTTGTGCTGCCCTACGTGCATGAGCGCCAGCAGTTCAAGCAGTCCATCGGCGAATTTCAACTGGTGCAAGGCAAGCTCGCCGACATGTACGCCGGCATGAATGCCTCCAAGTCCTACCTGTACAACGTGGCCAAGGCCTGCGACCGCGGCGAGGAATCGCGCAAGGACGCCGCCGCAGTGATCCTCTACACCGCCGAGATGGCCACCAAGATGGCCCTGGACACCATTCAACTGCTCGGCGGCAACGGCTACACCAACGAGTACCCGGCCGGGCGCCTGCTGCGTGACGCCAAGCTCTACGAGATCGGCGCCGGCACCAGCGAGATCCGCCGCATGCTGATCGGCCGCGAGCTGTTCAACCAAACGAAATAACAACGGCCACTGACCCGTAGGGTGCGCTGTGCGCACCACCCACAACGACTTGGTGCGCACGGCGCACCCTACAGACGGTAGCCAGAAACGGAGCGCGCCAGATGGCCATCCTGCATACCCAGATCAACACCCGCTCACCGGAGTTCGCCGCCAACCAGGCGGCCATGCTCGCTCTGGTGGACGAGCTGCGCGCCCTGCTCGCCCGCGTCCATGAAGGCGGCGGTGCCAAGGCCCAGGAGCGCCACACTTCGCGCGGCAAGCTGCTGCCGCGCGAACGCATCAACCGCCTGCTCGATGCCGGCTCGCCCTTCCTCGAAATCGGCCAGCTAGCCGCCCATGAGGTCTATGGCGAAGACGTACCCGCCGCCGGGGTGATCGCCGGTATCGGCCGCGTGGAAGGCGTGGAGTGCATGATCGTGGCCAACGACGCCACGGTTAAAGGCGGCTCCTACTACCCGCTGACGGTGAAGAAGCACCTGCGCGCCCAGGCCATCGCCCGCGAGAACCGCCTGCCGTGCATCTATCTGGTGGACTCCGGCGGCGCCAACCTGCCGCGCCAGGACGAGGTGTTCCCGGATCGCGAGCACTTCGGCCGCATCTTCTTCAACCAGGCCAACATGAGCGCGCTGGGCATTCCGCAGATCGCCGTGGTCATGGGTTCCTGCACTGCCGGTGGTGCCTACGTGCCGGCCATGAGCGACGAGACCATCATGGTTCGCGAACAGGCGACCATCTTCCTCGCCGGCCCGCCCCTGGTGAAGGCTGCCACCGGTGAGGTGGTGAGCGCCGAGAAACTGGGCGGCGCCGACGTGCACTGCAAGACCAGCGGTGTGGCCGACCACTATGCCGAGGACGACGAGCACGCCCTGGCGCTGGCCCGACGCAGCATCAGCAATTTGAACTGGCGCAAGCTCGGCCAACTCGACAGCCGCGCCCCCATCGCCCCACGCTACGCTTCCGAGGAGCTGTACGGGGTGATCCCGGCCGACGCCAAGCAGCCCTTCGATGTACGCGAGGTAATCGCACGTATCGTCGACGACTCGCAGCTGGATGAATTCAAGGCGCTGTTCGGCACCACCCTGGTATGCGGCTTCGCCCGCATCAATGGCTATCCGGTGGCGATCCTGGCGAATAACGGCATCTTGTTTGCGGAATCGGCGCAGAAAGGCGCGCACTTCGTCGAACTGGCCTGCCAGCGCAGCATTCCGCTGCTGTTCCTGCAGAACATCACCGGCTTCATGGTGGGCAAGAAATACGAGGAAGGCGGCATCGCCAAGCACGGCGCCAAGCTGGTCACCGCCGTGGCCTGCGCCCAGGTGCCGAAGTTCACCGTGATCATCGGCGGCAGCTTCGGCGCCGGTAACTACGGCATGTGCGGCCGTGCCTACGACCCACGCTTTTTGTGGATGTGGCCCAACGCGCGGATCGGCGTGATGGGTGCGCAACAGGCCGCCGGCGTACTGGTGCAGGTCAAGCGCGAGCAGGCCGAGCGCGCCGGTCAGCATTATTCCGACGAGGACGAACAGCGCCTCAAGCAACCCATCGTCGAGCAGTACGAGCAGCAGGCGCATGCCTACTACTCCAGCGCGCGCCTATGGGACGACGGCGTGATCGATCCGGCGCAGACCCGCGAGGTGCTGGCCCTGGCCTTGTCCGCCAGCCTCAACGCACCGATCGAACCGACCCGTTTCGGCGTGTTCCGCATGTAACACCAGTCTGTAGGAGCCCGCTTGCGGGCGATCAAAAGCATCGCCGGCAAGCCGGCTCCTACACCAGAGTTCTGAGAGCGACAGACATGACCGAATTCACCACCGTACAACTTGAGAAAGACCCGCGCGGCTTCGCCACCCTGTGGCTGAACCGCCCGGAAAAGAACAACGCCTTCAACGCCGAAATGATCCGCGAGCTGATCCTCGCCCTCGATGCCGTCGGTGAAGACAAGAGCCTGCGTTTCCTTATGCTGCGCGGCCGTGGCAAGCACTTCTCCGCTGGCGCCGACCTGGCCTGGATGCAGCACGCGGCGACCCTGGATTACAACGCCAACCTTAGCGATGCCCGTGAACTGGCCGAGCTGATGTACAACCTGCACGGTCTTAAGATCCCGACCCTGGCCGTGGTGCAAGGCGCCGCCTTCGGTGGTGCAGTGGGTCTGGCCAGTTGCTGTGACATGGCCATCGGCAGCGAAGACGCACTGTTCTCGCTGTCCGAGGTGCGCATCGGCCTGGCCCCGGCGGTGATCAGCCCCTTCGTCGTGCAGGCCATTGGCGAGCGCGCCGCCAAGCGCTACGCGCTGACCGCCGAGCGTTTCGACGGCAAGCGTGCCCGCGAACTGGGCCTGCTCGCCGAATGCTTCCCGGCCGATGAGCTGGACGCTCAGGTCGAAGCCTGGGTCGGCAACCTGCTGCAAAACAGCCCGCAAGCCATGCGCGCCAGCAAGGATCTGCTGCGCGAAGTCGGCAGCGGCGAGCTGACCCCAGCCCTGCGCCGCTACACCGAGAACGCCATCGCCCGCCTGCGCGTCAGCGCCGAGGGCCAGGAAGGCCTGCGTGCGTTCCTGGAAAAACGCCAACCTAGCTGGCAGGAGCAATGACCATGATCGACACCCTGCTGGTCGCCAATCGTGGCGAAATCGCCTGCCGTGTGATGCGTACGGCCAAGGCCATGGGCATTCGTACCGTCGCAGTGCACAGCGCCATCGATGCCAATGCACGGCATGTGCGCGAAGCCGACGTCGCGGTGAATCTCGGCGGCGCCAAGCCTGGCGAAAGCTACCTGCTGATCGACAAGATCATCGCCGCCGCCAAGGCCAGCGGCGCGCAGGCCATCCACCCGGGCTACGGTTTTCTCTCGGAGAACGCCGGCTTCGCCCGCGCCATCGAACAGGCCGGATTGATCTTCCTCGGCCCGCCTGCCTCGGCTATCGACGCGATGGGCAGCAAGTCGGCGGCCAAATCGCTGATGGAAGCTGCCGGCGTACCGCTGGTGCCGGGCTACCACGGTGAGAAGCAGGATCTTGGTACCTTCCGCGAGGCCGCCGCACGTATCGGCTACCCGGTACTGCTCAAGGCCGCTGCTGGCGGCGGGGGCAAAGGCATGAAGGTCGCCGAGTCGGAAGCGCAGCTCGCCGAGACGCTGGAATCCGCGCAGCGCGAAGCGCAGTCGGCCTTCGGCGACTCGCGCATGCTGGTGGAAAAATACGTGCTCAAGCCGCGTCACGTGGAGATCCAGGTATTCGCCGACCAGCATGGCAACTGCCTGTACCTCAACGAGCGCGACTGCTCGATCCAGCGTCGCCACCAGAAGGTGGTGGAAGAAGCGCCGGCGCCGGGCCTGAGCCCCGAGCTGCGCTGCGCCATGGGCGAGGCGGCGGTCAAGGCGGCGCAGGCCATCGGCTACGTCGGCGCCGGCACGGTGGAATTTCTGCTCGACGAGCGTGGCGACTTCTTCTTCATGGAGATGAACACCCGCCTGCAGGTCGAGCACCCGGTCACCGAAGCCATAACCGGCCTCGACCTGGTGGCCTGGCAGATTCGTGTCGCTCGTGGCGAACCGCTGCCGCTGACCCAACAGCAGGTGCCGCTCAATGGCCATGCGATCGAGGTGCGCCTGTACGCCGAAGACCCGGATCACGATTTCCTCCCCGCCACCGGCACCCTGGCGCTGTACCGCGAGGCGGGTAATGGCGACGTCCGGCGCGTCGACAGCGGCGTGGCCGAGGGCGACAGCGTCTCGCCCTTCTACGACCCGATGCTGGGCAAGCTGATCGCCTGGGGCGAGAACCGCGAGCAGGCGCGCCTGCGCCTGTTGGCCATGCTCGGCAATACCCTGGTCGGCGGCGTGAAGACCAACCTGGCGTTCCTTCGCCGCATCCTCGCCCATCCGGCCTTCGCCGCGTGCGAGCTGGATACGGGCTTTATCCCGCGCCATCAGCAGCAGTTGCTGCCTGCACCGGGCGAGTTGCCGGAGGCCTTCTGGCAACTGGCAGCCGATGCCTGGGTACAGAGCGAGGCGCCGATAGAGCGCGACGACGACCCGCATTCGCCCTGGGCGACCCGCAGTGGCTGGCGCGCCGGTGGCGTGACGGAAATCGAGCTGCACCTGAGCAGTCAGGGCGAGAGCCGCAAGGTACGCGCGAGCAACCGGGCGTGCTTGCAGGGCGAAGAGCTGCTGGCGGAGATCGACGGCACGCGCCAGCGTCTACGCGCCATTCGCCGTGGCGAAACCCTCTACCTGCAATGGCGCGGTGAACTGCACGCGATCACAAGCTTCGACCCCATCGCGGCCGCCGAAGCCAGCCACGCCCAGCATGGTGGCTTGAGCGCGCCCATGAACGGCAGCATCGTCCGTGTGCTGGTCGAACCCGGCCAGGCGGTCGAGGCCGGCGCAGCCCTGGTGGTACTGGAGGCGATGAAAATGGAACACAGCATCCGCGCGCCCGAAGCCGGGACGGTCAAGGCGCTGTATTGCCGTGAAGGGGAAATGGTCAGCGAAGGTGCGGTGCTGGTGGAACTAGAGCCGTAGGGTGGATCACGCTTCACCGATCCACCGCATTCGCCTTGGATAAGGTGGGCTGAAGCCCACCCTACCAGCAGATCTTCGTAGGGTGGGCCGGGCGGCGATCCGCTTCAGTCGCGTAGGGTGGGCTTCAGCCCACCGTTTTGCAGAAGGTGCGCACGGCGCACCCTACGATGAAAACGAGGACATCCGATGAACCTGCCCACATCCGTACGCCTGGTCGAAGTCGGCCCGCGCGATGGCCTGCAGAACGAGAAGCAACCGATCAGCGTCGCCGACAAGGTGCGCCTGGTGGACGATCTGACAGCAGCCGGTCTGAGCTATATCGAGGTAGGTAGCTTCGTCTCGCCCAAATGGGTGCCGCAGATGGCGGGCTCTGCCGAGGTGTTCGCCGGCATTCAGCGCCAGCCAGGCGTCACCTACGCAGCCCTGACACCCAATCTGAAAGGCCTCGAAGCCGCGCTGGAGGCAAAGGTCGAGGAAGTGGCGGTGTTCGCCGCCGCCAGCGAGGCCTTCTCGCAGAAGAACATCAACTGCTCCATCGCCGACAGCCTGCAGCGCTTCGTACCGCTGATGGAAGCGGCGAAGGCGGCGGACGTACGCGTACGCGGCTACGTGTCCTGCGTACTGGGCTGCCCCTACGATGGCGAAATCTCGCCCGAGCAGGTCGCCAGCGTCGCCCGTGAGCTGTACGCCATGGGCTGCTACGAGGTATCGCTCGGCGACACCATCGGCACCGGCACGCCGAGCAAGACCCGCCACCTGATCAACGTGGTCGGCCGCGACATCCCGCGCGACAGGCTCGCCGGGCATTTCCACGACACCTATGGCCAGGCCCTGGCCAACATCTACGCCAGCCTGCTCGAAGGCATCAATGTGTTCGACAGTTCGGTCGCCGGCCTCGGCGGCTGTCCCTACGCCAAGGGCGCCACCGGCAACGTCGCCACCGAAGACGTGCTCTACCTGCTGCAGGGCCTGGGTATCGAAACCGGCGTGGACATGGATAAGCTGATCGCCGCTGGTCAGCGCATCTGCGAGGTACTGGGCAAGGCCAATGGCTCGCGGGTTGCGCGTGCTCGCCTGAGCCGATAGATGCCATCGCCTTCTGCACTTTAGGAGCGGATTCATCCGCGATTTTCGCGGCTAAAGCCGCTCCTACAAGGGGCTGCAGCGTATCGCCCCGTCGTTTTATCCAGAGTTTCGGAACCGATGAGAAAGTCGGTGCGATAGCAGCAAAGGTCGTCTGAGTTAAAGGTCAAATGCCCCGAACGCACTAAGCTGAAGCCCAGGGACAAGAACGACGAGGACTGACCATGCAGCAACCTCTGTGGACGCCTTCCGCCGAGCGTATCGCCGCCAGCCGAATGGATGCCTTCCGCCGCTTCATAAACGACCGCCATGCCCTGCACCTGGCCGACTACCCTGCCCTGCATGCCTGGAGCGTCGAGCAACGCGAAGCCTTCTGGCAGGCCATCGTCGATTTCTTCCAGATCCACTTCCACGCGCCCGCCGAACGAGTACTACGCGAAGGCCCGGCAATGCCCGATGCACAGTGGTTTCCCGGTACCGCCCTGAATTTCGCCGAGCATCTGCTGCGCCGCCGTGACGGTCACCCGGCGCTGGTGGCCATCGGCGAGGATGGCAGTCGCGAACAGCTCAGCCATGCGCAACTGGCTGCCCATGTCGCCGGGCTGCAACGCGCCCTGCACAACGCGGGCGTGGGCATCGGTGATCGGGTGGCTGCATTCATGCCCAACACCTGGCAAACCGTGGTGGGTATGCTCGCCACCGCCAGCATCGGCGCCACCTGGTCGAGTTGCTCGCCGGATTTCGGCACCCAGGGGGTGATCGACCGCTTCGGTCAGATCGAGCCCAAGGTACTGATCGCCGCCGCCGGCTACCGCTACGCCGGCAAGCGAATCGACCTGACCGACAAGCTCAACGAAATCCTCCCGCAACTGCCCAGCCTGGAACGGCTGGTTATCGTGCCCTACTCACGCGACGAGGCCAGCCCTACTGATTACAAGTCAGTTGCTCTAACGACCCTCTGGCAGGACTTCTACCAACCCGGCGGCGCGCCGCAGTTCACGCCTGTGCCCTTCGACCAACCGCTGTATATCCTCTATTCCAGCGGCACCACTGGCGTGCCCAAGTGCATCGTCCACGGCGTCGGCGGCACCCTGCTGCAACACGTCAAGGAGCTGGGCCTGCATACCGACCTTGGGCCCGACGACACTCTGTTCTACTACACCACCTGCGGCTGGATGATGTGGAACTGGCTGATTTCCGGCCTGGCCCTGGGCGCCACCCTGGTGCTCTACGACGGCTCGCCCTTCCATCCCGAACCGGCCCGCCTGATCGATCTGATCGACGCCGAGGACATCTCCATCTTCGGCACCAGCGCCAAGTTCATCGCCGCACTGGAGAAAGCTGGCGTCATACCTCGTGAAAGCCACAAGCTGAGCAGGCTCAAGGCCATTCTTTCCACCGGCTCGCCACTGGCCCACGAGAGCTTCGAGTACATCTACCGCGACGTGAAACGTGACCTGTGCCTGTCGTCGATTTCCGGCGGCACCGACATCGTCTCCTGCTTCGCCCTGGGCAACCCGACCCTGCCAGTCTGGCGCGGTGAACTGCAGTGCAAGGGCCTGGGTATGGATGTGCAGGTGTGGAATGACAATGGCCAGGCGGTGACAGGGGAAAAAGGTGAACTGGTCTGCGCCAGACACTTTCCTTCAATACCCGTGGGCTTCTGGAACGACGCAGATGGCGAGAAATTCCACGCTGCCTATTTCGCCACGTTCCCCGGCGTCTGGGCCCACGGTGATTATGCCGAGGAAACCGCGCATGGCGGCCTGGTCATCCACGGCCGCTCCGACGCCGTGCTCAACCCGGGCGGCGTACGCATCGGCACCGCAGAGATCTATCGCCAGGTGGAAAAGGTGCCGCAAGTGCTGGAGTCCATTGTCATTGGCCAGGATTGGCAGGGCGATGTGCGCGTGGTGCTGTTCGTGCGTCTGCGTGATGACGTGACGCTGGACGACACCCTGCGCGAAGAGATTCGCCAAGTGATCCGCGCCAACACCACGCCGCGACACGTGCCGGCGAAAATCATCCAGGTCGCCGATATCCCGCGCACCCTCAGCGGCAAGATCGTCGAGCTCGCAGTACGCAATGTCGTCCACGGCCGCCCGGTGAAGAACACCGATGCCTTGGCGAACCCACAAGCGCTGGAGCTGTATCGCAGCCTGGCAGAGCTGCGAAACGAGTTGTAGCCATAAGCCACCAGTCAGAAAAAATCACTATACTGGCGCCATTTTTTCGTCTTCACAGCAGCTGAGTCCTGGCCAAGACCAACTCGGCAAATGGCAAGGTGGCGACATGAACATCATCCAGCGCAACAACGTTCAACGCTTGAAAGCGGAAACGACCGATGCCCCAACGTTCATCTACGGCCACGGCTTCGGTTGCAATCAGGAGATGTGGAGCAAGGTCACGCCAGCCTTCAGCCAGCACTGGCACCAGGTGCTGTTTGACTATGTCGGCAGCGGCCGCTCCGATGCCAGCGCCTTCCACCCTGCCCGCTATGCCCAGCTGGAAGGTTACGTGGAAGACCTTCTGGAAGTATGCGATGTGCTCGAACTCTCGGGTGATCTGACCTTCGTTGGCCACTCGATCAGTTGCAGCGTCGGCATTCTTGCTGCCATCAGGCGGCCCGAACTGTTCTCCCGGCTGATTCTTCTCGGCCCCTCCCCCTGTTTTCTCAACGATCCGCCCGACTATCGCGGCGGGTTCGAACGCAGTGACCTGGAGGGGCTGCTGGAGCTGATGGCCCATAACTATCTGGGCTGGGCCCAGCAGTTCGCACCACTGGTATCGGCCGACGAGACTCCCGCAGTCACCCGGCAGCTCTCCGACAGCTTCTGCTCGACCGACCCAATCATGGCCCATGCCTTCGCTCAAGCCACCTTCTTCTCCGATATCCGCCCGGCGCTACAGTCGTGTCCGTCGCCCAGCCTGATCCTGCACCACCAGCGTGATGCACTGGTTCCCACATCAGTTGCCGACTATATGCATACCGCACTCACGGGCAGCACCCTGGAAACGCTGGACGTCAGCGGTCATTGCGCGCACATGAGCCATCCTGAACTGGTGAGCGCCGCCATGCATCGCTACCTGCAGGGAGCACGCACACGTGTTCTATCTTGATCGCCTACCCGGCCCGGTACTGGTCACTGACTGCAACGGCCGAATCAAGCACTCCAATTGCGATTTCAAGCGCCTGGCAGGTGCGGGCGCGGCCGAAGGCATGGATCAGTTCTTTCCGCCGGCCAGTCGCATCTTCCTGCATACCCACGCCTGGCCCCTGTTGCTGCGCAACGGCGAGTTCAGTGAGCTTTACCTGCAACTGCAATCAGAAAACGGCCAGGCAATACCCGTCATGGCCAACGCACGCATCAGCGAAGTCGATGGCACGCCGGAGGTCATCTGGCTGTTCTTCGTCGCCAAGGATCGCCAACGTTTCGAAGCAGAGCTGCTCAAGGCTCGCGAACAGGCGCAGGAAAGCGCAGCACAACTGGCCAAGGCCAACCTGGCGCTGCAGAGCGCCTACGCCCAGTTGGCCAACTATGCGGTGGAAATTCAGAGTGAAGCCGAGCAGCTTGCACAACTGAGCCATACCGACCCACTGACTGCGCTGAGCAATCGCAGGGCGCTGTCAGTGCACGTCGAGCAGTGGCTCGGCAGCGTCAGCGACCTGGCTTGCGGCAGCCTTTTGTTGATCGATATCGACCACTTCAAACAGATCAATGATCGCTTCGGCCATGCCGAGGGAGATCGCGTTCTGGTGGATATGGCGCAACGTCTTCTGGCCAGCGTGCGCAGTGGCGACAGCGTGGTGCGCTACGGCGGCGAAGAGTTCGCGATATGGCTGCCCAACGCCGATCTCGCTGAAGCCAGCGACATCGCCGAGCGCGTGCATGATCAGATCAAGGCGCTTGAGGTCGCCAACGAACCGGTCACGGTAAGCATCGGCATCGCCAGCCTGAAACCCTGCGAACGCTACCTGGAGCGTCTGCTGGCGGCAGCCGACAAAGCCCTTTACACAGCCAAAGCCCAGGGCAGGAATCGCAGCATTCGGCACGAGTAGCCGGCTCAGGATCGGTCGCTGCATCGGGCCGCAAACGCCTCCTATACTGGAGCGACAATGACAACAGGATGTTCGTCGTGAACACGTTTTTCTGCCTGCTGCTGGCGTTGATGCTAGCTGGAACCGCATCCGCCCACGAGCCCATCAAGCTATACATGCCAGACGCGCCACCCCTGACGCTGCATCACTACGAGGGCGGCCATGGCATGGCAGGTGACGTGGTACTGGCTGCGCTGGCCAGGATCGGCAAACTCACCGACATCGTCGCCGAGCCCTGGCCACGCGCCCAGGTCAACGTGTCCAGGGGCAGAAACATGCTGATCATTCCCCTGTCACGAACGCCCGAGCGCGAGGAGCTATATACCTGGATTGCCTCGATCATGGAGCTGGAGCGCGCCTTCTTCAGCCTCGACGAGCCGGTCACCAGCTTCATGCAGGCCCGTCAGCGTTATCGCCGCATAGGTGTCGGCATGGGCACAGCGCAGGTGGGCATCCTGCAGCGCCAGGGTTTCAGCGACGAGCAGATCGTGCAACTCAAGCTGGGCGAAAACCCGGCCCATCTGCTCAGCCTTGGACGTATCGACGCCTGGTTCACCGGGGTGCCGGAGGCGCTGTACATCTGGGAAAGCTCGGCCTATCGCGAACAGAACCTGCGCAGGAGCCCCACCCTGGCCAGCACCGGCCTGTATCTGGGCTGCTCGAAGGACTGCGATGCGCAACTGGTCGAACAGCTGCGCGCCGCCATCAGCGAACTGGAAGAGGACGGCGTCAGCCAGCGGCTGCGTCAGGCCTATTTGCCGCTGCAGCCCGACCCTTAAATCCCCTGTCGCCCCGGGTCCTCCGGCGGTTGCTCCTGCTCGATGTCCTCCAGTTTCAGCTCCAGCCCCCAGTCGCCTGCAGCAGCGGCTTTCGCTGCAGGTGCCGGCGTGACAACCGGCGCAGCGGCGGCGGGTGCAGGCCTGGCATTGGCCGGATTGTCGCGATGGAGCTTGAGCTTCAGGCGCACGTTGTTCGCCGAGTCGGCGTTCTTCACCGCCTCCTCCTCGTCGATCGCACCTTCGTGCACCAGGTCGATCAGCGCCTGATCGAAGGTCTGCATGCCGAGGTTCTTGGATTTCTCCATGATTTCCTTGAGCTCGGAAAACTCGTTGCGCTTGATCAGATCGCGCACCGTCGGCGTACCCAGCATCACCTCCACCGCGGCGCGGCGCTTGCCATCGACGGTTTTGACCAGACGCTGCGAAACGAATGCCTTGAGGTTGTTGCCCAGGTCGTTCAGCAGTTGCGGGCGGCGATCCTCGGGGAAGAAGTTGATGATGCGATCCAGCGCCTGGTTGGCGTTGTTGGCATGCAACGTGGAAATCGCCAGGTGCCCGGTATCGGCGAAGGCCAGGGCATGCTCCATAGTCTCGCGGTCGCGGATCTCGCCGATCAGGATCACGTCCGGCGCCTGGCGCAGGGTGTTCTTCAGTGCGGCGTGGAAGCTGCGGGTATCCACGCCCACCTCGCGCTGGTTGATGATCGACTTCTTGTGCCGGTGCACATACTCCACCGGGTCTTCGATGGTAATGATATGGCCGCCGCTGTTGCGGTTGCGGTAGTCGATCAGCGCCGCCAGGGAGGTCGACTTGCCCGAACCGGTACCGCCGACGAACAGCACCAGGCCGCGTTTTTCCATCACCGTGCCGAGCAGCACTTCGGGCAGTTTGAGGTCTTCGAAGCGCGGAATATCCAGCTTGATGTTGCGCGCGACGATGGATACCTCGTTACGCTGTTTGAAGATGTTGATGCGAAAACGCCCCACACCGGCCAGCGATATCGCCAGGTTCATCTCCAGTTCGCGCTCGAATTCCTCACGCTGGGCACTGTCCATGATCGAATCGGCAATGGCCGCCACATCGCCCGCCTTCATCGGCTCCTGGCTCAGCGCCTTGAGCACGCCATTGAACTTCGCGCAGGGCGGCGCGCCGGTAGACAGATAGAGATCGGAACCATCCTGAGTGGACAGGATTTTCAGCATTGCTTGGAGATCCATGGCGGCGTTTCCGTGAGCGCGATTGAAATACCATAGGCCATGATTGATCCGCGCTGCGGACAACACACAACCCATAAAATTGACGCCATTCTGCTGGCGCAATGAATACTGGCACAATAGCGCCCTGACAGATTTGAGGACCCCATCAATGGCAAAGGCAATGGCCCGCCACATCCTGGTCAAGACCGAAGCGGAAGCCGTCGCGCTGAAGAAGCGCATTGCCGCCGGCGAAGCCTTCGATGTGCTGGCGCGCAAGCACTCCACCTGTCCCTCCGGCAAGAAAGGTGGCGACCTCGGTGAAGTGCGGCCCGGGCAGATGGTGCGTGCGGTGGATCAGGTGATCTTCAAGAAGGCGCTGCGTGAAGTGCACGGCCCGGTGAAGACCCAGTTCGGCTATCACCTGATCCAGGTGTTCTATCGCGACTGAGCCCTGCTCAGGCGCCTGGCTCGCCCATGAACTCGATGATCTTGCTCCTCAGCCAGCGCTCGGCGGGATCGTTATCGGTCACCCCGCTCCAGACCATCGACAGATCCGAATTGACCAGCTCGAATGGCGGGTCATCGGCACGCAGGCGGGTCCCTTCGATCAGTGCTGCCGCGGCGAAATCCGGTACCGTGGCGAGCATTTCCGTACCGGCAATGATCGAGCGCAAGCCACTGAACTGCGGCACCGCCAGCACCACGCGACGCGAGCGATCCAGGCGCGCCAGGTCGTTGTCGATGTTGCCGCACAGATCCCCCGAGAACGACACCAGCGCATGCGGACGCGAACAGTACTCGTCCAGCGTCAGCGCGCCAGGGCGGTCGTCACCGCGCAGCACCTTGACCTTCATCTCGCGCAGCTTGCGCCGCTTGGCGTTGGCCGGCAGCTCGGTGGTGTAGCTGACGCCAACGGAGATTTCCCCCGAGGCCAACATCGCTGACATCAACAGGAAGTTGACCCGGCGCACCACGATCACCACCTCCGGCGCCTCTTCGCGAATCTGCTTGAGCAACGCCGGGAACAGACCGAACTCGGCATCATCGGACAGACCGATGCGGAAGGTGTCGCGGTTGCTGGCCGGGTTGAACTCTCGGGCGCGGCTGACCGCGCCCGAGATGGTATCCATGGCCGGCTGCAGCTCCTTGAGAATCGCCAGCGCTCGCGCCGTCGGTTCGAAACCACGGCCGTTGCGCACCAGCAACGGATCGTCAAACAGATCACGCAGCCGGGCCAGCGCCGCACTGACCGCCGGCTGGCCAAGAAAGAGCTTCTCGGCGGCACGGGTCAGGTTCTTCTCGAACATCAGGGTTTCGAAGATCACCAGCAGATTCAGGTCGACGCGGCGCAGGTCGTTGCGATTCATTCAGGACTCTCGAGCACGGTGTGATTGACGCATTAAAGCAGCAACCTCCGTGCCCACATAGCCCAGATCAGAGGCCCAGCTCGGACAACCCCGGATGATCGTCAGGACGACGCCCCTGGGGCCAGCGAAACTTGCGCTCGGACTCCTGAATGGGCAGATCGTTGATGCAGGCATAGCGATTGATCATCAGGCCGTCGGCGCCGAACTCCCAGTTCTCGTTGCCGTAGGAGCGAAACCAGTTGCCCGAATCGTCGCGCCATTCATAGGCATAGCGCACGGCAATGCGGTTGTCGGTGAACGCCCAGAGCTCCTTGATCAGACGGTACTCCAGCTCCTTGGCCCACTTGCGCTCGAGGAAGGCACGCGCCTGATCGCGGCCATTGGCGAACTCGGCGCGGTTGCGCCAACGCGTATCGAGGCTGTAGGCCAGGGCTACCCTGGCGGCATCACGGCTGTTCCAGCCATCCTCGGCCAGGCGCACTTTCTCGATGGCGCTCTCGCGAGTGAACGGCGGCAGCGGCGGACGAACTTCATTATTTGACGACATGACGGCACCTCAGGCTTGCGGGGGATTGAGCCCATCACTGGGCGACAGGGTTTGCAGGAGTAGTTGCGCGGTGCGACCAGCACTGTCAGCTGCGTCGGCCTGGCCGGTGACCATGGCGACGGCCGTTGCGCCATCGATCAGCAGGAGAAACTGCCTGGCCATCGCCTCGGGATCGGCAAAGCCGCAAGCCGTGGTCAGCTCGTTCAGGTAGGCCAACAGGCGTTGTTTGTGCAGCAACGCGACGGCGCGGATCTCGCTGTCGGGATCACCGACCTCCCCTGCCGCATTGATGAAGGCGCAGCCATGGAAGTCAGGTGCGCAGAACCAGCTGCGCAGCAGTGGGAACACGGCCAGCAGCCGCTCGCTCGGCGATCCCGCAGAAGTGCCGGCGATGAACCATTGCATCCAGCGTTCATCACGCGCGCGCAGCGCAGCGGCAACTAGAATTTCCTTGGTTGGATAGAGGCGGTAAATGCTTTTACGCGCCACCCCCGACGCCTTAACGATGGCGTCCATGCCAGTGGCGTTGATACCACCGGCATAGACCAGGCTTTCGGTGGCTTGCAGCAAGCGCTGCTGTAGAGAGACATCTTCGAGCATGGTTCAAACCATAGAGAATGATCGTTCTCAGCAAGATAGAACGATCATTCTCAAAGGTCAAGCAAATGCATAAACGTCGGGTCAAGTCCCCCTGCGAAACGTCAACTGGCGCCAAGCTACGCTAGCTGCAAAGGAGGTATTCACTGAATCTCGCCACCCCCTGCTCCAGCGGTAGATCAAGTCCGTTGGCAAGGTAGGCGACCGTTCGATAGAAACCTGCCAGCATCAATATCTCCAGAACCTGCTCATCATCGAAGTACTCCCGGATGCGGGCGAACTCCTCATCGCTCAGCGTTGCACGCTCGTGCAGCGCATCGACGGTGATCAGCAAAGTAGCTTCTTCGACAGACCACATTTCAGGACGCAATGGCCTGTCCAACGTAGCGCTCACCTCCTCCCGGCTCAAGCCAGCCGCTTCGCCGAAGACCGTCACATGAACGCCCCATTCGTACTCACAGCCAGTCAGTGCGCAGCATCTGTCGATGACCAGCTCGCGCTGACGCAGCGTCAGCAGCTTGCCATCCAACAGGGCTCCCGCCGTGAACTTTTGCCATGCGCGCCTGCTGCTCGCCAGGGTCCTGAACAGCACCAGAGGCGGTACACCTGCGCCCATAATCCTGTCGAAGGACGCCTGGATTTCCTCCGCATAGGGTTCGTTCAGTGCCGAGATTCTGGTCATGCTGTATTCTCCGCTATCGAATATGTAGCAACAGTATTGCTACAGATTTTGTAGCAAACAAGAGCGATAAACAGAGGTGATAAGCCCAGCATGACTTCATCGATAATCAACGGACGCCGCCCGATCATGGCGCTGCTGGACCTGCTCGGGCAGAAATGGGCGCTGCGGGTTATTTGGGAGCTGCGCAATGGCGCGCTCAACTCCAGGGCCTTGAGAAGTGCTTCAGGGGAGATATCGCCAACGGTGCTGCAGAGCCGAATCAACGAGCTGCGAGCAGCAGGCATCGTCGCATCGGGCGACAACGGTTACTCACTGACTGCCTTGGGGGTCGAGCTCTCAGAGACGTTCATCCCGCTTTATCACTTTGCCGGCAAATGGGCGGATCATCTCGAGCAGAATTCGGAGCAAGACGGTTAGTCGAGCATCAGCGCCGCGACAACACTGGCGCATGCTCGGCCATCAGCGCTACCACCCAGTCGATGAATACCCGCAGCTTGGCACTGACATGGCGGTTCGGCGGGAAGGCCAGGTACATCGGCATCGGTTTCATCTGCCAGTCCTCGAACAGACGCACCAGCTCACCGCTGGCCAGGTGTGGTTTGGCCATGTAGTGCGGCAGCCAGAGCATGCCCAGGCCCGCCAGGCCCGCAGCCAGATAGGCGTTGCCATCGTCGACCGTCAGCAGCGGGCGGCCATGGGCCTCGATGCGTTCTTCACCCCGCTGCATCGCATAGGGCAAGGCCTTGCCGGTGCGCGACCAGAGAAACCCCACCGTGTGATGGCCAGCCGCCTCCAGCTCGCGCGGATGCATCGGCGTGCCGGCGCGTTGCAGGTAACCCGGCGTGGCGTAGATGCCGAGCTGCAGATCGCCGACATGGCGCGCGATCAGCGATTGATCGGTGATCTCACCGCCGCGCACCACGCAGTCGACGTTCTCACCGATGATGTCGATGAGCCGATCGCTAACGCCCATGGTCAGCTGAATTTCCGGATAGCGCGCATAGAAAGCCGGCAAGGCCGGGATCAGCAGCATGCGCGCGAAGGGGCTGGGCACGTCCACGCGCAGGCGGCCACGCGGCGCCATCGATGCGCTGGACAGGCTGGTCTCAGCATCGTCGACATCTGCCAGCAAGCGCACGACGCGCTCGTAGTAGGCGGCCCCGTCAGCGGTGACGTTGACCTTGCGCGTGGTGCGGTTGAGCAGGCGCACGCGCAGCCGCGCCTCCAGTTGCTGCACGAGCTGGGTCACGCTGGTCTTGCTCATGTGCAGGGTGGCGGCTGCCTTGGTGAAACTGCCGGTTTCCACCACGCGGGCGAAGGCCTGCATCGCATCGAAACGATCCATTTCACGTCTCTCTCAGCTCTTGATTGTTTGGATTCTACAAACAGTCATGACCAGAGTTACTCGTTTATCCAGCCCCGCCGTGTTTTTAAAGTGATTCCATCGTTAACAACGGGCCGTAGTGGCCCAGATGGAGGCAACAATGACCAGCAAACGTGATGTGGTTTTCCCGGCCGACCGCCATGACCTGTATGAACTTCATCGCTATTCGCCGGCGATTCGTTCCAACGGTTTTCTGTTCGTATCCGGTCAGGTCGGCAGTCGCAAGGACGGCTCGCCCGAACCCGACCTGAAAGAGCAGGTACGCCTTGCCTTCGCCAACCTCAATGCGATCCTCGCCGAGGCCGGTTGCAGCTTCGATGACGTGGTCGACACCACCGTGTTCATGGTCGACCCGCACGCGCAGTTCGAGACCATCTGGGAGGTGGTAGCCGACTATTGGGGCGAAGCCCCTTATCCGACAGTGACCGCTATCGGCGTGACCTGGCTGTCCGGCTTCGACTTCGAGATCAAGGTGATCGCCAAGCTGCCGGAATGAGCAGCGGTTGCGCCCCTGCAGACGAGGGCGCGACCGAAAGGCTCAGAGGTGAGTGAAGACGCGCTCGGCTGGCAGACGCGACTTCGGCAGCGCGGCATTGAAATCGCCGTCGCTGTGATACCCCAGCGCCACCGCGACCATGCTGCTCAGCCCCTGAGCGGCCAGCCCCAGCTCTTCATCCAGCGCCTCGCGGTCGATGCCCTCCATCGGCGTGGCGTCCACGCCCTTGGCCGCAGCGCCCAGGAGCAAGGTGCCCAGCGCCAGATAAGCCTGTTTCTCCGCCCAGTGCGGGATGTCGCCGAGGCCACGGTGCAGTTCGACGTAGCTGCTGCGGGTGTTGTGCTGGGTGGTGCGCGCCGCGTCATCGCGGAAGCGGCCATCATCGGCCTCCTGCTGCAGCACATCGGCCAGGTACGCATCATCGAGGTCACGACGGGCGCAGATCAGGATCACGTGCGAGGCATTGAGGATCTTCGGCTGGTTGTAGGCGAAGCCCCCCTGAGCGCCCTTGGCCAGGCGCGCCTTGCCTTCGGCAGTGCTCGCCACGACGAAATGCCAGGGCTGCGAATTGACCGAAGACGGCGACAGGCGCAGCAACTCCAACAGCTCGTCGATGATCGCCTGATCCACCTGGCGGCTGGCATCGTAAGCCTTGGTGGTGTAACGCTGACGCGCGAAAGAAACGGGGCTCATGAACACTCTCCTGATTGGTAGATGACGCGAAATGGACGCCAGTCTGCAGCATGCCTGTGCACGAAAAAAGCTGGCAAAGCCGCTAGGAGTTTCAAAGCAAAGATGAAAATGCAGGCATCAGCCCTCTAGCGAGCCACGCCAGCGGTCTGCAAACACTCGATAAAACCCGCCACGGCCGCCGAACGACTGACCTTGGGATACAGCGCGCCGATCTCGCGATGAATTGCCGTCGGGCCGAGCGCGATCGCGCGAACGCTCACCGGCAGCGGCAGGATGGTTTCCGTCAACGGCACCACGGCCACGCCAAGGCCGCTCTCGACCATCGACAGCATCGCCTGGATATCGTCGACCTCGATCCACTCCTGCAGCGTTAAAGAGTGGTCGCGTAGAAAGCGCTCCACCTGGCGACCTCCGAAGGAGGAGCGGCTATAGCGGATAAAGGGCTGCTCGCGAATCACCGACAGCCAGTCATCACCCGCAACGTCGCTGGCCACAAGCAGCACGTAGTTCTCGCATGCCAGCGGCGTCCACTCCAGCTCCCGCGGCGGCTCGAACGCCGGACGAATGAGGATCGCCAGGTCGAGCTCTCCCGCTTCGACTCGATCCATCAACTGCAGGGAAACGCCAGGCGACAGATTCACCCGGCAGTTGGCAAAGCGCTGACGGAACGGCACCAGCGCGCGCGTGAGGATGGTCGCGTGCACCGAGGCGATCGCGCCGATCTCCAGCGGTTTGGCCCATTCCTCGTCCTGGGTCGGCTCGCCCAAGGCATCGAAACCGGCAACCAGCGCCTCGGCACGCGCCAACGTACGCAGCCCTACAGCATTCAGCGTGGCCGAGCGACCGGTGCGATCGAACAGGGCGAAACCCAGACTTTCTTCCAGGCGGCGCATATGGCCACTGACGGCCGCCTGGGTCAGGCCGATACGCTCACCAGCGGCGCTGAAGGTGCCATAGCGCGCCACCGCGATAAGGGTTCGCAGTTCGATGATCATGTCGATTGATAAGATTCTGTTTTGCTCATGATCAGAACATATAGTTTTTTAAGAGGCTTGTCGCCGAATAGGATGATTCCACTCACCAACGAGGGAACCCCGATGACCGCACTATGCCCGTTCCACCTGGCCTTTCCGGTTGACGACCTGACCGCCGCTCGCGACTTCTACGGCAACCTGCTCGGTTGCAGCGAAGGTCGCAGCTCGTCAGAGTGGATCGACTTCAATTTCTACGGCCACCAGATCGTCGCCCACCTGGCGCCTGACGAAGCAGGCGCAGTACCGGCCAACGCGGTCGATGGCCACGGCGTGCCGGTGCGCCACTTCGGCGTCGTCCTGCCGATGCACGACTGGCAGGTCGCTGCCGATAAACTCAGCGCCGCCGGTGTCGAGTTCATCATCAAGCCCTATATCCGCTTCAAGGGCGAGCCAGGCGAGCAGGCGACGATGTTCTTCAAGGACCCGAGCGGCAACGCCGTCGAAATGAAGGCGTTCGCCGACATCAACAACCTGTTCGCCCGCTGACAGCGAAAGGAACACCCCATGCAAACGCTCAAGGTTGCAATTGCCGGTTTCGGCGGTGTTGGCCGCACCACGGCCAACCTGCTGCTGCAACGTCGCGACCGCTATCGCCAGGTTTATGGCGTGGATGTGCGACTGGTTGCCGTATGTGGCTCACGCGCCGGCCTGGCCGATGCCAATGGCCTGCAGGCCAACCAGCTGGACGACCTGCTGCCCGGGCTGTCCGGCCCGGACTTCGTCGCAGCGAGCGGTGCCGAGGTGCTGATCGAGGCCGGCCCCAGCGATTTTCGCAGCGGCGGGCCAGGCCTGGACTACCTCTGTGCGGCACTGTCCGCCGGGCGCGACTGCATCGTCATCTCCAAGGGCGCGCTGGTGCACAGCGGGCCGCGTCTGCGCGAACTGGCGCGCGCCTCCGGCGCGCAGCTGAAGCTCAGCGGTGCGGCCGCAGCCGCCCTGCCCACACTCGACCTGCTCGAGCACAGCCTGGCCGGCTGCAAGGTGCTCAGCGTCGAGGGCATTCTCAACGCCACCACCAACTACCTGCTCGACGCCATGCGCACCCAGGGGCTTGGTTTCGATGCGGCACTGCGTGAGGCACAAGCCGGCGGCTTCGCCGAGGCGGATACGCGCAACGACACCGAAGGCTGGGACACTGCCTGCAAACTCCTGCTGCTGGCCAACTTCGGCCTTAGCGCCGAGCTGACAATGGCTGACGTCGAGGTCAATGGCATCCATTCGATCACCGCGCAGCGTATCGAAGCCTGGCAAGCACAGGGCCTGGTTCCCCGTCTGGTCGGCAACCTCAGCTACAGGGACGGCGCGATCCGCGCCAGCGTCGGGATCAAGACCTATCCGCTGTCCGATCCCTTCGCTCAGGTGAACGGGAAAAACAAGGCGATCCGCATCAGCAGCGACGCCATGGGCGAGACGATCGCCATCGGCGGCGGCGCTGAACCCCTCGCCACCGCTGCCGCCGCGCTAAAGGACTTCGAACATATTCTCCAGGCCAGGGGGCGCTCCCCCCTGCTTTATTGACGGACATTGCGCATGACCCAACGCACCCTGCAAGCCATCCGCCACGTCGGTTTCGAGGATCTCGGTAGCTTCGAGGCACCGCTGCGCGCTGCCAGCTACCAGATCGAGTACATCGACGCTGCGGAACGTGACCTCAGCCAACTCGACCCGCTCGCAGCCGACCTGCTGGTGGTGCTTGGCGGCCCTATCGGCGTCTATGACCACGACCGCTACCCGCTCCTCTGCGCTGAACTGGAACTGCTGCGCGTACGCCTGGCAGCCGATAAGCCGACGCTGGGCATCTGCCTCGGTGCGCAGCTGATGGCAGCAGCACTGGGCTCCAGCGTCTATCCAGGGCCAGCCAAGGAAATCGGCTGGTCGCCCCTGGAGCTGGCAGCCTCCGACTATCAGCCACTTGCCGCCCTGCGCGATATCGCCGTGCTGCATTGGCATGGCGACACCTTCGACCTGCCGGAAGGCTGCACCCTGCTCGCCTCGACCCCGCTATGCCGCCAGCAGGCCTTCGCTCGCGGGCAGAACGTGCTGGGTCTGCAATTTCACCCGGAAGTGCGCGGCGACCGCTTCGAGCATTGGCTGCTGGGCCATGCCAGCGAACTGGCCAGTTCAGGCATCGATCCCGTCACCCTGCGTCACGACGCCAAGCGTCATGCCAGCGCCCTCGAGCAAGCGGGCACCATCATGCTAGGCGCCTGGCTCACCAAGCTGAAGCACTGAGCACGGCAGCAGGCCCGAGCCTCATGACAAGGCTCGGGCACCGCCGGCTCATTCAGCGCCTGCATCCTGTAAACACTTCGTAAATGCGATGGATTTTCATTAACCCGCCTAGTAAAAGATAGCTTGCTTTCGATCCTGCCTGAAGCAGCGCTTGCCGCTGCTCGTTTCGCCCCGGAGTCCAGCATGTCTATCCGCTCTCACCTGCAACGCACAGCAGCGGCGATTACCACGTCGCTGCTGCTCGCCCTGCCCCTGCATGCCAGCGAACGCACGCTGGAAAGCGCCTACGGTCCAGTGACAATCAGCGGCACTGTGCAGCGCGTGGTGGCACTGGGCGACAGCGCCCTGGATGCGGCGCTGTCGCTCGGCGTGCAACCGGTCGGTACCCTGGCCAGTCGCGGCGGCGACGACGTACCGGACTATCTCAAGACCACGGCAGGCAAGATCACCCTGGTGGGCAGCGTACGCGAGCCCAACCTGGAGGCCATCCTGCGCCTGCAACCGGATCTGGTTCTGGCCTCCAGCGACCTGTCCCGCGATCTGTACGCCAAACTGAGCCTGATGGCGCCCACCGTGGTGCCCGCCGGCAATTCCTTCCAGGACTGGCGCGAGACCTACATGACCTACGCCCAGGCCCTCGGCAAACAGGAAGAAGGCCAGCAACGCCTCGCCGAGATCGAGAAACGCAGCGCCGAACTGCGCCAGCGTCTACCGCAGGGCCAGGCAGTCAGCGTGGTACGCTGGAACCCGCAGGGGCCGGTGATCATGTCCAGCCACCTGTTCGTTGGCCAGTTGCTGAGCGATCTCGGCCTGCGTGCCAACGAGCTGGCCGCAGCCCAGGCGCAGAAACCACACAGCGACGTACTGAGCCTGGAGAACCTGTCACGCATCAATGCCGACTGGATCTTCCTCGCCACGCTCAATCCGGATGGTCGCAAGGCCCTGGAAGACGCGCGCAAGCAGCCTGCCTTCACCCGCCTGCCAGCCGTCGCCGACGGTCATGTGGTAACCGTCGACGGCCAGATCTGGAGCAGCAGCTCCGGCTACCTGGCGGCTCAGCAGGTACTCGATGACGTGGAGAAGGCCCTGCTCGACTGATGCTCGCGTCACGCCTTTCCGTTCCCAAGGCATTGGCCGGCGCAGCGCTGTGCCTGATGCTTTTGTGCGTCGCCAGCCTGCTGTTGGGCGCGGGTGACATCGGCCTCCTGCCCAGCCTGCAAGCCCTGCTCGGCGGCAGCGATGACGATGCCCGCTTCATTGTCTTCGAATTGCGCTGGGTGCGTACCGAACTGGCCCTGTTGGTCGGCCTCGCCCTAGGCGCGGCCGGTGTGCTGCTGCAAGCGGTGACGCGCAATCCGCTGGCTGAACCCGGACTGCTCGGGGTCAGCGCCGGCGCCTCGTTCGCCGTGGTGCTGGCGATCAACCTGGGCGCCTCGGCTGCCAGCCTGCACATGGGCGTCGCCATGCTGGGTGCGCTGGTGGGTTGCGTGCTGGTGCTGCTGGTCACGCGCATGCGCGGCGTCGGTGATGACCCTGTGCGACTGGTGCTGGCCGGCGCTGCTTTCTCCGGCATGCTCGGCGCGTTCAGCAGCCTGCTGCTGTTATGGGATCAGCGCACCGCCGATGAAATGCGCTTCTGGGTCATCGGCGCCCTGGCGGGCCGCCCGCTGGACACGCTCGACTGGAGCCTGCCCGGACTGATCGGCGGACTATTGGTGGCGCTGCTGGTGGTGCGTCCGCTGGCCGCCCTGGCGCTGGGCGAACGCGTCGCCAGCGGCCTTGGTCATCATCCGCAACTGACGCGCCTGGGCACCCTGCTGGCCGTGGCGATACTGGTCGGCACCGCTACGGCTGCCGCCGGCCCCATCGCCTTTATCGGCCTGATCGTGCCCTATATCGCTCGCCGCCTGGTGGGCTCCGATATCCGCCGCACCCTGGGCCTGAGCATGCTGCTCGGCCCCTGCGTCCTGCTACTGGCCGACGTCATCTCGCGCCTGCTGGTACGCCCCTACGAACTGCCGGTGGGCGTGGTGACCGCCTTCGTCGGCGCGCCGATCCTGATTGCCGTGGTGCGCAACCAGCGCCTGCCGACCCTGTGACATGAACATTTCTTCCTCACGCCCCCTACTCGCCCCGGCCGGACATCACCTGCTGCGCCTGGGTGACTGCAGCCTGCTGCTGCACCGGCGCAGCATGGTCGTCGCATTGCTCCTCAGCCTGCTGCTGGTCGCTGTCGCCACCTGGATACTGGCGGCAGGCGACGACACCCTGACGCCCTGGAAAGCCCTGCAGGCCGCCTTCGGTCAGGGCGAGGCGTTGCAGGTGTTCCTGATTCAGGAGCTGCGCATGCCCCGGCTGATCGCCGGCCTGCTCAGCGGCGCCGCTCTCGGGGCTGCCGGATGCCTGCTGCAGACCCTCGCGCGCAATCGCCTGGCCACGCCAGGGGTGATCAGTATCGACAACGGCGCCACCGCCTTCGCTGTCGCCTCCATCGTCGCCGTGCCCACCAGCCTGGCGCCGTCGGCCCTGGCGCTGAGCGGCGCCGCCACCGCAGCGGTACTGACCTTTGCCCTAGCTGCCGGCGGAGGCGCGCGCGGCTATCGCTTCATCGTCGTTGGCATTGCCATCGGCGCGTTGTTCGGGGTGCTGACCAACCTGATGCTGGCACGCAGCGACATGGACGCCGCCAACGCCGCCTACCCCTGGACGGTCGGCAGCCTCAATGCACGCCCGGCCGACTCGGTGCTGCTGCTCGGCATCGGCCTGGCCGTGGGCCTGCCGCTGGCCAAGTTGCTGGTCAATGCCCTGAGCCTGATGCGCTTTTCCGACAACGTCGCCATCGGCCTTGGTGTACGTCTGCAACGCATGCGCCTGCTCACCCTGGCCCTGTGCGTCTGGCTCACGGCGTTGGCCGTTGCCGTGGTCGGCCCGGTCGGCCTGATCGCCCTGGCGGCGCCGGAAATGGCCCGTCACTTGGGCAACCGACACGGCGTGCCGGTGCTCAACGCGGCGCTGTCCGGCGCACTGATGATGATCCTCGCCGACTGGCTCGGCCGTACCCTGCTGGCGCCCATCGAAATCCCCGTTGGCATCATCGCCGCCGTGGTCGGCGGCCCCTACCTGCTGTGGATTCTGCTGCGTCAGGCCCCACGGAGTTCGACATGACCCTGCTTTCCTCACTGCTCGGCGACGCGCGCCAGTCCGACGTGCGCCTCGAAGCCCGCAACCTGAGCATGGGCTACGCCCAGACCCGCATCATCGAAGACCTCGACCTGCTGATTCCCAGTGGTCAGGTCAGCGCCATCGTCGGCCCCAACGGCTGCGGCAAATCCACCCTGCTGGCCGGTCTTGCTCGCCTGCACAAGCCCATCTCCGGCAGCGTACTGCTCGACGGAAAGGCCATTGGCAGCCTGCCGTCGCGTGAAGTAGCGCGCCGGCTCGCCCTGCTGCCCCAGGACGCCTCAGCTCCCGATGGCCTGACGGTCAGCGAACTGATCCGCTTCGGCCGCCAACCGCACCAAAGCCTGCTGCGCCAGTGGAGCGAGGAAGACCAGGCCATCGTCGACGCGGCATTGGTAGCCGCCGATCTGGTCGAGCTGGCCGATCGGCAGCTGGAGTCGATGTCCGGCGGCCAGCGCCAGCGCGCCTGGATCGCCATGGCCATCGCCCAGGCCACGCCTCTGCTGCTACTCGACGAACCCACCTCGGCACTGGACCTGGGCCATCAGATCGAAGTGTTCGAGCTGATCCGCCAACTGGCCGCCGCCGGCAAGACCATCGTCATGGTGGTGCACGATCTCTCCAGTGCCTGTCGCTACGCCGACCACCTGATCGCCATGCATCAGGGCCGGATCGTCGCCAGCGGCCGCCCCGACGAGATCGTCACCTCGGCGCTGGTCGAGCGCCTGTACGGCGTACGCTGCACGCTGCTGCGCGATCCAATGAGCGGCACGCCGGTGATTGCGGGGGTGAGCAGGCTCTGATCCCGAAATCATCTTGCAATCTTCATCTGAAAAACATGTAGGTAATTGGCTAGTGAGATGTGTCGCCATCTCTTACACGAGCAGAGTTTTTGTTGACCAATCAATCAGTTATATGTGCCCTCTGACCTGCAAACCGAGAATGCGTATTTTTTGAGCATGAAGGAGGTCTGGACTATGGTCCAAACAACTCCATTTCGAAGGGACTCGACCGATGAAGCCCATCACGAGAACCGCCACCCTGGCACTTTCGCTCTTCGCTGCACCGGCGTTCTCGGCCGGCGAGTTGCAAGGTCAACTCAACGTTCAGATCACCATCGGCACCGGTTGCACGGTAACCAACGGTACGGCCAGCGGCTCCAGCAACACCTTCGGCTCACTGTCCTTCGGTGACTACAACGACCTCGCCAACCTGATCGACGGCCGCTCCTTCGGCAGCGCCGGGGGCAGCTCGTTTGGCTTGCAATGCAGCTTGGGAACCGACTACAGCGTTGCACTGAGCGCCGGGCAGAACGCTTCCGGCAGCCAAAGGCGCATGATCAATGCCGGTGAGTACGTCGCGTACAACCTCTATCAGGACAGCGGCCGTACCGAACCCTGGGGCGACGGTGGCGCCACAGGCACGGTGCTTTCCGGCACTGGCACCGGTGCCAACGAAGAAGTGATCGTCTACGGCCGCGTGCCCTCGCAGGACACCCCAAGCCCAGGGACCTACACGGACACCGTGCAAGTCACCATCGCCTGGTAAGTACCACACAGTCAAAGCAAGAGGATCTCGAACCTTTCCGGGAAGAATCGCCATGCGCTGCCTGATCGCCTCCCTGCTTTTGATGGCCCCGGCAGTCCTGCCGGCGGTCGACAAGACCGCCACCATCGGCCTGAATGTCGAGGTGTTACCGTCCTGTCAGGCAGGTAGCAGCAGTGGTTCGGGCGTCAGCTTCGGGACCCTGGATTTCGGCACCCACCTCAGACTCGACAACCTGATAACCCAGGTCGGTCAACCGGACGCAGGCGCCCTGCGCGTCAATTGCCAGCAGAATATCCCCTATCGCGTGCTGATCAATGCCGGCCACAGCGGCACCACCAGCAATCGGCAGATGGTCGGTCCCGGCTCCGCCGTACTCAGCTACAACCTGTACACCGGCGCGGACTACACCACCGTCTGGGACAACAGCACGGGGGTCAGCGCCGTTGGCAATGGTCAGGATCAGTGGCTTGCGATCTACGCCCGGGTGCCGGCACAGAATGTTCCGCCCCCAGGAAGCTACAGCGATACCCTGACCGTCACGGTGAGTTGGTGATGCCGTGCCGGGCCCATTCACTCGCGGTCACTCACCTTCTCTGCCTGACCGTACTGGTCATGCACGCCTTGCCTGCTCGTGGCGACACGGGCATCAACGAGCAGATCGTCAGCCAGAGCTTCCAGTTGCGCGCGGAAATCGTACCGGGTTGCCTGCTCGGTGCCGGGGGCAGCGACGCCACCTCGTTCGGCAGCATCTCATTCGGCCAGATCAGCACCCTGCCCAGCAACCTGGATGCGGCCAGCACACCGGACAACGGCTCCATCGTGCTGCAGTGCTCACCCGGTACGGCCGTCACGCTGTCGCTCAATGCCGGGCTCAATACCGGCAACGTGGGCGGCGGGCGCTACCTGGCACGTGGCGCGGAACGCCTGCGCTACCAGCTCTACCAGGACGCTGCGCGCAGCATCATCTGGGGCGATGGCAGCAACGGTGGCACGCGCATGAGCATCAATTTTCCCGTTGGCGGCGCCACCCAGACCTACACGGTCTACGCCCGCCTGTTCAGTGTCAGCCCGCTACCTTCGGCCGGCATCTACACCGACACCATCACCGTGACCGTGAGTTATTGAGCCATGAGGACACGCACCCTCTTCGCCTGCTGCCTGAAGCTGACCACAGTGCTGGCGAGTCTGGCCACACAGGCCGCCAGCTCCATCCTGATCTGGCCGATCAACCCGCTGATCGAAGCCGATCGACAGAAATCAGCCGCGCTGTGGCTGGAAAATCGCGGGCAGGAAGCGGTGGATTTACAAGTACGCGTACTGGCCTGGGAGCAGGAGGAATTCGAAGATCGCCTGACGCCGCAGAAGCAGGTAGTGGGCAGCCCGCCGATGGCAACGCTGCAACCGGGCAAGCGGCAACTGGTCAGGCTGGTCAACCTGGAGCCGCCGAGCGCCGGCACGCTGCGCACCTACCGTGTGCTGGTCGACGAGGTGCTACCACCACAACCGCGACCGTCCCAATTGGGCGTGCAATTCCAGATGCGTTACTCGGTTCCCTTGTTCGTGGTCGGGCCCGGGGCCTATCTGGATGACGGTGCGCGAGAAGCGCCAGGCCAGGGCCAGCCACTGGCTCCCGAGCTACGCTACCGCGTCGTTGACGGTAGCAACGGCGCCTTCCTATACCTGCGCAACCTCGGCCCCGCCCCGGCCCGGCTGTCCCAGGTCGATCTATCGCGAGACAGCGGCAAACAGCCACTGGCCGAAGGCCTTCTCGGTTATGTACTACCTGGTGCGCAGATGCGCTGGCCTCTGCCGGCAGGCGTGCGCAGTGGCCAGGTGCAGGCACGCATCAACGAAAGTCGACAGAAGCAGCCGCTGGCCGCTGAGTAGATCGCTGCTACTGGCCACCTTGCTGTCAGTCCCGTCAGCCCATGGCGATGACGCACAGCAGTTCGCCGAGGCGCAGTTGCTCTACCTGGAGTTGATCGTCAATGAACTGTCCAGCGGCAAGGTGGTGGAAGTGAGAGAACATCAGGGCCGTTTATTCGCCCAACGCGACGATCTGCTCGCTGCGGGCGTGCGCCTGCCCTCGGAGACGACAGCCTGGATCGCCCTGGATCGGATCGATGCCCTGCGCAGCGAATATCAGCAGGACAGCCAGCGCCTGCTACTCACCCTGCCCAGCGAATGGCTACCGCACCAGCGTTTCGGCCCCAGCAGCCTGAGCGAGCCGATGCAGGCACAGAGCGCGTTCGGTGTGCTGTTCAACTATGACCTCTACTACAACCACACCGAGAATGCCGGCCACTACGCCAACACCTGGCTGGAACAGCGGGTGTTCGACGGCTTCGGCATGATTTCCAACACGGGCGTCTATCGCCACAGTTTCTCCGGGCCGGGCTATCGCGATGGCTATACCCGCTACGACAGCACCTGGCGCTTCAACGATCAACAACGCATGCTCAGCCTCACTGGCGGCGACCTGATCACCGGCGCACTGACCTGGAACAGCGCGGTCCGCCTTGGCGGGCTGCAGATTTCGCGCAATTTCTCGCTGCGCCCGGATCTGATCACTTACCCATTACCGCGGTTCGATGGCGATGCTGCGGTGCCCAGCACCGTGGATCTGTTCATCGACGACGCCCGCCTCGGCCAACAGGAGCTGCGCCCCGGCCCCTTCACCCTCAACACCGTGCCTTACATCAGCGGCGCCGGCACCGCGACACTGGTGACCACGGATGTGCTGGGGCGCCAGGTCTCCACCACCGTACCCTTTTATGTGACCGATACCCTGCTGCGTCAGGGGCTTTCGGACTTCTCCCTGTCGCTGGGCAAGCTGCGCCGCAACTATGGCGTGGACGACTTTTCCTACGGCAGCCTGGTGAGCAGCGGCAGCCTGCGCTATGGCCTGACCGACAGCCTCACCCTGGAAAGCCATGCCGAAGTCGGCGCAGGCCTGCGCCAGGCTGGTGTCGGCGCTACCGTCGGCCTCGGTCTCATGGGCACCCTGACCAGCTCCGTGAGCCAGAGCAGCGGTATCGGCAACGGCCAACAGTACAGCCTTGGCTACAGCTACTACGCGCGTCGCTTCGGTATCACCGCGCAGCGCATCCAGCGCACCTCGGACTATGCCGACCTAAGCGTCGCGCACGCTCTGGACAACGACCTGGCCGGCGGCCCGCTGAGCAAGATCCTCGACCAACTGACCTTCAGTTTCAGCCCGGAGGGGCTCGGCTCATTCGGCATCGGCTACTTCGCCAGCGAAGAGCACAGTGGGCAGCGCACACGTCTGCTCAACCTGTCCTGGTCACGCAGCCTGTGGGGCAGCGCCAGCTTCTTTCTCTCCCTCAACCGTCAACTGGACGACGCCTCGCACGCCATCCAGGCACAGCTGGTCATCCCGTTCGACCTGTACTCGACCCTCACCACAGGCGTGGAGCGAGACAGCAACGGCAACCAGCGCGCGCGCGCCAATTACAGCCGCAACCCACCCAGCGACGGTGGTCTGGGCTGGAACCTTGGTTATGCCGGCGGCGACAATGAATACCGCCAGGCCGACCTGACCTGGCGCACCCAGCATGCCCAGGTGCAGGCAGGTGTCTACCAGAACGACGGCATCACCACCCGATGGGGCGGCGTCAGCGGCTCGCTGGTTGCCATGCAGAGCCAGGTATTCGCCAGCAACCGGATCGATGACGCCTTCGTGCTGGTCAGCACCGAGGGTTATTCAGATGTGCCCGTGCGCTACGAACATCAGCTGCTAGGCCGCACCGACTCGGCGGGTTATCTGCTGGTGCCCTGGGTGCCGTCCTACTACCCCGGCCAGTACGAAGTCGACCTGCTGAATCTACCGAGCAACCTGCAACTGTCGGAAACCCAGAAGCGCATCGCCGTGCACCAGGGCAGCGGTGCGTTGCTCGCCTTCCCCATGGTGATGAGCCTGTCAGCCAGCATCCAGTTGGTCGACGGCCTGGGACAACCACTGCCCCGCGGCAGCCAGGTGCTGCATCGTCCCAGCGGTCAGCGCACCTATATCGGCTGGGACGGCCAGCTGTATTTCGAAGGGCTGGCGAAGGACAACCAACTGGAGGTACTTCTGGCCGATGGCAGCAGTTGCAGCAGCCGCTTCACGTTGGACGACAGCGCCGTGGAAATGGCCGTGGTCGGCCCCCTCGCCTGCCTGCAGGAGGACGGTCAGCCATGATCCGCCGGCTGATTTACGCACTCCTGCTGTGCGGCACCCTGGTGAGCATGCCGACCTATGCCTGCAGCACCTATGCGGGTGGCTCGGTCAATCTGGGCAATACCAACTCTCTTAGTCTGCGCACCACGCAGCAACAAGCAGCAGCCGGCGCGGGCCTGGCCTGTCCGGGGTTACTTCAGGTACTGGCGGGTGCATACGTTCGGGTCACGCTGCAGAACCCCGGCACCCTGGCCCTGCAGGACGGCCAGGGCAATCAGATCCCTTTTCAGGTGTTTCAGGACGCCGGCTACAACCAGGCGCTAGTAGCCGGCCAACCGCAACAGCTCGGTGCAATCAACCTGCTCGCCCTCGGTGGCAACTCCACCGCCATCGGCCTGTATTTCCGCACCAACCCCGGCCCCAACGTGCCAGCCGGCACCTACACCGCCACCATCACCCTGCGCTGGGACTGGGCGATCTGCACAGTCGGCGCGCTCAATATCTGCGCCTGGAACCGCAGCCCCGGGTTGACGCAAAGCTGTGTCGTGATCTGCGGTGCCCCCACCAACTGGGGCACAGGGTCACTCGCCACACTGACCGTCACCCTGGTGGTCAGCAAAGCCTGCCGCGTCGATACCTTGCCCAACGTGGACTTTGGCGCCAACGCCCTGATCAGCCAGTTCAGCGCGCAGCAACGCACCTTCGCCGTGACCTGCACCAACACCGAGGGCTACACGCTGAGTTTCGACAACGGGCAGAACTACCAGGCGCCCTGGCGACGCCTGACCAATGGTAGCCAGTTCATTCGCTACAACCTCTACTACAGCGGCAGCAGCCTGATCTGGAACGCCGCCTCGCCGCTGACGGCCAGCGGCACGGGCAACTCACAGAGCTTCAACTACCAGGCGATTCTCGACCCCGGGCAAGCCAACGCGCCGGTGGGCGTCTATACCGACAACGTGTTGCTGATCATCAACTACTGAAGCCTTACCAGTAGATCACCAGCGTCGAGCCGGCATCACCTCCGGCAGGCAGCACCACCGAGGTCGCCTCTGCACTCAGGCTCGATGATAAGGCTCGCCCGTGAGCGTCCTGCACCTGATAGGCGGCATGCTCACAATCACGCGCGGACAAGTGCACGGCAGCAGCATCGCCGCGAGCAGCAACCTCGCAACGCTTGAGAATGGTCAGACTGATCTGCAACTGCCCGCTGATCTGCTCAGCAAGAGAAAGATTGGCAGTGGCGCACAACGCGGAGGCCACGAACAAGGCAAGAAATCGGTGAAACGACATGATGACGGTCTACGGTAAGGATGGCCTGCTGCGGTGAAGGTCAAAATCCATCCGTAGAAACGGTCACGACATCAGAATGTGGACCGCAGGCAAAAGAATAAGGTGATATCACATTGAAATCACCGTCATTCCGACGAACGTGGTTCAGGCAAGGGTTTGTGCGACGAAGCGCTTGCCCGGCGCCACGATCTGCTCCTGCGCGGCGACCAGCGGCAGGTCGCGCGCGCCGTCCGCAGTCTGCTCGACCAAGGCGTAGAGCGTTGCGGTAGCCAGCTCCAGAGCCTGCGGCAACGCCTGCCCGGCCAGCAACCGGCCCAACAGCGTGGCCGAGAACACATCGCCCATGCCATTGGGCAATGGATGCAGCGCCAGGCGCGGGGTGCTCACCAGCCAGGCGCCCTCGCCGTTCACCGCCAGCGTGCCCAATTCGCTTTCAGGGATATCCGGCGTCGACAGGCTGGTGACGATCACCACGTCAGGGCCTCGACCACGCAACTGCCGGGCGACTTTCACCGCCTCCTGCAAATTGGCCGGTTTAGAGCCCGTGAGCAGTTCGAACTCGAACTGGTTGGGCGTGATGATATTGGCGAAGGGAATCGCCTGATCGCGGAGGAAATCGGGAATCGCCGGGTTGACGAACACGCCGCGCCCGACGTCGCCCATCACCGGATCGCACAGGTAACGCAGTGACGGGTTGTGCTGACGAATCTCGCCCACCGCTTCAAGGATTACCCGCCCGGTATCGGCATCGCCCAGGTAACCGGACAGCACCGCCGCCAGGCGCGGCAGCACCCCACGCTCACGCAGCCCCAACAGCACCTCGCGGACATGCTCGGCACCGAACACCTGGCCGCGAAACTGGCCGTAACCGGTGTGGTTGGAGAACTGTACGGTGTGAATCGGCAGCACCTCGAAGCCCAACCGCTGCAACGGAAACACCGCAGCAGCATTGCCGACATGGCCCCAGGCGACATGCGACTGAATGGACAGAACGAGGGGCGGTAGCGTAGCGCTCATGACGATCTCTGCTGGCTGGGTACGACGAGGCGCAGATTATTCGCCAAGCGGCCCGGGCATACCACCCATCAATGATCTGAAAGGTTCAGGCCGGACCATCCACGCATCGGGCATCTATCACCTAACTTTCTGACACATTCATATTCTAAAATCGTATTTATTTTTAATATTTAAAACCAATAAGGTATAAGCAACCGGACCACCGGAGCCTCGATATTCCCGCCGCTCCGTTGCGCCCTCATCTCGGTGCCGTTGCGTGCACATCCACAAGATGAGGTTTGCATGACCAGTCCGATTACCCTTGAGGACAGCGACCAGGACGTCGCCCCCGCGCTACATCCTGCCGCCATTCTCAGCACCGACGCCGAAGCCCTGCAGGCCGCACAGGCCCTGGCAGAAGCGGCGCAGACAGAAGTCATCCAGCGCGACCGTGAACGCCGCCTGCCTTGGGAACTGGTGGAGCGTTTCACCGCCAGTGGCCTCGGCAGCATCGCCGTGCCGCGCACCTTCGGCGGCCCGCAGCTGTCCTACGTGACCATCGCCGAAGTGTTCCGCATCATCTCCGCGGTCGACCCGGCCCTGGGCCAGATCCCACAAAATCAGTTCGGCCTCCTCGGCCTGTTGCAAGCCGGCGCCAACATTGAGCAACAGCAGCGCCTGTTCGCCAGCGTGCTGGCCGGCTGGCGCATCGGCAACGGCGGCCCCGAACGGGGCAGCAAACACACCCTGGATATCCAGGCACGCCTGGTGAAACGTGACGGTCGCTGGCTATTCAGCGGCGAGAAGTTCTACTCCACCGGCGCCCTCTTCGCCCACTGGATCGCCAGCAAGGCGCTGGACGAACAGGGCCGCCCCTGGCTGGCCTTCATCCAGCGCGGGCGCGCCGGATTGCGCATCGTCAACGACTGGTCCGGCTTCGGCCAACGCACCACTGCCAGCGGCACCGTGCTGCTCAACGAGGTGGAAGTCGACGAGAACAACCTGATCCCGCTCTGGCCGCTGGCCGACAAACCGAGCATCCAGGGCGCTTTCTCTCAGTTGATCCAGGCCGCCATCGATCTGGGTATAGCCGACGGCGCGCTGCGCGACACGCTGGATTTCGTGCGGCATAAGGCTCGCCCGTGGATCGACGCCAAGGTCGAGCGTGCTGGTGACGACCCCTACGTGATCGCCGATGTCGGCCGCCTGCAGGTTGAACTGCACGCCGCCGAAGCGCTGCTGCACAGGGCCGGGCGCGTGCTCGATGAGGTCGCTGCAAGCGCCATCGATGCCGACGCTGCCGCCCGCGCCTCTATTGCGGTGGCCGAAGCCAAAGCGCTCACAACCGAAATCAGCCTCCAGGCCAGCGAGAAGCTGCTGGAACTGGCCGGCAGCCGCGCCACCCTGGCCGAGTTCGGTCTCGACCGCCACTGGCGCAACGCGCGCACCCACACCCTGCACGACCCGGTGCGCTGGAAGTACCACGCCGTCGGCGCCTGGCACCTGAACCAACGTCACCCTGCCCGCCATTCCTGGATCTGAGCCATGAACGCACCTCTGACGAATACGGTGGCGCTGATTCGCAGCGACGCCGAAGCCCTCGGCGTGGCCGAAGCCCTGGCCCAGGTACTGAGCCCTGGCAGCGCCGAACGCGACCGTGAACGGCGCCTGCCACACAGCGAGTTGGAACTGTTCAGCCACTCCGGCCTGTGGGCCATCAGCGTACCCAAGTCCTTTGGCGGCGCGGGTGTCTCCAGTGTCACCCTGGCCAAGGTCATCGCCCGTATTTCCCAGGCCGATGGCTCGCTCGGGCAGATTCCGCAGAACCACTTCTATGCCCTGGAAGTGCTGCGCATCAACGGCAGCGAAGCGCAGCAGCACCGTCTTTACGGCGAAGTGCTGGCAGGCAAGCGCTTCGGCAACGCACTGGCCGAACTCGGTACCAAGACTGCACTGGATCGCAACACGCGGCTGAGCCGCGATGGCGAGCACTACCGCGTCAACGGGCGCAAGTTCTACGCCACCGGTGCGCTCTATGCGCAGCGTATTCCCACCCTCGCGGTGGACGAGCAAGGCCATGGCCAACTGGCCTTTATCCCGCGCCAGGCATCCGGCCTGCAGGTGATCGACGACTGGAGCGGCTTCGGCCAGCGCACCACGGGCAGCGGCTCGGTGCTGCTGGACAACGTGCCGGTGGCCGCCGAGGACGTGGTGCCGTTCCAGAGCGCCTTTGACCGCCCGACCACCGTCGGCCCTTTCGCCCAGTTGCTGCATGCAGCCATCGACACCGGCATCGCCCGCGCTGCCTACGAAGACCTGCTGCAGTTCGTCCGGCACAAGTCGCGCCCGTGGATCGACGCCGGCATCGACAAGGCCAGCGACGACCCGCTGACCCAACAGGAGATCGGCCGCCTGGTGATCCGCCTGCACGCCAGCGAAGCGCTGCTGGAGCGCGCCGGCGAATTCGTCGACCGCGCCCAGGCCGTGCCGGACGAGCAGAGCGTCGCCGCCGCCTCGATCGCCGTGGCCGAAGCACGGGCGATCAGCACCGAAGTCTCGCTGCTGATTTCCAGCAAGCTGCTGGAGCTGTCCGGCAGCCGCGCCACCCTGGCCGAGTACGGCCTGGACCGGCACTGGCGCAACGCGCGCACCCACACCCTGCACGACCCGGTGCGTTGGAAGTACCACGCCATCGGCGACTACGTACTCAACGAGCGCCTGCCGCCACGCCGGGGGACCATCTGATGGCCAGGGAAATCCTCCTCAACGCCTTCAACATGAACTGCATCGGGCATATCCATCACGGGCTGTGGACGCACCCGCGCGACCGCTCGACGGACTTCAACCAGTTGAGCTACTGGACGGAACTGGCCCAGTTGCTCGAACGCGGGCTGTTCGACGGGCTGTTCATCGCCGATATCCTCGGCGTCTACGACGTCTACCAGAACGGCATCGACCTGCCGCTGCAGGAGGCCATCCAGCTACCGGTCAACGACCCGCTGCTGCTGGTCTCGGCCATGGCCAGCGTGACCCGCCACCTGGGTTTCGGCGTGACCGCCAACCTCAGCTACGAGGCGCCCTACACCTTCGCCCGGCGCCTATCGACCCTCGACCATCTCACTCAAGGTCGCGTCGGCTGGAACATCGTCACCGGCTATCTGGACAGCGCCGCCAAGGCCATGGGCCGCCCGCAGCAGGTCGAGCACGACCGCCGCTACGACCAGGCCGACGAGTACCTGCAAGTGCTCTACAAACTGCTCGAAGGCAGCTGGCAGGACGATGCCGTGCTGGCCGACCGCGAACGCCGCGTCTACGCCCAGCCCGGCAAGGTGCATAAGGTGCGTCATCAGGGCGAGTTCTATCAGGTCGAGGGCTATCACCTCAGCCAACCGTCGCCGCAGCGTACACCGCTGCTGTTCCAGGCCGGCTCGTCGCCACGCGGCCTGCGCTTCGCTGGCGAGCATGCCGAGTGCGTGTTCATCGGTGGCAACGACCATGCAGCAGTACGTGCACAGGTCGACAAGGTGCGCGCCAGCGCCGTGGCGGCCGGTCGTTCAGCCGACGGCATCAAGGTGTTCATGGGCATCGCCGTGATCGTCGCGCCGACCGAGGCAGAGGCCCGCGACAAGCACGCCGAGTACCTGCGCTACGCCAGCCCGGAAGCCGGCATCGCGCATTTCTCCAGCTCCACCGGCATCGACCTGGCCGCCTTCGGCCTGGACGAGCCGATCCAGCCGCGCAAGACCAATGCCATCGAGTCGGTGGTCAAGACCTTCAGCGGCTGGACCAAGCGTCGCCTGCTCGAGCAGCACGCCCTCGGCGGCCGCTACCCGCTGGTGCTCGGTTCACCAGAGCAAGTGGCCGAACAACTGATCGCCTGGATCGACGCCACCGGCCTGGACGGCTTCAACCTCACGCGCATCGTCACCCCGGAAAGCTACGCCGATTTCATCGACCTGGTGATCCCCGAGCTACAACGCCGTGGCCGCTACAAGACCGCCTACGCAGACGGCGCTCTGCGCCACAAGCTGTTCGGCCAGGGCCCACGGCTGCCGGCCGATCACCCGGGCGCGGCATGGCGCGACCCCGCCCGTCTGCAACACACGCAAAACATCAGCCACGAATTGCGAGGCCTCAGCCACAACGCGCTGAGCCTGCTCTGACCCACCACAAGGACGCCATCATGCTCAAGACCCTGAAAACCCTGACCCTCGGCACCCTACTCGCCGCCAGCACCCTGGCCCAGGCCGAGCCGGCCCTGAAACTCGGCACCACCGCGGCCTTCGCTCCGCCCTTGGAAGTGGCCGTGGCCGAGGCCAAGAAACAAGGCCTGGAAGTCGAACTGATCGAATTCACCGACTGGATCGCGCCCAACGTCAGCCTGGCCAACGGCGACATCGACGTGAACTACTTCCAGCACATCCCCTTCCTGGAAAACGCCAAGTCTGAAGGTGGCTACGACCTGGTGCCGGTGGCGCGCGGCGTGCTCAACAACGTCGGCCTGTACTCGAAGAAGCACAAGGACTTCTCCACCCTGCCGGACGGCGCCAAGGTGGCCATCGCCAACGATCCGATCAATGGCGGACGTGGCCTGCAACTGCTGCGCAAGGCCGGGCTGATCGAACTCAAGCCCGATGTCGGCTACAAGGCCACCCTGGACGACATCACCGCCAACCCGAAGAACATCCGCATCATCGAGCTGGAAGCCGTGCAACTGGTGCGTGCCCTGGATGAAGTGGACGTGGCCCAGGGTTACCCGCACTACATCCGCCTGGCCGGCACCCATGACCCGGAGTCGGCGCTGCTGTTCGACGGCCTGGACAACCCCGAGTACATCATCCAGTTCGTCGCCCAGCCAGCCAAGGCCAAGGACGCCCGCCTGCTCAAGTTCATCGACATCTACCAGCATTCGCCGGCCGTGCGTACCGCTCTGGACAAGGCCCACGGCAAGCTCTACCAGCCCGGCTGGGAAAGCTGACATGAGCGGCTTCGACCCTCATCTGCAGCAGGCCGCACAGGCCAGCCAGGCGGTCGACGCGCACCTGCGCTTCGACAACCTGGGCAAGGCCTACGACGGCGCCAACGGCCCGGTGCAGGCGCTGCGCGACATCGACCTGGCGATCGCCCGTGGCGAAGTGTTCGGCATCATCGGCCGCAGCGGCGCGGGCAAGTCCTCGCTGCTGCGCACCATCAACCGCCTGGAGCAGCCCAGCTGTGGCCGCGTACTGATCGACGGCATCGACATCGCCCTCTACGACGAGGATCGGCTGGTCGCCCTGCGCCGGCGCATCGGCATGATCTTCCAGCACTTCAACCTGATGTCGGCCAAGACCGTGTGGCAGAACGTCGAGCTGCCACTGAAGGTCGCCGGCGTGCCGCGCGAAGCGCGCCAGCGCAAGGTGCGCGAACTGCTCGAACTGGTCGGCCTGCAGGACAAGCATGCGACCTATCCGGCGCAGTTATCGGGCGGGCAAAAGCAACGTGTCGGCATAGCTCGCGCGCTGGTTCACGACCCGCAGATATTGCTCTGCGACGAAGCCACCAGTGCGCTCGACCCGGAAACCACACAGTCGATCCTCGGCCTGCTGCGCGAGATCAACCAACGCCTGAACCTGACCGTGGTGCTGATCACCCACGAAATGGCAGTGATTCGCGAGATCTGCGACCGCGTGGTGGTGTTGGAGCATGGCGAAGTGGTCGAGCAAGGGCCGGTGTGGCGGGTATTCGGTGCGCCGCGCCATGAGGTGACGCGCACCCTGCTGGCGCCGCTGCAGCATGCGCTGCCGGCGCGTCTGCAGGAACGCCTGCACAGCGAACGCGAAAACCCTTACGACGACCTGATCCTGCGCCTGCACTACGCCGGCAGCGGTCTGGAGCCGGACCTGCCCGCCATCGGCGCGGCCCTGGGCGGCCGCGTGACGCTGCTCGACGCCAGCCTGGAGCAGATCCAGGGCCATGCGGTGGGCCATCTGATCATTGCCGTCAGCCAGTCGCCGTTCGATCCAACCACCCTGCTCGAAAACCTACGGCCACTAGCCGATCACCTGGAGGTACTGGGTTATGTCGCTGCTGCTTGATCGCCTCTGGCAAGGCCTGCTCGACACCCTGCTGATGGTCGGCGTGTCCTCGCTGCTGGCGCTGCTGGCAGGCATTCCGCTGGCGGTATTCCTGGTCACCAGCAGCAAGGGCGGCATCTTCGAGGCGCCACGGGTGAACCAGATGCTGGGCGCCATCGTCAACCTGTTCCGCTCGATCCCGTTCCTGATCCTGATGGTGGCGCTGATCCCCTTCACCCGCCTGATCGTTGGCACCACCTACGGCGTATGGGCCGCCGTGGTGCCGCTGACCATCGCCGCCACACCGTTCTTCGCACGTATCGCCGAAGTCAGCCTGCGCGAAGTCGACCACGGCCTGATCGAAGCCGCCCAGGCCATGGGTTGCAGGCGTTGGCACATCGTCTGGCACGTATTGCTGCCCGAGGCCCTTCCAGGGATTGTCGGCGGCTTCACCATCACCCTGGTAACCATGATCAATTCCTCGGCCATGGCCGGCGCCATCGGTGCCGGCGGCCTCGGCGATCTCGCCTACCGCTACGGTTACCAGCGCTTCGACAGCCAGGTGATGCTCACCGTGATCGTCGCCCTGGTGGTGCTGGTCAGCCTGATCCAACTGAGTGGAGACAGACTGGCAAAGCGCTTGAACAAGCGCTGAGATGGGCGTCATCCATATATCCGGGCCCTGCTGCGGGGCCTCCCCGCAGCTCGATGGCTGGCCACCCGCGCGACGAACGGCAGATATATGAATTGACATATCGGTAAATCTCGATATTATCGCCACCCATGGACCTGATCAATGTATTCAAAGCCCTCTCGAATCCCACCCGCCTTGGAATCCTCAAGGGGCTGAAGGATCCGGTGAAGAACTTTCCTCCGCAAGATGAAGGGGACGTTCATACCGTGGGCGTGTGTGTCAGCAGTATTCAGGAAGGTGTCGGTCTGTCGCAGTCGACGGTGTCCGATTACCTCGCGACGTTGCAACGAGTCGGTCTGGTCGAAGTCCGCCGGGTTGGCCAATGGACCTACTACAAACGCAATGAAGCCAATATCCGTGCCCTGGCCGAGCTCATTGGCAAGGAGCTGTAATTTTTTGACCCTATAAATCGATATTTCTCGATATCCCTTTTAACCGAAACGAGGACTGACAATGGAGAAACCCTAGGCACAGTCGCGTAATTTTTTTTGCATCAATATATCGAAAATTCCCTATATCCCTTTTTCTAGAAACAAGGAACCACACAATGAAAGCGCAAATTCTCAAATCCTTTGGCGGCCCGAACGCGTTCGAACTGAGCGAGGTGGCCAAACCCGTACCGCAGGCAGGGCAAGTTCTGGTGCGGGTTCACGCAACCTCCATCAACCCGCTGGACTACCAGGTACGCCGTGGCGACTACGTCGATTACGTCCCCCTCCCCGCCATTACCGGGCATGACGTCTCCGGCGTGGTCGAAGCGGTCGGCCCAGGTGTGACGAGCTTCGTGCCAGGCGATGAGGTCTGGTACACCACGCAGATTTTCGAAGGTGACGGCAGTTACGCCGAGTACCACGTTGCATCCGAAAGCATCATCGGCAAGAAGCCGGCATCGCTGAGCCATCTCGAGGCGGCAAGCCTGACGCTGGTAGGCGGGACGGTCTGGGAAGCATTGATCGGGCGCGTATCGCTGAGGGTCGGGGAAAGCATTCTGATCCACGGCGGTGCCGGTGGCGTCGGCCATGTCGCGATCCAGGTGGCAAAAGCCATCGGCGCTCGGGTGTTCACGACCGTGCGCGAAGCGAACTTCGAGTTCGCCCGGGGCCTGGGTGCCGACGTGGTCATCGATTACGAACAAGATGATTACGTTGACGCCGTCCTGCGGGAAACCGATGGCCACGGCGTCGATGTGATCTTCGACACCATCGGCGGCGACACCTTGACCCGTAGCCCCGACGCGCTCGCCCAGCTCGGCCGCGTGGTTTCGATCGTGGACATCGCCAAACCGCAGAACCTGATTCAGGCCTGGGGCAAGAACGCCAGCTACCACTTCGTCTTCACCCGCCAGAACCGCGGCAAGCTCGATGAGCTGAAGGCATTGGTCGAGCGCGGCCAACTGCGCCCCCATATTGGCGCGGTCTATTCGCTCGCTGATATCTCAAGCGCGCATGCGCTGCTGGAGACGCCCAACAACGGTCTTCGCGGCAAAGTCGCGATTGCCGTCGAGCCCTCGCTCGCCCCGTAAGTACATAGGTTCAACTACCAAACTGACTCTAGAGGAATACCGCAATGATTTATGAAATCGCCGTACTGCCTGTTCACAGTGCACAGATCGAACAGTTCAAACAGGCATTTGCCGAAGTGGTTCACTTGCTCCAACGCGCCAAGGGCTACCACGGCCATATGTTCGCGCAGGGAATCGAAAGCCCCGAGACGTTCAACCTGATCGTGCGTTGGGCTTCACTTGAGGACCATGCGCCGGGTTTCGAAGCGAGTGACGACCATCAGACTTTCATGCTGGGCCTGGAGAAATACTTCTCGCAAGAGCCGACTGTCTACCACATTCAGGAGGCCGCCTTTACCAATGGGAACGATCAGGCCTTCGATATTGCAGTGCCAAAAGCTTAAGCCTGCAGCCCTGACTTCACCGCTGCTCGTGGCCACCATTTGATCTGACAGCATTTGAAATACAAGACTGTCAGATCAACTTACCTGAACACAATTCCGTCGTTTTGCTCCGAGAGTGAGTTGGCAACCACGCTCAACTCTCCTGGAGGCATTCGACATCCATTTAGCTTTTTCGGAGTTTAAAAATGATCAGCAAACATGCAAAAAACCTGGCAAACATTTTAATTACCAGCCTTGTCTTGGTTCTATCCGGTAATGCCCTCGCTGAAAGCCCGGCCACCACTTACAAGTATGGATTGAAACTTGATGTAGCCAAGGTTCTGTCCATATCAAAACCAAAAACCCATACCTGCAAGCCGGTCGATCATCTGATGAAATACATCGACTCGGCTGGAACCATCCAGACCCTGAAATTCAAGGCTCTCTCTGATGCCTGCAGCAAAGGTCACTGATATAACGCCAGTGGCGCCAAGGATGGCAATTTGCCGTAGAAATGAGCAACTGCATGCATTCTGTCGGACAACGTAAGCACAACGATAAATTCGTCCCATTATTGCCATTCGCCCTGAATGGCGTCGTCCCGACAGTTGATCGGCAAGCTAGTGTTGAGGCATCACTTACGTCGCAATCCAGCACAGGGAGGTTTCATGTCGACCAAGGCGCTTTACGTTCTGCCAATACTCGCCAGCCTGATACTGAGCGGTTGCGTTGGCAGCCCCATGGAACGAGCCATTCCCAATATCCCTGGATTGATGGCGAAGCAGTCCTGGCCAGGCAAGCCCGCCTCCGAGGCCATTGCCCAGTATGGTGAACCGCACGTGATCAAGGATCTCGGCGACGGCCGCCAGCAGTATCTGTGGTTCGATAACTGGGATCGCAGCTGGGAGGAGCTTTCGTCCAGTTACATTGCGCCTGGCCCGGGCGGCTGGTATCGCTACAACGAGTACTCGACGCGCTCGCGCCGTTACAGCTGCTCGGTGATGATGGACATCGACCAGAACAAGATCGTCCAGCGCTTCGACTACCACGACAACATCCGTGGCGCCTGTGGCAACTACTTCTAATGGCTGACTATCCCTCGCCCAAACCGACGCCCGGTGTCCATGCGGCTCCAGCGCCAGCGCTCGCTCGCAATACTGGCATATAGCCGTCAAAGCCGCGTTATCATGCTCGCGCCAGCGTTCGGCATGACGACAAGGAGCAGTAGATGAGCGATTCGCGCCAGGCGGCCTTTGCCCGGGAATGCGATCTGATCATGAAAGGTGGCATCACCAGCGGCATCGTCTACCCGCTGGCCATCACCGAAATCGCCAAGGCGTTTCGCCTGCGCAGCATCGGCGGCACCAGCGCTGGTGCCATCGCCGCGGCTGCAGCTGCCGCTGCCGAACTGGGCCGCCAGCGCTATCAGCAGGGTGAATTGAGCAGCGACCCAGCCGGCTTCGCGACAATCGAACGACTACCTCAGCACCTCTGCGTGCCCGCCGCGAATGGCCATGGCACCAAGCTGCTGGCGTTGTTCAAGCCTGCCCCGGCAGTGCGCGCCCTGTTCGATACCTTCATCGCCATCCTCGAGGTCAAGGGAAAAGGTCCCTGGACGCGGTTGTTCGCGCCACTGAAGGTCATGCTCATGCGCCACAAGCTCGCCGCCCTGGTCGGCGCCCTGCTGGCAGGCGGGCCGCTGTGGTGGAGCGCTGCCAGCAGCGCCAGCGTGATGGTCTGGCTCTGGGTCTTGCTGTTCGCAGCGCTGGGTGGCGTGCTTGCCGTGATCGTGCGCCTGGCCTTGGTGGCATCGCGTGAATTGCCAGCGAGCGGTTTCGGCCTGTGCAGCGGCATGCCAGAGGCCTATGACGATGCCCCGGATGAAGCCCTGACCACCTGGCTGACTCAGTACTTCGATCAGCTCAGCGGCCAGCGCGAATACTGCGCCAATCAGGCCAATGCCATCGAGTGCGAGCGGCCGTTGACCTTCGGCGACCTGCGTCGCCATGGCATCGACCTGCAGGTGATGACCACCTGCCTGAGCATGGCGCGACCTTTCCGCCTGCCCTTTCGTGACGACGAGCAGGTACGCGAGAACAACCAGTTCCACTTCCGCCAGGAGGAGTTCGCGCGGCTATTCCCCCACCGCGTGGTGGCCTGGATGGGCGCCCACCAGCGCCCCGGCGATGATCGCGGCGACGGCTACCTGCGCCTGCCACTACCCGATGACCTGCCGGTGATCATCGCCGTGCGCATGAGCCTGAGTTTCCCCCTGCTGCTCAGCGCCGTGCCGCTGCATGCCGTGGACTATCGCAAGAGCGCGAAGAAGCTGGAGCGCTGCTGGTTCACCGATGGCGGCATCAGCTCCAACTTTCCCATCCACTTCTTCGATGCCGCGCTGCCCAGGCGCCCCACCTTCGGCCTCGATCTGGGACCGACCGATGGTGCCGACGAGCAACGCGTGCGCTTCCCACGTAACAATGGCGATGCACGGCTAGCCTACTGGCGCCGCTTTCCCCAGACGGGTTTGCCAGCCCTGCGCGGTTTCCTCGCCCTGCTCAGCAACGTCGCCAAGGACTGGAACCACGAAACCCTGTCGCTGATGCCCGGCTTTCGCGACCGTATCGGCTTGATCCAGCTGACCCGCGAAGAAGGCGGCCTCAACCTGACCATGCCCACCGAGCGCATCGAACGACTGACCCGCTACGGACGCGAAGCCGGCCAGCAGTTCGTCCTGCGTTTCGGCGACCCGCAGCATTGGCAGCCGGGCGCCGAGGCCTCGCCGATGAACTGGGAGAACCACCAGATCATTCGTCTGCGCCTGCAACTGGCCAGCGTCGCCGAACAGCTGCAGAGCCTGGAAAGAGCGTGCCGCGAACTGCACGGCACCGAGCAGGACTACCAGCGCTTCTTCACCGCCGATGCCAAACGCTACAGCTATCCCTTCAAAGGTCTCAGCGATCTGGAACAGGACCCGGACACTGGCCTCTACCGCACCCAGGCCGGCCTGGCGCAGGCCATACTGGGCAAGCTGCGGGAGATCGCCCAGATGATCGAACAGCACCCGGACAGCCACCCGGCCAAGGGGGCACCCAAACCCACGCCCGAACTCAAGCTGCGCCCACGCCTGTAGGCCGTCGACAAACAACAAGGCTCCCAGATGGGAGCCTTGTACGAACAGCGGTGGTGATCAACTACCCGGATGGGCGTAGGCCTCTTCGAAGAAGTAGTCCTTCCAGGACGCCGCCTTGTTCTTCAGCACGCCCAGCTCATGCAACTGCTCGGCATAGATGAAGGTGCGCTGAGGCGAGATGGTGAAGTCGTTTTCCGGGTCCTCGATGATCTTCTTCACGAAGTCCAGCGGAAGCTTGGAGTTCTCCACGCGGATGTAGGTCTCTGCCGCTGCGGCCTTGTCTGCCTTGATGATCTGCTCGGCTTCCACCAGCGCGTCGTAGAAGGCCTTGTAGGTCTTGGGATTCTCGTCGTGGAATTTCTCGGTGGCATAGAGCACGTTGAACGTGGCCTGGCCACCGAGGATGTCGTAGCTGCTGATCAGCTTGTGCACCTTGGGGTTCTCCAGCGCCTGGTACTGGAACGGTGGGCTGGAGAAGTGCGCGGTGATTTCCGAGCCACCCTTGGTCAGCGCAGCGGTGGCGTCAGGGTGCGGCAGACTGACGGAAATCTGGTCGAAACGCTGGAAATCGTCCTTGCCATACAGCTTGGCGGTCTCGATCTGCAGGGTGCGCGACTGGAAGCCAACACCTGCGGCCGGTACGGCGATACGGTCCTTCTCGGACAGGTCCTGCAGTGTTTTCACCTCTTCACGGTTGCTCAACAGGTAGTTGGGCAGCGAGCCCAGCGAGGCGACCGCCTTGACGTTCTGCCGGCCATGGGTGCGGTCCCATACGGTGAGCATCGGCGGCACGCCGGCCGATACTACGTCGATGGCACCGGCCAGCAGCGCTTCGTTCATCGCAGTGGCGCCGGAGATGGTGCGCCACTCGACCTCCACCTTGTCCAGCCCCTGGGCCTTGGCGTGCTTCTCGATCAGTTGCTGATCCTTGACCACGTGCAGCACCAGGTAACCGATGCCGAACTGCTGGGCGATGCTGATCTTGCCTTCGGCCTGCGCGGCCAGCGGAGTTGCCAACGCGCCGAGCAGGCCCAGTGCGGCGGCGATGGAGGATTTTTTCATGGTGTTCTCCTGTGTGCCTGGCCTTGGCTGGCCTGGCGGTTGAGTGTCGTGTTGTGCTTCGAATCCAAGGGCGGCTCGCGGGCGGCAAGGAGCACCTGTAGGAGCGGCTTCAGTCTTGTAGGGTGGGCTTCAGCCCACCAACAGTGCCTCCAAATGGTGGGCTAAAGCCCACCCTACGATTCTGGTTACCCTGGATGCCGTGGGTGGGCCGGTGACGTGCACCTGCGTATCAGCGCTGCATCCCCCAGCGCTTGACCGTTACCCGCTCCACCGTGGCGAACACCAGGTTCTCCACCAGCAGGCCGATCAGAATCACCGCTGCCAGGCCGGCGAAGACCTTGTCGGTGTACAGCTCGTTGCGGTTCTGGAAGATGTACCAGCCCAGGCCGCCCTTGCCGCTGGAGGCGCCGAACACCAGTTCGGCGGCGATCAGGGTGCGCCAGGCGAAGGCCCAGCCGATCTTCAGGCCCGCCAGGATCGACGGCAGCGCCGCCGGGATCAGGATGAACAGCACGAAGCGCAGGCCCTTGAGGCCATAGTTGCGCCCGGCCATGCGCTGGGTCTCCGACACGCCGAGAAACCCGGCGTAGGTATTGAGCGCCAGCGCCCACAGCACCGAATGCACCAGCACGAAGATCAGGCTGTTCTCACCCAGACCGAACCACAATAGCGACAGCGGCAGCAGCGCGATGGCCGGCAGCGGGTTGAACATCGAAGTCAGGGTCGACAACAGATCGCGCCCCAGCTGGGTCGACACCGCCAGGGTGGTCAGCAGGAAGGCCAGGCCAATACCGAGCAGGTAGCCCTTGACCAGCACCGACAGCGAGATCACCACCTTCTCCAGCAACTCGCCAGTGCCGATGCCCTCGAAGAAGGCTTTGGCCGTCTGCAGGAAGCTGGGCAGCAGGAGGTCGTTGCCCTGGTAACGCGCTGCCAGCTCCCAGATCAGCGCCAGGGCCAGCAGGATCAGGGTCTTGCGCAGCCAGCCCTGCTGCCAGAGCCGCTGTGCCAGAGGCAGCTCGCGCTCCAGCTTGAGGTCCGGCAAGGGTTGCAGCGGTATTTCGTATTCCTCACGCCGTGCGGGGGAAAGACTCATGGTTGCACTCTCCTCAGTAGGCGATGCGGATGTCGTGGAAGCCCAGCTCGGCAGCGGCGCGCGCGCCCTCCTCGCTGTCCTCCTCGAACAACAGGCGATGAATGCGCTGCGCTGTCTGCTGGAACGCCGCGCCACCCAGGCTGTGCAGGTCGAACTGGTGGCTGCCCACCTCCGCCCGCACGCGCCCCGGGTGCGGCGACAGCAGCAGAATGCGGTTGCCGACGATCAGCGCCTCCTCGATCGAGTGGGTGACGAACAGCAAGGTGAAGCGCACCTCCTCCCACAGTTGCAGCAGCTCCTCCTGCATCTTGCGGCGGGTCAGTGCGTCGAGCGCGGCGAAGGGCTCGTCCATCAGCAGGATCTTCGGCTGCATGGCCAACGCACGGGCAATCGCCACGCGCGCCTTCATGCCGCCGGACAGGGTGTGCGGGTAGGCATCGGCGAAGGCGGCCAGGCCGACCTTCTCCAGATAGTGCAGCGCACGTTCTTCGGCCTCGCGACGGCCCAGGGTGCGCGAGGCCAGCAGCGGGAACATGACGTTCTGCTTCACCGTCTTCCACGGCGGCAACTGGTCGAACTCCTGGAACACCACGATGCGATCCGGGCCGGGCTCGCGCACCTCGGCGCCATCCAGACGGATGCTGCCGCCGACCGGCTCGATGAAACCGGCCACGGCCTTGAGCAGCGTGGACTTGCCGCACCCCGAAGGGCCGAGCAGCACGAAACGGTCCGAGCGATCCACCTCGAAGCTGACTTCGTGGGTGGCGCGCACTACGCGCTGTGGGGTGCGGTATTCGAGGCTGACCTTCTCCACCTCGAGCAGGGTGTCGAAGGCGCCTGTGCGTTGCGTGCTGGCCGTGTGGCCTTGCAAGGGGGCATTCATGGGGTTCAGCTTCCTTGACCGATGGCGGGGTCTTCGAAGAAGTAGTCCTGCCAGGAGGCCGGCTTGTTCTTGATTGCGCCGACGCGCTGGAGGAATTCAGCCAGCGGGTAGGTGTTGGTCGGCGTCACGCTGAACTGGAACTGCTCGTTGTCGATGATCTTCAGCAGTTCCTCACGGCTGATCTTGGCGCCGGTCACGCGGATGTAGGTGTCGGCGGCCGCGCCCTTGTCGTTCTGGGCGAACTGCGCAGCCTCGGCCAGCGCGGCGACGAAGGCCTTGTAGGTCTTAGGGTTGTCGTTGCGGAATTTCTCGGTGGCATAGAGCACGGTCGGCGAGTTCGGGCCGAGCAGCTTGTAGGTGTCGAGCACTACATGCACATTGGGGTTCTCCAGCGCCTGGTTCTGGAACGGCGGGTTGGAGAAATGCCCGGTAAGCTCAGTACCGCCGGACAGCAGCGAGGCGGTGGCATCCGGATGCGGCAGCGCCACGGTGTACTTGTCCAGGCGGTCGAACTCCTTGTCGCCCCACTGCTTGGCGGCGGCGTACTGGAGGAAGCGCGACTGCAC